>Ga0209130_1000010_pt1 | contig 444920 bp, 403 predicted proteins | sample AraplaMF_Cvi_mLB_FD_184264 | JGI IMG/M metagenome (GOLD analysis project Ga0209130, IMG submission 184264) | Arabidopsis root microbial communities from the University of North Carolina, USA - plate scrape MF_Cvi_mLB (SPAdes) (version 2) | ecosystem: Host-associated > Plants > Roots >... | reverse complement strand
AACAAGCCCGAAACTCGCGTCCCAGACCCCAAAATCAGCCTCAGCCAACCAGGGAAACTCTAGAGCGAAGGTCGTCGTCGCCAGCAGCGCCGCCGCCCTCGTCAGTGATCGGGCTTATAGACCCCCATCCTCCAACACGTCAACAGGCTTTTTCAGGGCCCCGATAGAAATCTCACAACACGTTGAAAACAAAAAGAAATTTCTATTCACAGGCATAAGAGGCAAATTTTCGCCCGGTTAAGCGGGCGAAAATCCATCGACACAGGCGGATCAGCCGGCCTTTGCCTCATCGTTGCCGCGCAGCAACCGGATCAGGGCAGAAAAGTCCTCGCCACCATGACCGAGCTTCTCGAACATCGAATAGAGCTGGGCTGCCTGTGCACCCATCGGCGTCGTCGCACCCGCTGCACTTGCGGCCTGCTGCGACAGCTTCAGGTCCTTCAGCATCAGGCTCGCGGCAAAGCCCGGCTTGTAGTCGTTGTTGGCGGGCGAGGTCGGGACCGGACCCGGCACCGGGCAATAGGTCGTCAGAGACCAGCATTGGCCCGATGAGGTCGACGCCACGTCGAACAGGGCCTGGTGCGAAAGACCCAGCCGTTCCGCCAGCACAAAGGCTTCACAAACGCCGGCCATGGAAATGCCGAGGATCATGTTGTTGCAGATCTTTGCCGCCTGGCCGGCGCCGACGCCGCCGCAATGGACGATCTTCTTGCCCATGGCGTCGAGCAATGGCTTGCCGCGGGCGAATGCCTCGTCGCTGCCGCCGACCATGAAAGTCAGCGTGCCGGCCGCAGCACCGCCGGTTCCACCGGAGACGGGGGCATCGAGAGAGGGGCAGCCGATCTTTTCCGAGAGCGCATGCGCCTTGCGGGCGCTATCGACGTCGATCGTCGAACTGTCGATCAGGAGCGTGCCCGGATCGACGAAGCCGAGGAGTTCGTCCCAGACATAGAGGACATGGGCGCCGGCGGGCAGCATGGTGATCACGCATTCGGCGCCGCGCACCGCGTGCGCAATCGAGCCCGCGACGGAGACCCCGGTTTTCGCCGCGGCGTTGCGCGAGGCTTCCGACAGGTCGAAACCGCTGACCGCATGGCCCGCCTTCACCAGATTGGCGGCCATCGGCCCGCCCATATTGCCGAGCCCGATAAAGGCGATCTTCGTCATGTCATTCCTCCTCGCATTGAAACTCGGCCAAAACCGAACAGCGCCCCATCCTCAGGCGCTAAAACAGTGGCGGGTGATCCTTCCTGCCGAAACGCGACAGCAAGGCAGGTGTGACACCGGCCAGCGCCACCGACCATTTTGGATTGCGGTCCTTGTCGATCACCGCAGCACGCACACCTTCGTAGAAGTCGGGGTTACCAAGCATTCCGAGCGTCGCGGAATATTCCCGTTCGAGACATTCGTTCAGCGACGCGCTGCGGCGACCGGCGCGCAAGAGTTCGAGCGTCAGCTTCATGCTCAGCGCCGAACGCGAATTGAGCAGCGCCAGCGTTTCCTTGGCGAAATCGGAACCATCAGCCTCGAGCGCCGCCACGATCTCTTCAACCGTATCAAAGGCGAAGCAGCGGTCGATCAGCGCAAAGTGGTTTCGAAGCGCCGTTGCCGGCGCTTCCGAAGCGTGCTTTGCAATCACCGCGTTGACATCTGCGCTGCCTGCCGTCGGCGGCAGCGTGGCAAGATCAGCGGCGAGTGCTTCCAGCTTATCCGAGGCGACGAAACTATCTGCAAGCCGCGCATGGATCGCATCGGCTGCGACGATGTCCCGACCGGTCAGACCGAGATAGGTGCCGAATTCGCCGGGCGCCTTAGGAAGAAGCCAGGTGGCGCCAACGTCAGGGAAGTAGCCGATCCCGGTCTCCGGCATCGCAAGCCGCGTGCGTTCGGTGACGATGCGGTGGCTGCCGTGGGCGGAAATCCCGACACCGCCGCCCATGACGATACCGTCCATGATCGCAATGTACGGCTTGCGGTAGCCGGAGATGCGGCTGTTGACGACGAATTCCTCGCGCCAGAACTGCGCACCTTCCTCCGGCCGTTCGCGGCCACTCTCGTAAATCATGCGAATATCGCCACCGGCGCAAAGCCCGCGCTCGCCCTCGCCGGTCACCAACACGGCGGCGACGGCCGGATCATTTTCGAACTCGGTCAAAGCCGCGGCGATCAGCCGGATCATCGGCACGTTGAGGCTGTTCAATGCCCGCGTGCGGTTCAGCCGGATTCTGCCGATCGCTCCCCGCCGCTCGACGATGACTTCAGGCGCCTGCATGTCCATGAACGATCTTTCCTGTTTCTGGCCTATTTCCGGCCGATAAGCGAACGCGCAACGATCAGGCGCATGATTTCGTTGGTGCCCTCGAGGATCTGGTGCACCCGGAGGTCCCTGACAATCTTTTCGACACCATAGTCTGCGAGATAGCCGTAACCGCCGTGAAGCTGCAGCGCGTCATTGGCGACGGCAAAGCAGCGGTCGGTGACGAAGCGCTTGGCCATGGCGCAGAGTTTTGTCGCTTCGGGGTCGCCGGCATCAAGCGCAGATGCCGCGCGCCAGAGGAAGGTGCGGGCGATTTCGAGGTCGGTCGCCATGTCGGCGAGACGGAACTGCAGCGCCTGGAACTCGCCGATCGCCTTGCCAAAGGCCCGGCGCTCCTGGACATAAGCCAGCGCCTTTTCGAAGGCGGACTGGGCGCCACCGAGAGACGCGGCGGCAATGTTCAATCGCCCGCCATCGAGCCCGCCCATGGCGATCTTGAAACCATCGCCTTCCGCGCCGAGGCGGTTTTCCGCCGGCACGCGGACACCATCGAGCATGACGGCGCGGGTGGGCTGGACGTGCCAGCCCATCTTTTTCTCATTGGCACCGAATGTGAGGCCAGGTGCGTCCTTCTCGACCACGAAGGTGGAGATGCCCTTGGGGCCGTCCTCGCCGGTCCGCGCCATGATCACGTAGAGGCCGGACTCGCCAGCGCCCGAGATGAACTGCTTCTGGCCGGTCAGGACATAATCGTTGCCGTCTCTCACCGCCTTGGTCTTCAGCGCCGCTGCATCCGAGCCCGAGCCTGGCTCGGTCAGGCAGTAACTCGCCAGCACCTCCATGGTCAGCAGCCTCGGCAGCAGCCGCTGGCGCTGTTCGTCCGTGCCGTAGCGGTCGATCATGCCGGCGCACATGTTGTGGATCGAGACGAAGGAGGCGACGGCCGGGCAGCCGGTCGCGAGCGCCTCGATGATGATCGCGGCATCGAGCCGCGTCAGTCCCGTGCCGCCGACATCGTCGCGGACATAAATGCCGGCCATTCCGAGCGCTGCGGCACCGCGCAACGTGTCAACCGGAAAATGCTTCTGCTGATCCCAGTCGATCGCGTGAGGGGCGATCTCGTCGCGGGCGAAATCGAGCGCCATCTGACGAATGGCCTCCTGCTCCTCCGACAGGCGAAAATCCATATGCATGTCCTCCCTGACCGCATACCTCTGCAGGTTTCCTTTAATCGTAACCGATAAAAGGGCAAAAACCTGCAGCAACCAAACGTGCCACAGCGACCTTTGCGCGTTTCACAAGACGCGCGGCGCTGTAGGCGATGGAGGCCTAGTTACACCAAACTTTGTCCAGGCCCAGATGCAACTTCTCACAGGGGCTGTTCAAAAATGAACAGACCGTCGCAATCAGCTCTCGCTTAGACGATACGGCAGAGCGCCGCGTAAGTCATGGTCCACGATCAGGCGGCGTTTCAATGGCGGTACCGCACGGCTCGCGCATTTCGTGCGTTCGCAGATCCGGCAGGAAATGCCGATCGGATCGAAGGCGGCGCGGTTGCCGAGGTCCATGTCGTCGGCGTAGACGAAGGCATCGGCATAGGAGACCTCGCAGCCAAGCGCCAGCGCGTAGCGCGGCTGCGCGGCGCGAAAGCCGCCACCGCCCTTAGTGATCTGGGTGGCGAGGCAGAGGTAGCGCACGCCGTCAGGCGTCTCGGCCAGTTGCCGGATGATCCGGCCCGGCGTCTCGAAGGCCTGGTGCACGTTCCAGAGCGGACAGGCTGCACCGAACCGGGCGAATTGCAGCTTCGCGGCGCTGTGGCGCTTGGTGATATTGCCCGCCCGGTCGATGCGGGCAAAGAAGATCGGTATGCCTTTCTGTCCCGGCCGCTGCAGGGTCGAGAGGCGGTGGCAGACCTGCTCCAGAGACGCGCCGAAGCGGGCGGCGAGCAATTCGATGTCGTGCCTCAAGTCGCGAGCGGCCTTCGAGAAGGCCTGGTAGGGCAGGATCAGCGCGCCGGCAAAATAGTTCTGCAGGCCGATGCGACAGATCTCATAGGCCTCTTCGGTGCGGAAGCCGGCACTACCGGCCACCCGATCGATCTCTTCGCGGGCATGAAGCTGGGCGATCTGCAGGGCGATCTGGAAGTCGCGTGTTGCTGCGGGCGCATAGGGATTGAGGGTCAGGATGCGGGCGCGCGGATCGAAGCGGCGGATCGCCTCGTCGCCGGCCGCTCCGCGCACGACCCGAACGCCGTGACGCTGTTCCAGATAGCTTGCCAGCGCCGCATGATTGTCGCCTTCGCCGAGCCCGAGCTCGCCCGCCAGCCGCTCGGCAAGCATGTCGATCTCGTGAATGTAGTTGTCGACGAAATGAAAGAAGTCGCGCACCTCTTCATACGGCGTGGTTTCGACAAATGAGGCCCCGCGGCCGATGGTGTCGTCAATGCTTGCGAGCTGCTCGCTGTTGCGGCGATAGGCCTGGTGGCAGGTGATCAGCGCATGTGCCAGTCCCGGGGCATTCTGCGCGACGAGCTTCAGTTCCTGCAGGCTTGCGGAATAGGTTTCAAACAAGGGATCGCTGAGGGCTTCCGAGAGCGCCGAGAGCAGACGATCGCCCTCCCCGGTCGAAAGCTCGGCGATATCGATCTGGAATTTTTCGGCGAGCGCTAAAAGCACTGCGGCTGAGACCGGCCGCTGGTTGTTCTCGATCTGGTTGAGGTAGCTGGTCGAGATGCCGATGCGTTCTGCAAATTGGCCTTGCGTCGCCTTGTTCGCCTCCCGCAGTTCCCTGACCTTGCGGCCGATATAGAGTTTGCCGATCGCCATGTTTGCAACTTTGCACTTTACGTTTCACAAATTTCTCTATTTCACATTTGCACATGAAGAGACGTTTTTCCATGCCGTCTTCGACGCTATTGCGAAGCTCGAAGCGCCTCTGCACAATCGCTGAAAAAACAGGCACTGAAAAAACCGGGAGGGCACCATGCGCGCCATACTAGAACAGGTCGAAGCCCGCCGGGCAGAAGCAAGAGCCGGCGGCGGCCAACGACGGATCGACGCCCAGCACGGCAAGGGTAAGCTGACGGCGCGCGAACGCATCGAGGTGCTGCTCGATGAAGGCTCGTTCGAAGAATACGACATGTACGTCACGCATCGCTGCGTCGATTTCGGCATGGAGAGCCAAAAGGTCGCGGGCGATGGCGTCGTCACCGGTTGGGGCACGGTCAACGGCCGGCAGGTCTATGTCTTTTCTCAGGACTTCACCGTTCTCGGCGGCTCCCTGTCGGAAACCCACGCGCAGAAGATCTGCAAGGTCATGGATATGGCGGTACGCAACGGGGCACCAGTCATCGGCCTCAACGACAGTGGCGGCGCCCGCATCCAGGAAGGCGTGGCCTCGCTTGCCGGTTACGCCGAGGTCTTCCGCCGCAATGCCGAAGCCTCCGGCGTCATTCCGCAGATCTCGGTCATCATGGGTCCCTGCGCCGGCGGCGCGGTCTATTCGCCGGCCATGACCGACTTCATCTTCATGGTTCGCGATTCATCCTACATGTTCGTGACCGGGCCGGATGTCGTGAAGACAGTGACGAACGAGATCGTCACTGCGGAAGAGCTCGGCGGCGCGCGCACGCATACGTCAAAGTCTTCGGTCGCCGACGGTGCGTATGAAAACGACATCGAGGCACTGGAAGCGACCCGCCTGCTTTTCGATTTCCTGCCGCTCAACAACCGCGAAAAGCCGCCGGTCCGTCCCTTCCACGACGACCCGTCGCGGCTCGAAATGCGCCTTGACAGCCTGATCCCAGACAGCGCCGCCAAACCCTACGACATGAAGGAACTGATCCTGGCGCTTGCGGATGAAGGCGACTTCTTCGAATTGCAGCAGAGCTTCGCCAGGAACATCATCACCGGCTTCATCCGCATGGAAGGCCAGACGGTCGGCGTCGTCGCCAACCAGCCGATGGTGCTTGCCGGCTGCCTCGACATCGACAGTTCGCGCAAGGCCGCCCGGTTCGTGCGCTTCTGCGATGCCTTCTCGATCCCGATCCTGACGCTGGTCGACGTGCCCGGCTTCCTGCCCGGCACCGCGCAGGAATATGGCGGCGTCATCAAGCATGGCGCCAAGCTGCTCTTTGCCTATAGCCAGGCGACCGTGCCGATGGTGACGCTGATTACCCGCAAAGCCTATGGCGGCGCCTATGACGTCATGGCCTCGAAACATATCGGCGCCGACGTCAATTATGCCTGGCCGACCGCCGAGATCGCCGTCATGGGTGCCAAGGGCGCCACCGAAATCCTCTACCGCTCGGAACTCGGCGACGTCGAGAAGATCGCCGCGCGCACGAAGGAGTACGAGGAGCGCTTCGCCAACCCGTTCGTGGCGGCAGAGCGTGGCTTCATCGACGAGGTGATCATGCCACATTCGTCGCGCCGACGCATCGCGCGTGCTTTTGCGTCTCTGCGCAACAAGCAGGTCGATGTCCGCTGGCGCAAGCACGACACGATCCCACTCTGATGGAGGCGACGATGGAACGGGAGCCAGAGCGCATCATGACGCCGGAAGAAGCCAGGCGCGACCACTGGTCGATGCTGCGCTATATGGCCGTCAATGCGCTGATCGGCGTGGCGATTGGCGCGCTCACGGCTGGCGTGCTGATCTGGCTCAATATCGGCGCCGTCGGCACCCACATCGTCCGTTCGACGAGCCCGGTTCTCGCCACCCTCATGGTTGTCCTGCCCTTCGCATTGCTTTTCGGTGGGGCCGCCGCGGCATCGTCGATCGCGCTTCTTCCCTATCGCCGCAAGTTCAAACGCTGACGCGCCGCCCCAAGGATTTGAAAGAGAAACAAATGTTCAAGAAAATCCTCATCGCCAACCGTGGTGAAATCGCCTGCCGCGTCATCAAGACCGCAAAGAAGCTCGGCATCGCCACCGTCGCGGTCTACTCCGACGCCGACCGCGAGGCCATGCATGTGCGCATGGCGGACGAGGCGGTGCATATCGGCCCCTCGCCGTCGGCCCAGTCGTATATCGTCATCGACAAGATCATCGACGCGATCCGCAAGACCGGCGCCGATGCCGTTCATCCGGGCTATGGTTTCCTCTCGGAAAACGCCGCCTTTGCCCAAGCGCTCGAAAAAGAAGGCGTGGCCTTCATCGGCCCGCCGGTCGGGGCGATCCAGGCGATGGGCGACAAGATCACCTCCAAGAAGCTCGCGGCCGAGGCCGGCGTCTCGACGGTTCCGGGCCATATGGGCCTGATCGACGATGCAGACGAAGCGGTCCGGATCGCCGCGTCGATCGGCTATCCGGTGATGATCAAGGCGTCTGCCGGCGGCGGCGGCAAGGGCATGCGCATCGCCTGGAACGACCAGGAGGCGCGTGAAGGCTTCCAGTCCTCAAAGAACGAGGCAAAGAACGCCTTCGGCGACGATCGCATCTTCATCGAAAAATTCGTGACGGAGCCGCGTCACATCGAGATCCAGGTGCTTGGCGACAAGCACGGCAACACGCTCTATCTCGGCGAGCGCGAATGCTCGATCCAGCGCCGCAATCAGAAGGTCATCGAGGAGGCACCCTCGCCTTTCCTCGACCCCGAGACCCGCAAGGCCATGGGCGAACAGGCGGTCGCACTTGCCAAGGCCGTCGGCTACCACTCGGCCGGCACCGTCGAATTCATCGTCGATGCCAAGCGCAACTTCTACTTCCTCGAGATGAACACCCGCCTGCAGGTGGAGCATCCAGTGACCGAACTCATCACCGGGCTCGACCTCGTCGAGCAGATGATCCGAGTTGCTAGCGGCGAAAAGCTCGCCTTCGGCCAGGACGATGTAAAGCTCAATGGCTGGGCGATTGAAAGCCGGCTTTATGCGGAAGATCCCTATCGCAACTTCCTGCCGTCGATCGGCCGGCTGACGCGCTACCGTCCGCCTGTCGAGGGCACGCGCGACAACGGCACGGTGACGCGCAACGACACCGGCGTCTTCGAGGGCGGCGAGATCTCGATGTTCTACGACCCGATGATCGCCAAGCTCTGCACCTGGGCACCGGACCGGCAGGCGGCGGTCGAGGCTATGGCCGACGCGCTCGATCAGTTCGAAGTGGAAGGCATTGGCCATAACCTGCCGTTCCTGGCCGCGGTCATGCAACAGCAGCGCTTCCGCGACGGCCGGTTGACGACTGCCTATATCGCCGAGGAATTTGTCGACGGTTTTCACGGCGTTGCGGCCGATGAGCGGTCGCTTCGCAAGCTCGCCGCCGTCGCGGTCTCGGTCAATCAGATCCTGCAGGAACGGGCCAGCCAGATTTCCGGCACGATCGGCAATCATCGCCGCATCATCGGCCATGATTGGGTGGTCGGTCTCGGCGATCACGATATTGCGGTGACTGCCGGTTCGTCCGCTGACGGCTCCTATGTGAGCTTCGCCGATGGCTCGACAGTCACCATCGCCGGCGACTGGACGCCCGGTCGTACGCTTGCCACGTTCAACATCGACAATGAGCCCTTGAGCGTCAAAGTCGATCTGGTCGGCACCGCCCTCCGGCTTCGCTGGCGCGGCATTGATGTCGTTGCCCATGTCAGAAGCCCGCGGGTTGCGGAACTAGCACGGCTGATGCCGAAGAAGCTGCCGCCGGACACGTCGCGCATGCTGCTTTGCCCGATGCCCGGGGTGATCACCTCGGTCACGGTAAAAGCCGGCGACACGGTCGAAGCAGGACAGGCGCTCGCGGTCGTCGAGGCGATGAAGATGGAGAACATCCTGCGCGCCGAGAAACGGGCCGTGGTGAAGCGCGTGGCGGTCGCCGCCGGCGCCAGCCTCGCCGTCGACGAGCTGATCATGGAATTCGAATAGTGAAAGCCGCAAAGCCATCCAGGCTTTGCCCCTCACCCTGACCCTCTCCCCGCAGGCGGGGAGAGGGAAGTTAAGCGCCGAGAGTGCGACGGCCCCCTTCTCCCGTTGTGACTGGGAGAAGGTCCCGGCAGGGGATGAGGGGCTGATTGAGACAAGCAGAATGCGGAGCACGTCGATGACCGAGAAAACCATCAAGGACTGGGAAGCGCTCGCCGAGAGAGAACTCAAGGCGGCGCCCGAAAGCCTCACCTGGCAGACGCCCGAAGGAATCGCCGTGAAGCCCCTCTACACGGCGGGAGATCTCGACGGCATCGATTATCTCACGTCGTTGCCCGGTTTCGAGCCTTTCGTGCGCGGCCCGCGCGCCACCATGTATGCCGGCCGTCCCTGGACGATCCGGCAATATGCCGGCTTCTCGACGGCGGAGGCCTCCAACGCCTTCTACCGGAAGAACCTTGCTGCCGGACAGAAGGGGCTCTCGGTCGCCTTCGACCTCGCAACCCATCGCGGCTATGACAGCGACCACCCGCGCGTCGAGGGCGACGTCGGCAAGGCCGGTGTGGCGATCGACTCGGTTGAGGACATGAAGATCCTGTTCGACGGCATCCCGCTCGACGAGATGTCGGTGTCGATGACCATGAATGGCGCCGTCATCCCGATCCTCGCCTCCTTCATCGTCGCTGGCGAGGAGCAGGGTGTTTCGCGCGACAAGCTTTCAGGCACTATCCAGAACGACATCCTCAAGGAGTTCATGGTCCGCAACACCTATATCTACCCGCCGGAACCCTCGATGCGCATCGTCGCCGATATCATCGAGTACACGGCCAGGGAGATGCCGAAATTCAACTCGATCTCGATCTCCGGCTATCACATGCAGGAGGCCGGCGCGACGCTGGTGCAGGAGCTTGCCTTCACGCTCGCCGACGGGCGCGAATATGTACGGGCGGCGCTTGCCAAGGGGCTGAATGTCGACGAATTCGCCGGGCGGCTTTCCTTCTTCTTTGCCATCGGCATGAACTTCTTCATGGAAGCCGCGAAGCTTCGCGCTGCGCGCCTGCTCTGGACCCGGATCATGAAGGAGTTCGAGCCGAAGAAGCCGTCGTCGCTGATGCTGCGCACCCATTGCCAGACCTCGGGCGTCTCGCTGCAGGAGCAGGATCCCTACAACAACATCGTCCGCACGGCCTTCGAGGCGATGTCCGCCGCTCTCGGTGGCACCCAGTCGCTGCACACCAATTCGTTCGACGAGGCGATCGCGCTGCCGACGGAGTTTTCCGCCCGCATCGCCCGCAACACGCAACTGATCCTGCAGCACGAGACCGGCGTGACCAAGGTCGTCGATCCGCTCGCCGGGTCCTACTATGTCGAAAGCCTGACCAACGAGCTCGCGGACAAAGCCTGGCTACTGATCGAGGAGGTCGAGGCGATGGGCGGCATGACCCGTGCGGTCAATGCCGGGCTGCCGAAGCGATTGATCGAAGAGGCGGCGACCCGTCGCCAGGCCGCCGTCGACAAGGGCGAGGAGATCATCGTTGGGGTCAACAAGTACCGCCTCGACAACGAGGAGCCGATCGACATTCTGGAGATCGACAACAGCGCCGTGCGCGCCGCGCAGATCCGCCGGATCGAGGAAACCAAGCGTCGGCGCGACAGCGTCGAGGTCAAGAAGACCCTTACGGCGCTTGCTGAGATCGCATTGACAGGCGAAGGCAACCTGCTGGCCGCCGCCGTCGAGGCAGCGCGTGCCCGCGCCACCGTCGGCGAAATTTCCGATGCGATGCGTGGCGCCTTCGGCGACCACGCCGCGACGCCCAAGGTCGTCAGCAAGATCTACGGCAAGGCCTATGAAGGTGAGCCGGAGCTCGAGGTGCTCTCGGGGCGCCTCGACGAGGTCTCAGCAAAGCTCGGCCGCAAACCAAAAATAATGGTCGCAAAGCTCGGCCAGGACGGCCACGACCGCGGCGCCAAAGTTATCGCCTCGGCCTTCGGCGATATCGGTTTCGACGTGCTTGCCGGCCCTCTTTTCCAGACCCCGGAAGAGGCCGCCGACATGGCGCTGGCCAGTAAGGTCAATGTCATCGGCGTCTCCTCGCTTGCCGCCGGCCACAAGACGTTGATGCCGCAGCTTGCAGAAGCCCTGAAGAAGCGCGGCGGCGAGGATGTCATCGTCATCTGCGGCGGCGTCATTCCGCGTCAGGACTATGACTACCTGATGGACAACGGCGTGTCGGCCGTCTTCGGTCCGGGCACCAATGTGCTCGACGCCGCACGCGCCGTGCTCGACCTGATCGAAGGCAAACGCCGCAATATCTGACACGGCAAGGCGGAGGGTGTTTGGCTCTTCACCTGCCCCGTGCGGTTGTCGTCGCCGATTGGCGCAACTATGTTGTGGCCATGACGTCGATCGCCGAAGTGTTCGGACCCTTTGTCCTGATGGGGCGCCTCATCGCTCGCTTCTGGCCGCAGCTCCTCTTGATCGGGACCTGCGGCTACATCGTGCATGATCTCCTGATGCGTGCGGCAGTCTGGATCGGGCTGCAGCATCCGCTCGGTGGCATGGTGACGCTCTCCTTTGTCGTGCTGGCGAAGCTCGTCGTTATCGTCTTGATGTTCATGGCGCTTCGCCCCGGTTTGCCGGCACTCGAAGCGCTCCGCCAACAACCGGTGGCCACGCATGTCGAGACCACGGTGCCGAAAACCGATCGCAGGCTGCTCGCCGTCACCTCAGCCGCCATCCTGCCGTTCTTCGCCTATTACGCCGCCTGGGGTTTCCTCGGCGAGGCGGTGCGGGAATATTCGCGTTTGGCACTCGACGCCGTCGCCTTCGGCGAGAAGGGTGACTTCTTCGATATCCTGAAATCGCGCGGCGTCTTTATTTCGATCGCGTTGTGCTGGCTGGTGCGGTGGGGCGCAAAGCGCATGAGCAAGCGCAGCGAAACACCCTTCTGGCGACTGCTGGTCGTCGCGGCGGACGCGAGCTGGATCTTCATCGGGCTTTATGGCCTGTCGGTCTGGAAAGACCAGGTCATCACCTGGCTCGGCGCCGGCAGGCTTCTCAGCATGAACGGTTTCACCTTCACCGCCGTAGCGCATGCCGCCGAGACCTTCGTGCCGGTGGAACTGAGAAGACCCGATTGGAACACTGAGGCCGAGGGTCTGTTCTTCTATGCGCTTCTACCGATCATCTGGCTGGTCATGGCGGCGATCATCAATGGTTACGAGCTTTCGAGCCCGGAATCGCGCGCCAGGCCATCCTCGCCGCGGCCGCGGCGGGCCAGAACCTTTCGCAAGTGGATTGCCGATTTCCTCGACCACTTCGTCAGCGACTACCGCTCCCGCTACGCTCCGATATGGACCTGCCTGAAGCTGACGCTCGGTTCAGGGCTTGCGACGCTATTTGCCTTCATCATTGCCTACCGCGCCATCGCCTGGCTTGGTGCCTGGATCTGGTATGCGGCGACGCGAACCCTCGGCATGGGCGACCTCGCGAGTTGGCAGCTTGTCTTCGATGCACTCAGCCTTTTCATCGGCAGCCCTAGCGATCTCGACGGTGGCATCGTGCTCGACGCCGTGCGCATCACCTTGTTGGCGGCGATGCTCGAACATGCGGTTTCCGGCCAGGCTGAGAAGAGCGAAATCAGCTACGCGTCTACTTGAAGATCAGCGTTTCATCGCTTGCGCCCGGAAACTCAATCCTGAGCGAAAGATCCCGCGCCTCCGCGGGAACGATGAAGCTCTCGGCCATACGGACCGTGGCGCCAGTCTTGGCGTCGGTAAAGGCGAGCACACCGCAGCGCGGGCGTTCGGCCACCTCCGGATACATCTCCCGGACGATGGGCTCGGTCAGGGTGACGGGCTCAAAACGGCGCCCCTCACTGTCGATCAGCCGGACGCGGCAGGCTCCTTGCGACAGAACGGCCGGATCGGTCGGCGACGCCTCGAATTCGGCGAGAATGACGCGCGCGTCATTGGTGCGCGGCAGCCGCCTCATGTCCAGAAGCTTCCACTGTCCACCGGCAAAGGCCTGCCCCGCTCCATCCTCGACGACGATCTCGGCCTTTTGGGTGGCAAGCCTATGCCCCTCTCGCAGGCTCTCCCACGCACGGACGACGAAGGCGAGCGGCAGTGCGACGACCAGCGCCAGCAGGCAGATCCAGAACGTGCGCTTCTCGCTCATGCCGGTGTCTCCTCAGCGCGCCGCCAACGTCCAGGGCGTGCCGCTGCTGCCGCGCGCAATGGTGACGGACGGCTTGATATCGGTCGGCTGCTTGTCGCCGAGCGTAATCCAAAGCTCCTCAGCAAGCGGCATCACCAGGCTGCGGGCGACGAGCAGCGTGCCTTTGTCAACGGCCGCTTCGGGAAGTTCGAAGGCAAGAAGTACCGGCCTCGGCAGGCCTGGTTCGAGCCTTTCCGTCGGCAGATAGCCGGGCACGGTCGAGAACCGCTGGCTGAGCTCGTAGCGCAAACCGTTGCCTGCCAGCCACTCCGCCGAGGTCAGCGTCATCGTTTCGGTTTTCGCGACGGCCGCGCCTTCGATGATGAGCCAGATGCCGGATGTCGAGTATTCCTTGATCCGCCCGAAGCTCTCGACCCTGACCTGGCGTGCCAGGTGCACATTGGCCGCGCCGAAGGCGAAGTCCCGGCTCTCGACCCGCTCGCCGACTGCACCACGAACGGCAATCGGTGCCGTGATATCGCCGTAGCCAGGCGTGCTGCTTCGCATCGCGTACAGCGCTGCGATTGCAGACACTGAGAGCAGCAGCGCGCGAAGAGCCGACATCATTGCTCCGACGATCCCGTATCTTGCGTGACTGCCAATTCGACCACCGCGGCCTCGCCATCATCGAACCAGTTGGGCGCGCCGTAGAGGTTGTCACGCGGCTTGTAGATCTGTTTGCCGATGGACAGAGAAACCTTCTCCGGCTCCGGGCGATCCGCCGGCCATTCCCAGACCGCGATGAGCTTTTCCGGCATGTTTGGGTTGATGGCACTCGCGATCCATTTGTCCCTGGCGAGATAATAGACCGGCTTCGGCGATGCGATGACTCGCTCGTCCTTGATCGCGATCAGGTTCATAAAGGCATTGCTGGTGGTGACCGATCGGTTGTCGAGTTCGATATCCACCATCAGGAATCGCTTCGGCTCGAACGGCTTGGTTCCGGTCGGCGGCACGGAAGCCATGGTGGCGTCGTTGATCGTCACCCGCCACCGGCCGGTATCGATCGCCTCACCCTTGGCTGCGGTGACGGCAGGCACCGGATTCGCCGCATCATAGACTGCGGTCGCAAAGGAGACCGCAGCCGCAGCCATTCCGCCGATACCGGTGACCAGCATGATCAAAAGACGCTGCCTGATTTTCGATCGTTGCACGACCGGCATTTGTCCTCCGTCCGCCCCTTCGGATGTTGCAACCGGAAGATAGGGAGGTTCGCACGGAAAATCAAAACACGCGTATCGAGGCAAGCGTCTTTGTCGGCCCCCGTCAGGACATCAGTACCTAGATCCGTTGCATCTCGATCGGCGCCGGCTGATGACGCCAGTTCGTAGCAGGCAGCCCTCTTTCGAAGGTCGCGCGAATGGACAATGGCCTGCCTGTTGCCTGCGAAACCACCATGAACATCTGCAATTCAGGGCCACGCCGAACGAACTGAATACCGAAATGCTTGCCGCCATAGGCGCCAGCGACTGTGGACTTCCACTGCCCGGTCCCTGCGGCAAGCTCGAGGTCCAAAAAGTTCTCGACGTTCATGACGGCTTGCCAGCCGTTGTTGCTCGTGACCGTCAGCAGGTCGCCATGTCTTACGATGCCGATGTAGCACTGATCGCAACGGCCGGCCGTCGAAGTCAGTTGCCGCCATTGCCCCGCAAAGGCAGAGCCGTCCGCCCGCGCCGCGCCTGCAAGCGAAAAAGACAACAGGCAGACAACGCCGACTCCCCGGAGAAACTTCACACTTCAACTCCCTGATTGTTCCCAGCCATCAGGCCGTTTGGAGCGTTGCCGACACATTCACTGATTGCACAATACACACACAGCAACCCAGAAGAAAATAGTTGAGATGTCGGATGCTTTCCGACCGCTTTGCGGGCAGCTTGCCCCCGCATTGGCGCTTGCCTTCTTGCCGCGACGGACGACAATCGAGTGGAGCGGAAAAGGGTGAAACCAGATCCCGTTTCGTCCTGTGTCCTCCGCTTCACCTGGGAGGCCTTCGATGCGAAAACTGCAGTCGCAAGGGGTTCATCACATCACGCTCGTCGGCGCCGACCGACAGACGTCGATCGATTTCTGGGAGGGGCTTCTCGGCATGCCCTTCATTTTCGAGCAGCCGAATCTCGACCGGGCGAGCGAAAGCCATCTCTATTTCGACCCGGGCGATGGCCGCCTGATCACCATCTTCACCGACGAGAACCGCAAGCCCGATCCCGAGCGAACCCCGACGGACATCGGCTGTGTGCACCACATCGCCTTTGCCGTTTCGCGCGCGACCTTCACCCAGGCGGTGGAGCGGCTCGACGAGCGAAGTATCCGGCACAGCGGCGTCAAGGACCGCGGTTTCATGGACTCGATCTATTTCGAAGACCCGCTTGGGCTGCTGGTCGAGCTTGCCTCCTATCGCTTCGAGCCACCACCGGGCCACAGCCACGCCGAGGTGCTGATGGAAGCACACAAGGTCAGGGTCGCACGCGGCGACTACAATATCGCCGAGGTGCACCTGGCCGATGCGATCGAGACACTGATCGAGCGCGCACGGCCAACGCTGTCGTCCGACCGGGAGCCGAAGGATCCTTATCGGCCGCGATAAAGCGCGTCGTGGTCCACGCCTGTCGTTCAACGCACGCGACCGCGCCGACGAGCGAGCCGGAACTGCGGGATCGCGAGCAAAGGGAGGAGTGACATGCCTGCAATCAAGCTCAACGTGATCAAGCCCAGCGTCAACAACATGACGGCGCGCGTCTTCCTGAGGGCAGCCAAGCTCGACTTCAGCGAACAGGATGTCTACGGCCAGACCCGGACGGCCGAATACCTGGCGAAGGCACCGTCGCATCTGACACCGATGGTGGAGACTGCGGACCTGCCCAAGGGAGCCCTATGGGAGAGTTGCGCGATCATGCAGTATCTCTGCAACAAGCACGGGCTCGACGAATTCTATCCGAGGGACCCCGAGGCCCGCGCCATGATCGATAGCGCGATGTTCTATCTGATCGGCACCTTCTACCCCTATCTCGCCCGGGCCACCTATCCGGCACTGAACTTCCCGCTCTATCCGGGCGAAGTTGGTTGCAGCGATGCGGATGCGGAGACCAAGGAGAAGGCGCGCCGCGCAGCAGTCGAAGCGCTTGCCGAGCCGCTCGACGTCTTTCGGGCGTTCTATATCGGCGACAAACCCTTCATCGGTGGTTCCATCCCCTCGATCGCTGACATCAGGCTTGCGGCGACCCTCGAATTCCTGGCGGCAATCGACTACTCGCTGCCGGACTGGGCGAAGACCTACGTCGCCAACATGGAAAAGACGCTCGGCAATGCCTACACCGAACCGGCGACCGATGTGCGCGGCTACATCAGTTACGTGAAGGCCCAAAGGTAGACGCTCCGCCGGCTGCCACGTAGCAGGCTCATTGAACGAGAAGCACGATACCGGTTGCACCCAGCGCCAGCGTCCAGAGGCGATCGAAGTTGATCCACGCAGAACGCAAGACCGAGAGGTCGAGCCACGTGAAGACGGCTTGCGAGAGCGCCGCTGTGACGGCAAGCATTGCCGTGCTATGAACGGCGACGGCGGCGAGCGAAATCGGCAGCGAATTGGCCATGGCAAGTTCGCTGGCGTGACCCGCAAGGCAGAGGCTAAGGACCGCAGGCAGCAGCATCAAACCCGCCCCATGGCTCGACGCCATCAGGAAGGACCAAAGCGCAAGACCGGCCATGCCGGTTCGCATGCCTACCCTGACGCGGTGGCGATGCCCATAAAGGGCACTGTAGCCGGCGATGCCCAGGATGAGCAGGGCTGCGGCCAGCCTGAAGGTGTTCGGATCGAAGACTGAGCCGAACGCGACCGCCACGGCCAACACGATCGCGACGGAAACGGCGTGGCCAAGCGCAATGGGGACCAGGGACAACCAGGCGATCCGCCGGCTCTGGCGGTGCAGTCCGAGCGCCACGGCAAAGAGCCAGCCCATCGCCGGATTAATGCCGTGAAAGGCGCCGAGGGCGGCAATCGAAAGCCACGGCCAGAACGCCGTCATTCGCCCTGACAGGACTGCACGGTCGTCCCCTCCCTACGGATAGCAATAGGAATCGGACGAGCAGTCACCGCCTTCGAGACGGACTTGATGCGGACGATGGCCTTTGGGCCAGTCGACGAAGAAGTTTTCGTCGAAGGCGATGCCGCCACCGTCGGCGACGTCCAGTTTGACCATCCACCCGTCGATGCCTTCGGGGTAGAACTGCGGATCGATGGCACCATAAAGCGAATTGGTGAAATAGACCCGCTTGCCGTCGCGGCTGATCTCCACCATCTGCGGCCCGCCGTTCAGCGCTCCGTTCTTCGCGTTCGGATGGGATGCACGCGAAACGATGCCGCCGATCCGCACCCGTCCGGCCTCCTTCGGTGCAAAGGGGTCAGAAACGTCGTACTGGATCATGTCGCCGGTGCCCCAGCAGGAAACGTAGAGGAACCGGTCGTCCATCGACAGGTCGATATCGGTAACGAGTGGCGCGACGGCGCTGAAGCCCTTGAGCACGGGTGGCAAAAGGTCGGGATCGGCGGGTTCCGCGGGTATCTCAATTACCTTCTTGACCGCCCATCGGTCACCGTCGCGATACCAGGTCCAGATCGACGCCGAGAGATCCTTGAGGCTGATGACGCAACCGACGAAGCCATAGGCCTTGGTCGGATCATGCGCAGGCCGCAGCTCGAAGACGAGTTGATGCTCCTCGCCGAAATCGATCTCCTGCAGGTGCTTGCGCTTGTGTAGGTCCCAGAAGTGCAGCCGGCGGCCATATTTCGAACCGAGCAGCACCTCGGGAACCAGCCCGTTTTCAAAGGTATCTGGCGTGCCCCATTCGCTGGTGATCATCGTGTCGTGACCGAGATGCCACCAGAAATCATAGGCGAGCTGCTGCGGCCCACGGTCCATTTCCCATTGGCCGAGCACATCGAAGCTCTGATGGTCGAGCAGGAAGATGCCGCCGGGCGCCTTGCCGTCGCGGTCGGCGAGCGCGTTGACGTAAATGCCTTCAGGCCCGCAGTGGGTGGTGTGCAACCGCGAATAATTCGCCTTCTCGGCAATTTCCGAAGGCTCGATCACGCGCACGATCTTCGGATTGCGCGGGTCCGGCTTGGTGTCGATGATGTGCAGACGGGAGGACCTCAAGCCCGGCACGATCAGGTAGCGACGTTCGACATGCGGATGCGGCGCATTGGGGCAGAGACAGGACGAACAGGCGTTCCAGCCGAAATGGTGCAGCTCGTCGCCGACATTCGGCATGTCGACCTGGCCGACGATCTGCGCATAGGTTGATGACGCCGGATCGACGTCGACGACCGCAATCGCATCCGGCCGCTTCCGCTCGGGATCGAACGCCGCCACATAGGCGAGCGTTTCCTTGGGAGCCTTGGCCGCCATGCGCGGTGATGGATAGAAGGAAGGATCGGGTCGCCACGTCGCCATTGCCATTCTCCCCTACGAGAATTCTAAATGCGCGGTTCCTGATGCAGGTTCCGGTCATGCGGCAAAAACGCGTCGGAAATGCGGCCTATCCGCCACATTTCCCCGATGAGGTGCTTGAGGCCGGGTGCGGATCCTGTCGCCGTGGGTAGCCGACCGCGTTCTATGTCTCAATCCGCAGCTTCATCCGGTCAGCGGCGAAACGGGTGCGGGAATACTCCACCGGGGAGCCGTCGAGATCGGCGTTGAGCGACTGCGCCTCAAGCACGATCGCACCCGGCGAGAGCTTCAGCATCGAAAGCTCCTCTGCGTCGGCATGCCGGGCGACGATCTCGGTCGAGGCACGGACATAGTCATCCAAGCCGTGGGCGGCGAAAGCCTTGGTGACGGAATGCAGCCGTTCGAATTCTTCGGCCATGCGCGGAAAACGATGTGCAGGATAGTAGCTCGAGGACACAGACAGCGGTCGGCCATCGCCGCTGCTGACGGTCCTGAGCTCGATCACCGTATCGCCCGGCGCAATGCCGAGTGCCTTTGCGATCTCGCCGTTTGCCGGCAATTCGGCGTGGCCGAGCAGCCTCGTGCCGATCTCCTTCACCTGGCGACCGAGCCCTTGCGAGAACCGCGTGCGCTTCGAGATCGGGTAGCTCACCCTTTCCTTGCGCTCGATCATCGTGCCGCGTCCCTGGACCGCGCGCACCAGCCCCTCTTCGGCAAGAGCCGCAAGCGCGCTTCTGACCGTATGCCGGTTGACGCCGAATTCGCCCGCAAGCACCGTCTCAGGCGGCACCATGCCGGCCGCATCGTAGTCGCCATTGCTGATTGCCAGGCGGATCCGGTCGGCGATCTGCCGCCACAGAGCGACGCCGGTCTGGCGCTCCACCACTTTTCGCATTGCCATGTCACAAGCCTGTCATTTGCGGACGTTATGGAAAAGTATAAGATGTACAGTTGTCTAGATCAATAGACATTTGAGGTGAAAATGATGGATGCGAAGCTGAAACAGGAAAGCCCGCCGGATCCGGCGCGCAAGAAAGCCATGGGACTGCTCGCTCGCGCGACCCTCGACGAGCTGAATGCTGCCTGGGAAGCGCTCGCCGACAAGCCGGACGTTCATCCGGTTCGCGGTCCGGAGACCGGCCTCGTCATGGTGCGTGGCCGCATCGGTGGCGGTGGCGATCCCTTCAACCTCGGCGAGGCGACGGTCTCGCGCGCGACCATCCGCCTTTCGAGCGGCGAGATCGGCCACGGGCAGCTGCTCGGTGCGGACCGGCAGCGCGCGCGGCTTGCAGCGATCTTCGACGCACTCGCCCAGCGCGAGGACGGTCGCGCGAACGTCGATGCTCTGCTTCACCAAGTGGCGGACCGGCTGGCGCTGGAAGAACGCCGCAAGGCCGAAGAGACTGCAGCAACCCGCGTCGACTTTTTCACCATGGTCCGGGGAGACGACTGATGGCCAGCCAATCGCAGATTTACGCCGGCGCCTTCGCAGATCCAGTCTTTGCCGCCCAATCCGTCTTCCGCGACCTGATGGACGGTTTTGCCCGCCCAGGCGCGATCAAGCAGCTTTCGGCCAAGAGCACGCCGCCCGCGCCGCTCGGCGCCGCGGCCGGCGCCGTGGCATTGACGCTTTGTGACCATGACACGCCCGTCTGGCTGACGCCGTCGCTCGGGAAATCGGGCGTTCCGCAATGGATCGCTTTCCATACGGGCGCCGCAGTGACCGCCAGCAAGACCGAAGCCCGCTTCGCCTTCGTCGAAAAGGGTGCTGCCTTCCCAGGTTTCGACCAGTTCTCGCTCGGCACCCAGGAATACCCGGATCGTTCGACGACGCTCGTCATTGAAGTCGAGGCGCTGACCGGCGGCCAGGCACTCATCGCCAAGGGGCCCGGCATCAAGGACGAGACGGAAGTCGCCGTGAAGGGCCTGCCGGAAGTCTTCCTCGAATTCTGCACCGCCAACCGCGCAATCTTTCCGCGCGGCGTCGATCTCGTGCTGACGGCCGGAGAGGAACTGCTCTGCCTGTCGCGCACAACCCGTCTTTCGCTGAAGGAGGCGTGACCCATGTATGTAGCCGTCAAGGGCGGGGAAGCCGCCATTGCCAATGCGCACCGCCTTCTCGCCGACCGCCGCCGCGGTGACCGAAGCCTGCCCTCAATCACCATCGAACAGGTAGTCGAGCAACTCGGGCTTGCCGTCGACCGGGTGATGGCGGAAGCCTCGCTCTACGATCGCGCGCTTGCGGCTCTAGCAGTTCGCCAGGCACGCGGCGATATGATCGAAGCGATCTTCATCCTCCGCGCCTACCGCACGACGCTGCCGCGCTTCGGCTACTCCGAGCCGGTCGACACCGCCAACATGAAGGTCGAGCGCCGCGTGTCGGCGACCTACAAGGATCTGCCCGGTGGACAATTGCTTGGGCCGACCTTCGACTACACCCACCGCCTGCTCGATCCTTCGCTGATCGCCAACGAGACCGTCGCAGAGCCGGCGGTCAAGGAACCCGGCGAACATGTGATGCGCGTCTCCGACATTCTCGACGGCGAGGGCCTGATCGAGGGCGACGGCCAGATGCCCGAAGGTCATGTCATGGGCGACCTTACCCGCGAGCCGATGGAGTTTCCGATGGCCCGCGACCTGCGCCTGCAGGCGCTCGCCCGCGGCGACGAAGGCTTCCTCCTGGCGCTCGCCTATTCCACCCAGCGCGGCTATGGCCGCACCCACCCCTTCGTCGGCGAAGTGCGCATCGGCGAGGTGGAGGTCGAACTCGACCTGCCCGAACTCGGCTTTGCCGTCTCGCTCGGCACGATCCGTGTCACCGAATGCCAGATGGTTAACCAGTTCATGGGTTCGGCCAAGCAGCCGCCGCAGTTCACCCGCGGCTACGGCCTCGTCTTCGGCCAGAGTGAACGCAAGGCTATGTCGATGTCGCTGGTCGACCGGGCGCTGCGTACGGACGAGTTCAACGAGGACATTGTCGCCCCGGCACAGGACCAGGAATTTGTCATCTCACACGCCGACAACGTTCAGGCGACCGGCTTCGTCGAGCACCTGAAGCTGCCGCACTATGTCGACTTCCAGGCCGAACTGGACCTCGTCCGGCGCATGCGCCGCGACTACGAGGCGGCCAACGCCGGCGACACGGCGAAGGAACAACGGGAGGCGGCCGAATGATCGGGCAAACCGCATGGACGCACGGTGACCGTTCAGTCGCCGCCGCCATCTCCACCGCCGCAATCGCCGCCACTGTCACCGGCAAAGACGACGCCGGCATCGCCGGAACCATCGTCCTTGCGCGCCTTGGCGTCCGGCTCGCGCCGGGCATTGCGGGCGGCCCAGAACAGGCCGGCCACCACCACCGCGACGATCGCAACCACCCAGAAAACTATCTCGCTCAAATCCTGACCCCATCCGCGGTCGACACACTCAAGGGTAATCGGCGATGAACGATCTTGCTACTTATAATTTCGCCTATCTGGACGAACAGACGAAACGCATGATCCGCCGCGCCATCCTGAAGGCGATCGCGATCCCCGGCTACCAGGTCCCCTTCGCCTCACGCGAAATGCCGATGCCCTATGGCTGGGGCACCGGCGGCGTCCAGGTCACCGCCTCGATCCTCGGGCCGGAGGACGTGCTGAAGGTCATCGACCAGGGCGCCGACGACACCACCAACGCCGTCTCGATCCGCGCCTTCTTCCAGAAGGTAGCCAATGTCGCCGTCACCACCCGGACGAAGCAGGCGACGATCATCCAGACGCGCCATCGCATCCCCGAGGAAAAGCTCTCGGAAGGCCAGACGCTCGTCTACCAGGTGCCGATCCCGGAGCCGTTGCGTTTCCTCGAACCGCGCGAGACCGAAACGCGCAAGATGCACGCGCTCGAGGAATACGGGCTGATGCATGTGAAGCTCTACGAGGACATCGCCCGCAATGGCCATATTGCCACGACCTATGCCTATCCGGTCAAGGTCGAAGGCCGTTACGTCATGGACCCTTCGCCGACACCGAAGTTCGACAATCCGAAGATGCACATGTCGGAAGCGCTGCAGTTGTTCGGCGCCGGCCGCGAGAAGCGGATCTATGCCGTACCGCCCTATACGGACGTCGTCAGCCTCGACTTCGACGATCATCCCTTCGAGATCCAGAGCTTCGACAAGCCCTGCGCACTCTGTGGTGCGGAGGACGTCTATCTGGACGAGGTCATTCTCGATGACAAGGGCGGGCGCATGTTCGTCTGCTCCGATACCGATCATTGCGAAGACCGCCGCGCCTGCGGCCATGCAGGTCACATGCTCGCCCGAAAGGAAGCCGCCGAATGAGTGCCGTACCGCTTCTCAAAGTGAACGACGTCTCGAAGTTCTACGGAAGCCGCATCGGCTGCCGCAACGTCTCCTTCGAGCTTTATGCGGGCGAAGTGCTCGCCATCGTCGGCGAATCCGGCTCCGGCAAGACGACGCTTCTGTCGTGCCTGTCGACCCGGCTGATGCCGACGTCCGGAATCGTCGAATACCACATGCGCGACGGCCAGTACCGCGACCTTGCCCGCATGGGCGAAGCCGAGCGCCGCTTCCTGATGCGCACCGACTGGGGCTTCGTGCACCAGAACCCGGCCGACGGCCTGCGCATGACCGTCTCCGCTGGCGCCAATGTCGGCGAACGACTGATGGCCGTCGGCGATCGTCACTATGGAAGCATTCGCGCCACCGCCAGCGACTGGCTGCAGCGAGTGGAAATCGGCGTCGACCGCATCGACGACCAGCCGCGCGCCTTCTCCGGCGGCATGCGCCAGCGCCTGCAGATCGCACGCAACCTCGTCACATCGCCGCGCCTCGTCTTCATGGACGAGCCGACCGGCGGCCTCGATGTCTCGGTGCAGGCACGTTTGCTCGACCTGGTGCGCGGCCTCGTGCATGACCTCGGCCTTGCCGCTGTTATCGTCACCCACGACCTCGCCGTTGCGCGCCTTCTCTCCCACCGGATGATGGTGATGAAGGACGGCGCTGTCATCGAGCAGGGGCTGACCGATCGCGTGCTCGACGATCCGCGCGAGCCCTATACCCAGCTCCTCGTCTCCTCGATCCTGCAGGTGTGACGCATGATCCCGAAAAGTGGAGTCCGGTTTTCGGACAAGATCATGCGCAAAGGAAAGTAAGAACCATGGCTACGCCCCTCGTTGTTTCCGAAGTCGCAAAAAGCTTCACCATGCACCTGCGCGACGGCGTCCGCCGGCCCGTCGTCGCCAACGTCTCCTTCTCGGTCAAGGCAGGCGAGTGCGTCGTTCTCGGCGGCCCCTCCGGCGTCGGCAAGAGCTCGATCCTGAAAATGCTCTACGGCAATTACGGCGTGGACGAAGGCCAGATCCTGATGGATCACGACGGCAAGCTGGTAAACCTGGCAACGGCCGAGCCGCGCACCGTGCTTGAGGTCCGGCGCACGACGCTCGGCTATGTCAGCCAGTTCCTGCGTGTCGTGCCCCGTGTCTCCGCTCTCGACATCGTCGCGGAACCCTTGCAGGCCCGCGGCACCCCGATCGAAGAGGCGCGTGCGCACGCGGCGGAACTCTTAAGCAAGCTCAACCTGCCGCGCGAACTCTGGAGCCTGCCACCAGCCACCTTCTCCGGCGGCGAGCAGCAGCGGGTCAACATCGCCCGCGGCTTCATCACCGACCACAGGATCCTGCTGCTCGACGAGCCGACCGCATCGCTCGACGCCAAGAACAGGGCCGTCGTCGTCGAACTGATCGCTGAGAAGAAGGCGAAGGGTACGGCGCTGATCGGCATCTTCCACGATGAGGAGGTCCGCGACGCCGTTGCCGACCGCATCCTTGACGTATCGGCCTTCTCGCCGCGAAAGGCTGCCGCATGAGCCAGAAGCTTGGGCTCGAGCCCTTCATCCATCCGACGGCGAGCGTCAACAATTCGACGTTCGGGCGCTATACTGAAGTGCAGGAGCGTTCGCGGCTCGACGAGGTCGAGTTCGGCGACTATTCCTACATCATGCAGGACGGCTCGATCTGGTGCGCGACGATCGGCAAGTTCGTCAACATCGCCGCCGCCGTGCGCATCAACGCCACCAATCATCCGACCTGGCGGGCGACCCTGCACCACTTCACCTACCGCGCGCCCAACTATTGGGACGACACCGATCTCGAACACGACCTCTTCGCCTGGCGACGGTCGAACCGGGTGACGATCGGTCACGACGTCTGGATCGGCCACGGCGCCACCATTCTTCCGGGCGTCACTGTCGGTAATGGCGCGGTGATCGGCGCCGGCGCCGTCGTCTCCAAGGATGTCGAGCCCTACACCATCGTCGGCGGCGTCCCCGCGAAGCTCATCCGCAGCCGTTTCAACGAAGGTATTGGCGAGCGGTTGGACACGCTCGCCTGGTGGGACTGGGACCACCAGCGCCTGCGCCGCGCGCTTGACGATTTCCGCGAACTGACGGCCGAGGAATTTCTGGTGCGCTACGCATAAGTGATCAGGCGCCGAGCGCAGGTTCGGCGCCCTCTCGAGCTGAGAACGAGGCGATCTACGGCCCGTTCACCAGTCTCAGAATCAACTGGTGGATATTGCCGCCGTCGGTGAGCTCAACCTGGTCGAAGTCGCGGCTGCGCTGGCGTTGTGCCTGCGAGAGCGCGCCGAGGCGCTTGGTCATTTCGGTCCTGATCTTGCGGCACTTCGGATCATCGGGGACGGTGAGCCCCAAGGTCGCGCCTTCGATCGCGCGCACCATTTCCTTGATGAAATCCCCGTGCACGAGTTCGTGCTTGCGCACCCCGTCGATGAAGATGTCCCAATTTTCGCGTGTGCCCGCAGGCAGAGGCTTCGCGGGCTTCGGCAGGGTATAGGTGATGATCAGCTTCGGCTTTGCCGTCGTCAGCACGCAGGCGCCTGCCTGTTCTTCGTACTTCCGCGTCCAGGTCAGCTTGAAATTGGTATGGGCGATCGCCCGGCCAAGTCCGGCCTTCGGCCCGCGCTCGCCGATCGAAGCATAAAGGCCCGCGCCCGTCTGCCCTTCGATGACATAGGGCGCTTCCTTCTCGACCGCCAGCCACTCGGCAAACGCACTGCGCGGCGTGGACGCGAGGCAAAGGGCAACCACGCCCAGACAAAGGCTTTTGTTCAATCCAAACCTCGACGTTCGCCCCTTACGGCGCACAACTCTACCAGCCTTCCTTAAACGGGAATCGGCGGATGGCAACAGTTCAAGTGCAAAGGCACCGCAGCCCAATCTGAGCCGCGGTGCCCTTGTCGTTTATCCGATCGTGTCGAGCCAGTTGCGGGAGGGGTCAACAGGCCGACGATAACGACCTTAGTTGACGGCAGTCAGCGTCATCGATGTGCCGGTGGCCGCAAGGTTGAGGCCGATCTGCCCGGTCACGCTGACCGTCTGCAGATGGATCGAACCGGAAGTGCCGCCAACGAGGATGTTGGCGCCAATGCCGGCGCCGACCGTCGCTTCGGCGGTTGCACCCTGATAGAGGCCACCGAGCGAGCCGCGGTGGTAGCCAGCGGTAGGCGCGAATACGGCCCAGATCAGGCGGCTTTGAGTCGTGAAGCCGACATCGACGCCCATCTTGCGGATGGCGCCGGCGTAATGGTCAGAAGCCTCAGCCCCCATCGTCGAGCGGAAGACGCAATCGACTTCCTTGGCAGAACCGAGCACATAGCCGACGCCGCCGGCGATGTTGCAATCGAGGTAGCCGATCTTGACGCCGTTGCTGGTGTCCGGCTCCGGTTGCGGTTGTACTGTCGCGAGATCGGCTGCGTTTGCGGCCATCGCGCCAGCGAGAACCAGAGACGCTGCGGACACCTTCACGGCAAAACTCTTTTTCATTCTTGTCTCCTTCTCGGAACTTCAGAAATCATTGGCAGTTAACCGGCGGCACACGAACTCAAGCACTTAGCGCACGCTGCAGGAAAGACGAGCCATAGCCCGCGATCCGGCAATTCCGTGGCAGACATTCGTTAGCCGAGAAAATTGATGGGGTTTCCCCAACAATGACCGGAGATTGTGTTGAAAAAGCCACGGCCGACGGTATCGGCACGCCCTCCCGGAAGCCAGAACCGCACCGACGGGAGCAATTCGGCGAGAAACGGGCGGTTCGCGCGCGCGAAAGGAAAGAGAGAGAGAGAGAGAGAGAGAGAGAGAGAGAGAGAGAGAGAGAGAGAGAGAGAGACGAACGGGCGGCACTGCGGCCACCCGATCGGAAGGTTGAGCGCCTCAGGCCTTCGCCGATTGCAGCAGGAATCCGTCGGTAACGCGGGCCGTCAACGCCAGCGAGACGGCGCCGGCATCAGGGTGACCGATGCTCTTTTCGGCGAGCGGACGGGCGCGGCCAAGCTTCGGGGTCAGGCTGGAAGTCGCCTCTGCGGCGTCAGTCGCGGCCTTGGCGGCGGCCTGCCACGCCTCGATCAGACGCTTGCCGGCGGCAAGCTCGCGCTCCAGGGTCTCGACAAAGGGCACCAGCGCATCGACGAGCGTCTTGTCGCCGACGCGCGCACGGCCGAGGCGCGTGACGCCATCGAGGGCGCGGCGTGCGCCATCGACGATGGTGGCGTCCGAGGGCGCCGTCTCGTCGTCGAAAGCATTGCTCCACGAACGCAGCAACAGACCCCAGATCGCACCCGACGTGCCGCCGGCGCGATCCGCCCAGGCATCGCCCGCCGCCGCCAGGACGCTTGCAGCGCCGGCGCCGGCCGCGACCGCCGTCTTTGCCGCCTCGTCGGCTGCGGCGGAACCGCGGCGCATGCCCTGACCGTGGTCGCCATCACCGGCGAAGGCGTCGATACGGCCGAGTTCGTCTTCCGCCTCCTTCAACGCTTCGGCAATCTCGCCAATCAGTCGGGCAATGCACTTGCCGCTCTCCTTCGAAGCATCGGATGCGGGGGCAAACATCTGCGGGCCGTCCTCGACCTTGATCTCGTCGGTCGCGGGCTCGGCCGCGATGATCGCGCCCTTGCGCAGCACCGGCGCATCGCACGGCGCGCGCCAATAGGTCTCAAGCTCATCGTTCAGCCACATCAGCGTTAGCGAGCAGCCCTGCATGTCCAGGCTGGTGACGAATTCGCCGCATTCGGGATCGACGATCTCGAGGCCGGCCGCCTTCAGTTCCTTCTCGACCGCGACCCAAAGCACGAAGAGTTCCTCGTATTTCGTCGAGCCGAGACCGTTCAGGACAGGCGCAACTTTGCGGACATCCGCCGGGCGTTCGGCCAGCAGCTTGCCGACCAGAAGCTTGGCGAACTCGCTCGCCGAAACCATCTTTTCTTCGCGGATGCCCGGCTCGCCGTGGATGCCGAGGCCAAGCGCCATCTCGCCCTTCGGCACGGCAAAGAGCGGTGCCTTGGCGCCCGGAAGCGTACAGCCGCCAAAGGCCACGCCGAAAGAAACGGTGCGGTCGTTGGCAAGGCGAGTGACGCTCTCGACCTGATCCAGGTTAAGGCCGGCTTCGGCAGCAGCGCCCGCGATCTTGAAGACCACGAGGTCGCCGGCAATACCGCGGCGCTTGGAAGGCGTTTCAGCGGAAGCGCTGGCAACGTCGTCCGTCACCGGCACGATGCGCACGTCGATGCCTTCAGCGCGCAGGCGCTCGGCAGCGACGCCGAAGTTCAGGACGTCGCCGGCGTAGTTGCCGAAACCGAGCAGCACGCCACCGCCCTGATCGGCCTGGCGGCAGACGCGGGCAACGGCCGCGGTCGAGGGAGAAGCGAAGACATCGCCGGCAACGGCGGCATCCGCCATGCCCGGGCCGACATAGCCGGCAAAAGCGGGGTAGTGCCCGGAGCCGCCGCCGATGACGACAGCGACCTTGCCCTTCGGCACCTTGGTCGAGCGAACGACACCACCCTTCACGAGACGGACGTTGCGCGCGTAAATCGAACTGAAGCCGGCCAGCGCGGTCGTGGCGAACTCTTCCGGTGCGTCAAAGATTGTGGTCATCGCGTCTCTTCCCTTATTCGCGAGGCAGAATGCGCCTCAGATAGTCCCGGTTGGCAGCGCTGACGGAGAGGCCGTCGCCGCCGTAATGTTCGCAGAGGAACGGGCTGTTGAAGCCGTGGGCAAGCGCCATTCGGATCGCAGCGCGGTAGTTGATCACACCGAACTCCAGCGGCGCGGGATGGGTAACGACCAGGCCCGACGTTTCGTCCTCGGTGCGGTAGTAGTTCTTGACGTGCCAATACTTCGCGAAGGGAGCAACCTTGGCCATCATCTGCTGCCAGTGCTCGACCGGACGGTGCAGGCGAACGAGATTGCCGAGATCGGCATTGATGCCGACGTTCGGCAAGCTGACATCGGTGACGAAACGCACGGCGCTGTCCGCCGAGCCGATATAGGTATCCTCATACATTTCGAGCGCCAGCTCGATGCCGAGTTCCTCGGCATGACGGCCAAGCTCACGAATACGCTGAACGGCCTTCTGCCAGGTGGCGGGCTCGTCGGGGTTCTTGACGCCATCGACCGTCCAGAACCACAGCGCCTTCTTCTGCGCGTCAGTCAGCGGGCCAAAAAAGCCGAAGGAAACGGAGCCCGCACCGATGGCGGCCGCGGTTTCAATGACCCGGTGGCCGTAGGCAAGATACTCGTCGCCATGCTCCGGGTCGATCACGCTGCGCCGCGCAGTCGAGATCGCCGGCATGGTGAGGCCGAGGTCATGGGCGAGCTTGACGAAGCTGTCAAGCCGATCCGGCGAAAGGTCAGCAAGCCGGATCCAGCTGTCGGTGGGGTCGAGTTCGGTGAAGCCGGCATCGACCACATCGGCGAGCGTTTCTGCCCATTGCTCGACCGATTGCTCCTGCACCGAACTGCCGTTGGCCAGCACGTTTGGATATTGGATCATGGCGGCCGCGATCGGCCAGGTTTCACGGGTCCATTTGCGCGATGTGTTCGCCATGACCTTCCTCGTCGTCTCTGGATGTTGGGGGTGCGGCGGCTCCGTCAAGCCGCCGTGCTGCCGTCACCATGCGGGGCATCGGTATCGTGCTTGCGCTTGCGGACCAGGCCGATCAGTCCGAAGACAAGCGGCGACAGCAGGAGTGCAAGAGCGAGCGCCATCAGAGAGGAAACCAGCGGGTTCGACCAGAAGATATTGAGGCTGCCGCCTGAAAGCAGCATGGACTGGCGGAAGGCGTCCTCGGCTTTGTCGCCAAGCACCATGGCGAGAACCAACGGCGCCAGCGGGTACTCGAGCTTCTTGAAGACATAGCCGAGCACGCCGAAGCCGATGACCAGGAAGATGTCGGAGACCGAGTTTGCCACCTGGTAGGCGCCGGAGAAGATCACGGCGACGATAATCGGGCCGATGATCGCAAAGGGCACGCGCAGGATCGAGGCGTAGAGTGGCACGGTGGCGATCACCAGGAACACGGCGACGACGTTGCCGAGATACATCGAGGCGATCAGCCCCCAGACGAAGTCCGGCCGCTCGGTAAAGAGCATCGGGCCGGGCGTCAGACCCCAAATCATCAGGCCACCCATCATGACGGCGGCCGTTGCCGAGCCGGGGACGCCGAGCGCCAGCATCGGAAGCAGTGCTGAGGTACCGGCGGAGTGGTCAGCGGTTTCGGGTGCCACAACGCCACGCGGATCGCCCTTGCCGAACTTCGACTTGTCGCGGGCCGACCGACGGGCAACGCCGTAGCTCATGAAGGAGGCCGCCGTCGGGCCGGCGGGCGTGATGCCCATCCAGATGCCGATGATCGTCGAGCGCAGGATCGTAAACCAGTAGCGCGGGATCTCGATCAGCGTGCGGCCGATCTCGACGAGCTTGACGCGCGCCTTGATGCCCTCGAAGCGCAAGCCTTCTTCCGTGGTCAGCAAGAGTTCGCCGATGCCGAAGAGGCCCATGACTGCGATCAGGAAGCTGACGCCCTTGATCAGGGTCGGGATATCGAAGGTAAGCCGCAGGTCACCGGAGATCGTGTCCATGCCGACGGAGGCAAGCGCAAAGCCGAGCATCATCGAGACGAGTGTCTTGAACGGCGATTGCGCACCCATGGAAATGAAGCTGGCGAAGGCCAGGAAATAGACCGCGAAATATTCCGGCGACGAGAAGCGCAGCGCAAAGTTCGCGACCCAGCCGGAGAGCAGCGTGATCATGACGACGCCGGCAAGCGCGCCGATGCCGGCAGACACGAAGGCGAGCGTCAGCGCTCGGCTCGCCTCGCCGGCTTTCGCCATCGGATATCCGTCGAAGGTCGTCGCCACCGACGAAGGTTCGCCGGGAATGTTGAAGAGGATCGATGTGGTCGACCCGCCGAAGAGTGCGCCCCAGTACATGCAGGAGAGCAGGATGATGGCGGAGATCGGATCCATCGAGAAGGTCAGCGGCAACAGCAGCGACACGCCGTTGGGCGCGCCAAGGCCCGGCAGCACGCCGACCAGAATGCCGAGCGTGACGCCGACCATCATCAGCAGGATATGGTTCCAGCTGAGGATGTGGCCGAAGCCATCGATCAGAAGACCGATATTTTCCATGTCATTCCTCCCGGGAAAGCGTGGGCGGTCGGGATCAGTAGATCCCGAACCAGGCCTCGACCGGTCCCTTGAGCAGGGGAACCTTGAAGCCGATCTCGAATACGATGAAGAAGAACAGCGAAACGGCGACGCCGGACGGCAACGCGATCCACCATTTGTAACGCCCCTGGAAAAGCATTGTGCCGGCGATATAGAGCGCCGTGCCGACGTAAAGGCCGAGCCAGGCGGAAACGCCGGCAAAGGCGATCAGCGGCAACAGAAACGACGAGACCACCTTGGCGCGGTGACCGTCGATGAAGATCTCACCCGTGCCGCGATGCTTGGCGAAAGCGTGGATCGCATTCGCAGCGCTTCCGAGAAGGATCAGAAGGCCGACATAGAAGGGAAAATAACCGGCTTCCGGCCCGAATTCGGTCCATCCCGCACCGATATCGAGGGACCCGTAGCAGACCGCCGCGCCGAAGGCGCCGGTCAGCGCAGCAACGCCAAGCTCAACCGCGAAGCGGGAGACCCCATTCGCACCGTTCTCGCTCATGATCGTGACCTTTCAAAGCGGATGACGGGTACCCGAAGGCACCCGCCTCAATGTCTCGCCCTTAGTTGGCGAGCCAACCTTCGCGCTTCAGCACTTCGCCGACGGCAGCGCCGTCCATATCGATGGCGGCCTTGAAATCGTCGCCAGCGATGTAGGAGGGGGACTGCGAGGTGTCGGCGAGGTACTTCGCCCATTCCGGCGTTTCCGAAACCTTGCGCATCAGGTCCGCATAGAACTTGACCACATCCTGGTCAACGCCGGCCGGCAGCCAGACGGTGCGCGGCATCGAGTAGTTGTCAATGGCGATGCCCGATTCCTTGCAGGTCGGAATATCGCTCCAGCCCTTGTCACCGGCGACCTTGGCGTCGTTCGAAAGCTTGACGCTCTTGAAGACGCAGAGCGGCTTGACCATGCCGGCCTGCCACTGGCCGAGGTTTTCGCTCGGGTTGTTGACGTTGGCGTCGAGGTGTTCGCCGGCAAGCTGGACGGCTGCTTCACCGCCGCTCTTGAACGGGATGTAGTTGATCGTAGCACCAGTCGCCTCGTTGATCATCGAGGTGAGGATCTGGTCGACGTCCTTGGACTGACTGCCGCCGATCTTCAGGCCGCCTTTCTTCGCCCTGGCCGCAAAGTCGGCCGCCGTGTTGTAGGTGGCCTTGCCGTTGACCCAGAGAACGAATTCGTCGGAAGCGAGCGCCGCGACCGGGGTCAGGTCTTCAGCCTTGTACGGCACCTTGGCGCGAACCGGCAGCAGGTAGGCATTGTTCGTGCCGAAAGCGAGTTTGTAAGCGTCGCCCTTGTTGGTCGCCGTGTAGACGAAACCTTCGGCGCCGCCGGCGCTGCCCTTGTTGGTAACGACGACCGGAGCCTTCATCAGCTCGTACTTGCCGATGATCGCCTGGATCGTGCGGGCGAAGATGTCGGTGCCGCCACCGGGACCTGCCGTGACGACGAATTCAACCGGGCGATCGGGTTCGAAGGCTGCGGCCGGAGCAGCAACGCCGAAGACGGCTGCCATGATGCATGCGATGGAGACGGTATTCTTCAAGTCGGGTCCTCCCGTTTTTGTGGTTCTGTGGCGCAAGACCTCCTCCTGCGCCGTTATTGCGTGAAAGCGTGCGAAATCAGGCGGCGGCCTTGAGCGCGGCCTTTTTCTTTGCCATGCGCACGGCGAGCAGCAGCGCTTCGCGGCTGGCGCCGACGTCGGCAATGCCCTTGCCGGCGATGTCATAAGCCGTGCCATGGGCCGGCGTGCAGAGCGCGAAAGGCAGACCGCCCATCATGGTCACGCCCTTGTCGAAGCCCATCAGCTTCATCGCGATCTGGCCCTGGTCGTGATACATGGTGAGGACGGCGTTGTAGCCTTCCTTGAGAGCGCGACCGAAAACGGTATCGGCCGGGAACGGCCCCTCGACGTTGAAGCCGAGTGCCTTCGCCTTTTCGACCGCCGGTTCGATGATCTCTATCTCTTCCATGCCGAAGCTGCCGCCGTCGCCGGCGTGCGGGTTGAGACCGGCAACCGCGATCTTCGCCTCTTCATAACCCGCCTCCTTGAGGCAGGCCCTGGTCAGCTCGAGTTCGGCGATGATACCGTCGACCGAGAGGTTGTCAGCCACGTCCTTGAGTGGAATGTGCGAGGTGACGCGCGCGTTCCAGACCTTCTCGAGGACGTTGAACTCGCGAACCTTGCCGGTGAAGCCGAGAACATCGGCAACGAAACGGATTTCGTCGTCATAGCCCGGATAGGCAAAGCGCATGGCCTTCTTGTTGAAGGGCGTGAAGCAGACGGCGTCGGCCTTGCCGGCATGCGCCAGTTCGAGCGCGGCGCGGAAGTTCCGGGTAGCAAAGGTTCCGCCCGCAAGCGTCGCTTCGCCGCGCACGACATCTGCCGGATCGAGGTGGGCGAGGTCGACGAAAACGTGGCGCGACGTGCCGGCCTTTTCCAGATCCTCAAGCGTCGACGGCTCGAGATCGAGCGTCACGCCCGCAGCCTTGGCGCCTTCATCCAGGATCCTGCGATCACCGATCGTGATGATGTGTGCGGCTTCGCGGATATCGGCAAGCGCCAGCAGCTTTGCCGTGAGTTCCGGGCTGATACCCGCCGGATCGCCCATGGCGAGCGCGATGACAGGACGCGCGCCGTTACCGGCAGCACCGTTGGTCGTCATGTGAGATGTCCTCCGCTTCATTCTTTCGGTTGCTGTCATATGTTATTCAAAATTCTGCATCAAGTCTTTTGTATTCTGTATGCAGAATTTTCTGTTGACGATGGGACAGACGGTCTCCATGCTTTAATGAGACAGCGCTGATTCAATCGGCACGAACGGGAACAGACGGTCGACACCCATTCGCCAGGTGCAGAAGCAAAACAATGAACGAAATCACATCTCTGGAGAGACGGCCGGATGGCGGCCCTGGCCCGATCAGGCGCACGGCCCTGCACGACACGTTGGTCAGCCACCTGCGCGACATGATCATCGAGGGCGATCTATCGCCCGGCACCCGCCTGCACGAAGGCCAGCTCGGCGAACAACTGGGCGTGTCGCGCACGCCACTGCGCGAAGCCATCAAGTACCTGGCGAGCGAAGGACTGGTGGAGCTCGTCCCGAGCCGGGGCGCCGTCGTCAAGCGTTTCAGCGCCAAGGACGTACATGACATGCTGACGGTCCTGCAGACGCTGGAGGAGCTCGCCGGCAAGCTCGCCTGCGAGGCGGCAAGCGACGCGGGCATTGCCGAAGTGCGTGCGCTGCACGACGAGATGGTCCAGCGCTACAAGGCCGGCGACCGGCTGCAGTATTACAAGCTCAACCAGCAGATCCATTCCGCCATCGTCCAACTCGCGGCAAACGCCGCCTTGGCCGACATGCATGCGGTGCTGCAGACGCGGTTGAAGCGCATCCGCTTCATCGGCCACGAGGGACCGGAGAAATGGGCAGATGCCGTTGCCGAACATGAAGAGATGATCGTCGCGCTCGAGGCCCGTGACAAGGCAAAGCTGTCGGAGGTTCTTGGCCGTCACCTGATGAATGCTTGGGAGCGGGTGAAGGCTTCCGTTTGATTCTTCCCGGACGGGCAGGAATCGCTCGCCACGCACGGCAATTCGAGGGGCGCCCGATGGGCGCCCTTCGTCATTCAGCGGCCAAATGCTGCAACCGAGCGAATAGGTTGCGGAAGCTGTTTCCCGAATAAGACACATTGCTTGGAAAACAACTTAGAATATTCGAACACTATTGACTTTGACCTAGTCGAAATTCACTGAATCCATGGCGGGGTGGAGACGGGAACAAAGATGGGGCGGCAAAGACTTCGGGTACTGCTGGCTACGGCAGCGTTACTCTGTCCAAGCATGGCATTCGCTGAGCCGGTTCAGCGGACGCCGCCCGTTGCCGGATCGGTAATCGCCCGCAAATCCGGTGAGGAAGTTCGCTTCGTCGATGTCTCCAACTGGCGCTTCGTCGATCTCGCCCAGGATTTGCTGTCCGGAGACGTGCTGCGCACCAACGCAACCGGCGCGCTTGCGGTTCTCTTTTCCGACCACACGCAGATCCGGCTCGGCCGCAATACGGCCCTGCGCGTCAAGCGCATGGGGGCGGATGGCGACACCAATCTCGAACTGCAATCGGGCACGATCTGGGCACGTGCGGAACGCGGCGGACAGGGCCTGGCAATCGATACGCCGGCCGCAACGGCCGCCATTCGCGGCACCGACTGGACATTGACCGTTGGCCCTGACGGCAAGACCTCGCTGATCGTGCTCGAAGGCGTCGTCGAACTCAGCAACGCCCAAGGCAGCGTCACGGTTGCCCAAGGCGAAGGCGCCGTCGCGGCAATCGGTAAGGCGCCGTCCAAGGTGGTGGTCGTCAATCCGAAGGATCGCGAGCAGATGCTTTTCCATCTGTCGCTGCGCGATTCCTTCGTCTGGATGCCGGCGACGCCGCTTCGCGCGCCCGACATGCGTGGGGAACGCGAACGCATCGAGGGCAAGCGTCCCGAGTCGCGCTCGGTCGAAGACTGGCTGACGCTCTCTGAAATCTACCTGACACTCGACGGCCGCCAGAAGGCCCAGGCAGCTCTGGCCGAGGCGCGCCGCGGACGGCTCGGCGCAACACAGCAGGCGCGCGCCGATCTCATCGATGCCCTGATCGCCGGCTCGGAAAAGCGTTATAACGATGCGGCAAAGCTTTTTGCACACTCTGCCCGCGGACTTGATGCCAAGCGGCGTTCCATCGCTGCCTATGGTGGCTATTTCGCCCGGGCGCTTGCCAATCCGGATCGGGTCGAGGCACCGCCGCAGGGTACGACCGGTGCCTATGGCGCGATGGCCAAGGCCTGGACCAACGGTTTCCGCGACGATATCCGCGCCGCCATCGAAACGCTCAAGCAAGCCGAGCGCCAATATCCCGATGATCCTACCCTGCCGGCCGCCCGCGCGCGCTTTGCGCTGCTGCTCGACGACCGGGAACAGGTCCGCGATGGCATCGCGAAGGCGCTTGCCATCGACCCTGCGGACCCGACTGCGCTCGAAGCCCGCTCCGACTACCGCTACCATTACGAAAACGACCTTGATGGCGCGCTGGCAGACCTGGAGGCTGGGCTGAAGACGGCTCCGGGCTCCTCCTCTCTCTGGAACTCGCTTGGCCTGGTTCAGGGACAAAGGGGCGACAACCGCGCAGCAGAAAGGGCCTTCAAGCAGGCGATCGCACTTGATCCCAGCGACCCGGTACCCCACGCCAATCTCTCGATCCTCTATCTCGACGAAAACCGGATGAAGGAAGCGAAGGCTGAGATCGACGCGGCCCTGGCCGCCGACCCGTCCTTCGACATCACTCTGGTCGCACGCGGGCGCTACCACATGCAGACGGGCGATCTGGACAAGGCCCTGAACGACCTGCTCGCCGGTTCGACCGCCAATCCCGCCTACTCCAACGCCCAATTGCTGCTGGCGGGCGCCTACTACGAAAAGGGCGACCGCATCCCCGCCGCGCAAGCGCTCGACAATGCCGATCGCCTTGATCCGAACGATCCGGTCATCATGCAGATGCGGACCGCCATTGCGATCGACGAATATGATTCCGACGCGGCGATCCGATATGCCCAGGAATTGATGCGCCGAACCCGGGCGCGCGGCGGCGAAAGTGCAGCCCTTGGCGCCAACCAGGACGCCGGCTCGACGCTCAACGACGCCTTTCGTCTGCAGGGGCTGAACGTCTGGGGGCAATATTACGGCGATGTGGTCTTCGATCCTTTCACGGGATCGAGCTATGTCGACCAGGCGATCCACGGCAGCGTCAATCCGCTGTTCAACGACTATGATTTCGACGGCAGCCCGGTCGTCAACACCGCCACCCCGCAGAGCTTCTCCGCCTTCTTCCAGGGTCTGCTGATCGAACCCCATATGCTGGCAAGCCGCGAACGCACGGCCAATATCGTCCAGCGGCCATTCTTTGAAGCAGCACTTGGCGGCGGCATCATTGCCGACAACGATCACACCGGCTGGATCGGCGAGGCGGAACTACGCGGGCTCACTTTCTCGCCCTTCCCGATCAGCGTCTACGGCAACCTCGATTGGGAGGAGCCGCGCGATACCATCGACTTCGGGCAGGGTCTGGCGATCGAGCGTGAAACGCGCCTGCTCGGCGGCAACGGCTATCTGACCGCCTCGCCGACACCGGACGACCGGATCGTCGCCTATGCCAATTACGGCAAGTTCGATGACGACAAGAGTGTCCTCGACTACCCGACCACGAGCCTCGACAACCTCCTCGATGACAAGGCCGATAGACTTTTGTCCGGCGTCGCCTGGAGCCACACCTTCGGCTACCGCAACATCGCCAATGCCGCCCTTTTCTTTTCTGATCGGGATGTCGTGGAAAACGAGAAGGTCAGCGCCTCCCGCGTCGGGCTTCCGGACCTTGCCACGAGCCGCAGCGAGGAAAAGCAGAAAACCTATATCGCTGCCATCAATCACCTCTACGGAGACGGCGACTTCACCTGGCGCTACGGGATCGAAGGCGGCGTTGTTCGCTCCGACAGTTCGTTCGACATCTTCGATCCGTTTGCGATGAGGGTCGGCAGCAACAACACCCCCTTCATCGGATCCGGCTCGACATCCGCGGCGCAGACCGTCGCCAAGGCCTATATCGATACAATCTACGAAATCACGCCGGACCTGAAGGCAGAAGGCGCGCTGTTTGCCCGCTACATCGAGGATGCCAACGACGGCAACATCCGGCTCGAACCGAAGCTCGGCATCGCCTGGGCGCCCGCGGAGGGTCATTGGTTGAGGGCCGCCGCCATGCGCGATGGCTTGAACTTCGATGTCGCCACCCTCGCTCCGATCGGCATCGTCGCCCTGCAGCCCAATCAACTTCGCTTCGGTGCAGAAGGTTACGCCGACACTCTGGCGTTCCGCTGGGACGCGGAGTGGAACAACTGGCTTTTCACCGCGCTCGACTACCAGCACCAGGAGGTGCGCGAACTGTCGCTCAATGTCCCGCTGTCCCCCATCAATCTGGACTACGCCAAAGTGGGGCTGGACCGGGTCGCGGCGACCGCGAACTTTGCAATCGGCCACGGTTTCGGCCTTTCCCTGGCGGCCGCCCACACGGAGGCCGACGTCAGGGAAAACATCGTCAATCAGTTGGACGAGCTACTGTTCGTACCCGATAACACCGGCCAGGTAGCGCTGACCTGGGTCAATACCGCAAACGTGAAGGCAACGATCGCCGCAAATTACATCGGCTCACGGCCGGCCGGCGGGGTGACGCTCGATGACTTCTGGACGCTCGACGCATCGCTACAATGGGAGCCCTTCGACAAGCAGATCGAAGTCGACCTGGCGGCATTCAATCTGCTTGACGAGGACTTCGAGCTCAGAAGCGGTCTCCCCGGTTGGGGACCGACGTTCAAGGGCACAGTCAAGGTGCGGTTCTGATCAAGGAGCACGTCGCCGTGCAGGCATCGGGCGGCCGATACGGACAGTTGGATGCTCGTCGCCTCGCGTTGCGGCGGCTGAAGCTTCTGGGTCTTGCCGCCTTCGTCAGCATCGCGCTTTCGCTTGTGACCTTGTCCAATGCCTGGCTGCTCAACGAATTGCGCAGCTTCGACTATCTGTCGACCATCGACACACCGCCACTGCCCGAAAACAGCCCCGTCGTCGTCGCCATCGACGAACCCTCGATGGCCGAGATCGGCCGGCAGTGGCCGTGGCCACGCGCGCTGCACGCCCGTCTCATCGAAGCGCTGCGCAAGGCCGGCGCCCGCGCGATCGGCATGGACGTCATTTTCGCCGAGCCGTCGGCCGATCCGGTGAACGACGAAGAGCTGGAAAAAGCTCTTGATACCGGCGTCGTACTTGCCGGCGACCAGACGCTGGTGGAAGCGCCGCAGGCCGACCAGTTCGTGCGCACCGAGCCCCTTGCCCGCTTCACCGCCAAGGGAGCAAGAACCGGGATTGCCTCGGTCAACCTTGGTGGCGACGGCACGCTACGCTCCATCCCGGACTATCCCGACGGCTTTGCCGCCGTTCTGGCCGGGATCGCCGGCACGCGGACGCAACCTCCCCCTACCGATGCCCTCATCCAGGTCTTCGGACCGGCGCGAACCTATCCGACCGTCTCCTATTACCAGGCGCTCGATCCCACCAATTTCCTGCCGGAAGGTACCTTTCGCGATCGGGTGGTCCTCGTCGGGCTCAGCTTGCAGAACGCTCCGTCGATTGCCGATGGGGGCGCGGACGCATTCGCGACGTCCGATACCGTCCATTCGAACAAGCTCGTTTCCGGCGTAGAGATGCAGGCGACGATCTACGACAACCTTGCGCACGAACTCTACATCCAGCGGGCTCCACGACCCGTTGTGATCGCGGCGATCGCGTTTGCGGCGATCCTCGCCGCCTTCGCGGTACTCAGAACAACGGGGTGGCGCACGCTCGGATCCACCATTGTCGCGCTGAGCCTTATTGTGCTGGCAAGTTATGTGGCCATGCGCCTCGGGCATGTCTTCCTCTCGCCGCTCGGCCCGGGGCTCGCCTTCCTGACCGTGGCCGCCGGCCAGGCCGGGCTTGACTATGCCGAAGAGCGCCGACGGCGCCATGAAATCACCCGCGCCTTTCAGCAGTACCTTTCCCCCGCCCTTGTCGAACGACTTGCGAAAGACCCGTCGCATCTGAAGCTCGGCGGCGAACGACGCACGCTTTCGATCCTCTTCTGCGACATCCGCGGCTTCACCACCATCGCTGAGGAGATGAAGGACGATCCTGAGCGGTTGACGACACTCGTCAACCGCCTACTGACGCCGCTGTCGGATGCGGTGCTGAAACAGGGCGGAACCATCGACAAATATATCGGCGACTGCCTCATGGCCTTCTGGAATGCGCCGCTTGACGACCCCGACCATGCGGTTCACGCGGTGCGCGCAGCGCTCGACATGCTTACAGCGCTCGCGCGGGTCAACGAGGAATTGGAGGCTGAGGCGAAGCGGGAGCGGCGGCCCGCGCAAACGCTGCGGATCGGCATCGGCATCAACACCGGCGAGTGCGTTGTCGGCAACATGGGTTCGCACCAGCGCTTCGACTATTCCGCCCTCGGCGATGCGGTCAATCTCGCATCGCGTCTCGAAGGGGCTTCCAACGACTACGGCATCTCGCTGCTCCTCGGCGAAGAAACTGCGCGTCTCGTGGAAAAAACCTTCCCTATCGCCGAACTGGATCGGATTACCGTCAAGGGACGCAGCACCGTATCGCCCGTCTTCACCGTCACTGTCGGCGCTAAGAAGGAAGCGCTTGAGCGGCACCGGTCCTTCGTGCAAGCCAAGTATGATGGCGCGCTTCTGGTGGATGATGCGGTCTTCGACCAACTGAAGAATGCCCTGCCGGCGCTCGCACGCTACTACGAGCGCGAGCGCAGCCGTCTCGTTGTCCGTTAACGACCGAAGTAAGCCGTTTCCGGTTCAGTGGAGGCCGCCCACTCCCAGCAGCCGTTCGACGGCATCGTGGTCTCTGGCGAGCGCTTCCGGCGTTCCACTCCAGGCGATGCGGCCGCGCTCGAGCACGATCACCTGATCGGCAAAGTCGAGGGCGCTCTGGATCCGTTGTTCGACCAGCAGGATGGTCATGTCGCCGGTCTTCGCCAGTTCGGCAAAGGCCTTCATCAGTTCCTCGCAGATGACGGGTGCCAGCCCCTCCAGCGGTTCATCGAGCAGAAGGATCGAGGGCCACCCGAGGATTGAACGCGCCGTCGACAACATCTGCTGCTCGCCGCCGGAAAGCTGGCTGCCGAGGTTTCTTCGCCGCTCGTGAAGCCGCGGAAACATGTCGTAGGCTTCCTGGATGGCGCTCTTCGGACGGTTCTTGAGCCCGACGAACAGGTTCTCCTCGACGGTCAGCGTCGGGAAGACGCAGCGCGCCTGCGGCACGAAACCAAGACCCTGCATGGCGCGCGAGGCGCTCGGCAGCGCGGTCACATCGGTACCGCCCATGCGGATGCGCCCGTCATAGCGCCGCGTCTGGCCGGCAAGGGTCGCAAGCAGGGTCGTCTTGCCCATGCCATTGCGGCCAAGAACGGCAAGGCGGGCGCCCGCCGGAACGGCAAAGGACACGCCTTCGAGCACGCGCGTCGGGCCGTAGCCCGCGGACAGGTTTTCCACCTCAAGCGGCGTGGCTGGCATTGGCATAGCTCCCCAGATAGGCTTCCCGTACGCGCGGGTCCTTGGTGACCTCCGACGGCGAACCGTCGAAGATGATCGCGCCCGCAGCCAGCACCACCACGCGCTTGGCAAAGCGGAAGACGAGATCCATGTCGTGCTCGATCATCAGCACGGCGAGGTCGGCAGGCAGATCGGCCAGCGCCTGCTCGATGCGGCCGGTATCGCTTTGCGGCACGCCGGCAGCTGGCTCGTCGAGCAGCAGCACCCTCGGTTTCAGCGCCAGGGCGACGGCTATCTCCAGCAGTCGCTGCTGGCCATAGGCGATCTCGCTCACCTTGCGGTGCATCAGTTCCTTGAGGCCGAGCTTGCCGAGAAGTTCCTGAACCTCGGCCATGACATCGGACATGCCGAGAAAATTGCCGAAGAGACGACCGGCGCGGCCGCTCCGCTGAAGCACGGCAAGCGCAACATGTTCGGCCGGCGTCATGTCGGCAAAAAGCCGCGTCACCTGGAACGAGCGCACAAGCCCGCGCCGAACGCGGCCAATCGCGTCGACGCCGGTCACGGGCTCGCCGGCGATGCGCACTTCGCCTGAGTCAGGCCGAAGGTTGCCGGTAACGAGATTGACGAACGTCGTCTTGCCGGCACCGTTCGGGCCGATCAGCGCCACCCGGTCTCCCGGCGCCATACTGAGGCTGACATCGTTGGTGACTGCAAGGCCACCGAAGGCGCGCTTCAAATTGCGGACTTCGAAGATCGGCTGCATCACTTGGCCTCCCGGCGGCGGGCAACGAAGGCGGCCGCGGTGCCGTAGAGGCCCTTCGGCGCGAACAAGACGACGGCGATCAGCAGCGCACCCACCATCGTCAACCAATGGAAGGGGTTGGCAGCCGAGACCACGTCCTCGAAGAACATGAAGACCACCGTGCCCGTCAGCGCGCCGAAGAGCGTACCGGTTCCGCCGAGAACGAGCATGACGAGGCTCTCGGCCGACATGGTGAACGAGAGGCTGTCGAGGCCGACGACCTGGGTCGAGATCGCGTTCAGCGCGCCGCCGACGCCGGCAACGGCGCCGGATATCACGTACATTTTCGTCAGCGCGATCTTCGGCGACGCGCCCATGGAGCGAATGCGGACCGGATCTTCCTTGATGCCACGACACAGCATGCCGAAGGGCGAACGCACGATCAGCCGCAACAGCACGAAGACGATGGCGAGCAACACGACGCCGAAGACGTAGGCCGTGCGGCCCCAGAGGTCGAACTCATAGAGTCCGAGGAGCGCAGTCGGCGCGATCCCGGAAAGGCCGTCGCTACCGCCGGTCCAGGACGATGCCTTATTGGCGAACTCGTGGAAAAGGTGGATGAGCGCGATCGACAAAACCAATTGCGGAAGACCGTGGGCGCGCAGGATCACGACGCCGCAGATGAGCCCCGCAACCGCACCGGCCACGATGCCGAACGCCAGCATGGCAAGCGGATCGTTGATGCCGTAATGCGCCGAGGCAATGCCCGCTGCATAGGCGCCGGCGCCGAAGAGGGCAGCGTGCCCGAGTGTCGCGACGCCGCAATAGCCGGTGACGAGATCCAGCGACAGCACCAGAAGTGCCGCGGCGATGATCCGGGTCAGAAGCGCCAGATTGTTGGGAAAGAGGAAATAGCCGATCACCGCGACCAGCAGGATGATCGCCAGGCCGATGAGGTCTCCACCGCCGAAACGCCGGCGCGCTGGGGATGCCGCAATCATGTCGTTCGTCGTCGTCATGGTCATCCCTTGGCCCTCCCGGCGAGCCCGCGCGGAAAGACGCAGATGATCGCGATCACGGCCAGATAGAAGAAGAACTCGCCGAATTCCGGCATGAGATAACGACCGGTCGTATCAATCGCGCCGAGCAGCAGGCAGGCGACGAGCGCACCCGGGATCGACCCGGCACCGCCGACGGAGACGACGACCAGGAAGGTCACCATGTAGCGCAGCGCATAATAGGGCTCGACCGGAAGCAACTCGGCGCCGACGACGCCGCCGAAGGCGGCGAGCCCGACGGCAACCGCAAAGCTCACGGCATAGACGATCTCCGTGCGCACCCCGAGGGCGGCAGCCATCGCCGCATTGTCGACCGAGGCACGCAGCTTCACGCCAAAGGCGGTCTTTTCGATCGCGTACCAGAGGCCGGCGGCAACCGCGAGGCCGCAGACGATTGCGAAGATGCGGTGCGTGGCTATCGCCCGGAAACCGAGATCCACCGATCCCTGCAATTCGCTCGGCAATGGCACCGTCTTCAACGTCGGGCCGAAGACGTAGTTGGCGATGCCGATGATGCAGAAGGTGATGCCGATGGTCATCAGCACCTGGGTCAGTTCCGGCGCGCCATAGATCCGCCGGTAGAGCAGTCGTTCGATGGGCACGGCAATGACGATGGTGCCGAAGATCGCAAGCAGCACGGCAAAGCCATAGGCAAGGCCAAGATCGCGCGCCGCATAGGAGGCGATGTAGCCACCGATCATGGCAAAGGCGCCGTGCGCAAGATTGACCACGCGCATCAGGCCCATGGTCACCGAAAGGCCGATGGAGATGACGAAGAGCACCATGCCATAGGCAAGGGCATCGATCGCAATGCTGAGGACGGTTTGCATGGGGCTATCCGTGCCCTTTCTTCCAGTTTTTGCTGCGCCGGATTCGGGGCGCATTATATGCGCGGAGCGCTACTCCTGCGCCAGCACTGTGACGTCGCGGGGCGGGCACATGGCTTCGTTCATGGGCGCCGCCGATCAGCGCATCATCGGTGTCGGCGGGCGCTGTGCGCCCGCCCCAACCTGCCTACTTCAGCGCAGCGAGACCGGGGTCGCCCTGCTTCTCGAAGGTCTGGATTTCCTTGTTGTAGTAGGTGCCGTCATCAGCCTTGGCGACTTCGCGCAGGTAGATGTTTTGCGTGATGTGGCGTGATTCCGGATCGATCGTCACGGGGCCGCGCGGGCTTGTCCAGGAGAGACCCTTTACGGCCTCCACTGCCTTGGCCGCATCCTGCTCGCCACCGGTCGCCTCGATCATCTTGTAGATGACATGCATGCCGTCATAGGCACCGACCGAAGGGAACGAGAGTTCGGCCGGGTTGCCGATCGCCTTGCCGGCTGCTTCGACGAAGGCCTTGTTCTCAGGCGAGTCATGCGAAACCGCGTAGTGGAAGGTCGTCTGGATGCCGAGCGCCGCTTCGCCGAGTGCCGGCAGGTCGGATTCCTGCGTCAAGTCGCCGGGGGCGAAGAACTTGATGCCGCCGTCCTTCAGGCCGTTCTCCTTGAAGGCCTTGACGAAACCGAGCGTCGTCGGACCGGACGGCAGGAAGGCGAACACGCCCTCGGCGCCCGAATCCTTGATGCGCTGCATGATCGGCGAGAAATCATTGGTCGCGAGCGGCATGCGGATCGCCTCGACGACCTGACCGCCGGCCGCCTCGAAACCCGCCTTGAAGGCGTTCTCGGCATCGACGCCCGGGCCGTAATCGCTGACGACCGAAATGACCTTGGAAACGCCGGCGTCCCTGGCAACCTTGGCGATCGGCGTCGAGGTCTGCCAGGTGGTGAACGAGGTGCGCACGACGAGCGGGCTCTTCGTAACGATTGCCGAGGTTGCCGCATTCATGATGACGAGCGGCACGTTCGCCTGGGTAAGGAGCGGCGTTACCGCCATGGCATCCGGCGTGAAGTAGAAGCCGGCGAGATATTGCACGCCTTCTTTCACCACCAGTTCCTGTGCCAGCGCCTTCGCCTGGGCCGGATCGGCCTGCGGCACGTCGCGATAGATGATCTCGATATCGTCGTCGCCGACCTTGCTGCCGTTCAGCGCCATATAGGCATCGATGCCGGCCTTAAAGTTCTTGCCCTGAAGCGCGAACGGACCGGAGAATGGCCCGACAACACCGATCTTGATCGTGTCGGCATAGGCCGCGCCGCTCATTGCCAAAGCCGCGACCGCAGCCAGAATCATCCGTTTCATGTTTCCTCCCTGCGACGCCGATCGCTCCCGAACCCGCATCGTCCTCACAAACCCCGTTGATTTGATAGGCGTCAACTTGCCATGCCAAACGGTGATGTAAAAATGAAATATGGGGCCAAAATCATAATCGGGGAGTTATGTTTCCTGCGAGATCGGGTCCAGCCGCCAGGCGCGTATTTAACGGCGATGCGCGCCACGTCGACGAAAACAGAATGACGACGCCGCCCCTATCGGCTGCAAGGTCGCGTCCATGATGGCTTTGGCGCTATGCTTCAACCTGCCAACGGGACAGGCCAACCCGCATCAGGTTTCCGATGCGGGTTGGCGGTGTCTTGGGATGAAACGAAAATCTGCACGCGAGCGCGTTCAGCCGGCACGCATGACCGCGTCGATGGAAGCCGACAGGATCTCCAGTCCGAGATCGATCTCTCCGTCCGAAACGGTCAGTGGCGGAGCGATGCGAAAGACGCCGCCCATCCCGGGAAGCTTGACGATGTTCATGCTGAGACCGCGCCGCATCGCCTCCTCCATGACCCTTGCACCCAGCTCGAAGCCCGGAGCCTTCGTCTGCCGATCAGCGACAACTTCGAGCCCAAGGAGAAGGCCGCGGCCCCTGATATCGCCGACACATTCGAACCTTTGTTGAAGCGACAGGAGACCCCTGCGCAACAGCTCGCCGCGCGCGATCGCCTGTTCGACCAGGCCGTCACGTTCGACCACGTCGAGCACCGTTACGCCGACCGCCGCTGGCAGCGGATCCGAGACGTGGGTGGTATAGAAGAGGAAGCCCCTTTCATGGGCCTTTTGCTCGATCTCCGCCGTCGTCATGACGGCGGCAAGCGGCAGCCCGGCCCCCAATGTCTTCGACAAGGTGAGAATGTCGGGCGTCACGCCGTCACGCTGGAAGGCGAACATATGCCCAGTCCGGCCGATGCCCGTCTGGGCCTCATCGAGGATCAGCAGCATGCCCCGTTCCTCGCACTTGCGCTTGAGCGCGGCGAGGTAGCCCGGCGGAAGTTCGAGGATCCCTCCGCTCGAAAGGATCGGTTCTGCGATGAACGCCGCGAGGCTGCCCGTCGACTGCCGGTCGATCAACGAGAAGGCATCGTCGAGCTCCGTCTGCCAATCATTGCTCCCATCCGGGTGGGTGAACCGCGGCCGGTAGGCGTTCGGCGCCGGGATCACGAACGAGCCGGCGGCGGCAGGACCGTATCCCTTTCGGCCGGCGCTGTAGGTCGCAGAGGCGGCGGCCCCCGTCATTCCGTGCCAGCTCTGCGCGAAGGCGACGACCTCGTGGCCGCCGGTCACCAGCTTCGCCATGCGAATGGCCGCCTCGTTCGACTCAGCGCCCGTTGTCAGAAGCTGAACCCGGTCGAGCCCCGGCGCAAGCGCGGCAAGGCGCGTGGCGAGCTCGACGACGGGCCGCGACAGCATGCCGCTGAAGAGATGGGCGACCGTCCGCATTTGCCGGTCGACGGTCGCAACAATGTCAGGGTGAGTATGGCCGAGAACACCGCTCATCTGTCCGGAGGTGAAGTCCAGAACGGCGCGACCGTCCGCATCATAGACGAAGCTTCCCTCCGCGCGTTCCACGATGATCGCCTCGAAACCGGGCCCATAGCGCGTGAGATGTTTGTTGGCGGAAGCCCAGAAAGCAGGATCGGAATTCAGCGACATCAGATTGCTCCTCGTTGGCGGTTCTCAATGGCTAGTGGGAGTTATGGCCTCATGCAAATTGATAGTATTCCGCTCCGATATTGGATATTTTGATATCATGAGAAATCTCGATCTTGCCTTGCTTCGAAATTTCGCCGTCATCGCGCGGGCGGGCTCAATCAGCCTTGCCTCCCTTCAGGTCGGGCGAACGCAATCGACGCTCAGCATGCAGATGCAGCGTCTGGAGGACTTTCTCGAGCAGGCGCTCTTCCATCGCACCGGATCCGGCGTGCGGCTGACCGCAGCCGGCGAAAAGCTGCTGGCCCATGCCGAACATCTTCTCGCCGGGCACGATGAGATCTTGGCGGAGATGGAAGGCAAGGGTCTCAAAGGTTCCGTGACCCTGGGATGCCCGGAAGATTATTCAATCGCCTTTCTCCCAGGGATCATCGAGCGCTTTCTCGATCAGCACCCGGAGGTCGAATTGCGCATGGTCTGCGCACCGACCACGGAACTGCGCCCAATGTTGCTGCGGCGGCAAATCGATCTGGCGCTCGTGTCAATTGCCGATGTTTCAAACGGCGAGGCCATTCGCACCGAAGACTTCGTGTGGGTCGGCAAGGCTGCAGAACCGGAGATCCTCGACCGTGTCTCCCTGCCCTTAGCCTTGTCAGCCCCGACGACGCTCGACTACCGGGCAGCCTGCGACGCGATGGAGGCGGTCAATCGTCGGTACCGCGTCGCCTTTGCGAGCAACAGCCTTGCCGGTCTCATCGCATTTGCCCGATCCGGCCATGCGATCAGTGTTCTAACGAGAACCGCCGTCCCCTCCGACCTGCACGTCATTTCGGCCGGATTGCCGAAGCTCCCGACGATCGGCATTGCGCTCGAATTTGCCGAACTTCGCCCGTCATCCGCGGTGAAGGCACTCGCGGACCACGTAAGAGCCGTGTTGCCCACCATTTGAAGGTGTCGCGTGGGGTGGTCACCACCGAGAATCGTCGGCCAGCTTGAGCGCGGTGGTTCCCAGGCGCGTGGCTGCCGCCCGCAGCGCACCGGTTTCATATCCTGAGAACCCGAGGATGAGGCCTTCGGCGTCGCGTCGCTCCATGAAGGTTTCGGACAGAAGCACCGCTTCGATTTTCGCTTCCGCCCGGATCAATTGCGACAGGCCCGGCGCGAGCCCGTCGCGCGGCCGGACGATCATGTGAAGGCCCTGTTCCGGGACATCCGGGCACAGTGTCCCCCGGGATGTGGCGTTGACAATTTCAGCCAGTTGATCGCGGGCGACACGATAGCGCCTCTGGCTCTTGCGCAAATGGGACGCGACCGATCCATCCGCCAGGAGATCGGCCACGGCGTTCTGCAGGAAAACCGGCATGAACCGGTCGAAGGCGGCGCGACGCGCCAACACCCGTCCCAATGCGCCTGGAGGCACCACCACGTAACCCAGCCGCAACCCCGGAAACAGCGTCTTGGCGAAGGTCCCGAGATAGACGACGCGGTCCGGCGCAAGCCCTGCCAGTGCCGTCAGCGGAGGACCTGAATAGCGGAACTCGCTGTCGTAGTCGTCCTCGAAGATCCAGGCGCCAGTCGCGTCAGCCCACTCGATCAGCGCCGCACGTCGGTCCATCGCCATTTTCACGCCGGTCGGAAACTGGTGCGAAGGGGTGACATAGGCAGCCCGGGCGCGAGCGTTTCGTGCGAGACCCGCTGCAACATCGATCCCTGCCCCGTCGACCGGCACCGGCACAAGCTGCACACCTGCTGCCATCAGGGTTGCACGCGACACGCCATAGCCGGGCTCCTCGACCCAAGCCCAATCTCCCGGAGCAAGCAGTGCGTCGACGCAGAGCCTCAGCCCGTGCTGGGTGCCGCTGACGATGACGACGCAGCCTGGATCGCAGCGGATACCTCGGTTGACGGCCAGGAAGTCTGCGATCTGCCGCCGCAAATGCAAGCTGCCACGCGGGTCACCATAGGCAAGGTCGTTGACGCTCGCCTCGGCGATATGGCGCCGGGTGGCCGCAGCCAGCCGCGCAAGAAAAGCCGGCTCCACATGGGTCTGGCCGAGAGCGAAGGGCGGCCGGCCGCCAAAGGCCAGCGGGATATCCGGCGCCGCGGCAATGGATGGCGGTGTCGGCAGGCTGGACGAGACATAGGTGCCCGAGCCGTGGCGGGCCTCGATCAGCCCGTCGCTCGCGAGATGCTCATAGGCCGCAACGATCATATTGCGGCCTATGCCAAGTTGGGCGGAAAGCTCGCGGCTCGACGGCAGACGGGAGCCGGGCGCCAGCAAACCGTCGACGATGGCGGCACGCAACCCACTGTGGACCCGAAGCGCCTGGTTGCGGATCGAGCGATCAAGTTCGATCGGCGGGAAGGCCGATCCCTGTCTTGGAAGAGAAGTGGTTGGCATGAAGATTACAAAAGTGGACCTATTTCAAACCAGTCTGCTCATGCGAACCTTCAGGATGCAAGCCTGAAAGGAACCAGCCGTGACCGAAAATTCCACGCCCGCCTACCCCGTCGATACGGTCAACCGCGTCAAGCGCCGCCATGACCGTGGTTTCTACGACCACGAGACGGTGCATAGGCTGCTCGACGCGGCGGCACTCGCCCACGTCGCCTATGTCATCGACGGCCAACCCTTCTGCACGCCGACGCTCTTCTGGCGTGAAGGGCGGCACCTCTACTGGCACGGCAGCAGCGCCAGCCGCATGCTGCGCAACCTGTCGGCGGGCGAGCCGGCCTGCCTAACCGTCACACACCTCGACAGCCTCGTGCTTGCCCGCTCCGGCTTCAACCATTCGGCCGATTACCGCTCGGTCATGGCTTTCGGAACCGCCCGCCTGGTCGAGGACCAGGAGGAGAAACTGCGTGCCCTGACGATGATGGTGGACCGGCTCTTTCCGGACCGCACCGCGACCCTGCGCCCGAGCACTGCTCAAGAGATCAAGGCGACCGCTGTCATCGCCATGGAAATCGAACGGGCCTCAGCAAAGATCAGGGCCAAGGGTATCGCCGACGATGAGGAGGACTACGATCTGCCTGTTTATGCGGAGCGCCTTCCCGTGCACACCGTTCTGGGCACACCCGAACCCTGCTCGCGCTTGCCGCACGGCGTCGTGCGGCCCGAGACGCTTTCTCCGTATCGGTTGGGTCGCCCGCTGGAAGAGGCGCTAACGGAAGCCTACATCGCCGCCTATGCCAACCAAGCAGACGACTAACGACGCTCTGTCCTTGTTTCCCGAAAGTGTTGCGCCGCTCTATCGCTTTGCCTGCGCGGCCCGGACGGGCCGACCGGAGGTGGTTTCGCGAACCACCAAAGGCCCGTCGACCTTTATGGTCATCGGACGCATGTGTTTTCCGTGGATCGCCATGTCGATCAGGATCTCGGCGGCCCTCTGTCCCATCTCGTAGTTGGGCAGTACCAGCGTCGAGAGCGGTGGATGGGTGTAGCGCGCCAGTTCCTGGTCGTCGTAGCCCATGACCGAAAGATCGGCGGGCACACGAAGCCCCTTCTCCTGTGCCGCCTCCATCACGCCGATCGCCATCAGATCATTGCCGCAGAAGATGGCGGTCGGCGGGTTCGGCATGGAGAGCAGGTCCAGCCCGGCCTCGTAACCGCGTAGCGGCAGCCAGTCGCCATCGCGCACAAGCGTCTCATCGAAGGCGATGTCGGCGGAAGCGAGCGCCTGCTTATAGCCTTTCAGGCGGTCCATGGCCGCGTCCATCCAGCTTTCACCATTGATGAAGCCGATGCGCTTGTGACCGAGGGCCGTCAGATGCGCCGTGGCGGCAAAACCGCCGGCGACCTCGCCCGGCACAACCGCCACATGCTGGCGCGGATCGCAGTAGCAATTGAGAAGCACGGTCGGAAGCGGCGCCAGCGCCTTGGGCACGGCAACCTTGCGGGTGAAGATCGTCGCGTAGATGACGCCGGCGATCGAGGGATCTCTCAGCACCGAGCGCAGCACCGCCTCTTCGAGCTCCGGGTTGGAGCGAGTGACATGCGCCGACACCAGCATGCCCTGCTCGAAGGCGTAGTCGCGAATGCCGTCGAGGCTGACGACCGGGTGCGGGCTGGTCGAGATTTCATCGACGATGAAGGCGATCGTGTCTTTTTCGACGGCGGGGGCCGCCGCAACCGCGCCGCGGGTGGCCGGCAATTTATAACCGATTTTATGAGCAGCCTCACGCACCTTCTGTTGCGTTTCCGGCGAGATGCGCGAGCCCGACATTTCATTGAGCACCAGAGAGACGCTTGACTGGGAAACACCCGCTATCCTGGCGACATCGGTCATCGTTGGGCGCCCTTCGCCCTTTTTATCCAGATTCCGCCCGTTTCCCTTGGCCATGCGTACTCTCCACCCTACAGCGCCGCGCGTCTATGAGACGCGCAAAGGTCGCTGTAGCTCTTTGAATTGCTGCATGTTTTTGTCCTCGGTTCCGATCAAAGGAAACATGCAGTCGAGCGTGCATCGCACTGCACGCGGGCTATTGCAAGTGCTCATAATTTTTTGCCTTGACTGCTAATATTATTAGCGCAAGATTTGACGATGTGAAGCCCAAAATGCTCACGTCCGGTAGAGGAGCACCGGCCAATCTGGGAGGAGAACCCGATTATGACCACGATTTCCCGTCGCACCTTCATGCTTGCGGCAACGGCCGTCGGCGCGCTCGCCCTTGCGGGTGTCGCGATCGCCGAAGTGCCGAAGCTTGAGCAGAAGGACAAATACAAGGTCGGCTTCGCGCAGACCGAATCCAACAATCCCTGGCGCATCGCCCAGACGAACAGCATGAAGGCCGAGGCCGAGAAGCTCGGGTTCCAGCTCGTCTATACGGATGCCGCCGGCTCCGCCGCCAAGCAGGTCGCCGACGTCAATTCGATGATCGCGCAGGGCGTCGACGTGATCTTCCTTGCGCCGCGCGAAGAAAAACCGCTGATCCCCGCCGTCATGGCCGCCAAGAAGGCCGGCATCCCGGTGATCCTGCTCGACCGTTCCGTCGATCCGTCGCTTGCCAAGGCCGGCGAGGACTATCTGACCTTCATCGGCTCGAACTTCGTCGAGGAAGGCAAGCGCGTCGCCGAATGGCTGGCGAAAAACGCCAACGGCAAGTCGAAGATCATCGAACTTGAAGGCACGACCGGGTCGTCGCCCGCCAACGACCGCAAGAAGGGCTTTGACGAGGCGATCAAGGCGGCCGGCGGCTTTGAGATCGTTGCTTCGCAGACCGGCGACTTCGCCCGTGACAAGGGAAGGCAGGTGGCCGAAGCCCTGCTTCAGGCCCATCCCGATGCGGACGTGATCTACGCCCACAATGACGAGATGGCGATCGGCGCGATTGCCGCGCTCGAGGCGGCGGGCAAGGTGCCCGGCAAGGACGTTCTTGTTTTGTCGATCGACGGCGGCAAGGAAGCGGTGCAGGCGGTTGTCGATGGCAAGATCGCCGCGGTCGTCGAGTGCAACCCGCGCTTCGGGCCGAAGGCCTTCGAGACGATGATGCGTTACGCCAAGGGCGAAAAAATCGACCCGACGATCATCAACGACGACAAGTTCTACGACGCCTCCAACGCGGCCGCAGAACTCGCCAACGCCTATTAATCCAATCTCCCCGAGCCTATGCCGGCCGATCGGAACAACCGTATCGGCCGGTTTTTAGACCGCGACAGTGCCAGGCATGACCTTCGGCCCGTTCACGTGTAGGCTGAGAGCGCACCCCTCGGGCGGCGGATGGCGAAGATAGGGAGGAGACCCATGCTTCTGTCCATGCAGGGCATTTCCAAAGCATTCGCCGGAGTGCCGGCGCTGAAATCCGCCTCGCTTGAAGTCGAAGCGGCGGAGGTCATGGCGCTCGTCGGCCAGAACGGCGCGGGCAAATCAACGCTGATCAAGATCCTGACTGGCGTCTATCGCCGGGACGAAGGCAGCATCACTTTCGACGGCCACGATGTCGACTTCGCAATGCCGGCAAAGGCGCAGGCAGCCGGCATCGCGACGATCTACCAGGAAATCAATCTCGCTCCGCAGCGGTCTGTGGCGGAGAACATCTACCTCTCCCGCGAGCCGAAACGTTTCGGGATGATCGACCATACGGCCATGCGGCGTGGTGCCGAGGCCGTGCTGAAGACTTTCAACCTTGCGATCGATGTCGACCGTCCCGTCGCACATTTTGATGCCGCGACGCGGCAGATGGTGGCGATTGCTCGTGCCGTCACACAGAGCGCCCGCCTCGTCATCATGGACGAGCCGACCTCCTCGCTCGACGAGCGCGAGGTCGCCATCCTCTTCGAGACGATCCGCACGCTAAAGCGCTCCGGCGTCGCCGTCATCTTCATCGGCCACCGGCTCGACGAACTCTATGAAATCTGTGACCGCGTGACGATCATGCGCGACGGGCAGACCGTGGCCAAAAGCCCGATGGCGGACATGCCGAAAATGGCGCTGGTGCGCCACATGCTTGGCAAGGAACTTGCCGCCTTCCAGGCGATCGCGCCCGAAGACAACGCGCTGGAACGGCCCGTCCGCCTCGAACTCGACAAGGCCGGCGCGGGTGTGCGCGTGCGCGATGTCAGCCTTGCCGTACGTGAGGGCGAGATCTCGGGCCTTGCCGGCCTGCTCGGCTCCGGCCGCACAGAAACGGCGCGCCTGATTTTCGGCGCCGACAAGATGGACCGCGGCGCGATCCGCATGCAAGGGCAGGATCGCACCTACCGCGAACCGGCGGATGCCATCGCCGACGGCATCGGTCTCGTTTCCGAAGACCGCAAGATCGACGGCATCGTGCCCGACATGAGCATCCGCGAGAACATGACGCTGGCCCTGCTGCCGAAGCTCAAGAAGGCAGGCATCGTCGACCGCGCGCGGCAGCACGAGATCGTCAGCCGCTATATCCGCGCCCTCGGTGTCAAGTGCACCTCCCCCGATCAGCCGATCAAGGAGCTTTCCGGCGGCAACCAGCAAAAGGTGCTGCTCGCCCGCTGGCTCGCCACCGATCCGCGGGTGCTGATCGTCGACGAACCGACGCGCGGCATCGACATCGGCGCCAAGTCGGAAATCCTGAAACTCTTGCGCAGCCTCGCCGACGAGGGGTTGAGCGTGCTGATGATCTCCTCCGAACTCGAGGAACTTCTCGCCGCCGCCGACCGCGTAACGGTGCTCAGCGACGGTATGTCCGTGGCGACCTTGCCGCGCAAGGATTTGAGCGAGACGGCGCTGCTTGCCGCCATGGCCCACCAGGAAGAATGACATGACGACGATCGAGACCCCTGCCCCACAGCCATCGGGAGCCCTTTCGTCCGGCAGCCGGTTAATGACGTTGGCCGGCCGCTACGGCACCTTCGTCGCCTTCCTTGCGCTGATCCTCTTCAACGTCGCCGTCACGCCGAACTTCCTCTCCTTGCAGACGCTGAACGTGAACCTGACCCAGGTCGCCACCATCGTCATCGTCGCGACCGGCATGACGCTCGTCATCGCCACCGGCGGCATCGACCTTTCCGTCGGCTCGCTGATGGCGATCGCCGGGGCGCTGGCACCGATGATCTTCATGGGACAGTTCTGGCCGGTCGAAAACATGGGGTTCGCAGTGGCGCTGGCCTTCCTGCTGCCAGTCGTGGTCGCCGGCCTGTTCGGCCTGTTCAACGGGTTCCTCGTCACGCGCTTTTCGATCCAGCCGATCATCGCGACCCTCGTCCTTTTCATCGCCGGCCGCGGCATCGCCCAGGTGATGACCAACGGCAATCTGCAGGTCTTCAAGAACGCGGGCTTCCAGTTCATCGCACTCGGCCGGATCGCCGGCATCCCGGCCCAGGTCGTGCTGATGGTCGTCATCGTTGCGGCGGCCTGGGCGATGATCCGCTACACCGTCATCGGCAGGCAGATCATCGCCGTCGGCGGCAACGAGAAGGCAGCCCGCCTGACCGGCGTACCGGTGAAGCGTGTCAAGCTCTTCGTCTACATGCTGAGCGGCGCGCTTGCCGGCGTGGCCGGCCTGATCGTGGTTGCGCGCAATTCCGCAAGCGACGCGAACCTAGTCGGACTCGGCATGGAGCTCGATGCCATCGCTGCGGTCGCCGTCGGCGGAACACTGCTAACGGGCGGGCGGGCCAACATCGTCGGCACGGTGCTCGGCGCCCTCGTCATCCAGCTGGTGCGCTACACGCTGCTTGCCAATGGCGTGCCCGACGCGGCCGCCCTCATCGTCAAGGCCGGGCTGATCATCACGGCCGTCTTCATCCAGCAACGCGCCGGCAAGCACTAGAGGCGACCCTGATGCAAACGATCCTTCGCCTCTTCATGGTCAAGAACACCAGTGACCTCGCCCGGCTCGGCGTCATCCTCGCACTTGCCGGCCTCATTCTTTTCGGGGCGCTGCGCTACGACAACTTCCTGTCGCCCTACAACATCCTGAGTTTCCTTCGCTACAACTCGATGTTCGCGCTGATTGCACTTGGCATGGCCTTCGTCATCATCACCGGCGGCATCGATCTCTCGGTCGGCGGCACCGCGGCGATGGCGAGCGTGGTGGCGGCGCTGCTCTCGCCCTATCATTGGGCGGCCGGGCTTGCCGGCGGCATGGCGGCCGGTCTCGCCGTCGGCGCTCTCAACGGGTTCATCATCACGAAGATGCGCATTCAGCCTTTCATCGCCACGCTTGCGACGATGCTGGCCGCCTACGGCACCGGCCTGCTGATGGCCAACAACCAGTCGGTTTCCGTTTCCTATGATACCGGCTTCACCGTGATCGGCCAGGACGACTTCCTCGGCTTCCCGATCCCCGCCTGGATCGCGCTTGCGGCCTACGTCCTCGGTTGGCTCGTGCTCGAAAAACTCCCGGTCGGCCGGCATATCCTGGCGATCGGCGACGGGGAGGCGACGGCCGGCCTGATGGGCCTGAAAGTCGAACGCGCGCTCACCGGGGTCTATCTCGCCTCGGGCACGCTCGCCGGTCTTGCCGGCGTCATCCTCGCCTCGCAGTTCGGCGCGGGCCAACCGACCGAAGGCGTGGGCTGGGAGCTCTTCGCCATCGCCTCCGTCGTCGTCGGCGGCACGCTGCTGTCAGGCGGTTCGGGCTCGGTCGGAGCAACGCTGGCCGGCGCTTTGCTGCTCGCCATGGTGTTCAACATCCTGAACTTCGAAAACGGTCTCGGCTGGATATCGCTCTCCGCCTACTGGCAATCGGTCATCCGCGGCGCCTTCCTGCTCGTCGTAGTCGTGCTTCAGGCCAAGCTGATGGCACGGCACCGGAGTGCCTAGACCGGCGACCAGAACCTGTTCGACAACACGGCTCGGCGGCTTCCGCCCAGCTTGCCCCGGCCCAGGAAGGAGCGAAGGGCTTGGACGTCCCGATCGCCGGGACGGTTGACTATCGCGCGTCCAGCCTTTCTGAATGCCTCTCGTCAAAGTGGAAATGACTGCATCGGACCACCTGCATGAATGAGATACGTCACCCGAATGAAACGACCGCGACGGCGGCCTCTCTCTCGGAGCCGGAGAAGAACGTCATCATCGGGGGAGTCCTTCTCGCGATGCTTCTGGCCGCACTCGACCAGACGATCGTGGCGCCCGCCATGCCTACGATCGCCAAGGCCCTCGGACACAGCGACTATCTGCCCTGGGTCGTGACGGCCTATCTCCTGACCGCGACGGCCATGGCGCCTCTTTATGGCAAGATCTCCGATATTCACGGGCGACGGCCGACGATCTTCGCTGCCGTAATCATCTTCCTTGCGGGGTCGCTGATAAGCGCGCTGGCGCCGAACATGCTGACGCTGATCATCGGCCGTGCGGTTCAGGGCCTGGGCGGCGGCGGTCTCTTCGCCCTCTCGCAAACGGTGATCGGCGACCTCGTTCCTCCACGCGAGCGCGCACGCTACGCCGCCTGGATATCCGGAACATGGGCGGTGGCAAGCATCGCCGGGCCGCTGCTGGGTGGCACCTTCGCCGAGCATCTCCACTGGTCATTGATTTTCTGGATCAACATCCCGCTCGGCCTTGCGGCCCTGGCGATCATCAGCAATCCGTTGAAGAAACTGCCTGTTATAACCAGGGCGCACCGGATCGATGGAGCAGGTGCCACATTGCTCGTCGCCGCAACTGCGCTTCTGCTGCTGGCGCTGAATTGGGGCGGCAGCCGCTATGCATGGATTTCGCCGGCGATCGCCGGTTTGCTCGGCTGTTCGGCGCTTCTCTGGGGTGCGTTCGCCTTGCGCCTCCGGCGCGTGACCGAGCCTCTGATTTCGCTCGAAGTGCTCAGCAATCCGATCGTGCGTTATGGAACCCTGGCGATGTTTCTGGCGCAGGGTGCCAATGTCGGCCTTTCGGTCTATCTGCCGGTCTACGCGCAGTCGTTCCATGGCCTCTCCGCCGGTGGCTCGGGGCTGATCATGCTCGGCCTGTTGCTCGGCACCGTATTCGGAGCAACGACCAGCGCGCGGACGATACCGCGCCTCGTCCACTACAAGCGAATGGCGCTCGTCGGCAGCATCCTCAGCTTCCTCTGCCTGGCGGCGCTCGCCGCTCTCGCCGGGCGAACAAACCTATCGGTGCTGGTGCTATTGACCTCGGGCGCAGGCTTCGGCTCCGGCATGACGTTTCCGGTCGCGACCATTTCCGTGCAAAACGCCGTCGACCAGGCGCATCTCGGCGTTGCAACCGGCGTCCTGACCTTCCTGCGATCGCTCGGCGGCGCCCTTGGTGTCGCGATCCTCGGGGCGATCGCGCTCGGCAATGGCCTGCCGCTGGGTGGTGAAGCCATTCAGGCAATCAGTGTAACGACCGCCTCGGCACTGCCATTCGCCTATATTTTCGCCGCTTGCACCGCGGCGATGGTGCTGTCGCTCGCGATGTTCCATCTGATGCCGGAGAAGCCGCTGCGCAGCCGCGCCGAAACCGAGATGCCCGCCGCCATCGATTAGAGGCGCCGCAGAAAGCGCGCGGGCACTTACTAATCGGTGAGACAGGCCCGTTTTCAGATCGCCCGATGTAGAGCGAAGGCGCCCCGGAGTTGCCGCGGCGCCTTCGTCGTTTGATCGTTCGGCTGGCTCTTCCTCTCAAGCAAGAGCTTTCAGGAAAAGACTAGCGCAGCGGGAAGGCGACGGGGCGGATCGGTGCGGCATCGGCCCCGCGGAACTTGAGCGACGCGCCGACAAAGGCGAACTCGTAAATCCGGTCCTTCGACAACTCTTCGAGATTGATGAGCTCGATGATCGGCGCGCCCTGTTGGGCCAGTAGATAGGTGTGGACCGGGATGTAGTTGTTTTCGGTTTCTGCCGGAAACGCTTCGAAGCTCAGGTTGTCGGCACCGACGACCATGGCGCCGCCGTCTTCGACCAGGAACTTCGCCGCATCGATGCTCAGCCCGGGCGGGTTGCTCATATAGGCGGACTTGTCTTCGTAGTGCTGCATGCGCCCCGTGCGGATCAGCGCCACGTCGCCTTGCTGGAGCTTGACGCCCTGGCTGTCGAGCGCCTCCTGCAGGTCCTTGCGGGTGATGCGGTAGTTCTCCGGCAGCATCTGCATGCCCTTCGCCGCCGCGACATCGATCAGGACGCCGCGCGCAACGATCGGCGGCAGTTTCTCCGCGCCGGTGACGGTCCAGCCCTGGTCTCCCAGGTGATCGGCTGCCGCATAACCGTTCCATATCTTGCCGTTCAGGCCGAAGTGGTTCAGCGCATCGATATGCGTGCCCATATGCGCGTACATCGAAACGGCCGAACCGGAGTAACTGACGTGCTGGTTCATCTCCTTGCCGACTTTCATCGGGTCAGAAACCGTTGTGCCGTGCGGCGTGTGTGTCATCCACATCTGGTATGGCGGGTCGCCGGCCGCCTCCCAGCTTGGCATGCCGATGAAATACTCCACCGCGAGGTCGTAGGACTTGGCACCCTCGATACGCGACAGGATCGCAGCGCGCGAGGTGGGCGTAATCAGGTTGAGGCGCCCGATCTCGTCCTTCGGCCCCCAGGGGCTCTTGCCGACCTCCTGCGCGAAGGCCGCGCTCCCCAGCAATCCGGCCACGAGAGAGACCGCCACTGTGCGGCTGAACGTTGCGGTGTTGAACATGGTGAACTCCTTTTTCTGCATTGCCTGAACATCAGGAAGCTGAGCTCACTTTATTGCTGGCGGCATCGCGAATAATCAGCGATATGGAGAATAGATATTTTACTCTGGAGAAATTATGGATCTGCTGGCGGCCATGCGGGCGTTTCGGCGCGTCGTCGAGCTTCAAAGCTTCAACAAGGCGGCCGAAGAGCTCAGACAATCGAATGCGTCGATCAGCAAGCAGATCCGGCAACTCGAGCAACGCCTCGGCACCGTGCTCATTCTGCGCACCACCCGGCGCATGAGCCTCTCGGAGACCGGGCGTGGTTATTTCGCCGAGTGCTGCAGGCTCCTCGACGAACTCGACCAGTTGGAGCGTTCGACATCGGGCGAGGCCGGAGAGATCAATGGCCGGCTGCGGATCAACGCCCCCCTCTCCTTCGGGCTGACGGTCCTTGCGCCGATGCTCGCCCGCTTCATGGCGCTGCATCCGCAGTTGAAGGTCGACATGACGCTCGACGATCATGTACTCGACGTCGTCTCGGAGGGGTTCGATGTCTCGATCCGCGTGCGCGCAGCACTTGCGGATTCATCACTGATTGCCAAGCGGCTCGGCGAGGTCGAACAAATCATCTGCGCCGCGCCCACCTATCTGTCGGCCAGGGGTACGCCGGCAAGCGTGAGCGAGCTCAAGAACCACGATTGCCTCAGCTACCGGCTCGCCGACCAGCCGGGAAGCTGGATCGTGGAAGGTCCCGACGGCGGGTCGAGCATCGAACTGCCAGCACGCTTCGTCGTCGACAACAGCCTGATGCTGAGCGAGATGGTCCAGGCCGGCATCGGTATCGGCGCCTTGCCATCCTTCATCGCCAACCCGCTGCTCGCCCAAGGCAAGCTCGTGCGGATTCTGCCGCAACACAAACTTGCTGAGCGCGGCATCTATATCGTCTATCCAACCAATCGATTGCTGCTGCCGAAGGTAAGGGCGTTTGCCGATTTCTTCGCCGGCGAGATCCGGCTGGCCGGGTTCTAGGGCGGAAGGTCGCCGGCCCACACGCCCCCATCGCGCCGCCCGAATGAATACCGTCACAGTTGTTACTCCCGCCATTTGATCCGCGGTGCCAAACTACCCTCGATGACGGCACGATAACCTGCATCCCGGCGCTCCGGCCCGCGCGACGCAGGCTTCGTCTAAAACGAGGAGATTGAAAGCCATGACCAAGACAGTCGAGAATGGGCAGGCAACCGACCAGCCAGCCATGCAGAAGCCGCAGGTGGTCTCGCAACAGGCCTGGGAAGAGGCACGCCAGAACCTGCTCGTCAGGGAGAAAGCACACACGCATGCTCGCGATGCGCTTGCTGCGGAGCGCCGGCGCATGCCGTGGATGGCGGTCACGAAGGAATATGTCTTCGAGGGCCCCGAGGGCAAGGAAAGCTTGCTTGACCTCTTTGCCGGCCGGCATCAGTTGATCGTCTACCGCGCCTTCTACGAGCCGGGCGTCTATGGCTGGCCCGAGCATGCCTGCCGCGGCTGCTCCATGGTCGCCGACCAGGTTGCCCACCTTGCCCATCTCAACGCCCGTGACACCACTCTGGTCTTCGCGTCGCGGGCGCCGCAGGCCGATATTGCCAGGCTGAAGGCGCGCATGGGCTGGACGATGCCCTGGTATACCATCACCGACAGCTTCGACCTCGATTTCGGCGTCGACGAGTGGCACGGCCACAACGTGTTCTTCCGCGACGGCGACCGGCTGTTCCGTACCTACTTCATCAACAACCGCGGTGACGAGCAGATGGGCGGCACCTGGAACTATCTCGACATCACCCCGCTCGGCCGACAGGAAGTCTGGGAGGACTCTCCCGAAGGCTATCCCCAGACGCCGACCTACAAGTGGTGGAACTGGAACGACAGCTATGTCGAAGGCGCCGCTCCCGATCGGCGCTGGGTCGAGGTCTCGGACGCGGGCGAGGCAGCGATGCGAAACCAGGACGCGGGCTCGGTGCGATGAGCGCGAGCCTCTCTGCGAGCGCGCGGGAGGTCCACCGGACGGCAGCACGGAGGGCGGCCGATGGGCTCGCCCTCGCAGCGTCGCCGACCTTCGCGCTCATGGCGATTTCGACCGGCGCATGGGGCGCCGACGTCGGGCAGATGTTATGTGCCGGCGAGCAGGGACTGCAGTTCGGCGGGATGACCGTGATGTACATCTTCATGAGCGTCTTCCACCTGACCCCATGGTTACGGCTTCTCCAAACCGGCAAGCGCGAAGCAGCCTAGAGGAGGCCGGTCGACATATCCCCCGGACAAGGCATCTCATCGGCCCTACTTGAAGGCGAAGTGGGGCCAATGTTGCAGACACTCAAAAGATGTGGAAACGACCGGGACCATATGTCCCTGATATCGGCGAATGGGCATGCTGTTGATTCTGAGAGGTCGTGACCTCTTTGGATTGAAGCGGGGAACGGCTTCCGCAAAGCAGATCCGGCCGCCCACCAACAGCATTGTCTGTAATGGCTGCCGCTTAATGCCGCGCGAAAACGGTTCCGATAGCAGTATTTGATCGAATCGGGATAACGAACTTGAGTGTTGCAACACCTCAGCCGACGCCAACACGTTTCAAGCTGCGCCTGGTGCCATCGCTGGTCGGCGCCCTCCTCTGCGCCGCCGCCCTTGCGTCGTCGCTATACTATCTGGTTGGTCCCCAAAACATTTCCTCGGAAGTGGCGGCGATCGATCCGTCAGGGGCTCCGACAGGAGCAGGCGCTTCCCCGAACCAGCCGAGCTTCGAGATCCTTTACAGCAACGGTGATCAGGGTCTGATGGTTTACGAGGGCTACGTCTATGTCGTGCGACTCGGCGACAAGTTGCCGAACGGCCGTCGCATGATCGGTTTCCAAAAACGGGACGGAAACTGGAACGCGGTGACGCTTTGAGGCCTTCTGCCGGCCGCGCGTTGTGGATGTTAACTGTTTGTTAACGCTCGCTTGCGAGGCAGGAGGAACCCCCATTTAGCCACGGTTGCCACCCAGGGCGAACTGGCGCAACTCTTTGTTAAAGAGTCGTGAATCAGTGCTTTGGATGGTGCAGAATGATTAACAAGAAGCTACAGGATGAACTGGTCGAGCTCGATGAGAGACCTGCGCTCGAGAGCCGCTCGGTGATGAGCGAACGGGCGGTCCAGGGCATCCCGCTCGCGATCGAGGCGGTCATCGGTCGCGCCAGGCTGACGGTCTCTCAGATTTCGAAACTCCACCCTGATGATACGATCCATCTCGACCGCGATTTCGGCGATCCGGTCGAACTCAAGGTCAACGGCATGGTCATCGGCCGAGGGGAAATCGTCTATGACGAATCCAGCAACGCCGTCGGCATCAGGATCATCGATATATCGCCGATCGCGCAGCGCTAGTTTCAAGTTCGCGCCTTCCGCGCCGGAGAGACGCGCAGGCCCTTTTCTTCCGGCATTGATCCGGTCTCCACGCGGTTGTCCGTCGATTGCCTGTGGATCAACAACCAGAACGCGCAAGAGTTAATAGGTTGTTAGGACATACCGAACAATTTTAGCCGCACAGGCAAAGCCTATCCTCTTTTAATTCGCGTCCGAGAGCCTTCTTCGGTGTGCCGGCTGGCAGACCGATCCCTTGGCTTCGGGTGGCTTAGATCTGGATGCGTTCGGAATGACATTGATCTCTCTCGCCGTCCGGCTGAAAAGCCGGGCACATTTTTCCCTGAAACGAAACGTCAGTGGCAAAAGCGGAGCGGTCGTCGGCATCACCCTGGGCCGGAGAACGCAGGCAAGGCAACGGCTTGGCATCATCATCGCCGGCTTTGCCGTGATCTTTCTGGTCATCATGGGGCGACTGGTCCAGTACGGACTGGAAAGACCTGACGAGACGGCGTGGATCAACTACACCAACCACGCTGTGGCCTCCCGCCCTGACATCGTCGATCGGCACGGAGAGTTGCTGGCGACCGACGTCAACATGGTGTCGCTCTATGCCGAACCACGAAAGATCGTCGATGCGGACGAAGTCGTCGAGAAGCTCGCGACCGTCATTCCCAATCTCGACTGGCGCGATACGCACCGGAAGCTTCGATCCGGCACCGCCTTCCAGTGGTTGCGGCGACAGCTCACGCCGCGCCAGCAGGCGGATATATTGGCACTCGGCATTCCCGGCATCGGCTTCCGGCCGGAAAAGCGGCGCTTTTATCCGGGCGGATCGACGGCCTCGCATATCCTCGGGCATGTCAACGTCGACAATCAGGGCCTGCAGGGCATGGAGCGCTACATCGATCAGCAAGGACTTGCCGATCTCCGGGCGGCGGGATTGACCGGCAACACCTCGCTCGAGCCGGTCAAGCTCTCGATCGACCTTCGCGTTCAGAGCATCGTTCGGGAAGCGGTTGCGCGCGCCATGATCGATTACCAGGCGGAAGCCGCCGGTGCCGTGGTCTTAGCTGTGGACACCGGAGAAGTCATCGCGATGGCTTCGGTGCCCGACTACGATCCGAACCAGCCTTCGCGCACGCTGCCGGATGGCAATATCGACAAGGAATACGAAAAGGGCTGGTTCAACCGGATGAGCAATGCGACGTTCGAGATGGGCTCGACGTTCAAAAGCTTCACCCTGGCAATGGGACTGGACGCCGGCAAGATCAGCCTCAACTCCGTGGTCGATGCGTCGCGCCCCATCCGCATGGGCGGCTTCACCATCAAGGATTTTCGCGGCAAGTATCGCCCCCTCACCATTCCCGAGGTCTTTCAGTATTCATCCAATATCGGAACCGCCGCGGTCGCCGATATGGTTGGCATCGAGGGACATCAGGCCTTTCTCACCAGGCTTGGGCTTCTTTCCAGGATGGAGACCGAGCTGCCGGGTGTCGCAACGCCCACGCAGCCCCGGAGCTGGAAGAAGATCAATTCGGTGACCATATCCTTCGGACACGGCGTTGCGACCACGCCGCTGCAAACCGCGGTCGCCGCGGCCGCTCTGCTGAACGGCGGCACCCTGATCTCTCCGACGTTCCTTCCGCGATCCTCCGAGACGGCGAAGGCACAGGCTCAGCAAGTCCTGCAGCCGACGACGAGCGCCTACATGCGCTACCTTTACAACCGCAACGGCCAACTGGGCTCCGGCCGCCACGCCCAGGTGCCCGGCTTCCATGTCGGAGGAAAGACGGGCACGGCGGACAAGGTCATCAATGGCCGATACGCCACAAACCTCAATTTCAATGCCTTTCTAGCGGGCTTTCCCATGGATAACCCGCGCTACATCGTCCTTTCGATCGTCGATGCACCGCTGACGGGCGAGAGAGGCGGCCGTCAGGCAGCGCACACAGCGGCGCCCGTCGTCCGGGAGATCATCAGTCGCGCCGGTTCCTTCCTCGGCGTCCAGCCCCGCTTTGGACCCGAGCGCGAACCGCACCTGGTGGCGGACTTCTAAAGCGGTTTGCGGAAAGGAGGCGGTGACGCGGACCGGGAATGGACGCATCGCCGCACCCGCCACCCTTGGCTTCATGCCTCAGCAAGGCTATGTCCATGTCCTGCAGCGCCGCGCTTCTCGTTAGACGCGCTAAGGTCGCTGTAGCACTTTGACGTGCTGCATGTTTTTGCCCTTTGATCGGGCACGACTAAAGGAAACATGCACGAACGACACGATCCGGTACGGGAGGAGCCTCAGATGCTGATCGATGGAAAAGTCTTTATCGTGACCGGTGGCGGTTCGGGCCTCGGCGCAGCCGTCGCGCGGCGGCTGCATGGCGAGGGTGCCCGTGTGGTTCTTGCCGACGTCAACGCCGAGGCCGGACAGAAGATGGCCGAGGAACTTGGCAGCAACGCCCTCTTCCAGAAGACGGATGTCACCAACGAAGCGGATGGCGCCGCCGCCGTTGCAGCAGCTCTGGATCGCTTCGGCCATCTCCAAGGACTGGTGAACTGTGCGGGCATCGCGCCGGGCGAAAAGGTGCTCGGCCGCGACGGCCCGCATCGCCTCGAAAGCTTTTCGCGCGCGGTCGGCATCAACCTCATCGGTACGTTCAACATGCTGCGGCTTGCCTCCGAAGCAATCCAGCGGGAGGAGCCGGGCGAGGACGGCGAACGGGGCGTGATCGTCAACACCGCATCGGTTGCCGCGTTCGACGGCCAGATCGGCCAAGCCGCCTATGCCGCATCCAAGGGCGGCGTCGTCTCGATGACGTTGCCGATCGCCCGCGAGCTTGCGCGCTATGGCATCCGTGTCGTCGCCATTGCACCGGGCATCTTCGAAACGCCGATGATGGCCGGCATGCCGCAGGAAGTGCAGGATTCGCTCGGCAAGAGCGTGCCCTTCCCGCAGCGCCTCGGTAAACCGGAGGAGTTTGCGGCCCTCGTGCAGCACATCTGCGAGAACCGCATGCTGAATGGCGAAGTCATCCGCCTCGACGGCGCCTTGCGTATGGGCGCGCGCTGACAGGACCAGCACCGGCACCGCGCTCGTATTCAACCGGGCGCGGCGTCACGCCTTTACCAAGGCAGATCAGGCGGCCTGATCGACCATCCTGACGACATAGGCGCAGCGGCGGGCGCCGGCGAGGATGTGCTCGGCGCGCTCGACCTCGACCCCGGGGCCAAGCACTGCGCGGAACACGCTCAACTCCGCCCGGCAGAAGCCCTGGCAGCTCGTCGCAGCGGCGCAGATCGGACAATGGTTCTCGACAAACAGAAGCGTTCCGTCGCCGGGATCCTCGTAGGCCGCCATGTAGCCCTCCTGCGACCGCAACCGCACCAGTTCGTCCACCCGCTCGCGCAGGCTCTTCTTGTCACTCATCGCCGCGCTGTAGTTCTCCCGCGTCTCGTTCTCCCGTGCCGCGATCAGCCGATCGATCGCCGCCTCGCCGAGCGTCTGCCGGATCGTCCTCAACAGCTGGACGGTCAGCTCCGCATGCGTGTCGGGAAACTCAGCGTGTCCAAGTGCGGTCAGCCCCCAGAATTGCGACGGACGACCGACGCCTTTCGCCTCCGACCAGGACAGGACGAGACCATCCTCGGCAAGGCGAACCAGCTGTTGCCGTACGGCCTCGCCGGTAATCGTCAGACGCTTGCCGAGTGCCGCCGCCGTTTGCGGACCATGCAGCTTCAGCGCCAGCATGATGCGCTCTCCCGGCGTGCGGCCGCTGCTTTGCTCCCGATTTAACAAGTGATCGCTTGACATATTCCTGCGCGCAGATTTACAAAGAATTGTCTTGCTAAATACACTCTCATCCATTCGCAGACAAGTGATCCGTCGAGAATGTCCCGCCCGCAAAGGAATTGATCATGGCCTTCGAACTTCCCGCCCTTCCCTATGCACCCGCAGCACTCGCTGAAAACGGCATGAGCGCCGAGACGATCGAATTCCACCACGGCAAGCACCACCAAGCCTATGTCACGGCGCTGAACGGCTTCGTCGAGAAGGACGCATCGCTTGCCGGCCTGTCGCTCGAGGAGATCATTCGTCTCAGCCACGGCAAGGCGGAACTGGCGCCGGTCTTCAACAATGCCGGCCAACACTGGAACCATATCCTCTTCTGGAAAAACCTTTCGCCCAAGGGTGGCCAGATCCCAGGCGCGCTCGAAAACAAGATCACCGAAGACTTCGGCAGCGTTCAAGGCTTCAAGGATGGCTTCAAGGCCGCCGCCACCGGCCAGTTCGGCTCCGGCTGGGCCTGGCTCGTACTCGGCCCTGACGGCAAGCTCAAGGTGACGAAGACCGCCAACGGCTCCAATCCGGTCGCAACCAACGAAGGCAAGGCCCTGCTTGGCCTCGATGTCTGGGAACATGCCTATTACATCGACTACCGCAACCGCCGACCGGACTACACCTCGAACTTCCTCGACAAGCTCGCCAACTACGAGTTTGCCGAAGCGGAATTGAAGTCCGCCTGACCTGCCGATGAGCACCGCGAGCCGGAACCGGCTCGCGGATCGGATGGTCAGAGAATTTGCGACGGCCCTCTCGCCCCCGCCTGCGCCTGGGCTTTCGCAAACCCCCGTGGCGTCTCCCCGCCGCCACGGGCTACCTCAGTTGGAACAAGACCCATGCGCCAGACATATTCGCTCTCCGTCGATATCGACGCCCACGCCGACCTGGCCGTGTCGAAACCGGAGTTCGCCGACACCCTGTCGCATCTCGCCGCTACCGTCTGCGTGGCAAGCTCCGGTAGGGGCGCCGATAGTCTCGGCCGGACCGTGACCGCCACTTTCTCGCTCTCCGCCAACCCGCCATCAATCGTCATTTCGATCAAGGCGGACAGTCCGCTCGCCACATTGATCGCCGCTGAAGAGGGGTTCTCGCTGGCCATGCTGGCTGAGGGGCAGGAACTGATCGCGGATGCCTTCGCCGGCAAGATCGAAGCGTCCAAGCGTTACCTCGTCGGCATCTGGGCCGACTGGCCGAGCGGACGGCCAAGGCTTCTCGGGGCCGCCGCTGCGCTCGACTGCGTGCTCAGCGCTTCGATGCAGGTCGGGGACCACATGCTGTTCGTCGGAACAATTGTCGCAACCGAGACTTCCACCCATGCCGACCCCTTGATCTGGAGCCGCCGGCGATATCAGTCTCTCGACAGGACGAGATCGTTGCCGGCGCCGCGGGGCAACGGACATGCGACCCTCGCCCCAACCAAGCCTGCGGCCTGAACCGGCGATCGTGTAGGAGGAATGCCAGCAATGCGGCAAGTGCTCGAAAAGCTCTTACAAGACGGCAAGGATGACGCCCTGCTGCGCTTCACGCTCGGCAGCATCTGCCTTCAGGAGGCGGATCTCGAAACCGCACTTGCCCATGTCGAGCGGGCGATCGCCTTCGACCCGGACTATTCGGCAGCGTGGAAACTGCGCGGCGCCATCCTGCACAAGCTCGCCCGGTTCGAAGAGGCGATCCAGGTCTGGCGCGAAGGTCGCGTTGTCGCCGAACGGAAGGGCGATCTGCAGGCGGCAAAGGAGATCGGCGTTTTTCTGAAACGCTTGGAGCGACAATGCATCGCTGCCAACAGGAACGAATAGCCGACCCATCGCGGGGGTAGACCGGGCCGGCAGTGATGCCGAGCCCGAAAGCATCGAGACCGTCAACTCACTTGAAGACCGACGGCAGCCAGAGCGACAGGGCCGGGATGTAGGTGACCGCCATCAGCACCGCGATGCTGGCGCCGAAGAACGGCCAGATGGTGCGCATCGCCTCGCGAATGGAAATCCCGCCAACGGCACAGCCGACGAACAGCACCGTGCCGACCGGTGGCGTGTTGAGCCCGATGCCGGCGTTGAGGATCATCACCACGCCGAAATGCACCGGATCGATGCCGAAGGCCTTCACCACCGGCAGGAGCACCGGCGTGCAGATGATCACCATCGGCGCCATGTCCATGAAGGTGCCAAGGAACAGCAGGATGATGTTGATGACAAGCAGCACGATGATCGGGTTTTCCGAGATCGCGCTGATCGCGCTGATCATCAGCGCCTGCACCTGCAGGAACGCCATCAGCCAGCCGAAGGACGCCGCCATGCCGATGACCAGAAGCACCATCGCGGTGGTGCGCACCGCCCCCATCACCGCCTCGACGAAACCCGTCCAATCCAGCTCGCGGTAAACCAGCATGGCGACGAGGAAAGCATAGAGCACGGCGATGCAAGAGCTCTCGGTGGCGGTGAAGACGCCGGAGCGTACGCCGCCGAAAATGATTCCGATCAGCACGATACCGGGGAATGAGGCGAGCAGGTAATAGAAGACCTTGGAAAATCCCGGAAACGGCTCGGCCGGATAGCCTCTGCGCCTTGCAACGATATAGGCCGTCACCATCAGCGAAAGCGCAAGCAGCAGGCCGGGAATGATGCCGGCGGTAAAGAGATCGGCGACGGAGACATTGCCGCCCGCCGCGATCGAATAAAGGATCATGTTGTGCGACGGCGGCACCATCAGCGCGATGATCGCCGCATTGACCGTGATGTTGACGGCATAGTCGCGGTCATAGCCGCGCTTTGCCATTTGCGGGATCATCAGGCCGCCGACCGCCGAGGCATCCGCCACTGCCGAGCCGGAGATGCCGCCGAAGAGTGTCGAAGCGACGATGTTGACCTGGCCGAGACCACCGCGAAGGTGCCCGACGAGGCCGGCGGCAAACTGGATCAGCCGGTTGGCAATGCCACCGCGCACCATGAGGTCGCCGGCAAAGATGAAGAACGGGATCGCCATCATGGCGAAGATGTTCATGCCGGAATTCAACTGCTGGAACACCACCACCGGCGGCAGGCCGAGATAGAGAACGGTGGCGAAGGAGGCAATGCCGAGGCAAAACGCGATCGGCGTGCCGATGAACATCAAGAGGGTGAAGACCCCGAAGAGGATAGTGTAAGCCATTCAGGCCATCTCCTGCACGACGACATCTGCGGCGACATCGACACCCAGAACCAGATCGATCAAACGCTCGGCGGCAAACAGGGCAATCATCACACCGCCGACAATGAGCGGAAAAAAGTCGACCCCTCCCGGCCAGCCGAGAACGGGAATGGTGGCCGTCCAAGTGCCGACGCAAAGAAGCAGGCCATAATAGGCCATGGAAGCGCCGAAGATGACGATCAGACCAAGGCTCATCAGGTCCATGGCCATTTGCACCGAAGGCTTCATCACATGACGGATGACATCGAGCCCGAGATGCACGCTTTCGCGCACGCCGACGGCGGCACCGAGCATGATGAACCAGGCCATGAGATGAAGGGCCAAGGGTTCAGACCAGCTTGGCGAGTCGTTCAAGACGTAGCGGGCAAAGACCTGCCAGCCGACGATCAACGTCATAGCGACCATGCCGGTGCCGGCGATATAGAGCGACGCGCGGCTTAGCGCTCCGAGAACCGGGCGCATCGCCCGCATGAAACGACGCATGTCTCTTCCTCCTCCGCAAAAGCGGTCCAATGGACAGTTGCGAAGGCCGGCTCCACTCTCGGAGCCGGCCCGCCGTCTGCTGTCACTTGACCGCCTTCACCCGCTCGAGAAGGTCCTTGAGTTTCGGGTCGCTGACGAACTGGTCGTAGACCGGCCCCATGGCGGCGGCGAACTCTTCCTTGTTGACCTTGATGACGTTTGCACCAGCTGCGCGAACCTTCTCTTCCGAGACTTTTTCGCGCGCGCTCCACAATTCGCGCATCTTGCCGACGGAATCCTTCGCCGCCTGGCGGATCAGGCCCTGGTCATCGGCGGAGAGCTTGTCCCAGCTCATCTTGGAGATCACCAGGATTTCCGGATTGAGAGAATGTTCGGTGAGCGAGTAGTTCTTGGCCACCTCGAAATGACGGGCGGATTCGTAGGACGGCCAATTGTTCTCGGCACCGTCGACGACACCGGTCTCGAGCGACGAGTAAACCTCGCCCATCGGCATCGGCGTCGGGTTGGCGCCGAAGGCCTGCATCATCGCGATCCAGAGATCAGACTGCTGCACGCGGATCTTCAGCCCCTTGAGATCGGCCAGTTTCTCGATCGGCTTTTTGGTCGTGTAGAAGGAACGGGCGCCGGAATCGTAGAAGGCGAGACCGATCAGACCGTGCGGCTCGAAAGCGGCGAGAACCTCCTCGCCGATCGGGCCGTCGACCGTCTTGTGCATGTGCTCGGTCGAGCGAAACAGAAATGGCATGCCAAGGACCATCGTCTCCTTGACGAGGTTGTTGAAGGGCGCGGCGTTGACTCGGTTCATGTCGATGACGCCGAAGCGGGTCTGCTCGATCGTATCCTTCTCGCCACCGAGCACGCCGTTGTTCATGACCTCGATCTTGATCCGGCCGTTGCTGCGCTCGGACAGCAGCTGCCCCATGTACTTCACGGCCTCAACCGTCGGATAGCCGTCCGGGTGGATGTCCGCCGAACGCAGGGTGATTTCCTGCGCCTGCGCCGCTGTGCCGGCAAACGCCAGCCCCATTGCGACGCAAAGCATGCCTGCAATTTTCTTCATGTTGTCCTCCTCCTCTAATCGTGCTTCGGCCTCTCCCAAGGCCGAGTTGCTGCCCGTCCGGGCCGGCATGCGAAATCTCATGTCCTTGGGCCCGACAGGGAGCCTCCCGGCTCCGGCCGCGGGTCGAAGTCACGCCGCCGCGAAGGCCGGCAGCTTGAACAGGTGTTCCGGGTTCTCAACGAGGGCCAGATGCTTTGCCCGGTCGTTGGCAAGCCAGCCGAGGACCAGTTCGGCGAGCCGCGCGTCATTGGGATAGTCTTCCGTTTTCCGGATCATGTTGTGCGGCCAGTTCGAGCCCCAGATGATACGTTCCGGGGCATGGTCCGCGATCCTGCGCGAAAAGGCGGCCACGTCTGCGTAGGGCCATCCCGCTCGCGAACTCTCGTAGACGCCCGCGAACTTGAACCAGACATTGCCCCGGTCGATCAGTTTGAGAAGTGCTGCAATCTCCGGCCCATCCGGGTCGACGCCGGCGAAGAATTTGCCGTGGTGATCGAGCACCCAGCGCGAACGGATGCGCTCCAGCCGCGGCAGGTGGTCAAGTATCCTGTTGCCATCGAACTGCACGGCGATCATCCAATCCGCCGCGTGTGCCCGTGCGTCGATCGCTTCCAGCGCGTCGAGCCCCACCGCGCCACCGGGCAGATCCATGATGCGTGCGCCGACGGCGCCGGATGCGCTCAGCGCGCGCATGTCCGCATCGGACGTGGTTTCGTCGATGACGACGACGGCACGTGCTGCATCCCTCATTGCGGCGACACAGGCAAGCGTGTTGGCGTTGTCCCGCTGGTGGGCATTGCCCTGGGTGATGATCACCCTGTCGATACCGAGCCAATCCATGACCCCGCGATAGGCCGTGACGTCTGGCAACGGTTCAGCCGGTAAAGGCGGACCGCCGGGAAGCGACGGAAACCCCGGCAAATACACGTGCATTTGGGCATCGACCGTACCCTTCGGCAGACGGGGTTCAGGCGGACGACCGGAGAGGGTGCGCTCGATCATCTCAAGCCTCGGGCATCTTGAACTGGGCGAGCGCACCGCGATCGATCTCGATGCCGAGACCGGGCGCGTCCGGGATCGCAACGACACCATTGACGGCCTCGATCGGCGTCTTCAGCACCGCCTGGCGGAAAGGATTTTCCGTCCGGTCGAACTCCATGATCGGCTCGATCGGGTTCACCCGCACCGGATCCGGCGTCATCGCCGCCATGAACTGTAGCGCAGCGGCAAGATGCACGCCGGTACCCCAGACATGCGGCACGATGCGCACGCCGTGCAACGTCGCAAGACTTGCGATCTTCGCCATCTCGGAGAACCCGCCGCAGCCGCAGAGATCCGGTTGCAGGATATCGACGGCACGGCTCTCGATCGCCGCCCAAATGCCATAGCGGGTGTGCCAGGTCTCGCCGCCGGCGACCGGGATCGGCTGCCCGGCACGCACCTCGCGATAGGCCGAAAGCTGCTCCGGCACCACGGGCTCCTCGAACCAGTCGATGTCATAGTCGGCCGCTGCCTTGCCAAGCCGGATCGCCTCGGTGATGGTATAGCCGTGATTGGCGTCGATCATCAGCCGCATCTCGTCGCCGATCGCCTCGCGCACCGCGCGGATGACGCGCAGGTCTTCGTCGATGCCGAAGCCGATCTTGATCTTGCAGGCGTGAAACCCTTGCGCTCGGTGTTCTGCCATCTCCATGGCATTGTCGGAGACGCGGTCGACGCCGTCGCGCTTGAAGCTGCCGGTCGCATAGGCGCGCACGCTCTCGCGCCAGCGGCCGCCGAGCAGCATGGAGACCGAGGCACCGTAATGTTTGCCCTTGATGTCCCAGAGCGCAATGTCGATGCCGGAGAGAGCCGTGATCGCCAGACCGCGCTGCCCCTGATCGCGCAGCGCATTGTAGAGGATCGCCCAGAGTTTTTCGGTCTGGCGCGGGTCCTGGCCGATAAGCCAGGGGGAATAGGCCGCGACCACGGCCGCATTGGGTCTCGCCGGCCCTAGGCATTCGCCCCAGCCGACCGTCCCGTCGTCGCATTCGATCTCGACCAGCACATGGGCGCGACGGTCGAAGCGCGCAGAGGCGCTTTCAAAGGGCACGGCCAGCCGGTGCTCGAGGAGATGCGTGCGGACGGCAACGATCTTCATGACTCTCCTCCCTCCCCCGTCACGCTTTGCGCTTGTGGGTGCCGATGAGCGCGTCGAGCATGGCGACTTCCTTATCCGTGAGGTCCGTAAGCGGGCTGCGCACCGGGCCGGCATCAAACCCCTGCAGGCGCACGCCCGCCTTGATTGCCGAAACCGCGTAGCCCTTGCCGCGGTTGCGGATGGCCATGAAGGGATAGAAGAAATCCTTGAGGATACGCTCGCAGGTGGCGCGGTCACCGCCGCGAAGGGCCGCATAGAACTCGTTGGCAAGCCCCGGCACGAAGTTGAAGACGGCCGAGGAATAGGTGGTGAAACCAGCGCCGAGATAGGCCTCGGCAAACAGTTCGGCGGTCGGCATGCCGCCGAGATACATCAGCCGGTCGCCCATCTTGGCGGTGACCTGGCGCACGAGGCCGATATCACCGGTGCCATCCTTGAAGCCGATCAGATTCGGGCATTCGTCACAGAGCCGCGCCAGCGTGTCGGCCTGCAGTACGGAGTTATCGCGGTTATAGACCATGACGCCGATGCCGACCGACTGGCAGATCTTCTTCACATGGGCGTAGAGCCCTTCCTGCGGCGCATCGATCAGGTAGTGCGGCAGGAGCAGGATGCCGTCCGCACCGACCCGCTCGACCGACCGGGCGATATCGACCGCCATCTCCGTGCCATAGCCGCAGCCGGATACGATCGCCGTATCGCCGGCAACCTCCTTGGCGGCGGCGACGATGCCGGGAATTTCATCGGGCTTCAGCGAGAAGAATTCGCCGGTGCCACCTGCCGCGAACAACACCGGCGCCTTATAGCCGGCCAGCCACTCGACATGCGCCCGGTAGCTTTCCGGCGCGAAACGACCCTCGGCATCGAAATGCGTAACCGGGAAGGAAAGGAGGCCTGAACCAAGAGCGGCCTTGATCTGCTCGGGTGTCATTTCGCGCGGTTCCTCCCTAATACTCGACGCGCCCTAATAAGCAAGTCATCACACACATGTCAATATGTCATAATACAAGTTATCATATGACCTTCGGAATTCAATGCCCCCGCGCCTTTGGTACCGAATCTCGTTTCATCTTGCCACGCAGCACAAACCCCAGCGAGCTGCGTATTCAAACGCACCAAGCTCTCCATTCGAGTTGCAGAGAACATGTATTATATGTTAGCCGGTATTGTATGATGTGATTGACTGATGGTCGACGGGACCCTACCCGCCGACATGAAGGAGATGGGCGATGGAACGACTTCTGATCACCGGCGCAGCAGGCCAATTGGGCCGCGTCATGCGCAAAAAGCTCGCCCCGATGGCAAAGGTGATCCGACTTTCCGACCGTTCGCCGCTCGACCCACCCGGCGAGAACGAAGAATGCGTTCAGTGCGACCTCGCCGATGCCGCCGCTGTCCATGACCTTGTTGCCGGCTGCGATGCAATCCTGCATCTCGGAGGCATATCCGTCGAACGGACCTTTTCCGAAATCCTCGACGGCAACATTCTCGGCCTCTACAACCTCTACGAAGCTGCACGCGCCAACGACAAGCCGCGTATCCTGTTCGCCAGCACCAACCACACGATCGGCTACTATCCGCAAAACGAGCGGCTCGGCCCGAATGCCCCCTACCGGCCGGACGGGCTCTACGGTGTGTCGAAGTGCTTCGGCGAAGCACTTGCCCGCATGTACTTCGAGAAGTTCGGCCAAGAGACGGCGCTGGTGCGCATAGGCTCGTGCCTGCCGGAGCCCATCAACTACCGCATGCTCTCCACCTGGCTTTCGCATGACGACTTCGCATCCCTGATCGAAGCCGTATTCCGCGTCCCGGTTCTCGGCTGCCCGGTCGTCTGGGGCGCGTCTGCCAACGACGCCGGCTGGTGGGACAATTCGCACATTGGATGGCTCGGCTGGCGACCGAAGGACAATGCCGAAGTCTTCCGCGATAAGATTGCCGCAAGCAGCCCGAAGCCGGACCCGGGCGATTCGCTCGTGCGGTATCAGGGCGGCGCCTTCGTCGATGATCCGATCTTTTTGAAGTAGGCCCTACGCCTTGCCAATGGATTGCGCCCTTGATCGGCAATGGCGTATCCAGAAACTCACACCAAGTCCCAGAAACGGCCATGCCCATGAGCAACGTCACCGCCCCCGACAACACAACGCCACAAGGCAAGACGCTGGTGGCCAGGGTGACCGACGCACTTGGCGGACAGATCGCCGGCGGACACTATAAGCCGGGCGATCGCCTGCCATCGGAGGCGCAGCTTACCCAGGAGTTCGGCGTCAGCCGCACGGTCGTGCGCGAAGCGATCGCGGCCCTACGCTCCGGCGGGCTGGTCGAAGCGAGACACGGTATCGGCGTTTTCGTGCTGGAACCCACGCCAGTGGCTCCGCTGCCTTTCCATGGTGTCGATCTCGCGCGCGTCTCTTCGCTGATCGAAATGCTGGAACTCAGGACCGCCGTCGAAGGTGATGCCGCCGCCCTTGCCGCCCTGCGCCGCTCGCCGGCACAGGAAGAAAAGATCGTCGAAGCCTTCGACAGCTTCTGTGCGAGTGCTGCCGAGGGTCGCCCCACGGCGGAAGCCGACTTCAATTTCCACCTGGCGATCGCCCAGGCGACCAACAATCCGCGGTTCAGCGAGTTCCTGCAGATGCTGGGCACCGCACTTATTCCCCGCCGCGCGGTTTCCGAAAGCGGCGAGGAAACCGTGCTGGCGGCAGCGGAACTGTCGCGATTGATCTCGGAACACGAGGCCATTCTAATCGCGATCCAGGATGGCGACGAGGAACAGGCACGCAGCGCCATGCGCCAGCACCTCAAGAACAGCCAGGTGCGCTATCGCTCGATGTTGCGTGCGGCCCGCTGAAGAACCGCGCGGCTGCCGCGGGCTCAGTCGCGGCCAAGCCGGCGTATGTTGCTCGCAAGCTCGGCCGCCAGGCGAAGTGCGGCCGCCGTCGCGCCGGCCATCTGCGGCATGATCAGCCATTCGAGCGTCCAGGCGGCACCGGAGCGCTCCTGCTCGTGTACCAGCGCGTGGTGCATGCCGGAGAGCTGGGTTGCGTTGAACCGCGCCAAGGACACCAGAACCTCCGCCGCGACAGGGTTCTGCTTGTGCGCCATCGCCGAGGAACCACCGCCGCCGGCAAGCTCGATCTCATCGCCTTGCTGCGCCATCAGCGCGACATCCTGACCGAATTTGCCGAGGCTGCCGGTCACCAGCGACAGCGCGCTGGCAAAATCCGCGACCTCCGAGCGCTGGCTGTGCCATTGCGGAAAATCGGCAAGGCCGAGCTCTTCGGCGAGCGTGGCGCGCACTTCGTCGGCTCGATCGTCAAGTTTATCGAGCGTGCCCGCGGCGCCGCCGAACTGCACGGCGAACAGATCACGGTCCATCGCCTCCAGCCGATCCATATGATCGAGCAGCGGCTCGATCCAGCTGCGCAACCGGTCGGAGACGGTGATCGGGATTGCCGCCTGCATGCGGGTACGCCCCATCAGCGCGCGATCCCCCCATTCGCTGTCGCATTCTTCGAGCACCGAGACGACATTGCCGAGGCGCACGGCGAAAAGCTCGGCGACCGCCTTCATCCGCAACATCAGGCTGGTGTCGATCACATCCTGGCTGGTGGCACCGTAATGTACGTATTCCGCCGCCTCGCCACCGACGGCCGCCCGCAATTGCCGGACGAGTTCCGGCACGACCACGCCATCCACGCCCATGGCGCGCTTCAGTGCGATGACATCGGGCGAAAAGGCGCGGCAGGCTTCGGTGATCCGATCGGCAGCGCTCGGCGGGATGATGCCGTGCACGGCTTCCGCCCGCGCAAGCGCCGCCTCGAAGGCGAGCATCGCATGAATATCGGCGGAGGCCGAAAACTCGGCGGCAACCGCCTCATCACCCAGAAGCCCGGAGAGATAAGGATGGTCGAAGGCGGAATAGGTCATGGTTTCCCCGTTTCTTCTTGCCGAACGAAATGCCACCTGCTGCATGGGGGCATCAATCATCGCCCCCATGTCCAGGCGTGACATTCCTGTTCAGATGTCGAGGAAGACCGTTTCCTTCTCACCCTGCAGGTGAATGTCGAAAATATAATTAGGCGCGGCTCCCGTCGCGACAAGCGTCGCGACGCGATGACGATGTTCAATCCGCGCAAGCAGCGGATCGACGGCGTTGGCTTCCGCCTCGTCCGGAAAGTACATGCGCGTCTGCAGGCCGACATTGATGCCACGCGCCACGATCCAGAAGCTGATATGTGGCGCCATCTGCCGGTCACTACTGTAAGGTACAACCCCGGGCTTCACCGTTTCGAACGTGAAGACACCATCCTCGGCACCGGTCGCACAACGCCCCCAACCGGAGAAGTTCGGGTCGGCGGAGCCACGAATTTCGGTCGGCGAATTGTAGAGGCCGGCAGCATCCGCCTGCCAGATCTCGACGAGCGCGTCCCTGAGCGGCGCGCCGGCGCCGTCGATCACGCGGCCAGTAATGGTAATGCGCTGCCCTTTCGTCTGCTCATTCACCATGTGCGATCCGAGGTCGGCTTGATAAACGCCGCCGATCCCGCAGAAGTTTGGCGTCAGTCCGATGTGCACGTAAGGGCCGGCCGTCTGCGACGGCGTTTCCTTGAGGTAGTTCAGCTGCTGCACCATCAGTTGCCCTCCAGCCGGTTCTCGAACAGGGTCGAGCGGCGACCGCGCAGTACGATGTCGAATTTGTAGGCGCGCGCATCAAATGGGATCGTGTTTGCCCAGTCGAGCGGCGCGATCAGTTGCTCGATCGCCTGGCGATCCGGGATCGTGTTGACGATCGGACACTTCCAGATCATCGGATCACCCTCGAAGTACATCTGGGTGATCAGGCGCTGTGCAAATCCGTGGCCGAAGACCGAGAAATGGATGTGGGCTGGCCGCCAGTCGTTGACGCCGTTCGGCCAGGGATAGGGGCCGGGCTTGATCGTGCGGAAAGCATAGAACCCCTCGTCGTCAGTGATCGTGCGGCCGCAACCGCCGAAATTCGGGTCGAGCGGCGCGAGGTAGCTTTCCTTCTTATGGCGGTAGCGGCCGCCGGCATTGGCCTGCCAGAATTCGAGCAGCGCGCCCGGCACGGCGCGGCCGCGCTCGTCGAGCACCCGACCGTGCACGATGATGCGCTCGCCAATGGCGCTTTCGCCTGCCCGCGCGAAATTGTGGATCAGGTCGTTGTCGAGTTCGCCGATGACAGAATGGCCGAAGACAGGGCCGGTGATTTCCGAGATCGTGCCGTCGAGCGACAACAATGCCTTCTGTGGTGAGCGCAGCACCGAGGTCTTGTAGCCCGGCGTCAGCGCCGGCGCATGCCATTGCCGGTCGCGGGGGAAAAAGGCACCCGTCTCCGGCTTTCCGTTCGTTCTGTCGGTCATCATCTTCCCCCGTCAGGCAGCCTTGCCGGCATCGATCTCGGCAAAGACCTGCTTGGCGATCTTGATCGCGTGATTGGCCGCCGGCACGCCGGCATAGATCGCCACATGCAGCAGCGCCTCGCAGATATCGTCGCGGCTGGCGCCCGTGTTGACGGTCGCGCGCACATGCATGGCCACCTCGTCATCCTGACCAAGGGCTGCGAGCAGCGCGATCGTCACAATCGAACGCTCCCGCTTCGTCCAGGTCGGCCGCGACCAGACGTGGCCCCAAGCGGCCTCAGTGATCAGATCCTGAAACGGGCGATCGAAATCGGTGGAAGCCGACTGGGTCCGGTCCACATGATTGTCGCCCAGAACGGCCCGGCGCGTGGCCATGCCCTGGCGATAACGGTCCGAGGGCGTGAAGGCGTCACTCATGCGGCTTGTCTCCATGCATTGCGATTTCGAAGAAGGCGCGAAGCACCGCGGTCAAAGCCTCCGGGTTTTCGACGCAAGGAATGTGGCCGGCGTCGCGGATGACTTCGTAGCGCGCGCCGGGAATGAGACGAGCGGTCGCAAGCACGACATCGGGCGGCGTCGAACCGTCCTGGTCGCCGACGACGCAGAGTGTCGGCACCGCGATGCGGGCAGCCGCCTCGGTATAGTCGGCATCGCGGATGGCGGCGCAGGTGGCGACGTAGCCGGTTACCGGCTGGCGCACCAGCATGTTGCGATAGCCGGCATAGGCGGTGTTTTCCGGCCGGCGGAAGGCCGGCGTGAACCAGCGCTCAAGCACGCCGTCGGCGATCCCCTCAATGCCATGTTCCTCGATGGCCGCGATACGTGCCGCCCACATCTCGGTGGTGCCGATCTTGTGCGCCGTGTCGCAAAGAACCAGCGCACGCACGAGATCGGGCCGCCGCTGATAGAGCGACTGCGCGATCAACCCACCGACCGATAGGCCGCAGACGATCGCCTGCTTGACGGAGAGCATGTCGAGCAGACCGGCCAGGTCGTTGGCGTGATCCTCGATCGCGTAAGGGATCGGCCCGATATCGGAAAGGCCATGGCCGCGCTTGTCATAGAGGACGATGGCATAGTCGCCGGCGAGCCGGACGACGACGTCGCGCCAGATGCGAAAATCCGTGCCGAGCGAATTGGCAAAAACCAACACCGGCCGGTCGCCGGTCGCGCCGATCACCTGATAGTGGATCGTGATGTCGTTGATGCGGGCAAACTGCACGGGCTCTGTCCTCCATCACCAAATTGGATATTTAATCTGGTTAGGTAAAATGATATTTCATGGCATTTCATTAACTTGAGGGTTATGAATTCCATGGTCGACGCCCGGGTTAAGTTTCGCCATCTGCAGACTTTTGTCGAGGTCTCCCGGCAGAAGAGCGTGATGAAGGCGGCGGAGCTGCTGCATGTCAGCCAGCCGGCCGTGACCAAGACGATCCGCGAGCTGGAAGAGGTACTTGGCGTCGCGGTTTTCGAGCGCGATGGGCGCGGTATCAAGATAACACGTTACGGCGAGGTCTTCCTGCGCCACGCCGGCGCAGCGCTGACGGCGCTGCGGCAAGGGCTCGATTCCGTGTCGCAGGAACGCGCCGGCGACGGTGTACCGGTGCGGGTCGGAGCGCTGCCGACAGTGTCGACCCGGATTATGCCGCACGCCATGACGCTTTTCCTCCAGGAGGATACCGGCGCGCGCATCAAGATCGTCACCGGCGAAAACGCTGTCCTTCTCGAACAGCTGCGCGTCGGCGATCTCGATCTGGTCGTCGGGCGGCTTGCGGCACCGGAGAAGATGGCCGGCTTCTCCTTCGAGCACCTCTATTCCGAACAGGTTGTCTTTGCCGTCCGGGCCGGCCATCCGCTGCTTGCGGGCTCGCATTCCACGTTTGCGCGGCTCGCAGATTTCCCTGTACTGATGCCGACGCGCGCCTCGATTATCCGCCCCTTCGTCGAGCGTTTCCTGATCACCAACGGCATCGCCAGCCTGCCGAACCAGATCGAAACCGTGTCCGATGCCTTCGGCCGCGCCTTCGTCCGGGCGAGCGACGCGATCTGGATCATCTCCGCCGGCGTCGTCGCCAGCGACGTCGACGACGGAACGATCGCGATCCTGCCGATCGACACCAGCGAGACGAGGGGGCCCGTCGGCCTTACCATGCGCGCCGACGCGGCACCGTCACTGGCTCTCTCGATCCTGATGCAGACCATTCGCGAGGCAGCGACCATCGTCGCCACCAAACTCTGAGGGCGCATGCCGGGAATTCGCGGCTTTACAAGCCCCGGCCAGCGACCGAGATTGCGGGTTCCGACAGACTGGTGATCCCATGCCAACCGCTCCCCTCCTCGTTGAAGCCTTTTCCCAAAAGCACATTCCCGAAATGCTCGACTGGTTTTCGAACCTCGAAGCGCTAGTGCAATGGGGCGGCCCCGGCCTCTCGTTTCCACTGGAGGCCGCACAGCTCGAGGCGATGCTCGCAGAGACAACGGCTATCGAGCCCGCGCGCTCCATGTTCGCCGGCCTGGTCGACGGCAAGTTCGCCGGCCATGCGCAGGTGGCGCTCGATTGGCAGAACGGGGTCGGCCGCCTCAGCCGGGTTGCCATTAATCCGCGCATGCGCGGCCGCGGCCTCGCCCGGCCGTTTCTCCGTGAGGTGACCGAGCGCTTCTTCGCCGATCCCGCTTTCGAGCGGCTGGAGCTCAACGTCTACACCTTCAACGAGGCGGCGATCCGCACCTACCGCAGCCTCGGCTTTCGCGAGGAAGGTGTGCGCCGGTCGTCGGCCAAGGTCGGTGACGTCAGATGGGACACGGCGATCTACGGCCTGCTCCGGAATGAATGGAACTGACCGCGCGGCGAAGCGTCAGAACGGCAGCCCGACATAGTTCTCCGCCAGCGCCGTCTCGGCGGCGACCGAATGGGTCAGGTAGTCGAGTTCGGCCTCCTGGATGCGCTGGTCGAAATCGCCGGTATCCGGGAAACGATGCAGCATCGTCGTCATCCACCAGGAGAAACGCACCGCCTTCCAGACACGCGCGAGCGCCCGTGCCGAATAGGCATCGACGCCGGCATTCGAGCGATCCTGATAGTGTTCAAGCAGTCCCTCGAAGAGATAGTGCACGTCGCTGGCGGCAAGATTCAGCCCTTTCGCCCCGGTTGGCGGCACGATGTGGGCGGCATCGCCGACCAGGAAAAGCCGGCCGAAGCGCATCGGCTCGGCGACGAAGGATCGGAGCGGCGCGATCGACTTCTCGAAGGACGGTCCGGTCACCATCGCCTCGGCATGATGCTGCGGCAGCCGCCGGCGCAGCTCGTCCCAGAAGCGCTCGTCGGACCAGTCCTCGATCTTTTCGTTCAGCGAGCATTGAATGTAGTAGCGGCTGCGCGTCTGAGAGCGCATCGAGCACAGTGCGAAACCACGCGGATGGTTGGCGTAGATGAGTTCGTGATCGACCGGCGGCACGTCGGCGAGGATGCCGAGCCAGCCGAAAGGATAGACCTTTTCGAAGGTGTGCAGGGCCGTTTCGGGAACTGACTTGCGGCTGACACCGTGAAAGCCGTCGCAGCCGGCGATGAAGTCGCAATCGATACGCCGGGTCGCACCATCCTTCTCAAAGGTGACGTAGGGTTGATGGCTGTCGAAATCATGCGGTTCGACATTGGCAGCTTCATAGATCGTCGTCGCCCCGGAGTGCTCGCGATGCTCCATCAGATCGCGCGTCAGTTCCGTCTGGCCATAGACCATGACGCGCTTGCCGCCGGTCAGATGCAACAGATCGATGCGGTGGTCGCGGCCGTCGAAGGCAAGCGAGAAACCGTCATGCGGCAGCCCCTCCTTGTGCATCCGCGCGCCGGCCCTGGCGCGATCCATCAATCCGACCGTGCCTTCCTCAAGCACGCCGGCGCGCACGCGGCCAAGGATGTAATCCTGGCTGACGCGGTCGAGAATGACGTTGTCGATGCTGGCTTCCGTCAGCAATTGCCCAAGCAAGAGCCCTGATGGGCCTGACCCGATGATGACGACCTTGGTTCGCATGCTCTCCTCCAGAATTGTCTTTTGACAAAATCTGCGCCGAGCGGGCTTCGCTCTCAATGGACAAATCCGCCATGAAATTGCACAAATCGAACATGACTTCAGGGAACGTGATATGAAGAAGACGGTTCCGACCTATGAGCTTTACGGCGAACGGACCGGCGAACGGCCGGATTTCTGGCTGCATTGCGAGACTATTCCGTCACGAAGCAGCCTCTACCACTGGGAGATCGGGCTGCACCGCCACGAAAGCTTCTTTCAGATCTTGTACATTGCCGGCGGCTCCGGCGACGCGGTCTTTGGCAACGCGGTGCACACGATCGAGCCGCCTATGGTTATCACCGTTCCGCCAGCCCTCAGCCACGGCTTCCGCTTCTCGCGCGACATCGACGGCTTCGTCTTCACCATCCTGGCGTCGCATCTGAAGACAACTCCCGGGGAACGCAGTCGTCTCGGCTCCTTTCTTGCGACCCCGCATCTGACCCGGCTCGATGGCCGCGAGGATGCGGCCTATGTCGCAGCAACCCTCACGCGTCTGGCCGGGGAATGGGAAACCAACCGCAGCAATCGCACCGACCTGTTGGATGCCTACCTTACCTCCGTGCTGACGCTGGCGGCACGTCTCGACGAGGCAAGCGACAGCCGAGACGATACAGCCGATAGCGAAAACGAACAGCGGGTCCAGCGCTTCCAGGCTCTTTTGCAGCAGCACCACCGCTCGCATCGGCCGGCCGCCGCCTATGCCCGCGAACTCGGCCTGTCGCTGACGCATCTGAACCGGATAACGCGTATCATCATGGGGCTCAGCGCCCACGAGATGATCTCGCGAAAGCTCATCGGCGAAGCGAGGCGCGAACTCGTTTTCACCAGGGCCAGCGTGCAGGAAATCAGCTTCCGCCTCGGCTTTGCCGATCCCGCCTACTTCTCCCGCTTCTTCCTGCGCCAGACGGGCATGACACCGCGCGCCTGGCGCATGGCTGAGCGGGAAAGGCTCGGCGCATAGAAGCACCGCCGACGCAATAGACGCTGGGATTAAGGAGCGGTCGTCCAATCCTCGACCCGGAGACCGGGCACACGATCGAATTCCCGCCTGTTGTTTGTCACCAGTATCAGGCCCTGCGATCGCGCGTGACCGGCAATCAATTGATCGTAAGGGCCTATCGGCGTCCCACTGCGCGCGAGTTCGGCGCGCAACTGGCCTGTATGGGTCGCTGCTGCCTGATCGTAGTTGAGAACCTCAAGACGCGCAGAAAAGCCTTCTATGACGGAAAGGTTGCGCTCGGGCATGGCGGATCTTTCCGCGCCATAGATCAACTCCATGAGACTGATCGAGCTGATGCATAGTTGGCCGTGGTGCCTGTTGAACGCCTCGCGAACCTGCTGTGGCCGGTTCTTCACCGTAAAAATACTGATATTGGTGTCGAGCATATATTTCAGCATCAGAGAGCCTCGCGCTCCTGTGGCGCCGGCTGCTCTCTCTCTGTCATGAAATCGGTCGTTACGGACTCGCCATCGAACCAACTGTCCCAGGCTTCGCCTGCGGGCGCAATGATCCGCGTTCGCCCCACCGCGACGATATCGACGCGTTTGACATCCTCTGGAAGTGCGACGGCCTTCGGCAGCCGGATCGCCTGACTACGATTGCTGAGGAAAACAGCGCCTTGCTCCGACATCTCTATCTCCGGGATATGCTTTACGTATATCCAAGATGGTATCGGTTGCGGGATATGTCAACGGGATATACAAAATCACTCGCAGCGATAGCGTCTTCATCGACGTTGGCAGGGGCCGCGTGGCCCACCGCTGGTCGCCATAGGCCCGCTCGCCTTCCCACGGTCAAAAAGATTTTTGCAACGACTCAAAACAGGAGCAGAATCAATACTCGGGTCCGAGGGGGACCCGGAGGATATACGGAGGAAGACATGGCAGTACGCGATCCGTCGCCCTCGTTGTATAACGAGGATCTGGCACCGGCCGAGGAACGCCGGTGGGGCGCTTTCAGCATCTTCAATGTGTGGACATCCGACGTGCATAGCCTGTGGGGCTATTACCTCGCAGCAAGCCTGTTTCTGCTCTGCGGCAGCTTCGTGAACTTCGTCATCGCGATCGGCATCGGATCGCTGGTGATCTTCTTCCTGATGAGCCTCGTCGGAAATGCGGGCGTGCGCTCCGGCGTGCCCTTCCCCGTGCTCGCGCGCGCCTCCTTCGGCACGTTCGGCGCCAACGTCCCGGCACTCGTACGCGCGGTCGTCGCCTGCTTCTGGTACGGCGCACAGACGGCCGCCGCGTCCGGCGCAATCGTCGCCCTTCTCATCCGCAACGAAGGCATGCTGGCCTTCCACCAGAACAGCCACATGCTCGGCCATTCGACGCTTGAGGTCATCTGCTACGTCGTCGTCTGGTCGCTGCAGCTGCTGATCATCCAGCGCGGCATGGAGACCGTTCGCAAATTCCAGGACTGGGCAGGCCCTGCGGTCTGGGTCATGATGCTGATCCTCGCCGTCTATCTCGTCGTCAAATCGGGAACCTTCTCCTTCGGCTCGGAAATCCCGCGCGACGTCCTCATCGAGAAGACCAAGGACGCGGGCGTTCCCTGGGAACCAGGCACCTTCCCGGCACTCGCGGCGGTCGCTGCCACCTGGATCACCTATTTCGCCGCGCTCTACCTGAACTTCTGCGACTTCTCGCGCTACGCGACGGATGTAAAGACGCTGCGCAAGGGCAATCTCTGGGGCCTGCCGATCAACCTGCTCGCCTTCTGCCTGGTCGCCGGCGTGACGACGACGGCGGCCTTTGCCGTCTATGGCGAAGTGCTGCTGCATCCGGACCAGATTTCGGCGAAGTTCGACAGCTGGTTCCTGGCTCTGCTCGCAGCGCTCACCTTTGCGGTCGCGACCCTCGGCATCAACGTCGTGGCAAACTTCGTGTCCCCGGCCTTTGACTTCGCCAATGTCTTCCCGCGGCAGATCAACTTCAAACGCGGCGGCTACATCGCCGCCCTGATTGCCCTCATCCTTTATCCCTTCGCGCCGTGGGAAACGGGTGCGGCACATTTCGTCAACTTCATCGGCTCGACGATGGGGCCGATCTTCGGGGTGATGATGGTTGATTATTATCTCATCCGCAGGGGCCAGCTCGATGTCGAGGCGCTTTACCACGAGAATGGCGAATTCCGCTTCCAGGGCGGATGGCACGGCAGCGCCTTCATCGCCTTTGCGATTGGGGCGCTGTTTTCGTCGATCCTGCCGACGTTCACGAACATCCTGCCGGCCTGGTGGGGGACCTACGGCTGGTTTTTCGGCGTCGCGATCGGTGGGGCAATCTACTACGTCTTAAGGATCGGCGCACGCAAACCGGCCTTTGCCTCCTAGTCGTTCAATGCCGTACCCGGTCGACGATCGGGTACGGCATCCACGCCATCACGAGCCTCGGCTTGGGCGGCCGAGAATTTGGCGGACACCTTCTTTGGTGAAGGGCTGAGCCAGTTGCTTTAGAAATCCCGGTGCGATCTGTCCCTTGATGCCGATATCGATCGAGGATGGACGGTTGGGGTTGTAGTAGGTCCTGAAGATCAAATCCCAGATCACGACGTTCTCGCCGTAGTTCATGTTGCCTTCGCGAAGGTCTTTCGAATGATGCCAGCGATGAAGGCGCGGCGTGCTGAAGACGAGATCGAAAATGCCGGTGCGCATATCGACGTTGCAATGGGTGAGGATGCCCATGAAGGCCGTAACGGCCCCAAGCCACCAGAAAACGTGGAGCGGCGCACCGAGGCAATAGAGCGGGATCTGGCTCATCGCGAGCTTGAAGAGCGAATCGGCAACGTGGAAGCGGCCGGTATTGATGACCCAGAGCCGGACGACACTGTGGTGCAGCGCGTGGAAGCGCCAGAAGAACAGTTTTTCATGGGCAATGCGGTGCGCCCAGTAGAGTCCCAGTTCGGCAATCACCACTGCCAATGCCACCTGAACCACCATCGGCCAATCCGAGGGCCACAATCCAAACTTCAGCGCGGCAAGCGGCTGCAGGATGTTGGCGGCGTACATGGGGAAGACGGCGGCGACCAAGCCTGCCAGTTGCAGCAACCCCTTCGTCGCCAGCGTATGTCCGATATCGTTCACCGCCTCGCCATCCGACAACAGCCAGCGGCGCTCGTAAGGGATGTAGCGCTCGAGAAGGAAGAGGAAGAAGACCGCGATGGCATAGACCGCCGCGAAAGCGATCATCGGGTGGGCGCTGGCGAAGGCAAAATGCGCCCCCAATAGTCCAAAGAAGAACACCAGGGGCCAGGACAGGTATCGCAGTACTCGCCTTAGCAGATACCCGGCTTTCGAAAGGGCGCGGCGGCGCTCTGAAATCATCATTGACGCTCCATCCATTCCAGCAACTCGCGGCATGTACGCGGACGGCCATCACTGACGCGCCCATCCGAACATGCATCCAGGCGAAGGTCCGGCTCCGGCCAATCGCCCCATCTCTTGCCGCCATACATGCGCCTGATCTCGGCACAAGTGCGTGGCTTTCCGTCACTTAGACGACCATCACGACAGGGATCGTACAGGTGCTGTGCTGTGCGTTGCGGATCGTCCGCAATCCACAGTCCTTTGTCGTCGGCATGACTCGAGCCCGCGCCGAACAGCAGCATCCACATTGGCAAGACGACCAACCGCATCGACAACCGTCCTTGTTTGAAACGTTATTGCCGAACTTTGGGGGGAGCGGATTACACGAGCATTGCGGGAAGCAGCAGGATGCAACCTGATGCGTCCCGAAGCAACCCTTCATTGACTGACGGCAGATGCCCGGGGCTCGGAGCACGCGCGCGCCTTGCTGGCGTCTGGATCGAACAGCGGCTCGTCGTCCTCACCCTTGCTTCGCGGGTCCGAAGGCACCCATTATGCCCACGTCAGAGGCGTGATGGTCCGTGCGATGACCCGGCTTGCGTGGCGATACATGACCGAAACACAGGGCGAGGCAGCGCTGTCGCCGCTGATGCCCTTCGTGCTGGAGCGCACCCTTTACTCGAACCATCGACACCATTGCCGACACGCTCGGCCAATATGGGGACGGACCATCCAGCGATCGACCTCGTCGGGCGCTACCAGCTGGCAGGGCTCCTCATGGCTCCCAAGCATCGAGGTCAGGGTGGGCCACGCTATCAGTCGTCCGAATAACGCTCCTCGCGCCACGGGTCGCCGCGCATGTGATAGCCGTTCTTCTCCCAGAACCCGGCGGCATCACCAGCGCGAAAATCAATCCGCGTCAGCCATTTGGCGCTCTTCCACAGATAGAGATGCGGAACGACGAGCCGCATCGGTCCGCCATGGGTGCGGCTGATCGGCTGCCCCTCCCAGTCCGTCGCGAGGATCGCATCCTCGGACGCGAAGTCTTCAAGCGGCAGGTTGGTGGTGTAGCCGTCATAGCTCGTCAGCATGACGTGGCTCGCCTCGGGCTTCGGCATCACATGATCCAGCAGGTCGCGGGTCGCGACACCCTGCCAGCGGTTGTCATAGCGCGACCAGGTGGTGACGCAGTGCATGTCCGAGAGCCTGTCGCTTTGCGGCAGCGCCTTGAAGGCGGACCAGCCGAGCGACAAAGGATGCTCGACAAGGCCGGTAACATCGAGCCGCCAGCTTTCCGTCCGAATGATCGGCTGTTGGCCGAGGTCGAGCACCGGCCAATCCTTGACCAGGTGCTGGCCGGGCGGCAGGCGTTCGTCTTCCGGCCGGGCGATCCGTCCGGTCAGGAACTTGCCGTCTGCGGCCCAGCGTCGCTTCGTCGTCGTGAGTTTGGTTTCCGGCGGATGCGTGTCGTCGGTCATGAATCTTTACTCCCCGGCCCGAATTCACTCGCCAAGCGGAAATAAGAAGGGCGCTGCTGCAGAACGTCAAGCGCAGGAGTGCGAAGTTGCTATCTCAGGACCAAGCGCAAGGCGGCTTGCGTTTCCTTGAGCAGCGGCAGGTAACGCTCCACCATCTCCGCTGCCGCCACATGCGCGGCCGGCGCACCGATGTTCAGCGCCGCAACGATCCGGCCGCGGTCGTTCTCGAGCGGGACGGCAATGGAGCAGAGGCCAAGTTCCAGTTCCTGATCGATGAGGGCATAGCCCTGATCGCGCACCCGACGAAGCTCGGCGATCAAATCCTCCGGATCGGTTTTCGTATGGGGCGTGTTCGCCTTCAGGTTCGAGCGCGCCAGGATCTCGCGCGCCTCGTGCTCCGGCAGTGCCGCCAGCCACACGCGCCCCATCGACGCGCAATAGGCCGGCAGACGCGAACCGGTCGTCAGGTTGATCGACATCACCCGCTTTTGCGAGGCCCGGGCGATGTAGACGATTTCGGTTCCATCGAGCACCGAGGCCGACGCGCTCTGCCCGGCGCGGTCCGAAAGCTGGTCGAGATAGGGCTGTATGATTGTCGGGAGCGGCGTCGCCGAGAGATAGGCATGGCCCAACCGCAGGATCTTTGGCGTCAGCGCGAAGAACTTGCCGTCGTAGTCGGCATAGCCAAGCTCGGAGAGCGTCAAAAGCGACCGTCGCACCGTCGCCCGGTCGAGCCCGGTGATCTTCGACGCCTCGGCGATCGACAGCTTCGGACGGGTTTCGTCGAAGGCTTCGATCACCGTCAGGCCCCGTGCAAAGCCGCTGACGAAATCCGTCTCTCGCATCTGTCATCCCTCGATCTATCTGTCGGTATTCTGTGCGATATACGAACAAAAGTCAAATATCGCACAAAATATTTGACGGTTCTGTTCGATCGGCGCTTATTGGCATGCGGAAGAGAGCAAGCCGCCCCGCCGCCCGACAGGCCGCAGGCGCAACAAACAGCAACGAAGAGAGGAAACATGGCGAAGATCGTTTCGCTCGCCGAGGCCGTCGGCGACAATGTCAGGGATGGCGACACCGTCGCCATGGAAGGCTTCACCCATCTGATCCCCTATGCCGCGGGCCATGAGGTGATCCGCCAGGGCCGCAAGGACCTCTATCTCGTGCGCATGACGCCCGACATTCTCTACGACCAGCTGATCGGCGTGGGCGCGGCGCGCGGCATGAAATTTTCCTGGGGCGGCAATCCCGGCGTCGGCTCGCTGCACCGCTTCCGCGACGCGGTCGAAAACCAGTGGCCGCGGCCGCTGGAGATAGAGGAACACTCCCATGCGGCCATGGCCAACGCCTATGAGGCCGGCGCCGCCAACCTGCCCTTCGCGACGCTGCGCGGTTACATCGGCGCGGACCTGCCGAAAGTGAACCCCAACATCAAGTCGGTCACCTGCCCCTTCACCGGCGAAGTGCTCGCCGCCGTGCCGGCGATCCGCCCGGATGTGACGATCATTCACGCCCAGCGCGCCGATAAAAAGGGCAACGTGCTGATCGAAGGCATCGTCGGCGTGCAGAAGGAAGCCGTTCTCGCGGCCAAGCGCTCGATCGTCACGGTCGAGGAGATCGTCGACGAGCTCAACCCGCCATCCCCCAACTCCCTCGTGCTCCCGAGTTGGGCGGTTACATCTGTTGCCCAAGTTCCGGGCGGCGCCTTCCCATCCTATGCGCACGGCTACTACTCGCGCTCCAACGCCTTCTACATCGGCTGGGACGAGATCGCGCGCGACCGCGACAGCTTCACCGCCTGGATCAAGGAAAACGTGCTCGACGCCAAGCCGGAAGACTTCGCCAAGCATGCCGGCAGCAAGCCGGCAAGAGCGGCCTAAAGGGAGGATAGGATGAGCGACTTCACCCCCACCGAAATGATGACCATTGCCGCCGCGCGGGCGCTCTCCAATGACGATGTCTGCTTCGTCGGCATCGGCGCGCCCTCGGCCGCCTGCAACGTCGCGCGACTGACCCATGCGCCGGATATCACGCTGATCTACGAGAGCGGCACGGTCGGAACCAAGCCGGATGTGCTGCCGCTTTCGATCGGCGACGGTGAACTCTGTGACACAGCCCTTTTCACCGTCTCCGTGCCGGAGATGTTCCGCTACTGGCTGCAGGGCGGCCGCATCACCACCGGCTTCCTCGGCGGCGCCCAGATCGACAGGTTCGCCAACCTCAACACCACGGTCGTCGGCCCTTACGACCATCCGAAGGTCCGTCTGCCGGGTGGCGGCGGCGCACCGGAGATCGCCTCCAATTGCGGCCGCATCTTCATCACCATGGCGCTGTCGAACCGCGGCTTCGTCGAGAAGCTGCCGTTCATCACCTCCATGGGCCATGGCGAAGGCGGCAACCATCGCGAGCGGCTCGGCATGAAGACCAAGGGGCCGACCCGCGTCATCACCGATCTCTGCATCCTGGAACCGGATCCCAAGACGAAAGAACTGACGGTCGTTTCGATCCACCCGGGCGTGACCCGCGAGCAGATCGTCGAGAACTGCGGCTGGGCGATCAAGTTCGCCGATCATGTGATCGAGACGCCAGCGCCGACGGAACTGGAGCTGACAACCCTTCGTGACATCAATGCCCGCACCAAGAAGGCGCATCAGGGCGACAAGGAGGCTGCGTAATGGCCGAGGCTTTCATCTGCGACTACATCCGCACCCCGATCGGCCGCTTCGGCGGTTCACTCTCCTCGGTGCGAGCCGACGACCTCGGCGCGATCCCACTCAAGGCACTCCTCGAACGCAACACCGATGTCGACTGGGACGCGGTCGATGACGTGATCTTCGGCTGCGCTAACCAGGCGGGCGAGGACAACCGCAACGTCGCGCGCATGTCGCTGCTTCTGGCTGGCCTGCCGGTCGGCGTATCCGGCACGACGATCAACCGGCTCTGCGGTTCCGGCATGGATGCGGTGATCGCTGCGGCGCGGGCAATCAAATCCGGCGAAGCCGAACTGATGGTCGCTGGCGGTGTCGAGAGCATGTCGCGTGCACCCTTCGTCATGCCGAAGGCAGATGCCGCCTTCTCGCGCAACGCCGAGATCTACGACACCACCATCGGCTGGCGCTTTGTCAACCCGCTCATGAAGAAGCAGTACGGCGTCGACTCGATGCCCGAGACTGGCGAGAACGTCGCGGCGGATTTTCGCGTCAGCCGTGAAGACCAGGACGCCTTTGCCGTCCGCAGCCAGGCGAAGGCCGCCGCAGCGCAAGCGAACGGTCGGCTGGCGAAGGAAATCGTCTCGGTGACGATCCCGCAGCGCAAGGGCGAGCCTGTCGTCGTCGACCGCGACGAGCACCCGCGCGCAACGACGATGGAGGCGCTCGCCAAGCTCGGCACGCCCTTCAAGAAGGAAGGCGGTACGGTGACGGCCGGCAACGCCTCCGGCGTCAACGATGGCGCGACCGCCCTGATCATCGCGTCGGAAGCCGCAGTGAAGAAATATGGGCTGCGGCCGATCGCCCGCATTCTGGGCGGCGCGACCGCCGGCGTACCGCCGCGCATCATGGGCATGGGCCCGGCCCCCGCATCGAAGAAGCTGATGGCGCGCCTCGGCCTGAAGCAGGCGCAGTTCGACGTCATCGAACTGAACGAAGCCTTCGCTTCGCAGGGCCTTGCCGTGCTGCGCGATCTCGGCATCGCCGACGACGATGCGCGCGTCAATCGCAACGGCGGCGCCATCGCACTCGGCCATCCGCTCGGCATGTCCGGCGCCCGCATCACCGGCACGGCGGCGCTCGAACTGCATGAGACCGGCGGGCGCTATTCGCTGTCCACCATGTGCATTGGCGTCGGCCAGGGCATTGCCGTGGCTTTGGAGCGGGTCTAGGCCCGTCCGAACTATCAAAAGAGAAGAGCCCGGCCGTTCAACGGCCGGGCTCTTCTCTTTCAATCAACCGATTGGAGGGCAGGCGCTCCCAATCACTCCGACCAGATCGCAACGTCGACGGGACCTAGCTTGCGGCCGCCAACATGGAACGTTGCGCCGGCCGGCGCCGGTACATCAACGGCCGTCTTGCCGTAGTTGAAGGCAAAGCTGAGCTTGCCGCGGCGGGTGATGCGCAGATCGCCGAGATCCGCGAGCGCCTCGACCGAAGCCCAGCCTAATGCATCGCCGATTACCTTGCTCAAGAATTCGCCCCGCGCGCCGGTTGCGAGATAGCGCGCCTTGTCGTTGCCGACGAGCGCCGGCGCACCGTTGCGATAGTCGCCCTCGAAGGTCGCAAGCACGGCTTCGCTTGACCTGACCGTCTCGCGCCAGACACCGGCCGGATAGGTCTCGTTGCCATAGAGCACACTTTCGGCGTGGAACTCCGGCAGGGATTCGACGCGGGCGACGCTCAGGTCGATCAGCGAGGCAAGCGGACCCGGCGGCAGACCTTCGGGGATATGCATGTCCTCGGTCTTGCTGCCGCTGCGCGGCCCGAACAGGACCTTGGCGCCCGACGCAGCAAGCTTTTCGACGAAGGCCTGATCCGGGATGACCAAGTCGGGCGCCAGCACCAGCTCGTAGACATCGAGATCCGAGTGCTGGCCGATGATGTCGACATCGACGCCGAAGCGGGCAACGGTCGAATACCAGTCGAGAGCAATCTGCGACGCCAGATAGGTGCGGCCCTGTGGCAGCGCACGGGTCGCCCAGCGCGAATTGTAGTCGAGCACGATCGCGACCTTGGCCTTCTCGCGGCGTTCGCCCTTCGGCAGACGCTTCATCTCCTCTGCGACCTGCGCCACTTCGAGATAGCCCTGGTCCGCCTCGCTGTTCGGCAAGAGCAGACCCGCATGGAACTGCTCCTGCGCGAACGGCACCTGACGCCAGCGGAAATAGGAGACCATGTCGACGCCATGGGCATAGGCGAGCCAGGTCCAGAGGCGGACCATGCCGTCTGCCGGCGACTGGTTGTGCGAAGCCCAGTTCACCGGGCCCGGCTGCTGCTCCATCACCCAGACGCGACCGTTGCCGACGGCGCGGTAGAGGTCGTGGTTGAAGGCCGGCTGGTCCGGATCGCCGACACGGAGGTAGCGTCCCTTGTCTTCCGAGGAGAGACGGCCGTTGAGCAGTCCACCCATCGGATAGACGTCCCACGACGCGATATCGATGTCCTCGCCGACCTCGTAGTGATCGAAGTCGGTGTTCTGCGACATGAAGTTGTGCGTCACCGGGCGGCCCGGCGAGTGCTTGCGGATGATGTCGACCTGCGCCTTGTTGAAACTCTTCACCTGGTCGGAGGAGAAGCGGATGTAGTCGACGATATGGGTCGGGCTCGGCTCTTCCACGAGGTTGTTGGGAAGTTCGACTTCGTCGAAGCTCAGATAGTTCATCGCCCAGAAGGCCGTGCCCCAAGCCCGATTCAGTTCCTCGACCGTGCCGTAACGCTCCGCCAACCATTTGCGGAAGGCGCGCAGCGCCTCGTCGGAATAGCTGTAGATCGTGTCGTGGTCGCCGTACTCGTTGTCGGTCTGCCAGGCATGCACGAAGGTGCTTTTGCCGTAGCGCTCGGCCATGGCTTCGGAAATGCGCGCTGCCTCGATGCGGTAACGGCGGCTGGAGAAGCAGTAGTGACGGCGGGCACCGAACTTGCGCACCACGCCCTTGACGTCGACGGGCAGGATATCCGGATAGCGGTCGATCAGCCACTTCGGCGGTGCGGCGGTCGGCGTGCCCAGAATGACCTTAAGGCCGGCATTGCCGAGCACCTCGATCGCCTCGTCGAGCCATTCCCAATGGAACTCGCCCGACCGGGGCTCGATCTTCGCCCAGGCGAATTCACCGATGCGCACCCAGGCAAGCCCGAGCTCGACCATGCGGCGCGCGTCCTCTTCCCACTTCGCGCGCGGCCACTGCTCCGGATAGTAGCAGACGCCGAGTTCCAGCATGTCGGTCTGCTGCTCTTTGGCGTTGAAGCGGTTTGATCTCGTCAGGGGCATGTGCACGGGTCCGGTCCTTCGTCATTTCATTCGGCCGGTTGGTTCCAGCCTCGGGTTTTATCTGAGCGCTCAGGATATAAACGTTTATATCCTGAGCATGCGTGAAGCGGCCCGTCTGGGCCGCAGTTCGTCAACGGTTCGGATTCAAGCGATCGTCGCAGCGTTCGATGAGGTTTGGCATCAGGAGCGTCTGCAGCGCCTCCGGCGGCTCGCCCTCCATGCGCCTCAGGATATAGGCGCCGAGCAGGCTGCTCGGCTCGCTGATCGGCAGATAATAGGTGGTGATCGGCGGCGCGAAATACTGGCTGACATTGAGGTCGTCGGTGGCATTGATCACCGCATCACGCCCATGCACTAGACCGCGCTCATGGAAGCCGGAGAAGGCGCCGAGCGCCGAAGCTTCGTTGGCGCAGATATAGGCGGTCGGCGCATTGCTGAGCTCCGACATGGTGAGCACGTTTTCGCGGCCGAAGGCCGGCGTCAGGCGGCCATGGGCAACGAGCGCAGGATCATAAGGAAGGCCCGCGACTTCGAGAGCATGTTTGTAGGCTTCCAGACGCGTGATGCCGTAGCTCAGGTCCGAGAGCGGATTGAGCAGCGCGATACGGCGATGGCCGCGCTCGACCAGCCGCGCCATCGACACCCGGATCATCTGCTCGTTGTCGGCATCGACATAGGCATGCGGCGCGTTGTGGATGCTGGTGCCGTAGGTGACGAAGGGAAAGTCCGCCGCCTGCATGGTACGGATGCGCGGATCGTCGGCGCGCGTGCCCGAGATGATGATGCCGTCGGCCTTCTTCAGCGACACGATCTGCTTGATGACCGCCTGGCTTTCCTCGAAATTCCGGACGGCGTAGAGCGAGACGCGATAGGGGCTGTCTTCCAGCGCCCAGGAAATGCCGCTCAGGAGCTGGGCGTATTCGACGCCTTCCCATTCGTTCTGTTTCGGGCCCGGCGCCGTCATGATTGCGGCGACCTGATAGGTCTTGCCGGTGCGCAGCTGCACGCCATGCATGTTCAGTTCGTAGCCGACGCGTGTCGCCGCCTCGATCACGATCGCGCGCGTTTCCGGGCGAACCTGAGGCGAATGCTTCAGGGCCTTGGACACGGTGGCGATGGAAAGCCCCGTCTCCTGCGCGATGGTCTTGATCGTCGGTCTCTGCATGGCGTCTCGGCTCGTCACGGGTTGCTAGATCACGATGATTTGGGTCGGCTGAGCGATGCCGCCAGCTGAAGATAGACTGCGGATGTCCAGGCGAATGCCCGATCGCGAAGCCCCCTCCCCGAGCGCGCATCGAAGTTTTCGGCCATACCGCTTTTGCTGGCAAGTGAACAGAACTTTTCCGCGACTTCATGCGCAAGTTCAATCTGCCCTTGCCGGCGAAGACCGTCCCAGAGCAGAAGCGTGGTCGGCGCCCAGATCGGCCCGCGCCAATAGCCGTCGTCCTCGTAGAAGGAACTGAGCGGGCTCTCCGTCGCCGGTCCCCATTCGGTGATGAAGCCGCCAGCAACGAGTCTTGCAACGAGCTTCTCGCGCATCTCAGGCACCAGTCGCGCGCCCAAGAGCAGCGGCATGAACTGGATGAGGTTGTCTCCCGGCAGGATCCGCTCCGGATCCGCGGCGAGCCGCGCGCCAAAAGTCTCGCCGGTCCACAGACGTTCGAACAGCAGGGTCTGCAGCTCATCCGCCTTGCGGCGCCACATCGCCTGACGCTCCGCGTCTTCCTCCAGCAGGTTCGCGAGCGTCTCGCAGGCGAGGACCAGGAAAACCGGCAGGTCCGGCGAGATCACCGGGCCGCCTTCGGCAAAGAAGGTGGCGTTGTCCCAGCCGCTGTCGTTGCCGTGGAAATAGGACGGCAGGCTCGCCGCATCCTTGCGGCCATGAGTCAGCCAGTAGTCGACCTGGCGGCCGATGGCATCGCGCAGGTAAGACTTGCGCTCTGCCGTGAGGAAAGACGGGTCGGCAGCCGAAATCAACGATACCGCCCAGCCGTGCACAGGCGGCTTGGTAAAAGCGAAGAGCACGTCGCGGTCGTTGATGTAGTCCGGCAACAGGCCGGAGGCGTCCTGATGGTCGAAGATCGCGGCGAATTGGTCGAAGGCGAGATCCTGATCGAAGGCCGCAACGCCGAGGGCGGAAAAGGCGTTGTCCCAGCTCCAGATGTTGATCATGTGGTTTTTGGACATGTAGATCGCCGGCCGCGTCAGCGCGCCGCCTACGGGCACGCCGTTTGCCCAGAGCAGATAGCTTGCGAGACGATGCGCCTCGTCCTGGCCGGAAACGCCTGTCGGAACGCGCGCGTGCCATTCGGCAAATTCGGCCGCAGCACCTGAAAGAGCCTCGGCGAAACGCCCGGGCCGATCGACTGGCGGCACGGTGCGGAAGAAATCGACATTGCCCTCGAAGGCTCCCGCGCTGGAGAAGGCGAAGGACACGTCTTCGGAATGATCGCGCTGCCAGGCACCGGTGACCTTCAGCTCGCCAGCGATCGCCCGGGGGATGAACTTGACGTTCTCGACCGCGGCGACCAGGCAATCCTCGCCCTTCGGCGTGCGGTAGACGTAGTCGTAGCGCGATCCTTCGAGATGGAAGCGGACGCCCGCCTTCTTGCCGGCGACGTGCAGCCTTTCCCCTTCGCCGATGACGAAGGTGACTTCTCCTTCGCCGACGCGGGCGTCGAGCCGCTCCGGTGAAAGCACGAGCACAGGCGCCATGGTCTCGCCATCAGCATCGAGAAACTCGACGCGGCAGAGACGCCCGAGCGACGGCCGTTCGTCGCCGCCGGCGACATGGCGCAGATAAAGCGCGCGCTCGCCATCGCGGCCCGGCACCCGCATCATCGAGAGCGTCAGGAACCGGCCTCTGCGGCTGAAGGGCACGAAGTCGATATCGAACAGCATGCCGTTATCCCTTCACCGACGATCCGACCGCGCCATCCATGATGTAGCGCTGGGCGACGAAGAACAGCGCGAGTGGCGGCAGGCAGAGGATGACGGTGATCGCGGCGATCGAGGTCACGTCCACCTCGTGCAATCCCTTGAACATCGAGAGGCCGAGCGTCAGCGTGTATTTCGACTGGTCGTTGAGGAAGATCAACGGGCCAAGATAGTCGTTCCAGGCGTTCATGAAGTGGAAGGTGCCGACCAGCACCAGCGCCGGCATCATCAGCGGCAGATGGATGCGCCAGTAGATGTCGAAGGCGTTGGCGCCATCCATGCGCGCGGCCTCGTCGATCTCCATCGGCACGGTCATGATGTACTGCCGGAGCAGGAAGACGAAAAAGGCGTCGGCAAAGTAGGCCGGCACGATCAGCGGCTTCAGCGTGTTGATCCAGCCGAGCAGGTTGAACTCCATGTAGAGCGGGATCATTTTCACGTCCCAAGGGATCATCATGGTCGCCAGCAGCAGGATGAACAGCGGATCGCGACCGGGAAAGCGGAAGCGGGCAAAACCATAGGCAACCAGCGACGAGGAGATCAGCTGGCCGATCGTCGACAGCACCACCACGATCAGTGAGTTGGTGAGGTAGGTGCCGAATGGCTGCTTGTTCCAGGCGGCGGCAAAGTTCTCCCAATGCCATTCGGACGGCCAGAAGACCGGCGGGAACTGGTAAAGCTCGGCGGAGCTTTTGATCGCCGTCATGAAGGTCCAGTAGAACGGCGCGATGAACAGCGCCGAGAGCAGGATGAGCGTGGAATAGAGCAGCGTCTTACGCATTGTTCTCTCCATCGTTCTGGCGAACTTCGCCTTCGTAATAGACCCAGGCGGCCGACCAGCGCATGACGCCGAGGCTGAGCATGAGCACGATGATGAACATCACCCAGGAGCCGGCGGCGGCGTAGCCCATGTCGAAATACTTGAAGGCGTTGTCGTAGATGTACATGGCGAAGAAATAGGTGGAGCCGAGCGGTCCGCCCTTGGTCAAGAGAAGCGCGATCGTCAGCTGCTGGAAGGCCGAGATGATCGAGGTAATGAAAGTGAAGAGCAGCATCGGACCGAGCATCGGCAGGGTGATGAACACCATCTGCGCCCAGCCGGGAACGCCGGAGACGGTCGCCGCCTCGTAGAGTTCCTTCGGGATGGCTTTCAGGCCGGTGAGCAAGATCAGCATGGTGCCGCCGAGGCCCCAGAGGCTGGCGATGATGATTGCGACGATCGCAAGGTTCGGATCGCCGAGCCAGTTCGGTCCGTCGATGCCGACGAAGGACAGCATGAAATTCAGAAGACCGTATTCCCTGCTGTAGATCCAGCTCCAGATCGTCACCAGGGCGACGCCGGAAATGACGCTCGGCAGGTAGAAGGCGGTGCGGAAGAAGCCGCTCGCGAAGGTGATGTGATGCAGCATCAGCGCCAAAAGGAACGACATGACGATGTTGAACGGCACATAGATCGCCGCAAACTTCACCGTGATCCAGAGGCTTTCCCAGAACTGCGGGTCCTCGAACAGCATGGAACGATAGTTTTCGAGCCCGACGAAGCTGCGCTCGCCGACAACCGGCCAGTCGTAGAAGCTCATCGTCAGCGAGAAGACGAGCGGACCAAGCGTGAAGAACAGGAACCCGAGGATCCACGGGGAGATGAACAGATAGGGCGCTGCATAGCGCGCGATGGCGGAGCGCTTGCGCCTTGCCACCTTTGGCTCTGCACCGGCATAGGTCATATCCATCTCCCCGTACTCCCTTTTCTTACTTCATCAGCCGCTTCGAGCGGTTGACCGCATCGTCGAGATGCTGCTTGGCGTTACCCTGGTCGATCATCGTCGCCTCGATTGCGCGAGCGAGATTGTCCTGGACCTTGCCCCAGTTGGCGTTCTTCAGGAACGCGTGGGTCTCGGTGTTCGAGGTCGCGAGAATGTCGAAAAAGGGCTTGTAGATCGGGTCCTTGGTCATGCCCTTTTCTTCTGCCACGCTGGTGCGCACCGGCAGGTCGTTGACGCGCATGGCGACAGCTTCGGGTGAGGAGAAGAATTTGACGAATTCCCAGGCGAGATCCGGATGGGTCGCGTCCTTGGCGATCGAGATCGCCGAGACGCCGAGCGCCGAATGGGCGGTCTTGTCGCCGAACTTCGGCAGCGACGCGACGCCATACTTGATGCCTGAAGCATCGATGCCGGACTTCGACCACATGGCGCTCTGGAACATGGCGATCTTGCCGCCCTTAAAGAGCGTGCTGCCGGTTGTGTCGTCGCCGAGGTTCAGCGTGATCGCTTCCTGCTTCTTGGCCATGTCGGCGAACATGTCGAGCACTTGCGCTGCCGCATCGCTGTTCATGTAGCCGTCGATCTTTTTGCCGTCGTCGGAGATGTATTTGGTACCGTTCGACCAGAGGAACTGTTCGAAGTCATAGGGGTCCGGCTTGGCGTCGACGGCGAAGCCATAGACCTTGTTCGGCTCGTCGCGGAACTTGGCCGCCTTGGCGCGCAGGTCGTCCCAGGTCCAGCCGTCCTTCGGCTCCTCGACCCCGGCCTTGGCGAACATGTCCTTGTTGTAGAACACCACCTGGGTGGTGAAGCCCGACGGCATGCCGTAGGTCTTGCCCTCGACACGAACAGTGTTCATCAGGCCCTTCGGAAAGTCGTCCGGCTTGAGCTCGGCCGCATCCTTGGCGATCAGATCGTCCAGCGGCTTCAGCGACGTGTAGTATTGCGGGAAGTTCCACATATACATGACGTCAGGCGGGTTGCCGGCGCCGAACGCGGCGATCAGCTTCTGATCGTAACCATCGGCATAGGGCTCGACCTGGACCTTCACGCCCGGGTGCTTTTCTTCGAACTTCTTGGCGATTTCCTGCTGGATCGCCAGGCTTTCGTCCGTGTCCCAGGTTGCAAAACGCAGCACTTCTTCCGCGCGGGCCGTGGCGGCTCCGGCCATTGCCAGAACCATCAGCGAGCCGATGATGGACTTCCTGTTGAGCATGCTTCTCCTCCTCATTCGGGTTACGCGACCCGCTGTGCCTTTTCCTGATTGATCAGCGCCTGCGTCTCGGCATCGAGCCTGCGCGCGACCGCCTGGCCGTCACCGTCGAACAGATGGCAGTGCTCGGCCGGCAGGCGCAGGTGCACGCGCTCGCGGGCGGAAACCGGATGGGTTCCGCGCACGACGGCGGTCATGTCGCCGCCGTTCTCAAAGCTGATATGGACGTGGCTTTCGGTGCCTAGCCGCTCGACTAGGCGCACGTCGCCGACGAGATGGCTTTCTTCGGCCGAGACCAGCTCGATCTTGTCCGGGCGAATGCCGAGCGTCACCGACTTGGGCTTTGCAATCGGCGCTGCCGTCAGCATTTCGAGCTTGAGCGGATGGGCGAGACCGCCGCCGTTGAGCGTCACCGAGGTATCGACCTGTCCGGTCACTTCGGTCGTGACGAAGTTCATGCGCGGCGAGCCGATGAAGCCGGCGACGAACAGATTGGCCGGCTGGTAGAAGAGTTCGAGCGGCGTACCGAACTGGCTGACCTTGCCCTTGTCGAGCACCACGACACGATCAGACAGCGTCATCGCCTCGACCTGGTCGTGGGTGACATAAATCATCGTCACGCCGAGGCGCTCATGCAGTGCCGCAAGCTCGACGCGCATGGTGACGCGCAGGCCGGCATCGAGGTTCGACAGCGGCTCGTCGAGCAGGAACAGCTTCGGCTCGCGCACGATGGCGCGGCCGATCGCCACGCGCTGGCGCTGGCCGCCGGAAAGCTGGCGCGGCTTGCGGGCAAGCAGCTCCTTGATGCGCAGGATGTCGGCGGCATTGTCGACGCGGCGGTCGATCTCGTCGCGCTTCATGCCGTTCAGCGCCAGGCCGAAGGACAGGTTCTTGCGCACGTTCATGTGCGGGTAGAGCGCGTAGTTCTGGAAAACCATGGCGATGTCGCGCTTGGCCGAGGAAACATCGGTGATGTCGCGCTCGCCGAGGCGGATGGAGCCGCTATCAAGATCCTCGAGCCCGGCGATGGAGCGCAGCAGCGTGCTCTTGCCGCAGCCGGACGGGCCGAGGAAGCACACGAACTCGCCGTCGGCGATATCGAGGTTGATACCCTTCAAGACTTCGAGCGAACCAAAGCCTTTGCGCAAATTTTCGATACGGATCGCTGCCAACGGGCCCTCCCTGCCGGCAAGCGCTTAGCAGAGGCCAGCGGCACGAGCTTTGCGCTTAGTTAAACGTTTATATGCACGATAAAAACGTTTAACTTTCTTGTAAAGCGGAAAATCGCAGCGATCCTATTTTGCTGTTGAAGGCCGAAGGCAATGGCAAAACGGCCGCCCGGAGGCGGCCGTTTTTGGCTTTCTATCTCAGACGCTTAGACGCCCCAGCGTTTCATCGAGCGCATTGAGGAAGCAGTCGCAATCCTCGGCGCTGAAGGGTGCTGGCGGCTTCACCTTCAGCACATTGTGGTGCGGCCCCTCGCTGCTGAGCAGGATTCGGTGCTTGCGCTTCATCTCGGCAATGACGAAATCGAGTTCGCGGGCTGCCGGCTCCAGCGTCTCGCGGTCGCGCACCAGTTCGATGCCGTTGAAGAGGCCATGGCCCCTGACGTCGCCGATGATCGCGTGTTTGCTGGCGAGCGCCCGCGCACCGTCCATCAGCCGGTCGCCGACGACGCGGCAATGGTGCATCAGCCGCTCGTCGCGGATGACGTCGAGCACGGCAAGGCCGATTTCGGCCGAAACCGGATTGCCGCCGAAGGTGTTGAAGTACTCCATGCCGTTGGCGAAGGAAGCCGCGATCGCCTCTGTCGTGACGACGGCCGCCATCGGGTGGCCGTTACCGATCGGCTTGCCCATGGTGACGATGTCAGGCACGACGCCCTGCAGCTCGTGCGCCCACATATGACTGCCGACACGGCCAAAACCGACCTGCACCTCGTCGGCGAGGCAGAGGCCACCGGCCGCGCGCACATGTGCATAGGCTTCCCGGAGATAGCCTTCCGGCAGTGTCAACTGCCCGCCGGTTCCGAGAATGCCCTCGCTGAAGAACAGTGCAGGGCGACGACCATCGGCCGCAAGTGCTGCCACCTGGTTGCGCACGTCCTCGGCATATTTCCTGCCCGCGTGCTCATCACCGTAGCGGTAACGCCCGCGATAAAGGTCGGGCATCTCGGCGACCTTCACATGCGCCGCCTGCCCTTCCCCGCCCTTGCCGGCGAACTTGTAGGGGCTGACGTCGATCAGGCTCGACAGATGGCCGTGATAGGCGTGGTCAACGGTGATGATGTCGCGGTTGCCGGTATAGGCACGCGCCAAGCGGATGGCGAGATCGTTTGCTTCGCTGCCGGAATTGACGAAGAAGCAGACGTTCAAGGGCTCCGGGAACTGCTCGGCAAGCCGGCGTGAGTACTCGACCAGAGAATCGTGCAGATAGCGCGAATTGGTGTTGAGCCGCTGCATCTGCGCTTGCGCCGCCCTAACGACGCGCGGGTGGCAATGGCCGACGTGGCAGACATTGTTGACCATATCGAGCCAGTGGGTACCGTCCTCGTCGATCAGATGCGCGCCCTCGCCGCCAACGATCTTCAGCGGCGCTGAGCTATAGGCGAGACTGAGCGACCGGCCGATGCGGCGGTGACGCTCGCGCACCAGGAATTCCTTGTCACGCCGAACGATCACCGAAACCGGCACGGAGAGGCCGAGCACGACGCTCGGGTCCGGGCTCACTTCGCGCCACACCTGCCACTGGTCGCGCACGCCGACGCCATGCATTTGACCGCCGAGGCCGAGATGATCGGTGACGATCTGGAAATGCAGATGCGGCGCCCAGCTGCCATTTTCCTCGGCCGCTCCGAAGGTGGCGAACACCTCGCCCTTGGCGATCGACTGCCCCTCGGAGAGCTTGGCAACGCTTTCGCGTGAAAGGTGGCCGTAGAGCGTCCAGAAGCGGACACCACCATCGATCTCATGCTCGAGCAGCAAGGTCGGGCCGAAACCGTAGGGGACGGCGTCATCGTGAATGAAGGCGACCTTGCCGGCAAAGGGTGCCGAAACCGGCTCGTGCACCGGCGCGAAGATATCGACGCCGAGATGCACCGAGCGACGCGCGCCTTCCACCGACGTCTGATAAGCGTCGCCCTGATAGATGCCCCGGTCTTCGCCATAAAGGCCGATGCCGAAGGCGGCACGCTCGCTGCCGATCTGCGCGGCTATGCGCGCCTCGGCTTCCGCTGAATCAAGGCTCGCCCATTGCGCCGCCTCCGGTCCGGACGCGGAGAAATCGAAGACAGCGACCTTCGGCTTGGCGACACCGGGCCGAACGATCGGCGCGAAATCATGGGCATTCTTTTCGAGCCAGCGCACGACCGCGGCCGCAGGCGGGATCGGCGCCAGACCGCAGGCATCGCGGATGCGCGCGATGGCGATCGAACGGTTCTCGCCTTGGAGGCGGTTCAATTCGCGCCAGACATCCTCCTGGCTGACGAGTAGATAGGTGTTTTCAGGATTGTCGCGGATCTGCTTGGCCGCCATGCACATGCTGACGGCGTAGCGTGTGAGCACGAGATCGAAGACCAGTTCGACTTCGGTTTCACTCAGCGGATTGACGTGATGATAGGCTCCCGCGAGTGCCGCAATGGTCCCGACGGGATCCGCGGATCCAATCAGCGCGTAGGCCGACGCGACGGCGATTTCGATCACGCGCCAGGTCTCGACCATGTCGCCGAAGTCGAGCAGGCCGCTGACCTGGCCCTGGCCGTCGAGCAGCACATTGTAGTCGTTGGCGTCGTTGTGAATGACCTGCATCGGGCAGGTCGCAAGGCGAGGCAGGACAGCCAAAGCGAAATGATCAAGGATCGCGTCGACCGCCGCGCGCTTGTCCGGGCCGTCGATCAGTTCCAAGTGTTTGCGATGCATGTCGGCCCGGCCGATGTCCCAAGCATAGAGCCGCTTGGTGCCAGCGTGCGTGAAGCCTTCGAGGCTGCGATCAAGACCAGCCAGCAACCGTCCGAGGCTTTCGGCGCTCGCCGCGTCGCGCAGCGGCGCCTTCGCCCAGATGTCGCCCGGCAGCCATGAGAGTAGCCGCGCCGTGCGCGGGCCGCGAAGCTCGATCTTGCTGGTGACGGCGCCGGAGCGATCGCGAAACGCGCGTGAGACCGACAGATCGGATGCCTTGGCGGCAAGATGTTCCAGCACCGCCACCTGCATGTCGAGCTCGTCGGCATCGCAGGTCGCGTGCAGCTTCAGCAGGTATTCCTGTCCGTCAACGTCCGAGACCCGGTAGTTGAGATCGTGCTCGCCCGGCAGCGGCGAGAGGCTCGCCTCGATGCCGTAGGTGTCGCTGAGCCAGGCGCGGATCGTCGCCAATTCCTGCTCGGTTCTCAAATCTCTCTCTGCCATTGTCTCTGCCCGTCCTGTCACCACGAAACCCGCCGCCCGTCATAGGCGCGGAAACTGCCGCTATCGGCCATATCTGCCCTGTCGATGATCGCCTTCAGCCCGGCAGCGCTCGCTGCCACCGAAACGACGGCATCGCTGCCACCCATATCCGTCTGCACCCAGCCGGGATGAAGCGATAGCACCGAGATCCCGTCGCCCTTCAGATCCTGCGCGAGCTTGACCGTCGCCATGTTCAGCGCCGCCTTCGAGCAGCGATAGGCGTAGTCGCCGTCGTCGTCGTCGAGCGTGCCCTCGGCGAGTGATCCGGCGCGGCTGCTGATGTTGGCGACGACCCGCCTTTCGCCGGCCCGCAGGTTCGCAAGGAGCGCACGCGTCACCAGCAGCGGCGCCAGGGCATTCACTCGCATCACGTCGAGAAAACCGTCCGGCTCCAGCGTATCCAGCCCGCCGGTATCGCCGCGCACCGCGGCATTGTTGATCAGCAGGTCGATCGCCACGCCCTGGAGCGCTTGCCCCAGAGCATCGATCGAGGCGGGATCGGCGACATCGAGCGGTAGCCGGTCGACCACGCCTTCGGCCGGAACGGCACCACGCTGGCAGGCGATAACGCGCCAGCCATCCTCGGCGTAGATCCGCGCCAGTTCTGCCCCGAGCCCGCGGGAAGCGCCTGTAATCAGCACGGTGCGATGTCTAGCGGTGCTTGATGTCATATTTCCGCTCGATCATGTTGACGAGGCTGGCGGCAGCCAGCGTCAGGAAGATGTAGAAGATCGCCGCCGAGTTATAGGGCGCGAACGGCAGGAAGCTCGCCGACTGGAACTCGCGCATGCGTTGGGTGATGTCGCGGATCGACAGGATCGACAGCAGCGACGTGTCCTTGAGGATGGCGATCAGTTCGTTGCCGAGCGGCGGAATGATGATGCGGAAGGCCTGCGGCAGCACGACGAGGCGTGCCGTCTGCCAGCGGTTGAGGCCGATGCTGCGCGCCGCCTCGACCTGACCGACGGGAATGGCATTGATGCCTGAGCGGAAGATTTCGGCGAGATAGGCCGAGTAGGCAAGCGCCATGGCGACGATGCCGCGCATCAGGTTCGGCGGGTCGAGCACGCCTTGGGTCGCATCCTTGAGCGCGCCGCTCAAGGGCAGGCCGACATAGAGCACGATCACCAGCATGGGGATGCCGCGGATCGTATCCACGATGAATTCCGAACCGATCGCCAGCGGGTGGCGCTGATGCAGGTAGCCGCCGAAGGTGAGCAGGCCAAGAATGATGGCAAGCACGGCAACGGTGACACCCGCTGCCCGATCGCGATCGTTCAGTGCTTCGGTCTTCCAGAGCACGGGCATGTCGGCTGGTGCGGAGGCTGCCGGCAGCAATGCCGCCGAAACGCCTTCGCCCTTGGCGATCGAGGCAAGTGCCTCGGTCGGGCCGACAAAGGTGCGCACCGGGGTCTCCGATTGCGGCGCGCCGTCATACTGGCCGAAACGCACGGCGATGATCAGGCCCGCCGGCGTGTTGGTGACGATGCCTACCTTACCGTCAAGCGTGCCGGCGAGCACATAAGGATCTCGCGGCTGTAGCAGGAACCAGCCGGCGGCCAGCGCCAGCACCAGCGTGGCAATGGCGAAGTAGAGGCTGGTCCTGACCGTGGACCGGAGCTGCAACAGCCCGACCCAGACGAGACCCATGAGCGCTGCCAGAATGTAGGCCGCGATCGCCGCACGGATGGTGGTCGCGACGCCCGCGGCAAATGCGATATGGGCGAAGAAGAAGACGAAGACCAGACCCGCACCGTTGACAATACCGAGGATCCAGCGGGCAAGGCGCCGCACCCGGTCGTCAGGCGCTGAGCCTGAACGTTTGCTCAGGAAGAAAAGGCCGAGGCCGATCACGGTAACCGCGAAATAAAGTGGGAACAGCCACGCTTCGACGCCACGCACCATCAGATCGGCCGCCTCGGTCAATTGCCGTGGCGTCACGCCCTTGGCGATCAGTGTCGACTTGAACGGATCGACACCGTTGGCAACGACGGATGCGACGAAGGGATGGATGTTGTGGCCGATGACGAGGACGGCCGCCGCGGCAAGATTGAGCACGGCTGCGACATTGGCCAGTCGCGGACGCGGCGCCTTGGCGCGCGAGAAAACGAGCAAAGTGATCCCTGACGCAAACGCGATCGCCAGCGCCAGAAAGCCCGGCACGAAGGCCGACGAGCCGTTTTCGACACCGAGGATCGCTCTCAGCGAGCGTTGGTAGTCGCCGGAGGAAATGAAGAGATAGATGATGAAGGGCAGCGCGGTCAGGATGATGAGATTGCTCGGACGCACGCTTCTCAGGAACGACATTCATTCCTCCGGGGGCATAGTAGACAGACGGAAGACCCGGAGTGCGAGCACGCGCTCCGGGTCCGATCGGCATTGTGAGCTTACTTGAGGCCCCAGTATTTGTTGACGAGCTGGTCGAGCGTGCCGTCGTCCTTGATCATCTTCAGGCCCTCATTGAAGGCCGCGACGTTTTCGTCGCCCTTGCGGAAGACGAGACCGAGCGGATCGGATTCAAGGTCCTTGATCGCAACGACGAGCTCCCCGGCGAATTCGCGTTCGTAGGCGGCCGCATTGGCGCCGTTGATGACGACGCCGTCGACGTCCTTGTTCTTGAGCGCGATGATCGCGGCGCTGAAGGTATCGTAGGCGGCGACGTTCTCCTTGCCGACGACACCCTCGGCAACCTGGGCATCTGTCGTGTTCGCCTGGGCGGACAGCTTTCTGCCGGCGTCCTTGAAGCGGTCGAGCGTGATGCCCTGGTCTTCAACGCGCATCAGCACCGCCTGGCTGTTGACGATGTAGGGGTCGGAAAAATCCATCGCCTTCTTGCGTTCCTCGGTGATCGAGACACCCGACGCGACGAGGTCGAAGCTGCCCTGGTCGAGGGCTGCGAAGATGCCGTCCCAGCCGGTCGTGACGAATTCGGCCTGGCAGTTGATCTTGGCGCAGACGGCGTTGACCACATCGACATCGAAGCCGACGACCTGTCCGGTCGCCGGATCGATGCTCTCCATCGGCGGCGAGGTCGTGTCGGAGCCGACCTTCAGCAGTTTGCCGCCGAGATCGGCAGCGTGCGACACGCTCGAAGCAAGGGCTGCTACAGCCAGGGCAATCATCAGTTTTTTCATGGTTCTCCTCCTTGGATAATTAACTTTGGGTCAGGCGGCCGCCGAGATTGTCGGGCTGCCGCGCGATCAACGTCGGCCTGAAGACCTGCCGCAACGCCCCAGGGTCCTCCCCCTCCATGCGGCGCAGCAGGAACTGTCCGAGCGTGCGGCCGAGCACCTCGATCGGCTGGTAGAAGGTAGTGATCGGCGGCGTGAAGTAGGCGCTGACATTGATGTCGTCATAGGCGATGACGTCGACATCGACGCCGACCTGGCGGCCAAGGCTGCCAAGTCCCGAGAGCACGCCGAGCGTTGTGGATTCGTTGATGCAGACGAAGGCGGTCGGGGCATCGTCGAGCTGCAGGAAGTCGATCACCGTCTTCCGGCCGAAATGGGTCGAGAGGTCGCCCTCGGCGATCAGTTCCATCGGCGCATCGAGGCCGGCCTCTCGGAACGCCCGGACAAACCCGTCAATCCTGTCGAGCGCATAGGAGAGCCGCCGTTCCGGATTGACGAGCGCGATCCGCCGGTGACCGCCGGCAATCAGGCGGGCCGTTGCCGCATGGGCGGCCCATTCGTTGTCGATGTCGACATGGGCGTAAGATAGATCCTTGCGGCAACGCCCCATCGAGACGAAGGGGAAATGCTCGCCGACGAGCAGATCGATGCGCGGGTCTTCGGCGAGAATGCCAGAGAAGATCAGTCCATCGGCCAACCCCTGATCGACGATCCGGCGCGCGGCTTCAGCACCATCGGCCGCGTCGCGGATGACATGCACGGACATGCGATAGTCCGTGCCATCGAGCGCCTGGCTGATGCCGCTCAAGGTCTGGGTGTATTCGACGCCGTCCCACTCATAGTCACGCGCGGCAGTGACCGGCATCAGCACGGCGGCTTGAAAACTCTTGCCGGTGCGAAGCGCCATCCCGCGCGCGTTGGCCTGGTAACCGACCTCGCGTGCCGCCTTGTAGATGATGTCTCTTGTCGCCGGGGCGACCACGGGAGATTCGCGCAGCGCCTTCGAGATCGTGGCGATGGAATAGCCCGTCATCTCGGCCAAGGTCTTGATTGTCGGCGTCGGTGTGCGCCGCGCCCTGTGGATCTCAGTCGCCATGCACCCTCCCAGGCCCCGGCCCTCTCCTGGAGATTAGAGGTAGCAGCCAATAAAAACGTTTTCAAGGAAAATAAAAACGTTTTTATTTTGGATGATACGCATGCAAAAAAGAGCGCGGTCGCCACTAGCGGCACCGGCGATACAGGCCTTGACCAGCGGGGCATTGATTTGCAGCGATTGAGCGGTGCAGCTTGCTCAGTGAGCAGTATAGGCGCCGTCTACGAGGTGAACGCTTCCGGTGATGAAACTCGCCTGCTCCGACAACAGGAAACAGATCAGAGCCGCTACCTCGTCTGGCGTACCGCGACGTCCCATTGGTTGCAGCGACATCATGCGTCTACTGCTTGCCACGTCCGCATTCTCTGAAGAGAGCGGCGTGTCGATCCAGCCAGGCGCCACCGCATTGATGCGAACCCCAGCTCGGGCATACTCGATCGCGGCCGCCTTCGTCAGCCCAACCACTGCGTGCTTGGCGGCCGTATAGGCGGCAGCGGTCGGCAGCGCGACTGAGCCCAGAATGGAAGACGTGTTGACGATGGCGCCGCCACCCTGCGCCACCATGGCCGCGATCTCGTACTTCATACAGTAGAAAACGCCATGCAGGTTTACGTTCATCAATGCGTGCCAGCCATCGAGTGGATAGTCGGCTGTCGCCTTGCGGATGCCTTCGATGCCGGCGTTGTTGACCGCCAGATGCAGACCACCACAGGTCTGCACGGCGAACGCCACCAGCTTTTCCACCGCGGCGGGATCGGCGACATCGGCTGCGACATCGTGGGCCTTGCCCCCGTTCGCGCGAATTTCGTTGGCAACCAGGCGCACGGCGGCAGCGTCAACATCCGCAGCAACTACTTCCGCTCCCTCAGCAGCGAGTTGCCGGCACACGGCTGCGCCAATTCCGGAACCGGCGCCCGTCACAAGCGCAACCTTCCCAGCGAAGCCTAGATTCATACTGTCATTCCTAACGTTCAGCTTTCGACCAATCGAGCGCGCGCGACATCGCAAGTCATTCCATGAAATGCATTCGAAGCCCCGATCTTCCAATCGGACTGCAGCAGCAACACACAAGAATCGCGGTATTTTTTTACCCGATTCATGCACTGCACCCAGGCCCTCTTTCCAGATATACAGTCCTTTCTGTCCATTTCACCCGGAGCGCGGGCGAAAAATCTGGAGTGTCATCATCTATCCTGTCGCTGGGTGTAGTTCATTGGAACTGGACAGAGAATATTGTAATGCTAAAAAACGAATCGGGGCGCACCATTTTTCTCAGCAGGTAAAGATGGACAATCACCGCATTACACGGAGATTCCTGGTCATCGGCAGCCTTGGGCTGTTGGCCGGGTGCAGTTCAAGTTGGCCGCGCGTTTCGTTTCCATCCCTGTATGGCGGAACGCCCGGCGTCGATCGCCGCTACCGAAAACAACACGTCCGATACGACGGCAACGAGCCAGCCGGAACGATTGTTGTGGACACTACGCAACGCTACCTCTACTCGATCGAAGATGGTGGATGGGCGATGCGCTACGGAATAGGCGTCGGAGAGGAGGGCCTTACCCTCAAAGGCCAGGCCGTTGTCGGCCGAAAGGCCGAATGGCCGTCATGGACGCCGACCGCAAGCATGATCAGACGCAAGCCGGAGCTGGCGCAATACGCCGGTGGAGTTTCCGGCGGTCCCCACAACCCGTTGGGGGCGTCGGCCCTATACCTTTATCGCAACGGTCAGGATACCAAGTTCCGCCTCCACGGCACGAACGCACCTTGGACCATAGGGCAGGCGGTTTCCAACGGCTGCATCCGACTTACGAACGACGATATCGTTGATCTCTACGCGCGGACGCCAGTTGGAACTCCGGTATTGATCATTTGATGATGTACTCTATCTGAGTGCGGTATTGGGGTAAGGCCGACATGCATTTAAATCTTCAAAGTTTGGTAACGATAATCCGACTGACGAGTGTGCCCTTTCCGCACTAGGCCGAATCTCGAAATGCCACTAATACTATGAATGTTGCCTTCGAATAACCATTCCGATCACAGAGGGAAGGAAATATTGATGAGCAGAATTCTAATCGTAACAGTTGCGTTGCTTTCCGTTGCCAGCCTCTCCGCTTGCGGAACAATCGGCAAAGGCAAAGGCAAGGCCCCGCCACCGGTGGCCGAAGAACCGGCGCCCGTCTACAAATAGTGACTGACGCTAATTCGGGGAGGATCTCACGGTCCTCCCCGCCCTGAATGATCGTGGCCGCCTTGGCCATGCGTCGTGGCGCGTGGATCGATAAGCCCAGGCGGCAAGTTCAAGTGCCCATTGGAATTCGGGAGATTTGGCGCAGTAATGACGCGTGTACTAGGTCGTATTCCGTTCGTCGTCTTAGCCGCCATGGCGGTTACGGCGTGCCAATCGCAAGACAAGGGCCCGCAGCCACGCTATGTCTCAAGCGTTGCGGGCAGCCCATCGCAACAGCGCGATCAGGGCTACTTCATCGAATTCCGCTCGCGTTATGCGCTCAGTTACGGCCATTCCTATGTGGTTTTTGGCCGTCTGACCAAGTCGGGAGCGATGGTCAATCCGGAAGTGGCGGGACTTGCTCCTGCAACAAGCGACACCGCTCCCTACGTGCTGGGCCATCTTCTCCCCGTCCCGGCCGAGACGGGCGTGAGCGACGGTGACCTTGAGGACCGATACAGGTCTGCGAGCTGGCGCGTCATGTTGACCGAACCGGAGTACAGAGACGTCGTCGCCAAAATCCGAAAACTCAAGGCCGAAGCCAAGTTCTGGCATGCGTCGCTCTACAACTGCAACGCGTTTGTGGCCGATATCGCGCGTTCCATGGGATACAAGACACCGGGCATCTGGCTCAGGCCCCAGCAATTCATCACAAGGCTACGCGAGATGAATGGCGGGTAGGCTGACGGGGGCACAGACTCCTCGGCTATCAGGCGACCAAGGGTCAGATGCGCCATCGTTGGCTACCACCAGCGCCCCTCATGGTCGAGCCGAGATCAGCTTTGGCGCGCACTCCTCAACTTTAGCACCTTGTCAGGTCGAAGCGGCGCATGGCAGTCTCGTCCTTTGCCGTTGCGGCGATCAGAAGCCCAACAAAAGCTTAGGTGAATCAACGTGAACATGTCTGTCGCTTCCATTGGCGAAATCGTGTGGGTCATAGGCATCGTTGCCTGGTATGTGGTTCGTTACCCATTCGAGCGCCGTGCAAAGCGTGTGCGGGTGATGAGCAGCCGCCGCTCGGTGACCGATACGATTGGCTTGGCTGCCGCCTTACTAGGCCTTGCGATTTTGCCTGGGTTCTACGTTGCAACAGGAATTCCCGCATTTGCCGACTATCCCGCGCATGCCTGGATGGTGGGGCTTGGGGGCCTCATCTTTGCTTTGGCTCTGTGGACGTTCCGTCGCACCCACAAGGAACTCGGCCGAAACTGGTCGATCTCGCTGGAAATCCGCGAAAAGCATCAACTGATCAGCAAGGGCCCGTATGCCGTCGTGCGCCATCCGATGTATACAAGCTTCCTGCTCATGGCGATCGGCCAGATGTTTCTGCTGTCGAACTGGGTGGCGGGCCTCTTGGGAGTCGCTGGTTTCGCCGTGCTTTTTTTCCTGCGTGTGGACAAGGAGGAGCGCCTGATGCTGGAATTCTTCGGTCCTGAGTATCGCGCCTACATGGACAGAACCAAGCGCATTATACCTTATCTTTACTAGAGGTGGCACGATGCGAGGCCGACCGGTCAAGCTTTCTGCGGCACGACGCCTTGTCGGGGATCTGATGCGATTTTCGATCGCCGTGCCGCGGGTCACGGTACAGCGACAGATGAATATCAGTGGATTGCAGGAAGCCAGGACGAGCCAGTCGGAACGCCCCTCCTGGACAGTGCTGTTCCTCAAGGGGTACGGGCTACTTTCCAAGGAGACACCGGAGCTCCGCCGGGCCTATGTCAAGCTGCCAAGATCGCAACTCTATGAGTACCCGGGAAGCGTCGCGTCCGTGGCGCACGAGCGCGAACACGAAGGTGAACGGGTTGTGCTTCTCAGTACGATCAAGACACCCGAGCAGCGGTCGATCCCCGAGTTGAGCGCCCTGCTTCAGGAGGCTCGATCCCGTCCCGTTCTTGAGATCAGGGAATTCCGGCGTGCGCTGAAAATTGCGCGCTTGCCCGCGCCGCTGCGGAGGTTGTTGATGTGGCTCGGCCTCAACATGGGACGTCAGCGGGGCCACCGATTCGGGACTTTCCAGTTGTCGGTCTATTCCGGCCTGGGTGCCGAGTCGCTCAATCCGCTGACGCCGCTCACGACGATCTTCAACTATGGCCCGATCGGCGAAGACGGATCGGTCACCGTACGAATTCACTACGACCACCGCGTCATGGACGGCGCCAATGTCGCGCGCGCATTGGCTCGTTTCGAGGAAATACTGAACGGGGAGATCGCTGACGAGGTGGCTAGCCTTTCCGCTGCTCAAATCCTGCCAAGCACGGCGCCGGAACCGTCAGCATGATATCGGATCAAAAACCACGACTCGCAATTGTTGTAGTCGGAGCGTCACGAGGCATAGGCAGAGCCATTGCCGAGCTTGCCGCGCGAGATGGTGCACCTGTCGTATTGGTCGCACGATCACTTGGGGGGCTGCACGCCGTGGAATCCTCCATCAAGCAGGCGGGCGGCGAGGCATTCTCCCTACCAGTCGATCTCACCGCCGACGATGCGAAGACGGTTCTCGAAGAGTTCCTCGCGCGGGAAAGCCTTGTCTGCGACGTCCTCGTCAACAGCGCCGGCTATGGCCTGCGTGGCGCGGCAACCGCTTTGCCGATTGCCGACCAGGTTGGAATGATCGACGTCAATATCCGTGCCCTCGCTGACCTGACATTGCACCTGTTGCCGGGCATGGTCGAGCGAGGCCGTGGCGGCGTTATCAACCTCGCCTCTGTGGCCAGCTTCACCCCCGGCCCGTACATGGCAATGTATTACGCGAGCAAGGCGTTCGTGCGTTCCTTTTCCGAGTCGTTGTACCAGGAGACGCGGAAGACGGGTGTAACGGTGACCTGCGTCGCGCCGGGGCCGGTGTCGACCGAATTCCTCGAAAAATCTGGCGCCAACAGGGCTGCATTGTTCAAGGTTTTGCCGAAAGCCACTCCGGAATACGTGGCGAACTGCGCTTGGCGCGGCTTCAAAGCCCGCCGACGGCTGGTCATTCCCGGCATGTCCGCCAGATTGGCGATCCTGATGGCAGGGATTCTTCCCTCCGCGGCGCTATTGCCGCTGGTTGGCCGCCTGCAACTGCGCGGCAACGACCCTTGCCCTTGCGGATCTGGCAAGATGCTCAAGCATTGCTGCCGCGCAGGCCACCCTAAAGGCGGGACAGCTTCGGCTTGATCCGCCCCGCAGCCAGCTTCCCGTGGGATAAGGCCAAAGCACGCACCGAGCGGTCGGACATCGACCATTGCCGCGATCAGCGGGCTTTGGCGCCAGCGGAGAGGAGATGCGCCTCCCACTCACTCTCAGGAATTTCATCGCCAACCTGAAATTCGAACGCGACGACGCTTGATATCCGGGGCAGCTTCGCAGTCGAACTTAATGTTGTACCAGCGGTCGTTGCTGCAAAATGCAGCACCATCGGCGCGGAGGTTCGTACCTACCAATCGGATATCCGCCATAGCGTAGGCAACGAGAAAATCCGGTTTGAAATCAACTCGCCAGCGATGAACCTGCTCCATAGCCTCGAGATTGCAAATCTGGACAATGCGTTCATCCGCCGCGAGCTGGGAGAGCCCCTTCAGCGCCTGCTTGCTGCGCGGGTCGGCGAGAATTGCCGCCGAAAAGAACCGCTTGGCTTGAATTGCCGGCTGCACGTCCGGCAATGTCGCCGCCGGTACGGCCCGTTCGGGCGCAGCTTCTTGCGCAACGGCCTCACCGACGTGAGATGCACCGGACCTGGGCTTGGTTGTTTCCGCAGCAACCGTCGGCAGCTTCACTATTTCAACGGCGACGCTTTCCTCCGGGAAAGGAATTGGGGCCTCAGGTTCGGGAACGAAGCAGAGTGCCAGGATGACGATGGCATGAAGGACAATGGCGAGCGCAAGACTGCACCAAATCGTTGCGCCATGGCGGCGCTGCCCTGCTGCCTGCATCGATCACATCATCCCATTGGCGACGCCCAGAGGGTAGACACGCCCGGTGGCCGCGGGGAGATTACCACCGAAATCTGCATAAGAAAGCCGCCGCCAACAACTTGTCGACGGCGGCGCTGGTTTTAATGCGATAGTGCCGAAGTAGCCCGCCGGCACACCAACCGACCGAAATCAATCCATGTCGTCGTTGTCGGGCGCGCTCATGTGGTCGCGGTTGCCGTAGATGATCTCGCGCTTGCCGACATGGTTCGCCGGTCCGACAAGGCCTTCCTTCTCCATGCGTTCGACCAGCGAAGCGGCGCGGTTGTATCCGACGCCAAGGCGGCGCTGGATGTAGGAGGTCGAGCACTTCTTGTCGCGCAGGACCACCTTGACCGCCTGGTCGTAGAGTTCGTTGCCGTCCTCGGACGCAAGTGCGCTCTTGTCGAAGACCGGCGTCTCTTCCTCGGGCTCCTCTTCCTCCTCGTCGGCCGTAACGGTCTCGAGGTATTCCGGGCGCCCCTGGGTCTTCAGATGCGCGACCACGTGTTCGACTTCCAGATCGGAGACGAAGGGACCGTGCACGCGGGCGATGCGTCCGCCGCCCTGCATGTGCAGCATGTCGCCCTGGCCGAGCAGCTGTTCGGCGCCCTGTTCGCCAAGGATGGTGCGGCTGTCGATCTTCGAGGTGACCTGGAACGAGATGCGGGTCGGGAAGTTGGCCTTGATCGTGCCGGTGATGACGTCGACCGAGGGACGCTGTGTCGCCATGATCAGGTGGATACCGGCGGCACGCGCCATCTGCGCAAGCCGCTGGATCGCACCTTCGATCTCCTTGCCGGCGACCATCATCAGGTCGGCCATCTCGTCGACGATGACGACGATATATGGCATCGGCGCCAGATCCATTTCCTGCTGTTCGAACAGCGGCTCGCCGGTGCCCTTCTCGAAGCCGGCCTGAACCGTGCACATAACCGGCTCGCCCTTTTCGCGGGCGGCGGCTGCACGCTGGTTGTAGCCGTCGATGTTGCGGACACCGAGCCGCGACATCTTGCGGTACCGGTCCTCCATCTCACGCACGGCCCATTTCAGCGCCATCACCGCCTTCTTCGGGTCGGTGACGACGGGCGTCAGCAGGTGCGGGATGCCGTCATAGACGGAGAGTTCGAGCATCTTCGGATCGACCATGATTAGGCGGCACTCTTCCGGCTTCAACCGGTAGAGCAGCGACAGGATCATCGTGTTGATCGCGACCGACTTGCCCGAGCCGGTGGTGCCGGCGACGAGCAGATGCGGCATCTTCGCCAGTTCAGCAATCACCGGCTCGCCACCGATCGTCTTGCCGAGGCAAAGCGCCAGCTTGTAGCCGGTTTTGCGGAAATCGACGGATTCGATCAGCTCGCGGAAATAGACGGTCTCGCGGGTCGCGTTCGGCAGTTCGATGCCGATGACGTTGCGGCCGGGAACAACGGCGACGCGGGCTGAAAGTGCCGACATGGAGCGGGCGATATCGTCTGCGAGGTTGATGACACGGGACGATTTCACGCCCGGCGCCGGTTCGAATTCATAGAGGGTTACGACCGGACCGGGGCGGACGTGAATGATCTCGCCCTTGACACCGAAATCTTCCAGCACGCTTTCCAGCAGGCCGGCATTCTGTTCGAGCTGCTCCTGCGTCATGAAGAAGCCCTGACCTTGGGGCGCCTCCTGCAGGAGCTCCTCGGACGGAAACTCGTAGGCATCGCCGGCAAATGTGCGTTCAACCACCCCGATCGCCGGCATTGTGTTCGGCGCGCGGGTGACCTGTGCCGGCATGGTGATCGCGGCTTTCGACGCGACGGGTGCCGGTTCGCTTTCGACGCGTTCTGCGGCGATTTCAGCTGGGGCGACGGACACGGGTTCCGCGGCAACGGCGACCGGCGCAACGTCGGCAACGACCTCGGCAGCGGCGGCAAGCGATTGCGGTGCCGGAATCTCTTCTGGCTTTGCGCCACGCACATCGACGACGCGGAACAGCGAGGTGATCCCGGTCGGCGGCATGCGGCGGATTTCAACCGGACGCACGGGTGCCGGCGGCGCGACGGCAACGGGCGTGACGACCGGGACCATTGGCAAAGGAGCAGGCGTCTCGACAAAAGGCTTCGGGTGGGCGATTTCTTCGCCGGCTGCCTCGGTGTCTTCGGCCGGACCGAATTCGAAGAAGGCAAAATCGGAGAGGAAACTCGATTGTGCCGCGCCGCGATCGGCGGCAGCCGTTTCTGGAGCGGTCACGGACTGCGCCTCCACGACAGGCTCGGAAACGGCGATCGGCGCCGTGAGAACCGGCACAAGCGCCACGCCGTCATCAGCCGAAGCCTCGACGCGATCGAGCATTGGCGGCTCGATCGTGTTTTGCGCCGCGGTCCAGGTCGGCAGCTGGTTGGTCAGCATGCGCAAAAGTTCGGACGGACTGTAGGATGGCAGGGTCACTTCAGACTGCGGCGCGTCGTCTACCGCAGCATCCATGGGTGTCTCGTCAGCCAAGACCGGTACGGCAGGCACTACGGCGTCGGCGGAAACCGGCGCAGGCTCCATCGTCGCTTCGACGGTTGCCCCGTCTGTTTCGACGAGCACCGGCGCCTCCTCGGAGGCCACTTCGCTTTCGTCCATCTGCGGCGCGCGCCGCTTCATGAACTCGCGCTCGGGCGTGCGGGTGAACCGCACATTCGGTGCCAGGAAGAAATGGCTCTCCCAGGTGGAGTCACCGTAGTGGCCGGCGATCTCTGAGAGGGTCGGCAGCGGCTCGCTGGTCGTCGCCGTCACCTGTGCAGGCGCATAGGCAGAGCCCTGCCCATAGAGCCGCGTCGCGCGGCTCATGGTTTCGGTCTGCTGGTTGGCCGGCTTGCGGGGCGCTGCGGGCGCCTCGTACAACTGATAGGGGTCGGCGGTCGCCGCCTCATGGGTGGGCATACCGCTCAACGCATCATCCTGCGGACCATCGAAATAATCCGCCTGGTTTGCATCATGCAAAGCAGCCTGTGAGAAGTTTGTCCTGGGAATACGCATGGGTCCTGGAAGAGCTAGAGACATCGCCGAGGGGCCTTCTAAGCGATAGGAAATGAAGGTTAACAAGTCCCTTCCAACGCCCCGTTTCGACCCGAAACCAGGGGTAACCAACCTCGTCGATCACGGACTGAAGCACGCGCAACCCCCGGCATGCCAATGGCCACCGCGGCGTTCCGTCGCCATTTGGCACAACGTGAAAATATTTCTTGGACAGGCGCGCTATCGACGCCTGGAAAGGGGCGTCTGTGGTGACCCGCTACCGGTACCACCGAGAAAACGAATCGGGCCTGCGTGAGGGCGTCACGCAGGCCCGATTGGAAACTTGAGAGAGGCAGGGGTCAGTCAGCCTTCGCGGCCCGATGCAAACGCCGCGTGATGCTTGGCAAGCAGCTCGGCAACCTCGTCGATGAAGGCGGGATCGACATCGGCGGCAAACTCGATGCGGGCGTTCTTGCCGTCCCGCTTGAGCTTGGCAAAGGCCCGTCCGCCGGCGTCAACCAGCGTTTCAGGCTTCACCGTTTCCACCTTCGGCTTGCGCGATAGCCGGGTGAACAGGATCTGGAACCGGTGGTCGCTTTCGGCTTCGAGGAAGCGCCGTGAGCGGCACTCCTCCTGCGCGGTCTGGACCGCGGCCTCGTCTTCAAGCAGGGCGCCAAACGCCATCCAGCGCTCACGGCCGACCTTCGGCGCCGGGCCGATGGCGCGGGCGATAACCGGCGGCACGCCTTCAGCAACCTGGATCAAACGCGACAGCTCGCTCTTCTGCACGGCGAGCGCCTCGCCGATCACCTTGCGGTCGAAGCCGCGGTCGGCAAGCGCGGAGGCAAACATCGCCCGCTCGATAAAGGAGAGGTTGCGCCTTTCAGCGTTTTCCTTGCCCTGGGCGAGCACCAGCTCATCGTCGGTCAGCGGCCGGACGATCGCCTTGACCTTGATGCCGAGGCTACGCACGGCGTTGAGGCGCCGGTGGCCATAGGCCGTCTGGTAGCGGCCGTGCTTCTCCGGATGCGGACGCACCAGGATCGGCGACTGCTGGCCGCTGTCGCGGATGCTGTCGGCAAGCGCCAGGAAATCCGGGTCGTCGGTTTCGCCATCCGTCAGGCGGTCGCCGACGAAGGAGGCATCGACCAGGTCCGGATCGAGCTCGACGACACGCTCGCCCTGCGTCAGGGCTTCGCGCAGCGCGCGCGCCTCTTCCGCCTCACGGGTGATGCTGCCGAGAGAAAGGCCCATGGCCTTGATCGCGCCGGAAGCGGCGCGGGGAACTTCGGCAAGCGGTGCCTTGGCGGTCACGGGCTGGGCGGGCTGGGCGCTCGCCGCAGTGGCAGGCTGCGTTTCATCAGCCGGCGCGGCCGGACCTGCCGGCTGGACATTGCCGGAGAAGAGGGCGCGCAGTTCGTTCTTGCGATTGCCAGCCATTCGATCAGCGCCCCCATGCCGCATGAATGAGTGCTTCGATCTCGCCGTTGACCGAGTTCAGCGATTCGACCGCACGGTCGTAGGTGGCGCGCGTAAAATTCTCGCGCCCGACCTCGTAAAGCGTCTGCTTCGTCAGGCCGGCGTCCGAGACCGCCGTCGATTTCACCATGGCCGAGGTCAGCACCCGCTCGCCAAACAGCGAGCGCATGAAGCCGACGATCTGTGCCTGCGGCCCGTCGTTCGGCTCGAAGCGGGTGACGAGATAGCGCAGGAAGTCGAAATTCAGCTCGCCACCGGCCTCGCGCACGACGCTTAAGAGATCCGACGTCATGTAGAGGAACTGGTTCATCGAGGCGACGTCGAGCATCTGCGGATGCACCGTGACGATGACGGAGGTCGAAGCGCAAAGGGCCGAGAGTGTCAAGTAACCGAGCTGCGGCGGGCAATCGATGATGACGACATCATAGTCATCGGCGACGCTGGCGAGCGCTGTCTGCACGCGGGCAAAGAACAGCGGGCCGGCATCGCTGCCATTGTGGCGGGCGCTGAGCGCCTGCGGCGTCGTATGCTCGAACTCCTGAAGCTCGAGATTGCCGGGCACAAGATCGAGACCGTCGAAATAGGTCTTGCGGATGATGTCCTTCAGCGGCCGCGCTTCGGCGTCGTAGCGGATCGCGCCATAGAGCGTGTCGTTGCCCGTGAGGTCGAGCTCCGGCTGATAGCCGAAGAGGGCGGAAAGCGAGGCCTGCGGGTCGAGGTCGACGGCCAGCACGCGATGGCCTGTCATGGCGAGATATTGCGCGATGTGCACCGACGAGGTCGTCTTGCCGGAGCCGCCCTTGAAGTTGGTGACAGAGATCACCTGCAGGTGCTCGCCTGCTTCCCGGTCACGCCACTTGAGGTAGCTACGCGCCTTGACGGCATTGCCCTTGGCCAGCGCCTGTTCGGCGAGATGACGGCGAAGCGCGTTGATGTCGGAGAGCGAATAGGACCGGCGACCGCCGAGCCCCGTATCCGGCTGTGGGCCCTCGCCGGCAAGCGAAAGCTGGCGCAGATAGCCGTCGGAGACACCGATCAGCTTGGCCGCCTCGCCCGAGGTGAAACTGCGAAGCGTCTTCATCGCCGTCGGCGGGAAGAGCCGCTCGCGCATGGCCTTCAACTGGTCGGAAAGCGCGCGCGCATCGGCCGCGATCGCTTCGTCGGCCGGACGGCGAGCCTGGGAGTGATCCGCGTCCTGCCTTGCCTGGGTTGCCGTCATCGTCATTTCGCCCTACTCCTTGCATGCATCGCGGCACAACGCTGCGGCGATGCACTAACAGAGATTTAATCCAAATACGGCCAATCAGCACTTATTCGAAAAACTCCGTAACAGAGATGCCGAAGCTTCTGATTCGCGTCAAGACTTCGACCGCGATCGGCGGCAATGGCGAGCGACACGCTGGGGGTGCCAATCTCGCAAAAGAAAACACCCGCGACGGCGGCGCGGGCGTTCGATAAAACCGTCAAATCGGCAATCAGAGCTTGGGGCCGATGTGATCCGGGATCGGGCACTGATAGGGTTTATCCTCTGTTTTTTCGCGCCACTCCGCCTTTGCGCGCGCCAGCAGATCGGCATCGAGGATCAGATCGAGACCCGTTGCCGCCAATGATTTCGCCGCATGGGCGAAAGCCTTGTGCGCGGCCGGGCTCTTGCCCTGCGCCACCACCTGCCAGGTGTGCGGCGCCGTGCCGATTGCCCAGGCGGGTGCCCAGCACTGCGCGGTCGGGGTGATCCAGCTCACATCGCCGACATCGGTCGAGCCGGCACGGAAATGCGACTGCCCCTCGAAATCGCGAAGGCCGAGATGCAGGCCCGTCGAACCGTCGAGACGGCTGTTGGCGAAGACGTCGCCCTTGATCTGGTATAGCCGGATGCTGCTGGAAATCGCCTCTGATGTCAGCGTCTTCTGGATCTCCTTGGCAAACGCGATGTCCGCCTCGTCGAAGGGCACCGGGCCGAGTGCCACCATATTCTCGTGGATCGCCGTTTCAAGGGCAATGTTGGGCAGGAGGTTCGTCGCCGCCCGATCGAAGACGATCTCGACTTCGGTCTCGGTCATCATCGCCGCGCCCTTGGCGATCTTGTCGATCCGCGCAGCCAGCGCCAGCGCTTCCGGCATCTGCGGCGCCCGCACCAGATAGAGCGCCTCGGCACGCGCCTGGACGACGTTCGCCGCCTTGCCGCCGGCATCCGTGATCGCATAGTGGACGCGGCAATCCTGCGGCATGTGCTCGCGCAGGAAGTTGACGCCGACATTCATCAGCTCCAGCGCGTCGAGCGCGCTGCGGCCGAGATGCGCACCGTTGGACGCATGCGCCGCCACACCCTTGAAGCGGTAGTAGATTTCGAGCACGGCGAGATTATTGGTCGAGCGAACGCCGTTGAAGGGTGCCGGATGCCAGGTCAACGCCGTGTCGACATCAGCAAAGACGCCGGCGCGCGCCATGAAGGTCTTGCCGGAACCACCCTCCTCACCGGGGCAGCCGTAATAGCGAACCGTCCCCGGAAGCTCGTTTTCCTTGAGGTAGGTTGCAAGCGCGACGGCAGCGAGTAGTGAGCCGGTACCGAGCAGATTGTGGCCGCAACCGTGGCCGGTGGCGCCCTCGACCTCTACCCGTGCTTCGGCGATGCCGGCCACCTGGCTCAAGCCCGCCAGCGCATCAAACTCACCAAGGAAGGCGATCACCGGACCGCCCGCGCCAGTCTCGCCGACAAAGGCCGTATCGATCTCGGCCAGCCCGCGCGACACGCGAAATCCGTACTTCTCCAGCATCGCGATCTGGGTCGCAGCCGACCTTTCCTCGTGAAAGCTCAGTTCCGCATGTTCCCATATGGCGTCGCTCATCGCGGCGAACTCGGGCTTCAGCGCCTCGACGGTTTCGACAAGGGCGGTCAGTGCGGATGATTTTGGCATGAATCTTCCTTTTGCAACGGCGCGGAGCGCGGTCGCATCAGCATTGCTATCGGTGGATTGAAGATGGCGGCAGGGCTGCCGCCATCTCTTTTGGTCAGATCAGGTCAAGGCCGGATCAGTCATCAAGCGTCACTTCCCATAGACGGGTATTGGACTGCCAGACGGGCTGGCCGTGCAGTTTCTTGGTGGCGCCCCAGATGTCGACCATGTCGTACATGAAGATGCCGGGGACCTCGTCGAGCATCAACTGGTGGAACTCGTCGAAGATCGCCTGACGCTTGGCCTGGTCGGCCTCGATGTAAGCCGCCTTCATCAGTTCGACCGCTTTCGGATTGTCCCACATCAGCGAGGCGTTCTTGTCCTTGTTGCCGACATAGAAGCCGTACATCAGCGCGGGATCGAGGCGCGGCGAGACCGACTGCGAGATCACCTGGTAATTGCCGGAGCGGCGGCGATCGACCTGGGTGGCGTAGTCAAGCACCTCGATCTGCACGTTGAGACCGACCTGCTGCATCATCGCCTGGGCGACGACGGCCGCCGGGAAGCTCGGCACGTTGCCGCGCTTGTTGGCGATGATGGTGATCTGCTCGCCCTTGTAGCCGGCATCGGCGAGGTTCTTCTTCGCCTTTTCCAAGTCCATCGGAATCTTCTTCTTCTGGACGTCGGAATAGAAGACCGAGTCGGCCGAGACCATTGACGAATTGGCCTCACCGGTCCCGTTGGAAACGGCGGCGACGAGCTGATCGAGGTCGAGCGCCTCGGCCATGGCGCGGCGGACCGCCACGTTGCTCAGCACCTTGTCGCGGGTCTGGAAGTAGAGCAGGTTCTTGCCGTTGTTGCGCTTGACGATGAGTTGCATCGTGTCGCTGCCCTTGAACTCGGCGATGAGGTCGGCCGAGACCTCGGCGGTATCGAGGGCGCCCGAAAGCAGACCGGTCTTCACCGTCGAAGCGTCCGGGATCACCATGAACTTGATGCCGTCGACGAGCGGCCGCTTCGAGCCGACCATGCCATCGGGCTTACCGTCATTGTCGGGCGAGACATAGTCGTCGTTCTTCTCGAGCCGGACATATTCGCCCTTCTTCCACTCGGCCCATTTGAACGGACCGGTGCCGATCGGCGCGACGAAGGCGCCGTCCGCGCCGACGGAATCCTTGGAGACGATGCCGGTGTAGCCGCATTCCGGGCGCGCCATCAGGCCGAGGAAGACCGCGGACGGTTTCTCGATGCTCATGGTGACGGTGGAAGCATCGGCTGCGGCAACGTTCGTCACCTTGATCGACTTGCCGCCATCGAAGTCGCCGGCGCAGGTCCACTTGGTCTCCGGCTTCATGTAGCGGTTCCAGTTCCAGACCACGTCTTCGGCCGTGAGCGGCTTGCCGTTATGGAACTTCACGTCGCCGCGCAGCTTGAAGGTATAAGTCAGACCATCGGCGGAAACCTCGAAGCTTTTGGCGAGCAGCGGCTTCACTTCGCCGTTCTCGGCATAACCGACCAGGCCTTCGACGATGTGGAAGATCACCGAATCGGTATTGCCGTCGCGGTTCACGCCGGGCTCGTTGCTGCGGATGTCGGAGCTTTGCGCCACCGTCAGGTCGCGCGCGTGGCCGAGCGCAATCGCGCTCATCAGCATGGTGCCGGCAAGAAGTATGGTTTTCATGGGTTCCTCTCTCTTGTTGTTGGTTGTCGGTTCAAAAGGCGCGCCAGCAGGCCTGCGACAGCTTGCCGATCGTTTCGAGCGCGATGGTGTAGCCGGGCGTTCCGTCCGGCATCAGCATCGGCACGCCGTCGGTAAAGGCAGCGATGGCGTAGAGCGGCTTGCCATCGCGATAGACGACGCCGGCATCCATTCGGCCGCGTTTTCCCCGACCGCCCTTGCAGGCTGCCACCGTATCGAAGGGAAGCCGCGAACGGATGCCGTAGCGCAGCACCTGGTTCTTGAGCGTCTGCACGGCAAACCCGGCGAGCTTGAAGGAGATACCGAGCTTGGCTGCTGCGGCGGCATCGTGCTCAGCCGCCAGGATCAGTTCCAGCAGCATCACCTGGTCGGCCGCCGTCGTGGTCGTGACATCGGCAAGCGAATGATCGGGCTTCAGCGTCAGCGGCGGAATGAGGAACCGGTGGTGCGTGCCCACCATGCCGAGCGCCTTGCAATAGCGATCGACCTCTTCGAGCGTCAGCCGTTCGAACACCATCTTCGTGCAGACATTGTCGCTCAGCACCATCATGCCGACGATTGCGTCGCGCAGCGAAATGACGATGCCCGGCGTCAGGTAGCGGAACATGCCGCTCGCCACTTCCTGGGCGAGGCGTGCTTCGAAGGTGATGCGCTCATCAAGATCGAGCCGCCCTTCGGACACGGCCTTCAGCGCCGCCATCATGATCGAGGTCTTGCGGGTGCTGGCGGACGGCGTTTCTTCACGCTCACCACGACCGATCGTTTCGCCGGTTTGCAGATTGCGCACGAGGAAGCGCGTAACAAAGGGCTGGGCATCGGCGATGGCGTTGAGTTCGGCCGTGATCGCGCCGGTCTTGAATTCGTTGCTCATCTCAGGCCTCCAGCCTCCATTTGAGGGTGACGCCACCGGTCTGGTTGAGATCGAGCGCCGGGATCGCGGATAGGAGCTTGCGGGTGTAAGTCTCCTGCGGCGCGTCGAAGATCCGGTCACGGTCGCCTTCTTCGACGATGCGGCCGTCCTGCATGACGACGACGCGGTCGGCGACCTGCTCGACGACGCCGAGGTCGTGGCTGATGAACAGGCACGAGAAACCGTAGCGCTTCTGCAGGCTGGAAAAGAGCTCCAGCACCTGCGCCCGGACCGTGACGTCGAGGGCCGAGACCGGCTCGTCGGCGATCAGGAACTTCGGCCGCCGGGCGATGGCACGGGCGATCGCCACACGCTGGCGCTGGCCGCCGGAAAGCTCGTGCGGATAGCGGTTGGCGAAATCGGCGCTAAGCCCGACCTCTTCCAGCGTTTCAAGCGCACGGCGGCGTTTCGCGGGACCGTCGAGATCCGGCACCAGCCGCAATGCTTCTTCGACCAGCGCCTGGATGGTCATGCGCGGATCGAGCGAGGAATAGGGATCCTGAAACACCATCTGGCAGTTCAGCCGATAATCGCGCCAGTCGGCGCTGCGCTCGCGGCCCTGGAAGAGTATCTCGCCCTGGCTCTGCTCGACGAGGCCGGCGATCGTTCGCCCAAGCGTCGTCTTGCCGGAGCCGGAGCCGCCGACCAGCGCCACCACCTCGCCGACATGGATGTCGACGCTGACGCCGTGCAGCGCCCGTTTCGGTTCGTGCTTTCGGAACAGCCCCTTGCGGCCGGGATAATCGACCACGATGTTGCGGGCCGAAACCATCGGCGTGCGGGTCATGTCGAGCTCGCGCGCCGCGCCGCGATACGGCAGCGACGACAAAAGCTTGCGGGTATAGGGGTGTTGCGGCGCCTGCAGGATTTCTTCGGTCAGGCCCTGTTCGACGACGACGCCCTTTTCCATCACGACGAAGCGGTTGGTGTATCGCGCCACCATCGGCAAATCGTGGCTGATCAACAGCACCGCCGTGCCCTCGGCCTGGGTCAACTCGACCATCAGTTCCATAACGTCGCGCTGGACGACGGCATCGAGCGCCGTCGTCGGTTCGTCGGCGATCAACAAGGCCGGTTTCAGCAGCATGACAGAAGCGAGCATGATGCGCTGGCGCATGCCGCCTGAGAACTCGTGCGGATAGGCAGACAGCGCCCGCTCCGGTTCGCGGATGCCAACGCGCTGGAGCATCGAGAGGATCGCCGTGCGACGCTCCTCGCCCGACATCTTGGTGTGCAGGATCAGGCCCTCTTCGAGCTGCCGGCCGATGGTCATCGACGGGTTGAGCGAGGTCATCGGCTCCTGGAAGACGACGCCGACCTCGCCGCCGCGAAGCGCGCGCAGGTCGCGGTCCTTCATGCCGAGCACATCCTTGCCCCGGTAGAGGATGGTGCCGCCGGCATGGCGCACGGCCGGCGGGATCAGGCCGATGATCGCCCGGGTCGCGAGCGTCTTGCCGGAGCCGCTTTCGCCGACGATGCCGACGATCTCTCCGGGCGCGACGTCGAAGCTGACATTCCTGACCACCTGGTTGCCGGAATGGGTAACGGCGAGCGAAAGGCCCTGAACGCTGAGAAGAGTTTTGCCGGTCATTTCAGGCCTCGCATGCGGGGGTCGAGCTTGTCGCGCAGCGCATCGCCCAAGAGGTTGATGCCGAGCAAAGTGAGCGCGATGCAAAGACCGGGGAAGAAGCCGAGCCAGACGGCCTGTTCGATGAAGGGACGGCCGGCGGCGAGCATGTTGCCCCAGGTGGGCGCCGGTGGCGGCACGCCGAGGCCAAGGAAGGAAAGTGCGCTTTCCGACAGGATCGCCCAGCCGAACATCGAGGTTGCAAGGACCGTGATCGGCGCCACGCAGTTCGGCAGGATATGGCGCAGCATCGTATAGATCTCGCCATTGCCCATGACCCGCGACGCCTCGATGAACTCGCGCTCACGCAGTGAAAGGACTGCGCCGCGCACCACGCGGGCCATCGACGGAGTATAGGCGATGCCGAGTGCGAAGATGATACCGTACTGGTTGGCGCCGAAGACGGCGAGCAGGCCGAGGGCGAGCAGGATGCCGGGGAAGGCCAGCAGCGCGTTGTTGATCGCCATGATGACGCCATCGACCCAGCCGCGGGCATAGCCGCTGACGATGCCGATGAAGGTACCGCAGACGACGGCGAAGGTGACGGTGAGGCAGCCGATCCAGACGCTGGCGCGGGCGCCGACCATCAGACGGCTTGCGACATCGCGGCCGAACTCGTCGGTGCCGAGCCAGTGCGCGGCACCGGGAGCGGCGAGGCGCGCGGTGAAGCCGAGCGCCATCGGATCATAGGGCGTCCAGATGAGACCGATGAGCGCGATGAGCACGAGCAATCCGATGAGGCCGCCGCCGATGACGCCATTGAAGGTGAACTTTCTCATTCTGCCACCACCCGCGGATCGAAGAGAGGATAGAGAAGGTCGACCACGAGGTTGACGACGACATAGGAGAAGGCGACGAGCAAAAGGCAGCCCTGGATCACCGGGTAATCGCGCTGGAAGATGGCATCGACCATCAATCGGCCGAGGCCGGGGATGGTAAAAACCGTCTCGATGACGGCAATGCCGCCGAGCAGGTTGCCGAGGATCAGGCCGATCATCGTCCAGGTGGGACCGAAGGCATTCTTGAAAGCGTGGCGCCAGAGAACCGCACTTTCCGACAGCCCCTTGGCGCGGGCGTGGGTGATGTAATCGAGTCTCAGCACTTCGAGTGTGGAGGCGCGCGCCATGCGGATGATCACGCCCATCTCGTGGATGACAAGGGTCATGACCGGGAGGACCAGATAGAGAAGCCCGGCCTTCCAGTTCTCGGTGATCGGCACATAACCGAGCACCGGCAGCCAGCCGAGCTTGAGGCCGAAGGCGAGCAGCAGAAGCAGACCAAGCCAGAAGGTCGGGATCGACAGAAGCACCGTCGCCGTACCGACCAGCGCAAGGTCCGTCAGGCTGTTCTGCCGCCAGGCGGCGATGACGCCAGCCGGTACCGCAATGAGGCTTGCGAGAAACACGGCGATCACGACGATCTCGGCGCTCACCATGAAGCGGCTGAGGACCAGATGCAGCACCGGCTCGCCGGTGACGATCGACGTGCCGAAATCGCCGGAGAGGATATTGCCGGCCCAGATGACGAATTGCTCGGGGATGCTGCGGTCAAGACCGAGCTCCGTGCGCATCGCGGCAATCTGCTGCGGCTCGGCCATGTCGCCGAGCATCAGCGCTGCCGGATCGCCGGGAATGAGGCGGATGAGCGTGAAGACGGCCACCGAGACGATAACGATCGTCGGTATCGCCATCACGAGGCGATTGAGAATGAACTTGATCATGGGTTCCCCGTACTGAGGCAGGCCGCACGCGTTACCGCGATTCTCCCGCCCGTCGGCTCTTGTTGATGGAACTATGATCGATTGGAAAAAATCGCGCAATATTATGAGTAATCGTCATACCTCTATGACAAGGACATGACACGCCGGGCGAGCATCGATGGATCGCTCGACGAACAGGATACTGAATATAAAACAAGGCATTACTACAGCGCCGCGCGTCTTATCAGACGCGCAAAAGTCGCTGTAGCACTTTGATTTTCTGCATGTCTTTGTCCTTAAATCGAAGCCGATTTAAGGAGACATGCAGTAGCTGCCCTGGGCCGAGGCGACCCACAGTCTACAGGTCGTGGACGGCGGCGACCTGACGCTTCAGGCAATCGATCATGGCCTGGGCAGCAAGCGACAGCGGAACGCCGGCCGCCGTTGCGACTCCGAAATCCTGGGTGAGATGCGGCGAGAATCGGCGGATCTCGATCGGCAGATGCCGATGCAAACTGGCAAAGAAGCTGCTGATGATCGCGACCCCGAGGCCGTAGGCAGCATAGGCGCAGGCAGAGCTGTTGCTGTGGGTCTCGATCTTGACCTTCTGCGGCACGCCGGCCTTGCGGAAGATCTCGTCGAGCATGACGCGCGTCGGCCGGCGCCGGCCGATGAGGATCAGAGGCACCCCGCGCAATTCCTTGGGCGTGATGGTATCGAGCGCAGAGAGCGGATGCCCCTTTTCCATCACGCAGACGCTGACGCCGGTGGCGACCGGCTGCATTTCGATGCCGGCGCTGAGTTGCCCCTCATAGCGCAGAAAGCCGAAGTCGATGATGCGCTGCTCCACCAGCCGCGCGATCGCGACGGTCGTATCGAAGAAAGTCTCGATGCGCACGCCCGGAAAATCCTTGGCATAGTCGGCGAGCATCGCCGGCGCGAAAGTCTCGGACATGCTGTTCGGCAGACCGATGCGCACGACCTCGGGGCCGACGGCGCCGCTGCGCAGATCCTGCGCCAGATTGGTGAAGCGGTCGATGCCCAACAGAATGTGCTCGGCATCCTCGGCGAGTTTCATCGCCTCCGGCGTCGGGATCAGCCGGCCCTTGTCGCGAGCAAAGAGCGTCAGCGACAGGTCTTCCTCGAGCTGCTGCAACAACCGGCTGACACCGGACTGGCTGAGGCCCATGGTCTTGGCGGCAGCAATCGTCGATCCGGTCGCAAGAAGCGTGCGCAGCACTTCCAATTGTCGAAAATTCACGCCGCCCCCGGTTCGTTCGAACATCCGCTAGCTCCCGTGTTTACGGGAAGGCGATCCGGCAAGAAAGGGGTGCGACACCGAGCGTAGCCAAATCGATCACCGAGCGGCTCGCCATTGGTGAGGAGCGCGCGAACGCGCTCCTCAGGGATTCACCGATCAGGCGTTGGCCTGCACCGGATGGTTGAAGCGCTCGGCAAAGACCTCGATCGAGCCACGACCGAAGCTGCGCAACTGCCGTCGCGTGAGAACAGCCATCACGCGTGCCGCCGTCGAGACGGTCATAGCGTCGAGCGGACCTTCACCGCTCCAAGGCTTGTTCAGCCGGTCCGTGACGATGCCGAGGAGGTTCGCCGGCATGATGTCGGTACAAGGTTTCATCCAGTCGAAGACTTCGCTGATCGGAAGCAGCTTACCTTCGAACGCAACGAACGGCTCGGGCATGTTTGCGCCCCAGTCGTCATAGGCCTCCAGAGCATCGCGAAACAGGTTCTGCAGCGTGATGGAGGCGTGCCCTTCATGTAGAGCAGGCAGGAAATTCGTCATTTGTGTCTCCTTCAGTGGTTAAGGCCGGGAAACGCGAATGGCCAATTCTGTCAGCATGTGTTTGTGTTCGTGCCGGGTGGCCGATACTCTGTGGCCACGCGACTGGTTAAACTGCAGGCGATGACGCAATGCGCAAATCGGGTGATAGTTCCCTGAGCCGCAGTCAATTTTGGCGGGAAATCGGCACGCATACACGTCGCGCGCCGCGGCCAAGGTTTTCCCCCGCGGCCTCCCCCCGACTCGATATTAACGATCCCGCCCCAAAGGTAAACACCGGGCCGCAATCGCGGCAGAAACGAAAATCTCAAATCGATAATTTCTATAGAATATACTATCTTACCAGGCTCTGCCAGATAATTCACTGATATGCACCTCAATCGACAGGGAGCAGTCACATGGGAACGATCTCGCGGCTTTCCGAGAAAACACGAGCCCCGGCGCACCGGATCGAGAGCGAGGAGGAAGCGCTGTCGATCGCCCGCGAATTGGCGGCGGAATTTGCGAAGAGCGCCAATGAACGGGATACGGACCGCATCCTGCCCTTCGACGAGCTCGACGCGCTGGCCCAATCCGGCCTGCTCGCGATCACCGTGCCGCCGGAATATGACGGCATCGACGTCTCCAATGCAGTTCTGGCGGAGATCACCGCCATCCTCTCGGAAGCAGACAGCTCGATCGGCCAGATCCCGCAGAACCACTTTTACATTCTGGAAGCGCTGCGCACCGATGGCACCGAAGAGCAGAAGGCCTTCTTCTTCGGTCGTGCGCTTGCCGGCGACGGTTTCGGCAACGCCCTTTCCGAGCGCGGCACGAAGACTGTCGGCGACTACGCGACGCGGTTGACGCCCGATGGTCCCGGTTTCCGGCTGAACGGGCGCAAGTATTATTCGACCGGCGTGCTGTTTGCCGAATGGATCGTGGTCTTCGCTCTGGATCCGAACGACAAGCTGACCATGTCGTTCTTGCCGCGCGGCGCCGAAGGATTGCAGATCATCGACGACTGGGACGGTTTTGGCCAGCGCACGACCGGCAGCGGCACGACCGTGCTGCAAAATGTCTATGTCACCGCCGATGCGGTGGTGCGCCATCACCGCGGCTTCGAGCGCCCGACGACGATCGGCTCCGTCGGCCAGATCATTCATGCCGGCATCGACCTCGGCATCGCCCGGGCGGCCTTTGCCGAAACCCTCAATTTCGTACGTGATCATGCGCGGCCCTGGATGGACAGCGGCGTCGAGCGCGCTGCCGATGATCCCCTGACCATCGCCCGCATCGGCCAGCTCGCCATCCGCCTGGAAGCGGCAACCGCCACCGTCGAACGCGCCGGCAAAAAGGTCGATGTCGCCCAGATCAACGGCACCGAGGAGAGCGTCGTCGAGGCAACGCTGGCCGTTGCTGCGGCGAAGGTCCTGACGACCGAGATCGCCTTGGAAGCGAGCAACACGCTCTTCGAACTCGCCGGAACCGCCTCGACGAAGATCGGCCTCAACCTCGACCGGCATTGGCGCAACGCCCGCACCCACACGCTGCACGACCCGGTGCGCTGGAAGCATCACGTCGTCGGCAACTACCACCTGAACGGCGTCAAGCCGCCGAAGAACGGCGCACTTTGATCCCATTGACCGCGCACAAGCGGCTCGAGGCGTGACCAACGCTTCGGGCAACGCATAAACCTTGCTCGAAGGAGAACTCCATGAGTCGCGAAATCCGGCTGAATGCCTTTGACATGAATTGCGTCGGCCATCAGTCGCCGGGGCTCTGGACCCATCCGCGCGACCAGTCCTGGCGCTACAAGCACCTCGACTATTGGGTGCATCTGGCAAAAACGCTCGAGCGCGGCAAGTTCGACGGCCTTTTCATCGCCGATGTGCTCGGCGTTTACGACGTGCTGAACGGCAATGCAGACGCGGCTCTTCGCCATTCGACCCAGGTTCCGGTCAACGACCCCCTACAGCTGGTGCCGACCATGGCCCACGAAACCGAACATTTGGGCTTCGGCCTGACGGCGTCGCTTTCCTTCGAACACCCCTATACCTTCGCCCGCCGCATCTCGACGCTCGACCATCTGACCAAGGGGCGGATCGGCTGGAACATCGTCACCTCCTATCTGAACAGTGGCGCCCTCAATGTCGGCCAGGCGCAGCAGACGCGCCATGACGACCGCTATGATCTCGCTGAGGAATATCTCGAGGTCTGCTACAAGCTCTGGGAAGGCAGCTGGGAAGACGGTGCAGTCGTCCGCGACCGGCCAACCGGCATCTTCACCCACCCCGACAAGGTGCACCCGATCGACCACCGCGGCCGCCATTTCACCGTTCCGGGCATCCACTTGAGCGAGCCTTCGCCGCAGCGCACGCCAGTGCTCTACCAGGCTGGCTCTTCGAGCAGAGGCAAGGACTTTGCCGGCCAGCACGCCGAATGCATCTTCGTCGCCGCGCCCTCAAAGACCGTATTGAAACGCTATGTCGCCAATGTCCGGGAGGCGGCAGAGCGCGCCGGCCGCAACCCGCGCGAAATCCTTGCCTTCAATCTGCAGACGGTGATCCTTGGCGAAACCGATGCCGAGGCGAAGAAGAAGTTCGACGAGTACCGCAAGCACGTCTCCTATGAGGGCGCTCTGGCGCTGATCTCCGGCTGGACGGGCATAGATTTCGGCCAGTTCGCGCCGGACGAACCGCTGCGCCACCGCTACACCAATGCTGTGCAATCGGCCGTCGAGACCTTCACGACCATCGATCCGGATCGCGTGTGGACGGTACGCGAGATGGCCGACTGGGTCGGCATCGGCGGCTTCGGACCGGTCTTCGTCGGCTCGCCCTCGACGGTCGCCGACCTCATGCAGGAATGGGTCGAGGACACCGATGTCGACGGCTTCAACCTCGCCTATGCGGTCACGCCCGAGACCTTCGAGGACGCCGTCGACCTGCTGGTACCGGAACTGCAGAAACGCGGCGTCTACAAGACCGGCTATCGCCAGGGCACGCTCAGGGAAAAGCTGTTCGGCGCCGGGCCAAGGCTTGCAGCGCCGCATCCGGGCGCCGGCTATCGGGATCTCGGCGGACAGCGACAAGCAATCGCAGCCTCCGCTTAAGGCGGGGCCATCCAAGAAACGCCGCCGGGACCTGGTCCAGGCGGCGTTTTTAGTTCAGGCCGAGGTAATCGCGCCTGCGGGGCGGGGCTCAGCTGTAAAGGCTTACCGGCGGGATCCGACCGTTCAATGCGAAATCGCCAACCTCGCGCGCCTTGTAGGCGACCGGATCGTGCAGCGTGTGAGTGCGGACATTGCGCCAGTAGCGGTCGAAGCGATAATGCCCGGCCGTGGCGCGTGCGCCCATCAGTTCGAAGACCTTCGTCGTCACGTCGAGCGAGACATGGGTCGAGTGCACCTTGGCCGCATAGGCCTGGATCGCCGCCTCGCCGCGCGCCTCAGCCGTCACCGACCTCCCCTGCGACAGTGCCGCCTCGACGGTTGCCGCCGCCGTATCGGCCAAAGCGACCGACGCCTTCAGGCTTGCCTGCAACTCGCCGATCCGTTCGAGGATATAGGGATCATCGCCGGCGCGCTCGACACCCGATGTCACCCAGGGACGCGTCGTGCTGCGGACGTAGTCGAGGGCCGCGGCAAACGCACCTTCGGCCGTGCCGAGGTAGAAATTGACGAAGACGAGCTGGATCAACGGCGTGTTGAACGTCGCCTGCACCACTGGCGGATCGGAGGGATCAGCAAGCGGCAGGATGAAATCACGCTCGTAGACGGGGAAATCGCGGAACTCGACGCTGCCACTGTCCGACAGGCGCTGGCCGATATTGTCCCAGTCGTCGTTGGTGATGTAACCCGGCCGATCGGTCGGCACGACGAAGTTGGCGATCTTGCCGCCGATCGCAGCGTTGACGTTGATGCGGTCGGAGACATGCGCGCCGGTCGAAAATGTCTTGCGGCCGTTCAGCACATAGTGGCCACCACGTCGTTCCAATGTCAGGCCCGGATCGCGCGGGTTGACCGCGGCACCCCAATAGAGCTGCCGCTCGACGGTCTCCGCCCCAAGCACCCAGGCCTGCTTCGGATCGGCAGCGGCCCAGTAGACATATTGGCTGTTGACGTAGTGATAGCCAAGCAATTGGCCGATCGAGCTTTCGCCGCGCGCGATGATGCGTACCAGCCGCAGCCCGTCGACCCAGCTCAGCCCCGCTCCGCCAATCTCGGGCGAATGCAGTGCCGTCAGCAGACCGGCCTGACGGAGCGCCTCGACCTCTTCCCGCGGCGGCGCTCCGACGCGGTCGAGTTCGGCGCCACGCCGGGCAAGATCCCTAGACAGCGTCTCGGCGCGGGCAAACAGCTCCCGCCGTTTTTGATCATGTTCGCTGTTGTCGGCCGCCACCGGCTCTTTGAGGAAATGTACGTTGCTCATCCGCCTCTCCATGGTTGAGGCGAAATAATGCACATATTATATAGATAAAGACAGCAATCCAGTTCCACGGCGGCGCGGCCGTTGGAAATGTCCTACCCGCTTCCGCGCCGCCTCAGCCCGCCTCGGCATCGCGCAACGCTACGATCTCGGAGGCGTTGTCATTGGCGGCGAACTGCTCCAGCGTCATGTTGTCGAGGATCGAGGCGATCGCGTCGCGAACATTGCTCATCGACTTGCGCACATGACAGTTGACCGGATCTGCGCAGTCGTCGCAGGCCTCGAAGGCGGTGCGGCTGGCACAGCGGATCGGGGCCAAGGGGCCATCCAGCGTCCGGATGACCTGGCCGATGCGGATGTCGGAGGCTGGTCGAGACAGAGAATAGCCGCCGCCCGGACCCTTCTTCGAGCGCAGGATGCCGGCATTGCGCAGTTCGAGAAGGATCGCATCCAGGAACTTCTTCGGAATATTGTTCCGCGTGGCGATCTCGGTGATGAAGGCGGTCTCTCCTGGCTCCAGTTGAGCCAGGTCGACAAGGGCCTTGAGCCCGTATTTTCCTTTTTTGGTCAACATGTCACTTCGCTTTCGTGAACAAGAAGGCCGCCACAATTCCGCTCCTCAGGCATTTGCCGGAGGCAACGGGTTGTGACGGCCGCACTCTTTCGCTTAGGATGTCCTACACCCAAACCGTACCATTCTCAAGAAATTACGTAAGTTACTGCATAGATTTAGTGCGCTTTCTTGGCGCTTTCATGGCAGAGACCGCGATTTCTCATAAATGAGCCTTCGGTGGATTGAGGTTCGGTCCGCGGCGCCAGCACCTGCGCACGCGAACGATGGCGCCCCTTGCAGGACACCTGACACCAGAGATGCCGGTAGCGGGTGATCAAACCGTAAGATGTCGTCGGGCCTCGGCCGTATCCAACGTCTCTGGCGGCCCCTCGTGCACCACGGCGCCGCGGTCCATGATGTAGACGTGATCGGCGAGTTCCCGGCAGAAATCCAGATATTGCTCGACCAGCAGGATCGCCATTCCGGTCGAATCCCGGAGGTAGCGGATCGCCCGGCCGATATCCTTGATGATCGAAGGCTGAATGCCCTCGGTAGGCTCGTCGAGCACCAGGATCTTCGGCCGTGTCACCAGTGCCCGGCCGATCGCCAGTTGCTGCTGCTGCCCGCCGGAGAGGTCGCCTCCGCGACGCCCGAGCATCGAACGAAGAACCGGAAAGAGATTGAAGACGTCCTCCGGTATCGAGCGATCGCCCCGCTTCAACGGGGCGTAGCCGGTTTCGAGATTCTCCTTGACCGTCAGCAGCGGAAAAATCTCACGGCCCTGCGGCACGTAGCCGATGCCTTCCTTGGCACGGCGGTAGGGCGCCATACCCGCGAGTGCTACGCCGTTGAAGCCGATCGCGCCGGCGCTAACCGGATGCTGACCGGTAACGGCCCGGAGCAGGCTCGACTTGCCGACGCCGTTGCGGCCGAGCACGCAAGTGATCCTGCCCATCTCGGCGGTGATCGACACGTTGCGCAGCGCCTGCGCGGCACCGTAGTGAAGATTGACGTTTTCGACGCTCAGCATGGCGCGCCCTCCTATGACGTTTGCTGGATGGGGCATTACCGGCCGAGATAGTTCTCGATCACCTTCGGGTCGCTGCTGACGAAGTCGATCGAGCCTTCCGCCAGCACTGCACCTTCGGCAAGGCAGGTAACCTTGACCCCCAATTCGCGGATGAAGCCCATGTCGTGCTCGACGACGACGACGGATCGGGTCTTTGCGATCTCCTTAAGCAGAACCGCGGTCTCGGCGGTTTCCGCATCCGTCATCCCGGCGACGGGCTCGTCGACGAGCAGCAGTTCCGGCTCCTGCGCAAGCAACATGCCGATTTCCAGCCACTGCTTCTGGCCATGCGAGAGGTTGGCGGCGAGATCGTCGCGACGCGCAGAAAGCCGGACGGTCGCGAGGATTTCCTCGATCCGGGCTTTGTCCTCGACCGTCAGCCGATAGAACAGCGTCGCGAAGACGCCTCGTCTTCGGTTCAAGGCGAGTTCAATATTGTCCCACACCGTATGGCTTTCGAAGACCGTCGGCTTCTGGAACTTGCGGCCGATGCCGAGCGAGGCGATCTCCGCCTCGTCCTTCTTCGTCAGGTCGATTTCACCTTTGAAAAACACCTGCCCCTCGTCGGGCCGCGTCTTGCCGGTGATGATGTCCATCATCGTCGTCTTGCCGGCCCCATTCGGGCCGATGATCGCCCGCAGTTCGCCGGGTTCGATGACGAAGGAGAGCGCGTTGAGCGCCTTGAAGCCGTCGAAGGAGACGGAGACGCCATCGAGATAGAGAAGGCTGGTCGGTTTGGTCTGGCCGATCGTCTGGTTCATGTCGCCTACTCCGCCGCAATGGGTTCAACAGCAAGATTGTCCGGCGTTTCGCCCGTCTGCGCCCTACGCTCAGCACGCCGGCGGGCGAAATAGGCGCTGGCCGTTCCGACGACGCCCTTCGGCAGGAACAGGGTGACGAGCACGAAAAGACCGCCGAGGGCGAAGAGCCAGAATTCCGGGAATGCCGCGGTGAAGATGCTCTTGCCGCCGTTAACGAGGATGGCGCCGACGATCGGGCCGATCAGCGTGCCGCGCCCGCCGACCGCCGTCCAGATCACCACCTCGATCGAATTGCCGGGTTCGAATTCGCCGGGATTGATGATGCCGACCTGCGGCACGTAGAGCGCGCCGGCGATGCCCGCCATCATCGCCGAGACGGTGAAGGCGAAGAGCTTGATGTGCTCCACCCGATAACCGAGGAAGCGGGTCCTGCTCTCCGCATCACGCACCGCCACGAGCACCTTGCCGTATTTGGAACGCACGATCGCCGAGGTGAGAAGGAGGCAGAGCGCCAGCGTCAGCGCCGAGGCAGCAAAGAGTGCCGCACGCGTACCGTCGGCCTGGATGCTGAAGCCGAGGATATCCTTGAAATCAGTCAACCCGTTGTTGCCGCCGAAGCCCATGTCATTGCGGAAGAAGGCGAGCAGCAGCGCATAGGTCATCGCCTGGGTGATGATCGAGAGATAGACGCCGTTGACGCGCGAGCGGAAGGCGAACCAGCCGAAGACGAAGGCGAGCAGGCCCGGCACCAGCACGACCATCAGCGCCGCGAACCAGAACATGTCGAAACCATACCAGAACCAGGGCAGCTCTTTCCAATTGAGGAAGACCATGAAATCCGGCAACAGCGGATTGCCGTAGGAGCCGCGCGCACCGATCTGGCGCATGAGATACATGCCCATGGCATAGCCGCCGAGCGCGAAAAAGGCGGCATGCCCAAGCGAGAGAATGCCGCAGAAGCCCCAGACAAGATCGAGCGCCAGCGCCAGCAGCGCATAGGTAAGATACTTGCCGAACAGCGAGACCAGATAGGTCGGCACGTGCAGCGGATGATCGGGCGCGGTCAGAAGGTTGAGCGCGGGTACGAGGATGGCGAGGCCGAGGAGGATCGCCACGACGACGAGGATGCTGCGGTCCAGCGATTTCATGAGAAACGACGTGATCATGCTTCGACCGCCCTTCCCTTGAGTGCGAAGAGCCCGCGCGGTTTCTTCTGGATGAACAGGATGATCAACACGAGCACGAGGATCTTGCCGAGCACGGCGCCGGCATAGGGTTCGAGGAACTTGTTGAGGATGCCGAGCGAGAAGGCGCCGACGAGCGTGCCCCAGAGATTGCCGACGCCGCCGAAGACGACGACCATGAAGCTGTCGATGATGTAACCCTGGCCGAGATTGGGCGAGACGTTGTCGATCTGCGAGAGCGCGACGCCGGCCATGCCGGCGATGCCGGAGCCGAGCGCAAAGGTCAGCGCGTCGACCCAGGGCGTGCGGATGCCCATGGAGGAAGCCATGCGGCGGTTCTGGGTCACGGCCCGCATCCGCAGGCCCATCGATGTCCGTTTCAACAGGAAGAGCAGAGCGGCAAAGACGGCCAGCGCAAAGACGATGATCCACAGCCGGTTCCAGGTGATCGTCAGCCCGCCGAGATCGAAGGCGCCGGACATCCAGGAGGGATTGCCGACCTCACGGTTGGTCGGCCCGAAGATCGAGCGCACCGACTGCTGCAGGATCAGCGACAAGCCCCAAGTGGCAAGCAGGGTTTCCAGCGGGCGGCCATAGAGGAAACGAATGACGCCGCGTTCGATTGCAAGGCCGACGGCCCCGGTGACGAGAAAGGCAAGCGGCAAGGCGATCGCCAGCGACCAGTCAAAAAGCGCGGGATAGGAATTGCGCACGACCTCCTGCACCATGAAGGTCGTGTAGGCGCCAAGCATGACCATCTCGCCATGGGCCATGTTGATGATGCCCATGACGCCGAAGGTGATGGCAAGCCCGATCGCCGCCAGCAGCAGAACGGAGCCGAGCGACAGGCCGTACCAGACATTCTGGCCGGCGCTCCAAAGCGCCTGGGTCTGTTCGATGCGGGCGATCGCCGCCTCGATATCGGGTTTGAGGGAAGCATCGGCAGTGGCCAGCGCGGATGTCAGAACGGCAAGCCCGTTGCGCCCATTGCCCTCGGCAAGGAGTGTTATCGCCTGGCGCTTTTCATCGTCGCCTCGCTCCGACAGGAGGAGCGTCACGGCTCTCGCCTCGTCGAGAACCCTGCGAACTGTTGCATCCTTTTCGGCCGCAATCGCGGTCTCGATCGCCTCGAGCGCATCGGCATTCGGCGTCTGCAGCATCGACTGCGCCGCCTTCAGTCGGGCGCCGGCGTCATCGCTGAAAAGGGTCAGGCCGCCGAGCGCACTGCGCACGGCGCGGCGCACCGCATTGTTCACCTTGACCTTCTGCATCGCCGCCTTTGGCGCTTGCCCAGCTTCCGTTCCCGTCACGGGATCGACGAGCAGCAGGTCCGCGCCTTGCGCCTTGACGAGGAAGACCTTGCCATCGGATTTGCGCTGATAGAGCTCTCCCTCGCCCAGTGCCTCCAAAACGGGAATGACCTTGGCGTCACCGGTCTTGGCGAGCGCCGAGATCCGCTCGTCCATTTCCGAAAGTTTCGCGGCGCCGAGCTGGTCGACCAGCGCGCCAAGGTCGTCCGCCGCACGCAGACCGACCACGTGGGTCGATATCAACAGGCACAGCGCAACAAACAGGATCTGCAGAATTCGGTACATTACCCTCTCGCTCGGGTCTTGCCGTGTCGCGTGGGCGACGGGCGTTTCGGTCGAGGATTTCACGTTAAGATCCCTCCGCCCGGCCGCATCATCGGACGGAGGGATGCTTGCCCCCGGATTTCGTCATGCAAGGATTGGCCGGGCGGACTGCCCGCCCGGTCTATGACTCGGTGATGAAATCAGGAGCCTTTGCCGCCGCATTTGCCGGTGGCGACGTTGAAGTTGCCGCACGACATCGGCGCGCGCCAATCGGAGATCAGGTCCTTCGAGTCGGGCAGATAGTCGGACCATTCGTCGCCGACGACGAGCCCGGGGGTTTCCCAGACGGTCTCGAACTGGCCGTCGCCCTGGATCTCGCCGATCAGCACCGGCTTGGTAATGTGGTGGTTCGGCATCATCGTCGAATAGCCGCCCGAGAGGTTCGGCACGGAGACGCCGATCATCGCGTCGAGAACGGCGTCGGTATCGGTGGTGCCTGCCTTCTCCACTGCCTTCAGCCACATGTTGAAGCCGATGTAATGCGCTTCCATCGGGTCGTTGGTCACGCGCTTGTCGTTCTTGGTATAGGCCTTCCAGGTTTTGATGAACTCGGCATTGGCGGGTGTGTCGACCGACTGGAAATAGTTCCAGGCGGCGAGATGCCCCACGAGCGGAGTGGTATCGAGGCCGGCGAGTTCCTCTTCGCCAACCGAGAAGGCGACGACCGGGATATCCTCGGCCTTGACGCCCTGGTTCGCCAGTTCCTTGTAGAAGGGTACGTTGGCATCGCCGTTGATGGTTGAGACGACGGCGGTCTTCTTGCCGGCCGAACCGAACTTCTTGATGTCGGAAACGATCGTCTGCCAGTCGGAGTGACCGAAGGGCGTGTAGTTGATCATGATATCCTCGGGCTTCACGCCCTTGGAGATGAGATAGGCCTCGAGGATCTTGTTGGTCGTGCGCGGATAGACATAGTCGGTGCCGGCGAGCACCCAGCGCTCGACGCTTTCGTTCGCCATCAGGTAGTCGACGGCCGGGATCGCCTGCTGGTTCGGAGCGGCACCGGTATAGAAGACGTTGCGCTGGCTTTCCTCGCCCTCGTACTGGACCGGATAGAAGAGGATCGAATTGAGCTCCTCAAACACCGGCAGGACCGACTTGCGCGACACCGAGGTCCAGCAGCCAAAGACCGCCGAAACCTTGTCGACCGAGACCAGTTCGCGCGCCTTTTCGGCAAAGAGCGGCCAGTCGGATGCCGGGTCGACGACGACGGCTTCTAGTTTTTTGCCGAGCAGGCCGCCCTTCTTGTTCTGCTCGTCGATCAGCATCAGCATGGCATCTTTCAACGTCGTCTCGGAGATCGCCATGGTGCCGGAGAGCGAATGCAGGATGCCGACCTTGATCGTGTCATCGGCGGCGAAGGCGCCGTTGAACGCTGTCGTCGACAGGACGGCAGCTAGGAATGCGCCGGTGACGCTTGCCTTGATATTCATCTGATGGAACCCCTCTCGTTCTGGAGCAACTGGGCTTTCGGTGCTTTTTAGCCGTTGCTTGAGGGGATCATCGGACAGCCACGCTGCACTGCACATACGTCATTCTACGTAGGCGCCGGGGGCAAAGAGGAACGGCCGACGACGGGAAGGCCGAAGCTCACGCGCAATCGTCCCCGTCCATGCTTGACCTTGCCACCGTTGGAAGCTCTAGAAACGGACAGGCCAACGGCATCGGACCGAGCGATCGCGTCACGGAATCGACGTGAATCGACTGTCAGCAAAGGCTGGCAACGACAGCAACGGTCGAGCTTGCGCGGGGGGCAGGGTGTTTCAAATCTCGGGGCCGACAGGCATGACGTCTTCATTACATCCCCATTGGGACTTCGCCCGCGAGATGCGTTCGATCCTGCTTCGCTTCGTCGCTTTCGCCATCCTGCTCGCAAACCTGCTGCTCGGCGGCAACGAGGGCGCAGAACGGATGCACGCGATCGTCGTCGTCAGCTATCTCGCGATCAGCATCGCCTCCGTGGCGACGGCCCACTACCTGCCTGGCCGTTCGTGGCTGAAGACCTTTTTCGTGGTCCTCGACGCCCTGTTGGTCGCGCTGCTGCTCTACGCGCACATCCTCGCCGGGCCGGTAACGGAAAACCACAATCTGACGACCACGGGCCTGGTCGTCGCCTTTATCCTGCTCGTCCATGTCGGCCTGAAGCTCGAACGACGGCTCGTTCTCATCTTTTCAAGCATCGTGCTCGTTGCCTGGGTGGCGATGCTCGCTACGACCGCCGCAAGGCATCAGGCCGCCGGCACGCTTTCCCTGCTCGGGTCGTTCTTCAACCAGGATCTCGGCCTGACTGTCAGCTTCGGTTTCACGGCCTTTGCCATCTATCTTCTCGCGCGCGATCACGACCGGACCCGCAAGGAAGCGCTGAAAGCGGATCAACGACGCCAGAACCTCTCCCGGTTTTTCTCGCCGCTGGTGGTCTCGGCGCTGCAGGAAAAAGGCGATGCGCTTGGCCTCGAACGCCGAGACGCTGCGATCATGTTCGTCGACCTGCGCGACTTCACCCTGTTTTCCGAGACAGCCCCTGCTCCTGAACTCGCCTTCGTCCTGGCGGAATACCGTCAGCTCGTCTCCCAGACGATCTTCGAGCATGGCGGCACGGTGGACAAATTCATTGGCGACGGTGTGATGGCCGTCTTCGGCCAGCCGAGGCCGATGGACGACGACGCGGATCGGGCGATGGCCTGCGCCCTCGATCTCGTCGACGCGCTAAACGACTGGAAGAACCACAATGCGCTAAACGGCCACCCCGCCCTCGATGCCGGCATCGGCCTGCACTACGGCAAGGTCGTCGGCGGCGTTCTGGACAGCGGTTGCCACAGCGAATTCACTGTCATCGGCGATGCGGTCAATGTCGCCCAGCGCTTGGAAAGCCTGTCCAAAGCACTCGACGCGCCACTGGTGGTGTCGGCCGCGCTGATGGCGCGCCTCAGGGCTCCGGTTCCACCCGCCAACTGGGTGGCGCAGAACGACGTCTCGCTACCCGGTCGCAGGCTCCCTGTCGATGTCTGGTATCTGCCCCGCCACGCCGCAGGCATGTCCGCCGCGTCGACGTCCCCCTATGAGAGCGGCACCATGCAAACCGCTCTCAGGGGACCGGTTTTCCAATCAACCGATACCGACACCCGCACGTAATAGTCCATGCCTCGTCTGTTACCGGCCACCGAGGCTGAGCTTGAAGCGTGTGGTGAAATCGCCGCCCCACCACATCGGAAAGTTGGTGCCCCACTTGTTGTTGTGGATGTTGAAGCGAACCCCTTCGGAGTAGTCGGGTAGATCCTTGCAGAAGGCCATGAACGGCCATGCTTGAGGTGCTACCAGCGGCGTATCGAGGTTCTCGACCATCAGCTCTGCGCCTGCTTCGTGCGTCCCCCGGACGGCCGTGACCGCCTGAAGTTGGGCACCGCCGGCACGGGCGAAATTGTCGGTCGCGTGCCAGAGCCCCATCTTGCGCACGATCCACTCAGAGCGCCCCTCGGGTGTGAACGACAGGAAGCTTGCTTCCGGCATACGGTTGGCATTCTTGCCGTAGAGCGTCAGCCGGATATCGAGGCCGTCCTTCCCGCCGGAGAATTCAATGGCGATCTCAGCCGGTGCGCCGAATTGCTCGACCGCCTCGGCCGGCATTGCCGCGACGATCGACGTCGCCGTCGTGCCCCGAAGCTTAGGTGAATAGGTTTGCGAACGGGCCTCCGCGACCTGGGCAAGCCCGGGCTTGTCATGATCGAGCACCGCCCAGTCCATCCAATGCGTCAGGTAGGTATCCATGTGACGGCGCACATCGCCGGCATCATAACTTTCGTAGCGATAGGCGATCAGCGAGCCGTTGGCGCCGCGGATCGTTCGACCGTCGGGCGCTGTCAGCGCGGCAACGTCGCCCGTTACCGGATCGAGGTCGATGACCCAGCCGCCAACGTCAAGTCTTGCTGCAGCACTGCCGGGTTCGGGCCGCGGCGAAACGGCAAGCTCGGCAAGCGCCGCTTCGGCGCGCGCGGCATCCTCCGCATCCAGCTCCGCAACGGCCTGGTCGAGATAGGCGCGCTGCTCCGCCCAGGATGCCTCCGTATAGTGGAAACGAGGATCCGTCTTTCGCGCCGCCTCGAAAGCCGGGCGCGCCCAGGCCTTTTCGTCGCGCAGGAAAGATTTGATATCGACGCCGCAGGTGTGTTCGGCAACCAGCGCCAGCTTGCGCCCGAAGGCCTGACGGCTCGCCGTCATCCGCTCCTCCGCGAAGCGACCGTAGAGCCGCTGCAGTGCGAGATAGCGGGAGATCTTTTCCGGATCGGTGCCGCTGCCGTGGATCCAGCTATCGCCGAGTTCCTTTTTCACGACCGGGAAGCGCTCGCGTGCCTCCCACATCAATGCGCCGTAGTCCTCAAGCGTCGCCGCGCGCACGCTGGCGCCGGGCTCGTGCTTCAGGATCTCGCGATAGGCTTCGGCCGTCTGCGACACGCTCTGCGGTCCGATATTGTCGCTCGTATGGGCGAAGCTCAGGCCGTCGGAAATCCCCTCCGGGAAATAAGTCTCGCCATAGGAGCGCTGGTACATGACGACGATTTCCGCGCCATCAGGCGCCCGCCAGCGGTAAACGTCAGGGATTTCCGGCGGCGGCGAGGCCGAGTTCACGCCGATGTGCAAGAAGCGTACGCCGGCTTGCGCCAAGAGCGGCACCATGCCGAGCGTATGGCCGGGCACGTCGGTCATCTTGGCGGCGATCGTCTTCAGGCCGAAGCGGCGGTCGAGCTCCTGCGCATAGGAAAGCCCGGTGCGAAAAAGGTCCGGCGACATCAACTCCGTATGCGTCGTGAACGGCAGCGCGTGCCAGCGGATCAGGCCGCGCTCGATCGCCTGCTCCAGCCGCGCGACCTCTTCCTTCGAGCGAGAATTCAGGTGATCCCAGATCAGCCAGGCGCCCGTCGTCCAGACGAACAGCGGCTCGTCCGGGTTCTCATTGTAGAAGTGTGCGCCGGTTTCGATCGCCTGCGGAATGAAGCGCTCGTGATACTGCTTTCGGATCTTCTCGGCGTGATCGGTAAAGCCGATGTCGAGATGGGTCTTGAAGACGACGTGGATGCGTTTTTTGGTCATGTTCGCTACCTTCAGCCGACGGTGCCCCGCACGATCAGGCGGGTGTTGAGTGTCTCGGTAAACGGCTCGGCATCGGGCGCACGAAGCCGCATCAGGATGAGGCGGACGAGCGCACGCACGCGCTCTTCGAGGTCGATGCGCACGGTGGTGAGGTTGTAGCTCTTCCAGTGCGCCTGCGGGATGTCGTCGAAACCGACGACCTTGACGTCCTCAGGCACCGAAAGCCCGAGCTCGTGGCGCAGCGCGTCGATCGCGCCGAAGGCGCCGACGTCATTGGCCGCAAAGATCGCGTCCGCACCATCGCCGACCCGGAAGAGGTCGAGCGTCGCCTGATAGGCTGTGTCATAGGTGTAATCACCCGCAAGCACGATCGGCGCATCCATGCCGCGTTCGGCGAGCGTCTCCTTGAGAGTGCGCTCGCGCTCGGCATTGGCGAGTGACTGCGCCTTGCCGCCGAGGTAGGCGATGCGGCGCGCGCCGTAACCCTGAAGCAATGCAACGGCCTGCTCGATGCCGTTCTTCTGTCGGACAAGCAGCCGATCGTAGAGCGTGCCCGAAGCCGCGCCCGCGAACTGCTCGACGTCGTCGTAGATGACGTAGATCGGCACGGCGCGATCGAGAAAACCACAGAGCACATCAGGCAGGATGTTCTCGGTAAAGGCGATCACCGAGTCCGGATTGAAGCCGCGCATATAGGTGAGCAGCCGCGGATCCATGCTGAAATCGGCCTTCACCTTGAACAGCAGCGTGGCGAAGCCTTCTGCCTGAAGCGCGGTCGTCAGCGCGTCGATCTCCTGGCTCTCCCAGGGACTGCAGACATCCGGCACGATCATGCCGACGAGGTGCGAACGTCCGGTAACCAGCGAACGCGCCGCCATGTCGGGCGTGTAGTTTAACTCGCGCGCCACCTTGAGAATGCGGTCACGTTTTTCCGGCTTCAGCGAGGCGTTCGGGTTGAAGGCCCGGGACACCGCGACACGGGAGACATTGGCCGCGCGCGCCACCTGGTCTGCGGTGGCTCGGGCAGCTTTCTTTTCGGCGCGATCGTTCATCTATCCGTCACAAAATGAAAACGTGTTCACTCACAAAAGAGGACAACTCGCCGATTTCGTCAAGTGGAATAGAAATTCTCCCGACAATCGCAGAAAGAACACCTGGTCCGTGTTGACAAAGATGAAAGCGTGTTCATTCTTGATCGTCGTCGGGACAGCGGACCTGGAGGAGGACCGGACTGTCGCAGCCAGACACATGGGTCCTTGAGAGGATCGACCGGGAGGAGAAAACATGCGTACCAGGTTTCATTCCCTATTGCTCAGCGCAGCCGCGGCCATCGCCTTTGCCGCGCCGGTGAGCGCCACCGAACTCAACATCACCTGCCGCTGCATCATCGGCGGCGTAAACAGCGGCATGGCCGAGTGGATCGAAAAGAAGGTCATTCCGGCCTTTACCGAGAAGATGAAGGCCGAAGGCAAGGACGTCACCGTCAAGCTCACCCAGTTCGGCGGCGAGGACGAGCAGCTGACGCAGCAGCTCGCGCTCGATTTCTCCACCGGCGCCGGCCCTGATGTCTCCGGCTTCGACGGTTTCCTGATCCCGAGCTTCGTCCAGGGCAATCTCCTGAAGTCGCTCGAGGAAGTGGCCGGCCCAGACGTTCCGAAGTGGGAGGGCTGGCGGCATATCTCCGACGGCACCAAGGCGCTGATGAGCTACCAGGGCAAGCCCTATGGCATCGCGCTCGGCACCGACGCCCGCATGATCTTCGTGCGCAAGGACCTGTTCAAATCGGCCGGCCTCGATGCCGACAGCTGGCAGCCGAAGTCGTGGGAAGAGCTGCTCGACGCCGCCCGCAAGATCAAGGCGGCCGCCCCCGACAGCTTCCCGTTGCAGCTCAACGCCGGCGTCTCCATGGGCGAGGCGACCACCATGCAGGGCTACTGGATGGCGCTGCTCGGCACCGGCGAACAGGTCACCGACGACAGCGGCAAATATATCGTGTCGAGCCAGGGCATCCTCGACACGCTGAAGCTCTACAAGACCATCTATGTCGACGACAAGCTCGGCGACCAGCGCGCGCAGCTGCTTGCCGACGGCCGCAACCGCACCTTCGCCAATTTCCGCGATGGCAAGACTGCGATGCTCGTCGAGGGCGACTGGTTCTATCGCTCGGTCACAGCACCCGGCGCCGAATTCGCCGTCGCCGATCGCGACAACACCATGACCTGGAAGAAGATGCCCGCCGCAGCACCCGGAAAGGGCTTACGCGGCCAGGATTTCGTCACGATGTCCGGCGGCACCGGCTTCGTCATCAATCCGCATACGGACGCGCCTGTCGAATCCTGGGCGCTGCTTTCCTTCATGAACAGCAAGGAGCAGCTCGACGCGTTCCAGGAAATCCAGCCGGCCATCCGTATCCGCGACGACGTGGCGATCCCGAACTCGCCGTTCCTGACGGAAACGGCAACGACGCTGCTGCCGATCACCACGGCCCGTCCGAACGACGCCAATTACAACAAGGTCTCGACCGAGATCCAGCGCATGACCGAAAGCGTCGTTTCCGGCGAGCTCTCGCCCGAGGACGCGATGGCCCAGTACAAGGCGGCCGTCATCGCCATCGTCGGCGAAGAAAACACCGTCAGCACGCTCTAAAGCCAATGCGGGATGTGGCCGCAACGGGGCCCTCATCCCGCTTCGATCCAACGACAGAGCGCCCGGCTGCCATCCGTGGCCGGGCTCCCGATCCAGGATATGGGCATGAAACGCGCATGAAGAAATTCTCCCTGCTTTCGACGCGCGCCGGCGCGCTTTTCCTGGCACCGGCCACGGCCCTCGTCGGGGTCTTCGTCATCGTTCCCTTCTTCTGGGTGATCTTCGTTTCCTTCACCAACCGCACACTGCTCGGCCGCACGGCCGTCGACCCCGATTTCGTCGGCCTGCAGAACTATTTCGCGCTCTTCAATCCGGCGACCTTCTTTACCCGCGGCCAGTTCGGGTTTTCGCTGATCCTGACGATCCAGTTCGTGCTGCTCTCGGCGCTGATCGGCCAGGCGCTGCTCGGGCTGCTGCTCGCCTGGCTCAGCCAGACGGTCACGCCGACGCTCAAATCCTTCCTGCAGACCGCGGTCATCGCCGCCTGGATCTTGCCGGAGGTGGTGATCGGCTTTGCCTGGTTCGCGTTCCTCGATTACGACAACGGCACGCTCAACATGATCCTGCGCGGCCTCGGTCTGCCGCCGGGCGACTGGCTGCTGCAACAACCGTTCTGGGTGATCGTGTTCTTCAACACCTGGCGGGGCGCCGCCTTCTCGATGATGCTGTTTAATTCGGCCTTCCAGTCGATCCCGCCGAGTTATTTCCAGGCAGCCGATGTCGCGGGCGCCACCTCGTGGCAGAAGCTGCGCGACATTGCGCTGCCGCTGATCCGCGGCCATGTCGTCACCGATCTGATCCTCATCACAATGTGGACCTTTAACGTCTTCACGCCGTTCCTGCTCACCCATGGCGGGCCGTCCTATCGCACCGAGATCCTGTCGATCTACACCTACCGCATCGCGTTCAAGGATTTCGAGTTCGGCAAGGGCGCTGCCGTCGGCGTGGTCATCATGCTGATCAATCTCGCCTTCGCGCTCGTCTATCTTCGCCTTGCCCACAAGAAGCCGGTGGAGGCGGAATGATGCAGAAGACTCAGAACATCTTCGTGCGGCGCGCGATCTTTGCGGCCGCTGCCACCTTCCTCGGCACGGTCTTTGCGCTGCCGCTCGTCTGGTTCGTCTTTGCGCCGTTCAATGCCCGTGCCGAACTTGGCCTTGCCATACCGTCGCCCTTCACGCTTTCGAATTTCGCCACCGTCTTCCAGAACACCTTCGCGATGCAGGCGCTGCTGAACAGCCTCATCCAGGCGGCGGGCGGCGTGGTTCTGGTTGGTGGGGCGGCAACGCTTGCCGCCTACGCACTGTCGCGCTCGCCGATCCCCGGCAAGGGCGCCGTCACCTATATCCTGCTGCTCTTCTCGTCGGTCGTTTCAGGCTCGGCGGCGATGGTGCCGATTTTCCTCATCATCTCGGCGGCAGGCCTGATCGATACCCATCTTGCCGTCATTCTCGTCTTTGCCGGCGGGCTGTTGCCGACGGCGATGTTCATTCTTCGCGATTTCATCGACGCCATCCCGCGCTCCTATGAGGAGAGCGCCATGGTCGCCGGCGCCTCGCCGCTGCAGGCGTTCTTCGATGTGGCGCTGCCGGTCATCCGGCCGGGCATCGTCGTGGTTGTCGTCTGGGCCTTCGTCAACATCTGGGGCAGCTTCCTCATCCCCTTCATCCTGTTGCGCAGCGACAAGCTGATGCCGGCATCCGTCGCGATCTACTCCTTCTATTCGGAGGCCGGCACACCAATCGTCACGCTGCTGGCTGCCTATTCGCTGATCTATTCGCTGCCCGTCATCGCCCTCTATCTCTTCGTGAATTGGAAATTCGGTTTCCGGTTCTTCGGTGGCATCAAGTCGTAATCGGAAATCTGTCATGGCCTCTGTCGAATTCCAGAACATCTCCAAGACCTTCGGCGCCTTCGTCGCCGTGCCCGACATCAGCTTCCAGATCGCCGACGGCGAGTTCATCTGCCTGCTCGGCCCGTCGGGCTGCGGCAAGACGACGAGCTTGCGCATGATCGCGGGTCTCGAAACGCCAAGCTCCGGCCGGGTGATGATCGGCGGCAGGGACGTCACCTATCTGCATCCGAAGGACCGCGGCATTTCCATGGTCTTCCAGGACTATGCGCTCTATCCGCACATGAACATCGCCGACAACATCGCCTATCCGCTGAAGGTGCGCGGCGAGGCCGAAACCAAGCGTCATGCCCGGGCAAAGGATGTGGCCGACGTGCTCAAGATCGGCGACCTTCTGAAGCGGTTGCCGAGCCAGATTTCCGGCGGCCAGCAGCAGCGCACGTCGCTCGCCCGCGCACTGGTCTATCCGAGCGAAGTCTATCTCTTCGACGAACCGCTCTCGAACCTCGACGCGAAGCTCCGGCTCGAAGCCCGCGGCTTCCTCAACCATCTGCAGCGCGACATGGGCATGACTGCCGTTTACGTCACCCACGACCAGGCGGAAGCGATGGCGCTCGCGACCCGCATCGCCGTCATGGACAAGGGACGGATCGTGCAATTCGCCCCGCCGATCGAGATTTATCGCCGGCCGGCGACCACTTTCGTCGCCAATTTCGTCGGCAACCCGCCGATGAACCTGGTTCCGGTCGAGGCGTCCGTAGGCGACGGCGCGCTGCATCTGCGCGCCGACGGACTTCAGGTTGCGCCGATCGAACTCACCGACGCCGTCGCCAAGGCGGCGAGATCAGGCAAGATGACGCTTGGCGTGCGCCCGGAGCACCTACGCATCGCCGGCGCCACCGACCACAACATTCTTTCCGGCGAGCTCTTCGCCAACGAGAACATGGGGCCGGAAAGCCTCGTTACGCTCGAGCGCGGCGACAACGGCCGCGTCACGGCGCGCATTTTCACCGATGACGAAATCAAGGTCGGAACCTCCGTGCACCTCGCCTTTGACGCCAGGCACGTCACCCTCTTTGACGACACCGGCGCGCGCATTCCCGCAGCCGACGAGCGCTGAGGCCGCTATGTTGGAATTTTCCGCGAGGATCACCCGCAGGGATCAGGCGGCCGATCCCTATTTCTACGTCCCCTTCGATGTACCTGAGGGCGTGACGCGGATCGACGTGACGCTGAGCTATCCGAAGTCGGAGCAGTGCATCATCGATCTCGGCGTGCTTGACCCGCGCGCAACCGACTATCCGACCGATCAGGGATTTCGCGGCTGGAGCGGCGGCGCGCGCGACCACTTTTTCGTCGCCACCGACGACGCCACCCCCGGCTACATCCATGGCGAGATACCCTCCGGGCGGTGGAAGGTCATGTTGGGTCTCTATAAAGTCCCCGAAGACGGCGTCGACGTGCTGGTGATCGTAGACCATGACAGCAGCCGGCGTGCGATCGCGCCGCAGCCGTCGCGACAGTTTCCGGTCCGCAAGGGGGCCGGCTGGTATCGCGGCGACCTTCATTGCCACACGTTCCATTCGGATGCGGCCGGTTCCCCGGAACTGCTGCACGCCGCCGCGCGACAGGCAGGGCTCGACTTCCTGGCGGTCGCCGACCACAACACCATAACCCAGCGGCGCTACTTCCATCCGCATTCCTCCGCCGACCTCGTCTTCATCCGCGCCATGGAAATCACCACCGCCGTCGGCCACGCCAATGTCTTCGGCGTCGACGACTGGATCGATTTCCGCATGACCAGGCCCGAGCATGCCCATACGCTCGAACGTCTCGTGCATGAGCGCGGCGGACTGCTGTCGATCAACCACGACAAGCCGACCATCCCCTGGGATTACGACCTGCCCAAGATCGACTGCATGGAGGTCTGGCAATCCCATTGGCTTGCCTGGAACTGGGTATCGCTGGAGCGCTACCAGCAGCGGCTGGCCTCCGGCCTGAAGATCTCTGCCATCGGCGGTAGCGACTTCCATCAGCCGGCGCTACTGATGCCGGAGGGGCCTCTGGTGCTCGCACGCCCGACGACGGTGCTCTTTCTCGCAGAGCTTTCGGAAGAGGCCGTGCTCGGCGCAATGAAATCCGGCCACGGCTATGTCACCGAAGGCCCAACGGGACCGCATCTGGAACTCACCGCCAACGGCCAGCCCATGGGATCGACCGTCACCGGGCAAGTTGCGGCAGAGGCTTTGGTTCGCGGCGCCAAGGGCGACAAACTCCTGTGGCTCGATGCCTCCGGCATCGTCGGGGAGCAGATGATCGAGGCAGACGACTGGACGGGCCACTATATGGGTTCGCCGTCGATTTTCCTGCGAGCCGAGATCGTCGCGTTCGCGAGCCGAGACGCCATCGTCGCTGCTTTCCGCGAGGCGCTGCCCGGAAATAGCCTGCCGTGGCAACTCTCCAATGACGATCTCGCGCAGCGCACGGTTCGCCGCGCCATCAGCAATCCGGTTTATTGCATCCCCGCCTGACCGCCGAGACCATCAGACCTCAAATGCGCCCGGATCACCGCATTCGGCTATCCCCATAGCCGAATCCGCTGGTCGCGCTTTTTCTTTGCTGCACCGCACATTTTCACCGTTGCAGTAATTTTAAGCAGAAAACATCCGTGCTAAGAAAAAAGGCAGGACCTCCCTCGACGGCACGTTAGGAACCCCATGGCGGCACGCCAGCGCATTATCCCCGTTCGGCGTGAATACAATCGCTGGGTCGCCAACCAGACGCTGGAAGACTATGCGCTGCGCTTCACCGCCAAGAGCGCGCGACGCTTTTCCTCCGAACGCATTTCCCAGACGGCGATTGGCGCGATCTCCTTTCTGGCGCTGGAAGCGATCGGCGGCGCGATCACCATGTCCTATGGCACCACCAACGCAATCGTCGCGATCCTGGTCGCGAGCCTGATGATCCTGACGGTTGGGCTGCCGATCAGCCGTTATGCCATCCGCCACGGCGTCGACATCGATCTTCTGACCCGCGGCGCCAGCTTCGGCTATATCGGCTCGACGCTGACCTCGCTGATCTATGCGAGCTTCACCTTCATCCTCTTTGCGATCGAGGCCTCTATCATGTCGGGAGCGCTCGAACTCGCACTCGGCATCCCCTTGTGGATCGGCTACATCGTCAGTGCCGTCATGGTCATCCCACTCGTCACCCACGGCGTGCGGCTGATCAGCAAGTTCCAGCTCGTGACCCAGCCCTTCTGGATCGTTCTCAATATCCTGCCCTTCGCCTTCATCGCCTTTGCCGATTGGGAAAAAGTCGGCGCCTGGCTTGCCTATTCCGGCATTCATCACGCATCAGGGCCGCCCGGTACGATCGCCCCTTTCGATCTCGTCGAATTCGGGGCGGCATCGGCCGTGATCTTCGCGCTGATGGCGCAGATCGGCGAGCAGGTCGACTTCCTGCGTTTTCTGCCGCCGGACGGCCAGCGCAAGCTGCATCACCGCATCGCCATCTTTCTTGCCGGCTCCGGCTGGGTGCTCGTCGGCGCGCCGAAACTGCTCGCCGGCTCCTTCCTCGTGGTTCTGGCGCTTACTGCCGGCGTGCCCTCGACCAGGGCGGCCGATCCGGCGCAGATGTACTACACCGCCTTCGGCTACATGATCCCGTCGGAAACGGCAGCCCTCCTGCTGATGGTCGCCTTCGTCGTCGTCTCGCAGCTGAAGATCAACGTGATGAACGCCTATGCCGGGTCGCTCGCCTGGTCGAACTTCTTTTCGCGGCTGACGCACAGCCATCCGGGCCGCGTCGTCTGGCTCATCTTCAACGTCGCGATCGCGCTTCTTCTGATGGAACTCGGCATCTATCGGCTGCTCGAGGAAACGCTCGGCGTCTTTTCGATCATCGCCATGGCCTGGCTCTGCACGATTTCGGCCGACCTCTTCATCAACAAGCCGCTTGGCCTATCGCCGCCCGGTATCGAATTCAAGCGCGCGCATCTCTACGACATCAACCCGGTCGGCCTCGGCGCCATGGCGATTTCGGCGACGGTGGCGCTGACGGCGCATTTCGGCGTATTCGGCGACATCGCCGCTTCGCTCGCACCCTATATCGCACTCGTTGTGGCTTTCATCGCCTCGCCGTTGATTGCCTGGGGTACCGACGGCAATTTCTACCTCGCCCGCAAGCCACGCCGGAGCTGGGCCAGCAAGACCGAGATCACCTGCTCGATCTGCGAACATCCGTTCGAGCCGGAGGACATGGCCTGGTGTCCGGCCTATGCCGCGCCGATCTGCTCGCTCTGCTGCTCGCTCGACAGCCGCTGCCACGACATGTGCAAGCCGAAGGCGCGCTTCAACGCCCAGGTCGCGACCGTCGCCAACACGCTGCTGCCCAGCGCGATCACCGAAAAGCTGGCGACCCGTCTCGGCCGCTACGCGATCTCCGCCGTTTTGTCGATCGCCGGCATCGGCCTGATTTTGGCTATGATCGCCCACCAGACGGCCGGATCATCCCCAGAGGTCGCCGCGGTGGTCGAGCGTACCGTCGCCGTCGTCTTCTTTGTCTTCGCCGTGCTCGCGGGCATCGTCTCCTGGTTCTATGTGCTCGCCCATGACAGCCGCGTGGTGGCCGAAGAAGAATCCTCCCGCCAGAACACGCTGCTGCTGAAAGAAATCGCCGCCCACAAGAAGACGGACGCCGCCCTGCAGCAGGCAAAAGAAACTGCGGAAGCCGCCAATCGCGCCAAGAGCCGCTATGTCGTCGGCCTCAGCCATGAGCTCAGAACGCCGCTCAACGCCGTGCTCGGCTACGCCCAGGTGCTGGAGCGCGACGAGACCATTCCGCCGGCGCGACAGGGCGCGATCAAGGTCATCAAGCGCAGCGCCGACCATCTCTCCGGCCTGATAGACGGGCTGCTGGATATCTCCAAGATCGAGGCCGGCAAGCTGCAGGTCTATTCCAACGAGATCAACATTTTCGATTTCCTCGACCAGATCGTCGAAATGTTCCGGCCGCAGGCGCAGGCAAAAGGCATCGCCTTTGAGCACGAGCGCGCCGCCAGCCTGCCGCGTTATGTGAAAACCGACGAGAAGCGCCTGCGCCAGATCCTCGTCAACCTTCTCTCCAACGCACTGAAATTCACGGAGCGCGGCGGCATCCGCCTGGATGTCGCCTATCGAAGCCAGGTGGCGACCTTCACCGTTATCGATAGCGGTCGTGGCATTGCTGACAAGGACCTGCCGCGCATCTTCGACCCTTTCCAGCGCGGCGAGGCCGAGCATCAAGGCAGCATGCCAGGCCTCGGGCTGGGCCTGACGATCACCCGGCTTTTGACGCAGACGCTCGGCGGCGAAATCGCCGTCACGAGCACGCTTGGCAAAGGCACCACCTTCCGCGTCCGGCTGATGCTTTCGGCCGTCGACCGTCCGGCGCTCGCGGCACCCGTCCGGCGCGTCACTTCCTATCTCGGCTCGCGGCGCACGATCGTCGTCGTCGACGACAATGCCGATCATCGCACGTTGATGCGCGAGATCCTGGTGCCTATGGATTTCACGGTCTTCGCCATCCCATCCGGGGCCGATTGCCTGTCCCTCCTTGCGGACGTCAGCCCTGACCTCTTCCTGATCGACATATCGATGCCGGGCATGAACGGCTGGGAACTCGCCGCCAGGCTGCGTGAAGCAGGAGAAACGGCGCCGATCATCATGCTGTCGGCCAATATCGGCGACGGCTCGACCACCGGCGCCTTCACCGGCCACAACGACACGCTCGCCAAACCCTTCGTCGTCGGCCAACTCGTCGACAAACTTGCGGTGCATCTTGACCTCACCTGGATCCACGAAGACGAGGAACAGCCGCCGCATGCCGCGCCAACGGTCCGGTCGATGACGCGTCCGGACCTCCATCATGTGCAGGAACTGATCCGCCTCGGCGAGATCGGTTACATCAGGGGCATCGAGGCCAAATTGACGGAGATCGCGCTCGCACCCGAACACCAATCCTTTGTCGAGGAGGCGCGGACCTATGTGCAGGCCTTCGATCTTTCCGGCTACGACGCCTTCCTCAGGAACAACACCCAAGAAGGAGGCGAGGCCCGTGGCTGAGACCTATGACCGCCGCGACATCGTTCTGCTCGTCGATGATTCGCCGGAAGCCCTCGGTTTCCTGACCGAAGCGCTGGAGCAATCGGGCTTCTCCGCGCTGATCGCAACGTCGGGCAACGCCGCGCTTTCGATCGCGGAGCGCATTACTCCCGACGTCATTCTGCTTGACGCGGTCATGCCGGGCATGGACGGGTTCGAAACCTGCCGGCGCCTCAAGGCCAACGCCGCCGTCGGCCAGACGCCGGTACTGTTCATGACCGGATTGACCGAGACCGAGCATGTTGTCCGCGCCCTTGAAGCCGGCGGCGTCGACTATCTGACGAAGCCTATCAACATCGACGAGCTCCGGGCACGCATCCGCGTCCATCTCTCCAACGCGCGCTCCGCCCAGAGCGCCCGCGTCGCGCTCGATGCGGCCGGGCGCCATCTCCTGGCTGTGCGCGCAGATGGCAGCATCTGCTGGTCGACGCCGCAGGCAACCCGCCTCGTCAATGCCGCAACCGGCCGTGACGATGGACTGAGCACGGTCACGAAACGCATAGCGCGCTGGATGGATAACCGCACCCGCGGGCCGTCATCGCCCGAAGAGAGCTTCACGCTCGACCAACCCGGCCAAGCGGGCCTGCAGATATCCTATCTCGGCGGCATCGGCCCGAATGAATATCTCTTCCGCCTGACGGCCGAGAACCGGCTGACGGACGACGAAATGCTGCGCCAGCACTTCGCGCTGACGCAGCGGGAATCCGAGGTGCTTCTGTGGATCGCCAAGGGCAAGGCGAACCGCGACATCGGCGAGATCCTCGGCCTGAGCGCGCGCACAGTAACCAAGCATCTGGAACAGATCTATGTGAAGCTCGGCGTCGAGAACCGGGCATCGGCCGCCGTCAAGGCAACGCAGGTTCTGCACGGGATCTGAAGCGAAGAATGGAACATCCGCCACGCTGACACGTTCGGCTGGTGACCCAGATGCCCACTGATGTACTATTGATGCCGCTGAACGGAGGGTTGCATCCATGCCACGATGGCTGTTGCTTGTCGTCATGACCGCATGCGCCGCCGGCGTTGCGCGCGCGGACGAGGGCGCGTTCCTGAAGTCCTTGGGCGGGAGCTGGGCGGGCAGCGGCGTCGTCCGTATCCGGACCAACATGTCGCCAGTCAACGTGTCCTGCAGCTTCAATTCCGAAGCAATCGGCCTCGCGCTGTCGATGGCCGGTGTCTGCCGGGGCATGTTGCTGATCTCACGCTCCATCGACGCGAAGCTTCGCTATACAGGCTCAACCTATAGCGGCTCTTATCTCGGCCCGCGCGGCGGCCGTGCCGGTCTCAACGGCAGTCGCCGCGGCGATGCGATCAATCTGACCATCCGTTGGGCTAAGGAAGTCAACGGCGACCGCCGCGCCGACCTGACCGTACGCAAGATCGGCGCCGACGGCATGCAGTTGACGACGGTTGATGTCGACCCAGCTTCCGGCAAGCGGGTGGTGACGAGCGAGATCAACCTCAAGCGAAAATAGCGGAAGAAGTGCCGCCCTCGACGAGAGCGGCCACTCAGCGCAGTCAGGCCGCGGCCGCGGTGCGAGTGTCGTAGTCGGCTGTCCATTGCAGCGACGGGCGCTGCCCGCAGCGTTCGACCCACGCCTTGACGACCGCGCTGTCCGGTGTCGCTGCAGGATACCAGGCAAAGGGCGAATGCAGCAGCAGGTCGACCGCCGAGTAGTGTTCGCCCATCAGATAGGGCCTGTCCTTCAGCGCGTTTTCAAGGCGCTGTGCCATCTGTTCCGGACCGCGGAAGGTGCTATCCAGATAGGGATGCGAAAGCCCCGCCGCCTGCGTGATCAGCACCGGCTCGACGACGCCGGCATACCAGGCAAGCCAGCTCAGATAACGGCCGCGCTGCGGGTCGCCGACAGGCGGCGCCAGCTTCTTTTCCGGAAAGAGATCGGTCAGATACTGAATGATCGCAATGCTTTCCCACAGCACGACGCCGTCATGAACGAGTAGCGGCACCTTGCCTTCCGGATGCGGGTTCGCCGGGTCCTTCCGGCCACTGCCGTCGCCGCGGGTGATGTCGACGATCTTGATTTCGACCTTGTCGAGGGCGTCGAGTTCGCGAAGCAGCGTGATGATGCGCGACGAGCGCGAGCGCGGGGCGTGAAAGAGCGTCAGCATGATGAAGTCCTCGGTTGCGTTAGCGAATGCGGAACCTATACAGTTGCCCAACTGTCAGTTTCCGTCAGTAGGCTTCGTCTATCTTCAGTCATGGCCCGTAGTGATCGTTTGTTCCGCCTGCTGCAGGCGCTGCGCACCCTCCCTTCCCCGGTGACGGCCGCTCGGCTCGCCGAGGAGACCGGTGTGTCGTTGCGCTCGCTTTACCGGGACATCGACAGCCTGCGCGCCGCCGGCGCCGTCATCGATGGCGAGCGGGGCTTCGGCTACCGGCTGACGGAGGACATCGCCTTGCCACCCCAGACCTTCACACGTCTCGAAATCGAGGCACTGGTGCTCGGCCTCGCCGAAGTGCAGCACATGGGCGAGCCTGATCTCGCGGCCGCGGCAGGCGCTGTGCTTTCGAAGATCACGGCGACGCTGCCCGACCGGTTGCAGCGCCAGGCGCTGCACGCCGCATCGCAGGTCTATCGCTTCGAACGCCGGGATCCACCGGTGGCCGATGTCAGCCTGCTGCGCGAAGCCTGCTGGCAGGAGCGCGCGGTCGTCATCGGCTATGTGGACGCTGGGCAACAGAGGACCGACCGGCAGGTGCTGCCGCTGGCGATCGTCTATCTGGAGCGGGTGCTGGTGCTGCTCGCCTGGTGCTGCCTCCGGCAGGACTACCGCAAATTCCGCGTCGATCGCATCGCCGATGTCCGCATGGCGGACGAGAGCTTCCGCCCGCGCCGGGTGCCGATGCTTAGGGAGTTCATCGCCTACTTGAACGGTGGTGCGCCTGATAAACCGAAGATGACGCTGAGCGGGCAATGAGCCCAAACGACGACGCGGCCCGTGTTGCCACGGGCCGCGTTCGGACTGCGCTTAGGCAGTCATGCCTTGGGAGGCAAGCTTATTCGGCCGGCTGCAGTGCCGGCTGCGGCAGCGCTTCCGGCGTGCGACCACCAAGGACAGCCGCCATCTGTGCCTCGTCCAGCTCGCCTTCCCACTTCGCAACGACGATCGTCGCGACCGCATTGCCGACGAAGTTGGTGAGTGCGCGGCATTCCGACATGAAGCGGTCGATGCCGAGGATGAGTGCCATGCCGGCAACCGGAACGGCGGGAACGACCGAGAGCGTTGCGGCCAGCGTGATGAAACCGGCGCCGGTGATGCCGGCGGCACCCTTGGAGCTCAGCATGGCGACGAGCAGCAGCAGCACCTGGTCGCCGAGCGACAGTTGGATATCCATGGCCTGGGCGATGAAGAGGGCCGCCAGCGTCATGTAGATGTTGGTGCCGTCGAGGTTGAAGGAGTAGCCGGTCGGAATGACCAGGCCGACGACCGAGCGCTTGCAGCCGGCCTTTTCCATCTTGCTCATCAGGCCCGGCAGTGCCGCTTCCGACGAGGATGTGCCGAGAACCAGCAGCAGTTCTTCCTTGATGTAGCGGATCAGCGCGATGATCGAGAAGCCGTTGTAGCGGGCGACGGCGCCGAGAACCAGGAAGACGAAGAGGAAGGACGTCAAGTAGAAGGTGCCGATCAACATCGCCAGATTGGCGATCGAGGCAACGCCGTATTTGCCGATGGTGAACGCCATGGCGCCGAAGGCGCCGATCGGGGCGGCCTTCATCAGGATGCCGACGAGCTTGAAGACCGGCAGCGTCAGCGCGTGCAGGAAATCGACGACTGGCTCAGCCTTCTTGCCGACCATCGCCAGCGCAAGACCGAAGAGCACGGAGATGAACAGCACCTGCAGGATGTCGCCATCGGCAAAGGCACCGACCAGTGTCGTCGGGATGATGTTCATCAGGAAGCCGGTGATCGTCTGCTCATGTGCCTTCTCGGCAAAGGTCGTCACCGCCTTGGCGTCGAGCGACGCCGGATCGATGTGCATGCCGGCGCCCGGCTGAACGACATTGGCGACGATCAGGCCGATGATCAGCGCCAGCGTCGAAAAGGTCAGGAAGTAGATCATCGCCTTCCCGGCGACGCGGCCGACCTTGGCGAGATCGGTCATGCCGGCAATGCCGGTCGCAACCGTGAGGAAGATGACCGGGGCGATGATCATCTTGACGAGGCGGATGAAGGCATCGCCGAGCGGCTTCAGCTCGGTGCCGAGCGACGGATAGAAATGGCCGAGCAGGATGCCCGCGGCGATCGCCGCCAGCACCTGGACATAGAGATGACGATAGAAAGGTGTCTTGCCGCGCGGTTCCGCGGATTGGTCGATAATCATGATATCCTCCACTGGACCCAGTCCGGCGTCATGCCGGGCCTCCCGGGTCAATTTCCGATGCGCGACAGCTCGGGCTGTCATGAGGATGTCATTTGCAACGGGCGTGCCAGTTCTCTGCGGCGAGAGCCAAGCCCTTGAATCGACGTGGATGTTTCGTTCACACGGCTCGACACGCACAAAGAGTTGAGCGGATTTCCGCACAGGTCAACTGGAAGTCTGAGCGAAAAAATGCACAATCGCGCCATGTTCAGTGCCCTATCCGCCCCCCTCAACCTGGCAGATCTCGACCGGTCGATGCGCCGCACCTGGCTGGTGTTCGCCGGCCTCGCTCTGGCGCTGCTCGTCGCCGGCCTTCTGTTCGCCGGTGAATATGGACGCAACCAGGCGCTCGAAACCGTCGACGCCCAGAGCCGGATCGATGCCAATCTGAAAGCCTCGCTGCTGCGCGCCGTGCTCGAACGTCAGCGCTCGACGCCGCTGGTGCTGGCCGACGACGTCGAGGTGAAAGCAGCGCTTTCGACCCGCGACGGCCAGGCGCTGCAGCGGTTGAACGAGAAGCTGCAGGCACTTGCCGCCAACACGGACGCCGCCGTCATTTATGTGATCGGCAACGACGGCGTCGCGGTCGCCGCCAGCAACTGGCGTGAGCCGACGAGCTTCGTCGGCAACGACTACGCCTTCCGCGAATATTTCCGCATGGCGATGCGGGACGGCAAGGCGGAGCATTTCGCCATGGGCACGGTCAGCAAACGGCCGGGACTCTATATCTCCCGGCGGGTGCAGGGGCAGGACGGCCCGATCGGCGTCGTCGTCGCCAAGCTCGAGTTCGACGATGTGGAAGCGGAGTGGCTCGCCTCCGGCAAGCCGGTCTATGTTACCGACCGGCGCGGCATCGTGCTCATCACCAGTTTCCCGTCCTGGCGCTTCATGACCACCAGAACCATTCCGCGCGATCGTGTCGCTGCGATCCGCGACAGCCTGCAATTCGGCGATGCCTCGCTGCTGCCGCTGCCGTTCCGCGACATCGAGCCGACCAGCGACGGCTCCAGCGAGCTGCATGCGCTGCTGCCCGGCGACAGCGAGCGGCGGTTCCTGCGGGTCGAAACCATGGTTCCGACCACGAGCTGGCGGCTGGAGCAACTGGCGCCATTGGATGGGGCGGTCTCGGCGGCAACCCGCGAGGCCCGGCTGATTGCGCTGGCCGTGATCGTGCCGCTGCTTGCGCTTGCGGCCTTCCTCCTGCGTCGTCGCCAGGCCCTGACCTTGGTTGCGACAAGGGAGCGTGCCGCGCGCGATGAACTGGAGCACCGCGTGGCGGAGCGCACCCAGGATCTCAGCCTTGCGCGTGATCATCTCGAAACGGAGATTGCCGATCACCGGCGCACCGGCGAGAAGCTCCAGGCCGTGCAGCAGGAACTGGTTCAGGCAAACCGTCTGGCGATCCTCGGCCAGGTGGCCGCCGGCGTCGCCCACGAGATCAACCAGCCGGTCGCGACCATCCGCGCCTATGCCGACAATGCCCGCACCTTCCTCGACCGGGGGCAGCAGCAAACGGCGGTGGAGAACCTCGTCAGCATCGCCGAGCTGACCGAAAGGGTCGGTACAATCACCGACGAACTCCGCAGCTTTGCCCGCAAGGGCCGCTTCGTCGCCGAGCCGACACCGATGCGCGAGGTGATCGAGGGCGCCTTGATGCTGCTTCGCAGCCGCTTTGCCGGCCGCATGGATGCCATCGTCATCGACCTGCCGGAAAACGGGCTCAGCGTTTACGGCAGCCGCATCCGTCTTGAACAGGTCCTGATCAATCTCCTGCAGAATGCCTTGGAGGCACTCGGCGAGCGCAGCGATGCCGAGATCCGCGTGCGCTGTGAGGAGGACCCTTCCGGCACGGTCTTGCTTGTCGTTACCGACAACGGCCCCGGCATACCACAGCATATCCGCGAGGATCTGTTCACGCCGTTCAACACCTCGAAGGACGAAGGGCTCGGCCTTGGACTCGCCATCTCCCAGGAGATCGTCGCCGACTATGGCGGCGAGATATCAGTCGAAACCAGCGACAAGGGCACCGTCTTCACGGTGCGCCTGAAGAGGGCCTGAGCGATGCAGCCATCCGTCTACCTCATCGACGACGACAACGATCTGCGCAAGGCGATGACGCAGACGCTGGAGCTCGCCGGATTCGCCGTCACTTCGCTTGCAAGCGCCGCCGAAGCCTTGGGAACCCTCGACGCGAATTTTGATGGCATTGTCGTCAGTGATATCCGCATGCCCGGCATCGACGGGCTGCAGCTCTTTCGCCGCATCGCTGCCTTCGATGCCGACCTGCCCGTGATCCTGGTGACCGGCCACGGCGACATACCGATGGCAGTTCAGGCGCTGCAGGATGGCGTCTACGACTTCATCCCAAAACCCTTTGCCGCCGACCGGCTGGTGCAGAGCGTGCGCCGCGCGCTGGAAAAGCGCAGTCTCGTCATGGAGAACCGCGCGCTCAAACGGGCGGCCGAAACGGCCGGCGACAGCCTGCCGCTGATCGGCCAGACGCCGGTCATGGAGCGCTTGCGCCAGACGATCCGGCACATCGCCGACACGGATGTCGACGTGCTCGTCGCCGGTGAAACCGGCAGCGGCAAGGAGGTGGTCGCGACGCTGCTCCACAACTGGAGCCGGCGCCGTGACGGCAACTTCGTGGCGCTGAACTGCGGCGCGCTACCGGAAACGGTGATCGAAAGCGAACTTTTCGGCCACGAGGCCGGTGCCTTCACCGGCGCCTTGAAGAAGCGCATCGGTCGCATCGAACATGCGAGCGGCGGCACCCTGTTTCTTGACGAGATCGAGGCGATGCCGCCGGCGACCCAGGTCAAGATGCTGCGCGTTCTCGAAGCCCGCGAGATCACGCCGCTCGGCACCAACCAGGTGCGCCCCGTCGATATTCGCGTCATCGCCGCCGCCAAGATCGATCTCGGCGACCCGGCCCAGCGCGGGGACTTTCGTGAAGATCTCTACTTCCGATTGAACGTCGTAACGCTGTCGATCCCGCCGCTGCGCGAGCGCCGCGATGATATCCCGCTGCTCTTTTCGCACTTCCTGACGCGGGCGGCGGAGCGCTTCAAGCGGGACGTGCCTCACGTCTCGCCGGCAGTGCAGCAACACCTGATGACCCATGCCTGGCCCGGCAATGTGCGCGAACTCTCACATTTTGCCGAACGCGTGGCGCTCGGCGTCGAAGGCCCGCTGGGACAGCCGGTTGCGCCAGCAGAACAGCCGGGTTTCGCGCTACCGGAACGGCTCGAACGCTACGAGGCAGAGATCCTGAAGGAAGTGCTTCGCGCCCAGCGCGGCGACGTCAAGGCGACGATCGAGGCGCTCGGTATTCCGCGCAAGACATTCTACGACAAGCTCCAGCGCCACGGCATCAACCGAGCCGACTATGCGGAGCGCGGCGTTCCGGAAAAATCCGGCAGCTAACTCTCGTCAGCGGCCAAAATACACCCAAAAATTGCATCTTCGTCGACGGGCGAATTCGCGCTTGACGACCCGTGCCGTTCGATGGCTATCTCTTGGGCATTCACCAGGGGGGTCCCGCAAGGGGCTGAGATTCTGCTGGATGGCCGGCTTACCGGCTGTGGCGCAGTGACCCGTTGAACCTGATCCAGTTCATACTGGCGTAGGGACGGTGCAGATATCGAAGCCAGGATTCGGTGCGTCCAGCACCTGGCGGAGCGTCTTTCATCCTTCCGGCATCAGAACTGGGTCTCCAATCGCAAACTTGGAGCCTCGTCATGAATATTGCCACAAAGCCCACCCCTCTCACGGTCACCCAAGGCCCGCTTCCCGCCTCCCGCAAGGTCCACAAATCAGGCATCCTCCACCCGGATATCCGCGTGCCGATGCGCGAGATCGCGCTGCACCCGACCTCCGGCGAGCCGCCGGTTACCGTCTACGATTCCTCCGGCGCCTATACCGCCGACGATGCGGAGATCAGCATCGAGGCGGGGCTGCCGCGACTCCGTCGCAACTGGATCGTCGGGCGCGGCGACGTGGAAACCTACGAGGGGCGCATCGTCCGTCCTGAAGACAACGGTTTTGCCAGCGGCGACCGGCTGACGCCGACCTTCCCGTTCCAGCACGCGCCGCTCAAGGCGACTGGCGGCAAGGCGGTAACGCAGCTTGCCTACGCCCGCGCCGGCATCATCACGCCGGAGATGGAGTTCGTGGCGATCCGCGAGAACCTCGGCCGCGATGCGGCACGCGCGATAGCTCGCGACGGCGAAAGCTTCGGCGCCCATATCCCCGACCATGTGACACCGGAGTTCGTGCGCCAGGAAATCGCCAGCGGCAGAGCGATCCTGCCCGCCAACATCAACCATCCGGAATCCGAGCCGATGATCATCGGGCGGAACTTCCTGGTGAAAATCAACGCCAATATCGGCAACTCCGCTGTCACCTCGTCGATGGCCGAGGAGGTCGAGAAGATGGTCTGGGCGACGCGCTGGGGCGCCGATACGGTTATGGACCTTTCGACCGGCCGCAACATCCACAACATCCGCGAATGGATCATCCGCAATTCACCGGTGCCGATCGGCACCGTGCCGCTCTACCAGGCTCTGGAAAAGGTCAATGGCATTGCCGAGGACCTCAACTGGGAGGTCTATCGCGACACGCTGATCGAGCAGGCCGAACAGGGCGTCGATTATTTCACCATCCATGCTGGCGTACGCCTGCACTACATCCCGCTCACCGTCGATCGCGTCACCGGCATCGTCTCCCGCGGCGGCTCGATCATGGCCAAGTGGTGTCTGCATCACCACAAGGAAAGCTTCCTCTACGAGCATTTCGAGGAGATCTGCGACATCTGCCGCGCCTATGACGTCTCCTTCTCGCTCGGCGACGGATTGCGCCCGGGCTCGATCGCCGATGCCAACGACGTGGCGCAGTTTGCCGAACTCGAAACGCTCGGCGAACTCACCAAGATCGCCTGGGCGAAGGATTGTCAGGTGATGATCGAGGGCCCCGGCCACGTGCCGATGCACAAGATCAAGGAGAACATGGACAAGCAGCTCGCCGTCTGCGGCGAGGCGCCGTTCTATACGCTTGGGCCGCTGACGACGGACATCGCTCCGGGCTACGACCACATCACGTCAGGCATCGGCGCTGCGATGATCGGCTGGTTCGGCACCGCCATGCTCTGCTACGTCACGCCGAAGGAACACCTGGGCCTGCCCGACCGCAACGACGTCAAAGTGGGCGTCATCACCTACAAGATCGCCGCCCACGCCGCCGATCTCGCCAAGGGTCACCCGGCCGCCCAGGTGCGCGACGACGCTCTCTCGCGCGCCCGCTTCGAGTTCCGCTGGGAGGACCAGTTCAACCTCTCTCTCGACCCGGAGACGGCCCGAAACTTCCACGACGAGACCCTGCCGAAGGAGGCACACAAGGTCGCGCATTTCTGCTCCATGTGCGGCCCGAAATTCTGCTCGATGCGGATCTCGCACGACATTCGTGCGGAAGCGCAGAAGGAAGGGCTGGAGGCAATGGCCGCGAAATACCGCGAGGGCGGCGATCTCTATATGCCGGTCGCTGAGGTCGAAGCTAAGAGTTAAAGCGCAACACGTCGGGAGGGACGCCTCACAGTCCCTTCCGACGGCAAGGCGGATGCTGGGCCTTGGGCGAATAGCTTGCCCCCTCATCGGTTGAACGATATGTAAGGCTCACGCAAAAGTCGCCGCCGGCGAACCCGTCGCTCACGCCAAGCTGCCGTCTTCTGCGGCGCTCTTGCAAGACGATGAAAAGACGCCGTTTACGAGGAAAGAGACTTGAGGACACGCCTGCTGAGACTGACGGCCCTGTCGATAGGCGGCCTTGCGGCACTCGCTGGAGATCTGCCACGCCTCGACGACAGCGGGCGTTTTGCCGCGGGTTTTTCCTGGATTTCCGCCGCCCATGCGGACGACGCCGATGTCGGCGGGAATGGTGAAAATGGCGCTGATGGCAGCGACCAAGGTGGCGAACACGTCGGGAGCGGCGGAAGCAACGGCACAGAGGGTGGCGGCGATGGGGGTGGTGGCGATTGGGGCACCGGTGACGGCAGCGGCGTAGGCGGCGTTCCCGGCGGCACCGGCGCAGGCGGCGGAGGTGCTGCCGTCATCGACAGCGATAGCCACAGCGAGCCCCACTCATCGATGCGCGACTCACGGGATTACGGACCAAGCGGCAAGGTCTGGCACGGCGGCAGCAATTTCCTTAACCTTTTCCGCCAGACGCCGGAAAGGCGCTTCGAACGGAGCCAGCCTGAATCGTCTGCCCGGCAGAAGACCGTTGACACGAAATGAGAGCCTTGAAGACAGGTCAACTTCGTCGCAACGGAGGGGGACCTGCGCTATTTCTCGAAACCGGACTCCGGATGTGCGGTAGGAACGGGTTCTGACGCGCGAGAACAGATCAGCCGGCGTCAGAGCTTTACATTCGAGATATGTCTATCCCGATCACGACCTGCCGGAGTGTGGCGGCGGAGTTACGGATACAGAGCATCGTCTTTCTCGCCGCGAGTATTCCTAACTGCCTTTCCAGCCGCTGCAAGCAATCCGCTCGACGACATCGAGCAGCACATTCGCCCCGGCAACCAGATCATCCGCCTCCGTGTGTTCGCGCGGATTGTGGCTGATGCCGTCGCGGCTCGGCACGAAGATCATCGCCGTCGGCGCGATGCGTGCGATCATCTGCGCATCGTGGCCGGCGCCCGAAGTCATGCGCCGGCTCTTCAGGCCCCGCGCCTTCGCCGAAGCCTCGATCGTGGCGACAATGCCCAGATCGAAGGCGACCGGCTGGAAACGCGCCAGGCGCTCGACCGATATCTCGACACCCTCTTCAGCGGCGACACGCAGGAGGAAATCCGCAAGCGCCGCCTCCAGCGCCTGCAGCCGATCCTCGTCCGGGTCGCGCAGGTCTACGGTGAAGACCGCCCGCGACGGAATGACGTTGATTGCGTCCGGCTCGAAACGCATGGTGCCAATGGTCGCGACGCTCGGAGCGTTCGAGCGGGTTATATGATCGCGCAGGAAAAGGCCGATGCGGGCGGCCGCAAGCCCGGCGTCACAGCGCATCGCCATCGGCGTCGTGCCGGCGTGATTGGCGACACCGTCGATCGTCACCCGCTGCCAGGAAATGCCCTGCAGGTTTTCGACCGCGCCGATTGCAAATCCCTCGCGCTCCAGCACCGGTCCCTGCTCGATATGGAGCTCGACATAGGCGTGGGGGATGACGAAGCCCGGTTCGACATTGCCCGCATAGCCGATCCGCGCGAGTTCCTCTCCCAGCACCGCGCCATCTGTGCCGACGGTCGCAAGCGCCTTCTCCACCGGCAGCCCGCCGGCATAGACGAGCGAGCCGAGCATGTCGGGCGCAAAACGCACGCCCTCCTCGTTGGTGAAGGCGGCAACGACGATCGGCCGGGCCGGCGTCAGACCGCGCTCTCTCAAAGTTTCGATCACTTCGAGCGCGGCAATCACGCCGTAACAGCCGTCATAGATGCCGGCATTGATGACCGTGTCGACGTGCGAGCCGAGCATGATCGGCGCCTCGCCGGCATTACCCTCGTCGCGCCAGGTGCCGAAGATATTGCCGATGCGGTCGATGGCGACTTCGAGACCCGCCGCCTCGATCCAGGCGACGAGGCGATCGCGGCCAGCCTTGTCGTTGTCGGAACCGGCCAGTCGCGTCAATTGCCCGTGGGGATCGCGGCCGATCTCGCCAAGATCGTGAATACGCCCGAGGAGGCGCGCGGCATCGATGGTCTGCATTGGCTTGGCTGTCCTGCTTTCATGCGGATTTCTGTTCATGGCCGGGGCTCAGTCGGCGCCAGTCTCTGCCGGGTGATTTCCGCGTGGTAGCGCGCGCCGAAGATCAGGGCATCATCGTTGAAATCGTAACGCGGATTGTGCAGCGGCGCCGACGTCTCGCCGTTGCCGATGAAGACGAAGCAGCCCGGCACGTGCTCGAGGAAGCGCGCGAAATCCTCCGAACCGGTCATAGGCTCAGCGGCCGTCGCGACATTCTCAGGCCCGAACACCGCTTGCGCCGCAGCAAAGGCGTGGCCGGTCAAGGCCGGGTCGTTGATGAGCGGCACGAACTCGCGTGTGTAGCTGACCTCGACCTCGCAGCCATAGGCATCCGCCGTGCCCTTGGCGATCACGCGCATCTCCGCCTTGATCTTGGCGCTGACCTCGGGGCGGAAGCTGCGGGCGTCCCCGAGGATCCGGGAGAGGCCGGGCAAGGCATTGCGCGTGCCGTCGGTCAAGAGTTCGGTCACCGAAACGACGCCGATATCCGTCGGCGAAAGGCGCCGCGAGACGATCGTCTGCAGATTGACGACGGTAGCGCAAGCCGCGACAAGCGTCTCATTGCCCCAATGCGGCCGCGCCGCATGCCCGCCAACACCCTTCAGCACGATTTCGAAATTGTCCTCGGCCGACATGATCGCACCGACACGGGTCTCGAAGCGGCCGACCGGCAGCCCCGGCATGTTGTGCAGGCCGTAGATCTCGTCGAAGGGAAAACGTTCCATCAGGCCGTGGTCGAGCATCGCAAGCGCGCCCTTGCCCCACTCCTCGGCCGGCTGAAAGATGAAACAAACGGTGCCGTCGAAGCCGCCGTCTTCGGCCAGCAGTTTCGCAGCACCGAGCAGCATCGCCGTATGACCGTCATGGCCACAGGCATGCATGGTGCCGGGCCGGGTCGAGCGATAGGGCACGTCCCCCTTTTCCGGTATCCGCAGCGCGTCCATGTCGGCGCGAAGGGCGATGGCGCGATTGCCACTGCCGCGTTTCAGCCGGCCGACGACACCGGTGCCGCCGACGCCTTCCACCACTTCATCGAGCCCGAATTCCCGAAGCTTCGCTGCGACGAAGGATGCGGTGCGCTGCTCCTCGAAACCGAATTCCGGATGCGCATGCAGGTCACGGCGCCAGGCGGTCATATCCTCGACAAGCCGATCAAAGTCCATTCCCACCATGGGTCACCCTCTCTCGTTCGGTGTATTCGCGACGGTCTCGGGCGACAGACCCACCAAGGCAGCAAAACGCTCGGGATCCGTGGCCCCCTCGGTATTGATGACGAAGATGCGCGACTGTGCGGTCAATCCGAGCGCTTCCCGCAACGCCGGATCTCGGGCAACCGCCAGAAGCCCGGCCAGCCCGACACCGCCACTCTCACCGGCGACAATCGCCGGATCGCCGCCGACCGGACGCGCCAGCCGGTTCATGACCGAAACCGCCTCCTCCTCGTCGACGGTCATGAAGGCGTCGGCCACGCGGGACAGGATACGCCAGGCGACGAGCGACGGCTCGTAGCATTCGAGCATCGCCATGATGGTCGGCTCGCCATGCGCCACCTTGACGGGGTGCCCAGCCTTGGCGCTTTCGTAGAGGCAGGCGGCCCGCGCGGGATCGACGACGACGAAACGCGGTCGCTCCGCTCCATAGCGCAACGCCAGATGCCCTGCGGTGGCGGCGGCGATACCACCGACACCCGCCTGCACGAAGACATGGGTCGGCGGCTCTTCCATCTGCCGCAACGCCTCGCTGAGCAGCGCCGTGTAGCCCTGCATCACGAGGCCGGGAATGTATTCGTAGCCGGGCCAGGATGTGTCGGAAACCACGGTCCAGCCATTCTCGTCGCAGACCCGCGCGGCCTCGTGGACAGAATCGTCATAGTTCCCAGCCACCCGAACGATCTCGGCGCCATAGTGAGCGATCGCCTCGATGCGTTTCTCGCTGACGCCCGCATGCACGAAGATCACCGATCTCGCACCAACGAGCCGGGCGCCCATGGCGACGGAGCGGCCATGATTGCCATCGGTGGCGCAGCCGAAGGTCATCGCCCCGGCAATCACCCGAACCTCGGGCTGGTCGAGGTCATCGAGATCGAGGCTGCGCCCGAGACGCCGCTCCGCCTCTTCGATCACCAGACGGATCACCGCATAGGAGCCGCCGAGCGCCTTGAAGCTTCCAAGCCCCAGGCGATGGCCTTCGTCCTTGACGAAGAGCCCGGCAACACCGATCTCGCCCGCCAGGGCCGGCAAGGCATGGAGCGGCGTCGGCCGATGATCGGCGCGCCGGGCAAGCTGCCGCTCGACGTCAGCGGCGGCTGCGAGCGACAGCATATCCGCATCTTCGGACAGCAGGTGATGGCCGAAATCGGTATGGGTGGTGGCAAGGAACATGGTGCAATCTCCGTAGACCTGCGAAAATCTATTTCATCACGGACGAGAATTGCGCTCTAAATGGTCACCACGGATGCAAGTTTGTAAAGCAGATCGGGTATGCCGACGCATGGCGTTCCGCTCGCAACTACTCCGAACGCAGGAACCGATAGGCACCCGATGGCCCCTTCGAAAAAACCCCAGGTCGAACTGGATCGCTTCGACCTCGCGATCCTCGCCATTCTGCAGAAGGACAATACGACGCCGCAGCGCCAGATCGGCGAAGCGGTCAATCTCTCGGCGCCCGCCGTCCAGCGGCGGATCAAGCGCATGGAGGAAACCGGCGTCATCCGCGCCAATGTCGCGCTGATCGATCCGGTCAGCGTCAACCAGGCGCTGACCATCCTGGTGGAGGTCGAGGTCGAGAGCGAGCAGATCGCGCTGCTCGACGCGGCGAAGGCAGCGTTCACGTCAGCACCGGAAGTGCAGCAATGCTACTACGTGACCGGCGATGTCGATTTCATGCTCGTCGTCATCGTGCCGACGATGGCCGACTATGAAGCCTTTACGCGGCGAATGTTCTTCGGCAATGCCAACATCAGGCGGTTCCGCACCTTCGTGACGATGGACCCGGTCAAGGTCGGCCTGTCGGTGCCGATTTAGAGTGATGCCACGAACGGTCGCCGTTCGAATGGCGTTGTTCCACCCCCCTTACTTCGAGCCCGTGAGCGCCTTTTTCTCCGCTTCCGCATCCAGCGGCTGGCCGGCGCCGATCGGTGTCAGAAAAGCGTCGACGGTTTCGAGCGACGAGGCGGGCGCATATCCGTCTCCGCCTTCGGGCCTTGCGACCGACGCAGCCGAAATCGACGAGACTTGAGCGAGATCAATGCCAGGATACCTGGTCGGCGGAGACTGACGGTTGGACGAACTCTTTGGAAGAGGAGAGCCTCATGTTGATCAGAGAAATGACGCGACAGGAATGTCTCGACCTCGTCGCTGAGAACCATATCGCCCGCCTGGGCTGTACCCGAGATGGCCAACCCTATATCGTTCCCATCCAATATGCTTTGGCCGCCAACCGACTCTACAGCTTCTCGATGCCCGGGCAGAAGATAGACTGGATGCGCGCCAATCCGCGTGTCTGCGTACAGGTCGACACGGCAACGGACCGGCAGAATTGGCGAAGCGTCGTCATCCACGGCCGCTACCAGGAACTGCCGGACACCAAGCAATGGCACCGCGAGCGCATGAATGCCTGGTCGCTTCTCGAACAGCGCATCAACTGGTGGGAACCGGGCGGCCTGAAGCCCGGTGAACAGCCGGTTGCAGGCGCATCGCCGCATCTCTTTTTCGAAATCGAGATCGACGATGTGACCGGACGTGCCGCCTCTGCCGGCTAACGATTGTCGGCGCGCAGGCAAATGCTGCGCGCCGTTCCGGGCGCTGCCGGTCAATGCGCCATGAGCACGGGGACCACGGCGTTTTCGAGCATCGAACGGGTAACGCCGCCAAAGACGCGTTCACGCATCCTGGAGTGCCCATAGGCACCCATGACGATCAGGTCGGCCGCAACATCCGACGCAAACCGATTGATCACGTCGTCAGCCGGATGTCCGCCGCTCGGCAGTCTCTCGACGGAGACGGAAACGCCGTGCCGGGCGAGATAGCCGGCGATATCGGCGCCCGGTTCCTCACCGTTCTTGCCATAGGCGGAACGGGGGTCGACCATCGTGACGTAGACGGTCTCGGCTCCGATCAGCAGATCGAGCCCTTCACGCACAGCGCGCGCGGCTTCCAGCCTGGAGTTCCAGGCGAGTACCACGGTCTTCGGATCCAGCCGCACGGTCTTGCCCCTGGGCATGATGAGGACTGGGCGCGCTGAGCTGAACAACGTCCCGTCGATGGTGCGGGAGCGCAGTTCCGGGTCCAGCATCAGGCCATCGCCGACCAGCGTCAGGTCGGCGTAACGCGCACGCTCGCCGATCTCGTCATCGGCCCAGGCGACCTCGGTATATTTCGTCTCGACGCCGAACGAGATGCCTTCCTTGGTGAGAACATCAACAGCTCTCTCCGCACAGGATTCGAGTTTGTCGACGTCACGCTGCCGCTCGTTCAGCCAATCAATGGAGATGGCGGCGGCATAATCGCCGATCGGCGGTGAGGCGGCGAGCTTGACGATCAACAGGGAGAGGTGGGCGTTTGCGGAAGCACAGACCTGTGCTGCCGAACGCAGATGCTCCACGGAATGATCGACACCAACGACGGCGAGAATGGTCTTGTATGTCATCGGGTTTTCTCCTGGCGACCAGATTTAGGGTCTGGATCAGCGTAGGTAGAAGCCCGTGCGGCGGCATTGATCCCCGTCAACAAAGATCGCGGACATGGGCGTATAATTCCGAAAGAGTTTTGCCTTCTCGCAGCCGCAGTCTTTCGCGGCGGCGAGAACAGGTGGGATGGGCGCTTAGCGCCGCCGATGAACTGCACGACCCAGAACGTGGCCCCGTCGTCTCGACACCTCTACGTTTGGTGTCGTCACGCACTCCGGCGCGCGACGACCGGCACGTAATGCTCAAGCTCCGGTGCCGGGAACTTGAGCGTCGCGTTGATTTCCGCCGAGCGGTAGAGGCCCATCAGCATCTCGACGACGGCGAGCCCATCCTCGAAGGTTTCGATCGGCTTTTCGCGCTTGCGAAAGCACTCGACCATGTGGCGGTTCTCGTCCGTATAGCCGTAGACACCCGCCTCGTCCTCCAGCACCGGCATCAGCCCCTGCTCGGCGTTCTGCTTTTCCACGAGGTCTTCGCCTTCGGAGCCCTTCACCTCGCGCGACATGAAGATCTTCAGGCCCGTGCTTAGCGAATTGTATTCAAGCGCATATTCCGGCCCGAGCAGCTCCAGCTGGATGCGCAGCCCGGCGCCGACATAGGCCCAGGACGTCGTTGCCTCGATCATCAGCTCGTTGCCGTCCTGGTCTTCGAGCGTCACCGTGGCGCGGGCAAAGTCTTCCGATGGCCGGTTGCGGTAGTCCACTTCGTTGCCGAAGCGCTTGCGCAATTGTTCGGCATAATGGGGCCGCGTCCATTTGAGGTTGGCGACGGTGCCGTTGACGGCCTTGTTTTTCAGTGAGTTGCGCGGTGCGCCGGGCGCCGTGAGCAAGTAGCGCGCCACCTCGACGCTGTGGCACATCATGTCGGAGAGCACGCCGCCGCCCTGCTTGTCGCCCTGCCAGAACCAGGGCTCGTGCGGGCCGGAATGTTCCTCCGCGGCGCGCGCCAGATAGGGGCGACCGGTGGTCGAGGCGGCGCGCCGCCAGATGATCTCCTTGCCGCGCAGCACCGGCGTGCAGAAAACCTGATTTTCAAGATAGCCGTGGTTGAGGCCGGCGTCCTCGGCAAGCGTCAGCATCTCGCGCGCCTCGGCAACGGTGCGGGCCAGCGGCTTCTCGCAGGCGACGGCAAAGACCGTGCTACGGCCATCCTTGACAGCCTTGTGGAGCGTACGCATGACGTCGAGGCGGGTGTAATTGGGCGAGAGAATCCAGATCGCGTCGACATCATCGGCGGTCAGCAGCGCCTCCAGGCTCCCATGGCTGCGGCAGGTGCCAAGACCAAGTGCGGCGACTTCCTTGGCAAATTTCTCCCGGTTTTCGGGCTTGCGGCTGAAGACGCCGGTCACCTCGACATTGCGCACACCGATCATCGATTTCAGATGGAAATGGGCGATGAAGCCCGATCCGACGAAACCCACGCGCAGCGTCTGCTTCGGTAGCTGTGTCATTCTGTTCTCCCGGGTTGTCGATTTTCTGAAGTTGGCGCGGGATGCGGGCGGAATACCGCCCTCACCTTCCTCATCCCGCTCTGGTCATTTCTTCGGCGGCGCGGTGCTGCCGCGAATGTTGAGAGCGGTCGGCAGCACGACGGCCGGTGCAGAGGCGTCGTCGTCGCCGGAGAGAATGTTCAGAAGCAGCGACATCGCCGTGCGACCGATATCGGCGCGCGGCTGGCTGACGGTCGTCAGCGGCGGATAGAAGGCCTTGCTCAGATAGAGATCGTCAAAGCCGACGACCGAAACATCGCCCGGAACATCGAGGCCGAGCCGCCTAAGCGCATGGATCGCGCCATAGGCCATCTCGTCGTTGGCGACAAAGATCGCGCTCGGCGGCTCCGCCAGATCGAAGAGCGCGGTGGCACAAGCCTCTCCGCTTTCGAGCAGGTAGTCGCCGCGCACTTCGAACCCCTCAGGGATTGGCAGACCGGCGGCTGCCATCGCGGCGCGGTAACCGTCACGCCGGTGCATCGCCATCACCTCCGGCAATGGGCCGGCGATATGGGCGATGCGGCGATGCCCGAGTGCGATCAAATGGTCAACCGCCGAACGCGCCGCGGCAGAGTTGTCGATCTGCACATGCGGAAAGCCTGCAGTTTCGATCATTTCGAGCGCCACGACGATGGGAAGGTGAGAAACCGCAGCGCTTTCGCCCGGCTGCGGCTCCGGCAGCTTGCCGGTCATCAGGATCATTCCGTCGGCATGGCCATCGCGCAGCATGTTGAAGTATTCGACCTCGCGATCCGGATCGTTCTCGGTATTGCCCATGAGAACCGCGTAGCCGGCCGCCCGGGCCGTCGCCTCCACGCCCTTGAGGATCTCGAGATAGAAGGGGTTGCCAACATCGCGCACGACGAGCAGCACCGACATCGACCGGCGTGTCCTCAGGTTTCTTGCGCTGACGTTCGGCCGGTAGTTCAACTCGCGCGCAAGCTCGTGGATGCGCTTGCGCGTCTCGTCGGTCACCAGGCTGGAGCCGCTGAGCGCGCGGGAAACGGTCGCGACCGAGACTCCGGCCCTCTCCGCAATGTCCTTGATTTTCGGCCGCTCGCTCATGCCCGCATAGCCCGCCCACGGCCGTAGAACAACATCAGGAGCAGCAGCGTCGCGCCGAACACCATCTGACGGCCGGACTCGTCGATGTTGACGGTCGTCAGGATGCCCTGGAGGATGACGAGCAGCAGCGCGCCGGCCATGGTGCCGGTGTAGCCGCCCTTGCCGCCGGCAAGCGAGGTGCCGCCGAAGACGACCGCGATGATCGAGGAGAGCATGTACTGCTCGCCGACATTGGCGAAGGACGAGCCGGAATAGCCGAGCAGGCAGAGCCCGGCGATCGCGGCGAACATGCCGGAGATCATGAACAGGCCGATGCGCATGAGGCGGACCGGAACACCCGCCATATAGGCGGCGTGCTCGTTCGAACCGATCGCATAGATGCGGTGGCCGAAGACGGTGCGGTTCAACATGAAGGCCATCAACAGGCCGATCGCGATCCAGAGCCAGATGATACCGGGAATGCCGAGCGCGAAGGGTTGCGTGACGAAAGCGGAGAGCCCGGGCGCGGCCCGACCCGAAGGGATACCCTGGCGGATGACGACGAGCAGGCCCTGCAGCACGCCGAGCATGCCAAGCGTCATGACCAGCGGCGGTATGCGCAGCAGCGTGACGCCGAGACCGTTCAAGAGGCCGAAGAACGCGCCGGCCGCCAGGCAGGCCAGCACCGCCGGCAGGATACCGCCATCGGCGCCGTTCATGACGTTGCCGGCGATGATCGCCGACAAGGAGACGACACCGCCGACGGAAAGATCGATGCCCTCGCGGCCACCGAGAATGACGACGTTCTGGCCGGCGGCAACAATGCCGAGCAGCGAGGCGACGATCAGGAGGCGAAGGATCTGGTCGGCCGAGGCAAAGCCGGGCGAAAGGCTTTGACCGAGATAAAGCAGCGCGACGATGAGGATCAGCGCAACGACCAATGGCTGTTTGAAGAAGGTGGTAACCGCAGTCATGCACGTGCCCTCCGGCCGGCAAGAACGCCGGCCATCAACACCAGGAGAATGGCAAGGCCCTGGACGAAGTTTTGCCATTCCGAAGGCGTGCCCATGAAGAAGACCAGCGAGTTGACGAGGCCGATCGTCAGAGCGCCGAGCAGCGAACCAACCACCGTCGTCCAGCCGCCGGCGAGCGCACTGCCGCCGAGCACGACCGCCGCGACGCTGTAGAGCGTCATCTTGCCGCCGACGAGCGGATCGCCGCTGGCCGTATCGCCGGTCAGGCAGAAGGCCGCGAGCGCCGAGAAGAGGCCGCTGAGCAGGTAGCCCCTAATGCGGACAGCCACGACCGGCAGCCCCGTCTGATAGGCGGCCTGCTGGTCATCGCCGACGGCCAGCAGTTCGGTCACGATACGGGTGCGCGACAGGAGATAGAGCAGCACGGCGAGAGCCGCGAGCACGTAGAAGACGAAAGGCAGGCCGAGCAGGCGTCCGCCATAGGTGCGCCAGAAGAGCGCCGGCGCCGGCGTACCGGCGACCGGCATGACGTAGAGCGCCAGGCCGGTGAAGAAGATGCTGGTGGCGAAGGTGGCGACGATCGCCTGCAGGCGAAGGGCTGCGACGACGAGGCCGTTGACCAGGCCGCAGGTAAGGCCGATCAGCACCCCGAGCGCAAGCGCGAGCAGCACCGCACCGGCACCGCCGCCCCAGCGCTCCATCAAAACGACGATCGCCACGTTGACCAGCGACAGCGTCGCGCCGGCCGAGAGGTCGATGTCTCCGGCGGACACCACATAGGTTTGGGCGATCGCCAGCATGATCAGCGCCATATAGGTGCTGAGAAGTCCAGTCAGCGATCGGAAACTCAGGCTATTCGGAGAGAAGAGGCCGTTGAGCGCCAGTAGTGCAACGACGATCACAAGCGCCGGCAGGAAGGGGTAGCGCTCCAGCCAGGAACGGAGGCCGCCCGCCCCGGAAGTTCGCATGTCGGTCGTTGTCGATGTCATCACGCGGCCTCGTATGCAGCCTGGTAGAGATTATAGCGGGTGCGATCGTCGCCGGTCAGTTCGCGCGTCACCGAGCCGCCGTTGAAGACGAGGATGCGGTTGGCATTGCCAAGCAACTCTGCGTCCTCGGACGAATAGAGCAGAATACCGAGGCCGTCGGCCGCAAGCTGCCGGATCAGCGCGAAGAGATCGGCCTTCGCCGAGAGGTCGATGCCCTTGGTCGGATCGTCGAGCAGCAACACGTCGGGCCGATCGATCAGCCAGCGGGCGATGATCACCTTCTGCTGGTTGCCGCCGGAAAGCGAATTGATCGGATGGAACAGGCTCGCAAATTTCGTGTGCATTGCCGCGAGCGCCGGCATCGCCTTGTTTTTCAGGCTTGAGGGCCGCGCAATCATCAGCCGGTCGCGGAGATAGTGGATCGGTGTGACGTTCTCGATGATCGGCCGGCCGCTGATGACACCATCGCGCCCGCGGTCGCCGGAGACATAGGCGCAGCCGCGGCGGATCGCATCGCGCGGACTCTTGGCGTCATAGCGTTCGCCGCCGATCGTCACCTCACCTGACGTCACGGCGCTTGCGCCAAAGATCGCTCTCAGCAGCGCCGACTGCCCCTGGCCGTGCAGGCCACCGAGGCCGAGGATTTCGCCCTTTGCCACCTCGAAACTGACATCGCGAAAGCCCTTGCCGGTGAGGTTCCGAACGGAGATTGCCGTCGTCGCCTGCGTTTCCACCACCGCTGGCGCCGAGGACCGGGCCGCCGGCATGTCGCTGGCACCGCCGACCATCAGCCGGATCACCGTTGCTGGATCGGTATCGGAGAGCTTGAGCGTCTCGATGGTCTCGCCGTCGCGGATGATCGTCACGCGATCGCCGATCGCGGTGATTTCGTCCATGCGGTGCGAGATGAAGATGATGCCGCGCCCTTGCGCCTTGAGGCCGCGCAGGATTTCGAAGAAGCGATCGACCTGGGCGCGATCGAGCGCCGAGGTCGGCTCGTCGAAGATCAGGATCGGCGCTTCGCTGGCGAGCGCCTTCATGATTTCGACCAGTTGCCGCTGGTCGGCCCTAAGATTGCCAACGAGCGCCTCCGCGCGGAAGCCTTCGCCGGCGACCTCGGCGAACAGCGCGATGTAACGCGCCGCCCGCGCCTTCAGCGCCCGCTGGTCGATGAAGAAGCCGGCCTTCACCGGCAGGGCGGAGAGGCAGATGTTCTCTTCGACCGAACGATGGCTGGCCAGGCTGAGTTCCTGATAGAAGATGCCGATGCCGGCAACGCGCGCGGCTTGCGGCCCGGAAATCGTCACGGGCTTGTCATTGATCAGGATCTGGCCGCCATCGGGGCGCACGCTGCCAGCGATGACCTTGCAGAGCGTGCTCTTGCCGGAGCCGTTCGAGCCCATCAGCACATGCACCTCGCCGGCGGCGACTTCGAGATCGCCGCGGCGTAGCGCCAGCGTTGCGCCGTAAGCTTTGCTCACGCCGTTCAGTCTCAGTTTCGACATCGGCTGTCGTCCACCATTTTGGTTGCTCGCTGCACCACCTCAAGCCGCGCCTTGGCGGGCTCCGCTGCAGCTGATTTCATGCCCGCTACGACCCTGCCCTTGGGAGCCGTCGGCGGCATTGGCCGCCGGGCAACTCAGATGCGAGCTGCCCGGCGAAATCAGAGCTTACTTGAACAACGCCGTCGCGTCGTCGATCGAAAGCGCGTTGGTGTAGGAGTAATAACCCGGCTTGCCGTCGAGCTGCTTGGCCGCGTCCGCGAGGTTCTTGGAGTCGATGAACGGGATCGGCAGATAGATGGCGTTCTTGTACTGCCCCGCCGTTGCCGGCTCCTTCAGTTCCTTGCCCTGCAGCATCAGCACCGCGACGTTGAGCGCGCTCGCCATGACGCCGGGCGGGTTGACGGTTGCGCCGGAGTTCAGCTTGTCCTTCACCCAGAGGTCGATGAAGTCCTTGCGGATTTCGCCGGTGGCGGCGATCTGGCTGGTCTTGCCGGCGTCCATGATCGACTTCCAGGCGCCGGCCGCCATGCCGTCCTGCACGACGACACCGTTGATGTCGGGATAGGTCGCAAGGATGTTCTGCATCGCCTGCTGGCCTTGCGCCTGATCCCAGTTGGCGTTGACCTCGTTGACCACCTGGATATCCGGAAAGTCCTTGAAGACACTCTTGTAGCCGGCAACGCGCATCTCATTGGCGGGATGACCGGCGACGCCGTTGATCGCGACCACCTTGCCCTTGCCGCCGAGCGTATCGGCGAGCCACTTGGCGCCCGCCGCGCCCCAGGCCGTCTGGTCGATGCCGACATAGGTCGCATCCGGCGAAGACACTTCGGCGTCCGTCGCGATCACCAGGATGCCGGCTTCCTTCGCCTGGGCGAAGATCGGATCGAAGGCGGTCGGGCTGTTGGGGTTGATGATGATGGCGTTCACGCCCTCGGCGATGAAGTTGCGCACATGCGCAATCTGCCCGGGCACGTCGACATTGGCGCTCTGGACCGAGACTTCGACGTCGACGCCCTTTTCCTTCCACTTCGCCGCGGCCTCCTTGGCCTCGTCGATCATCTGCGTGCGCCATTCGCTGCCGACCCAACCGTTGGACAGGCCGATCTTGAAGGTCTCGGCATTGGCGAAAGAAGCGGAAATGGCAATGGTTGCGACAGCGCCAAGCGCTGCGGCGATAAATTTCTTCATAAGATCCTCCCAAATCTTGCGAAACTTATGAAGCCAGAAAATGTAATCGATTTCAATGGGGGTTTTTAGGGATTTTTGCGGGGCTTTCAATTTCAACGGCGAACCAGGCCCTGGAGCGATTGATAGCGGCAAGGGCCAAAAACCCGCCTCCCCCGAAGTGGTGCGAGCGGGTGGGAATAGCGCTTGGCTCCCCCTTCCCGCTGTGCAACAGCTGGGGCAGAGGCGACGACGATTCGTCGTGACGCCAGCTGGAATGAAATGCAGGAATGAAGCCATGACATGAAGGCGCTGCGGGACTGATCCCGATTGCCGCCGGAGCGACGGCCGGCCCGTTGCTCAAATCGCAACACTTCGTTGCTTGCCGGCCGGCTAGCCGCAATTTGCCCTCACCTCCTACTGTGAAATCTGGGCAAAGAACAACAACTGGCTCCCAACCAGAGGAGAACATCATGACCGGAAAAACCGGAGCCGCCTCGGGCGCGCTCTATCTGCACATCCTTGTGCTGGCGATCGTCATCGTCTCCGAGCTGATCGGCATTCAACGCCTTCCGATCGGCATCGGCACCGTCATCTTCCTACCGATCCTCTACGCGTTTGCGCTCGGCATCCTCGTCAATCCCGCCATTTTCAAGGCCAGCGCCAAGTTCCTTTCGCGCGATGCGGTCAAGCTTTCCGGCGCAATGATCACCGTTGCCATCATGCCGTTCATCGCCAAGTTCGGAACGACCGTCGGCCCGCAGATCTCCAAGATCGTCGAGGCCGGCCCGGCGCTTGTGCTCCAGGAACTCGGCAATCTCGGCACGATCCTCGTCGCCTTCCCGGTCGCGGTGTTCCTGCTCAAGATGGGCCGCGAGGCCGTTGGCGCCACCTATTCGATCGACCGCGAGCCGAACCTCGCGCTGATCGCCGACAAGTACGGCCTCAACTCGCCGGAAGGTGCGGGCGCCATGGGCGTCTATGCCACGGGCACGCTGATCGGCACCTTCGTCTTTGCCATCATGCCGCCGATCGTGCACGGCCTCGGCATCTTCGACGTGCGTGCGCTCGCCATGTCCTGCGGCGTCGGCTCCGGCTCGATGCTGGCGGCCTGCACCGGCGGCCTCGTTGCGGCCGTGCCCGACCAGAAGGACATCATTCTCGCGCTTGCCGCCGCCAGCAACATCCTGACCTATGCCACCGGCCTCTATGTCGGCATGTTCGTCGCGCTGCCCTTGACCGAGTGGCTCTACAACAAGGCTCGGCCGTCCGAGCGTCGCGCTCAAGCCTGATCGGGAGAGATATCATGGCCAACCAGACCAACACCTCCGCCAACTACGCCGACGATCTCCCGCTTAACGCCGAAGACGAGCGCAAGATCGATGTCGTCGGCCATGCCGGCCTGCTTTTGATCGCCTGCGCCATCGGCCTTGTCGCCAACTGGGTCGGCACCGGCACCTCGCCGTTGACGGCGCTCCCGGGCATGGCAACGCTCTACGTCGCCTGCATCGTCGGCCTGGCGCTCGCCCGCTTTGTGCCCTTCTACCTGCCTGGTGTCGCCTGGGTGTCGCTGATCGCGATCCTCATCACCATCCCGGGCGTCCCGGGTGCGGCCTGGGTCAGCGAAAAGGTCGAGCACCTGAACTTTCTCGCGCTGGCAACGCCGGCGCTTGCCTATGGCGGCCTTGCGCTGACCGCGAGCGAATTCGCGATCGCCCGCCGCTCGGGCTGGAAGATCGTCATCGTTGCCATCTGCGTGATGGTCGGCACCTATATGGGCTCGGTCGTCGTCGCCGATCTCTTCCTGCGCCTCGGCCAGTAGCCGAGGTCGCGCACATACAGACCGGCCGGCTCGCAAGTGCCGGCCGATCGCTCCACTATCAACAGGATGCAAACCATGACACGCCACGACATCAGCCCCGAGCGCATCGAGGAAACGATCCACTGGCGTCATCACCTGCATGCCTATCCCGAGCTTGCCTTCGAAGAGCGGCAGACCGCCGCCTTCATCGCCGGCAGACTTGCCGAATGGGGCATCGCGGTGAAGGACGGCTACGGCGGCACCGGGCTTGTCGGCACGCTCAAGCGCGGCACGTCTGGCCGCAGCATCGCCATCCGCGCCGACATGGACGCGCTGCCGATCGTCGAGACGAGCGGCGTTGCCTACGCCTCGAAGACGACGGGCAAGATGCACGCCTGCGGCCATGACGGCCATGTCGCCATGCTGCTTGCCGCCGCCCGGCAGGCAAGCGAGATGGATTTCGACGGCACGGTTCACTTCATTTTCCAGCCGGCCGAAGAGGCTGAAGGCGGCGCGCGAGTCATGGTCGCCGACGGGCTCTTCCGCGACTTTCCGGCCGATGCCGTCTATGCGCTTCACAATTGGCCGGCGCTCGGCGTCGGCTCGGTGGTTGCCCGCGACGATGCGATGATGGCCGCCTTCGGCGTCTTCGAGATCACCGTCACCGGTCGCGGCGCCCACGGCGCCATGCCGCACGAGGGCGCCGATCCGCTGGTCGCCGCTGCCCAGATCGTGACCGCATTGCAGACGATCGCCAGCCGCAACGTCTCGCCCCTCGAAGCCGCCGTTGTTTCCGTCACGCAGATCCACGGCGGCGACGCCTGGAACGTCATCCCGGAGAAAGCCATGATCCGCGGCACCACGCGCTGGTTCGACAAGACCGTCGGCGACACACTGGAAAACCGCATGCGCGCGCTCGTCACGGCGCTCGCCGAGGGCCTCGACTGCAAGGCGGAGCTCGATTATCAGCGGCGTTATCCCGCCACAATCAACGACCCGGCTGCTGCCGCCCTGGTGCGCGCCGTTGCCGCCGAGGGCCCTGCCTTGACCGTCGTCGACGCACCGCCCAGTATGGCGGCTGAAGACTTCGCCTTCATGCTTGACGAACGCCCCGGCTGCTACCTCTGGCTCGGCGCCCGGCGCGAGGGCGCCAATCCCGGGCTGCACTCGCCGCACTACGATTTCAACGACGCGATCATCGGTGAGGGCGTAAACCTCTGGACACGGCTGATCGCGACCTCGCTTGGTCGTTGACCCCAAGGAGATTCCATCGCATCCATGACCACCATGGACGTACTCGACGCGAAAGCGCTCAGGATTTTTATAGCGGTTGCGCGCATCGGCTCGATCCGGGGTGCTGCGGAGCATATGGGGCTGGCACCATCCGTCGTCAGCCGGCAGATCGCCGACACCGAGCGCGACATCGGCCTATCCCTCTTCGAGCGCACCGCCCGCGGCACGGTCTTGACCGATGCCGGCGAACTGGTGCTCGAACACGGCAAGCGCGTACTCGAAGACAACGGACTGCTCGCCGAGCAACTCGACCAGATCCGCGGCGTGCAGCAGACCCGCATCCGTATTCGCTGCGGCGAGGGCTTCATGGCCGATCTGGTGGAAACCGGGCTTTCCTCGTTCTCCAGGGCGCACTCCTACGTGCGCTACATCGTCGAACTCGGCAGCACCGAAGACGTCGTCGACGCCATCGCCAACAGCGATGCCGATATCGGCATCGCCTACACCCCTTTCACCGATCCACGCATCCGAGCGCTGGCGATCGCCCGCCAGCCACTCTGCGTCATCGTGCCAACCGGTCACCCGCTGTCGGAACGCCGCGACCTGAAGCTCGCCGATTGCCTGACCTCGCCCTGCGCCCTGCTCGGCAAGGGCAACGGCGTGACGCAACTGGTGGCACGCGTGGCGGCCGACGCCGGGCTGGCGCTGGCGCCGCTGCTCGAAACCCATTCGATCGAGGTGCTCCGCCGCTTCGTTGCCGCCGGCCTCGGCGTCACCTTCCTGCCACGTACGGCCGTCGCCGGTGAAATTGCGCGTGGCGCCATGCAGGCCCTCGACCTTGCCGATCCGCTCTTACGCGAGGCAAGCGCTCATCTCATGGTGCGCGCCCATCGCCGCCTGCCGCTCTCGGTCGAGAAGCTCGGCCAACATCTCGCGGAAGAAATGCAGTCGTTCCGCGGCTGACCATCGGCTCCCCGCCGCCCTCGCCCTTTCGTTGCGGCTGAACGACCGTCCACGGTCTCGGTAACCAGCGCGCCCTCTCGGCGCTGCTGGACAACGCCGCAGACGTTGCCACGCCAGCAACGCATTGTACCGGGCGCGCCGTCTACCCGCTCACCAGCCCGCATGCCACCTTCGCCCGATCATCAAGATCATACGAGGGTACAGCGGATCATGACGGCGGAACGAACGATAGTTGGCGTGGTGGGATTGGGGGCCATGGGGATCGGCATGGCGACCACGCTTGCCCGAGAGGGTTTTGCGGTCAAAGGTTTCGACCTTTCGGAAGCGCGGCGCGCGCTTGCTGCCGAAGGCGGCGTTTCCCCCGTCGCCTCGCTCGCCGAGGTGTTTTTCGACACCGGTTTCATCGTCTTCTCGCTGCCGACCGCCAAGGATGTCGCCGCCGTCGTCGAGGCCAATATCGAGGCGCTGAAAACGGCCGGCAGCCGCGTCGTGATCATCGACACCTCGACATCGGAGCCAGACGTCTCGCGCGATCTCGCAGCAGCCTTGGTCGGCCTCGGCCACGGCTTTATCGATGCGCCCGTCTCGGGCGGACCGGCGGGTGCTGCAAGCGGCAAGCTGACGATGATGATCGGCGGCAGCGATGCGGACGTCGCCCTTGCCGGCCCCGTCATCGACGCGATGTCGGCCAAGGCGCTGCATGTCGGTCCGAGCGGCGCCGGCAACGTCGCCAAGCTCGTCAACAACCTGCTCGCCGCCGCCCATATGGTGACGACGGGCGAAGGCCTGAAGCTGGCGCTTGCCGCCGGGCTTGACCCGGAAGCGGCGCTGAAAGTGCTGAACGCCGCCTCCGGCAAGTCGATGATCAGCGAGGTGCATTTTCCGACCTGGGTGATGAACGGCCGCTTCGACAGCGGCTTCACCATGGGGCTGATGCGCAAGGATGTGCTGCTTGCGAGCGAACTTGCGGCGCGCACCGGCGCCGATCTGCCGCTCTCTGCCTCTGTCGCCAAGCTCTGGGCCGAAAGCCCGCTCGACAATGCCGAAGACTTCACCCGCATGGGTGCCTTCCGCCCCGCCAACGACAACTGAAGGGAACGACGATGAACGACATGACCATGCCCGCCAAGGCCGAGCGCATCCGCGCCCTCTTCCACGGTATCATTCCCGGCGCCGAAATCGGCAGCTATGTCGACGGCGCGCTGGTGCCCGGCTCGGGCGACGAGCAGAAGCTGACCGATCCGGCGACCGGCGAAGTCTTTGTCACCTTCAAGGACGCCGGAAGCGACGTCGTCGATGCGGCGATGCAGGCAGCCGCGCGCGCCCAGCGCGAGTGGATCGCGATGACCGCCTCGGCCCGCGGTCGGGTGATGAACGAGATTGCCCGCAAGATCCGCGAGCGCGCCGGCGAGATCGCCGAACTCGAAAGCCGTTCGGCCGGCCGGCCGATCCGCGACATCCGCGGCGAAGCCGTCCGGGTCGCCGAGATGTTCGAATATTATGCCGGCTGGTGCGACAAGCTGCATGGCGAGGTCATTCCGGTTCCGACCTCGCACTTGAACTATACCCGCAACGAGCCGGTCGGCGTCGTCGCGCAGATCACCCCCTGGAACGCGCCGCTCTTTACCGGCGGCTGGCAAATCGCACCCGCCATCTGCGCCGGTAACGGCGTCGTCATCAAGCCTTCGGAACTGACGCCGCTCAGCACACTGGTGCTGGGCGCGCTCTGCGAAGCCGGCGGTGCGCCGCGCGGCCTCGTCAATGTCATTGCCGGCCAGGGCGTCACGGCGGGCCAGGCGATGGTCGCCCATCCGAAGACAGCACTCGTCGTCTTCGTCGGCTCGGCGCTGGCCGGTTCAGCCATTGCGGCGGCCGCGGCAAGGAACGTCGTGCCCTGCATCCTCGAACTCGGCGGCAAGTCCGGCAACATCGTCTTTGCCGATGCCGATATCGACCGTGCCATCGTCGGCGCGCAGTCGGCAATCTTCTCCGGCGCCGGCCAGAGCTGCGTTGCCGGCTCGCGGCTGCTCGTCCACCGCTCGGTGCACCAGCAGTTCGTCGAGCGCTATGCCGAGGCCGCCGCGCGCATCCCGGTCGGCGATCCCTATCTCGATACGACGCAGATCGGCCCGATCAACAATGCCCGTCAGTGGGCGAAGATCGAGGAAATGGTCAAGCAGGGCGTGGCGGAAGGCGCCACGCTTGCGACCGGCGGCGCCAAGCCTTCAGCGCTTCAAGCCTCCGGCGGCTTCTATTTCGCCCCGACCATTCTCGACAACGTCAAACCGGACATGACGATCGCCCGTGAGGAGGTCTTCGGCCCCGTCGTCGGTGTCACCGTCTTCGACGATGAAGAAGAGGCAATCACGCTCGCCAACGACAATCCCTACGGCCTCGCCGGTGCCGTGTGGACCCGCGACGTCGGGCGTGCCCATCGCGTCGCCTCCAAGGTGCGTGCAGGTACGTTCTGGATCAACGGCTACAAGACGATCAGCGTCATGTCGCCCTTCGGCGGCTTTGGCCGCTCCGGTTACGGCCGTTCTTCCGGGCGCGATGCGCTGATGGCCTATACGCAAACGAAAAGCGTCTGGGTCGAGACCGCGGAACATCCGGCCGTCGTCTTCGGCTATTCGCCGGAAGCTTGATCGATACGCACCTGAAACGAGAAAGGGCCGGCATTTGTCGGCCCGTTCCCGTTTATTTTCCCGACTCTCGATCAGGCCGCCCGGCTCCAGCTGTCGCGTGCACCCTGCGCTTCGAGCTTGAACTTCGCCAGCATCGTGCGGAGCTGGCGGCTCTCTTCGGCCAGCGTGCCGCTTGCCGCCGTAGTCTCTTCCACCATCGCCGCATTCTGCTGGGTCATCTGGTCCATGTGGTTGACCGAGGTGTTGATCTCCTGCAGTGCCGTTGCCTGCTCGCGCGCCGCCGTCGCGATCGTGTTGACGTGGCCGCTGACATTGTTGACCAGCGTCTCGATCTCCAGCAGAGCCTCACCGGTGGAGCGCACCAGCGCCACGCCGTTTTCGACTTCCGACGCCGAGCTGTGGATCAACGTCTTGATCTCCTTGGCGGCATTGGCTGAACGCTGGGCGAGTTCGCGCACTTCCTGGGCGACGACGGCGAAACCACGACCGGCCTCCCCCGCACGCGCCGCTTCGACGCCGGCGTTCAGCGCCAGAAGGTTGGTCTGGAAGGCGATCTCGTCGATCACCGAGATGATCTGGTTGATGCGGTTGGACGAATCCTCGATCCGGCCCATGGCATCGACCGCGCTGCGCACGATCGCGCCGGATCGGCCGGCACTGTCCTTGGTGGCGCGCACCATCTCGTGCGCCTCGTTCGCCCGCTCGGAAGCGGTGCGCACGGTCGAGGTGATCTCGTCGAGAGCGGCTGCGGTCTCTTCGAGCGCTGCTGCCTGCTGTTCGGTGCGCTTCGACAGGTCGTTGGCGGCTGAGCTCAGTTCGGCGGAATTGTCGTTGATGGTGCTTGCCGCGGTGCGAACGTTCTGCATGGTCGAGCGCAGCGTCACCATCGTCTGGTTGACGTTCGTCTGCAGTTCGGCGAATGCGCCGTGGAATTCGCCGCGCATGGTCTGCGTCAGGTCGGCATCGGCGAGTGCCGCGATCACCCGGCGGACTTCGTTGACCGTCTGGTCGACGCTCGACACGAGCTCGTTGACGCTCGATGCGAAGCGGTTGAGGTCGTCGTTTTCATAGTCCTTGGTGATGCGGCCAGTGAAATCACCGGCAACGGCCGAGGCAACCACGACGCTGATGTTCGACTGCAGGTCGCTGCTGCGGGCATGCAGCGCCGCTTCCTGTGCCTTCATCGTGCGCATGGCGATGCCGTTCTTGCGGAAGACTTCGACGGCACGGGCCATCTCGCCGATCTCGTCCTGGCGGGAAACGTCGGTACCGTTGCCGTCAAGCTTGCCGTCGGCAAGTTCGCTCATGGTCGAGGTCAGTTCGCGCACCGGCATCACGATGCCGCGACGGGCAACGACGAGGCTGACGCCGACGCCGAAGAGGACACAGGCTGCAGCGGCGGCTGCCAGAATGGTCATTGCGACCGAGGACGAATTGAGCGCTTCGGAACGGGCGGCGGCGAGTGCGTCGCCGGAATAGGTGCTGTAGGTCTTGACCGTCGCCGTTACCGTTTTCTGGGCTTCGAGCGCCTTGTCGAGCGCAGCCTTGACGGCGCCAGCGTCTGTGCCCTTGTCGGCGGCAACCGCGATCATCGCGCGGATCTCGTCGAAATAGCTGTTAAGCGTGATGCGGATGTCGTTCAGCAGCTTGTCTTCCGCATCGTCGGCAACCGCCTCGATCTTTGTCAGACGGCCGAGCATTTCCCCGGCGCGCTTCTCGGTTTCCTGGCCGAAATCGGTAGCTTTCTCGGGAGCGGCAGCAAGCTGGTAGGTCATGCGGCTGATGGCGATGATGTCGACGCGCAGGTCCATCGCCTCGCGTGCGGCCTCTTCGCGCGCGCCGACGTCGATGATCGTCGCGCCGAGAGAGGAAAGACCGCGCGCACCGGCAAGAGCGATCAGAATGGAAGATATGCCCATGACCACGACCACAAGGCCGACCTTGGTCAAAATCGAAAGGTTCTTGAACGTCACTGCCGTGACTCCTGTGATGTCGCGATCGCGTTGTTGGGAGGACATGGTCAGCCATACCGGCGGGAAGAGGACCGGCTGTTTGCTGCGCCTTTAAGGGAGGAACGAGGGCGCGCACTGACCGATAAGTACTTAGTAATTTTGAATTTAAATTCGGGTTAAAAAAGCGATCGCAGCTTTTCGCAGTGCAGCAAAAAATGAAGACGGGAGCGAAAACAAAAAACGGGCGGACGATCGCTCGCCCGCCCGCAGACCACCGCAGCAGTCTTGGGAGATCTTGTTTTAAGCCTACGACCGGCCGTAGCCGCCGCCGGTCGGCGTTACCACGGTAAAGGCTTCACCGGCTTCGAGAACCGTGTGGGCGCAGCCCGACAGTTCTTCCGTCCGGCCGTCGTTGCGGCGTACCAGGTTGCGGCCAAGCTCGCCCGGGCTGCCGCCCTTGATGCCGAAGGGGGCTACACGGCGATGGCCGGAGAGGATGGCGAAATCCAGTTTCTCGCGAGCGCGGATCGTGCGTTCGGTACCGTTGCCGGCGTTCCATTGGCCACGGCCGCCCGAGCCGACACGAATATGGAAATCTTCGAGCACGACCGGGAAGCGGGTTTCGAGGATTTCCGGGTCGGTGAGGCGCGAATTGGTCATGTGGGTATGGACCGCATCGGCGCCGTTGTAACCGGGACCGGCCGGCGCACCGGAGCAGATCGTCTCGTAATACTGGTAGTTCTGGTTGCCGAAGGTCAGATTGTTCATCGTGCCTTGCGCGCCCGCCTGACTCTGAACGGCGCCGAACAGGCAGTTCGTCACGGCCTGGCTGACCTCGACGTTGCCGGCAACGACCGCAGCCGGATAGCGCGGCGTTAGCATCGTTCCCTCTGGAATGACGATGTGGATCGGACGCAGGCACCCGGCATTCATCGGGATGTCCGCCTCGACCAGTACACGGAAGACATAAAGCACTGCGGCGCGGGTGACCGGCGCCGGGGCGTTGAAATTGTCACCGCGTTGCTCGGACGTCCCCGTGAAATCGACGGTCGCCTCGCGCTTGTCGCGATCGACGGTGATCTTGACCACGATGCTGCAGCCCTGGTCCATCTCGTAGGAGAATTCACCATCGGGCAGCTGATCGAGGACGCGGCGCACGCTCTCGGCGGCATTGTCCTGAACATGGCCCATATAGGCCTCGACCACGTCCTCGCCGAACTGGGCGATCATCTTCTTGAGTTCGGCGACGCCCTTTTCGTTGGCCGCGACCTGCGCCTTCAGATCGTTGACGTTCTGCAGGATGTTGCGCACCGGATAGCGCGCGCCATTGAGCAGCGTCTCGAGTTCTGCCTCGCAGAAGCGGCCGGCATCGATGAGCTTGAAGTTGTCGATATAGACGCCTTCCTCCTCGATATTGGTGGCCAACGGCGACATCGAGCCCGGCGAAATGCCGCCGATATCGGCGTGATGGCCGCGGCTGGCGACCCAGAAACGGATCTCCTTGCCGGCATCGTCGAAGACCGGCGTGCAGACGGTAAGGTCAGGCAGGTGTGTGCCGCCGTTATAGGGCGCGTTGATCAGGAACACGTCGCCCGGCTGGATCACCGGATTCTCGCGGATCGCGGTCGCGACCGAGGCATCCATGGAGCCGAGATGCACCGGCATATGCGGCGCGTTGGCAACGAGATTGCCGCGGTTGTCGAAGACGGCGCAGGAGAAATCGAGCCGTTCCTTGATGTTCACCGAATAGGCGGTGTTCTGCAGCGTCACACCCATCTGCTCGGCGATCGACATGAACAGGTTGTTGAAGATCTCCAGCATGACCGGATCGGCATGGGTGCCGATCGCGCTCTGCTGCTGCAACGCCTTCACGCGGCGAAGCACGATGTGGTCCTTGGCCGTCAGTTCCGCCTGCCAGCCATCCTCGACGACGATGGTCTGGTTCGGTTCGATGATGATCGCCGGACCGTCGAGCCGCTGGCCGGGCGCGATCTCGGCGCGCAGCAGGACGGGCGCGTCGTGGAACTGGCCCTGCGAATAGAAGCGCGTGCTGCGGACGATATCCGGCGTTCCCTTAGTGACCGCCCCACCCTCGCGCTCCATCTGGGCAGCACCGCCACCGACCGTCTCGACCTCGACGGCGTCGATGACCAGCGCCTTGTTCTCGGCGACGAAGCCGAAGCGGCGCTTGTGCAACTCTTCGAACTCGGCGCGCAGGCGGGCGATGTCGTCATGATCCGGGAAGGTCGCGTCGACCGCGAGCACCGTATCGGTGCCGGCGTAACGGATATGGGCGCGCAGATGCGTGCGGATCTCGTCGCGGGCGATACCCTGCGCGTCGAGTTCGGCAAGGCATTCGACCTCGAGCTCGGCGCCAAGGGTGCTGAGCGCTACCGGCGCCTTGTCGTCAAGCGCCACGCCGAGCGCCTTCTGGCGCGTCGAACGAATATCGGCGAGCCCCATGCCATAGGCCGAAAGCAGACCGGACATCGGGTGCACGAGAATGCTCTTCATGCCGAGCTGATCGGCAACGAGGCAAGCATGCTGCCCACCGGCGCCGCCGAAGCAGCTTAGCGCATAGCGCGTCACGTCATAGCCACGCTGGACGGAAATCTTTTTGATCGCCTCGACCATGTTGGCAACCGCGATGCGGATAAAGCCGTCGGCTACATCCTCCGGGCTACGGCCGTCGCCGATCTCGCCGGCCATCGTTGAAAAGCGCCCGCGCACGGTCTCGACATCGAGGCGTTCGTCCTGGTTCGGGCCGAAGAGCGCCGGGAAGAATTCCGGCAGCAGCTTGCCGAGCATCACATTGGCATCGGTAACCGCGAGCGGGCCGCCGTTTCGGTAGCAGGCAGGACCCGGATTGGCGCCGGCCGAATCCGGCCCAACGCGGAAGCGCTCGCCGTCGAAATGCAGGATCGAGCCGCCGCCGGCGGCAACCGTATGGATCAGCATCATCGGCGCACGCACGCGCACGCCGGCGACCTCGGTCTCAAACGCACGTTCATATTCGCCGTCGAAATGGGCGACGTCGGTCGAGGTGCCACCCATGTCGAAGCCGATGACGCGATCAAAACCGGCAGCTTCGCCGGTTTTTGCGAGCCCGACGACGCCGCCCGCCGGACCGGAAAGGATTGCATCCTTGCCCTGGAACATTTCAGCCGCAGTCAGGCCGCCGGAAGACATCATGAACATGACGCGCGCGCCGGTGCGGGCGACGTCGAGTTCGCCCGAGACCTGGGCGACGTAGCGGCGGAGAACCGGTGACAGATAGGCATCGATGACGGTGGTGTCGCCGCGCCCGACATATTTGATCAGCGGCGAGACTTCGTGGCTGACCGAGACCTGCTCGAAGCCGAGTTCGCGGGCAATTCGGGCAACGACCGCCTCATGCTCGGGATATTTGTAGGCGTGCATGAAAACGATGGCGACGGCCTTGTAGCCCTTGCCCTTCAGGTCTTCGAGTGCCGCGCGCGCCTTCGCCTCATCGAGCGGCGTCTCGACTGTTCCGTCGGCCAGCACGCGTTCGTCGAGCTCGACGATGTCCTGATAGAGCGCTTCCGGCTTGATGATCTCGGTTGCGAAGATCTTCTTGCGCTCCTGGTAGCCGATCTTCAGAGCGTCGCGGAAACCCTTGGTGGTCACGAGCGCCAGCGGCTCGCCCTTGCGTTCGAGCAGTGCATTGGTGGCAACGGTCGTGCCCATGCGCACTTCGCCGATGAGACCGGTCGGGATCGCGGCACCGGTCGCAAGGCCGAGATGCAGGCGAATGCCCTGCACTGCGGCGTCGCGATAGGCTTCCGGATTTTCCGAAAGCACCTTGCGCGCATGCAGCACCCCTTGCGGATCGCGGCCGATGACATCGGTGAAGGTGCCGCCGCGGTCGACCCAGAAGTCCCAACTGCCGGTTTCGCGTGCGCTCATTGTCCATCCCTCTCGTTCGCGAGCCGCATGACTGTGCAAGCCCGGAAATTCATCAAAGCAGTTCGTTGACAAAATGTCGATAAAATGATGACATAAAATCGTCAAGATGAGGAAGAGCTGAATGACGAAGAAGCCTGAGGATAGCTTCGAAGGTCGGGAATGGGCCGAAAACGCCCTGCCCGAACATCTAAAGCCGGTCGCGGCCATCGGCCCGATCGTTTCCTCCGCGCATCTGGCCGAAGGCGGCTCTCCCGGCCTTTCCGAGGTGGAATACGGGCTGATCCTCGCGTCGCACGCCTTTCATCGCTGGATGATGCGCTGCATGGCGGCCGCCGGCGTGCCGGGCCTTTCCCCGATCGAAATCCTGATCCTGCACACGATCCGCCATCGCGACCGCGGCAAGAAGCTCGCCGACATCTGTCTGGTGCTGGATATCGAAGACACCCATGTCGCGACCTATGCCATCCGCAAGCTCGAGGCCGCAGGCCTGGTGACGACGGGCAAGGAAGGCAAGGAAAAGACCATCCTCATCACCGACAAGGGGTCGGACGCCTGCACGCGCTACGCTCAGATCCGCGAACGCCTGCTGGTTTCCTCGACCGCGAAAGCCCGCCCCTCCGAAGAGACACTCTCCGAGATCGCCGCCGTCCTGCGTTTCATGTCGGGCGCCTATGAACAGTCCGCGCGCGCCGCGACCACATTGTAACGAGGAAGACCGCGTGACTGTCGAAATGCCTGCGCCCCTGCTCGCCGTCGAGAAGCTTTCCGTTGCCTTCAACGGCAACCCCGTCGTCGAAGATCTGAGCTTCACGGTCACGCCCGGGCGGACGCTCGCGATCGTCGGCGAATCCGGTTCCGGCAAATCCGTGACGTCCCTGTCGATCATGCGGCTATCCGACATGATGGGTGGCCAGTTCCCCTCAGGCCGCATTCTGTTTCGCGGCAAGGGTGGCGAGATCGACCTGACGAGCGCGCCGCAGAAGACCATGCGTGCGATCCGCGGCAAGGAGATCGCCATGATCTTCCAGGAGCCGATGACCTCGCTGAACCCGGTCTTCACCATCGGCGACCAGGTCGCCGAAGTGCTGATGCTGCATGAGAAGATGACCAAGGCCGAGGCGCTCGCCGAGACGCGTCGGCTGCTCGACATGGTCCGCCTTCCCGACAGCGCCGAACTGATCGGCCGCTATCCGCACCAGCTTTCCGGTGGCATGCGCCAACGCGTCATGATCGCCATGGCGCTCGCTTGCCGGCCGAAGCTGCTGATCGCCGACGAGCCGACCACGGCGCTCGACGTCACTATCCAGGCGCAGATCCTGACAATCATCCGGGACCTGCAGAAGGAACTCGGCATGGCGGTGATCTTCATCACCCATGATATGGGCGTCGTCGCCGAGATGGCCGACGACGTCGTTGTGATGTGGAAAGGCCGCAAGGTCGAGGAAGGTCCGGTCGACGAGATCTTCGCCGCTCCCAAGCACCCCTATACCCAGACGCTGCTTTCCGCCGTGCCGAAGCTCGGCAGCATGGTGGGCGAAGAATTCCCGAAGCGCCTGCCGCTGACCATGATGGTCGACGGCGAGCCGAAGCGCGTCGGCGACGTCCATATCCAGCGCACCGCCCGCTATGAGGCCGCACCAATCCTCTCGGTGCGCGATCTCGTCACCCGTTTCGACGTGCGCAAGAACCTTTTCGGCAAGGCGACGCACCGCGTGCACGCGATCGAAAACGTCAGCTTCGACATCTTCCCAGGCGAAACGCTGGCGCTCGTCGGCGAAAGCGGCTCGGGCAAGTCGACGATCGGCCGCACGATCCAGCAGCTGCAGAACGCGACATCGGGCGAGATCCTCTTCGACGGCCGGCCCGTCTCGGCGATGAGCTATGCCGAGCGGCAGAGACTGAAGCAGGAAATCCAGTACATCTTCCAGGACCCGTTCGCCTCGCTCGACCCGCGCAAGACCGTGGGCTTCTCGGTCGCCGAGCCGATCCGCACCCATGGGCTGATCCTCGGCGAAAAGGATATCGAAAAGCGCGTGCATGAACTGCTCGAGCGTGTCGGCCTGACGGCCGCGCACGCCCGGCGTTATCCGCACGAGTTCTCCGGCGGCCAGCGCCAGCGCGTCTGCATCGCCCGAGCGCTCGCCTCGCGCCCGAAGCTGATCATCGCGGACGAAGCGCTGTCCGCCCTCGACGTCTCCATCCAGGCGCAGATCATCAACCTCTTCATGGAGCTGCAGGAGCAGGAAGGCCTCGCCTATCTCTTCATCAGCCATGACATGGCGGTGGTCGAGCGCATGAGCCATCGCGTCGCCGTGCTCTATCTCGGCCAGATCATGGAATTCGGCAGCCGCCAGCAGGTCTTCGAAACGCCATCCCATCCCTATACCCGCCGGCTGCTTTCCGCCGTCCCGGTCGCCGAGCCCGGCAAGGGCCGCGAGCGCGCTTTGCTGGAAGGCGAAATCCCGAGCCCGATACGTCGCGTCGGCAACGAACCCGCGGTTCTGCCCCGCAAAGAAATCGCCCCCGGCCATTTCGTGGCCAAGGGTGCGTGAGCCGCTTTCTTTTTCAGAAGAAGGCTGTCGAAACAGGAGTGAGTAAATGATCAACAAAAAGGGGATCCACGCCGCCTTCATCGCCCTCGCGATGGCCGGCAGTTTCATGACCGCAGCCCCGGCCTTTGCCGCAGGCACGCTGACGGTGTCGTCGCCGCAGGATCCGGGTAGCTGGGACCCGGTCGACACCTTCCTCGTCAACTGGGCGTCCGTCGCCACCAACATCTATGACGGCCTCACCTATCGCGGCCCGGATCTCAAACTCGTGCCCGGCCTTGCCACCGCGTGGGAAGAGCTCGACGGCGGCAAGCGCCTGCGCTTCACGCTGCGCGAAGGCGTCAAGTTCCACAATGGCGAGCCATTCAATGCCGAAGCGGTAAAATTCACCTTCGACCGCCTGCTCGGCGAGGAAGGCTCGAAGGGCCCGCATAAGTCCATCTATGCCGTGATCGAAAAGGTCGAGATCATCGACGAGAAGACTGTCGATCTGCATCTGAAGACCCCGGATCCGGTGCTGCTCACCAAGCTTGCCGGCTATGGCGCAATGATCGTGCCGCCGAAGTACATCCAGGAGAAGGGCGAGGACTATTTCAACGCCCATCCGGTTGGTACCGGCCCGTTCAAGTTCGTCTCCTACGAGCCGAAGGTCGGCATCAAGCTCGAAGCCTTTGCCGATCATTGGGGCGGCGCGCCGAAGCTTTCGAACCTCAACTACCGCTTCATCTCGGAGCCGGCGACCGCCGTTGCCGAACTGCAGGCCGGCCGCGTCGATCTCGTGATCCCGCCGACCATTCCGATCGGCATGATCCCGACCATCCAGGACGACAGCAACCTGGAGATCATCACCAGCGCCGGCCCGACGGTCTACGCTCTTCGCTTCAACACCCGCGACGGCATCACCAAGGATCCGAAGGTCCGCAAGGCGCTCATCCTCGGCGTCGACCGCGACACCATCATCCAGTCGATCCTCGGCGGCCAGGCGGACCCGATCGCCAGCTTCCAGGGCAAGCTCTCCTTCGGCTTCGACCCGGCGATGAAGCCGCTTCCCTACGATCCCGAACAGGCCAAGGCCCTTCTGAAGGAAGCCGGTGTTGCGCCGGGCGCCTCCGTGCAGATCGACGTTCGCGGCAACGATGCGACCTTCAACGAGGTCGTACAGGCGATTGCCAGCTACCTGCAGCTGATCGGCATCAACGCGACGATCAAGCCCTATGAAACCAACGTTCTGCTGAACGACATCATCCCGGCCGGCAAGACCGGCGCGATGTTCCAGCAGTCCTGGGGTGGCTGGACACTCGACTACGACAACACCGCCTACTCCATGTACCACTCCGGCGAAAAGTGGAATCCCTACGACCAGGATGCGGAACTCGACAAGCTGCTCGAATCCCAGCGTTCGATCACCGATCGGGCCAAGCGCGAGGAGATCCTCAAGCAGATCGCCAACTACGCCGCCGACCGGTCGCTCGAGATGCCGCTTTACAACCTCAATGCCATCTTCGGCGTGAGCAAGCGCGTCAAGAACTTCACCCCGGTGCCGGACAGCCGCCTACGGCTCACGGACGTGACGGTCGAGTAAACAATCCGGTCCGCCGCCGCGCGTGAGGCGGCGGACCATTTTCTTTAAAGGGCGGGTCACTTGGCCGGATTTCTGATCAAACGTTTTCTGCAGGCGGTCTTCGTCGTGTTCGTCGTGACACTGACCGTTTCCTATGCCATCCGGTTCACCGGCGACCCGGCCCTGATGCTGGCGCAGGGCGCCGGCAGCGTGACTGAGGAAGACCTCGTGCGCATCCGCGAGGGGCTCGGCCTCAACCAGCCCTTCCTTTCGCAATATGCCGACTTCATCAAAGGCATGTTCACGCTCGATTTCGGCCGCTCCTTCCTCGGCGGCACCCCGGTTTCGCAGCTGATTGCCTCTGCCCTGCCGGCGACCATGCTGCTCGCTTTCGCCTCGCTGATCGTCTCGATCGCGATTTCCATCCCGCTCGGTATCCGCGCCGCCGTTGCGCGCGGCAAGTGGGCAGATCAGACGATCCGCATCCTATCGCTGATCGGCCTGTCCTTCCCGAACTTCTGGCTGGCGATCATGCTCGTGCTGTTGTTCTCGATCGTTCTGAAATGGCTGCCACCGAGCGGCATGGACGGCTTTGCGAGCTTCATCATGCCGGCGCTGACCATGGGCATCATCCTGACGGCGACGAATGTGCGCCTGGTGCGCACCGCGATGCTGGAAACCCTGCAGTCGCAATACATCATGGTTGCCCGCGCCAAGGGCCTCAGTGAGACCAAAGTGCTCTACAAGCATGCGCTGCGCAATTGCGCGATCCCGCTGATCACCTATTTCGGCCTGCAGTTCGGCGGCCTGCTCGGCGGCATCGTCGTCGTCGAACTCGTCTTCAACTGGCCGGGCATGGGCACGCTCGCCTTCGATGCGGTCGCCTCGCGCGACTACCCCGTGCTTCAGGCGGTCATCACGGTGCTTTCCCTGATGATCGTGTTCGTCAATCTCCTGGTCGACATCGCCTATGGCCTCGTCGATCCGCGCATCCGGACGGAGTGAGCCGATGACCACCAAGGCTGCAAACACCCGTTTCGCCCGCTTCCGCAATCTCGAATTCATCCTCGGCGCGCTTCTGACTGGCGGCATCTGCCTCGCCGTCGTCTTCTCCGGCGTGCTCTTTCCGGGTGGCGTCGACAAGATCGACCTGATGGCGCGGCTGACGCCGCCCTTCGTCAACTGGGCCCATCCGCTCGGCACCGACCCGCTCGGCCGCGACGTGCTCGCCCGCGTGGTTGCCGGCGGCAAGATCTCGCTGCTCGTCGGCCTGACCTCGGTTGCCGGCGCCGTCGTCGTCGGCGTGGTCATGGGGCTCGTTTCGGGCTACTATCGCGGCTTCTGGGATATGCTCGTCATGCGCTTTGCCGACGTTCAACTCGCGCTCCCCTTCATCCTGCTTGCGATCACTTTCATCGCCATCGTCGGCGGCGGGCTGACCAACACCATCATCCTCCTGATCGTTTCGCAGTGGGTGCAATATGCCCGGCTGGTTCGCGGTTCGGTGCTGTCGCTGCGCGAGCGCGAATTCATCCAGTCGGCCCGCGCCATCGGCGTGCGCGACTACAAGATCCTGTTCCAGCACCTGCTGCCCAACCTGATCGGCCCGGTCATCGTGCTGATGACCTTGAACGTCGCCAACAACATCCTGCTTGAAAGCAGCCTTACCTTCCTCGGCCTCGGCGTCGATCCGCTGATCCCGAGTTGGGGCGGCATGCTCGCCGACGGCCGCACCTACCTGCAGAACGCCTGGTGGGTCAGCGTCTTCCCGGGCCTGGCGATCCTGCTCACCGTCCTCGGCCTCAATCTTCTCGGCGACTGGCTGCGCGACAGCCTCGACCCAACCGGTAGAACTTCACGATGACGACGATTTTCGAAGGCGCCTTCGAGCGCACGCTCGATACCCTTCTCACCACCTACGGCAAGGAAGCGGCCCGCGGCACCAAAGTCGAAGCCTGGCTCTTCGACGATGCCGCTAGCCGCAAGGCGGCGGAACAGAAGCTCACCAGCTTTGGCGTGAAGGCGACACTCAGGAGCGCCTACAAGCCGCTGCTGCATTTCTTCCTCGAAGAGGTCGACCGCAATGCGCTCGCCAGCGTCGTCGTCGGCTATCCCCAGCATGAGGGTGCTGCGCAGAACCGCTTCCTGCTCGAAGCCTATCCGCTTGCCGCTCTGGTCGGCGATGCCGATATCCGCTTCGAGGCCGGCAGCAAGCCGGCCTTCACCTACGACGTCGCGCTGACTTTCCGCGATGGGCGCCAGCAAAGCCACGCCGTCTTCGCGCCAAACCGTATCCATACCGACTTCGTCGGTGAAACTCTGCTGTCGCCGACCGGGTGGATTCGTCTCGACGAAGGCTGCGACAAATGTCGCGAATGCCATCTCGAAACCGACTATGAGCGGCTCTTCGCGGGCACTATGCGGGCAATTGCCGACTATGCCTGGGGCGATAGCGAGCCCTATTTCGAAGAGCTCAACATCCGCGTGACCCTGCCGATCACCGACTTCCGCCTGCCCGTCGGCGAAGAGGTCTTGAGCCTTCGTGAGGCGCTGCACGAGGACTTCTATTTCTCGCTGCTCGAAGTCTTCCAGAAGAAGTCCGGTCGTCCCCTCGGCGACCGCGGGCTGAAACCCGGTCAGATCATACCGGAGATCGTCTTTGGCGTCGGCAAGCCGACCGTCGTCGTCGAAGCGCGGCCCTTGCAGGCAGGGGATGCCGAGGGCGAAGCCCAGACGCTCGAAACCGCCGAAGCGCCGCTGACGGTGGCGCAGATCCACACGGAACTCGCCGCGATCGATGGCCAGCCCTTCGAGGCACAGTCGCGCGCCGGCCGGCCGGTGAAGGCCCGCTACCACAAGGGGACTGATGCGCCGGTCATGATCAGCGGCGGCCAGCATCCGAACGAGACGACCGGCATCGTCGGGGTGCTGCGCGCAGCCCAGGCGCTTGCCGCCCGCTCAGGCACCCATTTCACCATCTCGCCGCTCGAAAACCCCGACGGCTACGCCGTGCACCAGCGGCTGCGGGTGGACAATCCGCTGCACATGCATCACGCCGCCCGCTACACAGCACTTGGCGATGACCTCGAATACCGCACTGGCGCAGCGCTCAACGAGCGCGAAATCCGCAAGGAAGCCGAACGCCTGACCGGCGCACAATTGCACGTCAACCTGCACGGCTATCCCTCGCACGAATGGACCCGGCCGCTTTCGGGCTACGTGCCGCGGGGCTTCGCCATGTGGACGCTGCCCAAGGGCTTCTTCCTGATCATGCGCCATCATGCCGATTGGACCGACCGCGCCGAACGGCTGGTCGAGGCAGTCACCGAGCGGCTCGCCAAGGTTCCTGGCCTGCTCGCCTATAACGACGCGCAGATCGCGCTCTACGAGACCCACGCCGGCGAAACCGGCTTCCGGATCATCAACGGCTTTCCCTGCATGATCTCGGTCGACGACCGCCACACGGCGCCGCTGACGCTGATCACCGAATATCCGGACGAGACCATCTATGGCGATGCCTTCATCGCTGGCCACGACGCCCAGAAGGAAACGGTGCTTGCCGCCTACGACGCGTTTCAGCGGATGATGGCCATCGCCTAAAGCCTCACAGGGCGACGGTATCCAGTGCCGCCGCCCAAAAGCCGACCCCTTGAGCGTTCCCCGCAAGCGACAAGCCGCCGCTGGCGATTTTGGCCATCCGACGCCCCACCACCGAATACGGTAAAGCCTGACGAGGCTGCATTGCCGTGCCATTGCGTGTCCCGCTAGAACCGGCACACGCCCGCGCACCCATGCGCCGCAACGTTGCTGCAATCCTCGTCGACCAGACGTGAGGCAACATCTATCGTATTCGGAGAATTCAATGCGCCTGCTCCTTGTCGAGGACGAGCTGGAAATGGCGGCGGCGCTCAGCGCCGCGCTCGGTCGCTACGACATGATCCTGGATCATGCGCCAACGCTCGACCATGCATTGGCGGCGCTCGCCAATCACGTGCATGACGGCATCATCCTCGATCGCCAATTGCCCGATGGCGACGGGCTGTCACTGATCCCGCGCGTCCGTGCGCTGAAATCCGGAATTCCCGTGATCGTTCTGACCGCGCGTGGCGCGGTCGACGAGCGTGTCCGTGGCCTCGACATGGGCGCCGACGACTACCTCGCCAAGCCCTTTGCCGTGGAAGAACTGTTGGCGCGGATCCGCGCCCTCATGCGGCGTTCGCCGGATATCGCCCCCATGACGGCGCGCATCGGCAAACTCGTCTTCGATTTCGACGGCAGGCAGGCGCAGGTGAACGGCCAGTTGCTTGACCTGCCCCGTCGCGAACTGCTGGTACTGGAAACGCTGGCGCGGCGGCAGGGCCGCACGGTGCAGCGCTCGACCTTGGAGGAGTCTGTCTACGGCTACGATGACGAGATCCAATCCAACTCGCTCGACGCGCATGTCTCGCGACTACGCCGGAAGCTTGCCGACACCGGCGCCGGCGTGGAGATCCACAGCATCCGCGGCGTTGGTTATCTGTTGAGGCCTTCGCCATGAGCACGTCATCCGTCAACTCGTTGAAGAAGCGCCTGATCTGGCAGATCCTCACCTTTCAGGTGCTGCTGTTGATGGCGGTCATCGCCGGCCTCATGGCATTGCTGACGCGCGCCGATCTTGGCGGAAAGTTCCTCGATGCCGACGCAGCTTCGGTCGCCGCCGGAGCGATCCGCTCGCAGCCCGCGGGTGGACTGACGCTGGTCGAGACACCGCAATTGCTCGCCATGCGGGCCGAGTCGCCGGATTTCTGGTTCGTCGCGAGAAACGAACGCGGCGACATGATCCGCAGCGGCCCCGTGCCGGACGCCTATCGCGGCATTGGCGAACATCTGGATCGGATCGCCTTTGGCGATATCCGAGACAGCGTCGAGCCCTACACGCTCTCGTCGATCGTGCGCTCGGTGACCACGGAAAGCGGAACCTACACGGTGCTCGCCGGCGGCGGCCGGTTGTGGAGCGCGTCCTTCGCGGTTTTCCTGCTGGCAAACCTGGTGCTGCTGCCGATCGTGCTCATCGTCGTGCTGATCCCGGCCCTTGCCATCCCGATCATCGTCAGGCGTGCCTTTGCCGGCCTCGCCGATATGGTCGATCAGGCCAAGAAGATCGACGTCGATCGCCGCGGTGCCCGCTTGTCCGATCATCGGGTTCCCGGCGAAGTGCGTCCGCTGGTCGAGGCATTCAATGGCGCGCTGCAGCGACTCGACGAGGGGTACGAACGGCGACAGCGCTTCATTCTGGATGCGGCGCATGAACTGAGGACTCCGGTCGCCATCCTGCAGACGCGGCTGGAAAGCATGGACGCCGGGCCGCTCAGAAACCGCCTGTTGATCGATTCCAATCGCATCGCGGGGCTTGCGGAACAGTTGCTGGACCTTGAGCGGATCGATCGCGATGGCGCGGACTTTTCCACGCTCGACCTAGTGTCGCTGTGCCGTGACGTCGCCGCCGACCTCGCGCCGCTCGCGCTTTCGGCCGGCTGCGAACTCTCCTTCGCCTCGGACGTCGAGCGTGTCGTTGCGCGCGGCGATGCCGGCGCCATTGAGCGGGCGGTCACCAATCTGGTGCGCAATGCCATCGAGCATGCCGGTGGTCTCATCACCATCCGCGTCGAACGCGGCGGCGTGATCGAGGTCACCGATGAAGGCCCCGGCATTCCCGAACGCGAGCGTGAACGCATCTTCGAGCCGTTCCATCGCCTGCAGCCACGCGACCACGGCGCCGGCCTCGGCCTGCATCTGGTCAGCGAAATCGTCGGTCGGCATAAGGGCCACATTTCCGTTGTCGATGAACCCGCCGGCGGCGCCTGCTTCCGCATCACCTTGCCCGCGGCATGATACAGATCGCGCGGCTCCCAACATGATTAATAGACAATTAATAACGAAATCAGCAGCTTAGGTAATTTGTGCAATGTTGGCGCAATCCGTGGAGCCGACAAAGGATGCGCATCTTCCAAGCTTCGCGACCACGCTACCCGGCACGAGACGCGAATTGGAAGAGCGAAAGCGCCGCGAAGGGCGCCCTAATCCAATCCACGGAGCAATATCATGCGGCAATCCAGCAAGTTTTCGATCTGGTCCAGTCTCACCCTGCTAACCTTCCTCGGCGTCCAGCAGTCCCAGGCGACCGACTTCTCCGTGCCCGATTATCAGGATCCGCCAGCATTCAGCTGGAGCGGCGCCTATGTCGGTGCGCATGGTGGCCTCGGCTTCAGCGGCAGCCCCAATCCCTTCGCCGATCGCAATGGCGTCGCGCTCGGCGTCCAGGCCGGCTACAACATGCAGGCGGGCCCGGGCATCGTCGGTGCCGAGATCGAGGGCTCCTACCTCGGCGACACGGAGCACAAGGTCAATGGTGGCAAGCTCAAGGAAAAATGGCGCGGTGCGATCAAGGCGAAGGCCGGCCTCACCTTCGACCAGACGCTCGTCTACGGCACAGCCGGCTATGCGATGACCAACTACAAGAAAGGCGGCGATGTTCGCAACGACGTCGGCTTCAAGGGCGGTTATCTCGTTGGCGCCGGCATCGAGCAAGCCTTCGCAGGCGGCCTGTCGGCCAAGCTTGAGTACAACTACATCATGACGCCCGATGTCCGCACCAGCACCGTTTCAGGCTCCAGTGAAAAGGACATCAACAGCCACGTCATCAAGGCCGGTATCAACATGCGCTTCTGACGGGGCCGCCGGTTCGCAGCGGCGCCCTGCTAAGCCGACGACCTTCCCGAAAGGGGGCCTGCCGTTGCAGGCCCGGCAAACGGCAGGGCGTCACGCCGAAATCGGATCACTCCGCCGCTTCCCTCGCCAACGGCTCTGATGTCGCCAGCCGGCGCCAGATCGGCGCCATGGCGGCGGCGATCTCACCGTAGATCGCGAAGCGCCGGTCATAGTGTGCACCGAGCGCGGCATTCGGTCGGTAGTGGCGGTCGGTTTGCACCATCGCCGCAGCTCCGGCGGAAATGTCCGCAAAGAGACCGATGCCGGCACCCGCGGTGATCGCAGCACCAAGCGCGCCGGTCTCGCGCGAACGCGCGACCGTCACCGGCACATCAAGCACATCCGCAAAGATCTGCGGCCAGATCAGGCTGCGCGATCCGCCGCCTGAGAGCACCGCCTCGTCGAAACCCGCGCCTGCAGCTCGCATCGTCGCGATGTGCTGCCGATGTCCGAAGGCGACGCCTTCGAGCACGGCACGGACCAGATGGCCCTTGGTGTGCCAGCCGGCGACACCGTAGAAACCCGCCCGCGCGTTGCCATCCTGCTGCGCTCCATAGAGAAACGGGTGGTAGAGCGGATCGTTCGCCGCAGGCGCGACCTCGGCCGCCAATTGGCAGCACAGATCGAAGGGTGAGCGGCCGTCCTTGCCGTCGTGTGGAAACAGTTCCCGTACCAGCCATTCGAGATTGGCGGCAGACGTCGCGCTCGCCTCGATCGCCATGTAGCGGTTTCGATCGAAGGTCGAGAACATGAAGATCGGATTGCTGAGGTCCGGCTTTTCGATGATGACCTGGTTGATGCTCCAGGTACCGGCAATGATCGAGGCCGCTCCGGTCTTTGTCACGCCGGATCCTATCGCCGAGGCGACGACGTCGAAGAGGCCGCCGACAACAGGCGTACCGGCCGCCAGTCCCGTTTGCACGGCTGCCTCTTCACTCACCCTTCCAACGATCGCGTCGCTTTCGGCGAGATCGGGCAACAGATCCATGCAGTCGTGAAGGCCATAGGCCTTCATCAGCCCATCGTCATAACGTCGCCCGGCGACGTCGAGCAGCCCCGCTCCACTCATGTCGGAGACGTCGCTGACGCGGGCACCGGTCAGGCGATTGACGACGAAGTCCTTGCAAAGAAACACCGTGCCGATCTTAGCGAAGAGGTCCGGGCGAAAGCGTTTCAGCCAGGCAAGCAGCGTCGGCGTCTGCGATGGCCAGGGCCGCTGCCCGGCGATCGGATAGGTGCGCTGGCCGACGCCTTCGGCTTGCCATTCCTCCACGAGGCCGGCTGCGCGGGTATCGAGCGACTGGATGCCGATCAAAGGCGCGCCGCTACGATCGAGCGCATAGAGGCCGTTGCCATGCCCGGCGCAGCCGATCGCAGCGATCTCATCAGCACGGATACCGGCACGCTCGATACAGGCGCGGATCACCACCTTTGCGTGGCTCCAGAGCTCACCGAGCCCTCGCTCGACATGGCCGGGCGTCGGAACCTGGCTATGCCCTTCCTCAGCGGCCATCGCGATCTCGTTGCCCTCTCGGTCAAATAGCACCGCCTTGATCACGGTGTTCCCGGCGTCGATCCCGAGCAGATACTCTCCCATGCGCGAACCCCTCCCAAGGTTCTAAATCCGTTCGACCGAGACGTCGCCGCTGTCCTCCACGGCGACGCGCTCCACCCTGTCACAAGAGGCGTCGCGCCCTGAGGCGCGATGCCGTCCCAGCCAATCTCAGCCGCGCTGATAGAGCGCGTAAGCTTCTTCGCCGCCCGCATCCTCATGGATGATCGCCATCAGCCCGCGCACGACGGCGCTCGGATTGGCGTGCTGGTAGATGTTGCGGCCATAGACCATGCCCATTGCGCCCTGGCGCATCAAGGCCGCCGATTTGGCAAAGACGTTGCGCAGATCTTCTTTGCCGCCGCCGCGCACCAGGACCGGGCAGCGCGCCGCCTCGACGACCCTGTGGAAATCTTCCGCGTTGGTGGTCGGGTCCGCCTTGACGATATCGGCTCCCATCTCGCGCGCAAGCCGGGTCAGGGTCACGATCTTCTCGGCATCGCCATCGACCATGTAACCGCCCTGTTCGGTCACCGGCTGCATGACCAGGGGCTCGATCATCAGCGGCATGCCGTATTTGTCGCAATCGGCCCGCACCCGCGAGATATTGGCGACGCATTGGCGGAAGAGATCGGGCTCGTCCGGCAGCATGAACAGGTTGACGACGACGCAGGCGGCGTCCATCGCCAGCGCGCCGATCAGCGGCTCGGCCTCGTTCTGCAGCACCGCCCACATGTGCCGGTGGCGGATGCGGTTATAGGGGTTGCCCATGTCGAGACGCATGACGAGCGCCGGCTTGTCCTTGCCGGGCACGTCCTGCAAGAGGTCAGCCTGGCCATAGTTCATCTGGATCGCGTCCGGTGCCGCCGCAACCAGAGCCTTCACCACGGCGGACATGTCTTCGAGACCATTGAGGAAGGACGGTTCATTGCAGACGCCGTGATCGATCGCGACATCGAGGCAACGTCCACCACCGAAAAGACGGTTCATCCGGACCTTGCTGTTGTTTCGCATAATGCACTCCTTTGTTCATTCCGTGCGGAAAGGGTTTCCTCGTCGACGCCATGGCGCTCGGCGAGGAGGGTGAGAAAGCGTTTGCGCTCGTGATCGGCGAGGGGCAACGACCAGTGTTTTTCGCTCGCGAGCAAGGCGAGTGCGGCGTCGGCCATGTCGAGCGAGAGTTCGCCAGATATCGCCAGCGTCGTGCGGCGCAGCAGGAGATCGTCGAGATGCTCGACGGCCTCGTTGCGGACCAGGAACTGCAGCTCCCGCGCGGAGTAATCCGGATATGGCAAGGCGTGATCGGCACCGCCAGCGATGAAATCGGCGATCTGCCTCGAGCCCGTTCCATAACGCGTAAACAGCGTGCGCATGCGCTCGCGCGAAAGTCCGGTGGATGCCGCGACGTCGTCGATCCATGTATCGCGATCGGACGGATACTGCCGCCCGCCGCCAATGGCGCGTTCGCCGGTACTGACACGGCGCGCCCGGCCCAGACGCTCCAATGTGAGATCTGCCGCCATTTCGCCGAAGGAGCGGAAGGTCGTCCACTTGCCGCCGATCATGCACAGCACCGGCGGGCCATCGTCGACTGCTTCGACGAAGGTGCAGAAATGGTCGCGCGGGATGCGTCCGGTAAAACTGTCCTCGCTTGCCGGCAGCGGCCGCACGCCCGAGAACTGGAAGACCACCTCCTCCCGCCGGATCTTGATATCAGGCAGAACCCAGGCGAGCGACTGCAGGATGTAGTCACGCTCGTCCGGTTCGCAGCGCACCGTTTCCGGGTCGTCGACGCGGATATCGGTCGAGCCCACCAGCACCTTGCCGAGATAGGGAAAGAGGATGCAGATGCGGCCATCCTCGTTCTCATAATAGATCATATGGCCGTCGAGCGCTTCCATCAGCGCCGGGTTGTCGATGATGAGATGCGATCCCTTGGTGCCGCCCATCAGCGGCGCCGGCTTTGACGTCGAGGGAAACAGCGCTCCGTTGGCGATATCGATCCAGCCGCCAGTGGCGTTGATGATAAGCGTGGGCTCGATCGTAACGACCGCGCCGCTGACACCGTCCTTCAGCTCGTATCGCCCGGGCGCCGCAAGGACCAGTTCGGCATAGTTGAGCGCATGGGCATGTGGGCCGGCAGCAAGTCCGTCCTTCAGGAGCTCGAGACCGAGACGCTCCGGCTGGCTGACCCAGGCGTCGTAGTAGGTGGCAGAACTCTTGATGTCGGGATTGAGCGCCGGCCAACGGGCAAGCGTCGCGCGCCGGCCTCGAAAGGCGTGCTTCGGCATCAGGGCCCGCTTGCGCGTCAGGAAATCATAGATGCCGAGGCCCAGCTTGACCGCAACGGCGCCGCGACGGCTCGGACGGCGGGTCAGCCCCATAAACCGCACGGCCCCGTTGGCGAGACCGGAAAAAATATCGAAGATCGGCACCGTCGTTGGAAGCGGCGCCACGTAATGCGGCGCGTTCTTGAGCAACCGGTCACGCTCGACGAGCGATTCCCGCACCAGGCTGAACTCGCCGTTTTCGAGATAGCGAAGGCCGCCATGCACCATGCGCGACAGCGCAGCACTGGCGCCCGAACAGTAGTCGTGCTTCTCGACGAGCAGCACGTTTATCCCTTGCAGCGCCAGCTCGCGAAAGACGCTGAGGCCGTTGATGCCGCCGCCGAGGACGCACACGTCCACCTTCGGGCTCTCTACGAGCCCGTTGAAAATCTCTTCACGGTTCATGATGCCAGCCCGTTACCTGTCCATGTTGACGAGCTTCGCCGCGATCGCCGCGTCGATTCCCTTAAGGTCTTCTTCGTCGAGCCGGATCGTACCCGCTCGGGCATTGTCGAGCGCCTGGCCCGGATTGCGTGCACCGCAGAGCGCGAAGGTCACGCCCTCCTGTGCCAGCGTCCAGGCAATCACGATCTGGGCAATCGTCGCGCCATGTTTCTCGGCGATCGACCGGATCGACTTGGCAAAGGCTGCGACCTTCTCGCGATTGCCGACGGAGAAACGTGGATTATCGCGCCGCTGGTCGTCGCCCGAGAAGACGCGCTCCGGCCCGATGCCGCCCGAAAGAAGACCGAGCGCCAGCGAGGAATAGCTGAGCGTCGCGACGCCGTTGCGCCTCGTCAGTGGCAAAAGATCGGCTTCGATCTCGCGATCGATCATGCTGAAGCGTTCCTGGATCGCATCAAGCCCGCCGATTGCGATGTATTGTTCCAGTTCGCCGCGGCCGACATTGCTGGCGCCGATCGCCCTGATCTTGCCCGCCTGGCGCAGCTCTTCGAGGGCGGCCATGGTTTCCTCAATCGGCGTCGTCGGGTCCTGCCAGTGGGTGATGTAGAGGTCGATATAGTCGGTGCCGAGCCGCTTCAGGCTCTGCTCGACCTCATGGCGGATGGCGTCGCGGCCGAGGTAGCGATGCACCGGCTTGCCGTCCTGGTCGAAGAAGTGCCGCCCCTTGTCCGTATGCCAGACGAGACCGCATTTGGTGGCGATGATGGCCTTGTCGCGCCGGCCGGCAAGCGCCTTGCCGACGATTTCTTCCGAACGCCCGAGGCCGTAGGCGGGCGCCGTGTCGATCAGCGTCACGCCGGCGTCGAGCGAGGCCTGGATCGCGGCGATCGATTCCCGCTCGTCGGTGCCGCCCCACATCCAACCGCCGATCGCCCAGGTGCCGAGCCCGACGGCCGAAGCCTTCACGCCCGATCGGCCGATCTCGCGCATCAACTGTTCCCCACTCATGCCAGAAGTCCCTTTTCGCTTGCCATGGCGAGCACACGCTCACCGGTCGCCTCGTCCGTCACCAGTGTATCGAGATGCCGCCCGCGCATGACGCTGAGGATCGGCCCGGCCTTGTTCGGGCCGCTTGCCACTCCGATCTTCGTCGGGATCGAGGCAAACTCCTCAAGCGTCAGCGACACCAGCGAACGGTTGAGGCTGTAGTCGCAGACGCGGCCCTGTTCATCGAGCAGATGGGCGAGCAGTTCGCAGCTCGCGCCGGAGCGCTCGATCGCCGCCCGGTCGGTGCTCGATGACGGATGCAGGTCGTAGTAGCTCGAATCGTCTGACAGGATCGAACCGATGCCAACCACCGCGACCTTCGCCTCTCGCGCCCTGCCGAAAACGTCGGCCACCGCGCGCATATTGATCAGCATCGCCCGCTCGGCAGCGCTGTCGGCAAAAAGCGGCGCATGGATCTGAAAGGACCGGCCGCCGAGCCGGTCGGCCATCAGCGTCGAGACGTGGTTGACGTCGGTATAGTGCTTGCCCTGGACGCAGCCGGTCGCCGGGATGACCTCGACATCGAAGCGGCGCGGTGCCTGCAGCCCGGCAACGACGGCGCTGACGCCCTTGCCGCCGGTGATGCAGATGGTGTCACCATCGCCGATCTCTTCGAGCAGCAGACGCGCCGCCGCCTCGCCGACCGCCTGAAGGGCGGTCTGCTGGTTGTCGGAGACAGTGGGCACGACGATCGCACGGCGGATGCCGCCGATCGCCAGCAGCTGCTCTTCCATGTCGACCAGCGGCTCGATCGGCGATTTGATCTTGATCTCGACCAGGCCGAGCTGGCGGCCGCGCTTGATCAGCCGGTTGACGGTCGGCTGCGAAATGCCGAGCCGGTCGGCGATCTGCGACTGGGTCAGCCCTTCGAGGAAATGCAGGACGAGCGCCTGGTGCATCTGCCTTGCGACGACAAGTTCTTCGCGCGCATTCGAAACCGGGGACAGCGTGGATTTGGCAATCGGCATGTTCAGACGGCCTTCCGCTTGTGCAGCAAGTGGTCGATGGAAACGGCAGCTAAGAGAATGCAGCCTTTGATCATGTCCTGCCAATAGACGGACACGTCGAGCAGGATCAACGAACTGGTGACGACCGAAAGCAGCGCGATGCCGAGAATGGCGCCGAGGATCGTGCCCGAGCCGCCGTTGAGCGAGGCGCCGCCGATGACGGCCGCCGCAATGATGTTGAGCTCCATGCCGACGCCGAAGGTCGGCGTCGCGGCTCCGAAGCGCGACATGTAGACGACGCCGGCGACACCGGCGAGCGTCGAGCAGAGCACCGTCACCCAGAACTTCACCTGCTTGGTCTTGATGCCAGAGTAGAGCGCCGCCTTCTCGTTGCTACCGGTATAGAACACCTTGCGGAAGGCGGTTGCCCGACGGAGCAGGAAATCGAAGAGGATGACGACGGCGACGAAGATCAGGATGACATAGGGGACACCATGGAAGGTGCCCTGCCCCACCGCCTTGAACGAGGCCGGCAGCGTGAAGAGCGACAGCGGCGTGCCCTTGGTGATGACGAGGCAAAGGCCGCGCACGATGACCATCGCTGCCAGCGATGTGATGAAGTGGTTGAGCCCGACGACGGTGACGAAGAAGCCCATGATCATGCCGATCATGCTGCTGGCGAGGATGCCGACCAGCGAGGCCGTCCAGGGATCGACGCCGGCAAGAAACAGCGAACCGGCAAGCACCATGGCGAAGCAGACCACCGAGCCGACGGCAAGGTCGATGCCGCCGACGATCAAGAGGATCGTCATGCCGACGACGACGATGCCTTCGACCGAGAAGCTCATCAGCATGGCGCGCATGTTGCCGAAGGTGAGAAAATGCGGCGATGCGAAGCTCATGACGAGCCCAAGCGCCAGGATGATCGCGATCAGCCCGGCTTCGCGCATCGTGCCAATGCGCTTCCAGGCCGGCACCGCCCTCTCGGTTGCAACCATCGTATCAACTGCCATTTCCGCCTCCTCGGCTCTTTCCGTTCTTTCAGGCGACATTTGCTGCCCTGCCTGCCGCGATCCGATCCGTCGGCGTCACGCCGGACGCCAGGCGGATCACCGCCTCCTCGCTCATTTCAGTGTCATCGAGTGCGCCAGCAATCGTGCCCTCGCGGATGACCAGCACCCGGTCACAGAGCCCGAGCAGCTCCGGCAGTTCCGACGAGATCACGACGATGCCGATGCCGGTTTCCGCAAGCTCGCGCAGCAACCGGTGGATCTCGGATTTCGCGCCGACGTCGATGCCCCGCGTCGGCTCGTCCATCAGGATCACCTGGGGGCGGACGGCCAGCTGCTTGGCGATCGCCACCTTCTGCTGGTTACCGCCCGAAAGCGACGAGACCGGCATGTCGATGCCGCCCATGCGCACGCCAAGGCGGCGGACGAACTCACGCGCCAGATCGGCCTCGGCCCTGGAATTCAACAATCCGAGCGGGCCAGTCAGCGTTTTCAGATCGAGGACCGAGATATTCTGGGCGATCGACAGGTCGATGAAGACGCCTGAGCCCTTGCGATCCTCGGAGAGGTAGACGATGCCGGCGTTGACCGCGTCGCGGTAATTGGCGATGCGCTGCGGCTTTCCGCGCAGAGCGACCTCGCCCGTCGATTTCGCCCGCAGACCACAGATCGCTTCGGCGATTTCGGTGCGCCCCGAACCGATCAGGCCGCCGATGCCGAGGATTTCGCCGCGCTTCAGATCGAAGGAAACACTGTCGATGCGGTCGCCGTCGCTCAAGTTGCGGACCGAAAGGATGGGTTCGCCCGAGCGCGCTTCCGGCGCCTGTTTCGGCGGATAGAGCTGGCTGATCTCGCGGCCGACCATGCGGCGCACGACGTCATCAGGCGTGACGTCCGCAATCTTCTCGGTGACCACATGGCGACCATCACGAAACACGGTGACCCGATCGCAGAGCGAAAAGATCTCCGCCATGCGGTGGCTGATATAGATGATCGAAATGCCCGCGGCCTTGAGATCGCGGACGATGCCGAACAGCGCCTGGGCTTCCGCTTCCGTCAGCGCCGCCGTCGGTTCGTCGAGGATCAGCACGCGGCAGTCGAGCGGCAGCGCCTTGGCGATCTCGACGAGTTGCTGGCTGGAAATGCCGAGGTCGGCGACCTTCCGGCGGACGTCGATCGGTGCCAGCCGGTTCATCACACCTTGCGCCTCGCGCTCAAGCGCGCCGTAATTCATCAGCGGCGAGCGGCGGCGATTGGTGGCGGCCATGAACATGTTTTCTGCCACCGTCGCGTCCGGGCAGAGCGCGATCTCCTGGTGGACGAGGCCGATCCCGAGCGTCTGGGCGATCGCCGGAGAGCCTATTTTGACAGGTGCTCCGTCAACGAGGATCTCGCCCTCGTTCGGCTGCAGCACACCGGCAATGATGTTCATCAGCGTGGATTTGCCGGCGCCGTTTTCGCCGCAGAGCGCGTGGATTTCTCCCCGCTCCAGCTGGAAATTCACCTCGGTCAACGCCTTCACCGCACCGAAATGCTTGGTGACGCGCCGGACCTCCAGAACCGGTTGTGCTGTCATGCCGTCCTCCACCCGTATCATTGGCTGCCCGGAGCGGACCGGGCAGCCATTTTTCGCCCTTACTCGTCGATACCCTTGGTACCACGACGCTTCAGGTACTTGTCCCAGTAGAAGTCGTCGGCATTCTCGGCTGTGACGATCGAGAGACCATTGTCGACGAAGGGGATGCTCATCGGGTTGAAGCCGGCGCGCTTGGCGTCGTTCATCGGGTCGATCAGTTCCGGGTGCTTGGCCATCCACAGCAGCATGAAGCCCATATAGCCCTGCATGCCCTGGTTCGGGTTGATGGAGCCGAAGACTTCGCCGGCCTTGATCATGTCGAGGATGTTGGCGTTGACGTCGGCGCACATGACGAGCACCTTGCCGCCGCTTTCCTTGCTGGCCTGGGCCGCACCGATGGCAGAGTTCGCTTCCGGCATGAAGACTGCGCCGAGGTTCGGATTGGCCTGGATGATGCTCATCAGGCCCTGATAGGCCTTGTTCGGATCCTGGTTCGAGGCGGCGCGGCCGACGAGCTTCATGTCAGGCCACTTCTCGGCCATGCGATTGACGAAGGCGGTGATGCGCTTGTCGTGGTTGTCCTGGCCGGGGTTTTCGAGAACCGCGTACTCGCCCTTGCCGCCCATCTTCTCGGCGATCGCGTCGGCGGCGTAGGTGCCTTCGCGGCTGTTGTCCGAGGTGATGAAGGAAACACGCTTCGACAGCGGCGAGTCCGCGGCGAAGGTGACGACGGCCGTGCCCTGGTCGATCGCCCGGTTGATCGGCTCGATGAACGGATCGGAGTTCATCGGGTGCACCAGTATCCCGGCCGGATTCTGGGCGAGCGCCTGGTCGAAGGTGGCGATCTGCTTGTTGACGTCATACTCCGGCGTGCCGGTATATTCGGTCTCGCAGCCGAACTGCTGGCCGGCCTGCTTGAACATCTCATAGACCGGGAACCAGTATTCGACGCCGGATACCATGACGTTCATGACGTATTTTTCGCCGGGCTGGCAGCGAAACGGGTTTGTCGTTTCGGCGCTTGCCGAACCGGCCCAGAATGACGTTGCAATGACCGCCAGAGCGGTCGTGCTGAAAAATTTGCGCACGCGTTCCTCCTCGGGGCCGAAGCCCCTCCCAAAAACCGATGGACCGCCTGTTTGCGGCCGCTGAATATGTGAGTTCGCCGGAACTCCTCCTCGACTTCCGACGATTGCGATTAAAGCCGCGGACTCACCGTCTGTCAATATAATTCATGGCATGAATAATAATTCATGCGCGATGTGAAAAAACAGCGAGGGGTGGCCTTCAATCTGCTGTCACGGGGATCGGCTAGAGGGCAGCGATGGCCACCCTGCAACAGATCGCCTTTCATGCCGGCTGCTCGCTGGCGACCGTCTCGCGCGTGCTCAACGGCGAAGGCCCCGTCAGCGACGAGATGGTACGGCGCGTGCGTCGGGCCGCCGCCGAGCTCGGCTATCGGCCGGCGACGGCCGCGGGGCGCACCGCCAGCCGCAGCCAACCGGTCGTCGGCGTGCTGGTGCCGAGCGTCACCAACCCGGTCTTCGCCGCCTCGCTTGCCGGCATCCAGCACCGCATGCAGGTAGCAAGCCATGGCGTTCTGATCGCGCAATCGAATTATGATCCCGCACTCGAGGCGCGCGCCGTGCGCTCGCTGCTCGAGCAGCGCCCGACCGGGCTGATCCTGACGCTCTGCGACGCCCGCACCAGCGAGGCGCTTTCGGCGGCGCTGCCGCCGACCGTGCTTCTCAACAACCGGCCCGTCGCCCGCTTCGCCGCCGCCGTCACGGTCGACAATTACCGCGCAGGCTACGAATTGACCCGGCATATCCTTGCGCATGGGCATCATCGCATTGTCGTGGTCACCGGCCATTTCCACTCCTCCGACCGGGCGCGCCTGCGTTACGACGGATATTCCGCCGCCATGCAGGAGGCGGGCGTCCAGCCGATGGAGGCTGTCGAGATCCCCTTCGTCGACGGTTACGAGAACCTCGACCTCGCGGCGGTCCTCGCGCATCACCGCCCGACGGCGATCATCGCCTCCAACGACCTTCTCGCCCTCGGCGTAATCGCGGCGCTCCGACGCGAAGGCCTTTCCGTACCGGATGATGTCTCGGTCGCCGGCTTCGACGGCATCGCCCTCGGGCGATTGATGAGCCCAACACTCACCACGATAGCGATGCCCGACGGAGACATGGGGCTTGCGGCGGCGGCGCTATTGCTCGACATGGCCGAGAACGCCTCCGGCTGCCGCCATCTCAACCTCGACTGCCGCCTCTACGCGGGCGGGACCGTTCGCCACCTCGTCTGAGCGACACAGGAACGCCGCCCGCGGAATTTCCTCCGGGGCGGCGACAATCATCAAGGAAATAGTATCAGCTACGCGGCAGCAGGCTTTCGACTTCGGCTGCAGCCTCGTCCAGCGCTTCCTTCGGCGTCGTCGACTGCTCAACGATGCGCGACAGGTTCTCGACGATCGTCTGCGTGACCTTCACGCCGTTGCTGCCGGGGAAGGCATACCAGGGGCGCATCAGCGGCATCTGCTCGAGACCGGCGCGGAACAACGGGTTTTCCTTGTAGAAGTTGGCGAGATACTCCGGCGACTTGGCGGCGAGCTCGTTGTTCGGCACGTAGCCGGTACCGGGAACGACGACCGAGGCGCCATAGGGGCCGGCGGCGAACTTCGCGAATTTCCAGGCCGCTTCCTGCTTTTCGGCATCGCGCGTCAGGATGACGACGGCATTGCCGCCGGTCGGCAGCTTGCCGTTTACCGGATCGATCAGCGGAATGTGCGCGGTGCGCAGGTCGAACTTGCCGCCAACATTCTTGATCGTGTTGCGCAGCGCCCCGGTCGTCTGGAACGCAAAGCCGATCTTGCCGGCAACGAAGGCCTGCTCGCCAGCCTGCTTGGTCAGAACCGGCAGCCCACCTTCCTTGACCATGCGGTCGAGCACGTCGACGGCCTTCTGGCCCTCCGGCCCGTTGAAGGCAACCTTGCTCTCGTCTGCACTCAGCATGTCGCCGCCGGCGCCGAAGAGCAGTGCGGAGAACATCCAGTCGTCGCCCTGCCAGCGGAAGTCGATGCCCTCGTTGCCGTCGCCGAGCGCCTTGATCTTTGCCCCGAGCGCGATGACCTCGTCCCAGGTCTTCGGCGGGCTGTCTGGGTCACCGCCGGCTTTGCGCACCAGATCGGCATTGTAGTACATGATCGGGTTGGAGGTGGCGAAGGCAAGGCCCACCTGCTTGCCGCCCACCTGGGCGAGCTTCAGGATGTTTTCTGAAAAGCCCTGCTCGGCCATATTGCCGTCCTTGGCAATGAACGGGCCGAGATCGACGGGGATGTCGCGCTCGTTGACCATGCGCAGGCGGTTGAGGCCGATGAAGGTCAGATCGGGCATCTCGGCCGTGCCTGCCTGACGCATGATCGTCTGGATGCCTTCCTCATAGGTGGCCGACGGGTTGGCGAAGGTGATCTTGATGTCGGGGTTTTCTTCCATGAACTTCTTCGAGATCGTGTCCATCACGTCCTTGAAGAACCCGGGCATCGGATAGTGGACCGTAAGCTGGGTCTCGGCGTAGGCAGGGGCTGCGAGCATCAGCGATGCGGCAGCCGCGGTGAAAAGCTGTCTCAGATGTTTCATGGGGTGCGCTCCAGGTTGGACCGTTCAGCCTTTGAGACCGGTCATGGTGATGCCCTCGACGAAGCGCTTCTGCGCCAGCAGAAATGCAGAAACGAGGGGAAGGGTAATGATGAGGGTCGCCGCCATCAGCGCGCCGTAGTCGTCGCCGGCTTCAGCCGCGCGGAAAAAGAGAAGGCCGAGCGGCGGAGTCGCGTAGTCCTGGTTGGTGACGACGATCAGCGGCCAGAAGAGGTCGTTCCAGTGGGCGACCACCGAGAAGATCGCAAAGGCGGTGATCGCTGGCCAGGCGTTCGGCACGATGACCCGTGCGACGATGCCCGCCTCCGACATGCCGTCGAGCCTTGCTGCGTGGATCAGGTCGTCGGGCATGGCGCGGAAGAACTGCAGGAACAGGAAGATCGCAAAGACCGAGATCGAGAACGGCGCCACAAGTGCTGCGTAGCTGTTCAGCACCGACAGCTTGTCGAAAGCGACATAGATCGGCAGCGCCGTCGCATGGATCGGTACCAGCAGTCCGAGCATGACCAGCACCATCATGGCGCGGGCCGCGCGAAACTTCAGCTTCGCCATGGCATAGGCGCACGGAATGGCGACGACGATCTGGATGACGAAGATCAGTGCGCAGACGACAACGCCGTTGAAAAGCAGGGTCGTCATCGAGACGCGCGACAGAGCCTTGGAGAAGTTCTCGATGTAGGACCACTGCTCCGGGATCAGCGACAGCGACGAGGAGAAGATCTCGCTTTGCGCCTTGCCCGCGGTCGAGACCATGAAGATGTAGGGCGCGAGGAAGAGCAGCGCGCCAAGCGACAGGACCGCGAGGCGGACGATACGGGCGACGGAAAGAGCGTTCGTGATCATGCGTAGTGCACCTTCCGGTCGAGCACGCGGTACTGCAGGAACATCAGGACGACGAGGATCAAGAGGAAGACGACGGTCATCGCCGAGGCGTAGCCGACGCGCAGGTAGACGAAGCCCTCCTGGTAGATGGTGAAGAGCAGCACTTCCGATGCCTTGTTTGGCCCGCCCTCGGTCAGCGTCTTCACCGTCTCGAAGACCTTCACCGAATTGATGATACTGATGGTGGTGACAAACAGCGTCGTCGGCCCAAGCATTGGCCAGGTCACCAGGCGAAAGCGGTCGAACCAGGATCTCGCACCGTCGACTTCGGCCGCTGAATAGAGCTCCCGCGGGATGGCGGTGAGACCTGCGAGGAACAGCACCATGTTGAAGCCGACCGACTGCCAGACGCCGATGATCGAGAGGCCGTAGAGCACCGTGCCGGAGGCGCCGAGCCAGTTGGGGCCGGCAATGCCGAAGAGGGCAAGGAAGGTGTTGATCGGGCCGATGGTCGGATGGAAGAGGAACTGCCAAACGGTCGCCATGGCGACGAGCAGCGAGGCGACCGGCAGAAAATAGACCGTGCGGAAGAAAGCCCGGCCCTTGGTTTCCGCTTCGATCAGCATGGCGATCGCAAGCGCCAGAACGATCGAGACCGGCGTGACGATCGCCGTGTAGACCGCGGTGTTCCAGAGCGACCGGCGGAAGGTGCGGTCGCCGAAGAGTTCGGCGTAATTCTCGAAGCCGACAAAACGAAAGCTGCCGTAGCCGAGCTCGAAATCGGTAAAACCGAGCACGATCACCGCAAGCGTCGGCAGCAGGATGAAGAGAAAGAGGAGGAGGATCGCCGGAAGCGCGAGCAGCCAGGCGATGCGAGCCTCGCGCGTCGCGGGCTCGGCGAGTGCGGTTTCGAAGGCCGCGACGCTAGCCATGAATCTTCTCCCGCGTCGCCGCAACAGCAAGCGGTTCGGCCGGAAGCCGCGCACCTTCGTGATCGAAGAGCATTGCGCGTTCGGGCATGATCTCGACGTCGACAGGCTGGCCGATCGCAAGCGATGCGGCCTCGGCAGGCGCCGACTTGGAGGTCATCACCTCGCCGATCGCATCGAGGCGGGCATGGACGATCACTTCCGAGCCGAGGAATTCCATCCGCTCGACCCGCGCGCTCAGCCGGCCGGCACCTTGCGGACTAAAGCGAACGAATTCCGGGCGGACTGCAAGCTTCACCGGCGCGTCAGGTGCCTGCCCCCGGTTCGCCATCAGCACCAGATCACCGAAGCGGACGATGCCGGCGGCATCAGTGCGGGTTTCCACCACGTTGATCTTCGGCTGGCCGAGGAAGCGCGCGACTTCGACATGGGAGGGGTTGTCGTAGATCTCCTTCGGGTTCGCCAATTGCAGCAGATTGCCGCCGATCATGACGGCGACCCGATCGGCCATCGACAGCGCTTCCGACTGGTCGTGGGTGACATAGAGCGTCGGCACGCCGGCGCGGCGGTGGAGATCGACGATCTCGCCGCGGGCATGGACGCGCAGGTTGGCATCGAGATTGGAGAGCGGCTCGTCCATCAGGAAGACGGCCGGACGCCGCACCATGGCGCGGGCGAGCGCCACGCGCTGGCGCTGGCCGCCCGACATCTGGCCCGGTTTGCGGTCAAGCAGGTGGTCGATCTTCAACGCCAGAGCCATTTCCTTGACCTGACGCTGGATATCGGTGCGGATCTGTTTCTGCCCCGGCAGGACATTGCCAACGAACGGCAGACGCTGCGCCGCCGTCAAGCGCCGCATGGCGAGCGGCACAGCGATATTTTCTCCGGCGGTCAGGTGCGGATAGAGGGCATAGGACTGAAACACCATCGCGACATTGCGATCGGCCGCAGCCTTGCGCACGACGCTGCGGCCACCGATGACGATCTCGCCGGTATCGCCGTGATCAAGCCCGGCCACGATTCGAAGAAGCGTGCTCTTGCCGCAGCCGGAAGGACCGACAAGCGCGATGAATTCGCCCACTTCGGCCTCCAGGCTGACGCCTTTCAGGATGGCGTTGCCGCCATAGGATTTGGTGATGCCATCAAGCGAAAGCACGCTCATTGCGCCGCCTCCACCTTAAGCTTCTTCTTGGCGGCGAGCGGATAGACCTCCTCGACGATCGGATCGAGCACGTGGCTGACAAGCCCCGGAACGGCAACGATCTCGCTCACGACGCCGGCTTCGCTGAACGTGTGCACGACGGCACCGACCAGCCGTTCGCCCGGCATCGGCCGCTCCAGGGTGTCGATGATGAAGGAGGTCGGCGGCGCCCAGACGAGCGACATTCCGGCGTGTTCCCCCGTCCAGGCCCAATGCAGATGGCCGCTTGCATGCAACGCCACGCCGGACGCGGCGAAGAGATCAAACAGACGCCGGCGCTGGCGGGGGCGGATGCCCCAGTAGCCGGTGTCGCCTTCCTTCGGTCCATCGACGAAGAGCGGCTTGTGGGCAAAGACCGCCACCTTGCGCCCGTCGCGGTCTCGCAACTGCTCTTCCAGCCAGGCGAATTGCTTCTCCTCTTCCTCGTCCTCGAAGCCCACAAGAAGGCTGTTGAAGCCGACCAGTCGCCAATCACCGTGATCGGAGACCCAGTAGTCCGGGCCGGCGAGTCCGCGCCAGCGGGCAAGACGCTCCGGGTCGACCGGTTGGTGCGAGCCCGGCAGATGGCCGACGTCATGATTGCCGGGAACGACGAGCACCGGCATCGAGAGCCGGTTGATCAGGCCCAGCGAAAAGGTGATGTCGTCTTCACGGTCGGCGCCGTCGATCGTGAGGTCGCCGGTGTGGATGACGAGATCAGGCGCCATTTCCTCGATCCAGGCGCGAACCGGCTCCCAATTGTTGTTGAAATGGCTCTTGGAGGGGCTGAGATGGGTGTCGCTGATCTGGACGATCTTCATGGGAACGGGCCTCCGACGATGGCTTCAAGGCGTGCCTCATCGGATGGATTTCTCTCCCCTCCGATGCGGTTGGCCGCAGTCTTTAGGGGCTTGCCATGTCAGTTTGGTAACAGTCGTTCTCAGCTGATTTTCAGTTTCTCCATGAAAGCGTCACCTTCAGGAAAGCCAACCGGTCGCGAAGTTCACCCTTGCGCGTCCCGATGGAAGCGTTGCGGTGGGTGTGCTCAAAATTTCATACTATTGTATACAATAATTTGCGCATATTGACGACGAAAAGCTCAATTCGTGAGCAGTCGCCCTAAACCGATAACGACTGCAGCCGGCAACCGAAACGGCCATTCTCGCGCGAAAACATAGCCTTAGGCTCGGCGAACGAAATTGGCACGATTGATGCTTCTTCTCTGGTGCAAGGAGAACGCTCATGTCGAAAGCCGCAGAGATCGATATCGTATCCGTTTCCAAGATTTACGGCTCGACCACCGCCGTACATTCCATCAGCCTGAAAATCCCCGCCGGAAGCTATTGCTGCTTCCTCGGCCCTTCGGGCTGCGGCAAGACCTCGACGCTGCGCATGATCGCCGGCCACGAGAGCATCTCCTCAGGCGACCTGCGGCTCGGCAACGTCGTCGTCACCGATTTTCCGCCGGCCAGGCGCAGCACAGCGATGATGTTCCAGTCCTATGCGTTGTTCCCGCACCTCGACCTCGTCGACAACGTTGCCTTCAGCCTGAAGATGAAGGGCGTAGAACGCGACGCGCGCCGCGCCAAGGCACTCGAGATGCTGAAGTTGATGCAGATGGAGGCCTATGCTTCCAGGCGCCCGGCCCAGCTTTCCGGCGGCCAGCAGCAGCGCGTGGCACTCGCCCGTGCGCTCATCACCGAGCCGGAAGCGCTGCTGCTCGACGAACCGCTGTCGGCGCTCGACCCGTTCCTGAAGATCCGCATGCGGGCGGAATTGAAGAAGCTGCAGAAGACGCTCGGCATCACCTTCGTGCATGTCACCCATAGCCAGGAAGAGGCGATGGCGCTCGCCGATCTTATTGTCGTCATGAACAGCGGCCGGATCGAGCAGGCGGCCGCACCTCGTACGGTGTTCGAGCACCCGGCCACTGCCTTCGTCGCGCGGTTCATGGGCGACCACAACGTTCTCTCCGGAAAAGTCCGCGCGATCAGCGGCGATGTCGTCGAAATGGAGACCGCCGAAGGCCAGACCTTCGCGGTGCGCGACATCGCCCAGGAGGTCGGCCGGCCCATCGACATCGGCATCCGCACCGATCGCGTGCGGCTCGACCCGCCGGGCGAGAAGGGCCTCGGTTTCCAGGCGGTGGTTTCCAACATCGAGTACCGCGGCGCCTCGGTGAAGCTCACCGCCATCGGTGCCGGCAGCGACGACTTCACGCTGATCGTCAGCGACGCTGACTATTTCAGGAAGCCTGTCGCGGTCGGTGACGCGGTGTCCCTGAGCTGGACCCTGGAGGACGTCGTCCCCCTCGGCCGCCTTTCCGCATGAGCTAATCAACCATCACAAGAAGGGGAACTGCACATGACGACTGAAACTAAAACCGAAAAGCCTGGCGCCGGCCTGACACGCCGATCGTTGTTGAAGACCGGCGCTGCCGCCGTCGGCGCCATCGCCGGATCGGGTGCCATTACCGGCTTCCCGACCATTTGGGCCCAGAACCCGATCACGCTTCGCCAGTTCGGCACCGGCGTTTCCAACATCAATGCGATTGCAGAGAAGTGCAAACAGGACCTCGGCATCACCTTGGAAATGACGGCGACCGATTCCGACGCCGCCGCCCAGCGTGCGGTGACCCAGCCCGATTCCTACGACATCGCCGACATCGAATACTGGATTGCCAAGAAGGTCTTCCCAGCCGGCGTGATGCAGCCGATGGACGTGAAAAAGATCAAGTACTTCGACAAGATCGTGCCGCTGTTCATCGACGGCAAGCTGAAACCCGAAAGCGTGGTCGCCCAGGGGACCGCACCGCACACCGTCGGCTTCGTCGAGGCGCAAGATTCCAAGACCTTCGCCAAGTCGCCGACCGACTGGATGACGCTGATCCCGACGATCTACAACGCCGACACGCTCGGCATTCGCCCCGATCTCGTCGGGCGCGAGATCTCGACCTGGGCCGACATCATGGACCCGGCGTTCAAGGGTAAGACCGCGATCCTCAACATTCCTTCGATCGGCATCATGGACGCCGCGATGATCATGGAGGCGCTCGGCAACATCAAATATGCCGACAAGGGCAACATGACCACGGACGAGATCGACAAGACGATCGACTTCCTGATCAAGGCCAAGCAGGACGGCCAGTTCCGTGCCTTCTGGAAGTCCTTCGACGAGAGCGTCAACCTGATGGCTTCGGGCGAAGTCGTCATCCAGTCCATGTGGTCGCCGGCCGTCGCCGCCGTCCGTTCCAAGGGCATCGCCTGCAAGTACCAGCCGCTGAAAGAAGGTTATCGCGCCTGGGGCGGCGGCCTCGGGCTTGCCGCCCATCTCCAGGGCGCACAGCTCGACGCGGCTTATGAGTACATCAACTGGTACCTCTCCGGCTGGGTCGGCGCCTACCTCAACCGTCAGGGCTACTACTCCGCCGCGATGGAGACCGCCAAGGGCTTCATGTCCGAGGACGAGTGGGGTTTCTGGGTGGAAGGCAAGCCCGCCCAAGGCGACATCCTTTCGCCGGAGGGCAAGATCATGGAGAAAGCGGGTGCGGTGCGCGACGGCGGCTCGTTCGAGGAACGCATGGGCAAGGTCGCCTGCTGGAACTCTGTGATGGACGAGGACCGTTACATGATCAAGCGCTGGAACGAGTTCATCGCGGCGTAATCGCCGGCGCGGAAGCGCCCCCTCACCCTAACCTTCTCCCCGCAGGCGGGGAGAGGGGACGTGCCACATCGGCCGGCCGAGCGTGCACATAGGCGATCAAGAATGAGCGGGACGGCGACGCATCTCCCTTCTCCCGCAAGCGACGAGAAGGTGCCGGCAGGCGGATGAGGGGCGGACCCCGATCGCAGAAATCCAGAGAGGAACGACGATGGCGACACTTGCGACGTCCCAGCCAGGGGAAATCAGGACAGAGAAGGCATCACGTCGCCGGGGCGCTCCGCGCGCGCTGGCCTCCCATCTCCAGGCAACCCCTCTCCTTTTGATCCTCGGATTCTTCTTCGTGCTGCCGATCCTGACCATCATCGTCGTCAGCTTCTGGGACTATGACTTCGCCGGTCTCTATCCGGACTTCCTGACGATGAACTACGCCGATACGCTCGGCTCGTGGGTCACCTGGAAGACCTATCTCAACACGCTGAAATTCACCGTCCTCGTCTGGGCGCTGACGCTCTTAATCGGCTTCTGGGTCGCCTATTTCCTCGCCTTCCATGTCCGCACAACAACCATGCAGATGGTGCTGTTCCTCGTCTGCACCGTGCCGTTCCTGACCTCGAACATCATCCGCATGATTTCCTGGATCCCGGTGCTCGGCCGCAACGGCCTTGTCAATTCGACCCTGATCGAGCTTGGCCTGATCCCACAGCCGATCGAGTGGCTGCTCTACTCCGACTTTGCCGTGGTGCTTGCCATGGTGCATCTCAACACGCTGTTCATGGTCACGCCGATCTTCAATACGCTGATGCGGATCGATCGCTCGCTGATCGAGGCGGCGCGCGACTGCGGCGCTTCCGGCGGCCAGATCCTCTGGAACGTCATCCTGCCGCTCGCCAAGCCGGGCATCGCGATCGGCTCGATCTTCGTCGTCACGCTCGTCATGGCAGATTTCTCAACGGTGCAGGTCATGTCCGGCGGCCAGAGCGCCTCCGTCGCGCTGATGATGAAAAACCAGATGTCTCTGCTGCAATATCCGGCAGCGGCCGCCAATGCCGTGGTGCTTCTGATCGTCGTGCTCTTTATGGTCGCCGCGATCCTGCGCGTCGTCGACATCCGCAAGGAGCTTTGACATGAACCACGAGAGACGCGGCAAGGAATTCTACCTGCTCGCAATCTTCTTCACGCTGTTCGTGCTGTTTCTCTACGGCCCGCTGTCGGCCGTGCTGATCCTGTCCTTCCAGGGACCGGACGGCGGCCTGACCTTTCCGCTGAACGGCCTATCGCTGCACTGGTTCTACAACCTTTTCGAACGGCAGGCGGTCGGGGACTTCGGCGCCTCATTCCGGCGCTCCTTTACGCTCGGCCTGATGGTAATGACGGTCAACGTCGTGGTCGCCCTGCTTGCAGGCCTTGCCTTCCGCCGACGCTTCCGCGGCGCAACCGCGCTCTTCTATCTCACCGTCGCAAGTCTCGTCGTGCCGTCGATCATCATCTCGCTCGGCATCGGCGTCGTCTTCCAGCAGTTCGGCCTGAAGCCCGCCTGGTACTCCTCCGGCTTCGGCGCGCATCTCACCTGGACACTGCCTTTCGGCGTGCTCATCATGTTTGCGGTCTTCAACCGGTTCTCACCGGCCTACGAAGAAGCGGCGCGCGATCTCGGGGCGACGTCCTGGCAGACCTTCCAGCACGTTCTCCTGCCGATGATCGCGCCAAGCCTGATCGGCGTCGGCCTCTTCGGCTTCACGCTCTCCTACGACGAATTCGCCCGCACGCTGATGACTTCGGGCAGCTACAACACTCTGCCACTCGAGATCTACGGCATGACTACGAATGTGACGACGCCGGTGCTCTATGCGCTCGGCACGGTCACCACCCTCTTCTCCTTCACCATCATCCTCGTCGCGCTCGCAGTCATTCTGACCTTGCGACGCCGCCAGGCAAAGCTGAGCTAGGCTAGATGCGCATCCTGATCATCAATCCCAACACCACCGCGTCGATGACGGCCAAGGCAGCCGCGGCCGCTCGGACTGTCGCCAACCCTGCCACGGAAATTCTCGCGCGCACCTCCAGATCGGGACCGGCCTCGATCGAGGGGCATTATGACGGCGCCGTCGCCCTGCCGGGCCTGCTCGCCGAAATCCGCGACGGCGAGGCCGCAGGCGCCGATGCCGCGGTCATCGCCTGCTTCGACGACACCGGCCTCGAGGCGGCCCGTGCGCTCGCCCGCATACCGGTGGTGGGGCTCTGCGAATCCGCCGTCGCGACCGCTGCCATGCTGGCGCAACGTTTCACCGTGGTCACCACGCTCGAACGGTCACGGGTGCTGATCGAGAATCTCGTCCGGCATTACGGCATGGGCGACCGGGCAAGGGTCCGCGCCGCCAACATCCCGGTGCTCGAACTGGAGGACAAGGCATCAGACGCGCTCGCCAAACTCCGGCGCGAGATCGAGCTGGCGCTCAATCAGGATGGCGCAGAAGCGATCGTGCTCGGCTGCGCCGGCATGGCCGATCTCGCCCGGGCGCTCCAAGCGGACTATGACGTCCCTGTCATCGACGGCGTTTCGGCCGCGGTCAAGCAGGCGGAAGCACTCGTGTCACAGGGACTTATGACCAGCAAGCGCGGGGCCTATGCGTCGCCGCTCAGCAAGCCCTATTCAGGTTTCATGAGCGCGCTCGCTCCAACCCCGGCTTGAGGTGATGCCGACCTGGAATCGCCCACGACTGTCGCCAGCAGCGCATTCGATGCGTCGGCCTCGGCAATAATCCAATCGCGAAAAGCCTGGATCTTTTTCTGCCGCCTGCTGCTCTGCGGATAGACCAGCCAATAGGCGCGACCATCTCTTACCACATGGTCGAAGGGCCGGATGAGCCTGCCGCTCTTCAGTTCGTCCATCAGGAAGGTTGAAACGGCAATCGCGATGCCATGGTCGTTCAAAGTCGTCGTGACGTCCATCGCCTGGACGTCGAAGATCAGTTCGGTACCGTTGCTCGCCGGTGGCTCCACCCCGGTTTCGATCATCCATCGCCGCCACCAGCTGGCGTTGCCGAAGCGCCGTACACGCAGGACGTCCGAGGGATGCCTGAGCTGGTGCTTCTCCATGAAAGACGGCGTGCAGACCGGCATGTAATCGATAGGGAAAAGCGGGAACACGTCGTTGCCGGGCCAGTCGCCGTTGCCGCTGCGCACCACGAGATCGATGGCGTCACGCTTGAAGTCGATCAGCTCGGTCGACATGTGCACCCGGATGCTGATGTTCGGATGGGCCGTCTGGAACGAGGCGAGCCGCTGGCCGAGCCAGCTCGACACGACGGTCGGCAGCACGGAAATGTGCAGGTGGTGTTCGGTCTTGTCGGCAATCTCCGAGAAGGCCGCCCCGAGAAGGTCGATCGCTTCCGTCACCTTCGGCGCCAGCTGCCGCCCGGCCGCCGTCAGCCGAACCTCGCGCGGAAGACGAACGAAGAGCGGCGTGCCGATGCGCTCCTCCAACAGCCGGATCTGGTAGCTGACCGCCGCCTGCGTCATGCCGAGCTCGTCGGCGGCGCGGGTGAAGCTCAGATGTCTGGCGGCCGCTTCGAAGGCGCGCACGGCACTCATGGGAGGAATCTTGCTCATGGCCCTGAGATAAGCATTCTTTATGCCAGCATGCGAGAAATCGCTTTGCGCGAAGCAGCAAAAATCCTCACTTTTTTCGTGAACACAACAGCAAAAACAAAGAGGATAGCAATGCTTAGCGCAGTGCGATCAACGATCCTTCATGCCCTGAACTGGGCCGGCAACGCACTCAACCCAATCATCGCCATCGATACGTTCAGCGAATTCCAGCTGAAGGATATCGGGCTGACGCGAGATCAGGAGACCATCCGGGCGCGCGTCGGCGATGGTGCCGATCCTTGGCATTGGCCGAAGGACGACGATCCGCGCAGGTCACTGCCCTCGCCGGAGCGGGATTGCGGCGACGCGCCGCAAATGGCAAGGGCTTCGCCTCGAGCCCAGCCCGGAGAAAACAAAGACATAAGCATGTCGCTCTGCGATTGACGGAGCGCAGAGGCAAGACACAGCGCAGTTATCGTGATCTGCCACCTTCCCAGCCCGCGGACCGAATTCGGGAGAGATCCGGCGTGGCGTTTCTAAAAGCGGCGTGCCGAAGCCCCTTCGCAAGTGATCGCAACGGAGCGAGCGCGGGGCTCAAAGCCGAGAAGTTCTTCACCCACAGGTTTCGCCGCCTCCCGCCGTTTACTCCTTGTTATCCACACGGCGAAAGAAATCACCTTCTCACCCCGGCTTCGGGCACCTCGAACCTATTGACGCAGATTTGCGATGAACTACTATATCTAGTGTTCGAGGTTCTCTCGATTCGCAGGGATTGAGAGCTAAGACGGGAATACGGTGCGTCGGCGAGTTTTCGCTAGGCTATGCCGTAGCTGCCCCCGCAACTGTAGACGGCGAGCGACTGTCCGGAATTGGACCACTGAGGCATGAGGCCTCGGGAAGGTCGGGATGGAAGCTGAGACCCGTGAGCCAGGAGACCTGCCTCGAGCAACAAACGTCCACGGGCGGGTGTCCGGAGGGGTTGAGTCTACTGCATGTTTCCTTAAATCGTCGCCGATTTAAGGATAAAAACATGCAGCAAATCGAAGTGCTACAGCGATCTTTGCGCGTCTGATAGGACGCACGGCGCTGTCGTGCGGCAGGATGAGCCTGCCTGATCGTCTCGACATCTCCCCGGCAGCCTGTCGAAAGCTTCGGGGTGAAGTCATGTCCGCGTCATTGAAATTCTATCGCTCGCCAATCAAGAGGCGCGGTTTCCCGCGCAGCTGACGAAGAGGCATGCCCGGGCGTCCAGATCCGAGCGAGCCACAGCCATGACAGCCCTGCATTTCGCCGGATCGCGGCTGCGTGTCCGTGCGCCTTCTCATGCTCTCATCCAGCCGACCAAACGAGGAAGAAATGAACGTTACCGTCTACAGCAAGCCCGCCTGCGTCCAATGCACCGCGACCTACCGAGCGCTCGATCGCCAGGGCGTCAACTACGAGGTCATTGATATCTCCATCGACCAAGACGCGCTCGAAACGGTCAAGGGCCTCGGCTACATGCAGCTTCCCGTCGTCGTCGCCGGCCCCGAACACTGGGCGGGTTTTCGCCCCGACAAGATCAGCGCGCTTTCCTAGAGGAGACGGGCGGTGGGCCTGATCGTCTATTTTTCCAGCCGCTCGGAAAACACCCATCGCTTCGTCGAAAAGCTCGGCCTTCGCGCAGCGCGCATACCGCTCAAAGAAAGTAAGGCTTCACTTACGGTTTCCGAGCCTTTCGTGTTGGTCGTGCCCACCTATTGCGGCGATGACGGCCGGGGTGCGGTGCCGAAACAGGTCATCCGCTTCCTCAACGATGCGGGCAACCGCTCTCACATCCGCGGCGTCATTGCTGCGGGCAACAGCAATTTCGGCGCGACCTACGGGATCGCCGGCGACGTCATCGCGGCCAAGTGCCAGGTGCCCTACCTCTACCGGTTCGAGCTTCTCGGAACAGAGGAGGACGTCGCCAATGTCAGAAACGGGATGGAACGATTTTGGACGTCTCAACACTCGAACGCCCCCTGAAGGCGACGGAAGCGGCGCTGGACTATCATGCGCTGAACGCAATGCTGAACCTCTATGATGAAGAGGGACGGATCCAGCTCGACAAAGACCGGCTGGCGGCGAAACAATACTTCCTCCAGCACGTCAACCAGAACACGGTCTTCTTCCATAACCTCAGGGAGAAGCTCGATTATCTGGTGACCGAGGGCTACTACGAGCAGCAGGTTCTCGACCAGTATTCCTTCAACTTCGTCCGCGATCTCTACGACCACGCCTATGGGAAGAAGTTCCGCTTCCCGACCTTCCTCGGCGCGTTCAAATACTACACGTCCTATACGCTGAAGACCTTTGACGGAAAGCGCTACCTGGAGCGCTACGAGGATCGCGTCTGCATGGTGGCCATGACACTGGCGCGCGGCAACGAGGGACTTGCCCGCGATCTCGTCGATGAGATCATTTCCGGGCGTTTCCAGCCGGCGACGCCGACCTTCCTCAATGCCGGTAAAAAGCAACGCGGCGAGCTCGTCTCCTGCTTCCTGCTGCGGGTCGAGGACAACATGGAGAGCATCGGCCGCGCGATCAATTCCGCATTGCAGCTCTCCAAGCGCGGCGGTGGCGTGGCGCTGTCGCTCACCAACATCAGAGAGATGGGCGCGCCGATCAAGCAGATCGAGAACCAGTCCTCCGGCATCATCCCTGTCATGAAACTGCTTGAAGACAGCTTCTCCTATGCCAACCAGCTTGGCGCCCGCCAAGGGGCAGGTGCTGTTTATCTGCATGCCCACCACCCGGACATCATGCGCTTCCTCGATACCAAGCGGGAAAATGCCGACGAAAAGATCCGCATCAAGACGCTGTCGCTCGGCGTCGTCATCCCGGACATCACCTTCGAGCTCGCCCGCAACAACGAGGACATGTATCTGTTCTCGCCCTATGACGTGGAGCGCGTCTACGGCGTGCCGCTGACCGAAATTTCGGTGACGGAGAAGTACCGCGAGATGGTCGAGGATGCTCGTATCCGCAAGCGGAAGATCAAGGCGCGCGATTTCTTCCAGATCATTGCCGAAATCCAGTTCGAGAGCGGATACCCCTACATCATGTTCGAGGACACGGTGAACCGGGCGAACCCGATCGCCGGGCGCATCACCATGAGCAACCTCTGCTCGGAAATCCTGCAGGTGAGCGAGGCGAGCGAATTCAACGACGACCTCTCCTACGCAAAGATGGGCAAGGATATCTCTTGTAATCTCGGCTCGCTGAACATTGCCGCGGCGATGGACAGTCCGGATTTCGGCCAGACGATCGAGACCTCGATCCGCGCGCTCACCGCCGTCTCCGAAATGAGCCACATCTCTTCCGTGCCTTCGATCGAGAAGGGCAATGACGACAGCCACGCGATCGGCCTTGGCCAGATGAACCTGCACGGCTACCTCGCCCGCGAGCGCGTCTTCTACGGCTCCGAGGAAGGCATCGATTTCACCAACATCTATTTCTACACGGTGACCTATCACGCCATCCGCGCATCCAACCGGCTGGCGGTCGAGAAGGGCGTGACCTTCAAGGGCTTCGAGAACTCGAAATACGCGTCAGGCGAATATTTCGACAAATACACCGAAGCCGAATGGCTGCCGGCGACGGAGAAGGTGAAGGGCCTGTTCGAAGCGGCCGGCATCCGCATCCCGACGCAGGACGATTGGCTGGAACTGAAACAGGCGGTCACGCAAGGCGGCCTCTACAACCAGAACCTCCAGGCGGTGCCGCCGACGGGCTCGATCTCCTACATCAACCACTCGACCTCCTCGATCCACCCGATCGTCTCGAAGATCGAGATCCGCAAGGAAGGCAAGATTGGCCGCGTCTACTATCCGGCCGCCTTCATGACCAACGACAACCTCGAATATTACCAGGACGCCTACGAGATCGGGCCGGAGAAGATCATCGACACCTATGCGGCTGCGACCCAGCATGTCGACCAGGGCCTGTCGCTGACCCTGTTCTTCCGCGACACGGCGACGACGCGCGACATAAACCGCGCGCAGATCCACGCCTGGAAGAAGGGCATCAAGACGATCTACTACATCCGCCTTCGCCAGATGGCGCTTGAGGGCACGCAGGTCCAGGGCTGCGTTTCCTGCGCGTTGTAGCGCCGCGTTCCCATTAAGTGCCCCTCACCCTAACCCTCTCCCCGCCTGCGGGGAGAGGGTACCTGCCACACTGACGGCCCAGATTATGCGAGATGGCGCGGCATACACCTTCTCCCCGCAAGCGGGGAGAAGGTGCCGGCAGGCGGATGAGGGGCGTCCACGCCCGAGAGGACAACGAAATGAACATGCACACCAAGCCAGCAAACCGCATCCGCGCCATCAACTGGAACCGCATCGAGGACGACAAGGATCTGGAGGTCTGGAACCGGCTTACCGGCAATTTTTGGCTGCCGGAGAAGGTGCCGCTCTCCAACGACATCCCCTCCTGGGCGACCCTGAAGCCGGAGGAGCAGAAGCTCACCATCCGCGTCTTCACCGGCCTCACGCTGCTCGACACGATCCAGAACGGCGTCGGCGCCGTCAAGCTGATGGAGGATGCCATCACTCCGCACGAGGAGGCGGTGCTTTCCAACATCTCCTTCATGGAAGCGGTGCACGCGCGCTCCTATTCCTCGATCTTCTCGACGCTGTGCCCGACGCCCGATGTCGACGACGCCTATCGCTGGTCGGAGGAAAACGAGTTTCTGCAGAAGAAGTCGGCGCTGATCATGGAGCAGTATGCCTCCGCCGATCCGCTCAAGAAGAAGGTCGCCAGCGTCTTCCTCGAAAGTTTCCTGTTCTATTCCGGTTTCTATCTGCCGATGTACTGGTCGAGCCGCGCCAAGCTCACGAACACCGCCGATATGATCCGGCTGATCATCCGTGACGAGGCGGTGCACGGCTACTATATCGGCTACAAGTTCCAGCGCGGCCTGGAGAGGCTGACCGAGGAACGCCGGCAGGAAATCAAGGACTTCGCCTTCGACCTGCTGCTCGAACTCTACGACAACGAGGCGAAATATACGGAAGCCCTTTATGACGGCGTCGGGCTTACCGAGGACGTGAAGAAGTTCCTGCACTACAACGCCAACAAGGCCCTGATGAACCTCGGTTACGAGGCGCTGTTCCCGGCAGAAGCCTGCAAGGTCAACCCCGCCATTCTCTCCGCGCTCTCACCCAACGCCGACGAGAACCACGACTTCTTCTCCGGCTCGGGCTCGTCCTATGTCATAGGCAAGGCGGTCGCGACCGAAGACGAGGACTGGGATTTCTGAGGAACCCCAGGCACCTGCGGGAACATGAAGAACCGCCCGAGGACATGATGTCTTTGGGCGGCTCCGCGCATCAAAGGGGTGTGGTTATTCCGCCGCGACCACACGGCTGCGGCCGATCGTTGCCTGCGTCAGCAGGAAGGCGGCAAGCGCGCAAGCCGCGATGGCACCGGTCATCGGCAGAGCGGTTCCATCGAAGAAGACGCTCGCGATGATCATCGCGACGGCGGCGGTGACGAAATGCAGCGTGCCCATCAGCGCCGATGCGGTGCCGGCGATTTCGCCGTGATCCTCAAGCGCCAGCACCGCCGAGGTCGGGATCACCAGCCCGAGCACGCCGTAGCCGACGAACAGGAAGGCGGCCATGACGGGCAACTGGTTGAAGCCGAGGCTCATGACGATGAACATCGTGACCATCGTCAGCGCAAAGGCGGCGACGGCGAGGTGCATCACCCGCACCAGGCCGAAACGCTCGCCAAGCCAGCCGGTAGCCTGCGACACCGCGAAGAACGAAACGGCATTCATCGAAAAGGCGATGCTGTATTGCGTTGGCGTCAGCCCGTAATGGTCGATCAGCACGAAGGGCGAGTTGGCGAGATAAACCAGGAAGCCCGAGATCCCGAGCCCGCCGATGAAGGTGAGCGTCAGGAAGTTGCGGTCAGAAAGCAGCAGGCGGTATGCGGCAAGCGCGCTCGCCACGCTGCTGCCGGCACGGTCCTTTTTGGGTCGGGTTTCCTGCAATTGGGTCGACAAGAGGATCAGGCCGATGAAGGCGGCGATCATCACGGCATAGAAGACGCCGCGCCAGCCGTAGAACTGGATCACCGCGCTGCCGGCCAGTGGCGCCAGGATCGGCGAAATGCTGAAGACGAGCATCAGCAGCGACATCAGCCGCGCCGCCTGAACGCCGGTGTGCATGTCGCGGACGACGGCGCGCGGGATAACCATGCCGGCGGCGCCGCCTATACCCTGCAGAAAGCGAAAGGCGATCAGGGTTTCGATGTCGGTTGCGAGCGCGCAGCCGACGCTGGCAACGGTGAAGAGGCCGATGCCGAGATAGAGCGGCGCCTTGCGCCCCCAGATATCGGAAAGCGGCCCGTAGATGAGCTGCGAAATGGCAAAGGAAATGAAGAACGAGAGCAGGCTGAGCTGCACGACGCCGGTTTCGGCAGCCAGGTCTTTGCCGATCGACGGCAAGGCAGGCAGATACATGTCGATTGCGAAGGGACCGATCGCCGAAATCAGACCGAGGACGATGGCCGTGCGAAGGAAGGACGCTGTCATGGCAATGATCTTTCAGAAATCACGACAACGCTCCGGCCCAGGGCCGACATCGCTGTCGCCGGGATTGAAACTCGAAAGATGACGGTCGTGCCAGGATCGAACGTTTGGGAGACGCATCCTGCGCTGACTACTTAGTCCATTAATTTGGACACAGATGTAAAATTAGACAGCATTGTCTAAATCGTCAATGGGCTCTATCTTCAGTCCATGAAAAAATCTGGCCTCGCCTCACCGGACGTCCGCGCGCAAAAAGGACAACTCGCGAAACGCGTTTCGATCCTGGAGGCCGCGGCGGACGTCTTCTGCCGCGAGGGCTTTTCCGGTGCCAGCATCGACGAGATCGCCGCCGAAGCCGGCGTGTCGCGCCAGACGATCTACAACCACTACCGCGAAAAAGAGACGCTGTTCATGGCAGTGATCCAGGACATCATGGATCGCACCAACGGCATGCTGTTCTCCATCCTCGCGACGTTTCCCGAAAAGGCCGACAACCTCGAGGAAGAGCTTGCCGCCTTTGCGGTGCGCCTCAACAAGAGCTGCATCTGCAACCAGGACGCCAAGTTCATCCAGAAGCTGATCGCGACGGAGGGCAATCGCTATCCGCATCTGTTCCAGTTCTGGCGGGAACAGGGCCCGGGCAAGACCGACAGGGCGCTGGCGGCGCTTTTTGCCCGGCTCGCCCATTCAGCACCGCTCGACATCGATGACTTCGACCTCGCCGCCCGGCAGTTCATCGCGCTGATCAAGGCAGACTTGCAGATGGGCGGGCTTTTCGGCGAGGCCCCGAGCGAAGCGGAACTGGAAGTCAGCGCCCATCAGGCGGTCAGGACGTTTCTCCGTGCCTATGGCCGCGAGCGGAGAACGAGCGGTCTCGAAGCGCAACATTGATTTCGCGCACGATCGCCGCAGGGCTGTGCCCATTGCGACAGCCGCGCACGCTCTGATGCGGCGGGAGAACTGAAGCTCAACCTGTATTGGGCAGCATCACGAGAGGCACGAATGCCTATCTGGTGATCCGAAAGCCGCTGACGCCTTCCGGCGCTTCGACGAACTCGGCAACGACCTTCGAAACCCATGCGGCCGGCGGCCCTTCATGCAGACGCTCGAGCATGAGGGTGATTGCCTCCTCCGGACCGCTGATCAGAGCGGCAACCGAGCCATCGGCTTCGTTTCGAACCCATCCGACGAGACCGAGCTTCTGCGCCTCGTCACGGGCCCAAACCCTGAAGCTAACGCCTTGTACCCGCCCGAGGATTCGGACCAACACCGTCTTGCTGGTCTCAGACATGATCTCGTCTCCGTCACCGTTTGCCACGCTATCTGGCGCGAGGAGGGGCAAAGGCAAGTCATCCGCGCAACGAAGTTGGAGGGAGCCCTTGCGGCTGCTCAGCAGGCTGCGATGAACCGTGGGGAGGTATAGTAAATTTCCTCGGTATACTTTTTATTTTTTGTTTGCGTATTATTAAAAATTGGCGCGCGCAAAGTTTTGTGGTTTTTACGCCCTCACCAAGACGGCGGTGGGAGGGCCTCGCCAGCTTGGCTGCACAACACCGAAGGCCCGCGCCGTTTCCAGGGAGGAAACCATGAACATGTCCCGCATTCTGAAATCGCTCGTCGCCGGCACGGCGCTCTCGCTCCTTGCCTCCACGGCCTTTGCCGACGGCATCGGCGCATCGCTGCTCACCCAGCAGCATCCGTTCTACATCGAGCTCGCCGACGCGATGAAAGCCGAGGCGCAAGCCAAGAACGTCAAGCTCGAGGTCTCGATCGCCAACCAGGATCTCAACAAGCAGCTCGCCGATGTCGAGGATTTCATCGTCAAGGGCGTCGACGTCATCGTCATCTCGCCGGTCGATAGCCAGGGCGTGCGCGCTGCGATCGAGAAGGCCGAGAAGGCCGGCATCAAGGTGATCACCGTCGACGTTCCGGCCAATGGCGCGACGGTCACTTCGCATATCGGCACCGACAACTTCACCGGTGGTGTGAAGGCTGGCGAGCTGATGGCCAAGGTCCTCGACAACAAGGGCAAGGTCGCCGTCATCGACTATCCGACCGTCCAGTCGGTGGTGAACCGCGTCAACGGCTTCAAGGAAGCGATCGCCAAGCATCCGGACATGGAGATCGTCGCCATCCAGACCGGCATTACCCGCGCCGAAGCGCTGGCTGCGGCCCAGAACATGCTGCAGGCCAATCCCGATATCACCGGCATCTTCGGCTTTGGCGACGATGCAGCCCTCGCAGCCGCCGTCGCGGTCAAGGCCGCGGGTCTTGAATCCCAGGTCAAGGTCATCGGCTTTGACGGCATGAAGGAAGCGCGCGACGCCGTCGACACCAACCCGGTCATGGTCGGCGTCATCCAGCAGTTCCCGGACCAGATGGGCAAGCAGGCAGTCGACACCGCCGTCAAGGTCGCCGCCGGCGAGACCGTTCCGGCCGAACAGCCGATCGTGCCCGGCGTCTATACCGCGAAATAAGTCCTCCCAGGACAGCCGTCGCCTCCGGGCGGCGGCAACCTCAGGAGTGAGCGCTCCGGCATATGGCCGGAGGCGCCTCGGCTCGCCCTTTGCGCGCGCGGATGGGACGCGCGGCGTCGTATGGAGGCCACCATGCATGGTTCGACCACGGACACCATCCTCGAGATCAGTGACGTCACCAAATCCTTCGGTCAGGTCGCGGCGCTGAAAAGCATGCGTCTCAAGGTCAGGCGCGGCCGGGTGCACACGCTGCTCGGCGAAAACGGCGCCGGCAAATCGACACTGATGAAGATTCTGGCCGGCGTGCACGAGGCAACTTCGGGTGTCATCACGCTTGATGGGCGCCCCTACCGGCCGGCTGATCCGCAGGACGCCGCAGCCCTCGGGCTTGCCATCGTCTTCCAGGAACTCAGCCTCTGCAGCAACCTGACGGTGGCCGAAAATATTCTTGCCACCCGCGAGCCGCGCCGCTTCGGCTTCATCAACGACAAGGCGCTCGTCGCCAAGGCCCGCGCGATCGTCGCCGATCTCGGTCTGCCGATCGACGTCAGCGAGAAGATCGGCAATCTCTCGATCGCCCAGCGCCAACTCGTGGAAATCGCCAAGGGGCTGAGCCACGAGGCCAAGGTCGTCATTCTCGACGAGCCGACCTCGTCGCTGAGCGACAGCGAAGCCGAGATCCTGTTCGAGATCATTACCCGGCTGAAGCAACGTGGCGTCGCCGTCATCTACATTTCCCACCGCATGGAAGAGATCATGCGGCTCAGCGACGACATCACCGTCATCCGCGACGGCGAATATGTCTCGACCCATGATCGCGACGACGTCACCATCGAGGCGCTGATCGCGCTGATGGTCGGCCGTCGCATGGATGAGATCTATCCGCCACGGACCCACGAGCAGTCGGCGAAGACAGCTCCGGTTCTTTCGATCGACAGCCTTACCCGTGATGGCGAGTTCGACGACATCTCCTTCGACGTCCGCCCCGGCGAAATCCTCGGCTTTTTCGGCCTCGTCGGTTCCGGCCGCTCCGAAGTGATGAACGCACTGTTCGGCATGAAGGCGGCGACCGGCACGGTTCGCTTCGAGGGGCAGCCGGTTCGTTTCCGCTCGCCGGCAGAGGCGATTTCGCGCGGCATCGGCTTCGTCACCGAAAACCGTAAGGAAGAAGGCCTCGTTCTCAGCCACAGCGTCGGCTGGAACATCTCGATGGCAGCCCTTGCCGATTTCACCGGACCGCTCGGCTTCACCCGGAGCCGCGCCGAGCGCGAAGCCGCGGCCGTGGAAGTCGGCCGGCTGGCGATCAAGACGCACTCGCTCGACACGCCCTCAGGTTCGCTCAGCGGCGGCAACCAGCAGAAGATCGTGCTCGCCAAGTGGCTGCTGACGCGGCCCAAGGTGCTGATCCTCGACGAGCCCACCCGTGGCGTCGACGTCGGCGCCAAGTTTGAAATCTACAAGATCATCCGCCAGCTGGCGGCCGAGGGCACGGCGATCCTGCTGATCTCCTCCGAGCTGCCGGAAGTTCTGGGAATGAGCGACCGCGTCGTCGTCATGCACGAGGGCGGCATCGGCGCGACCCTTTCCGGCGCCGACCTCAGCCCGGAAACAATCATGGCGCACGCAACGGGATTCCAATCATGACACAGCAATCCGAGACCCAGGCCGCCTTCATGCGGGCGTTGAAACAATATGGCGGCATCCTGCTGTCGCTGGTGATGCTCTGCGTCATCTTCTCCTTCCTCAACCCGCGCTTCATGTCAGTCGTCAACTTCATGAACATCCTGCAGCAGGTGGCGGTGGTGGCGATCGCTGCCTTCGGCATGACCTGGGTGATCCTGCTCGGCGAGATCGACCTTTCGGTCGGCTCGATCATCGCAGTTGCCGGCATGGTTGGGGCGCAATGTTTCGCCTTCGGTCTCGGCTTCGCGCCGGCGATCGTCATCACGCTTCTGGCCGGCGCCCTGATGGGCATGCTGAACGGCGTGCTGACGGCGAAATTGCTGTTGCCTTCCTTCATCGTCACGGTCGCGACGATGGGCATCTACCGCGGCATGGTCAGCCTGCCGACCAACGGCGCGCCGGCGATGATCGAGAATGCGACCTGGACCGCCATCGGCACGGAGAGCTTCCTCGGCCTGCCCATCATCATCTGGGTGGTCGCCGTTCTGTTCGTGGTCAACCACATCCTTCTGAGCAAGACGAGCTTCGGCCGCCGCGCTTATCTGACGGGCGGTAACCGCGAGGCGGCGGTCTATTCCGGCATCAAGGTCGACCGGCTGAAGATCACGATCTTCATGATCTCCGGCGTCATGGCGGCAATCAGCGGCGTGCTCTTGTCCTCCCGGCTGTTCTCCGCCCAGACCAATGCCGGCATGAGCTATGAGCTCGACGCCATCGCTGCGGCCGTGCTCGGCGGCACCTCGCTTGCCGGCGGCGTCGGCACCATGGTCGGCACGCTGATCGGCGCGCTCATCATCGGCGTCATGAACAACGGCATGAACATGCTGTCGGTCCCCTACTTCTACCAGCTCATCGTCAAGGGCCTGGTGATCCTGATCGCGGTTTGGCTCGACGTCCGCGCCAAGCAGGCCAAGCGCTGATCCTCAGAAGAGAAACATACCCATGCACAAGATACTGACGATCGGCGAAATCCTCGTGGAGATCATCGCCACCGAAAAGGGCGACGGCTTCCGGCAGGCCACGCCGCTCATCGGCCCCTACCCCTCCGGCGCACCGGCGATCTTCATCGACCAGGTCGGCAAACTCGGCCAGGCAGCCGCGATCATCTCGCGCGTCGGCGACGACGATTTCGGCCACGTCAATCTCGACCGCCTGAAGGCTGATGGCGTCGACATCTCCGGCATCGCGGTTGATCCGCTCGGCACCACCGGCAGCGCCTTCGTGCGCTATCGCCCCGACGGCAGCCGCGCCTTCGTCTTCAATATCCGCCACAGCGCCTGCGGCGCGATCCGTCTCGATGACGCCGCGCGGGCATTGGTGCGCGGTTGCAGCCATCTGCATGTGATGGGCTCGTCGCTCTACGCACCAAGCGTGGTGGAGAGCATTATCGCAGCGATCGAGATGATCAAGGCGGCCGGCGGCACGGTGTCCTTCGATCCGAACCTCAGGCCGGAAATCCTCGATAGCCCCGGCATGCGCGAGGCGCTGCGCGCGGTGCTTGCCAGGACAGACGTCTTCCTGCCGAGCGGGCAGGAGCTCTTCCTGTTCACCAAGGCGAAGACCGAGGCCGAGGCGGTTTCGGAACTGCTTGCCGCCGGCATCAAGGTGATCGTCGTCAAGCGCGGCGCTGAAGGCGCGAGCTATTTCGATCGGGAAATCACGCTCTCGCATCCCGGCTTTCCGGCCGAGGAGGTCGATCCGACCGGCGCCGGAGACTGCTTCGGCGCGACCTTCGTCACCTTCTGGCTGAACGGAGCGGCACCCGCAGAAGCGCTGGAATTCGCCAACGCCTCGGGCGCACGCGCCGTCATGATCTCCGGCCCGATGGAAGGCGCCTCGACGCGCGCCGATCTCGAAACCTTCATCTACGCGCGAAAGGGCTGACCCATGCAACCGAACCTGCTGATCGACATCGCCCGCTGGAACGAACGCCCCGGCCCGCGCGGCATTCCCTCCGTCTGCTCCGCCCACCCGCTGGTGATCGAGGCCGCGATGCTGCGTGCGCTACAGGAAGACGCCGCCCTGCTGATTGAGGCGACCTGCAACCAGGTCAATCAGGACGGCGGCTATACCGGCATGACGCCCGCCGATTTCACCCGTTTCGTCGCCGGCATCGCCGACCGCGTCTCCTTCCCGAAGGAGAGGATCATCCTCGGCGGCGACCACCTTGGCCCAACCCCGTGGAAACATCTGCCAGCGGAAGGCGCCATGGCCAAGGCCGTGACGATGATCGAGGCCTATGCGCGGGCCGGCTTCACCAAGCTGCATCTCGATACAAGCATGGGCTGCGCCGGCGAACCGGTGGCGCTTCCAGATGCCGTGACGGCGGAACGCGCTGCGCGGCTTGCCGCCGCCGCCGAGGCCGCCATTTCCGGCCAAGAGGGGGTCGCTCCCGTCTATATCATCGGCACAGAAGTCCCGGTTCCGGGCGGCGCACTCGAAGAGCTGGATACGCTGGAGGTCACGGCGCCCGAGGCGGCAATCGAGACGGTTGGCGTCCATCGCCAGGCCTTCGAAGCGGCGGGCGCCGCTAACGCTTTCAAGCGTGTGGTCGGCGCCGTCGTCCAGCCGGGCGTCGAGTTCGGCAACGAGAACGTCATCGCCTATGACAGGCAGAAGGCGGCAAAGCTTAGCGCCAGCCTGAGGCAGCTGGATGGCATCGTCTTCGAGGCGCATTCCACCGACTATCAGACGCCGGAGGCATTGCGCGATCTCGTCTCCGATGGCTTTGCCATCCTCAAGGTCGGCCCCGGCCTTACCTTCGCGCTGCGCGAGGCGCTCTACGGCCTCGACCAGATCGCTACCTTCCTCTTCCCCGAGGCACGCAAGCAGACACTGGCATCGGTCACCGAGATGGTCATGCGCGAGGAACCGGCGAACTGGGGCAAGTATTACCACGGCTCGCCGGAAGCCCAACGGCTGCAGCGGCATTTCTCCTACAGCGACCGCATCCGCTATTACTGGCCGCACCCGAAGGTTGCTGCAGCGGTGGAAGAACTTCTGTCGCTGCTTGAAGGCGTCAACATCCCGGAAACTCTGATCAGCCAGTATCTTCCGGGCAGTTACGAGCGCGTGCGTGACGGCGAAGTTGCCGCCAAGGCAAAATCACTGGCACTTGCCGCGGTCGACCGGGTTCTCGAGGATTATTTTTTGGCCTGCCGAGCTTAGCGGCAGGTCATGCATTCGGTAAATATTTCCGAGCCGGTACTGCCTATCCCCTCAAAATGAACCTATAAACGAAATCAAAACAATATGGGGTACAGCAACGGTGGACAGACAGATCAAGACGATGGAGGATTTTTCGGAGTTCGTCGGTTTGTCGCGCCCCACGGTCTCCAAATACTTCAATGATCCGGGCTCTGTTCGGAAGAAGACCCGCGATGCTATCGAGGCGGCGATCAAGCAGTCGGGCTTTCGCCCGAACATCTTCGCCGTCAACCTCAACCGCCGCCGCACCAACATCCTCGGCGTCATCGTCCCGAACTCGACCGACCCCTTCTACATGGCGCTGACGCGCCGGATCGAGCACATCGCCAACCAGGCGGGTTTCCTCGCCTTCGTGCTCTCCTCCGATGGGCGGCCGGAGATGGAAGAGCGGGCGATCGAGACCTTCAAGTCGATGAACGTCGCCGGTGCGATCATCGCACCGCTCGGTGTGCAGTCGCATCACAAGACCCTGACGGCGCTCGGCGAAAGCATTCCCCTGATCTACGTGGACTCGCCGCTCGACGACAGCTCCTCCTTCGTCGGCACCGACAACCGCCAGAGCTTCCGCCTGATGGTCGATTATCTCTGCCGCTCGGGAAGCCCCCCCTGCTATTTCGGCATGCCGCCGGTCAACAACAACGCGATCGCCCGGCGCGACGCCTATCTGGAAGCGATGCAGCAGTTGAAGATGGAGCCGGCGCTGGTCGAGACCACGCCGAACGCCTCCTGGGATTTTGAAAAATTCGGCTTCGACGAAACGCTGCGCATCCTCGGCGCCGGCGGCTTCCCGACGCAGACGGTGCTCTGCGCCAACGACCGCGTCGCCTTCGGCGTCATCGCCGCCGCCTTTCAGTCGGGCCTCAAGGTCGGACGCGAGGCGGACGCCGATATCCGTGTCGCCGGCCACGACGATCATCCGCTGTCGCGCTACACCTGCCCGCCGCTGACGACGGTGGCGCAGAACTACAACGAGATCGGCCGACTGGCGATCGAACTCTTGTTGTTCAAGCTCGGGGAAAGCTCCGACGACGGCGGTGCCTTCCCCGAGGATGAGCGCATTCTGCTCAGCGCCGAGATCATGCTGCGCGGTTCGGCCTAGGCAGATCCAGAGGATACGAGGGGGCGTCCGCCTGGAATTGCTCCGCCTTCGACAATCCGGGCCGAACCGGTAGCCTATGCGCAGATCAGGACCGACGCGCGAGTGACAGGATCTGATCGGTCGTCAGGATGTCGCCGAAGGTATCGTCGATCGTCGCCAGCGACGCGCGATGCAGCACGGCATGTGGAACGACGTCGCCGTCGTTAGTGTCGAGGTCGCGCGTGGCACAGGCATCCGCTGCAACGATCACGTTGAAGCCGAGCGGCACGGCATCCCGCGCGGCGCCGGCAACGCAGGCATGGGTCATCAGCCCGGTGATGATGAGCGTATCGATCCCGGTTTTCTTCAGCTGCTCGCCGAGGTCGGTGCTGGCAAACACACTCACCGACGACTTTCGGACCACGGAATGGTTGGCTGCCGGCCGGATGTCGCGGTGAAAGTCAGAGGTCGCACTGTCTTCGGCAAACACCGGGCTGCCGGCCGGCGTCACGTGCTTGACGTGGTAGACCTTCATGCCCTCGGTGTCGGCGCGTTCGATCAGCCTCTTGGCATTGGCGAGCGCCTTTTCCCCATCCGGGATCGGCATGCGGCCCGTAAAGTATTCGTTCTGGAAATCGATCACCAACAGGGCTGTCTTGCGGGGATCGAGGCTAGCAGGAGCAGCCGCACCGGCGATGGTTCGGATGGTCGGGTGTTGTGTCATGGAGGTTCCTTTCGCAATCTGACGCCGCGAAAGTCGCGAAAACGCCCATGTTGCGAAAGTGGCCTGAACGACAATATGTGATAGGTTCCGGCCAACTTCAGGCCCACCGGGTTTATACCGCAATGCACACCGTCGCCATCGTCGCCTTCGAGGGCATCAGCCCGTTTCATCTGTCCGTTCCCTGCATCGTCTTCGGCGACGACCTGCTGAAGCTCGGCGTGCCGCGCTACCGACTGCTGATCGCCGGTGAAAAGACCGGATCTGTCCGCACCATGTCCGGCTTCAGCATCGAGGTGGAAGATGACCTCTCCAGTCTTGCGGAGGCGGACACGATCATCGTCCCGGCCTGGGATGACCCGAACACCCGTCCATCGGAAAACCTGCTGAACGCGCTACGCACTGCCCACATCAGGGGCGCCCGGCTTGTCGGCCTCTGTCTCGGCACCTTCGTGCTGGCAGAGGCAGGCCTGCTCAACGGGCGAGCAGCCTCGACGCACTGGGCCTGGGCCGATGAATTCGAGCGGACCTATCCTCGGGTCGCCCTGAACCGCAACGCGCTCTACATCGACGAGGGCGATATCCTGACCTCGGCCGGCACCGCCGCCGCGATCGACTGCTGCCTGCACATCGTGCGCAACGACCACGGCGCCGAGATCGCCAACCGCATCGCCCGCAGGCTGGTCGTTGCACCGCATCGCCACGGAGACCAGGCGCAGTATATCGAGGCGCCCCTGCCCGCTCCGGGCAGCGGCGATCCGCTCAGCGCAACGATCGCCTGGGCGATCGAGCATCTCGATGAGCCGCTTTCGCTGGAACGGCTGGCGGATCATGCCGGCATGAGCCTGCGCAGCTTCACCCGGCACTTCCGCAAGAAGACGGGAACGACCTTCACGCAATGGCTTCTTCAGCAGCGGCTCGCCGTCGCCCAACGCCTGCTTGAGACCGGCTCCTGTTCCGTCGATCACGTGGCGGAGATGGCCGGCTTCGGCTCGACCGTCTCGCTCCGACAGCACTTTACCCGCGCCTTCTCGATCTCGCCGGCGAGCTATCGCCGGCAGTTCCGAAACCGGCCGGCACTTGATATCGTCGCTTAGATCCGCGCTCATCCAGGTGACCAACGACATGGCCCACGATCCACGACTACACTACGACCGCAAAGATCTTGAATTGGTTCAGGAAACCACCCCTGAAGGTTTTCGGGAGTGGGTTATTCAGAAGGTTGGTGGGCTCAAGAGTCTTCCACGAGATCTTGTTTACCGCCTCCCCGACCCGCGTGTGGAGCTCGCGCCCTTGCTGGATGCGATGATCGCGGGGGATTCCTTATGGCTGTGCCGCACCAAGAAAGTGGCGCCCCTCTACGGCAACGAGGGCATCGCCCTGGTTCGCGACGGCCGACCAATTATCTACTTGCGAGCGTATGACTATTAAGCAGTCGGTTGAAGGCGCGGATATCGCTGGGAGCGGCAATGGCTCCCATAGGCAAGACTGATTAAACAGGCATTCTTCGCGTCACCGAGTGCGCTCGTAGAAGAAAAGCCAGCAGAGGCACTGCGACGGTTGAAACGCCGGCGGCGCAAAGGAAAAAGGCCGCATAGCCGAAGCGCTCGGCAATCCAGCCGGCTCCGAGACCGCCGGCCATGCCAACGAGGCTGTCCACGCATTGGAAAAGCGTGAAATCGACCCCCGCCTGGCGCGGATCGGCCCAGCCCATGAACTGGGCATAGAGCGCCACGAAGCCGATCGCCATGACGCCGGAAGAACTGGCGACCGCAAGGGTCATCACGAGCGGCCGCGAGACATCGCCTGACGCCCCGACATAGGCGAAGGCGACAAGCATCGTGACCTGCAAGAGCAGGGCGCCGATCAGTACCGTGGCAGCGCCGCACAGCCGCACGAGCAAGCCGCCGAACAACGCCCCGCCGAAACCGACGATCATGCTGCCAACACCGTTCAGCACTCCGACCGAAGCAAGATCGAAGCCGTAATCGATGAGGAAAGGCCCGAGCATGGCGAGGCCCCATTTCTGCGCCGAGACATAGATCGCTGCGAGTAGCAGCCCCTTGCGCACCTCCGGTCGCCGCAGTGCGGCCTTGAGCGACGGCACATGGCTGCGCGTTGCGCTTGTCGGACGCGAACCCGGGCCAAACAGGAAGGGAAGGCCGAGCAAAAGCACGACGAGCGCCATCACCCAAACGGCAGGCGCCCAGCCGAACCAATCGACCAGAACCAGAAACAGCCCGGCGCCGATCGCTGAGCCGACATAGGAGCCGCCGACCTGGGCGGCATTGCCCCAGCCATGGTGTTCTTCGGCCAACGTCTCGACGGCAAAGCCGTCGCAGGCGATGTCGACGGTCGAGGTGAAGAGCGCAATGAACACCAGGCAGGCGAGCACCGGAGCGAGCCGCTCCGGCCCGAGCAAGCCCAGCACCGCGAGCATCGTGGCAGAGAGTGCGCCGCCGGCAATCACGATGACAGCCGAGCGGTTGCGGCCAATCGCCGGCAGGCGGTAGCGTTCCACCTGCGGCGACCAGAGGAACTTCAGTGCCCAGGGCAGCACGGTCAGATAGACGAGGCCGATCTGGTCGAGCGGCAAACCTTGGGTTCTGAGCACCGCCGGCAGACCGAGCATCGTCAGCCCACCGATCACGCTCTGCGCCACATAAAGCCCGCCGACCGCGAAGAAGATCGCGGCGGGCGACGGCCTTGTTGACGGCTTGGCATCGATCGCCATCAGAAGCGATAGCGGACGCTGGCGACGACCTTGCGGCCTTCGTCGAAGTAGCAGAAGCCCGTGGTGCAGAGCTGCTCGACCTCGTTGAAGAGGTTGGTCGCGTTGAGCTGCAGCCGCACGCCCTCAAAGTTCGGATTGGCGGCGCCGAGATCGTAGCGGACCGAAGCGTCGACGAAGGTGCGCGCCTGGTTCTTCAGGATCGGCGTGTGGACGTTGTCGCCGAAGCTCGATCCGACATAGCGCACGCCGGCACCGACGCCGAGCCCCTCGAGCACGCCGGATTGCACCTCGTAATCCGCCCAGAGCGAGAACATGTGGTAGGGCGAGGAGTTGAGCTGGTTGCCGAGCGTTTCCGATGTCAGCTTTGTGATCTCGACATCGTTGTAGGAATAGGAGGCGATGAAGTTCCAGCCATTGTCGAGCGAAGCGGTGCCTTCCAGTTCGAAGCCACGCGACTTGAGGTCGAGCTGGCGCAGGAGGTTCAGGCCCGAGGACGTTTCGTAGACGGTGGCGTTTTCCTGGTCGATGTTGAAGACTGCGGCGGTGATCGTCGCGTTCTGGCCGGGGATCTCGTATTTGACGCCCGCTTCCCATTGCTTGCCGAGCGTCGGCATGGCCGGCGTATCGGTGCCGCCGAGATTGATGATCACGCCGGGATTGGAAACGAAGGCGGTGCCGTAGCTGACATAGGGCATCATGCCGTTTGGCAGGACATAGCCAAGCGCGGCGCGCGCCGTCGTTTCGCTGTCGTTCCGGTCAAAGGGTGAGCCGTCGACCGAATACTTGTTGTCTACCCAATCGTGACGAACGCCCGCCGTCAGGCGCCAGGCGTCATATTCGATCTGGTCCTGGAGATAGATGCCGATGCCGCTTTGCGATTGCTTCTGGGTGGAGGTCAGCTTCGGCACATAGGTGAAATCGTCGGTGAAGAGGTCCGGCCCGCTGCCCTGCTGCGAGGTATATTTCATGTAGCTGTAGTCGATACCGGCAATGAGCTGGTGTGCTGCGGCGCCGGTGTCGAAGTCGAACTTCAGGTAGGTGTCGCTGGCAACGCCGGTATTGTCCTCGACGGTGAGGCCCGGATACTTGGCGAACACCCATTCCTGCTGCGTCGAGATGTCGGAGTAGCGCAGCTTGTGAAAGAGCGTGACGTTGTCTGAGAGCTCATGTTCGAGCTCATAACCGATACGCGCCTGCTTCTGGGTGAAATCGTTGAAGCGGGCGTCGCCACCATAGGTCGGGATCGCGCCGATCGACTTGCCGTCCGGCCCGTAGCGGTTGAGATAGCCCCAGGTGCCACCGGTCGTCGAATCCATGTATTCGCCGAGCAGCGTGAACTTGGTGCCCTCGTCCGGCTGCCAGGTGAAGGCGGGCGCGATGAACAGACGATCGTCCTTGACCGCCTCGATTTCGGTGCGCCCGTCACGCGCAAGGCCGGTCATGCGATAGAGCATCGTGCCTTCGTCATCGAGCGGCCCGGAAACATCGAAGGCGCCCTGCACCCGACCGTAGGAGCCGTACTGGACTTCGACTTCGCGCAGCGGATCGCTGGTCGGCCGCTTCGAAACGATGTCGACGATGCCGCCGGAGCTGCTGGCGCCGTAGATGGAGGCCGCCGGGCCGCGCAGGATGGCGATCGCCTCGACGCCATAGGGCTCCAGCCGGAAGAGGCCGTTCGGGCTCGCAATCTGGCGCAGGCCGTCGCGGAAGATGCCGGTCAGCGTCAGGTCGATGCCGCGGACCTTGAAGGCGTCGAAGCGCGGTTCGGCGCCGTACTGGCCAACGCGGGCGCCGGGCGTATAGTTCAACGCCTCCTGCAGGTTCTGAGGCTTCAGGTCCTGCAACTGCTTCTGGCTGATCACCGACATCGACTGCGGCGTCTGCATGACCGGCGTATCGGTCTTGGTGGCGACGCGCGCCGATTTCGCGACATAACCGTCGGTCTCGACAATACCCTCAGCACCGGTCCGCTCACCGGTCGCGGTGATTTTTTCGAGTTGTGTCGCGCCATCCTTGACGACGGCGCCGGTGGTGATCGTTGCATCCGACGGATCGAAGATCTGCACGGTCTTCTCACCGACGAAGCGATAGCGAAGGCCGGTTCCTTCCAGAAGCGATGCAACGGCCGCTTCCGTCGCCAGCGTGCCGCTGACGCCGCTGGTGGTCTTTCCGCTCGTCAGCGTGCTCGGATAAAGAAGGCGCAGGTCGGCCTGCTGGCCAAGTTTCAGGATGCCCGCTTCGAGGGATCCCGCGGGAACGGCGAACGCCTTCGGCGCAATGACCGCGGCCAGTGCCGTTGTCGCCTGTGCCTGGACTGCCGTCGCGCAGGCGATGAAAGAAACGCCGGCAAGCGCCAGGCGTGTGAAAGAATGGCGTCGTGATCCGCGACCCTGCATAATTCTCATCCGAGATCCCCTACTCAACTCCTGGGCAGGCCGCCTCGATCCATGTGCAGCGCCGCCACTTCTGAATAAGAGTTCGGGGAACGCGATCTCCTGACGTCACCGGACGATTTTTTTGAGCGATGAATATGGCCAGGCCTGGAGCGGCCTTGCCTGCTTGGGTTTTTCCTAGCGCGACTGAACGACGACCATCAGGCCCGAAATCCGCATGACACGCAGCGGCAAACTGGCTTCCAGAACCTGCAGGGCAGCGTCGGTGTCGTGCAGATCGAAGATACCGGAGACTTCGAGACCGCCCGCCGCCTCGTCGAGCAGCAGGATTCGGCCGTGACGGTAGCGCTCGAGGGTCGCCAGGACGTCGCGCAGCGGGCGGCGCGAAAAGACGAGCTTGCCGTCGCGCCACGCCGTCCCGGCCGCGACATCCGTCTTCGACAGGGACAGGCGTCCCTGTTTGTCGATCGTTGCCACCTCGCCCGCACCCAGGATCGCTTTCTGGCCGGCCGCCGCGACCTCAACGCGGCCCTCCTCCACCTGGACGCCGGCGGCTCGTTCTGCACCGGCCGTGCCTACGGAGTACCGGGTCCCCAATGCCATCGCGCTCAGCGCCCCATCTTCGACCACAAACGGCCGAAGCGGGTTCCTCGCAACGGCAAAGAATGCTTCGCCGCGCAGGAGCCGCACCTTTCTGCGGCCCTGCTCGTAGCGAACCACGAGGGCCGTGTCGGTGTTCATGTCGACTTCGGTCCCGTCCTCCAGGGTGATCCGCCTGATTTCACCGACGCCGGTGTAAAAGTCGGCACGCCAGCGGTCGCCGTAGGGCGTCGCGAGCGAGAGCATGGCAAGACCCGCTGCAAGACAGAGCCCGACGAAACCGCCGACCCGACGGCGGCGTTGGGCGCGCAATTCACCGAGGCGCTCGCTTGGGATCGGCACGTCTCCGAGATCGCTCCAGAGCGCCCGCAATTCTTCATAGGCCATCCGGTGATCGGGATGTGCGGAAACCCAGAGCTCGAACGCCGCACGGTCGGCGGCCGTCGCGTCGTCGGACTGCAACTTCGCAACCCACGTCGCCGCCGCTTCCAGAGTGCTGTCATCGATGGTCTGGCGATTGCCGTTCATGCACGTCTTCCGGTCGAACTGAAAATGCCGTCAGGCGAACCCTCCAAGGGAATCGCTTCAATCATCTTAGAGTTGAAAGAACGGTTTGACCTGACGTCGGTTCAGAAAATAATCTCGGCGCGCATCTTCCGGCATTCGAGCAGCGCTCGGATGATATGCTTTTCGACCATATTTCTCGAGATGCCGAGCTCATCGGCGATCGCGCTGTTGCTGAGGCCGTGCAGGCGGCTGAGGAGGAAGACCTGCTGGCAGCGGTTCGGAAGGCCCTGGATGGTGCGCGCCATGATCAGCAGGCACTGGCGGGCGTTGACGATGCGGTCCTGGATCGGCCTGTCTTCCGCATGCTCCATGCCCTCTTCGTCGGCAACGAACATCGCTTGCTCGCGCGCAGCGCGTTCGGACGCGACCCGCGCCACCGAGCGGGCAACCTGGAACAGGTAGGCCTGCGGGTTCTCGATCAGCGTCGAGCGCGATGCCTCCAGCATGCGCATGAAGGTCTCCTGCGTGGCGTCGACGGCGTCCTCGCGGTTTCTGAGGCGGCAGCTGAAGAAGCGGCGGATCCTCCCCTCTTCCCGCTCGTGAAGCCCCCGCACCATCGCATCGGTCATCAATCTGCCTCTCCAGCGTGCGGCTGTCGCACCATCATCCTGAACGTACGGCCCGGGTCGCTGCCGCTTATCTTGAATACGTTACTCATGTTTCATAAGTGAAGCGGAGGTGTGCTGCAATGCACTGACGTGCGGCATGACGAGCCGAAACTGCGTCAGGACCGGCCGCGCCGTCTATTGGAAAAGGACTGTTGCGCGAAGGCCACGGCGTCTGGTACGGGCGCGACCCTGATTGGCGGCTTCAGGTTCGTCCCTTGCTCGGCCTCTCGATGGAACTCAGCTCCGAGGCGATGCGGTCTATCAGCAGTCGCACCCGGCGCGGCTGGACGGTGAGCGGCGGATAGACGATCTGCAATCCCGTCCCACCTATAGAGAAATCCTTCAGGAGTTCGACAAGGGCACCGGACGCCAGGTCCTCGGCAATGTCCCAAACGGATTTGAGCGCGATGCCGTGCCCCGCGCGACACCATTCCCCAACCACCCCGCCGTCATTGGCGACGCGCCTGCCGCGCACCATGACCTTGTGCGGCTTGCCATCGACCTGAAAAGCCCACTCCCTGTCGAGATTGGCGCCGAAGCGCATGATGATGCAGTCGTGACGGGAAAGATCGTCCGGATGCTCCGGCCGGCCCCTGGCCTCCAGATAGGCGGGTGCGGCGCAGACGACCCGGCGGTTTTCGCCGAGGGAGCGCGACCGGAGCGTACTGTCGGCGAGAAGGCCGTGGCGGATGGCAAAGTCCATGCCCTGACCGACGAGGTCGACGTAGCCGTCGGTGAGATTGAAATCCACCGTCACGTCAGGGTGCTCGGCAAGAAAGCGGTCGAGGATCGGCACGATGTAGCGCCGTCCCATATCTTCGGGGGCGCTGAGGCGGATCGGCCCCGAGATCGTTCGGGTACCCGATCGGATGCCTGTCTCAAGTTCGTCGGCCTCCGCCAGCAGCCGGCGGGCGCCATCGACCAGCAGACGGCCCTCCTCCGTCAGGCTGATTGCGCGCGTCGTGCGTTTCAGAAGGGCAGCACCGTAGTGGGCTTCAAGCGCCGCCAACCGCTCGGAAACAGAGGCCGGCGACAGGCCCTTTTCGCGACCTGCGGCGGAAAGCCCGCCCTTTTCGACGATCAAAAGGAACAGAGCCAGATTGTCGAGCAACATCTTTCGCCTCTTCCGAAATATACTTTTGGAAATAAGCCAATTATCCGGATGCGCCGCAAGAGCTAAATTCCTTCCCGAAAGGAGACGCGGCATGCATCTCGACCACGTAACCATCCGCACAGGCGACATCGCGGGCACGCGCGCGTTCTTCGAGACGGTCTTCGACCTGACCGTCGGCGAGCGCCCGGCGGCGATCCGGCGCATCCCGGGCTACTGGCTCTACGCCGACGGCAAACCGATCGTGCACATCATCGGCAGCCAAGGCAGCGGTTTCGACCGGGCCGCCGAGGCTATCGATCACGTCGGCTTCCGGCTCGACAACTACGCAGCCTTCCGGGCCAGGCTCGACCGGCTCGCCATTCCCTACTCGACCATGGACCTTGGCGACACCGGCGAGCGCCGGCTGTTTCTGCGCACGCCCGGCGGTCCGTTGCTTGAAGCCGTCTTTTCCGAACCCGTTCCCCCACATTCCCCTGGAGCATGAGAATGACCATGACATTCAATGACAATACCGTTTCCGTCGTCATCGGCGGCACGAGCGGCATCGGCGCCGCCGTTGCCAAGGCGCTGACCCAGCGTCCCGGCCGGGTCGAGATCGCCAGCCGCGCCACCGGCCTCGATATCGCCGACGCCGCTTCCGTTGCCGCCTACTTCCGCAAGCTCGGGCCGATCGACCATCTGGTCGTCACGGCCGGTTCTTCGGCCCCCGGCGGCAAGGTTGCCGATATCGACCTGGATGCCGCCAAGGCCGCCTTCGACGTCAAGTTCTGGGGCTCGATCGTGCTCGCCCGCGAAGCGGCCAGGTATATACGTCCAGGCGGCACGATCACCTTCACCTCAGGTTTTCTCGCCCGCCGGACTGTTCCCGGCACCTTCGTCAAGACCGCGATGAATGCTGCTCTCGAAGCCGTGGCGAAGATCCTGGCCAGGGAACTGGCGCCGCTGCGCGTCAATGTCGTCAGCCCCGGACTGACGCAGACCGAGGCCTATGCCGGCATGACCGGCGACGCCCGCGACGCCATGTTCGATCGCGCCGCAGCGACCTTGCCCGCCGGCCGCTTCGGGCAGCCGCAGGACATCGCCCACGGCTACCTCTTTGCTATCGACAATCCATTCGTCACCGGATCCGTCATCGACATCGAAGGCGGCGCGCTCATCAACTGACGCAAACCGTTCCGACATTTCGCCCGCAAGAGGACCGTCCCATGCCGACAACGCTCTTTTCTCCTGTCTCCCTCGGCTCGTTGACCCTGCCGAACCGGATCGCGCTTGCGCCGATGACGCGGGCGCGCAGCAGCCAGCCGGGCAACGTCCCGAATACACTGATGGCCGAATACTATGCGCAGCGCGCCTCGGCCTCGACGCAGGGTCAGGGCTCCTTCATCGCCAATCCGGACCTGCCGCGCCGGCTGAAGGAAGGCTTGCCGCTTGCGACCTTCGACGGAACCAAGCTTTTCGGCGGCAGTGCCGACGGATATTGTACCTATCCGGCCCTGGAGGACGCCGCATGAGCGCGCCATTGACGGAACACGAGCGCGCGGAAGCCCTGGTCAACGATCACATTGGCACCGAGCTGGTGCTAGAGGAAGAGAGCCTGCGCGTCTGGCATCTGCGGCTGAAGCCCGGTGAAACGCTTCGCCCCCATCGCCACGACCGGCCCTATTTCTGGACGGCGCTGACCGACGGTACGGCACGCTCGCGCTCGGGCGGCGGAAAGGTCACGGACGTGGTCTACCGCGCCGGCGACACGCGCCACTTCAGCGACCTGACGCCGGAGACCGCCTTCGTGCACGATCTGACCAATACCGGCGACGCCGAACTCGTCTTCGTCACCGCCGAATTCACAGCCCAAGACCATTCGTCCATGACAAGGAGCAAGCCATGAAAGCCGTCGCCCTCACCCGTTATCTCCCGGTTTCCGGCCCGCAGTGCTTCCTCGATGTCGACCTGCCGAAGCCGGAACCCAAGGGGTATGACATTCTGGTGGCCGTCCATGCGGTCGCCGTCAATCCGGTGGATGTGAAGATGCGCGCGCCGAAGGACAAGATCGAGGAAACGCCGCGCGTACTCGGCTGGGATGCCAGCGGCGTGGTCGAAGCGGTCGGCCCGGATGTGACCCTGTTTAAGCCCGGCGACCATGTCTACTACGCCGGCGACCTGACGCGGCCCGGCACGAACCAGCAGTATCAGCTTGTCGACGAGCGCATCGTCGGGCGCAAACCGAAGTCGCTAAGCTTCGCCGAGGCAGCCGCCCTGCCGCTGACGACGATCACCGCCTATGAAGCCTTCTTCGACCGGCTCGGGATCGACCGGGACGGTGCGGATCGCGGCCAGTCGATCCTGATTGTCGGCGGCGCCGGCGGCGTCGGCTCGATCGGCATCCAGCTTGCCAAGCGCGCCGGGCTGACCGTGATCGCCACGGCCTCGCGGCCGGAGACTATCGCCTGGGTGAAGGAACTCGGCGCCGACCACGTCGTCAGCCACCGCGAGCCGCTGGTTGCCCAGGTCAGGGCGCTCGGCTTCTCCCATGTCGACCACATCGCCATCTTCAACGATATGCGCCATTGGGACGATGCGGTCGAGCTGATCCGGCCTCAAGGGGGCATCGTTTCGATCGACAACACCGACGTGCCAATGCCGATGGCGGGCATGAAGACCAAGGCGGCGAGCCTGCATTGGGAATTCATGTTTGCCCGCCCGATGCATCAGACGCCTGACATGATCGAGCAGCACCGGCTGCTGTCCTTCGTCGCCGACGAGATCGATGCCGGACGGCTGAAAACGACGCTTGCCGAGGTGCTGTCGCCGTTCAATGCCGCAAACCTGCGCGAAGCCCACCGCCGCATCGAGACCGGTGCTGCCAAGGGCAAGATCGTCATCGAAGGTTTTGAAGGCTAGCGCCCAGCTACCGATCTAACTGAAATCGCTCGCCGCGACGTAAATCGCGGCGAGCACCTCGAGCCCAGCCTGATCCTCGGCATCGAAACGGTTGGGGCTCGGGCTGTCGAGATCGAGCACGCCGAGCACTCTGCCATCCTTGAGCAAAGGCACGACGAGCTCGGAGCGGGACGCGGCATCGCAGGCGATATGCCCGGGAAAGGCATGCACATCGGGCACCAGCATCGTCTGCCGTTGCGTGGCGGCAGCCCCGCAGACCCCTTTACCGACCGGAATGCGCACGCAGGCGACCTTGCCCTGAAACGGCCCGAGCACCAGCTCGTCATTCGGCCGCAGGAAATAGAAGCCGGCCCAGTTCAGATCCGGCACCAGATCGAAAACGAGGGCGGAAAAATTGGCGGCATTGGCGATGAAGTCGCGCTCGTCATGCAGAAGCCCGCCGAGCTGGCTCGCCAGTTCGCGGTAGAATTCGGGCTTGTCGCCGGTCTCGATTGTCTTCGTGGCAAACATCTCTCACCTTTCAAATCTCGGCATCCTGAGCCGCTGTTGGGCACGCGCCAGCCGGCATGAGCGGCACGCGGCCTGTCACCCGTCCGTTTCCGGAGCGGCCTCCACCCTTGTGATGATCTCGCCGAGCACAAAGTGTAGAGCATCGCGGTAGCCGTTGCGGGCTGACGGTCCGCTCTCGGCCGAGGTCATCACCACGGTCAGATCGAGGCTCGGAACGATGTAGAGCATCTGCCCGCCGTAGCCCCAGGCGAAGTGCACCTCCTCGCCAGCGATCTGGCGGTCGAACCAGCCGTAACCGTACTCGTCCCCGGAGAAACGCGAATTGGTGCGGTGCTGCCAGGATGCTGCGATCCATTCTGATGACACAAGCTGCTGGCCTGAGGTCGCGCGGCCGCCATTGCGGTAGAGTTCGCCGAAGGCAAGCAGGGAACGGGCGCTCATCGCCATCTGGTTGCCCCCGAGATAGATGCCTTGGGGATCGCGATCCCAGGATCCGATGCGAAAACCCTCGAGTAGCCCCAGCCAGTCGCTTGCCAGCGCCAGGGTCGACTTGCCGCTGACCTTCGTCAGGATCGCCGAAAGCAGGTGGGTCGATGCGGTGGAATAGAGCATCTCACCGCCCGGGTCGTCGTCGAAGGGCTGAGCGAGCGCCGTACGCACCCAGTTGCTGCTCGCGACCCATCGGCCATAGTTCGGCCCCGACAGCCGGCCAAGCCCGGCCTGCATCGACAGCAGGTTGCCGATGGTGATGTCGTTGATGCGCGGATCAGGCGAAGCCGGCAGGTCCGTCTTCAGGATCGGCGCGATCTTCTGGTCCGGCCCTTCGAGCAATCCCTTGTCGATCGCAATGCCGACCAGCGCCGAGATGATCGATTTTGACGCCGACTTGATGTTGGTCGAGTCGGTCACGCGGTTGCCGCGATAGCCGCGCTCGGCGAGGACCTTGCCGTCACGCGCGACGATCACGGTCTTCAGGGGCTCAAGCTCCTGCCGCGAAGCCAGTTCTTCCAGCAAGGTCGAAACCGGCGCCACCACCTGGGCAGCCGCCGGCAAGGTGAGCAACGTCAGGACGACGAGTGCCAAGGCGACGATCCGGGCGAAGAGAACGGCAGCAAATCTGAACATGGAACAGCATCTAAGACGATCTTCCGCCGCCGTCATCCACTGCACGGCCATCTCACGGCGATTTGACAACCGGGTGACTGAAAGGCCGTGGCGCTGACCTCAGGCCGTCGGTTGCCTTGCAAAGGCCTCAACGAAACGCCGCAGGCTCTGTTCGACGAACTCCGCGACAGGCACTTCTGGGTCGAAACTCCACCAGAGCAGCGATCCCTGCCATTGCGATGCCATCAGGAGTCCGAGTCCAGGGGCAGCGGCGGGCAATCCCGAAAGACATTCGTCGAGCACGCCGGAAAGCACGTCGCGCCACGTCGCCCCCCGCGCACGGAGCAGCGGGTCCCGTAGGTCTTCCCGGAGAATTCGGAGATCGTCGGCATAGGATTCGATGGCGCCATAATCGCCGGACAGGCCGACGAGCAGCGCGATGGCTCCCTCCGGCGTTCTCGGCACCGTCGCCACCAGCTCCGCTGTCTGGCGGTCAAGGCCGTCCCAGGCCTGGTTGAGCGCGCGCTGGATCAGCTTCGTTTTGTTTTCAAAGCGCTGCACGAGCGTGGCGCCGGAAAGGCCGGTCCTTGCGGCGAGCGCCGCGAAAGTCAGGCCATCCGGCCCTTCGGCCCGCATCAGCGCCAATGCAGCCACCAGCACCTCTTCGTCTGGCATCGTTTTTGGTCGTGGCATCTTGACTCTCATTTATAACCGAACAATCATTTATATATCCCATTCAAGAGAAAGCACCAGCGGCTATCGGCCCCAAGGAGGAAAACAATGACGCTCGAAGGAAAAATCGCGCTCGTCGCCGGCGCGACACGGGGCGGCGGGCGCGGCATCGCCGCGGAACTCGGCGCCGCCGGCGCCACCGTCTACGTGACCGGCCGCACCACAAGGCAACAGCAATCCGAATACAAGCGGCCCGAAACGATCGAGGAAACGGCCGACATCGTCACCAGCCTCGGCGGTAAGGGTATTGCCGTTCAGGTCGATCATCTCCACCCGGCCGAAGTCGCAGCGCTGATCACGCGCATCCGCCGTGAACAGGGGCGGCTCGATATCCTCGTCAACGACGTCTGGGGCGGAGAAAACCTGTTCGAGTGGGAGAAGTCCGTCTGGGAGCACAATCTGGAGAACGGCCTGAGGCTTCTGCGCCTCGGCATCGACACCCACCTGATCACCGCGCACTACGCCCTGCCCCTGATGATAGAGAAGCCGGGCGGGCTGCTCGTCGAGGTCACCGACGGCACCGCCGAGTACAATGCCACTCACTACCGCATTTCCCCCTTCTACGACCTCGCCAAGGTGGGGGCCAACCGCATGGCCTGGGCCCATGCCAAGGATCTGGCGCCGCACGGTGCGACCTCGGTTTCGATCACGCCCGGCTGGATGCGCTCCGAAATGATGCTGGAGCATTTTCAGGCGACCGAGGAAACCTGGCTGGAGGGGGCCAAGGTCCAGCCGCACTTCGTCATTTCCGAAAGCCCGCGCTTCGTCGGCCGCGCCGTGGCGGCGCTGGCGGCCGATCCGGACAGGGCGCGCTGGAACGGCCAGTCGCTGTCGAGCGGTGGACTGGCTCAGATTTACGGTTTCACCGATCTCGACGGCTCGCGGCCCGATTGCTGGCGTTACATGCGCGAGGTGATGGAGGCAAACAAGCCGGCCGATGTCACTGGGTATCGGTAAGCCTGATGTCGCATGCCGCTGCGGCTTCTCGATGCATCCCGCCCAATAGAGCGCGAGAAATGACGGTCATGACAGCGGCCGAGCTTGAACCGAAAGGCCGGCTCCTGTAGGTCCGGGTTCGACGGAACGGCGCGGCAGCGCAATCAGGTGTGATGGAAGATGGCGTCGCGGGATCGTTATTCGAGAAAGCTGGAATGCGCGAAATGCGGGGCGTCCGGTTTCGCCGAAGCCTCTGAAAATGACAAGGCGAAGGGCGGCAATCGCGGCTTTCTCATCGACGTCATGCCCAAGGGCTTTTCGACCGAGCGCACCTCTCCCGACCCCGCCAAGCACATGGTCCGCTGCCGCTGCGGCAACGTTTTTGCGTTCAGGCAGAAGACCGTCTACGCGCCCGGCAGCGAGCCACGGGACTGACGCGCCTGGAGCAATCCGGCGCCCGCGTTGAGAAAAAATTCACCATCTTGTCTCAACATCGACCCAATCGGCGGGCAGCTATGGCGGCGCGCGTTCAAGTATTGTTGATCGCCAGCGCCCAGGACAAAGGCTTGCAGCCAGGGCTGCCACCGCTTAATCGCTGAACTAAAGCCGACCCGCTGTGCGTCGAACGCATGCCGTCGGTAACCGCGCCGAACGCAAGACGCTGGGCGGCGGCAGCATAGCCAGGAGCCCGCATGCGGCGCGAGACGATACAGAGCCCCTCTTCCCAAACGCCCTCCACTGGCAAGTTTTTCACGCAGGTGCGTCGGATGCGGCATGCTCTGGCGATCGGCGCGATGGCACTTGCGCTTTCCAGCTGCATGGCGCTCGATGCCGACGACGTGCGCGAACCGCCGCCGATCCCGGCCAAGCTGATCGCCGCCATGGCGAAGAACGGCAGCAAGCCGGAAAGCCCGGTTCTGGTGCGCATCTTCAAGCAGGAAAGCGAGCTGGAAGTCTGGAAACAGAACAAGCAGGGCCAATACGCCCTGCTGAAGACCTACCCCATGTGCCGCTGGTCGGGGAAGCTCGGCCCGAAGACGAAGGTGGGCGACCGCCAGGCGCCGGAGGGTTTCTACAATGTCTCGGCCGGTATGCTGAACCCGAAGTCACAATATTTCCTGTCCTTCAATCTCGGCTATCCGAACCGGCTGGAGTCGGCGCTCGGCTATACCGGCGAAGCGCTGATGGTGCACGGCGCCTGCTCGTCGTCGGGCTGCTACGCACTTACGGACCAGGGCGTCGGCGAGATCTACTCCGTCGTCCAGCGCGCGCTTGCCGGCGGCCAGGGCACCTTCCAGGTGCAGGCCTATCCCTTCCGCATGACCGCCGAAAACATGGCCAAGCATCGCGGCGATCCGAACTTCGAGTTCTGGAAGAACATCAAGCAGGGCTACGACATCTTCCAGACGACGAGGCGCCAGCCGAAGGTTTCGGCCTGCGGTCGCCGTTATGTCTTCAACACCGAATTCGCCGATGGCGAGCCGTCCGATCCGCTCGCGGCCTGCCCCGCCGCTGCGACGGCGCCAGACGCCGGGCTCGTGGCAAAGCTGCAATCGGAGGACGCGAAGCTCGCGGGCCTGATGGCAAACCAGACGTCGGCGCCGCTCAACGCCTATGTCGACGGCGGCATGCATCCGAGCTTCCGGGCGCTCCTTGAGAAAAACGGCGCCGAAAAGCTGGCAGCGAAGATCTCGGGAACTAAGTATCCTATTAGCCGACCCGAAGCGGCGCTGGCGGATCCCTACGCCGGCCTGTGATCGTTCGTCGGCTGGCGACAATTGACCTACAAGATCGGTTGTATCGCCAGAAGCGAACACCGGACGATCGAGGGTTCCATGCCTGAAAGAGAGATCCGCCGCCGCACCTTCCTGCAACTCTCCGCGGGGCTCGCGGCCGCCGGATTGGCAGGCTGTGCCTCGACGCGGCCGACGATGACGCGCTCCTATGCACCGGAACCTGTGCCCGAGGCGAACGCCTTCCTTGCGGATATGTACGGCGAGAAGCCGAACGAACCCTATCCCCTGCCGGCCATCCCCTACGAGAAGATCGAGCCCCGTTTCTATCGCCAGATGGTCGCCGATCCGACCGGCGAGAAGCCGGGAACGCTGGTCGTCGACGTCGGCAACCACTTTCTCTATCGGGTCTACGAGAACGGCCAGGCGATGCGCTACGGCGTCGGCCTCGGGCGCGCCGGCTTCGCCTGGGCCGGGCGCGGCGTCATCCAGTACAAACGCGAATGGCCGCGCTGGAAACCGCCGAACGAAATGGTGGCGCGCCAACCCGAGCTGCAACAATTCAGCATCGAGGCCGGCGGCATGGACCCCGGCCTCAAGAACCCGCTCGGCGCGCGCGCCATGTATATCTTCCAGAACGGCGAGGACACGCTCTACCGCATCCATGGCTCACCGGAATGGTGGACCATTGGCAAATCGGTATCCTCGGGTTGCGTGCGCATGATCAACCAGGACGTGGTCGACCTCTACAATCGCGTGCCAAACGGCACGCCGATCGTCGTCACTGACCTCACGGGCGGGGGCATGGTGCAATCGCAGCCGATGCCGGAAATACAGCCACTTCCGGATTCGCAGCCACTGCCGCAGCCGCAGGACTATATGCAAATGGGACCGGACGGACTTCCGCCGCCTCAGCCGCTCTGAGGCAATCCGTCCGGTGAAAGCTGGAAAATCACGCCAAAGCGTAGCGCGTCACAGGACGAGCAGCGGGGTCTTGCCGCGGACGCGATCGTAGAGATCGATCGCGTCCTGCTGCAGCATGCGCACGCAGCCGGCGGATGCGTTCTTGCCGATCGAGCGCCACTGCGGCGAGCCGTGGATGCGGTAGAGTGTGTCCTGACCGTTCTGGAAAATGTACATGGCCCGCGCGCCGAGCGGATTGTCGAGACCCGGATCCATGCCGCCGGCGTCAATGCCGTATTTCTTGAGGTGCGGCTGGCGCGCTACCATGTCGTCCGGCACCGTCCAGCGCGGCCACTTGCGCTTCCAGTGCACGACCGCGCGCCCCTTCCAGGCGCGCCCCGCGGCCCCGAGGCCGACGCCGTAGCGGATGGCACGACCGCCCGGCAGTACGTAGTAGAGGAACATCGTCTGGGTATCGACGACGATCGAATAGGGCGGCTCGTTGGTGGCATAGGCCACTTCCTGGCGCAGGAACTGCGGCTTGATCTCACCGTACTGGATGCCTGGAACGTCGTAGCCCTCGTCCTTCACCGGCCCATAGATCTTCGCATAATCGAAGGTCTTCGTCGGCACGCCCGCGGCATCGGCTGTCTTCTCCGGCGAGCCACCGTCCCCGGCGATCGGCTCGATCAGCTTCGGCTTCGGTTCTGGTTTCGGGATCTGCGTGCAAGCGCTCAAGACAGAGCTGGCGATCACCGCGAGCAGCGAGCGGCGGGACAAATTCATCGACACTTTATTCTATTCCAGGTTGGGGATTTCGGTAGGAAATGTTCCGAGGAGAGGCCCAAGGCTGTTGGGCCGAACCGTGACCGAAATGTGGTGATAATCATTCTTTGGCGTGGATCGCCGCCCGCTGCGAGCACTCGTTTCCGGAGTGTTGCAGAATTCCCGCGCCACCTCTGTTGGCTGCCTTAGCCAATGGCCAGATCGCCCTTCGTGGGATCCGGAATGACGACGATGGTGCTACCGTCCCGCACCTGATCGTAGAGATAGACGACATCCTGATTGAGCAGGCGAATGCAGCCCGACGAGACCGCCTTGCCGATCGAATGCGCCTCGGGACTACCGTGAATCCGATAGAGCGTGTCCTTGCCGTCCTTGTGGATGTAGAGCGCACGGGCGCCGAGCGGGTTCTTGATGCCCGGCGGCATGCCGCCATTGGCGATGCTGTAGGGCGCGAGCTTCGGCTGGCGCGCGACCATCTCATCGGGCGGAGTCCACCGCGGCCATTTGCGCTTGTAGGCGACAATCGCCCGCCCGGACCACGCGAAACCCTCGCGGCCGACGCCGATGCCGTAGCGCATCGCCCGCCCGCCGGGCAGCACATGATAGAGATACTTCGCCGGCGTATCGACGATGAGCGTGCCGGGCCGCTCGCCGCTCGGATAATCCACCTCCTGTCGCCAGAACTTCGGATCGATCTCGGCGACCCTCACCTCGGGGATCGGAAACTCTTCATCCGGCATCGCGTGGTACATCGGCGGCACGGTCGGCCCGGCCGCGGCGCGGACGGGTGTTGCCGCCGGCACGACCGCCGGCGTCGGACGCGCGGTCGCGCAACCGGTGACGAACAGCGAGGCTGCTCCGACGACAAGGCTGCGGCGGGTGAGCGTGATGCCGGTCTTGTGATCGGCCGTGGATGAAGAGGGCTCGTTTGGTTCGGTCATATCGGGCATTCAACGATTCGATTGTTGCAATGCCGCTTCAGAGGGAAGTCCTACCTTAAGGCTGCCTTAAGGGAGCGATTTAAGAGTTCCGCTCTCAAAAATGTGAGGAATAGCAATGCGAGTCCTGATCGTCGAAGACGACGATATCCTCAGAGACGGCCTGAAGGTCGGCCTGGCGCTGGCCGGATTTACCACCGATGCGGTCGGCACCTGCGACGCGGCGGCGACGGCACTCGCCGCCAACAGCTTCGACGCGATCGTACTCGATCTGATGCTGCCGGATGGTTCCGGCATGGATATCCTCAAGGACTTGCGCTCCAGCCAGAATGACACTCCCGTGCTCCTGCTGACGGCCCGCGACACAGTTCGCGATCGCGTGGCCGGCCTCGACACCGGCGCCGACGACTACCTCGGGAAACCCTTCGACCTCGACGAAGTGGCCGCACGGTTGCGGGCGCTGTCTCGGCGGTCTACCGGCCGTGCGACGGCGGCGCTCGAATGGGCAGGCCTGCGGCTCGATCCCGCCCGGCAATCGGTGGAACAGGCCGGCAAACCGGTGCAGCTCTCGCGGCGTGAGTATTCGATCCTGCACACGCTGATGGCACATCCCGGCGTCATCTTTTCGAAAACCAAACTCGAAGACAGGCTCTACGGCTGGCAGGAGGAAATCGAAAGCAACGCCGTCGAGGTCCACATCCATCATTTGCGCAACAAACTCGGCCCCGGCCTGATCGAAACCGTCAGGGGCATCGGCTATCGGCTGGGTGGGGCCGGCTGATGCGGTCGCTGCGCACCCGCCTCTTCGCCATACTGTTGATCACGACAGGACTGCTGTGGCTGTCAGCGACGGTGTGGATCTTCCTCAGCACGCGCGCCGAGGTGGAGCGTGTGCTCGACGCGCGGCTGATGGAGGCCGCGCGCATGGTGAATTCGCTGATCGTCAGCCCAGACATGATGAAGGAGGAAGGCGACGGTGACGCCAACCGTCCGGCGCAGAGCGCGATCAAGATTCCGATTCTGGAGCACCCGCACTACGACCGGCAGCTCTCCTGCCAGATCTGGTCGCTGGACGGCACGCTGATCGGCAAGTCGGACAGCGCTCCCGACACGACGCTCGCGCCGCATGCGATGGGCTTCTCGGAAACCGTCATCAACGGTGAGACCTGGCGGGTTTTCGCGGTCGAGAATGCCAGCCTCGGCGTACGCGTCCTCGTCGGCGACAACCTTCGCATCCGCGACCGGCTGGTCAACGATCTGGTCAAGGGGTTGCTGCTACCGGCGCTGCTGATCATCCCCCTTCTGGCCGTCTTGATCTGGCTCAGCGTCGGGCGCGGGCTGGCACCGCTCCGGAAACTTGCGGGCGATCTCGCCGCGCGCGAGGCTTCGGATCTGCACGCGATCGAAGACGTGGGCACGACGCGCGAAATCAGCCCGGTGTTGAAATCGCTGAACGGCCTCTTCGCCCGCGTCGCCGGTGCCCGCGAGCGCGAACAGAACTTCATCGCCTTTGCCGCCCACGAACTGCGCACGCCTCTGGCCGGCCTCAAGACGCAAGCCCAGGTCGCGCTTGCCAGCGACGACGGCGAGATCCGTGAAAAGGCGCTCGGCCAGATTGTCGCCGGGGTCGACCGGACCGGCAAGCTGGTGCGGCAACTGCTCGACATCGCCTCCGTCGAGGCCTCCGAGAGTGCCAAGCCAGCAGGAGCCTTCAATGCCGGTGAAATATTGACAGGTCTTCGGACCGAACTCGCCGGCCAGGCTCACCGGGTCGACGTCGCCATCGACCCGCACCTCTTCGGTGTGAAGATCGAGATGGATCCGGACCTGTTTCGCCTGGCGGCGCGCAACCTCCTGGAAAATGCGATCAACCATTCGCCGCCTGGCGCAACGGTCTCCTGCACCTGCGAGATGGCGGCCGGCCGCCTCCTCATTGTGATCAACGACACAGGCCCTGGCATTCCCGACGAGGAGATGCCGCACGTGACCGAGCGCTTCTTCCGCGGCCGCTTCAAGACATCGGTCGGCAGCGGCCTGGGCCTCAGCATCGTTGAACGGGCGCTGGATCGTACCGGCGCGGAGCTCGAGCTCCGCAACCGGCAGGGCGGCGGTTTGTCGGCTCGCATCGTGCTGCAGCAAAGCCTCATCCGGTAACCGGCTATAGGACCTAGCTCGAAAGGAGGCGTTGACCTCAGGATCAGGCGTGACACGCTCAGGCTTGGGTTCATATCGGCCATCCGCGAGAGCCCATTCTCCGGATGACGCGAACCGAAAGGAGACAGTCATGGCAGCGAACGGCAGCTACAACGGAAAGTGCTTCTGCGGCGCAGTCGAGATCGAAGTGAGCGGCGATCCGGCCGCCATGGGCTTCTGCCATTGCAATTCGTGCCGGACGTGGTCGGCGGGACCCGTGAATGCCTTCACGCTTTGGCCGCCGGAGAAGGTCCGCATCGTCAAGGGCGCGGACAATCTTGTCGGCTACCAGAAGACCGCGACGAGCGTGCGCAAATGGTGCAAGGCCTGCGGCGGTCACCTCATGACCGAGCATCCGCTCTGGGGCGTGACGGACGTCTTTGCTGCGGTCATCCCGGCACTGCCGTTCAAACCCGCGCTCCACGTCAACTATCAGGAGACGGTGCTGCCGATGAAGGACGGCTTGCCCAAGTATCGCGACTTCCCGCCGGCATTTGGCGGCACCGGAGAATTGATCGCGGAGTGAATCAGGCCGCTGCCGGAGCGATGCTCGCCAGATAGTGCTGAAGGGCTGTGCGCGTGTTGACGAACAGGCGATCGGGGCCGAGCTGATCGGCAAAACCGGAGGCCCGCACATAGGCGAGCACATCCGGGTTCAGCTCGGCCAGCCAGACGGTGACCCCGTGCTCGCTGATGCGACGCTCGCCCTCCGTCATCATTTGCAGCGCGGAATATTCGATATCGAAGACCCGGCTCATGTCGAGCACGAGAACCTTGGGCTTGTGCTTGGCGACCAGCATCTGCGCCTGGTCTGCCACTTGCTGTGCATTGGCAAAGAACAGGCGCCCCTCCGGCCGAAGGATCAGCAGCCCTTCGAAGGTCTCGTCGTCAGGATGATCCGGCGACAGCGGCCGGAGCCGATCGGTGCCGCGCTTGCGGCCGACGACATAGACCTTCGCCGATGCCGCCTGGCGGGCCAGTCCGATGAAGGAAAGCACGATCGCGACGATGATGCCCTGCAGCGTCCCGAAGAGCAGCACGCCGAGGAAAGCCGCCAGCGCCCACTGAAACTCCATTCGCCGGACCTTGCGGACCGACCAGAAATCCGCCGGTTTGATAAGCCCGATCGAATAGACGATGACGATTGCCGCCAGGACCGCCTGCGGCAGCAGACCCAGCATGGGCGCCAGCACCAGCATCGTGGCAGCCGCTGCCGCCGCGGTGACCAGCGACGCCACCTGCGAATGTCCACCGACGGCACGCACGACGGCCGTCTGTGATGTTCCGCCGCCGGCGCTCATGGCGCCGAAAAGCGCGCCGCCGAGATTTGCAGCGCCGGTTGCCAGTAATTCACGGTTCGCCCTGATCGGCGGGTCGGAGGGGGCGGCAAATGCACGTCCGGCGGCGATGGTCTCGGTGAAGCTCATCAAGGCGATGCCGAGCGCGCCGGGCAGAAGCTCCTGAGCAAGACCGAGGCTCGGAAGCGTGATCGAAGGCAGAGACTGCGGGATGAAGCCGACGGTGGAGACACCGAGCGCCTCGAGGCCGGCGAACCAGGAAAGCGCAATGCCTGCAGCCACCGCCAGAAGCGGCGCCGGCGAATGCGGCCAGAGCCGCTCCATCGCAAGAAGCGCCACCAGCGCCGCAGCCGCAATTGCAAGCGTCAGTAGCGAGGTCTCGGACAGATGGCCGGCGATGCTCAGGATATCCCGGAAGAAGCCTTCCTTGGTGAAGTGAAGGCCAAGCAGCTTCGGCACCTGGTCGAGCACGATGACGAGGCCGATGCCGGCCTTGAAGCCGATCAGGACCGGCGAGGAGATGAAGTTGGCGACGAAGCCGAAGCGGAGAAGCGAAGCCAGGATGAGAAGCCCACCGGTCATCGCCGTCAGCGTCGCGGTTGCCGTTATCAACTTGCCGGGATCGCCATCCGGGACGGCAAGGCCGAGCTGTGTTCCGGCGAGAATGGCAAGGGTCGTGGTCGACGAGACGCTCAGCACCCGGGACGTGCCGAGAAGCGCGTAGATGATCATCGGCACGAAGGCGGTGTAGAGACCGACACTGACAGGCAGACCGGCGACCGTGGCATAGGCCATCGCCTTTGGCAGAACCACGGCAGCGGCCGTGAGACCTGCAGTCACGTCGAGCCGGAAACCCGCAGTGGCACCGCGACCGTCGCCGACAGGCGAATGCTCGTTCGATGCCATCCGGACTATCCTCTGGCAGGAGCTTTCATGAAGTTATTCTAAAGCGATAGCACTGGGTAAAATCCGTTGCAAGGAACGCCTCAGCCACACTTCGGGCATCACTTGTCGCCTACCAAAGCAGACGCTGGCAGGCTGCTCGACTTGCGGATATCTTGAGGACTGCGGGTGCCGGGCCGAGAGGGGATTTCGGCGGCAGGGAGCGAAGCCAAGGCGGACCGTCGCAGGCGTACGGAATCGTTAGCACGGCGGGCTTCCTACCTGGCGAGAGGGAGGGTTGCGTGGCGAAATCTCATCGCAGGAGCCATTCAAAAAGAATGCGGCGCCTGTTCTTCTCCAATCTCTACCAGCAACTTCAGGTGCTCTGGCCGATCTTCTCCGCAATCCTGATCGTGATGACCGGATGCGGTGTCATCATTGGCCGCATCGAGGAATGGCGGCTCGATGAATCCCTCTATTTCACCTTCGTCACCGGGCTGACGATCGGCTACGGCGACATCACGCCCAAACACCTGGGCGCACGGCTGCTGGCTCTGGTGATAGGCTTTTCCGGCATCGTCCTGACCGGCCTCGTCGCGGCCATCAGCGTTCAGGCGCTGAACGCGACGAGCAAGGATGAAACGGACGATCGCTGAGGAGAGCGGGCCGGCAATGTACCCCCGCTCCCCGTCCAAGTCTGCCGAAGCTTAGCCGGCCACGAAGCGCCCTTCAGACACGATTTCGGAGAGGGCTTTGCGCGGGCTTGGTTGCTCGCGCTGTTGCAGAGCCTCCGGAAGCAGAGCCTTATCGCCGAGGCGTCCGATCGCGACGGCAGCCTCGATCCGGTAGTTTTCGGGAACTTCGAGTTCGGCCCGCGCGCGGTCGTAGTCGATGCCGGCCATGCCGTGCGCCTGCCAGCCGGAATGGGCCGCCTGCAGGGCGAGTGCGCCCCAGGCGGCGCCCGTATCGAAGGAATGGGTGTAGGAAGGCACCTCCTTGCTGGCGCCTGGCGGCAGCAGGGAGGTTTTCGACAGCACGAAGATGAGGGCCGAAGCCTCCTTTGCCCAACTGCGGTTGAACTCGTTCAGAAGACCGAGCAGCTTCTCCCAGTCCTGTCCGCCGCGGCGGGCATAGACGAAATGCCAGGGCTGGGCATTGTAGGCTGATGGCGCCCAGCGGGCGGCCTCCAGGATTTCGAACAGTTCGGCCTCGGAAATCTCTTCGCCCGAGTAGGCCCGCGGCGACCAGCGTTCGAGAAAAAGCGGATTGATCGCGTAATCCGCGACGCGTGAATTCACATGCAAGGTCATGGGGATGGTCCATTCATCGGCGACGTGCTGCCGCCTTTCGGGTTGGTCATTGACGGCCGAAGCTTTCGTATCGGTCGCAACGACTTCTTAAGGTCGAGATTTCATCGGAGAGTTCGGCGATGCGGTCCCTGAGCTCATTGGCCGTGCCGTCCTCGACATCGTCGAAGCCGAAACAGTCCCGCGCCTCGTGCAGTTCCAAACGGCCCTGCAGGACCTCGCGAATTGCGCTCAAACGCTCAAATTGCCGCAGCATACTCATCTCGGACCTCATTTTCAGCCGATCAACGCAAACCTGCGCCGACCGGAGGGCGTTTCTGCCCAGCTCGATTCCTGACCGAGCCTTCCGAGATTATCCACTCAAATAGTAGATTAAAGGAATTCTGACCCAAAGAGCGAGCCAGAGATGAAAAACTGCTCCGCTTTTGGCGGACGTCGGAGCTGCGAGTGCAGGGGTAGTGTAACGGAGGAAGGAGGCGGCGGCGGTGTCATGCCCTTGGCATTGGTGGACCTGGGCGATGGGAGGCTCGCCCAGGTCGAAAGTATTCAAGCGGTCGGGAGGTCTTTCGCGTCGGGGCGGTTGCCATCGAGGAAGCCCATGTCCCGTTTCAGGTGATCCGACAGGTCTCTGACATCGACGACCTCGAGCGCACGGCGCTTTCGAGCGAACAGAAGCGCCAGCCAGGAGCGCGCGGAAAAATCGTTTGTCGACGAAAAACTACGTACTTGAATGGTTGTCATAGCCGTCATCCTCTTCATCAATCCGTCTAATGGACGGATCTTGAAAATGGTTACGAGCGGCATCACCTTCCAATCGAATATCGCTTACCATGCATAAGGCCATTTAATGCATAAGACACTTCCGCTTCCACCATTGACGGCGATCCGCGTCTTCGAGGCGGTCGCCCGGCATGGAAGCTTCACGAAGGCCGCAACCGAGCTCGGCATGACGCAGGCCGCGGTGAGTTATCAGATCAAGGTTCTCGAGGATCGGGTCGGCGCGCCCTTGTTTTTGCGCCGACCGCGGCAGATTGCCTTGACAGAAGTCGGACAGCGGCTCGCTCCGGCGGTTACGCAGGCCTTCGAGCAGCTCAGCGAAGCCTATGTCACGGCGCGCGGCGGCGCCCAGGGAACGCTTGTCATCAGCACGATCGCCACGTTCGCCTCCAATTGGCTGGCGCGGCGTCTTGGCTCCTTTCAGATCGCCCACCCTTCCCTTGCCGTCCGCCTTCAAACGGAGCCTCACCTGGTGGACTTCAGCCGCGAGGAGGTCGATATCGGCATTCGCTCCGGCCGCGGCGATTGGCCGGGGCTTGTGGCGCACCGGCTGATCAACGCCGACTTCACCCCTATGCTCAGCCCGAACCTTGCGGCCAGTATCGGCGGGGTGAAGGAGCCGGCCGATCTGTTGCGTCTGCCGCTGCTCGATCCCGGCGATCCCTGGTGGGCGAAATGGTTTGCGGCCGCGAATGTGCCTGCCGAGGGGCTTTCCAGTCGTCCCGGCGCCAGCATGGGCGCGCAGGCCTATGAGGGCAACGCCGCCACGGCCGGCCAGGGCGTGGCGATCCTGACGCCGGCGTTCTTCGCCGCCGAGCTGGCCGATGGGCGCCTCGTCCAGCCCTTCGATCTTCTCTGCAACGACGACCATGCCTACTGGCTGGTCTACCCGGAGACGCGGCGCAATTCACCGAAGATCAGCGCCTTCCGCCAATGGATCCTCGGCGAAATCGGGGTGTCATCGCGCTGAAGCGGGAACCGAGAACGGCACCCCGAACCGGACTGATCTGCCATGGAATTTTGAATCTTTGCGGAACTCTCGGGCGTGCCCGGGAGTTGCATTCCCGAAGCGCCCATAGTGAGGGCATGCGGGAGCGAACATGCAACGCGAGCCGACGGAACAGTTCCGTTCAGCCACGGAGAACGCCTGGTGGACCGTAAATCGCGGCGATGGACCGATCGTCGGCACCGCGATCCACAATGGGCATGCCATGCGCAGCGATGCCCGGGGGCTGGTGGCGTTGACGGAGGAAGAAAGGCTGCGCGAGGAGGACCCGTTCACCGAATTCATCATCCGGGACCTTGCCAACCGCATCGTCGTCCATCGCTCGCGCTTCGAGGTCGATATCAATCGTGCCCGCGTAGGCGCCGTCTACCTCCAGCCCGCACAGGCCTGGGGTCTTTCCGTCTGGCGGGAGCAGCCGCCTGCGGAGTTGATCGAAACATCCCTTGCCGTCCATGACGAATACTATGCCATGCTCCGGTCGATGCTGACGGCGATCGAGCGCCGCCATCAGCGCTTCATCGTGCTCGACATACACAGCTACAACCATCGGCGGCAGGGGCCGGAGGCCGAACCGGCCGATATCGCCGAGGCACCCGAGATCAACATCGGAACCTCCTCCATGGATCGGGCCAAATGGGCCGACGTGATCGATACGCTGGTCGCTGCCATCAGCGCCACCACGCTCGCGGGTCGGCCTGTGGATGTGCGTGAAAACATTGCCTTCCAGGGACGCGGAGAACAGACGCGCTTCATCCACGAGCACTTTCCCGATACGGGCTGCGCGATCGCGATCGAGTTCAAGAAGACCTTCATGGACGAGTGGACCGGCAAGCCAGACCTCGAAGCGCTGAGGTCGCTGCGCACACTGGTCGGATCACTCGTTCCGATCCTGACCGAGGCGCTCGCGAGGCAGCGATGACGGACGGGAGACCCATGCGCGCGAGCCCTGACCCGGAGTGGCTCGATGAAGCCATTTCCCGACTGAAGGATGGTCGCGCCGTGCGACGGGACTTCGGCGAGGGTGGACGGCTGCACATCGACCGCCTGCTTCCCTTCCTCTGCGTCCATATCGCAGCCGAGCACCAGCAGCCGGTCGCGCGCGATATCGCCCAGGCGAATGCCGCCTATCTGCTGGCTCCGAGCGTCGATATCGCCGCCGTCGTCATCGAGCGGGTCGGCCGCGTGATCGAAGAGCGGCAGGGCATGTTCATCGTTCTCGAGTTTGCCGAGCTCGAAAGCGATGACCCGCCGGCCAAGGACGCGCCGTTCCTGCCGCCCTTCCTGATCGAGGTCGTCGCCGGGCTAAGCGGCGCCGAGCAGGTTGCCGCGAAAGCACTGATCGAGACCGCTGCGACGATCGAGGGAAAGTTCCGGACCCCGCATGTGACGCTTGTCGAGCGGCAACCGGAGGCACGGGCAGGCCGAAAGAACCTGGCGCTCGACTATCCCCATCTCACCGTGCGTTTTGCCCCCATCTACTGCGAGCCGGGCACCCGCCGCATCTATCCGCAATTGCGCGAGCGGCTGGTTGCGAGCGTCTTCGATGCTGGGCTCCGCGCCGTTGCGGCCTTCGCCCGCGCGCGGTCCGATGACTTCCGGCTACCGACGCATCGCGCCCTTGGCCGGAAAGCCTTCGTCGACGCGGTCGTGCGTGCCGACCGCGGCATCGACGAGATCGCCTCGAGCTTCGATTTCCTGCTCGCGGTGACGCCGATCAACGCCGAAACCGCCTGGGCGGAATTCGCGTCGAGCGGCTTTTCCCGAAGTCCCCGCCTCTACTATCGGCCGCTGGCGCTGCAGATCGAAACGGCCAAGCGCAAACTCTTCACCCTCAACTTCGAACACCTCGAAGATCCGCTGCTTTATGCCCTCTATCGGGAAAAGCAGCAGGAGGTCGATCTGCAGCTCTCGATGATATCCGCGCGCGAGACCCGCAAATTCGTCGAACTCGGCCGCGCACTCTACGGCCCGGTGGAAAGCGACCTTCTCAACGCCGCGTCCGACATCCTCGCGCGCACCGCAGCCGATGGCGCCTCGTCTCCGACATCCGGCAACAAGCGCGACTGCGACTACATAAGGGAGCGAGCCCAGGCGATGATATCAGCCTATCGGCGCCAGTCCGCCGATTTCACCGCGTCCGTCGAAATTCGCGACGACCTGCCAGCCGGCCTGCTCGTCTCGCGCGGTCAACTGCTGATCGCCAGAAGCTCGGCACTCGACCCCGATCGCGTCGAGGCGCTGCTCAGCCATGAGGTCGGCGTGCACCTGCTGACCTATTTCAACGGCTCGGCCCAGGGCCTCCGGATCCTCCGCTCAGGGCTTGCCGGTTACGAAGGCATGCAGGAAGGGCTTGCCGTTTTCGCCGAATACTTGAGTGCCGGCATGACCGCGGACCGGCTGCGGGTGCTTGCGGCGAGAGTCGTCGGCTGCGCGGCCCTGCTTGACGGCGCACTGTTTCCGGAGACCTACCGGCTGCTCGTCGACGGCCACGGCTTCGGCACCACAGAGGCCTTCAACATTACGCTGCGCATCTATCGCGGCGGCGGGCTGGTCAAGGACGCGATCTACCTGCGCGGCCTGTTGCAGCTTCTCGAGCATCTCGCCGACGGCGGCAGTCTCGAGCCCTTCTGGATGGGCAAGATCGCCGCGTCGCATTTCGGTGCGATCCAGGAACTCAATTTGCGCGGCCTCCTTGGTGCCGCCGCCATTCGCCCTATTTTCCTCGATGACGTCAAAGCGCGCGACCGACTTCAGCGAGCCCAGAGGGGAATTACCCCGCTCGACATGGTCGCAGAGTAGGAAACTGAATGCGCATCGCCTTTTTCGTCAACTCCATCGAGGGCGAAGAGACGGTCTATGCGACGACATCGCTTGCGCTTGCGGCACTCGCCCGTGGCCACGAGATCGTCTACGTCACCCCTGGTGATTTCATCCTGAGGCCCGATGGCCGCCTGATGATCCACGCCCTCAACCTCGGCGCGGCGAAGCCGCGCAAGGCCGAAACCTTCATCGCCGCGTTGCGGAGCGGCGCCACGCGGCGTGAGACGCTGGACATCGCCGACGTCGACGTTCTGTTTTTGAGAAGCGACCCGTCGGAAGACGCCGGTCCGCGCCCCTGGGCCACCCAGGCGGGCGTGATTTTCGGGCGGCTTGCGGCCGAGCGCGGGGCAATCGTCGTCAACGATCCCGACGGGCTCACGCGGGCGCAGAACAAGCTCTATCTCCAGGACTTTCCCGAGATGGTTCGGCCGACCACGCTGATCTCGAAGCATATTGAGGAGATCAGGGCCTTTGTCGACGAGCACCCGGAAGGTGTCATTCTGAAGCCGCTGCAGGGCTCCGGCGGCAAGAACGTCTTCAAGGTTAGCTCCAGCCACGAGACGAACCTCAACCAGATCTTCGAGGCGGTCAGCGAGATGGGCTATGTGATCGCGCAGGAATATCTGCCGGCAGCAACGGAAGGCGACGTCAGGCTGTTCCTGATGAACGGCCGGCCGCTCAAACGCGGCGATACCTACGCTGCGGTTCGGCGCGTCCCGGCGGAAGGTGAGCTACGTTCCAACATGCATGTCAACGGCAGGCCCGTCGCCGCCGTCGTCACGCCGGAAATGCTCGCGGTGGCCGAGCAGATGCGGCCGAAGCTGGTGCGCGACGGCATGTTCCTCGTCGGTCTCGACGTGGTCGGCGACAAGCTCGTTGAGGTCAACGTCTTTACCCCGGGAGCACTGCCTGAAATCGCCGAACTGACATCGATCGAGTTCAGCGAGGACATCATGGCGGCGCTCGAACGGAAGCTCGACATCAAACGGGCCCATGTCGGCACACTTACCAATCGCGAACTGGCCACGCTCTGACCGATAGCCGGCCTGCGACCGGGGAAATCCTACCTTTCACACTGTCAAAGCCCTGTGCGCGCGGTATAAGCGCCGCGCAACCGGATATCTTCGTGCTCCCAAGTGAAGATCAACGGCTGCCGCCGGCGCGTCCAATGCGACGCCCTCCCAAGGCCCCAAGCTCCGGCGTCAACGACATCATGAGGTTAAACCATTGGCAGGTATCATCACCAAGGGCGCTGAGCCCACGCGCGCGGCCTCATCCGCGTCACCGGACGCGACGGGCTATCGATTTGCCCTCTTCGCGCTCACCTCACTGTTCTTCATGTGGGGCTTCATCACGTGCCTGAACGACATTCTGATCCCGCATCTGAAGAACGTCTTCTCGCTCAACTACACGCAGTCGATGCTGATCCAATTCTGCTTCTTCGGCGCCTATTTCATCGTCTCGCTGCCCGCCGGCGCGCTCGTCAAGCGCATCAGCTACAAATGGGGGATCGTGCTCGGCCTCGTCATCGCCGCCATCGGCTGCGCGCTGTTCGTCCCGGCGGCAAGCTTTCGCATCTATGCGCTGTTCCTCGGTGCTCTCTTCGTGCTGGCGAGCGGCATCACGCTGCTGCAGGTTTCGGCCAACCCTTACGTGACCGTGCTTGGTCCGCCGGATACGGCCGCGAGCCGCCTGACCCTGACCCAGGCCTTCAACTCGCTCGGCACGACGCTGGCCCCGATGTTCGGTGCAACGTTGATCCTGTCGGCTGCTGTCGTCGCCACTGCCGGCGCGACGCCGGAGCAGCTCGACGCGCTGAGGCTCGCCGAAGCAAGCGCGGTCAAGATGCCCTACCTGCTTCTTGCCGCCGCCTTCCTGCTGCTTGCGGCGCTCTTCGCCGCCCTGAAGCTGCCGACCGTCGAAGTGCATGACGAGATCGAGCCGATCACCGACGGCAAGTCGGCCTGGCACTACCGCCACCTGGTCCTCGGCGCCATCGGCATCTTCGTCTATGTCGGCGCGGAGGTCAGTATCGGCAGCTTCCTCGTCAACTTCCTGAACCAGCCCGACATTGCCGGCCTCTCCGAGGCCGAAGCCGCCCATTATGTGATGTATTTCTGGGGCGGAGCGATGGTCGGCCGGTTCATCGGCGCGGTTGCGATGCGCTTCGTCGACGACGGCAAGGCGTTGGCCTTCAACGCAGTCGCAGCGATCGTGCTGTTGCTGCTAACCGTCTTTGCCGGCGGCAGCGTTGCCATGTGGTCGGTTCTGGCGATCGGGCTTTTCAACTCGATCATGTTCCCGACGATCTTCAGCCTGGCGCTCTACGGCCTCGGGAAATATACGAGCCAGGGCTCCGGCATCCTGTGCCTGGCAATCGTCGGCGGCGCGCTGTTGCCGCTCGTTCAGGGCGGCCTTGCCGACAACATCGGCATCCACCTTGCCTTCCTGATGCCCGTCGCCTGCTATGCCTATATCGCCTTCTACGGCCTGAAGGGGCACAAGCCGACCTGATCTCAGAAGCCGCACTTCGCCGCCTCGGCGGCGAAGTGCTTTCCAGCCTCTTGAATTGGTGCAGTTCCAGACGGAAACCGCTTCAAATTTTCATGGAATTGTTCTGGCGCCTAAAGCGACTCGTCGACGATGACGACCGGACGCCCCATGGAGCAAGCCTCCACACGCGCCTCGACGCGGTAGACCGAGCGCAGCATGTCCGCGGTGATGACCTCATGGGTCGGGCCGCTCGCCAGCACCGAGCCGCCGCTGATGACGATCGTGTCGTCGCAGTAGCGCAGCGCATGGTTCAGGTCGTGCAGCGCGATCAGCACCGCCATGCCCGACTGCGCCGACAGGCGCTTCATGAAGCCGAGTACCTCGATCTGGCGGAAGAGATCAAGCGCCGAGGTCGGCTCGTCCATCAACAGCACTTCGGGCTTGCGCACCAGGGCCTGGGCTATGGAGACAAGCTGGCGCTGGCCACCGGAAAGCTCGCCGAGGCCGCGAAAGGCGAGGTCGGCGATCCGGAGCTCGCCGAGCACCCGGTCGATCTCGGCGAGTTCGGCGTCCTTCACCTTCCAGCCGGAACCCTGCTTGGCCGACAGAAGCACCGACTCGTAGACGGTGAGCACGGCATTGGCGCCGGTATCCTGCGGCATGTAGCAGATGCCCTCGGGCCCCTTGGACGTGTCCGAAAGGTGGACGGTGCCGGGCCCGGACGTCAGGCTTGCGATGCGCTTGAACAGCGTCGACTTGCCGGCGGCATTGGGACCGATCACCGCCGTCAGGCCACCGCCCCTAAGGACACCTGTATTGACGTCCGACAGCACCACGCGCCGGCCATAGTTCGCACCAACCTTTTCCAGCGTCAGGCTTACCATGCACGCCTCCTGTTGGTGAAAATCAGCACGAAGAAGAAGGGCACGCCGACGAGCGCGGTGATGACGCCGATCGGCAGCACCGCGCCGGGAATCAGCATCTTGCTGACGACCGAGGTGACCGAAAGCAGCAGCGCGCCGCAGAGCACCGAGGCCGGCAGGAAGAAGCGCTGATCCTCGCCGACCAGCATGCGGGCGATATGCGGCCCGACGAGACCGACGAAACCGATCGTGCCGACGAAGGAGACCGGGATCGCCGCAAGCAGGCTGACGGTCATCATCGCCTCGAGCCTTAGCCGGCGAACATTGATGCCGAAGCTCGCCGCCTTGTCGTCGCCGAGCCGAAGCGCCGTCAGCGCCCAGGCGTGCCGTGCAAAAAGCGGCAAGGCGAACAGCAGCACGGCGCCGGTGATCCAGACCTTCGGCCAGGTTGCCTTGGTGAGGCTGCCCATCGTCCAGAACACGACCGCGGCCAGCGCTTGCTCGGAGGCGAGGTATTCGAGCAGCGACAGCGCAGCATTGAAGGTGAAGACGAGCGCGATGCCGAGCAGCACGATCGTTTCCACTGTGACGCCGCGCATGGTGGAGGCGAAGTGGATGAAGAGCGCCGCCAGCATCGCCATCAGGAAGGCGTTGATCGGCACCATGTACTGGACCGCAACCGGAAAGACCGCGACGCCGGCAACGAGGCCGAGGGCCGCGCCGAAACCGGCAGCGGCGGAGATGCCGAGCGTGAACGGACTTGCCAGCGGGTTGGCGAGGATCGTCTGCATCTGCGCGCCGGCGACCGACAGCGAGGCGCCGACCGTCACGGCCATCAGCGCGATCGGCATGCGGATGTCCCAGATCACCACCCGGAGCTGGTCGCTCACGGTTTCCGACCGGAACAGCGCCGTCAGCACATCGGCAAGCGGATAATTTGCAGGGCCAAGCGCCATGTCGACCGCGACGGACGCAAACAGCGCGCCGACGAGACAGAAGATCAGCACCAAACGGCGCAGGACGAGCGCGCGATAGCGCCCCCGTCCCTCAACGCCGGAAATCTGGTCAGTCATGGCAACCATCATTCACCATCCTTCGGAAGCGAGACGAAGTAGCCCGGGCGATAGGTCACCGGCAGGAACTTCTCGTGAAACTCGCGGAAAGTCCGGTCCGGGTCGATGTCGGCAAAAAGCTCCGGCTGGAACCATTTGGCAAACTGCTGGATCGGAATGAACTCGTAAGGCGCGCCGTAGAACTGATGCCAGACGGCGTGCACGTTACCTTCCTTCACCGCCTTCAGGCCGGGAAAGCCCGGGCGCTGCATCAGGCCGCGCAGACGCTCCTCAGCCGCCGCCGCATCGGCGCCACGGCCGACGCTGACGAACTGGTTGAGATCGGATTCCGCCGACCAGTTGCTGCCGGTGATGATGACATGATCGGGATCACTGACGATGAGCTGCTCAGGATTGAGGTCGCCGAAGGTGCCCTTGATCACGTCCGAACCGATATTGTGGCCGCCGGCCTCTTCCACCATCTTGCCGAAATTCGCCGGACCGAAGGTTCGGCAGCAGACGACGTCGCCGGTGATACCGGGAGAGCGCTCGATGAAGACTTTCGGGCGTGCGATTGCCCCCGCCTTCTTCAGGCGGTCCGTCACCAACGCGATCTGGGCATTGCGGTATTCGATGAATTCACGCGCCTTTGCCTCGGCGCCGAAGAGTTGGCCGAGGATTTCGACCGATTTCTCGCTGTTGGCAGCCGGATCGACGCGGAAATCGAGATAGACGACGGCGATGCCGGCAGCCGCCGCCTTTTCGATGAAGCCCGATTCCTCGACAGCCTTCTCAGCCTCGAGGTTCAGGGTCAGCACATCGGGCTTCAGCGCGATCGCCGCTTCGAGGCTGAAATCGCCTGAAGGGATATAGCCGAAACGCGGCAGCTTCTCGATCTCGGGGAAGCGCTCGACATAGGCGGCGTAGGAATCCGGGTCCTTTTTCACGAGATCGTCGCGCCAGCCGACGATCGTGTCGAAGACATGCTCGCCTTTCAGCGCCGCCGCGACATGGATCTGCCGCGCCTCGCCCAGCAGCACGCGCTTGGCGGGCAGCGCGATTTCGACCCGGCGGCCGGTAACGTCGATGATTTCCGCGGCACTAGCCGGCAGAGCCGCCAGCACTATGGCGGCGATCATCGCCGACGCGATTTTCCTGAAGATCGGCATTCTCATTCCTTTCGATCGCGACGCTGCTGCTGTTTTTTTAAATCGCATGCGATTTAAGGGCGAAAACATGCAGCAATTCAAAGTGCTACGGCGACCTTTGCGCGTCTAATAAGACGCGCGGCGCCGTAGAGACCTCCCCTCCTCCGGCTGTCGATCTGCTTACTTGCTGGCCGTCAGCGAAACGAAGTAGCCGCTCTCATAGGGAAGCGGCAGGAAGCGCTCATGCAGCTCCTTGAACGTCGCTTCCGGGTCGAGGTCGGCGAAGAGATCCGGATGCAGCCACTTGGCGATCTGCTGGATCGCGACGAACTGGTAGGGATTGTTGTAGAACTGGTGCCAAATGGCATGGACCTGGCCGTCCTTGACCGCCTGGACGCCGGTAAAGGCCGGGCGCTTGGTCAGGTTTTCGAGCTTGCGGGCCGCTTCCTTTACATCCGCGCCATAACCGACCCCAACCCAGGCGCCGCCCGGCACGTAACCCTGCCAGTTGCCGCCGGTGACGATGATCTGGTCCGGGTTCGCAGCGATGATCTGCTCCGGATTGACCGTGCCGAAGGTGCCGGGAATGATGTCCTTGGCCATGTTCACGCCGCCGGCGAATTCGACCATCTTGCCGAAATTCTCGTTGCCGAAGGACATGCAGCAATCGTCGGAATAACCGCCGGCGCGCTCGACGAAGACCAGCGGCTTCTTCGGGTTGGCCTTCGCCAAAACGTCGGTCACCTTGGCGATGCTTTCGGCGCGGAACTTGATGAATTCTTCGGCCTTCTCTTCCTTGCCGAGCAGCTTGCCCATCACACGCATGCTCGGCTCGGTGTTTTCCATCGGCTTTTCGCGGAAGTCGACATAGACGAGCGGGATGCCGACCTTGGCGAGCTTTTCGATGTAGCCAGCCTCCTCCGTTGCGGTCTTGGCATCGACATTCATCAAGACGACATCGGGCTTCAGCGCGACCGCCTGCTCGATGTCGAAAGTGCCGTCCTTCATGCCGCCGAAGGTCGGCAGCTTGGCGACATCAGGGTATTTCGCGAGATAGGCGGCGTAGCTTTCCGGGTCAGCCTTGGAGAGATCGTCACGCCAGCCGACGACGCGTTTGAACGGCTCGTCACGGTCGAGCGCACCGAGGAAATAGATCTGGCGCCCTTCGCCGAGGATCACGTGCTCGACCGGTACATTGACCTCGACATCGCGGCCGGTCACGTCTTTCAGCGTCACGACATCAGCGAAGGCTGCCGTTGAAAAAAGCACGCAAAAGCCCGTGGCGGCCGCAGCCACCCTGTTGAAAAACCGCATTGTTTTCTGCTCCGCTGGGAAAATCGACGCGATCTAATGTTTCATGACTTTATTAGTCAACATTTATCTTTTAGAACGCCTCCAAACAGAGACGGCGGTATCGACATGAGCGATGTAACGGATCGGCAGAACTACAACCTGCGGGATGAAATCAAGGCCTACTGGTCGGAGCGCGCCGCAACTTTCGATCTGTCACCGGGACATGAGATCTTCTCGGAGGAGGAGCGCGCTGCCTGGCACGCGTTGTTTCTACGCCACCTCGGACCTGGCGCCGGCCGCGCCGCGTTGGACCTTGCCAGCGGGACGGGCGTCATCTCGCACCTGCTCGACGAACTCGGCTTCAAGGTGCAGGGCCTGGATTGGGCCGAACCCATGCTCGAACGCGCCCGCGAAAAGGCCCGCAATCGTGGCCGCTCGATCCGCTTTGCCCTCGGCGACGCCGAAAATACCATGGAGCCCGACGGCCATTACGATGTGATCGTCAACCGGCACTTGGTGTGGACACTCGTCGATCCGGCCGCAGCCTTTGCCGAATGGCTGCGCGTGCTGAAGCCGGGCGGCACGCTGCTCGTCGTCGACGGCGACTTCGTCAACTCGACGGCACTCGAGCGGCTGTTCTCGAAGCTCAGCGCCTGGGGACAACGCCTCGGCCTCTTCAGGGCGGAAACGCCGACCGGTTCACCGCAGATGATGGCGACGCATCGCAGCATTCTCTCCCGCGTGCATTTCTCCAAGGGCGCCCACGCCGAGGCCGTCGTCGAACTGTTGCAGAAGGCCGGCTTCGTCGACATCACGGTCGACAGGGACCTGCGCGAAATCCATCGCACCCAGGCCAAGAACTGGAATGTCTTCAAGGGTCTGGCACGGCAGTCCCAGCATCGCTACGCTGTTCGCGCGGAAAAACCCTAGCAAAATCCTGCCATTGGGATTGCCCGATATCGGTTGATCCCCCACATGATAGGACGGAATTTCGACAGCCCTGTCGTGAACGATGAACTGAAAAAGGTAGAAAAATGCGCGCTACAATCTTGTTGGCAATAGTTCTGGGCCTCGCCGCATGCTCCCAAACCGGCGGTGGCGGTTACAGCGGCAACTACGAAGGCGGCGACGGTGACTTCTATCCTGGGATCGTCGCTCCAAAGTAGACGCTGAACCACCGTAAACCGTGATCTAAGATCCCTTCCCGTCGACATTGTGCAATCCTGCGATTGGTAGCTCGTCGCTCGCAAGTGAATGGCCGTCATGCGATGTGGAAGAACGTCGCAGGATCGCGCGCTGGTGTACGGCCGGCCATTCTAGCTGCCAATCCGTTCAGCCAGACGCCGCAAGCCTGGAATGTCCTTGAGCATCAGCTTCTGTCGTCCGCCCTGGACGAGGCCCTGCCCTTCCCAGGCGCTGAGGATGCGCGAGACGGTGTGCAGCGTTGTTCCGGTCATCTCGGCGATATCCTGGCGCGAGATCGGGAAGTCGATGCGGACGCCGCCGCCTTCCGGCTTGCCCGCCTGCTCCGCAAGGCGGAGAACCGTGTGGGCGACACGGCGCTCGACCTCTTCCGTCGACATTTCGCGGATGCGGGTATGCGCCTCGTCGAGACGCTGCCCGATCGTATGCATGGCGTTGACGGCGAGGTGAGGGTTCTTCTCGACGAAGACGTTCCAAAGCTCCGTCGGCCAGGCGAGAACCAGGCTCTCGGTCGCGGCTGTCGCCGTTCCCGGATAGTCGCTGCGCTGCAGCGCGCGGGCAAAGCCGAAGAGGTCGCCGGGATTGACGACCCGGACGATGATCTGCTGCCCGTCCTTGGTGACCTGGGTCACCTTCAGCCGGCCGTGCAGCAGCAGGAAGAAGAAGTCGGCCTGCGCACCCTGCTCGAACACGGCTTCGTTCTGCGGAACACGCCGCACCGTGGCGCGCGTCAGCAGCGAATCCAGTTCCTGATCGCTCATTTTCTGGAAAAGAGGGAGCGATTTGACGAGTGTGCGATCGAGTGCAGCCACTTTGGCATCCTGCCGTTTGAGTTGCTCTGCTCTAGCACAGCCCGGAACCCTGCAAAAGGACCACGGCGCCGCACGTCCTGTCAGATGTGCAAAGGACGCCATAGCACCGCGATTGCCACATGCTTTTGCCCCTAGATCGGTGACGATCTAGGGGCAAAAGCATGTATTGGACCTTGTGCCGGTTGAGAGGTGCGAGCCCCAGCGGGTCCACTGCCTGCGCCATGTTACCCGGCGCCCTGGAGCCGGCGTTCGAAGGCGTAGAGGAAGCCCGAATACCAGCGGCCGTCGCGCACCAACCGGAAGCCGAGATTATCGGGCGGCACGCCGACGGCGCAGCCGCCACTCTTCGGATCACGGATGAAGAAGCTCATCGATGCCCGGTGCTTGCCGTTGACGACGAAGATGCCGCAGGCGGGCTGCTCCTTCAGCACCTCGCCATCGTCGCCGATCGTCACGCGGCGGTGGCAAGTCTCTGTCCATTCCCAGACATTGCCGTCCAGGTCCGCAACGCCGTACTCGTTCTCGCCGAAAGCGCCCGAAGGCTGCGGCAGCGGGTCCTTCGCCCGCTGCCGGCTCGCCTCGCGCTCGTAGTCTGCCAACCAACGCAGCGCCGGATTTTCCTTGCTGCCGTCGATCCCGAGCGCATCGTCAGGAAACTTGGAGCCGGCGGCAAAGGCCCATTGCTGGTCGGTCGGCAGACGCCAGATTTCGCCGGTCTTCCTGGTCAGCCATGCCGCATAGTCGTTCGCGTCGGTATAGTTGACCCCGGTCATCGGCACGCCCGACAGGCCGGCACCATGGCCGCCCTCCGGCTGCTGGCAGGCGCCGTCGGCGATGCAGCGTTCAAAATCTTGACGCGTCACCTGGTACTTCATGATCTCGAGCGGCTGCTCGAGCGCCGCAACGACGATGGGCGCATCGACAGCAAAGCCGTTCTTCAGGAAGTGTCCCTCCGCCCGATAGCTCATTTGACGCGGTGCGATCGTCACGGTCACCGGCGGCCTGATCGACAGGTCGACGCCGTCCTTGAGATCGTCGAACAGCCCCACCTTCGCCGAAAGCACGCCACCGATTGCGGCCAAAAGGACGGCCGGGGCTGCGAGCGAGAGGAGCGAAACCGCAGATTTCTTGTTGCTGGTCATGGGAGGCCTCCGGGGAAGGGCACGCGCTGACGAGCGCGTGCCTTTGTTCGCGTGCGGGATCGCGCAGATCGCGGCCCCGCAATCACCTTGCTTCAGCCGTCTACATCGACGCCGGCTTGACGACCGAAGTCATGAGGTCGTCGTTCCAATCGCCGGTGACCTTGAAGTGGCCGGCAGCGCCGAGTTCGAAGGCCTCGATCAGGTTGTGGTTGACATAGGCGTACACACCCGGCTGGCGGAATGTGTAGAAGGCAGCGCCCGCGGTTCCGCCCGGAATGAGCCAGGTTTCCTGGTCGAGGTCCGGCGGATTGCGGAACTTGCCGGTCGCCCAGACATAGTCACCATGCCCACCGATCAGGTGCGGCCGCGTATCGCGGTTGGCCTGCGAATGGACGACGAGCACGCGCTCGCCCACAGCCGCTGTCAGGGCGTTGTCGCCGGTCAGCGCGCCGACCGCGCCGTTGAAGACGATGTGGGTCGGGGTCAGCGTGCGCATCGCCTTCACCGCATCTTCGTAGGCATCACCGGGGGTTTCGTACTTCTTGTAGTTCCCGGCCTCGTCCTTCGGCACGTAGAAATCCTGCTCGCCGACATAGTAGATCTTGTCATAGGTCAACGGCTGACCCTTCTCGTCCTTCAGGCCCTCGCGCGGCAGCACCATGATGGCGCCGTTCATGCCCGAGGTGACGTGCCAGGGCACCATGCCTTCGGGCGCGCAATGGTAGACGAAGACACCGGGCTTGGTGGCCTTGAAGCGAAGCGTGGTTTCCTCGCCCGGGTTGACCTGCGTCAGCGCACCACCGCCCAGCGCGCCGGTTGCGGCGTGGAAGTCGATGTTGTGCAGCAGCGTGTTGGTCGCCGGGTTGATCAGCCGGAGCTCGACATAGTCGTTCTCGTGCACGACCAACAGCGGGCCAGGCACCGAGCCGTTGAAGGTCATTGCGTGGATCTCGGTGCCCTCGCGGTCGATCACCAGCTTCTTTTCCTCGATCGTCATGGTGAACTCGACGACGCGCGGTCCGGTCTTGGCGACCTGTTCATGGGCGTGGACGAAAGGCGGCTTGACGAGATCGACCTTCACGCGCGGCAGGGTCGAGATGTCGACGGGGGCAGCACCCGCTGCCGTGGCGGCGCCGGCCGCCTGTGCCGAAGCGGTATGGAGAAGCGGCGCAACCGCGCCCGCCAGGGCAGCGCCGGCAAGCATCGTCCGGCGGGTCATCTGAAGTTGTTCAGTCATCTTGCTCTCCTTCGACGCGCTCCAGCGGCCGGAATTGGCCTTTCTGCGAAACGCGCCTGTATTCAACGAGTTAGGGTGGGCGGCGCCGACTTGGGCGGCCTCACCTCCGGTCTCGACCACCGGTCCCCCAGCAGTCACAAAAGAAATAGAACCACAGACGAATCGCGTCTTTGTCTTGGAACAAATCGTTTCGAGGCGCTCGTTTTTCTTTGCCCCGCATGAACACACCTGGCGGAGCGGGGCCGCGATACTTGCGTTTTCGCAAAGAGCCCCTCTGAAGCCATTGATAGATCAAGCCTCATCCGCAAGTCCGCAAGCACGCACGATGAGGACGACGATCATGTTGGACAGACTCATAAGACCGAAACCGAGCGGCGGCATCCCGCGCGGACTCTCCACCACCGGGCCGGTGCTTTTCTCCTATGGCTTCCGGCCGTTCTTTCTCGGTGCCGCGCTCTGGGCGATCGGTGCCATGGTGCTGTGGATCTCGGCACTGATTCTCGGGCTCGACCTTGCCGGCAACTACGGCGCCGCCCATTGGCACGCACACGAGATGCTGTTCGGCTTCTCCTCCGCCGTGCTCGGCGGCTTCCTTTTGACGGCGATCCCGAACTGGACGGGAAGGCTGCCGGTCTCCGGCGGTCCGCTCGCCGGCCTCTTTGGGCTCTGGGTGGTCGGACGGATCGCTCTGCTATCGAGCGGTTTGATCGGCCTGCCAGTCGCGGCCGGTATCGAAGCGTTGTTCCTGCCTGTGCTCCTTTTGATCTGCGCGCGCGAGGTGATCGTCGGTCGCAAATGGAAAGACCTGAAAGTCATCGGCGGGCTGGTGCTCCTGTCTGCCGCCAATATCTGCTTTCACCTTTCGGTTCTCAGCGACCTCGACGTCGATGCCGCGGCGCGACTGGCGATCGGCGCCTACACCATGCTGATCATGATCGTTGGTGGACGCATTGTGCCGAGCTTCACGCGCAACTGGCTGAACAAGGTCGGGCGCACAAATTTCCCGGTGCCCTATAACCGCTTCGACACCGCGGCGATCCTGATCGGTGTCGCGGCGCTCGCTGCCTGGACCTTCGCACCTGATCACATCGTCACGGGGACGATCGCGCTTGTCGCCTGCGCCTTCCACATGGTGCGGCTGTTCCGCTGGCGCGGATGGGCGACCCGGCCGGAGACGCTACTCTTCGTGCTGCACGCAGCCTATGCCTTCGTGCCGCTCGGCTTCATGGCCGTCGCCGCCGGAGCGGTCGAACTCCTGAGCGAATACCCGGTCATGCACGTGCTCACCGTGGGCGTGATTGCCTCGATGATGCTCGCCGTCATGACCCGCGCCAGCCGCGGCCACACCGGACGACCGCTGGTGGGATCAACACTCACCACCGCCTCCTACGTCGCCATCACGGCCGCAGCACTGATCCGGCCGCTGGCAGAGGTGCTGCCCGCACACTATCATCATCTGATTGCACTTTCGGGCGTGTTGTGGATTGCCGCCTTCGCGCTGTTCGCGCTCGAATACGGGCCGATGCTGGTCTGCGATCGCCGATCGCCCCGCGCGTCATCCTGACTGCACGTTCGAACCCAAAACAAAAGGCGCCGCATCAGCGGCGCCTTTTGTTTGTTGCAGGACAACTCTTAGAAGATGCCGCCTTGCGCGAATTCGATCGCGCCTTCGGCCATCATCTCAGGCGTCCAGGGCGGCTCGTAGGTCAGGCGGACCTCGGCATATTCGACGCCTGGCACATACCAGACGCAGTTCTGTACGGCCTCCTTGAGGAAGGCCGTCGCCGGGCACCCCTTGATCGTTGTCGTCATGGTGACGCGGGCGATGCCACCCTCCTGGACGTCGATGTCATAGATCAGGCCGAGATCGACGACGTTCTTGCCCATTTCGGGGTCGATGATGATGCGCAGCGCATCGCGGATCTTCGCTTCGAGGTCCAGGGTATCAGGCGCCGACATGGGAGCGCCTCCCGCCGACGCGAATAAGGATCCGGTAGGTCTCGCCGGTCGCATCGAAATTGCCGGCCCATTTGTGCCCGCGTTTGGCGAGCTCCGGATAGAGGAACAGCGGCTCGCGTGCGAGCAAGGCGAAGAGCACTTCACCCTCCGCCATCTTCTCGGCCGTCGCCAGAATGCGCACCATGGGCTCGGGCGGATCGAGCTCGGTCAGGTCGAGCTGGCGGCTCGGGTCGGGCCAGGTGTCGAGATCCGTTTCGCCGACCGAAAGCCGGATTTCGTCTACGTCTCCTTCGGGCGTGAACAGAACCTCCCAGTCGCCATTGTCGAGCGGGCGGTCCTGATGGGTGAAACCACGTCCGGCCATGACGCTGTAGAGCGGAACGGGCCGGAAGGTTGCAATCAGCTTCAGCGCCTGGCCCGGCGCCAGATTGTCAACGGCATTCATGATGGCCTGGAACGGGTCGCTGCCACCGCGCAACAGCGGTCGGACATCGAGTTCATAGGGATCTTGGCTCATGGGAACCTCCGTGAGGAATGGATGGCAAAAACAGGCCTGGTCGAACAAGTCCATCAGGCAATCGAAGTTCAGCCGGAACGTTGATCAGACGCCGTGTTCGCACGAACTCCAGGATGAGCGCATTGACGGCAATCAATTGGCCGAGGCTCGCAAAGCGAAAGAGGACAACACTACCGATCAGCAGGGCCAGAGTACCGAGCGCTACCGTCAGATAATAGAGCCAAAACCAGCGAAGGGCCGAGACCTCGACGACGAGGTCCTGAACCCTTGGCGTTGGCATACGCCCAAGCGCCGGCCCGTAGCATTCGAGCCAGGTCATGAACGGCACGATCTTGTAGAGCTGGGCAAGGCCCATGCCCGTCAGCCAGCCGAAGGCGACGAGATAGATAACGGCACCGGAACCCGCGTCGAGACGGCCGGTCGCGAGCAGCGCGACGAACAGCGCAGTCGCAGCGATCAACGACGCGAAGGCGCCGATGCTGGCGCGGCTGTTGAGCTCGATCGCCTTGCGGCGACGCTCCCGATAGATCCGCAGGATATCGGCGATATAGATCGCCACCACGGCAGCGCCGGAGCCAACGGCGAGGAGTAGGAGCGAGGAGCGACCGAAAGTACCCGCGAGAATGACCGGCACAGCCGCTGCAAGAAGGCCGAGGCAAAGGGCACCAAGCGCGAAGACCACGCGACTGCTTGTCCGCTCCTTGTCCGGCGACAGCATGAACATGGTCAAAAGCCGATAACTGACGCCCATGGTGGTGAAGCTCAACCAGCCGCACAGGCCCAGGGAAGCATGCAGTGAAAGCCCATCGATCGTCAGGTCGATCGCAGCTTCCGCATCGATCAACCCCGACAGTACCCCGGCATAGACGCCGCCGAGCAGCATCGTGCCGAAGAGCGCAGCAAGACCGACCGCGACGAAGCGGGCCGGGAGCGGCAGGGGGCGGGCATGCCAGAGCGTGGCTGCGAAAGCAAAGCCAAGCACCGAAAACCCGACAATTGAGAAAGCGGCTCCCACAGGAAGCAGTGTTACCGGAAGATCTATCGCGCCGGACAGGCTGACGAAACCAAGTGTCAGGCCGGCGATGCCGGCGATGAGGAAGAGGAGCGCCGGCAGCGCGACGCTCGGGAAGGAAAGCGGCCGGCCGACGAGGACCGGCACGAACTGCAGCAGCGCGCCGGTCATCAACAGGCTCAACCAGCCCAGGACGACGGCATGGACGAGCGCCAGCGTTTCGGGCGCCTCAAGGGCTGAGACCGGGTAGCCGTAGCCGAGAACCATCATGATCTCGCCAAGGACGAGAAAGATCAGCGCGGCCGCGAAGTAGGACATCGTCCAGCGGGATAGCGTTGCTGCGAACATGGTGGTTCATCCCCTAGAGCACGATGGTTTTGGCCGAGCCGACCAAAAGCCATAAACGTGACCGATTCTCGTAAGTTAGAGCGGGATGTGAGCGGAAATCCGCATCCACTTTTCCCGATCCCGCTCTTGAGGCGCACTGGGGCTCAGTGCCCGCCGCAGCAGCAATCGCAGCCGGAGGACTGCTGCCGGCCGATTTCGACACGCCAGACAGCCGGTCCCTGCTCCAGATACTCCCAGGTGAACTCGCCCGGATAGCGCGTTTCCAGCTGGTAGTGCAGCGGACGCGGATCGTGATCGTTGATGATGATGAAGGCACCACCCTCGGCAAGCGCATTCAGCATGCCGAAGATTTTCGGATGGCGCTCCACCGGCGGAATGGTCCGCACATCGATGAAGGGCTTGTCGGTCTCTGCAATGGTCATGGTCATCCGCTCTAGGCGCCGTCGTTTGATGATGGTCCGGGAAACGCCGGCGCACACGCCCCGGATTTCCGCAACCTAGCGGCGGCGGCACCGCGACATTTTGTCGAAGCGCAAACAAATCCCGGTTTGGCCGAGACCACCCCCGTCCTTGACTTTTCGCAAAGAGTTGCCGGGCCGCGAGGCCTAGAAAGGTGCATCCATCGGCACCCAGATGAGGACGAAATGTTAGCTTCCGCGCTCCTGAAATACGGTGAAATGCGCCTGCCGCGCTACACGAGTTACCCGACCGCCCCACGCTTTGCCGCAACGGTCGACGACCACACCTACGGCGACTGGCTGAAGGCTATCCCCGCAGGTGAGGACGTGTCGCTCTATCTGCACATCCCTTTCTGTCGCTCGATGTGCTGGTACTGCGGCTGCCACACGACGATCACCAAGAAGGACGATCCGATCCTCGATTATCTCGACGTGCTGAGAGACGAGATCCGCATGGTCGCCGACACCGTCGGCAGGCCGCTGCCTGTCGCGGAAGTGCACTTCGGGGGCGGCACGCCCACGATCATCGAGCCGCGCGAATTCCTCGCGCTGATGACGCTGATGCGTGAGCGCTTCGCACTGTCGCCGTCGGCCAACGTCGCCGTCGAGATCGATCCGCGCCGGCTGACACTCGCCATGGCCGAGGCGCTCGGCGAAGGCGGCGTCAAGCGCGCCAGCCTTGGCGTGCAAAGCTTCGATCCCGTTGTGCAGAAGGCGATCAATCGCATTCAGAGTGAGAAGCAGACGGCCGAAGCGGTCGCCCATTTGCGCGGCGCCGGCATTGGCGGGATCAATTTCGACCTGATCTACGGCCTGCCGCATCAAACGGTGCGCTCCTGCGTCGAGACGGTCGAGGCGGCTGTAGCAATGCGTCCGGAGCGGTTCGCCGTTTTCGGCTACGCCCATGTGCCAAGCTTCAAGAAGCACCAGCGCATGATCGACGAGACGGCACTGCCGGACAGTAGCGCCCGCGCCGAACAGGCGCTGGCGATCGGCGAGGCGCTGATCAAGGCCGGCTACCGGCAGATCGGCCTCGACCATTTCGCCTTGCCTGACGACGATCTCGTCACCGCCCAGGCGACCGGCCGGCTTCGCCGCAACTTCCAGGGCTATACCACCGACAACTGCGAGACCCTGATCGGTTTCGGCGCCTCGGCGATCGGCCGCTCGCGCGACGGTTATGTCCAGAACGAGGTGCCGCCCGGTGTCTACGCCAGCCGCATCGCCTCGGGCCGGCTCGCAACCACCAAGGGCTACCGGCTGACCGACGAGGACCGGTTGCGCGCGGCGATCATCGAACGGCTGATGTGCGATTTCAGAGCGGATGTTTCCACCATCGCCACAGAGCATGGGCGCGATTGGCAGTCACTCGTCGTAGGCAACGGCAAATTGGCCGAGCTGCGAGAGGACGGCGTAATCGATATCGCTGATGGCGTCATTACCGTCCGCCCTGAACACCGCTTCGTCATCCGCGCGGTCGCGGCCGCCTTCGATGCCTATATCGACGAGTCCCAGAGAGTGCACAGCAAGGCTGCTTGAGGGCGCTTTCATCGAAAAGGCCCGGCGACTGCCGGGCCTTTTTCTTTCTCCTGACGGCGCAGCCGCCTCACCCCACCAGATTGCGATAGATCGCCGGCAGCGCCGCGGGCAACCGCGAGATGTTGCCGACGACGGCGTAGCCGTTCTGGCCGAACATGGCAGGCACATAGGACTTCGCCTCGCGGTCGACCGTGACGGCGAAGGTGTTGATGCCGCTGCGCCGTGCTTCCGTGACTGCACGACGGCTGTCTTCGAGTGCGAAGCGCCCCTCGTAATGGTCGATGTCGTTGGGCTTGCCGTCCGTCAGTACCAGCAGAAGTTTCTTGCGGTTCTGTTGCCGGCGAAGCTCGGCCGAGGCATGGCGGATCGCAGCGCCGATGCGGGTGTAGTAGCCGGGTTTGAGCGCCGCGATGCGCGCCTCGACCAGTGGTCCCATCGCCTCGTTGAAGGCTTTCACCGTTTCGACCCGCACCCAGTCGCGCCGTCGCGAGGTAAAGGTCAGGATCGAGTGGTTGTCGCCGCAGGCCGACAGCCCGTGCGCAAGGATGAGCAGCGCCTCCTTCTCCACGTCGAGCACTCGCCGGTTGTCGGACCAGGAATCGGTCGACAGCGACACGTCGACGAGGATCGTCACCGCCAGATCGTGCACCTGCGGCCGGCTCATCAGATGGATGCGATCACTGCCCTGGCCGCCAGCGGCGAGATCGGTGCGGGCGCGCACGACCGCATCGAGATCGAGATCGGCGCCGTCGAGTTGCGCGCGCAGCATCTCGTGCCGCGGGCGCAGCACTTCGAACTGGCGCCGCACCCGGCGGATCAGGCTCTTGCTTTCCTCCGTGAGCTCGGTCCGCTCTTCCTGGGCCGAGGCAGGCGTCGCCAGCACCCGGCAATGGTCCTTGAGGTATTGTCCGGTTCGGTAGTTCCATTCGGGATAGGTGAGCTCGGCCGTCAACGGCGTCGGGTCGACCGCTTCCGGCGGCAGGTCGAGATCGAAGCGGAAGCGTGCCGAGGGGCGTCCCTTGCGCTCGCCAAGCGTCATGTCGTCGAGTTCCTCGGCCGCCTTGCTGTCGTGGTCGTCGCTGTCGTCGCCGGGACGGTCGACATTGACCATTTCGGCCATGGCGAGGATCTTCTCGAAGCGGTTGAGAATGAAGGGGCTGCGCTCCCCCTTGCGGTTTTCCGGATTTTCGCGCACGGCGATGTGGCGTTCGACTTCGGCAACCGCACTCTGAGTGCCCGGTGTCGCGGCGACATCCTCGTCGCGCGTGGTCGTCGTTTCTGTGCGCAGCAGCGTGTCCGGCCAAAGCGGCATCGGCAGCATCGGCAGGTAGCCGGGCGGAGCGCGATGCGGGAAGATCACCGGCAGCGTCGCATCCGCCTCACCTACGACCTTGCGCAACAGGCGCAGGATACGATTTTCGAGATGCTGCTCGATCGAAGGCAGCGCGCCCCTTTGCCGCTCGGCAAGCGTCGCCTCGGCCAGGCGCCGATAGCGCCGCCGGAGACCGGGGAACCGCTGGAATACTTCCTCGACCGTTTCCTGGGCGCGCGATACCAGCGCCAGGTCGCGACGGAGCGGATCGGTTTCGCTGATGGGATCAACGGGCATCGTCGCCATATAGGCGACGAGCCAGTGATAGAGATCCCGGTTCAGGTCTTTCGTCGGAAAAATATCGGTCTCGCCCGGCAGCATCAGCGACGCGTGGTCGCGCGCCGGCTGGACGAGCTTCTCTTCGCCGAGCCCCATGCGCTGCCGCCAGCGCAAGCGATGGCCCGACGTGCGCCCGCGGGCGGGTACGATCTGCACCGCCGCCTCGCCGCCGTGTCCGCGAAATGAGACGCCGAGCACCGGCATCATATCGGCGAGCTTCACCGCCTGTTCCGGGTAACGCCGCCAGGTTCTGGTATTGCCGACGAAGCGGTGCCAGGCCCGTCCGACGGTCTCTTCGAGCTCGAGGAAATCAAGCATGGTTCACCTCAGGCGATCAGCGAAGCGGCCACTTCGAGCAGTGCTGCGCGCACATCCGGTTCATCCGTGAGCGGCTCGATCATCGCTGCCCGCACCGCGTCCTTGACCGGCATGCCGGCATCGATCAGCGAGGCGCAATAAACGAGAAGCCGGGTCGACACGCCTTCTTCCAGATCATGCCCCTTAAGCGCACGCAGCCGTTGCGCGAGGTTGACGAGCGGCGCCACCTGGCTTTCCAGCAATCCACTTTCCTGGGAAACGACTGATATCTCCTCGTTCCGCGGCAGGAAATCGAACTCGATCGCCACGAAGCGCTGCCTTGTACTGGGCTTCAGGCTCTTGAGCAGGTTCTGGTAGCCGGGATTGTAGGAAACGATCAGCATGAAGCTCGACGGGGCTTCGAGCAGTTCGCCGGTGCGTTCGAGCGGCAGCATGCGGCGATCGTCTGTCAGCGGGTGCAGGACCACGGCGACATCCTTGCGGGCCTCGACGATCTCGTCGAGATAGCAGACGCCGCCGTTGCGCACGGCGCGGGTCAGGGGGCCGTCGACCCAGACGGTGTCGCCGCCCTTCAGGAGATAGCGCCCGGTGAGATCAGCGGCGGCAAGGTCGTCGTGGCACGAAACGGTCGAAAGCGGCAGGCCGAGCTTCGCTGCCATGTGGCTGACGAAACGGGTCTTGCCGCAACCGGTCGGTCCCTTGAGGAGCAGCGGCAGTTGCCGCACCCAGGCGCTTTCGAAAAGCGCGCATTCATTGCCGGAGGGACTATAGGCGGGAATATCGAGCGCCGCGCGGCTGACGGCGGTTTGGACAGGGCTCATGGCAAGTCTCCATGGTGGGATTTCTTGGGGGTGCCGGCGCGGCAAGCCGCGCCGGTTGCTTGGTCATTCGGCAGGCTGGACGATGCCGGCGAGCTTTGCGCTGCGCTCGCGGCCGGGGACGAGAACCGCCCAGATGAACATCAGCGCCGAGATCAGCACGACGGCACCGGAGCCGAGGCGGATCCAGTAGAACAGCGCGAGCTGGTCCTGGACGTCCATGTAGCTTTCGCCGAGCACCCGCTGCAGATGCGCCTGGAGAACGCCGGCGAAGGTAAGCGCGAAGGTCATGACCGACATGGCGGTGCACATGGTCCAGAAGCTCACCATCGACAGCCACTGGTTATAGGGCGCGCGGCCGCGGATCTCCGGGATGGCATAGGCCATGACCGCCAGGTTCAGCATCACATAGGCGCCGAAGAAGGCGAGGTGTCCGTGGGCCGCGGTCACCTGCGTGCCGTGGGTGTAGTAGTTCACCGAAGACAGCGTGTGCAGGAAGCCCCAGACGCCGGCACCGAAGAAGGCCATGACCGAGCAACCGATCGACCAGAGGAGGGCTGCGCGATTCGGATGCTTGCGGCCGGCCTTCCAGGTCATCACGAAGGTGAAGATCACCATGGTGAAGAAGGGGGCCACTTCGAGCGTCGAGAACAGCGAACCGATCCACTGCCAGTAGCCCGGCGCACCGATCCAGTAATAGTGGTGGCCCGTGCCGAGAATACCGGAGAAGAGCGCCAGGCCGACGATGACATAGAGCCACTTCTCGACGACTTCGCGGTCGATACCGTTGAGCTTGATCATCAGGAAGGCGAGCACCGATGCCATGATCAGTTCCCAGACGCCTTCGACCCAGAGGTGGACGACGTACCACCAGTACATCTTGTCGAGTGCCAGGTTGATCGGGTTGTAGAAGGCGAAAAGGAAGAAGATCGCCACACCCCAGAGCCCGAAGATCAGGATGTTGGTAACGGTGGTCTTGCGGCCTTTCAGCACCGTCAGCGTGATGTTGTAGAGGAACATCAGCGCGACGATGACGATTCCCACCTTGATCGCGAAGGGCTGTTCGAGGAATTCGCGCCCCTCATGAATGTGCAGGAGGTAGCCGACGACGGCGACGGCCGCGGCGATCAGGAAGATCCAGAACTGCGCAATGGCGATCTTCGTGCTGTAGAGTTCGGTTTCCGCCTCTTCCGGCAGCAGGTAATAGGTCGCGCCCATGAAGCCCATGAGCAGCCAGACGATCAGCGCGTTGGTGTGGACCATGCGCACGATATTGAAGGGCAGCAGCTCGGAGAGCGTATTGGGTAGGACATAGATGGTGCCGGCAAGCACGCCGAACAGCACCTGGGCGAGGAACAGGCCGAGCGCTCCGTAGAAGTAGAGCATCGCGACCTTCTGGGTTTGGTATTTCATGGTGTCACACTCCAATTGCTCTGCTCAACCCGCCTCGTTCGGCGGCCAGTTCTGGGTCTTGATGCGGCTCGTCCATTCGAGGAAGTCGGCGAGGTCGTTGAGTTCCTGTTCGGAGAGGTTGAACTGCGGCATCTGCCGCCGCCCCTCGATGCCGGTCGGCTGGGCGGCCATCCAGGCTTTGAGCGTTTCGCGGGCGCCGTCTCGATCGGCCTCGCCGCCGAAGCGCTTCCAGACATTGCCGAGCTCGGGCGCGAAATAGGCGCCCTCGCCCAGGAGCGTGTGGCAGTTGATACAGGAGTTCTTTTCCCAGACGTGTTTGCCGCGTGCGACCGCATCGGTCAGCGTCGTTTCATCCGTCGAGGTCGTCCGCATGTAGTAGTGGCTGTGAGCTGTCAGCCCGACGAAGATTGCGAAGAAAAAGAAGGACCCGCCGTAAAAGACGTTACGGGCCCCGGTTTTGGTGAGGCGTTCTGCCATCACGTGGTCCTTTCGATTTCAGTTGGCCGCGAAGAGCGCGGCCGGCTGATCTGATCCCCTCCCCGTGTGGCGTCGGTACTTCCAACGCCGGCAACAATCGGGGCGAACCCATGTCTAGGGAAATCGGCGGCGGCTTCTTTGCGTTTCGGCAAACAAGTCGGCGGGTGAGCTCAGATGAAGAGAACAGTGCTCAACACCAGCTTCGCTGCGGCGAGCAGGACGAGCGTTACGGGCCAAATCAAAAGGCCTAAGCGAAGGGCGGACGGCGCCTGCCTGAGCCCCATGAAATCGAGCGCGACGAACCGGCATTTGACGACGGCGAGCCCGAGCAAGACCGCGACGACGGGGGCCGTCGGTCCGGCGATCGCCATCGACGCCATGCCCGCGAGCACGACCACGGCGAGCACGAGCCAGGTGTGGAACAATTGTCGGGGATTTCGGTCGGTCATTTCACTCACACGAGATAGACGAGCGGAAACATCACGATCCAGACGAGATCGATCACATGCCACAGCGTGGTGATCAGGGTGACGTTGCCGGATGCCGGGCGCCACGCAACGATGAGCAGCACAAAGGCACCGAAGACGACGTGCAGCAGATGGAAACCGGTGACGAGGAAATAGAGTTCGAAGAAGGAGCCGAATGCAGGATCGCCGGCGACGCCCGCCTCCGTGCTGTATTCGAAGAGCTTGATCGCCACGAAGGCAAAGCCGATAAGCGCGGCATTCACCAGCGCCCGCCGGCGCTGCCCGAGCGACGCCCGCGGCCTTGTCGCCAGGGCCGCCTGCCAGCCGCTGGTCAGAAGAACAAGCGTGTTGATACCGGCAAGCAGCGGATCGAGATGCAAACGGGCGGCAACAAACGCGTCCGGCTGGACGAGACCGACAAGCAGAAAACCGGCAAGCAGAATGCCGAAGGCGGCAAGTTCGCTCCAGACGAGCACCCAGAGCAGCAGTGTGTCCGTCGTGTCCTCTTCCGCCGTCGCGGCAATCGGATGACTGCGCGCATCCATGTCAGCGCCTCCGTGGGCTAGAGCGGGATGCGGGCGGAAAACCGCACACACTTTTCCTCATCCCGCTTCAAAAACTTGAGGCTTGAGCTAGGCACGGGCGCCCACCCTGTCTTTGCGATTGAGCAAAGAAGGCGGCAGGGGGCGGGGCTATTGGCGGGAAACAAAGGAGCCTTCCGATGACAGACGCACAGATCGGCCTTTCCGTCGCCACCCCCATCATCATCGTCTTCGCCCTGGTGCTTTATCGTATGGGCGTGCTTCAGCGCGGCGCGACGCTGTCGGCGATCCTCTCCTCCGTTGCAATCGCGATCGTTCTCTTCCTCGATCGCTAAGGCGCGAAGTCTTCCGCGGCGCCAGCTGCCTGGACCTACAGCGCCGCGCGTCTTATCAGACGCGCAAAGGTCGCTGTAGCACTTTGATTTTCTGCATGCCTTTGTCCTTAAATCGAGGTCGATTTAAGGAGACATGCAGTAAGGGAGTGGACTCATAACCAGGCTCGCGGACGGCTTGTCAGATTCCGCTTTTGAAGCGATGAGCCGCCCTTCCAAGTCATGCTATAATCGGAGTTCGAGCCTCGCGGTTGACACATGTCAGCACTGCTCAGCTTCGGTTTCTTCCGCATCCAAACTGGGCGCGTGTCGCGGGCGCGGAGCGATGCAGAAGAGTTCAGCCTGACGAGCTGCCCTCTCTCACGGACTAGGGGAGGATCAGGGTATGATCGACCAATGGCTATTCAAGAGCGAGACTTACGATAACTGCAATTGCGCCATGAACTGCGGCTGCCAGTTCAACCTGCCGAGCACCCACGGCTATTGTCAGTCGGCATTCGTCGGCAAGATTGTGGAAGGCTACTTTGGCGATACGCCGATAGCGGGCCTGAACTGGGCGGCGATGTACAAGTGGCCAGGTGAAATCAAGGATGGAAACGGCCAGCGCCTGATCGTTATCGACGAGCGTGCGGATCAAGCGCAACGGAGCGCGCTTGAAGCGATCATCTCGGGCGAAGCAGGCGAACCACTCAGCAATCTGTTCTCCGTGTTCGCATCCACATGCTCGGAGTTTTGCGAGACATTGTTCCTGCCGATTCATCTTGAAGCGGACCTGGAACTCAGAACCGCCAGAGTAGAGATACCCGGCGTCATGCGCAGCAGCGGTCGGCCGATGATCAACGAGTTTACTGGTCAACCGTTCCACATTGCGATGGCACGTCCGAGTGGCAGTTTCGAGTTTACCTACGCAGAGATCGGGCTAGGTACGACTGCGGTCACCGGAGGTATGGAGATGGCCTACGAGGATTCATGGGCGCATTTTTGTGTTCACCACTTCAATCAGAATGGTTTGGTCCGCGAAAGATCAAGACTGACTGCATGGCTTGATCGATTGACACCGCGTCCGTGAATGACGGCGACGGAGCCAAGCCCGGCCAAAGGCCGCGGCCGTGTTCCGGGCTTGCAAACTCCAAGTCACAATCTGATCGAGGTGACAAGGACGCCCGTCGCCAACGCGTGCCCCACACACACCTTGTTCGTATCGCGCGAGACGAGCGTCCGAGCCGTGAACGGTCACGCCGCAGACTTTGAGAAATGTCAAAGAGGACCGTTGCCGTTGGGTGTAGTTCAAGCACGACACTCAACGGAGCAGATCGATGCAGCAGCAATTTTCGGAACACCACGAGCTGGGACAGGCTTACCGCGAGCTTCTTTCGCTGTGCGATCGCCTCGAGACGCTCGCCGATTCCATTCCGCGCCGCATCGACCTGACAAGCTGCCGCGTGATCATGACGGAACTTCCGGAAAAGCTCCGGCGCGTCCACGCGCTGGAGGAAATGATCCTGTTTCCTGCAGTCGAAGACCGGCGAGCGACTGATGATCGCGACGCCTTGATCGCCCGACTGCGCGCCGAACACGACCAGGACGATCGGGCAGCCGCCGAACTGGTGCACGTGCTGAAGGCCGTTCTCGACAACAGGGCTTCGCTCAGCTGGGATGCGATCGGCTACATGTTGCGGGGCTTCTTCGAAACCGTTCGCCGCCACGTGGCAACGGAACGCCTGCTTCTCTGGCGCCATGCGTGAGGAGATCGACATGACCTATTTCCTCCTCGCCTTCGCCGTCTTCCTCCTGCTCCATCTGGTGCCGGCCTGGCCGGCGCTGCGCCAGGGACTGATCGACCGGCTCGGCCGCTCAACCTATTTCGCGGTCTACTCGCTGCTGTCGCTGCTCGCTCTCGGGTTCGTTTTTCACGCAGCGCTGCAGCTCGATTTCATCCCGCTCTGGGAACCGGCCGCCTGGCAGGCGTGGATGACCTTCATGCTGGCGCCGCTTGGGATCTTTCTCGTGCTGGCCGGCCTTTTCAGCGAGAACGCGCTGTCGATCTCGATCTACCAGGGCAACGAGCGGCCCGGCGCCATCGTGACGATCACCCGTCATCCGGTGCTCTGGGGCTTCCTGTTCTGGGCCGCCGGTCACATCGTGCCCAACGGCGACCTGCGCTCGCTCGTGCTTTTCGGCGGCTTCGCACTGTTTTCCGTCGGCGGCTTCTTCATGCTCGAAAAGCGCGCCCGCCGGCGTCTCCGTGATGGCTGGCAAGCGGCCTCGAAGGGCACATCGGTCTGGCCCTTCGCAGCGATTATTCGGGGCGAAACCCGTTTGCGTGCCGATCCGGTGATGATCATCGCCGCCTTTGCCACCGTGGCGATTGCCGTCTGGCTGCTGCTTGGCGGGCACGAGGTCCTGTTCGGCGCCGACCCGCTGCTCCAGGCTGCTGCCTTCGACTAGCCTTCACCTTGCCAGGCCTTTGCCAGCGGTGCGATCGGCAGCGCCAGGAGGTCGATAGCCCGCGCCGCCAGATGGTCGACGATGGCGTCCACGGTATCAGGTCGATGGTAGAAGGCCGGCACGGGCGGCATGATGATCGCCCCCATTTCGGTGACGGCGCACATGTTGCGCAGGTGACCGAGATGCAGCGGCGTCTCTCGCGCCATCAGTATCAGCCTGCGGCGCTCCTTCAGATGCACGTCGGCGGCGCGAACCACGAGATTGTCGGCCATGCCGGCGGAGATAGCCGCGAGCGTACGCATGGAGCACGGAGCAATGATCATGCCCGCCGTCGAAAACGACCCGCTCGCAATCGCCGCACCGATGTCGGCGTGGTCATAGGTTCGGGTAGCCCTACGTAATAGCGACGGAAGCCCCTCCGCGCCAACCTCGTGCGCGAGTGTGCGGTGCGCCGCCGGCGACAGGACGAGATGCAGCTCGACGCTTTCGATATCGGCGAGCCGCTCGGCGATGCGCATTCCGATCGCGGCACCGGAAGCGCCGGTGACGCCGAGCACGATCTTCATTCGGGTCATCGCGTCAGTCCTCCAAGCCCGAGACCGGCCCAGATCGCATCGACCTGACCGATGACCTCTGGCGACATTTCGAGGACCCGCCCCCAGTCGCGATCGGTTTCGGTGCCGATCTTGTTGGTGGCGTCGAGCCCGAGCTTGCCGCCGAGACCCGAGCGCGGCGAGGCGAAGTCGAGATAGTCGATCGGCGTACCCTCGATCACGGTCACGTCGCGGCTGGCATCGAAACGAGTCGCCAAGGCCCACATCACATCGGACCAGTTGCGCACGTCGATATCGGGATCGACGGCGATAATCAGCTTGGTGTAGCTGAACTGCGGCAGCATCGACCAAAGCCCCATCATCACGCGCTTGGCCTGTCCAGGGTAACGCTTGTCGATCGAGACGACCATCGCCCTGTAGGAACAGGCTTCCGGCGGCAGCCAGAGATCGGATATCTCCGGGAACTGCTTGCGAACCAGCGGTACGAACAGCCTGTTCATCGCTTCGCCGAGCCGCGAGGGCTCATCCGGCGGCCGGCCGGTATAGGTCGAGAGATAAAGCGGGTTGCGGCGCATGGTGATCGCCGACAGACGCATGACCGGGAACGGCTCGACCGAATTATAGTAGCCGGTATGGTCGCCATAGGGGCCTTCCTCCGCCATTTCGACGGCAGAGACGGTACCCTCCAGCACGATCTCGGCATTGGCCGGCACCGAAAGGGGCACGGTCTTCGCCTTCACGAGCTGTGTCCTGCCGCGCCTCAGCAGTCCTGAGAAATTCAGCTCGCTCAACCCGTCGGGCAGCGGCATGACGGCAGCTAGGATCGTTGCCGGGTCGGCGCCAATAACGACCGCTATCGGCATACCCTGACCCAGCCGTTGCCACAGACGGTGGTGGCGGGCGCCGCCGCGATGCGCGAGCCAGCGCACGATGGCACGATCGGGGCCGAGCACCTGCATGCGATAGATGCCGACATTGACATCCAGCGGATCATCCGGGGCGCGCGTGATCACCAGCGGCCAGGTGATGAGCGGCGCCGGCTCGCCCGGCCAGCACCATTGGACCGGCAGGCGCCCGAGGTCGATTTCGTGATCACGCCAGACGACCTCCTGGCAGAGTGCGCGCGTTACCTTTCGCGGCCGCATATACATCGCCGATCTCAATAGAGGCAGCCGATCCCAGGCGTCGCGCAGCGACTGCGGCGCTCTGGGGTCGCGCAGTTCCGCCAGTTCGGCGGCAAGCGCATCGAGCCCTCCCGGCATCAGGCCGAAACCACGTTCGATCCGGCGTTCCGACCCGAAGAGATTGGTGAGAAGCGGGATCGGCTGCACGGCGCCAGAGGCATCGATCGGCTGCTCGAAAAGAAGCGCCGGCCCGTCGTCCGCAAGCACGCGGCGGTGGATCTCGGTCACCTCGTGCACCAGCGAAACCGGCCGTGAGATGCGCTTCAGGTCGCCCTCGCGCTCGAGCGTATCGACAAATTCCTGAAGCGTTGCAAAGCCCTGGGACGGGCGGAAGGTCCTGTTCATGGAGCCTGTTTGTGGCGGCGAATGGCCCTTGTCTTTGACGTGGCGCAAACAACCGGCGGCGGCGGGCGACTAGCATGCGCCGCATCGTCCGATTCCGTCGCTTCGCAGGTAGCCCCAAAAGGTAACAATGTCACTTCCGCTCGCGATCACCGCACCTCTCAGCTTCGTTCCCATCATCGCCATCGAAAGCGTGGTGCAACGTGTCTTCACCCGCGTGATCGAGACCCATCCCGGCCTCTTCGATCGCTTGGCTGACCATGCCAACAAACGCTACGCCTTCCTGCCCTCCGATCTGCCGATCGGCTTTCTCGTCGAACCGGCCGTGCCGCGCATTTCCGTCCATCGCAAGGAGCGCGCGCCGGCTTCCGATGCCTGCATGGAAGGCGAATTGGTGCTGCTGCTGGCCCTGCTCGAAGGCCGTGTCGATGGCGACGCCGTCTTCTTCTCGCGTGATCTCACCGTCAGCGGCGACATGGAGGCGATGCTGGCGCTGCGCAACGCACTCGACGATTGCGAAATCGATCTCCCACGCGATCTTGCGCGGATGAGTGGGCCGTTCGCACCGCTCGTGCGCCGCGCCACGGAGGAAATCCGCGAGCGCGCACTTGGCCGTGTTGTCAAGGAGGAGGCTCCCCAATGGAACTGATCTGCCCCGCCGGCACGCCGGCCGCCTTCCGCGAAGCCGTCGATGCCGGCGCCGACGCGGTCTATTGCGGTTTTCGCGACGAAACCAACGCCCGTAATTTTCCCGGGCTGAACTTCTCCCGAGAGGAACTCCGGACGGCAATTGCCTATGCCAAGCAGCGCAAGGTGATGACCTTCGTCGCGATCAACACCTTCATGCGCGCCGGCCAGGAGACGCTCTGGCACCAGGCGGTGGACGACGCCGTGGCACTCGGCGCCGATGCCGTCATCCTCGCCGACTTCGGCCTGATGGCCTACACGGTCGAGCGCCATCCGCAGCAGCGGCTGCATGTCTCCGTGCAAGCCTCCGCCTCCAATGCCGATGCCGTTCGGTTCCTTGTCGAGGCTTTCGCGGCAAAACGCGTCGTGCTGCCACGCACGCTGACGATCGCCGACATCGCCCGACTAGCCAAACAGATCGATTGCGAGATCGAGGTCTTCGCCTTTGGCGGCCTCTGCGTCATGGCCGAGGGGCGTTGCTCGCTCTCTTCCTACGCCACGGGCAAGTCGCCCAACATGAACGGCGTCTGCTCGCCCGCAAGCCATGTGCGCTACCGCCAGGACGGGCGCGAACTCGTCTCCGAGCTCGGCGACTACACGATCAACCGCTTCCCGGCCGGAGAGGCCGCCGGCTACCCGACGCTCTGCAAGGGGCGCTTCGATATTGCCGACGAACGCGGTTATGCCTTCGAGGATCCGGTTTCGCTCGACGTGATGGACCATATCGATGCGCTGCGCAGCGCGGGCGTCAGCGCGCTGAAAATCGAAGGGCGGCAGCGCGGCAAGGCCTATGTTGCCGAGGTCGTCTCGGTCATGCGGCGGGCACTGACCGCCGGCGCCGCCGAGCGGCCCGCTTTGGTATCGCGGCTGAAAGCGCTTAGCGAAGGCCAGAAGACGACAACAGGCGCCTATGAAAAGCGCTGGAGGTAATCGGCCCATGACCACATCTACGAGCCCATCCAAACCCGCCTTGAGCCTCGGCCCAGTCTATTATCTCTGGGACGGCCCCAAGTGGCGCGACTTCTATTTCCGCATCGCCGACGAGGCGCCGATCGCCCATGTGACGATCGGCGAGGCCGTCTGCTCGAAACGGCTGCATTTCATCGAACCGCATATCGGAGACGTCATCGAGCGGCTGGAGAGTGCCGGCAAAGAGGTAAGCCTCGCCTCGCTGGCGCTGGTGACGCTGGAACGCGAAAGCCAGCTGGTGCGCGGGCTGGTGCGTGACAGCACCTACCCGATCGAGGCCAACGACCTATCCGCGCTGCACCTGCTTGCCGGCAGGCCGCATTCGATCGGACCACTGGTCAACGTCTACAATGGCGCCACGGCCCGGCTATTGTCCTCGAGGGGCGCAACGAGCATCTGTCTGCCGCCTGAACTGCCGATGGCGTCGGTGCGCGGCATCATCAAGGAAAATCCGGGCCTCGCTTTCGAGATCTTCGCCTTCGGCCGCGTGCCACTGGCGATCTCGGCACGCTGCGCCCATGCGCGCTCCAAGAGCCTGATCAAGGACAATTGCCAGTTCATCTGCGGCGAGGACACGGATGGCCTGACCGTCGAGACGCTCGACCGTCAACCTTTCCTCGCACTGAACGGCGTGCAGACCATGTCGCACACCTGCCAGGCGCTGATGCAGGAACTGCCTGAACTTGCCGCCGCCGGCGTCTCCCGGATCCGGCTGTCCCCACAGGACTGCGACATGGTCGCCGTCGCCGAGATCTATGGCGACGCGATCGCCGGCCGGCGCGCCATCGACGAAAGCCTGGCACGCCTCGAGTCTGTCTATCCGGGAGTCCCGTTTTCCAATGGCTTCCACCACGGCCAGACGGGAGCGGCCTGGGTCAAGGTACCAGCGTCCTTGGCGCTTCCGGCTGCCTGAGTCACGGGCCGGGCACGATTGTGCCGGGCGGCGAGGAAGCAACGATGCCGACTTCCGTCACATCGCCTCGTCCCAATGGCTGGCGGGCGGCACCACGCCCTTGGTGAACAGGAAGCAGCCATAAAGGCGCGCCTCGCCGGTCACGATGATGCAATAGGCGCGTTTTGCGTCCTCGTAGAAGGCGAAGCGCTCGATCGCGTACATCTTCGGCGCGTCCCCATCCGCGCGTGCGATTTCGGCCTGCACCTCCAGCTGGACATCCGGCAACTCCCCCGCCTTGGCTTCTGGTGCCATTCGAGCGGCAGAAGGCTGCAGCGGCGTATCGAGCGGCATGACGGAGAGGATGGCTCTGGCTGCGCGCGCAGCCGAAACATTGGCAATGTGCAGCGGCAGGCCAAGCCGGGTGTGGCGGGCTATCGTGTCGGCCGGAAAGTTCGCGTCGACGAGCGCGATCCGGTCTCCGTGGCCCATGGAGCGAAGCGCGTGCAACACGTCCGCATTCAGCGCCGGGTCAACATTCATAAGCATCAGCCTGTCCTTTCCTCAGCTTGTCTCTGCCCATGGAAATCCGGGCACGAAACTGCAATGCGTGCGGCCTTATCACCCCAGCAGCGCATGAACGTTTCTCGTTGGTTGGGAGCGGGCGGCAAGCCGCCCGGATCAAATGCCCGTTAGCCGCTCGCGATATTTGTCAATGATGACGGCGAGGATGATGACGACGCCTGTTATCATCTGGCGCATGAAGTCGCTGAGCCCGAACAGGATGAGGCCGTTGGCGAGCACGCCGGTGATGCAGGCTCCAAGCAGCGTGCCGATCACGGTGCCCCGACCGCCATTGAGACTGGTGCCGCCAATGATCACCGCCGCGATCGCATTGAGCTCGAAGCCGATGCCGATGATCGGGCTCGCGATGTTGAGGCGCGCCATGTAGACCATGGCGGCAATGCCGACGAGCGCGCCGGCGATGGTGAACGCCGCCACCTTGTAGAACATCAGCGAGTGGCCGGCGAGGCGCACGGCCTCCTCGTTGTTGCCGATGCCATAGAGCAGCCGGCCGAACACCGTCTTCGACAGCACGAACCAGGCGATCGCGACGAGCACCAGTGCGATCAGGAAGACCACGGGTATGCCGAGGATCATCTGCGAACCGAAGGCGTTGAAGCTCGGCGGGAAGGAATAGATCGTGCGCGCATCCGTCACCTGAAGTGCTGCGCCGCGGGCTATGTTCAGCATGCCGAGCGTGACGATGAAGGAGGGCAGCCCCCAGAAGGCGCTGATCCAGCCATTGAGGAAGCCGCAGACCACGCCGGTGCCGACGGCGGCAAGGGTCGCAAGGGCTACTGCCTGAAACACCGAGAGGTCGGGGATCGTCAGCACCGTGCCGCCGACGACGGCGCAGAAGGCGAGCATCGAACCGACGGAAAGATCGATGCCGCCGATCAGGATGACGAAGGTCATGCCGACGGCGAGGATCAGGTTGATGGTGATCTGCGTCAGGATATTGGAGATGTTGTTCGGCGTCAGGAAGTGTTCGGTGCTGACCGAGAAGAAGACGATCAAAAGCAGCAGCGCCAGGCCGATACCGGTATCGCGCAAGAGCACCTTCGGCGACCAGCCCGTCAGCCGGCGCGTATCGGCGGTGTCGCTTGCTTGTGTCTTTTCGAGTGCTTGCATCTCAGTGCCTCGCCTGTTGCTGCTCGCCCTGGTAGGCATATTGCAGGATACGTTCTTCGGAGAATTCCGGCCGCGACAGTTCGCCGACGACGCGGTGCTGCGACATCACCAGGATCCGGTCCGACAGCGTCATCAGCTCCGGCAGTTCGGAGGAGACGACCAGCAGCGCCAGGCCACGCTCGGCGAACTGGCGGATCAGCGCATAGATTTCAGCCTTCGCGCCGACGTCGACGCCGCGCGTCGGTTCGTCGAGCAAAAGCACTTTCGGATTGCGCGCCAGCCACTTGGCGAGCACCACCTTCTGCTGGTTGCCGCCGGAAAGCGTCGCGGCATTTTTGCCCGGCCCGCCATATTTCAGCTTGAGCTCGGCACCGAGCCGCTCCGTCACCGCGATCTCGGCCTTCCTGTCGAGGATGCCGGCACTTGAAACGTCCGACAGAGACGCAAGCGTGACGTTGGCCGCGATCGGCATGTTGAGGATCAGCCCCTCCTCCTTGCGGTCTTCGGTGACGAAACCGATGCCGGCATTGATCGCCTCGCGCGGCGAGCGGAAGGAAACGGGCGCACCCTCAAGACGAAGCGCGCCGGAGAGCGGTGGCTCGGCAGCGGCGATCGCGCGCAAGAGCTCAGTGCGCCCCGAACCGACGAGACCGGCAATCCCGAGGATTTCGCCTTTGTGCAACTGAAGCGAGATGCCTTGGGCATGGGGCGATTGCGGATGGCGGAAGTTGACGAGCGACAGCGCTTCTTCGGGGCGCGCCAACGATACCATTTCGCTCGCCATCTGTTGTTGCAGCTTGCGGCCGACCATGGCGCGCACCAGTTCGTCCTGGTTGGTTTCGGCAATCGGCCGCGAGAACACCGTCTCGCCATTGCGCAGCACCGTCACTCGGTCGCAAATGCGGAAGACCTCGTCGAGGTGATGGGAAACGAAGATGATCGACACGCCGCGACTGCGAAGCTCGTTGATGATCTTGAACAGCCGCTCGGTCTCGCGCGACGTCAGCGTTGCCGTCGGTTCGTCCAGTATGAGGATGCGGCTTTCCGTCATCAGCGCTCTGGCAACTTCGACGAGCTGGCGATGGGCGATGCCGAGCCGCTCGACCGGCCAACGCACGTCGATATCGCTGAGTCCGATGGCGTCGAGCGCGGCACGCGCGCCGGCATGCATCTCCTGCAGCCTGACAACGCCGAGTGCATTGCGCGGCAGATGTTCGATGAAGATGTTTTCCGCCACTGAGAGATAGGGCAGCAGGTTGAATTCCTGGTGCACGACCTGGAGGCCGTTGGCCTTGGCCTCGCGCGGCGTCGTCGGCGCGTAAGCGCGGCCGGACAGGTTGATCGTGCCCTCGTCCGGACGGACGATGCCGCAGAGCACCTTGATCAACGTGGACTTTCCGGCGCCGTTCTCGCCGATCAGGCCATGCACTTCGCCTGGCTCAATAGAAAGGCTGACGCCATTCAGCGCCTTGGTGCCGCCGAAGGCCTTCCTGACATCGTGCAGCTCCAGAACGGGCCGCGTCGAAATGTCAGCCGCATCCGCGCGCACTGATTCCGTGTTCATCATAATCTAGCCCTTTGAAACGCAGCAATTCCGAACGGGAGCCAATCGCATCCCGCGTCCGCTGTTCCTGCCTAAGCCGCACCGGGCGACACCCGGTGCGGTAGAAGCAATCTCTGGGCTATTTCACGTCGTCCTTGGTCACGAGTTTGATGTCGGTCTTGACCCAGCCTTCAAGCTTGGGACCGCCGGCGACGACGGCGAGCGCCTTGTCGATCGCATTGGCCGCCATCTCCGAGCCGAACTGGTCGACGGTCGCGAGCAGCTTGCCGTCCTTCAGCATGGGCGCGACCGCTGGCACGTTGTCGAAGCCGACGACCTTGATGTCATTGCGGCCGACCGCATCGAGCGCCTTGACCACCCCGATCGCCATCGAATCGTTGGCCGCGAGCACACCCTGGATATCGGGATGCGCCGTCAGCATGGTGGAAAAGACGGCGTTCGCCTCTTCCGTTTCCCAATGAGCCGTGCGGGAATCGAGAAGATCGAGCTTGCCGGCGGCGACCGCGTCTTCAAAACCGAGCTTGCGCTGCGCCGCATTGTCGGCGCCCGGGTTGCCTTCGAGGATCACGACCTTGCCGCCGGCGCCAAGGTCCTTGGCGAGCGCATCGCCGACCATCTTGGCGCCGCCGCGGTTGTCAGGACCGACGAAGGCGAGGTCGACACCCGCATCCTTCTTCGCCTGCTCGTCGAGCGAGACGTCGAAGTTGACGACGACGATGCCGGCGTCCATCGCCTTCTTCAGCGGCGCGACCATGGCGCGGGAGTCGGCTGGTGCGATGACGATCGCGTCGACGCCTTGGGTGATGAAGTTTTCGACGCCGTTCAATTGGCTCTCGAAATCCGTCTCGTTCTGCATGCCGATGGCTTTGAGCTCGTAGTCGCCCCGCTTCTTTGCATGCGCCTCTGCGCCTTCGAGCATGTTCTTGAAGAAGTCGTTGGCAAGCGACTTCATGACGAGGCCAACGACGGGTTTGTCGGCGGCCATCGCGATCGTCGGGAGCGCAGTGGCAACAGTGAGCGCGACGATAGATGCGAATCTTGAAAGCTTCATGGGTTCTCCTCCGGTGAAACGACGGTCCTCCAACCATCGATGAAACGTTTCATCAAGTGAATGCGAATGAACCGCTTCTGCCGCCAAGAAAAGCGAAACATCTCTCTGCTGTCAATATGAAACGTTTCATCACGGTGAAATTTGTGCTGGAAGTCGCTATCGGTTGCCGGCATTCTCTGATTTAAAAGGAAGAAACCAGCCGCCACCCGATACCCCGGGGGCTTGCGATAACGCTTTGATCTGCTGCATGATTTCTAACCGCAGCGGACGCAGAAAATGGGACTGGAGCCGACCGTTTGAACCCGACGATAAAGGATGTTGCCCAGCGTGCCGGTGTCTCCGTGGGCACTGTTTCGCGCGTCCTTGCCAAGAACAAGACGGTCAGCGAAGACATCCGGAAGAAAGTGGAAGCAACGATTGAGGCAATCGGCTACCGCCCGAACATCCTCGGCCGCAGTCTCAGGCTCGCCAAAACCGACATCATCGGGCTCGTCGTGCCCGATATCACAAATCCCTTCTTCGCCGAGCTTGCCAAGCACGTCGAGATGCTTGCTTCGGCCGAGGGATATTCGGTCCTGCTCGCCAACACCCATGACGACCCGGAGGCGGAACGGCAGCAGATCGAGACACTGCTCGGGCGCCTGCCCGCCGGTTTGATCCTCGTTCCCGTCAGCAACAGTCTCGTCGACGGACTTGTCGCCGGCACGCGGACGGTAACCGTCGACCGGCCCTTGAGCGGGCATGCACTCGTTGCCGTCGACAACAGGCAGGGCGGCTACCTCGCCGCCGATCATCTGCTCGCACTCGGGCATCGCCGGCTCGGCTACATCAGCGGACCGAGTTCGACCGAAGTGTCGGGCGAGCGCCGCGATGGCTTCAAGCAGCGACTCGAGGAATTCCGCACGACCCATCCAGGCGAATACGTCGCACCGCAGGTCGTCGAAGGTCACTTCGATTACCGCTCGGGCGAAGAGCTCGGTAAGCAGATGCTGACACAAGCGGCAGCAACGCGCCCGACGGCGATCGCCACTGCGAGCGATCAGCAGGCGATCGGTCTTCTGCGCGCCGCCGGCGACATGGGCGTGCGCGTGCCGACCGATCTTTCGATCGTCGGCTTCGACGACATCCCGCTTGCCTCGCTGGTGCTGCCGCGCCTGACGACGATCCGCCAGCCGATCGACGAGATCGCGCGGCTGGCGCTGGACGGCGTGCTCGGCAGCCACGCGCTGCAGGAGGAATACAAGCTGCAGCCAGTCCTCATACGCCGCGGATCCTGCGCAGCACCTGGGGCGCCCTGACCGCGAGCCTGCCCAAGTGAGGCGCGAAAATTGCGCGCGATTTCCGCACCCGTCTCGCACCGGCTAACAGCCAAGCACCACCGCGCCTCCGGTGAGCCCGGCGCCCGCTGCCGTCAGCAGCAGTTTCTCCCCGTGATCGAACGGCCGCGCTTCTCGCGCGAGCGATAGCGACAGCGGGATCGTCGCGGCGGACGAGTTGCCGTAGTCCGCGATGCTCCGCACGGTTCTTGCAGGCTCGATGGCGAGGCGATCGCAGACGGCGTCAAAGATCCGGGCATTGGCCTGATGCGGCACGAAGCGGCTGATCTCTTGGGGATTGCAGCCGGCGGCATCCATTGCGCGGACGGCACAGGCTGTCATCATCTCCACGGCCTGAGCGAACATCTCCCGCCCGTCGCGCATCGTCATCAGGAAATCCTGGGGCTGCAGGCCCGGCGAGAACGGCTGGCTGCTGCCGCCGGCGGCGATGGAGATCAGGTCGTAGCGGCTGCCGTCGGCGGCAAGATCAACGCCAAGCAAACCGGTCTGCGGATCATCGGAAGGCGCAACGACGACCGCACCCGCCGCGTCGGCAAAGAGAACGGCGCTTGCTCTTTCCGCCGGATTGATGCGCCGGCTCAGAATGTTGGCCGCCACCACCAATACCGGTTTTCCCTGCGAACGGACGAAGCCGTCGGCAAGCGTCAGCGCATAGAGAAAACCCGAGCACGCACCGGCCAGATCGATCGCTCCGGAACGGGTGAGCCCGAGCCCGTGGGCGAGCAAAGGTGCGGAAGGCGGCAGGAGATGATCGGGCGTGGAGGTCGCCAACAGGGTCAGGGCGACATCGCCCCGCGGCATGCCGGCATCCTCGAGCGCCGCCGCGCCGGCGCTCGACGCAAGTCCCGTCAAAGTCTCGCCATCCTCGACCCAACGCCGCTCGCGAATGCCGGTACGACGCTCGATCCAGCCGGGCTCGAGACCGAGCTTTGTTTCGATCTCGGCATTGGCAACACGCCGTGCCGGCACGGCATGGCCGAAACCGACAACGCGAGATGACCGTGCGGCGCTCACAGCCGCCCTGCCGCGAAAAGCGATGCCGCCTCGTCGATCGCGCCATAGGCCCGGTCGAGCTCATCGGCGGTCACGCAATAGGGTGGCATCAGATAAATGACATTGCCGAGCGGGCGGATCAGCAATCGCCGCTCGCGGAAGAAGGCCCTGAGCCGCGGGCCGATCTCGGAGAGATAGCCGCCTGCCGGAACCTTGAGATCAAGGGCAGCAATCGTTCCAAGCTGGCGCGTATCGCTGAACCGGGTGTCGCCTGCAAACCGAGCGACATGCCGACGCTGCTGCTCCGTCAACGCGTCGATACGTTCTCGCACAGGCTCTTCTTTCCAGACGGCGAGATTGGCGAGCGCTGCCGCGCAGGCGATAGGATTGGCCGTATAGGAACTGGAATGAAAGAACGTCTTGCGTCGATCTGTCGAGAGATGCGCCTCAAAGATCTCGGCCGTGCAGAGTGTCGCCGCCAAGGGCAGCGCGCCACCGGTCAGTCCCTTCGAGGTGCAAAGAATATCGGGCGTGATGCCGGCCTGGTCGCAGGCAAACAGACTGCCCGTTCGTCCCCATCCGGTCATCACCTCGTCGGCGATCAACAGGCTGCCGTGCCGTTCGGCAATCCGTTTCAACTCGGCAAGCACGGAAGCCGGGTAGGTTTTCATGCCGCCTGCACCGAGGAGCAGTGGTTCGATCAACAGGGCCGCGACCTCGCCGGTGGCACAGGCCGCCTCGAAGGCATCAAGCGTCGCCTGCTCTTGAGCCGGCTCCGGAAACGTCAGCCGATCGACGGCAAAGAGCAACGGTGCGTAAGGCGCATTGAAGACGCCCCTTTCTCCCGCGGACATCGTGCCGATCGTATCGCCATGATAGCCGTGTTCGAGCACACAGATGCGGTTCCGCGGCCGGCCGAGATTGTGGAAGAAACCAAGTGCCATCTTCAGCGCGACTTCGACCGCGGTCGAGCCGGTGTCGGAATAGAACACATGGGCGAGCCCGGGTGGCGCGATCTCGATCAGCCCGCGCGCCAGGTTCTCCGCCGGCGCATGCGTATATTCGGCGAAGATAAGCTGATCGTAGGTTTGCGAGGCGGCGCGGATCGCTTCCATGATGGCGGGATCCCGGTGGCCGTGGGTGATGACCCACCAGGACGAAATCGCATCGAGGATCGCCGCCCCGTTTTCGTCGATGAGATAGGCGCCCTCGGTCCGGACGACGCGTCGCATCGCCGGCTCCAGTGCATGTTGGGTGAAGGGATACCAGACGGTGGAGTTTCTCATGCCGGCACCTCCAGCAAATCGTCGACGTCGAAATTTTCGCGAAACGCCTGCCGCAGCCGTTCCGGCGTCAACGGGTCAAGCCGCGGCAGCCGTCCAAGCCGTCGAACCTCCCCGAGTTCCGCGATGATCGCCTCGCTGTCCGCCTGCTCGTCGCCGATGAAGGCGACACCCAGGACCGGGATCGCACGGCGCCGGAGCGCCTCGAGCGACAGCAAGGTGTGATTGATCGTGCCGAGCCCCGTGCGGGCGCAGAGAATGACCGGGATTTGCCAGCGCGCGAACACATCGGCAAATACGCTCCGCTCGGTGAGAGGCACCAGGAGCCCGCCTGCCCCCTCGATGACGAGCGGGCGGTCGACCTTGGGCGGCAAGAGATGTTCAGGCCGGATCGACACACCATCGATCCGCGCCGACAGATGTGGCGAAGCCGGTGTCCTCAGCCGATAGGTCTCAGGCAGGATGCAGTCGGGCGGGATCCGACCGAGCCGCGCTACAGCCTCGCTGTCGGTTTCTTCATCGAGCCCCGACTGCACCGGCTTCCAGTAGCAACCGGAAAGCGCGTCGGTCAGCGCTGCGGAGAATATCGTCTTGCCGATGCCGGTATCCGTGCCGGTGATGACGAAACGGGGCCTCATGGCCGTTCCTCGACCATCGCCACCTTCAAGCGCTCCAACATGCGCGCGATCATCGGCCGGTCGACATTCAACGTGATCGCGATCCGGAGCCGCGCAGTCCCCTCGGGAACGGTCGGTGGACGGATCGCCCTGATATCGAAACCCTCGGCGCGCATCCGCGCGGCAATCCTCACGGCGCGACCGTTGTCGCCGACCGGGACTGGAAGGATCTGCGAGCCGCTGCCTTCGATGCCGAGGGTTTCGGTGAACACGCGATTGGCGAAGGTCCTGAGATCATCGAACTCCGCCCGCCGCCGAGGCTCATCCACGAGCGTCACAAGAGCCTCGCGGACGGCGGCGGCAATGAGCGGCGAAGGCGCCGTCGCATAGATGAAGTTGCGAGCACGGTTGACGAGATAGTCGCAAAGCACGGCGTTTGCGCCAACGAGGGCGCCGGAAACGCCGAGCGCCTTGCCGCAGGTATGCAGCACGACGAGATTTTCCCTGCCGTCCAATTCGGCCGTCAAACCGCGGCCATCTGGCCCGAAGACGCCGGTCGCATGCGCTTCGTCGACCACCAGAAATCCATCATGCCGATCGGCGAGCGCGGCGAGGTCTGCAAGCGGCGCCCGGTCGCCGTCCATCGAATAGAGGCTTTCGACGGCAATCCACGGATGTCCCATGCCGCCGCGCTTGCGCCACGCACCGATCGCATCGGCAAAGGCGTCAACGTCGCTATGCTTGACCGCGATCGCACCGGCCCTGCTTGCGGCGATACCCTCATGGGCACTCGCATGGATCAGGGCATCGTGGACGATAATATCGTCGCGCTGCGGCAGCGTCGAAAACAAGGCGGCATTGGCCGCATAGCCGCTGCCGAAGAACAGCGTTCGCTCCACGCCAAAGAAGGCGGCCGCCTCCGCCTCCAGCGCCTCATGTTCCCTGTGGTTGCCGCGCAACAGCCGCGAACCGCCAGATCCGACCGGCACGCCGCGGTCGATCGCTGAGCCAATTGCGGCCTTCAGACGCGGCGATCCGGCGAGCGCCAGATAGTCGTTGGAGGTGAAGTCAACGCCACCAACCGCGACAAGCTCGCGCCGACGCCCTTTGCGTTCGAGGCCAGAAAGCGTCTTCTCCTGGCGAGCGAAGAGGCTCACGCTCATTCGGCCGCGTCCTGTTTTGCCGCTGATGCCATCGGTTTCAGTCCCAGGCGACGGAAGAGTGCCGCGTCGTGGTCCTCGCCGGGATTGTCGGCGGTCAGCAACGTCTCGCCGACGAAGATCGAATTGGCGCCGGCAAAGAAACAGAGCGCCTGCATCTCGTCGCTCATATCGGTGCGGCCGGCCGAAAGGCGGACATGCGACTGCGGCATCAGGATGCGCGCCAGGGCGATGGTGCGAACGAAATCGATCGGATCGACCGGCGCCGCATCGGCAAGCTTCGAGCCCGGGATCGGAATCAGCATGTTGATCGGCACGCTTTCTGGGGGCACCGGCAGATTGGCAAGCGTCACCAGCATCGATATCCGATCGTCAGCCGTCTCGCCCATGCCGAGAATACCGCCGGCACAGACCTTGATGCCGGCATCGCGGACGTTCGCCAACGTTTCCAGCCGGTCGGCAAAGCTGCGGGTGGTGATGATCTCGCCGTAGAAGCGCTCCGACGTATCGACATTGTGGTTGTAGTAATCGAGCCCAGCATCTGCGAGCCGCCCGGATTGTTCCGGCGTCAGCATGCCAAGCGTCATGCAGGTCTCCATGCCGAGCGACCGCACGCCCCGGACCATGGCGACGATCGCCTCCATGTCGCGCTCCTTCGGGCTGCGCCAGGCGGCGCCCATGCAATAGCGCGTCGCGCCGCCGTCCCTCGCTTTCCGTGCTTCCGCAAGAACCCGTTCGACTTCCATCAGTTTCGACGCTTTCAGCCCCGTCGGGTAGTGCGCCGACTGGCTGCAATAGCCGCAGTCTTCGGCACAACCGCCGGTCTTGATCGAGAGCAGGCGGCTCATCTGGATGGCATTGGGGTCGAACTGGGCGCGGTGAACGGACTGCGCACGATACAGAAGGTCGTTGAATGGCAAATTATAGATTTTTTGTGCGTCGGCCAGAATCCAACCGGTTTTGGCGGATTTGGTGGCTCCGGAGGTCGGCTCGGTCGAACTGTTTGTATCCAGCATGTTCGTTCACTTCCCTGTTTGCGGCAGAGCAAAATAGATAGAATGCATTATTATCTATAATTTTCACGGACACTGCATCGAGCAACCATCCAGAAGGAGAGTTTACTCTAACAATTCAATCACAGCGTGCCTTTGCGTGCTTCAACTGGTGCAACCAGAAGGGCAAATACCGCAACTTTCCGCCTCGGCGGCATCAGCTGGTGGCGATGACAGCAACCACCAAATGCCCAGATTTGCGGGACCTTGCGCCTTGCACCATCCGTAGATCTCTCGATCGATGCCCGCTACCGCCACCACCCAGCCTCAAGAACACATGCCCTTTCAAATTTTATAGATAATTTTCAATCCAAGCACCGCGCACGAGGCACACGCCGGCAACCCTTGACAAAATCCGATCCAGCCGCTCAGTTTGAAGCATTCACCAGGGGTGTCCCGACAAGGGGCTGAGATTCTGCTAGGCGGTTTCCGCGGCGCAGTGACCCGTTGAACCTGATCCAGTTCATACTGGCGTAGGGACGGTGCAGACATCGCTGCCGCATTCGCGTTCGCGCGAGCAGATCTCGGCAAGGCGTCCTTCCCTCTCTTCCGGTCCGAACTGGGTCTCCAACAATGGAGCCTCGGCAATGCGTATCTTCATCGCGATTCTGCTTCCTTCAGACCGACGTTCGGCTCGCCGCAGCTGGGCGCATTGACCATGCGCATCCTGATCAAAGGCGCCGGCGTCGTCGGGCTGACCTTGGCACATGAGCTGATCGGCCGTGGCGTCGGGGTGGCCGTTGCCGAGCGGCAGCCAGACTTCCGCGGGGCGGCGTCGTGGTTTGCCGGCGGCATGCTGGCGCCCTGGTGCGAACGCGAGAGCGCCGAGGAAACGGTGCTGACGCGCGGCATCGGCGCCATCGACTGGTGGGACCGCGCGCTTCCGGGCGAAGTGTCACGCAACGGCACCCTCGTCGTCGCTCCGCCGCGAGACGTCGGCGAACTCAAACGCTTCGCTTCGCGCACGTCCGGCTTCGAATGGCTCGACGGAGAAGCGATCGCGAGGCTGGAGCCGGCGCTTGCCGGTCGCTTCCGAGAGGCGTTGTTCTTCCCCGGCGAGGCGCATCTCGACCCGCGCCGGGCGCTTGTCTTGCTGCGGCAAAAGCTCGTCGAGCACAGCGTCGCCTTCATCGGCGAGGCGGATAATAGCAGCGACAGCGATCTGATCGCCGACTGTAGCGGCGGCGCAAGAATCGGCGGCACCACCGGTCTGCGAGGCGTGCGCGGCGAGATGCTCTATCTGCAGACCGGTGAAGTGGAATTGTCGCGGCCAGTCCGTCTCATCCACCCGCGCATCCCGCTCTACATCGTACCGCGCGGCAATGGTCTGTTCATGTGCGGCGCGACCATGATCGAAACCGACGACGGCGGTCCGATCGCCGCCCGTTCGCTGATGGAGTTGCTGAACGCAGCCTATGCGCTTCACCCCGCCTTCGGTGAGGCGCGCCTTCTCGAAACCGGCACCGGCGTCCGGCCGGCCTTTGCCGACAATCTGCCGCGCGTCATGCGCGCCGGAAACACCATCACGCTCAACGGGCTCTATCGCCACGGCTTCCTGCTTTCACCGGCCCTGGCCGAGGAAGCGGCGAACCTTGCCCTTGCCCAGAACCTGAAGGGAGACGCCGCATGAAATTGACCGTCAACGGCGAGGATCACGAACTCACAGTCACGACCCTTGCCGAACTCCTGGCCGCACTCGACTTCGAAGGGGATTGGCTTGCCACCGCCGTCAACGGCGAGCTGGTGCACCGAGCCGACCGCTCGGCCCATTCCCTCAGCGATCGCGACCGGATCGAAATTCTCTCGCCGATGAAAGGAGGCTGAGACATGCTGACGCTTTATGGACAGGAACTGCGTTCCCGCCTGCTTCTGGGCACCGCCCGCTACCCCTCGCCTGCCGCGCTCGAAGACGCGGTTCGTTCGTCGGCGACCGAGATTGTCACGGTTTCGCTGCGCCGCGAAACCGCCGGCGGCCGTCAGGGCGGCGCTTTCTTCGACCTGATCCGGTCGCTCGGCGTGCACGTGCTGCCCAACACCGCCGGCTGCCACTCGGTGTCGGAGGCGGTGCTGACCGCCAAGATGGCGCGCGAGGTCTTCGGCACCAACTGGATCAAGCTCGAAGTCATCGGCCATCAGGATACGCTTCAGCCCGATGTCTTCGGGCTGGTCGAAGCAGCACGCATTCTTTGCGCCGAAGGCTTCGAGGTCTTCCCCTACACGACCGACGACCTCGTGGTCGGCGAGCACCTCGTCGAGGCCGGATGCAAGGTGCTGATGCCCTGGTGCGCGCCGATCGGCAGCGCCATGGGGCCACAGAACATCCCGGCGCTGCGCGCCATGCGGGCCCATTTTCCGGATATGCCGCTGATCGTCGATGCCGGCATCGGCCGGCCCTCACACGCAACGACAGTGATGGAACTCGGCTTCGACGCGGTTCTGCTCAACACCGCCGTCGCCGGGGCAACGAAACCGGCCCTCATGGCCTCCGCCTTCGCCCGGGCAATCGACGCCGGACGCGATGCCTTCGAGGCGGGCATGCTCGAACCGCGCGATTTTGCCGTTCCCTCCACGCCCGTCATCGGAAAGGCGGTGTTCGCGTGAAACTCGACCCCTTCTACCTCATCGTCGATAGTGCCCAATGGATCGGGCGGCTGGTGCCGCTCGGCGTGAAACTGGTGCAGCTTCGCGTCAAGGACCGTCCGGAAGCAGAGCTTCGCGATGAGATCCGCGCGGCCAAGGCGATCTGTGACCGTCATGGGTGCCAGCTCGTCGTCAACGATTACTGGCGCCTCGCAATCGACGAGGGCTGCGATTTCGTCCATCTCGGCCAGGAGGATCTCGCGGATGCGGATCTTGCCGCAATCCGCTCTTCCGGCGTGAAGCTCGGCCTCAGCACCCACGACGAGAGGGAGCTGGAGACGGCGCTTGCCGCCAAACCCGACTATCTCGCGCTCGGACCGATCTATCCGACGATCCTCAAGCAGATGAAATGGGATCCGCAGGGGCTGCCGCGCCTCTCCGCCTGGCGGGAGCGCGTCACGCCGCTGCCGCTCGTTGCGATCGGCGGCCTCAATATCGACCGGATTGCCGGCGTCTTCGAGCATGGCGCCGACAGCGCCGCGGTCGTCACCGATATCACGCTGAATGCCGATCCAGAGGGGCGGACGCGGGAGTGGATTGCACGCACGGCGCCGTGGCGCTGATCGAGGAAAACAGCGGGATCACCTGACGCCGTGGCTCTGCCTCAGGCAATCGCCAGTTCTGAAAGCCAGGCCGAACCCAGGCCGTGCTTGTCGCAATAGGCGGTAAGCCGGTCGCGCGTTTTGCCGGGCCGGTCGAGACCGAGAAAGCGGGAAGCGTTCCTCCAGAGGATATTCTGCTGGTGCTCGTCGCTGACGCTGGCGAGCGTCAGTTGCTCGACTATTCTCGAAACATAGGCGTTGTAGTCCTTCTCCAGCGCCATCATCGACCAGTCGGTGCCGAACATGAGATGGCGGGCGTCCGGGTCGTAATCATCAAGCCATTCGTCCAACAGCTGCCGGATCTTCGTGTGAAGATTCTTGTCGTCGCTGCTGACCAGTTCGCTGAGATAGCTCAGATCCGCAAACAGGTTCGGGCGACGCTCGTGATCGATCGTCCTGCCGATGATCTCTTCCCAGGTCGGCGGCCCGGAAAACTTGTCCTGGGCACAGGAGACCATCACGCCTGTCGGCGCCCCCGGGCGCAGGATTTCATCGAAGGCGCCGAAATGCGCGAGATTGATCCGCAGCTTATCGTACTGGTTCGTGTCGAGCAGCTTCTTCCAATAGGCGGGGCTTGCAAGATTGCCGTAGCCGCAGCCGGCCCCGATGCTGTTTTCCGCATGGGCCATGATCGGCACATCGTTGTCGCGACACCAGGCGTAGAGCCGCTTCAGCGCGCCATCGATCGCCGGATCCGCATTGCCCCATGCCTTGAAGCCCATCGGCGGGTAGATTTTGACACCGATGAAGCCCTTTTCCATGATCGCGTACTGGACGTTTGCCAGCGATGAACCCGGCCTTTGCGCTTCCCGATGCGGATCGAAGCCGACGAAGCTGTGCATGCGGATGCCGTGCTTCCTGGTGACGATCTGCTGGACCTCGTCCATGACGTCGATCTGGTCGCGCTGTGGCGATGATGTCCCGTGAAGCGATTTATCGAAGTCCAGGATGCTCGGCGTGATCAGAGAGAGCCGACATTTGGAAGCGAAGATCTTGACATAGGCTTCCGCCAGGTTTTCCCGGTAGTCCTGCATCAGCCGGACGAAGGAAAGATAGGTTCCGATCTGGTCGTGCGCCTTTGCGGCGGTGGCGACGGTATCGACATCCGCTTCACTCACGCCGCCGCCCGAACGCCGCTGGAATGTCTGGGGCAGATCGGGAGTTCCGCCGAGCTGGCGCAGCAAACCGTCATAGTCAGGGGATTCGCCAAGACTGCGCCTCGAAAACGTCGATCGTTGCTCGCCTGCGCGCGCGATCAGATCCCTTACCGCGACGCGCAATTGCTCGTCCTTGCGCCGCGCGAGCTCGGCGTCGGAAAGGCGCCGAGCGCCTTTTTTCAGAACAGCAAGTTCATGTTTGGCTTTGGGCGCGACATCGCCAAGCGCTGTCACGAGAAAGACCACCAGGGCATTTTCCAGCCCCTTCGCCTCCTCAGCGTTCGCGGAGAGCCTTTTCTCCGGCATCTTCTCCCGCAGCGCCACGTAGCGAACCAGGCCATCCACCGGCACATCCGCCGCGTTGAAGAAATGGCAATGGACGTCGATGATCGGATGACTGAGACTGCAGGCGCCGGGCAAAGGCAGATGCCGGCATCCGGAAAGCACATTTGCAAGCACGCCCGCCGAAACCAGCCGCAAGACATCGCGGCGCGTCACGGCGGCAACCGGACCAGCCCAGTCGACCTCCATTGTCCCCTCCTGTTGCGAGACCCCCTCGAACAATCGGGCAAACATTACTCCGTCCGAAAGCCGCGCGAAACAGATATTTACTTGCCGTTACTGGGGTCCCGTAGATCAGCGTGAGTCGACTTTCAGTCAGACAGGAGGCGTGTTACTCTAAAATCTTGGGGAGAATTTTGCGTGGTTGGTGGCGCCGGCAAATATGAGTTCCAACGTTACCTGTCCGGAGCCCTGGTCCAATGGTCCTCCCCGGCAGCAACGGAATCGGCTGCCCCCGTACGGGAAGACTTCCTCGGCTCGCTGCTTTTCGCCGACATCTCCGGCTTTACGCGTTTGACCGCCAAATGGTCCGAAAGCGACCGCGCTGCCGGCGCCGAACGCGTCAGCCTGCTTCTGAACGCCTTCATGGGCGAGCTCATCACCCATATCGAGGAGCATGGCGGCACGGTCTTGAGTTTCGCCGGCGACAGCCTGATTGCCGGCTGGCGGGCACCGTCCCCGGATGAGCTCGAACAGACGGCCTGGCGCAGCTGTTATTGCGCCGAACGTATCCGCGAGCAAATCGGCGGGCCGGGCAATCCCGAAGACGCGCTTCAACTGCGCATCGCCGTCGGTGCCGGCGCCATCACGCTGCTGCATCTGCTGCCGCGCGCGGACCAGCGTTGGCTGATCGTCGGAGGCGACTGCCTGGCCCAGGCCGATCATGGCGGCCAACTGAGCGACGCCGGAGAAATTCTCGTCTCCGATGCCGCGTGGCAGCTGATCGGCAGGCGCGCCAAGGGCGGGTTGAACCGGGAGGGGACCACACGCCTCGAAAGCATCGAGCCCTGCTCGACCACGAAGGAAGCGCCCCGCACTCAGCCGGGCTCCGCAACCGACCGGCTTGAGGCCTATCTACCGCTTTCGCTGCGCAGCCGCCTGCTCTCACCGCTTTCACAATGGCTCGCAGACCTCAGGATCGTCACCGCGCTTTTCGTGCATATCGTCGGGCGCGATCTCGATACGGATCTCGATCGGTTGAACAAGCTCGTAGCACGATCGATTGCCGTCGTCGGCCGCACCGGTGGAGAGATCCTACACACAGCGCTCCATTCCGGCGGGCTCGAAGTCTTCGCCGTTTTCGGACTGCCCGGCAAAAAACATGCCGACAATGCGCGCCGGGCGATCATCGCTGCCCTTCGCCTGTCGAACGAACTCGACGAGCCGGATCTCGGCCTGTCGGCCGGCATCTCGACCGGCGAGAGCTTCTGCGGCGCACTCGGCACGATCCATCGTGCCGACTACACCGTCGTTGGAGCCGCCGTGAACATGGCCTCCCGGCTGGCGAGCGTTGCCGCAGGCCGCATTCTCGTCGACCAGGCGACGGCGAAGGAGACTGCCGGCCAGATTGCTTTTTCCGGTCCCTGGACACTTGCCGTGCCCGGCATGCGCGGCGGCGTGGTCGCCTTCGCGCCAATTGCCGAGACCGTCGCGACCATCGACACCAAATCCCCCGTTCTCTTCAACCGGGCGGCCGAACTTGCAGCACTCAACGCGTATGTGGAGCGCGCAGGCAGGGGGCAGGCCACCGGCGTGATGATCGTCAAGGGTGATTCCGGCGTCGGCAAATCGGCGCTGCTTCGTGCCTTCGTCGAAACCTGCCGTGACCATGGAAGCCAGGTTCTGGTCGGCAACGCCGACGATATCGAAAGCGACGTGCCCTATTTTGCCTGGCGCGGAGTGATCCGCGACCTGCTTGGTATCGGTGACCTGCGCGGTGCCGAAGCCTCCGATCAGGTGATGCAGTTCTTCGCCCACCGACCGGAACTCGCACATCTGGCGCCGTTGCTGAACGATGCCATCAACCTCACCTTGACCGACACGGTCGAGACCCGGGCGATGTCAGGCGATGGGCGGTCGCACCGGCTGCGTGAATTGCTGCGCGACCTGATGGCCGACAGCCTTTCCTGGGGGCGCGGTCTGGTGGTGCTCGAGGACGTCCACTGGCTGGACGAGGCATCCGGTCAGCTGCTCGGCCGATTGGTTTCCGGAACGGCGCCGATCCCGGTCGTTGTGTCAACCCGCACGGCCAGGACGCAACAGGACCTGACGCGGTGGACCGGACAACATTACAATGGTGCGCAGACACTTGATCTCTTGCCACTCGACTTCGAGGGCACGATTTCACTGGTGCGCGCGTCGATCGGCAGCAACTCCCCGGCAGATGGCTTTTGCGAAGCGGTCTATGCACAGTCGGCGGGAAACCCGCTGCTCATACGCGAAATCTGCCGGATGATCGGCGAACGGCGATTGCCGAAGGCTGCGGAAACCCAGGTCCCCCTGTCGCTCGCCGAAGCCCGTTCGAACGAAGCGACCTTGCTCAATACGGCCAAGGTCACCGTGATCGCCCGAACCGACCAGCTTCCGGCTGAGCTCCAGGCTCTCCTGAAGATCGCAAGCGCCATGGGCGCGACCTTTTCCATCGCCGAACTCCAGGCGCTTTCACCGATCAGGAAGTCCGCCTTGGACATCGAGGCAAGCATCGAGCGGCTGCAGGCGGCCCATCTGATCAAACCCATGGACGACCGTCCGGGCCGTTTCACATTCAGCCACGCCGTCATCCGCCAGGCCATTTACGACAGCATGCTGTCGGAACAGCGCCGTGAGGCACATCGCGCCATCGCCCAGGCGATGGAAGAGAGCGGGCAGCCCGACAATGCGGAAAATCTGCCGCGCATATTGAGCCATTGGGAGCGCGCCGGCGATGCAGCGCTGGCATTCAACTACCTGGATCGTGTAGCCGAGCTGCGTCTGCGCCAGTTCGACAATGCCGCTGTCGTCGACCTGATCGAGCGCTTTTTCAAGACCGCGCGCGAGCTCTCGATCACGATCACGCCTGCCCGGCGTGCGGCTGCCTGTTTCCTGCTCGGGGAGGCTAGTCTCAATCTCGGCCGCGCCGAAGCTGCGAGGCATGCCTATGAGGAGGGCCTACGGCTATCCGGCCTGCCGCTTCCGCGCACCTCGGCCGGCCTCGCGCTGCATCTCGTGCTCGATCTTGCCGAACAGGTGTGGCGTCGCGTGACCCATGGGGACAAGGACTGGATCCTGGAGCGCGAGATCTCGCGATCGCCATCCGATCCGTTCCTTCTCGCGGCAAAGGCGCATGAGGACCTGACGCGGATCTACTACTTCACCAGCGAGAAGCTGCGGCTGATCCATGCGACGCTTCGAGCGACGAACCTTGCCGAGAGAAACAAATATGTCTCGCCGACGACCGCCACCAATTACGCGAGCCTCGGCGCCATATGCGGCGTGATCCCGCTTCACAAACAGGCCGAGCACTACAGCCGATTGGCCGCCGCCCTTTCGGAGCGCGTAGACCAACTGGGAACGCGGGTGCGCGTCGACCTTTTGTCGGGCATGTACCAGATCGGCATCGGCCATTGGCGCGAAGGCAAGCGGGCGTTCGAGGCCGGCCTCAACAACGCCTCGACCGTCGGCGATTTGAGACGCTGGTGCGAAGTGGCCGTTGGCCTCGAGACGATTTCCGGCCCCTGGCTGCTGACCTCCGCTTTCGAAGGCATTGCACCATGGGAAATCCTGGTTCAGCGCATCTGCGAAGAGGGCCGCAGGCGCGGCGACACCCAGGTGCTTGGCTGCGGCCTGCTCGGCCGCCTCAGGGGCCATGCAGCGCTGGGCCGATGGGCCGCCATCGACGCCGATCTCGATGAACTCAGGCAGATCATCACTGCAAAGGCCGACGGACTGGAACTCGTGCACTGCATCGAGGGTGCGTCTCTTCTGGCGGAAGCCGCCCGGCGGCAAGGCGAAACGGGCGAAGCAAAGGCGTGGTTCGAACGGGCATTCTCCTGGTGCCAAACGCTCAACCCGGCGATGAAGACGCGAACCCTGCCGGCGCTTGCCCGGCTGTTCGACGTCGCGAGCGACACGGAGGGCGGCGACCCGGCAGCGGCGCAGCTTGTCCTGCGAAAGCTCGAGCGGTTCGCACGCGTCTATCCGATCGGCCGCCCAACGGCAGCACTCGGCGAGGCGACCCTTTACCTGCATCTCGGCCAGCAACGACGCGCCGAGCGGGTGGCGCGATACGCCTTCGCCGAGGCGATACAATTGGAGATGCCGGCCGTGGCGCTCGCCTCGTTGCGCCACCCGGCGGGGCCGAAGGATGCTGCGGCGTGGCAGGCCTTGGAGACAATGTTTGCCGTTCGGCAAAACACCTGGGGCGAGGTCCTCCAGCTCGATCAGGCCGAGTTTCCGCCCCATGTCCAGGTTGTTGCGTTCGAGGGAGGCCATGCGTGAACCAGTATCGAGTGCCGCGCGTCCTAATCGTGCTTGCCCATTTCGACGAGACCAGAAATCCGGAAGGTCGCCCCGATTTCATCCCGCAGGGAACCGGCCACCTGTTCCTGGCGGGCGCCTTTGCCCGCGATCGCGTGAGCCTTCGCGCCTACAGCGAATTTCACGACGGGCCGCTCGTCGACGAGACGGCCTTCGCGGAACTGGACATGCTGGTGCTGACCGGGGTCACCGCCGCCTTCGACCGGATGCGCCACCTGACCGCCTATGCCCGCACGAAATCGCCAGGCTGCGTCATCGTCGCCGGCGGACCGGTCGTCCGCAATCTGCCGGTTTCGAGCGCCGAAACCTTCGACTACGCCTGCGAAGGTGACGTCGAGGAGATGCAGGCGGTTATCAAGGAGGTCTTTGGCGAATGGGCCGTCCCCGAAACGATCCTGCCGCGCTTCGACCTCGCCGGCTGGGGCGGCCCGGTCAGCTATGTCGAGACGAGTCGCTACTGCAATTTCAAATGCAGCTTCTGTGCGCTCACCGCCGAAGGCCGGCGCTATCACAGCTACGACCTCGGCTATATCGAAGCGCAATTGCGCAATGTCCCGGCCAAGAAATACGTGCTGTTCATCGACAACAACTTCTACGGCAACAGCAAGGATGCCTTCCATGCCAAGCTCGACCTGATCCGGTCGCTTTGGAAAGAGGGACTGTTTCAGGGTTGGATTGCGCTCGTCACCGGGGATTTCTTTCGCGATCCCGATAATCTCGAAGCAGTGCGCGCGGCCGGCTGTCTCGGCCTCTTCAGCGGCGTCGAGACGCTGAACGAAGCGCAGTTGAAGCGCTACCAGAAGAAACAGAACCTGGTGGTGCCGCAACTGGAAGCCATTCAGACCTGCTTGAAGGCCGGTGTCGCCTTCCAGTACGGGCTGATGTTCGATCCGTCGTCGCAGACGATGCAGGCGATGCAGGACGAACTCGCCTTCATCACCGGCGAAAGCAGAATGCCATTGCCGGCCTTCCTGAGCCTGACGATCCCGCTGCTGGGCACGCCCCTGTTTGACGAATGCGCCGCAGAGGGCCGCTTCCTTCCTTCTGCCAAACTGCGCGACATGGATGGCTTCACGCTGATGACCCATCCCCTCGACAACCTTGACGATGTCGCCTTGTTTGCCCGCAAGCTGTCGCGCCTCGACGGCAACCGGACTCAAATCCTGCGCCATTGCCTGGGCTTCTACCGCAATTACCGCCGATCGCTCTCGGGCCGGCAGATGATCCATCTGCTGGCCAACAGCCTGCGCCTCGCCTTGCCCTCTATCATGCATCGCCATGGTCTTCCGACCCGTTCGGGCAGCGACGACAATCTCACCTATGTCACGACGTCGCAGCCGCTTGGGCCGCTCTACACGCCGGCCTTTCGGGTCGGCGAACGCTTCCGCTCGCATTTCGCGCCAACGATGATCACCGACGCTTCGGGTGCGCTTGACGAGACCATTGCCCGCAATCTCGAATATCGGACCAGCCAGCGGCAACGAACGAGCCTCGGCGTCGAATATAGCCCTGGTTGAGAGCGTCCCGGCGCCTGCGTCAATCTGCCCCCTAATTGCAACCTCCAGTGCGTGAAGTTGGGTCGGCTTGGTAAGATTGGATTCAAACTTTTTGGGTAAGCTTCCGTTAGCTATTTCACACCTGTCGGCCGGCGATTGCCGTCGACCTTGTTTTGCGTACGGGTGCCCATGCGTCTTTCAGCTGCGACCGCAATCATCTTTGCCGGCCTTGTCTCCGGCTGCTCTTCCAGTTCGAGCCTGGACACGATCGCACCGCGGCCGTCGCGAGAAACGACCAGTTCGGTCGTGCTTTCGGCCGCGCCGGTACCCGTCGCCAATGTCGGCGCAAGGGTGGCCGAGGTCACACCGCCGCAGAGCGTCCAATCCGCACCGCCGCAGGAAATGCTCGCCTGGGCCGGGCCGGTTCCGGAACCCGAAGCCTTCGCGCCCGCGGCCAATACCACAACCACGACCACGACCCTGGCCATGCCCGTTCCGGGCGCGCGCCCGGTCGCCTTCGTTGCGCCGGACAATCCGGTGACGCAGGCGATACCACAGGGCCGTTCGCGGATCTACGGTCACCGTTTCCGTGACGCCAAGCCGATCAATTTCGGCCGCGCCAAAAATCCGCGCAAGATGGCCGTTCACGGCGTCGATGTCTCACGCTGGCAGGGCGAGATCGACTGGCCGAAGCTGCGCACTCAAGGGGCCAACTTCGCCTTCATCAAGGCGACCGACGGCGGCGACCATCTGGACCCGATGTTCAAGAAGAACTGGCGCGCCGCCAGGGCGGCCGGCATGCGCCGCGGTGCCTATCACTTCTTCTACTGGTGCCGCACCGCCGGCGAGCAGGCGGACTGGTTCATCCGCAACGTTCCGCGCGAGCCCGGCGCGCTGCCGCCCGTGATCGACGTCGAATACAACGGCGAATCCAGCTGCAAGCGCCGCCTGTCGCCCGAACGCGTGCGCGAAAAGATGCAGGTCTTCATGGACAAGCTCGAGGCGCATTACGGCCAGCGCCCGATCATCTACACCGCCCCGGACTTTTATGCCGACAACCTGCAGGGCGCGTTCCAGAAGTATCCGTTCTGGCTGAGGGCCGTGGCCCAGCATCCGTCCAAGGTCTACCCGAACCGCAAGTGGCTGTTCTGGCAGTATTCGGGCTCGGGCCTGTCGCACGGCGTCGACGGCAAGATCGACCTCAACGTCTTCCACGGCAGCGAGGCGGAGTGGCAAAACTGGCTGGAGGCGCGGGCGAGTTGAGGCTCGGCCACACTCTGCAGCGCAGCGCGTCTTATCAGACGCGCAAGGTCGCTGTAGCACTTTGATTTGCTGCATGAGGTCACGATAGTCAGCCCCGGCAGCTGCGACGTCAGCGCCTCTCCTCGCGCGTCAGGAAGAGGAGCGTGCCGCCAAGTTCGGAGATGACGATCTGCCTCACATCCCAGACGAGGATGGAGACCGGTCGCGTCAACCCACCGACAACCGTCTCGCGGCGGCCCGTCGCCTTGTCGAGCCGCAACAGCCGGCCGCTTCCTGACCGGAACCCTTGCTGCTGGTCGTATAGGCCGTGTTCGAGGATGAGCATCTGTCCTTCGTCGTCGAAGGCGATGGCGACCGGTGCGTTCAGGCCCTCAACGTCCGGCCGCACCTCCGTGCGATCGCCTTTCTCGGCCATCGAAACGACCTTTCCGGCAGCGGCGAGGAAGGGAAAGCCGCCGAACAGCGCGACATAGAGGCGCCCCTCGCGAAGCGCGATACCGGTCGGCACGGCGTCGACTTCGTAGCTGTCTTCACCCTTGAACTCCGTCGGCGAGAGCGTCTCCAACGCGGTCGCCTGTTGCTGCAGGCGGCGGAAGCTCATGATCGTCTGCTTGCGGCCATCGACCCCAAGACGCTCGACACTGTTGCGCGCGGAGTCGACGACGTAATAAGCATCCTCGACGGCGACAAGGTCGAACGGGTTCCAGAAATCGGCGCTGATAACATGGCGTCTGCCGGTACCGTCGATCGCGATGAGCGCATGGTCATAGGGTCCCTCATCGCCGTTTGCGGGCGTCCAGCCTTGGGCGACGATCAGTTTGTCACCGACGCGAAACACGCGATAGGGACCGGTCGGATCGCCGATCACATCGAGCCCATGGGGGAAGACAGGACCGAACGCATCGAAATCGCCGCCCGGCGTGCCGCGATAGAGCCGGCCACTGGCGAGATCGGTGACGAGCAGAGCCTCGCCATCGCGAGAAAGGCCGGCGAAGGCGGCGCCGGTTTTGCTGAAGCTTTCGAGCCGATAGCCTGGCGCGACCTTCGGCTCGGCAGCGGCACCTGCTGCCAGAAGCAAAAAGGCGACGAGGATCGTCATCTGCCGGAACGGACGCATCGGAAGCCGCCATTGGCCGAGAACCGGAAATCCGGATCATAGGCCAAACGATAGGTTGTGGTAAGATGCGCGGGATCGCTGTTCCAGGACCCGCCGCGCAGTACGCGATACGATCTGCCACCCATGGCTCCCTTGGGTTCATGGGGCACATAGAGATCGCTGGTCCATTCCCAGACATTGCCGATGAGATTGAGCACCCCCTCGCCGCTCGCGCCGGCGGCAAATGACATCGCCGGCGCGGTCATCGGATAGCCGTCGCTCGCATCGCCGGAGCAACAGATCGTCGTGCCGGCATTGACCCGCCGATAATCCGCCGGCGCCATGCCCCAAGGGAACGCCAGTCCCTCGGTTCCGCGCGCCGCTCTTTCATATTGCTGCTCCGACGGAAGGGTGAGGCCGTAGTGACGGCAAAAGGCATCGGCGTCCGCCCAGCTTACGCCGACGACAGGATGATCGTCCAAACCGAGAAGCGGGTGACCGGCATAGAAGGCGGGGCGATGACCCGTCGCAGCCACGAAATCCTGATACTGACGATTGGTGATTTCGGTGCGGTTGATCGCGAACGCACCGCCTAGCAATTGCCGACGCGGACGCTCGTTGTCCGGGCCATTATCGCGACCGAAGACGAAAGTGCCGGCGGGAATGTCGACGAGCGGATTGCCGGTGATCGGGCCGTCATCAGCGACGGCAGCCCCTGCCGCAAACGTGATCGCGACGACTGCGGCCGCCACCCGGAAATCAGAAATCGACACGACGCTGAGACTCGCCATCGAACAGAAACACCCGGTCGGCCACGACCTTGATGCCGATCGGCTGGTCGATCTGGCCGGCGAAATTCTTGTCTGCACGCAAAGTCAGCAATTGAGCGCCGAGCCGCAGGCTGACCAGCGTGTTCTCGCCGGTGAGCTCGACCGAATAGATCGGCCCAACCAGATTGACATCGGCGTCTGCGGCGCTCGTTGCCTGGACATCTTCCGGGCGAACACCGAGGACGGCGCGGGGAACAGTCGCCCGGCCGAGCCCACCGACCCTGAGGCCGGCGCTTGTGAACACTCCGTCGCGTGCCTCCCCCGGGATGAGGTTCATCGGCGGAGAGCCGATGAAGCCGGCGACGAACAGCGTGCGCGGATTGCTGTAGATCTCCCGCGGCGTTCCCAGTTGCTCGATCACACCCTTGTTCATGACCGCCACCCGGTGCGCCAGCGTCATCGCCTCGATCTGGTCATGCGTGACGTAGATCGTCGTGACCTGCAACTCGTGCTGAAGATGTTTCAGCTCCGAGCGCATCTGGGTGCGCAGCTTGGCGTCGAGATTGGAGAGCGGCTCGTCCATGAGAAAGACGCGCGGCGTGCGCACGATCGCACGGGCGAGCGCAACGCGCTGGCGCTGGCCGCCGGAGAGCTCCTTCGGCAGGCGGGAGAGCATGGTCTCGAGTTCCACCCGGCGTGCGACCTCGGCGATACGTTGCTTGCGTTCCTCCTCAGGCACTTTGCGGATCCTGAGCGGGTAGCCGATATTCTCTTCGACGGTTAAATGCGGATAGAGCGCATAGGACTGGAAGACCATCGCCACGTCGCGGTATTTCGGCAGCACGCCATTGATGCGTACCGCATCGATGAAGATGTCACCCGATGTCGCCTCCTCGAGACCGGCAACCATGCGCATCGTCGTGGTCTTGCCGCAGCCGGAAGGCCCGAGGAGGACGAGAAACTCCTTGTCCAGGACCTCCAGATTGAAGTCGGCCACCGCGACGAATTCGCCGAACTTCTTGGAGACGTTGTTGAACGTGACGGACGCCATCGTCTCACCCCTTGACCGCCCCGAGAGACAGCCCCCGGACGAGATGCTTCTGAACGATGAAAGCGAAGATGACGATCGGCACGCAGGCCATGAAGCCGGCGGCGCTGATTTCCCCCCAATAGGTCTTGTACTGCGTCACCCGCCCGGCGATGCCGATCGGCAGCGTCTGCGACTGCTCGGTGAGCGTGATGATCAGGGAAAGCAGGAACTCGTTCCAGGAGATGATCAGGCAGAAGATGGCCGTCGCCGCAAGCCCGGGCCTGGCGAGCGGCAAAGCGACATGGAGGAAGGCGCCCCAGCGCGTGTCGCCGTCGACAATCGCCGCCTCTTCCAGTTCGACCGGCAGGTCCTGGAAATAGCTCTTCATCATCCAGGTGGCGAACGGCAGGTTGAAGGCCGTGTAGGCGATGATCAGCGCCGACTTCGTGTTGAGCATGTCGAAGTAGTTGAAGAACAGGTAGAGCGGGATGATGCTGACGATCGGCGGCATCATCCGCGTCGACAGTATCCAGAAGGAAATCTGCTTGCGCCATTGCCAGGGATAGCTGAAGCGCGCCAACGCATAACCCGCCATCGTACCAAAAATCACGGAAACGATGGTCGTGCCGGCCGCGACGAGGAAGCTGTTCAGCGCGTAACGCAGGAACGGTCGCTGAATGAAGGCTTCGTCATAGTGCTTCAATGTCGGGTTGCGCGGCAGCCATTCGGGCGGCACGGCGAAGATATCGATGTCGAACTTGAACGAGTTCGCGGCGATCCAATAGATCGGAAAAAGCGTGAACACCAAGGCGACGAGGATCGCCAGATAGGCGGACAGGCGGATGAGCCATTCTCTGGTGCGGCTGCGTGTGGGGAGGGTCGTCGTCGCCATCATCGTCAATCCGCCAGCCGCATGCGCTTCATGAACCAGGTGCTGAGAACGATCGTCACGAACAGCACGAACAGCGATATCGCCGCCGCGTAGCCGGGATCGGCGAAGCGGTAGGCGACCTGGTAGATATAGAGGCTCAGGACCTTGGTGCGATCGGCGGGACCTCCTCCCGTCAGGATGAAGACGAGATCGAAAAGGCGCAGCGCATCCATGACGCGCAGCAGCAAGGCAATGGCGATCACCGGCTTGAGGAACGGCAGCGTCAGATCCCAGAACTGCCGCCAGGACGAGGCGCCATCGAGCGCGGCCGCCTCGTAGGGTTCGACCGGGAGGCTTGCCAGCCCCGCCAGCATCAGCAGGAAGATGAAAGGCGTCCATTGCCAGACATCGGCAACGATGATCGAAAACATCGCAAGGTTCACGTCGCCCGCCCAGGCCTGCAGTGGAAGGCCGAGACGGAACATGATTTCGTTCAGCACGCCAAACTGTGGCTCGTAGATGATCTTCCAGGTGATCGCGACGGCGATTGGCGGCAGCATCATCGGGATCATCAGCACAGTCTTCAAGAAGGTGAGCCGGCGAATGAACCGATCAAGAAGCAGCGCCAGGCCGAGACCGAGCACGAACTCCACTGACACGGAAACGATGGTAAAGACCGCAGTGTTGCGCAGCGCGGCGTGAAATTGTGCATCGGTCAAGAGCCGCGCAAAATTGCCTGGACCGACGAATTGCCAGGGCAGGTCGGGATTGGGGCTGATCTTGTGGACCGCCGCATAGAACATGTAGAGGCTGGGGAAGATCGTCAGCGCCAGAAGGATGAGCATGGTCGGCGCCAGCATCAGGTAGCGCAGGTGCCGCTCGGTCCAATGTTCGAACGCGCCACCCAGTCGGAGCGACGCCGCCGGTATGCCTTTGCCGGGCTTCAACATCGATTTCTCCCGCAGGCGCTGTCCATACAGACCTCAAGTGCGACCCCACCGGACCGATGCCGGTGCGGCCGCGAGAGTAGGGTCTGTGGCCCCGCCGATATATGCCTCCGCCTATTTAAGGCCGGTGATTTCTTCGACCGCTGCCTGTGAGTTCTTCAGCGCTTCCTCGGGCGTGATCGTGCCCGCGACCACCTTGGAAAGCTCGATGCCGAAGGCATTTTCGATCTCCGGCCACTTCGGATGGCGCGGCCGTGGCGTCGAGGCCTGGATCGCCTCCATCAGCACCGGGTAGTGGCGGAATTTCTCCTGCTTGGTCAGTTCCGGGTCGGTAAAGACCGAGGTCCGCACCGGTGGGTTGCCGCGCTCGGCGGAGATCTTGATCTGCTCGGGCGAAGTCGCCCACAGCATGAAGTCGAAGGCTTCTTGCTTGTTCTTGGAGGCCGACATGATGCCCATGGTCCAATGGCCGATTTCCGAGCTGCCCGCTTTCGTGCCCGCCGGGATCGGGCTGTAGGAGATCTTGCCGACCATTTTCGATTGGCTCGGATCCTCGAAGGTCGCAACCCAGTTCGGCCAGTTGATTGACGAGGCGGCGGTGCCGGCGGCAAGCGCAGTGCCCACTTCGTTGGCGTTGTAGCTCTCGATCCCCTTTGGCGAAACGTCGCGGAGCGCCATGAAGGTCTTCATCGCGGCCGCGCCTTCCGGCGTGTCGATCGTCACCTTCGTGCGATCCGCGTTGAACATATCGGCGCCGTAGGACCAGAAGATCGGCATGAAGTCGGCCACGACCGGGTTACCCTGACCGCCGCGGAAGACATAACCGAAATAGCGGCCGCCGCCGTCCTTGGTCAGCGCCTGGCTCGCCTTCAAGACGTCATCCCAGGTCTTGGGAGCGTCGACGCCGGCTTCCTTGTACTTGGCGGCGTCATAGAAGAACATCTGGGCGTTTCCCACATAGGGCAGGCAAACATAGGGGCCGGTATTGTAAGGGTTGCGGCAGATCGCCAGCGACTTCGACAGGAAGTCGGTGTCCGGCCCCTCCAGGCCCGCTTTCTTGAAGTATGGTGTCAAATCCTCGAGATGTCCGTTCTCGGCGAAAAACGGAATCCACGGGTCATCCATCAGAATGATGTCGAATACGCCGGATTTGGTTGCCCCTGCATTGGCTCCCTGTTCGAAGACGTTGGCATAGGGCGCCTGCACGATCTCCACCTTCGTGCCCTTCATCTTCGAGTAGTCGTCGGCAGCAGCCCTAAGGCCGTCCCCCTCGCTGCTCGATGGCACGAGGACCGTGAAATCGGCCCAAGCGGCTCCGTTGATCGCAAGCGCGGACGCCGCGGCAGCCAAGATGAGAAACAATTTGCGAACCATCATACACCTCCCAATCCGAGTTTCGGTCAATGGTCGACTTTGCGGACGGCCTGACCTGGTCCGGCATGGTGGAGACACTGCCTCGACATCCACGAACGACTGAACTGCGAGATGAAACGGAGGCCGGCATCTCCTAAGCCGGCTGTTGCTCCCGCGATGAGTTTATCACATCGAAAGCCTTATTCAGAGAGGTTGTATTAGTATTTACTGTTATTTGAGATTGCCTCAGCGCCAATTCGACAAGGCGCTGATACGCCCATCCGTGGTGCCCCGCCTGATGCGGTCCAGGAATCGCTGGTATCCGGGATGTTCGATAAGCAGCCGCCGGCCGAGGCCCGACAGGAAATCGACATCCTTCGCATCCAATGTCAGTCTGTTGTGGAGCGTCATGATCCGCCGTGCCACCGGCGGGTCGACGATATCGGTCAAGGCCAGCCGGACGACGTCGACATCGAGATCGCCGCAGTTCCGCTTCGCCCTCCCGTTCCCGCAACGCCACTTCACGAACCTGTCGCGCCAGGCCGGCAGATGGTTGCGGAAGGCATCGAAACTCTGGAAATTGGGAATGTTGATCATCGCGTCGATGGCCGCGACAATCGCGTCCGGCGCCTTGGGGCTATCGACGGTTTTCGACAGATCCCCTCCGATCCGGGTCGAGGCATCCACGACGATGACGATCACGTGCCTCAAGCGCTGGGCCCGCTCCTCGGGAATGGGTTCGGGTGCAGACCGCACCATCAGATGCAACAGACTCTGCGTTCCGACGCCATCCACCAGACCGCCGTCGTAGAGCTTGAGGTAGTTCAGGTCTTTTGCTGTTTCGTATCGCCGAAGGGCGTCGGCGTACTCGCTTGCGACAAGCGAACCCGCTGCGCGTGATCCGGCAACCGGGGCAGCCTTTTCAGGCAGCGCCTCGCAACCCGTCCGGAAGTTCCGCAAGGTCAAGGGCGCAAAGACGACCGGGACGGCGGCCGAGGCCGCGACAGCGTAGGCGAGCGGATAGTCGTCAAAATCGCTGCAAATGGCAGTGAAAGATTCACGGTCGAAGATGAACGGCGCGCGGTTGTAGAGGTCGGTCGCATGGATCACCAGGCGCGGATGGCCCGGGCGCGCCACCGTGCCGAGCGTTGCGCCCTCGAACAGGTTCGCATCAAGCCAGGCGGGCAAGCCGGACCGGTCGTTCACCCCGCCCTGATAGCCGCGCAGGATGTTCCCCGGCGAAAACGACAACCGGAGCGACGCCTCGACGTTTCGCCCGAGAAAGCGCTCGCGGAAGTCGGCGAGGCCTGAGCGGCCGTAAAGTGCGAAGTACGACGCAAGCACCGCCCCGCCGGAAACGCCGGCGACGACGGCAACGTCGTCCGCGAGCTTGCGTCCTCTTACCCCTGGCGATGGCGCCTCCGCCAGAGCCGACAGCACACCATAGCCGAACGCAGCCGAGCGGGCGCCGCCCCCGGAAAACGCAAGAATGATACCCGTGTCGTCGGCATCCGGCGTCGGTTGCTGCAGCGGGATGGCTCCGGTCGTCAACTCCAGCCGCCTGTTCGTCGGCGTCACGTCCGGGCCGACGCAGCCAGCCACGGCAAGCGCGAATGCCAGAACCCCGTACTGCAGAAGTCTTGAGCAATGGATCGCCGCAGGCCACCCCGTGGTTGGGTTGCGGCCGGGTCGATCTCCATGTGCGTGGCGTGAACGCCACCTTCGGTTCCCGATTTTCATGCGTCCTGATCCAGGCCCTTTGGCGATATCTCGCGGGACGCATGCCCACGAGCGATTGTCGCACAGCCTAAGGATCAACATTGAGACAGCATGTCATGCGCCACGCTCGCAACGAATGATTGTGCAATGCTGCCGATCGGGAATAGCTTGCGGCATCCTACGGAAGGACCGCCCTCTTTGAAGATACCGATCGAACCAGCATTTGCCCCATAGGACGAATGACAGGTTCCCTCAATGAAGCGGCACTACGTTGCGCGCGCGTAACGACATTTGCACGAGGTGAAGCGCAATCATGCGGGTCTTGCTGGTCGAGGATGAGAAAGAACTCGCGGATGCGCTGAGGGCGGCGTTGAGCAATCACAGGATGATCGCGGATCATGCGCGCGACCTCGCCGAAGCGGCCTTGATCCTGCGCGATGCGGTCTATGATGTCGTCGTGCTCGACCGCAAGCTTCCGGATGGTGACGGGCTCTCGCTCATTCCCGCGATACGTTCGCGCGGCAACAATGTGCCCGTGCTGGTGCTGACCGCACTCGACGACCTCGCCGACCGGGTTGCAGGGCTCGATGGTGGGGCCGACGATTACATCGGCAAACCCTTTGCCTTTGAGGAGCTGCTGGCGCGACTGCGGGCGCTGGCGCGGCGGCCAATTCCTGTGCAGTCCGACATAGTCACGGTCGGGCGCTTCTCCTTCGACCTCGCGCATTGCGAGGCAAGCGTGGCCGGCACCTCGCTGAAAATGCCGCGGCGCGAGCTTCTGGTTCTCGAAACCCTCACCCGCCGCATGGGCCGGATGGTGCTGCGCGCCGCCTTGATGGAAGCGGTGTTCGGCCTCGACGACGAAATCCAGTCCAACGCACTCGACACCCATATCTCGCGCGTTCGCCGCAAGCTGCAGCAGGCGGACGCCGGCGTGATCATCAACGGCATCCGCGGCGTCGGCTACCTCTTGCGGGAAGGCTCATGAGCGGCAGCGCTTCGCATTCGTTCAAATGGCGTCTCGTCGGCTGGCTGGTGCTGTTCGAGACGGTCGCGACCCTGGTCGTGATCGCCATTGCCGTCGGTTTGCTCTGGGTGACCGGCTATCTCATTGACGGCTACGAGAACGGCAATGTCGACGTCTTAAAGGATGCCATCACCCGCAATCAGAACGGCGACCTCGTCCTTCAGGAAACGCCTGACTTGACCCGGTTGCGTCAGCAGGCGGGGAACATCTGGTTCATCGTGCGTGACAAGGAAGGATACAGTCTCTCCGAAGGAGAGGTGCCCGACGCCTTCGCCTTTGCGACCGCCGGCCTCGAGCACATGAACGACGCCCGCTTCAGGCTTTCCCCGGACAAGAACGCGCGCCCGGAAGCCGTTGTCAAATGGCTCGAGTCCCCGGCCGGCAGCGTCCAGATATTCAGCGGCACAGAAGGGGAGCTGACCTTGAGCCGCCTTCTGCTCAGCACGACCGGCGCCTTCCTCACGATCTTCGTGCCGATGCTGCTTCTTCTGGCGTTTGCGACCGTGGTGGTCACGCCGATCGTCGTTCGCAGGATGCTGTCGGGCCTGTCACACGCCGCCTCGCATGCAGCGCATATCGAATATGACCAGCGCGGCATCCAGATGCCGGTCGCGGACGTTCCCTCGGAATTCCTGCCGCTGGTGACGGCGGTCAACGATGCGCTGGTGCGGCTTGATGACGGGTATACAAGACATAAGCGCTTTCTGGCGCAGGCGGCGCATGAACTGCGCACACCGGTCGCCATCCTCGGCGCCCGTATCGCGTCGCTTCCACCGGGACCGGACAAGACCCGACTCAACGAGGACGTGACGCGCCTTTCAATTCTGGCAGGCCAGTTGCTCGACCTCGAACGTCTCGATGCCCAAAAGGACGAGTTCAGGCCCGTCGATCTCGCAGCGCTTGCCGAGCGGGTGATCGTTGCGCTCGCACCACTTGCCTTCGGAGCGGGCTACGAGATGACCTTCGAGGCAGATCAACGCCCTGTCATGGTGACGGGGGACGAAGCATCGTTGGAGCGGGCGCTTACCAATCTCGTACAGAACGCCATCGACCATGGCGGTCGCCGGGGCACGATCACGGTTAAGGTCGACTCGCAAGGTTCGATCGATGTGTGCGACGACGGCGACGGAATACCGCGCAGCGAGACGGACAAGATATTCGAGCCGTTCCAGCGGCTGCGCAAGGACGGCAAGGGCGCCGGCCTTGGGCTCAATCTCGTGCAGAAAATCGCCCATCTGCACGGCGGTTACGTCGATGTCGCCCGCTCGGCGTCCGGCGGCGCTTGCATGCGCATTGTGCTGCCGCTTTCGCAAGGCGTTGAAGCCTAACTGGATGTTTCCTTTAATCGTCTCCGATCAAAGGACAAAAACATGCAGCAATTCAAAGTGCTACAGCGACCTTTGCGCGTCTGATAAGACGCGCGGCGCTGTAGTGAAAGGACAAGCCCCGGAACAGCAGTTCCGGGGCTCGATCGCAGCTTAGCCGGGAGAAAGAGCTAAGCCGCCTGGACCTTTTTCGAAACTCGCGCCCATTCCGGGATCCAGTCGCGATGGGCGACGAGCAGGTCGTCGACGAGCGACCAGATCTGGTCGAGGTCGAGTTCGGCCGCCGTGTGCGGGTCCATCATCGCGGCATGATAGAGGTGCTCACGGTTCTCGGTCACCAGCGCCTGGACCGTCAGTTCCTGAACGTTGATGTTGGTGCGGATCAGCGCCGTCAGCTGCGGCGGCAAGTCGCCGATGAAGGTCGGCTGGATGCCCGATGCGTCGACCAGGCAGGGAACTTCCGCGGCGCAGTTTGCCGGCAGCGAGGTGATGCAGCCGTTGTTGCGGAGGTTGCCGTAGATCACCGAGGGTTCGCCGGTCCAGACCGAGTTCATGATCGAGGAGGCATATTCGTGGCTCTCGGCCACTTCGATCGTCTCGGCTTCCTTGAAGGCTGCCGCCTGCCCCTTCCAGCGCTCGATCTGTTCGACGCAACGCTTCGGATATTCGTCGAGTGGAATGCCGAACTTCTCGATCAGATCCGGACGGCCGTCCTTGATGAAATAGGGCGTGTATTCGGCAAAGTGCTCCGAGCTTTCGGTGACAAAGTAACCGAGCCGCGTCAGCATCTCATAGCGAACCTTGTTGGGGCAGCGCGGGTTCCAGTGGCTGGGCTTCGGAAAACGTCCCTCGCGGTAGCCACGCACCAAATCCGGATAGAGATTGCGGAAGCTGCCGTCGGCCTGCTTGTGTTCGAACGTCAGATAGAAGGCCATGTGGTTGATGCCTGCGGCGCGGTAGCGGATCTCCGACACCGGGATATCGAGATCGCGCGCCAGTTCGAAGGCCGTGCCCTGGACGGAGTGGCAAAGGCCAACCTGGCGGATCGTCGGATACTTCTCGGCGATCGCCCAGGTGTTGATCGCCATCGGGTTGACGTATTGCAGCAGGATCGCGTTGGGGCAGACCTCGAGCATGTCCTCGCAGATCTTCCAGAGATGCGGCACGGTGCGCAAGCCCCGCATGATGCCGCCGACGCCGAGTGTGTCGGCGATCGTCTGGCGCAGGCCGTATTTCTTCGGAACCTCGAAATCGGTGACCGTGCAGGGCTCATAACCACCAATCTGGAAGGCGACGACGACGAAATCGGCACCTTCGAGCGCCTTGCGCTGGTTGGAATGGGTGTCGATCTTGGCTTTGACGCCGAGCGTGCGCACCAGCTTGCCGGCGACGATCTCGCTTTCACCAAGGCGCTGCGGGTTGACGTCCATCAGCGCGATCGTTGCGGCGGACAGGGACGGCCGCTGCAGCACGTCGCCGATGATGTTCTTCATGAAGACGGTGGATCCAGCGCCGATGAAGGTGATCTTGGGTTGTCTGGTCATGGATTGCCTCTGTTTTCTCGTGGTCATGCTGCCACATCGAAGGCGGCTTTAACGAGCCGTTCGGTGTAGGCGGTCTTGGGATTGGAAAGGATTTCGCTCACCGGCCCCTCCTCGACGATTTTGCCATGCTGCATCACCACCACCCGGTGGCAGAGCGCGCGCACGACCTTGAGGTCATGGGAGATGAACAGATAGCTCAAGCCCCGCTCGTCCTGCAGCTTGCGCAGGAGCTCGATGATCTGGGCCTGGACGGAGAGATCGAGCGCCGATGTCGGCTCGTCGAGCAGGATGAATTCCGGCTCGAGCGCAATGGCCCGAGCGATCGCGATGCGCTGGCGCTGGCCGCCGGAAAACTCATGCGGGAAGCGCGACAGGATGTTGCCCGGCATGCCGGCGGCGCTGAGCGCGTCCACCACCCGGTCGAGCCGCTCCTTGCGGTTTTGACCTATGCCGTTGACGACGAGCCCCTCCTCGATGATCTGGCCGATCGACATGCGCGGATTGAGCGAGGCGAAGGGATCCTGAAAGACGATCTGGATGCGCGAACGCAAGGGCCGCATCGCGGTCCGGTCCTTGTCGTGGATCGGGATACCGTCAAAGAAGACCTCGCCGCCATCGGCATTGATGAGACGGATCAGCGCCTGGCCGAAGGTCGTCTTGCCCGAGCCGGATTCGCCGACGAGCCCTAACGTCTCGTGCCTGCGCAGGCTCAGGCTCAGCTTGTCGACGGCGATCAGCTCGGAGAATTGCGGACGAAACAGGCCACCCTTTTTCAACGTGAAGCAGACCTTCACGTCCCGCCCGTCGAGCATGATCGGCGCATTGTCCGGCAGTGGCTTGGCGGCACCCGACGGCTCCGACGAGAGCAGCCGCTTGGTATAGGGATGTGACGGGTTGGTGAAGAGCGCCGCGGTGGTATTGTGCTCCTTCACCTCGCCGTACTGCATGACATAGACGTAATCCGAGAACTGCCGCACCACTGTCAGGTCGTGGGTGATCAGGATCACCGCCATGCCAAGTTCGCGCTGTAGGTCGCGGATCAGGTTGAGGATCTGCGCCTGCACCGTGACGTCGAGCGCCGTCGTCGGCTCGTCGGCGATCAGCACATCCGGATCGTTGGCAAGCGCCATGGCGATCATCACCCGCTGCCGCTGGCCGCCGGAGAGCTGGTGCGGATACTGGTTCAGCCGGAGTTCGGGATCCGGGATCCGCACGTGGCGCAGCAGTTCCAGCGCGCGCTCGGTCGCCGTGCGCCGGCTTATCCTACGATGCGCCCGAATCGCCTCGATGATCTGCGTGCCGACCGTATAGACCGGATTGAGCGAGCTCATCGGCTCCTGGAAGATCATCGCCAGCCGATTGCCGCGCAAGGCGCGCCGCTCGCGCGGCGAGAACTTCAATACGTCCTTGCCGTCATAGTCGATGCGCGATTGCGGAGCGATGGTGGCGCGCTTCGACAGAAGCCCCATGACGCTGCGCGCCGTCACCGATTTGCCTGAGCCGGACTCGCCGACAATGGCGATGGTTTCGCCGCGGTAGAGCTGGAAGGACACGTCCTTCACCGCCTCCACCGTGCCGTGTTCAACCTTGAAGCGGACAGCGACATTGCGTGCGTCGATGATCGGTCGGCCATCCCGCTGCGAAAGGTCCTTCCGCTCGGCGGGGGCGGCTGAGAGGACGTCGATTGTTTCTGCCATGGGACGCTCTCCTCAATAGGGATCGATGGCGTCGCGCAGGCCATCGCCGAGGGCATTAAAGGCGAAGACTGTGACAAGCACGAAGGCGACGGGCGACAGGATCCAGGGATAGGACCCGATGACGGAATAGGTGGATGTGTCCTGCAGCATCAGCCCCCAGGAAATCAGCGGCGGCTTGACGGCAAAGCCGAGGAACCCGAGGAAGGATTCAAGCAGCACCACCTGCGGGATCGAAAGCGTGACCGCGACGATCACGTGGCTCATCACGTTCGGCAGGATGTGCTGAAAGATGATGCGCCGGTCGCTGGCGCCGACGGCGATCGCCGCCCGCACATAGTCGATGCGGGCAAGCGCCAGCGTCTTGCCGCGCACCTCTCGTGACATCTGCGCCCAGCCGAGCGCCGACATGACGATGATGACGAAGGCGAGAAAGACATTGGTCGGCGCCGTCACCGGGATCAGCGACGTCAGCGCCAGATAGAGAGGCAGTTGCGGGAAGGCGAGCACCAGCTCGACGAAGCGCTGGGTCCAGACGTCGAAGCGGCCACCAAAGTAACCCGACGCCATGCCGACGGTGGTGCCGACGAAGGTCACGATCGATACCACGATCAGCGCGATCATCAGCGAGATGCGCGATCCGACCAAAATTCGCGAGAGCACGTCGCGGCCGAACTTGTCGGTTCCGAGCAGATGCACCGGCGAACCATCGACCGCGCCAAAGAGATGCCGCTCGGCCGGGATCAGGCCGAAGAGGCGGTAGGGCGCGCCCTTGATGAAGAAGCCGAGGATCTGCGGATTGTCGTAATCGGGGCCGATGATCGGCTGAAAGGTGATCGGGTCAAGCTCCGTGCCCTCGCTCAGCGGGTAGCTGCGCGGCGGGAAGACGAAGTTGCCGTCCTTGTCGGCAAAGCTGATCGCCTGCGGCGGCGCGAAGGCGACACCCGTTGCCTTCGGATCGACCGGCGACAGGAAGTCGGCAAAGACCGCCATGAAGATCAGCAGGCCGACGAGGACCAGCCCGAGCATGCCCGTCCAGGAGCGTTTCAGCCGGCGCCAGACGAGCGCCTGGTAGCTTTCATTGTGCTGCTCGTGCTTGGGCTCGACAACGAGCGGAAGGGTTGTCTCAATCTCGACGGTCATGCCGGGGCTCCTCCCAGACGCACGCGCGGATCAAGTGCTGCGAGCAGCATGTCGGCGATGATGTTGCCGAGGATGAGGGTGGCCGACAGCACCAGCATGAAGGTGGCGGTGACATAAACGTCGCCCACCCACATCGAGCCGACGATGGCCGGACCGACGGTCGGCAGCGCGAAGATGATCGCGGTTTCGATCTCGCCCGTCAGCATATAGGGCAACACGACGCCCTGATACATGATCAGCGGGTGCAGGGCGTTCGGAACCGCGTGGCGCATGACCACGGCCCCTTCACTGAGGCCCTTCGCTCGCGCCGTCTCGACATATTGCGCGTTCAGTGTGTCGAGCAGATTGCCGCGCATTACCCGCATATTGTAGGCGAGCCCGCCAAAGGTGGCGATCGCCACGACCGGCCAGACATGTTTGACGAGGTCGACGAACTTGTCCCATGACCAGGGCGCGCCGCCGTAGCGGGCCGAGTGGAAACTGTTGATTTCGCTGACATTGAAGTGGAAGACGAGGATATAGACGATGATCAGCGCCATCAGGAAACGCGGCACCGTCATGCCGAGGAAGGCAACCGTCGAAAGCAGGCTGTCGACCCAGGAATATTGCCGGGTCGCCGCGATGATGCCGAAGGAAATGCCGATCACCGACGCGAGAATGTGGCAGACCAGCGCCAGCGCCAGCGTGCGCGGCAGGCGCTCGCCGACGACGTCGGCAACCGGCTTGTTGTAATAGAGGCTGTGGCCGAAATCACCGCGCGTCAGAATGCCGGTCATCCAGTTGACGTATTGCACCGCCATCGGCCGATCGAGCCCATGCTCCTTGCGATAGGCCTGCGCCTGGGCTTCCGCCTCCTCATAGGATGCGCCGCCCTGGTTGATCAGCTGCGAGCGGATGTAATCGCTGTAGTCTCCGGGCGGAGCCTGGATGATGGCGAACGTCGCTACGCTCAAGACAAGCAGCACCGGAATGGCAGAGGCGATGCGGACAAGCAGAAACCTGAACATGCCGTTTCCTTCTGTCGGTTGGGGTGACGGAGCGCTCCCCCGGCGACGGGCCGGAGGAGCGGCCTTACATCAGTTGCTGAGACCCTTCTCGCCGGGCTTGCCCGGGAGCTGCTCGGCAAAGAGTTCGAAGTCACCTTGCTTGTCAGCGGGCACATACAGGCGCTCGCGCATGATCGTGTCTTCCGCCCAGTTGAACATGAAGATCGGCGCCCCCGTCGGAACGTTGGCGAAGCGCTTGTTGATGATCAGCGCCCCCGGATATTCGGTAAGCCCGATCGTATCGAGGTTCGTCGTCGCGATCTTCTGATACTGCTTCATCAGTGCCACGCGCTCGGCATTGTCGTTGCTGGCGATGAACTTGTTGATGGTATCGACAAGCTCCTGCTCGAACGGCATCAGATCGACCTCACCGCCCTCCGGCGCGCGGTGGTGCCAGCTGGTGCGCGGACCCGTTGCGCCAAGCTGCGGCGTGTTCTGCACGACGGACGCGTATTCCGGTCCATTTCGGTGAACCATCCAGTCGAAGCGGCCGGCATAGTTGGTCGCATCGCGCTGTTTGCCGTCGAGGGAATTCAGCACGACCCGAAGACCGAGCTTCTCCATCTGCCCGATGATGCCTTCGGCGAGGTTGCGGTCGGTCGCATAGCTGTTGTCGATAAGAAGCACGATCTCGACGTCTTGCCCACCGGCCTTGTCGGCCGGGAAGTTGACGAAGCCGTTGCCGTCGGTGTCTTTCAGGCCAGCTTTTTCGAGCAGAGCCTTCGCGCCATCGAGGTCAAATGGATAATAGACGGTCGACTCCCGGTCATAGAAGCTGGTGCCGGACGAAAGTCCGCCCGGATAGATCGCCGTGAACGGACCCTTTACCAGCGCCTCGCCGAGCTTCTTGCGATCCACCGCCATGGTCACCGCCTTGCGGAAATCCTCGTTGCGGTTGAGCTCGCGCACGGCCTGGGCCCGTTCGTCCGGTTCGCCCCAGCCATTGGCCGAGAAGTTCATGTGCAGATTGTAGCCGATGAGGCGCGGGCCGAAGGCAAGGCGCGCGGGTGCCGTATCCTGGGCAGCGCGCTTCAGAGATTCGACGAAGTTTTCCGGCTGCTCGAGGTTGGAGAGATCGGCGGAGCCGGCGATCGCCTGCACGTCGCGGTCGGCCCAGGTCGAGAGCTTGTAGTGCAGCTCGTTGATGTAAGGGAGCTGGTTGCCGGCCTCGTCCACCTTCCAGTAGTAGGGGTTGCGGCGGAGCACGATGATGTCGTCGGGGCGGTAGGCGACCGGCACCCAGGCGCCCATGACGGGGATGTTCATGTATTCCGGCGGGAAGGCGTTCTTGTACTGGTCGTAGGTCGTGCCGGCATACTTCGGATGCTTGGCTTTGAGGATATGCGACGGGCCCGGGCAGAAGGTGCCATAGGCCATGGCATAGAGGTGCTGGCGCGGGAAGGCCTCCTTGAAGGTCCATTCGACCGTGTACTGGTCGATCTTTTTCAGCGTCGTTTCGGCGCCGAAGGTCTCGGGCGTTGCGCCGTTCAGCGGAGATACATTCGGGTCGAGGACATTGTCGTCCCAGTAGAACATGACGTCGTCGGCGTCGAAGGGGTCGCCGTCCGACCATTTCGCACCCTCGACGAGATGCATTGTCAGCTTGTGGCCGTCGGCAGACCAGTCCCAGCTCCTGGCAAGGTTCGGCAGCGGCTCGACGTCGTTCGCTTCCACCTGGAAGAGCGGTGCGGTGCGGGTCAGGCATTCCGACATGCCGATGTCGATGCCGCCCCAGCCCTGGCTCTGGCCGGCACTGTAGTTCCAGCCCTCCGGACGGCCGCCGATGACGTGGCGCAGCGTGTCGCCATAGACGCCGACGCCATCGGGCATGTTGCCGGTCTTGAAGACCATCGGCTCCTTCGGCAGGCGCTCGGCAACCGGCGGCAGCTTGCCGGCCTTGACGTATTTTTCGGTGACCCAGGCCGGCTCCTTGTATTCCGGCAGCGCCTTGAACTCGGCAATCGAGTCGCGCGGCACATAGGTGATCTTGCCCTGGGCCGGGAATGGCGGCTGCTCGGGCACGACTGATGGATCGGAGGCCGCCGCGTTAAGCGCGAAGGTCGAGATGCCGACGAGCAGCAGGCTCGCCATTTTCGTCAGTCTGTGGCTGGTCATTGGCTCAGATTCTCCCTCTTTTCGCCGCGCCGAAGCGTGGCCTCCTCCTTGAAAGTCTGCAGTTGTGGCAGCGCATGCCCGCGTCTCCTCACGCGGGCATGCGCTGCAATCGGTCAGCCGGCGGCGCGGGCCGCCTGCCGTTCGGCACGCAGTTCGTCGAGCGAACGCACCTGGCGCCGCGCGGCACCGTTCCAGTCGCGGGTCTTGACCGTGGCGCGGCTGAGGCGCTCCTTCGCGCCGTCGATGGCGTGGGCGTATTGCGGCAGCCACTGGCCTTGAGCGACCACCATCTCGTCGACCATCTGCCAGACCTCCTCCGGCGTGCAGATCGCACCGACCAGCGGATCGTGCAGCATTGCGAGCTTCAAAAGGTCGAGATCGCCCGTAACAGCCGCATGCACCGACATCCGCTGCACGTTGATGGAGGAAAGGCAGGTGGCGGCACAGGCTTCCGGAAGCGTGATGCCCGAGACCATGTTGATGCCGAAGCGGTCGACGAAACCGGGGGATTCGATGATCGCATCAGCCGGCAAGTTGGTAATGACACCTGAATTCTTGACGTTGAAGTGGCCGCGATAGACACGCCCCGTCTCAAGCGCTTCCAGAATGTGGCTCGCATGTTCGTTCGAGCGCTTCTGGTGATCGAGCGGTTTTCCGGCGGCTTCCAGGAATTGCGGAAACTCGGTCTCGAACCAGTTGCGGGTTTCCGTCGAATACCTGAGATAGCCGCCGGTTTCGCCGTGGATCCAGTCCGACATGTCGATCCATCGGCTGATCTCTTCCGGGCGCTTGCGGTACCAGGGAAGATATTCGGAGAGATGGCCGTTGCTCTCGGTCGAGTAGACGCCGAAGCGCTTCAACACGTCGATGCGGAGCTTCTCCTGTTGCGAAAACACCGGGTGCGCCTCGAAGGCGGCGACGAGTTCGTCCTTGCCTATTCTGCGGCCCTTGAGCCTGACGTCGACGAACCAGGTCTGGTGGTTGATACCGGAGCAGATGTAGTCGAGTTCACCCTCGCCGGCGTTAAGGATTTCGGCGATCTGCTCGCCGCCGTGCTGGACGCCGTGGCAGAGACCGACCGTGTCGACCTTGCCATATTCGATCGCCGCCCAGGTGTTCATCGCCATCGGGTTGGCATAGTTCAAGAACTTCGCACCCGGTTCTGCGACCGCGCGGATATCCTTGCAGAAATCGAGAATAACCGGAATGTTGCGCTGGCCGTAGAGGATGCCGCCGGCGCAGATCGTATCGCCGACGCATTGGTCGACGCCATATTTCAGCGGAATGCGGATGTCGTCGGCATAGGCTTCGAGGCCGCCGACGCGAACGCAGCTGATGATGTAGCGCGCACCTTCCAGCGCCTTTAGCCGATCGGTCGTCGCCGTCACCTTCGTCGGCAGGCGGTTGACCTCGACGATTCGGTCGAGGATCGCCTTGATCATCTCCAGATTGCGGGCACTGAGGTCGGTCAGCGCCACTTCGATATCACGCAGTTCCGGCACGGCGAGAATGTCGGTAAAGAGCTTCTTGGTGAAGCCGATGCTGCCGGCGCCGATGATGGCGATCTTGAATGTTGCCATGCCCTCTCACTCCTCATGAACTGCACGTGTGTCTGACAAAGGGTAAAATCAATTCACGGTTCTTTACCGCATATGCCTGCAACATCGACGCAGCCCCTCATTCCTTACAGGCCGAAAGCGCCGCCTATTGCAGTGTTGGCCGTCATTATGTGTATAATCGCCGACCCCGCCAGAGCGGTATTGTGCTTTCATGGGTAATTTTATGCTGCAAGATTTGATCAATAATGGCCCGATCATGCGAACGGTTTCGCTGCCGCGGGGGCGCCAGAGCCTGCACACGATGCCGACCAGCACCGGTTATGAAATCCGCACCAATGCCACCTATGACTGGGACGGGAGGAAGCGCGGCAACACCCCGTTCACCGTGCTGCAACACACGATCGCGGGTGCTGGAAACCTGCGCTACGAGAACCGGAGCTATCGGGTGCGCGAAGGCGAAACGCTGCTCTTGCTCGTGCCGCACAATCATCGCTACTGGCTGGAAGACGGCGGGCGCTGGGAGTTCTTCTGGATCTCGATGAACGGCGACGAAGCCTTGCGCGTCCATCGCGCGATCCTCGCCGTCACCGGCCCGGTGCTGAAGCTGCAGTCGGAAACGATCGAGCATCTGGCCGATTGCAGCCTGCGGCTGATCCGCGGCGGCGAGACGCCCGGGCGGGCTTCGGCGATCGCCTACGAGGCGGCGATGGCGCTTTATGACGACGTTTTCGGCTCGCACCCGGTGTTCAGCCACGAGCACCGAACGATGCACCGCGTCGTCGACCACATCATGAACAATCTGCAGAGCCCGCTTCCGGTGGAGGAGCTGGCGCGTGTCTCCGGCTTGAGCCGCGCGCATTTCTCCCGCGTCTTTGCCGCCAGCGAAGGCATGGCGCCGGCCGAATACGTTTTGCAGAAGCGATTGCAGCGCGCCGTGAAGCTCTTGACAAAGACGGCGAGCCTGCCGGTCAAGGAGGTGGCGATCCTCTCAGGCTTCGAAGACCCCAACTACTTCGCCAAGGTCTTCCGCCGGTCCTTCGGCCTGAGCCCGACCGAGTTCCGCACAACGGGCATGTATGCCAGCGTCGCCGCCGGCTCCGTCGAAGAGCCATCCGAGAGCATTTACGATCGGGCGCCATCGAACTGACGCCTCCTTGCAAACGCGGCGGCACCGGGTTTCAGTGCCGGTACCACCGCGCAGAGAAGCAATCTTACGCCGTCAACACGTCCTCGATGTGGATCGGCAGCGAACGTACGCGCGTCCCCGTCGCATGGAACACCGCATTGGCGATGGCTGGCGCCGTTCCGACCAGGGCGATCTCGCCGAGGCCTTTCACGCCGAGGGCGTTGACGTGCGGGTCGACCTCGTCGACGAAATGCGCCTCGAGCTCGGGGATGTCGAGGTTCACCGGCATGAGGTAGTCGGCCATATGGGCATTGACCGGCCGGCCATCACGGCTATCCAGAACCGTGCGTTCCATCAGGGCCATGCCCATGCCGCCGATCATGCCGCCGGTGCACTGGCTACGGGCGAGCAACGGATTGACGACCCGACCGATGCCATAGGCGCCGACGATGCGGCGCACCCGGATGGTGCCGACATCCGGATCGACAGCGACCTCGGCAAAGACGGCACCGAAGGAATGCATCGAATAGCGTTCGGCAACCTCGGGATTGCGTTGGGCAAAGCCAGCCACCTCGATCGGCGCGCCGGCTTTGGCGACGATCTCGCGATAGCTGATGCTCGTCGTTTCGCCGCGGCGCCGCAGCCGCCCTTCGCTCCACTCGAGCTCCCCGGCCACGACATTGTAGAGCGGCGACGCGGCATCGGCCGCCGCGAGACGCGCGACCTGCGCCTGCGCCTCGATGCAAGCCGCCTGAATGGCCGATCCGACCGAAGCCATGGTCCAGGAACCGCCATGCGATGGGGTCTGGGGGTAGCTTGACCGGCCGAGCCGGAAGCGGATGCGTTCCGGTGGCAGCCCAAGCGTCTCGGCGGCAACCTGGGTCATGGACGTATAGGTCCCCGGCCCCATGTCGCTGGCCGCCGCCTCGACCTCGACCGTGCCGTCGGCAAGCAGCCGCACCCGGGCGTTCGCCGCCGCGTGGAACGCCGGGTAGGTGGCGGTGGCCGCGCCCATGCCGATCAGCAGCCGCCCGTCACGCATCGAGCGCGGTTCGGGCGTGCGCCGGGCCCAGCCGAAACGCTCGGCACCGAGCGCGTAACATTGCATCAGCGAGCGGCTCGAGAACGGTTTGTTTTCCGCTTCGTCCTTCTCGGGCTCGTTGCGGCGCCGAAGCTCGATCGGGTCGATGCCGAGCTTGTAGGACAGCTCGTCCATCGCGCTTTCGAGCGCGAAGATACCGCTCGCCTCTCCCGGCCCGCGCATGTGATTGGGTGTGCCGGTGTCGAGTTCGGTCAGCCGGTACTGGGTGCGCACGTTCGGGCAGGAATAGAGGTAATCCGTGACCGCCGTGAGCGCTTCCATGAACTGTTCATAACGGCTCGTTTCCCCCGTGCCTTCGTGAACGACGCCGGTGAGCTTGCCGTCGTTGGTGGCGCCGAGCGCCACGCGCTGAAGCGTGCGCGGCCGGTGGCCGGTGGTGAAGAACATCTGCTTGCGGGTGAGCACCAGCTTCACCGGCCTGCCGACATGGCGCGCGGCCAGCGCCGCCAGCGTCACATGCGGCCATGTCCTGAGGCTCGTTCCAAAGGCACCGCCGATAAAGGGACAGATCACCTCGATGTTTTCGACCGGCATGCCGAAGACTGCGGCGATCTCCGCCTGCTCGTTGACGAGATATTGGCTCTTGCTCCACAGCGTCAGCCGGTCGCCGCTCCAGGCGGCGATGGTTGCGTGCGGCTCCATCGGATTGTGGTTTTCCCGCGCCATTTCATAGGTGGCGTCGAGCGTGACAGGGGCTCCTGCCACCGCTTTGTCGGCGTCGCCGCGCGCCCGGTCGGGAGACACGCGCCCGCGTGTATCGAGGACAATGCTCTCCGCCTTCGGATCCGTCGGATCGACGAGCGGCGGCCGCGCCTCATAGGTCACGCGGAGCGCTGCGGCGGCGCGCTCGGCGTGATCGAGCGTGTCGGCAACGACGAGCGCAACCGGCTGGCCATAAAAGCGCACGGTATCGTCCTGCAACACGTGCAGCCGCTCGCCGGTGGCGGGGTCGATGCCGGCCTTGTGCGGGAGATAGGGCAGCTTCTCGGCGTTGCGGTGCGTGATGACGGCGACGACGCCGGGCATGCGCTCGACCTCGGCAGTCTGAAATCCCGTGACGCGGCCAAGGCCGATAGTTGAACTGACGATCACCGCGTAGAGTTGACCCGGCTGGTTGAAATCGGCGGCATAGCGCGCCCGACCCGTAACCTTGGCCCGGCCGTCGACGCGGGTCATTGGTTTTCCGATGGTGTTGACGGTCATGCGACTTCTCCTGCCATTTCGAGTGCCCGGACGATCGTCCGCGGCAAGAGTTCGACCTTGAAGTGATTGTGCTGCAACGGCCGCGCGCCCTGTGTTGCCAGATGCGCCGCTGCCTCGAATGCCGGCCTTTCCAGGCGCTTGCCGACGAGGGCCGCCTCGCAATCGCGCAGGCGCCAGGGTCTCGTCCCGACGCCGCCGACGGCAAGGCGAGCCTCGCGGATCACCCCGTCTTCGACCGAAAGTGCAGCTGCCGCCGAAACGAGGGCAAATTCATAGGAGGCGCGGTCACGAACCTTGAGATAGCGCGCACGGCGACTGTACGGCCCTCCGGGCACACGCAGTTCGACGATCAACTCACCGGGCAGCAACGTGTGCTCGAGATGCGGCGTATCTCCGGGTAGCCGGAAGAGGTCTTCGATCGGGAAGCTGCGTTCGCCCTCAGGTCCCCGCACCCGCATAGTCGCATCGAGCGCCACCAGCGCGACGGCGACGTCAGAGGGATGCGTCGCAACGCAGTGCTCGCTGGTGCCGAGGATCGCGTGACCGGCGTTCAATCCGTCGATGGCGGCGCAGCCGGAGCCGGGCGTGCGCTTGTTGCAGCCGGCGTCCAGCATGCGAAAATAGGGACAGCGCACCCGTTGCAGCATGTTGCCGCCCATCGACGCCATGTTGCGCAGTTGCGGCGAGGCGCCCTCAATCAAGCTTTCGGCGATCAATGGCTGCAGCCGTTGGACGTTGCGATCGGCCGCGACTTCGGACATGCGAGCCAGCGCGCCGATGACGAGGTCGTCGCCTTCGACGCGGATACCGCCAAGCGGTAGCGCGTTGATGTCGACGAGCCATTCCGGGCGCTCGACCTCTTCGCGCATCAGGTCGATGAGCGTGGTGCCGCCGGCAATATAGCGCGCGCCGCCGGCGGCCGCCGCAATCGCCGCTTCGGCACTCTCAGGTTTTTCCATCGTGAAAGGAAGCATGGTCAGCCCCTCCCCGCCGCGTCGGCAACAGCCGCGACGATGCCGGGATAGGCGCCGCAACGACAGATGTTGCCGCTCATCCAGAAGCGGATCTCGTCGGTCGAGCCCGCATGGCCTTCAGCGATACAGCCGACACCCGACATGATCTGCCCCGGCGTGCAGAAGCCGCACTGTAGGCCCTCATGCGCCACGAAGGCTTCCTGGAGCGGATGCAGCACGCCATCTTTCTCGAGCCCTTCGATCGTTTCGATCCGGGCGCCGTCATGCATGCATGCCAGTGTGAGACAGGAGACGATGCGCTTGCCGTCGACAAGCACCGTGCAGGCGCCGCAGGCGCCCTGGTTGCACCCTTTCTTGGTGCCGGTGAGATCGAGCGTCTCGCGCAGGACGTCCAGGATCGATTGCCTTGGGTCGATGGTCAGAACATGCAGTTCGCCGTTCACGGTCATGGTCAGGGTCATGGGGCTTACCTCCTTCGCCGGAGAACCTGTCGCTGCCGCCGACTGAGACGGCAGCGCTGCCAGCGCCACGGTTCCGGCACCTGCCAGAAGCGCTTCCCGGCGCGACAGCACCGGACCTTGCACATAGGATTCTGATCTATTTTCGACCATGTCGGAAACACTCTCCTGCCTCACCAAACCGTGCAGAAGATAGGCGTCGAACGACGGCGTTACTGTTGCGATCTTTCGATCCTGCTTGAAAGTTGCGGCGGTCGAGGACGCTGGTGCACGGGAGCGCCGGCCCGGTCGCAGCCGAGGTCAAAGCCGACGGCGAAACTCGCTCGGGGTGAGGCCTGTCACTTTGCGAAAGCTCGAAGCGAAGGCCGATTGCGTTTCATAGCCGACGACAAGAGCGATATCGGTGATGCGCAGCGTCCGGTCCGCAAGCAGCGCCTTGGCGTGGGCGATGCGCTGCCGTGTCAGCCAGACATAGGGCGTGTGCCCGGTTGCCACACGAAAAGCGGTACAAAAATGAAAGCGGCTGAGATTCACGAGATCCGCCAGCTCCTGAAGCCGAATATCCTTGGTGAGATTGTCACGCATGTAGGTGGTGACACGCTTGATCTGCCAGGCCGAAAGGCCACGCCGTGGTCCGGGGGCGAGGGGCACGGACATTGCGGCGTGCCCGCGCAGAAGCTGGAGACAGACAAGATCGAGAAGCTGCTCGATGAACAGGTGCGATACCGCGTCACCGATACTGATCTCGTCGTTGATCAAGGACATGATCGTAAACAGTTTGGGATCGCTGAAATTCACGCGGTCGAGAAGCTCGGGCTCACGACCATTCCCAACCTGATCCGCGCAGGCAAGCAGGCGCTGGTGCCCCAGAAAGATATTCGACACTTCGACGGCACCATCCGCGCGCCAAAGTCCTTCGTGCCCCCTGGGCGCAAAAGTGATGGTGCCGGCTAGCGCCGGCGCGGTGATCGTCTGACGACCAACCTTCAACGAAGCAGTCCCGTCGCCTGCATACTTCGCCGCGAGAATATGATCCTTCAGTGGTGGCAGGTGGTACTCGAAGGGCTCGTTGCGCCAACGGCCGACCAAGCGCGTATCGCCGGAGAACACCTCCGGAATGACCGGCGGGGAAAACCCACGCTGCAAGCGACGGATATGAACCTCCGTATCCGCAAGTCCCATTCCGCCCATTCGATCTTGTCTCTCGTGGATAGCCCGAAACGCGTTATCTCCCGGAGAACTAACATCCTTCGCCGCGCGCGAAAATATCGCCCGCGGGTCAAGTTTTCGACCCGCGGGCTGCAATCACGCCCAGGCTTGCCGGCGGTACTCGGCCACCCTTGGGAAAACGCCACCAAGGTCGGCATGCATCGCCCGCGCGATCACGCGGAAATCATGTTCGCTGATGGCGAAATGACCGAAACGAAGTTTCTGATCCCAGTTTCGATTGCCCTCGGCAAATTCCAGGCTGTCGAGCCACGGACGGACGGGAGCCTCCATACTGTCGGCCCAATCGATATCGCCGCGATGCGGCGCGACTCCACCCATTGCAAAGAAGTGGGGCGGACGCTCCTTGACCACACCAATGGCCGTAAAACAAGCGAGCCCCGCTCTGCCGCTGAAGGCGGCGTTGGGTGAATAACCGATAAAACCGTCGCCCGCCTTCATGCGCGTCAACGGCTGCACGTTGCCGTGGCCGAATCGCGAGAAGCCGCCTTCCTGCGCATGCTGCATGTCATCGCCGGAAACCGCGCCGATCCAGAAGTTGCGCTCGCCCTGCCGGCTTCCTGCACCCACTTGAAACACATCCTGCGCCAACATCGGTCATCCCTCGATCTCTGATCATGGGAGCACTTTACGCGCGACCCCTGCCAGATTCTGTCAGCATTGAATTCGAGGAATTGGTGCCGGGGCAACCTGGATTTCGGCGGAGCAGTTGCCCCGCGTGCAACCGTTCGCCACAAAGCAAAAGCGCCCGCAGGAGATGCAGGCGCTTGGCAAATTTTCAGTCTGTGTAGATCGCCTTAGCGGGCGAAGGCCGTGCGTGCGACGCGGTCGATGTCGGCGCGTTCGATGCCGAGGTCACGGAGTTCCCGGTTCGACATGCGGCCCAGCTCGGTGACCGTCTGACGATACTTGCGCCAGTTGTTGATGGAGCGTGCGATGTTCATTTGATCCCCCTTTCAATGGGCTTTCGAAGCCTGGCAGCCAGTCCGTGGCGCCTCGTTTCGCTTCGATGAACACCTTATAACTCAGGCCCTTGGTAAGTTGCAGCGCTCAAAAGTCAGCGCTCCCATGTGGGAAATGCATGGGTCGTTTTGCGTGCCGCAAGGTCAAGCGCAAAGCCCGCGCGTTGTGATCTTCCCTTGTTCGCGCCCTACCGGACAGAAGGCAAAAGCAACAGCCGCGTGCATTCGAAATGTCAGCCTCGCACAATCGTTGCCACGGAAGCTGTTGATCCGGACGGCAGAGACAAGTATTTCTTTTGTCGACAAAGGAATCCGAGATGACCGATATCGACACCGACAACAGCCCCATCCCCGAACGCAAGCGCGGTTCCGGCGTGAAGATGGTCTATGACCTCCTGCGCGACGAGATCCTCGACCTGGTGCTGCCGCCGGGCAGCCCGATCGACGAAGTGCAGCTTGCCGAGCGACTGAAGATGTCGCGCACGCCGATCCGCGAGGCGCTGGTCCGACTTGCCGGCGAAGGGTTGATCGACACGCTGCCCAACCGCTCGACGATGGTAGCGAACATCGACTTCCTCAACTTGAACCCGTTCTTCGACGCCCTGGTGCTGATGTACCGCGTCACCACGCGGCTTGCGGCGCAGAACCACCGCCCGGAAGACCTGCCGATCATTCGCGGCTTCCACGAGGACTATGCCGCGGCCGTCCAGGCGCGCGACGCGCTGACGATGATCGCCACCAATGCCGCTTTCCATGCGGCGATCGCCGAGGCCGGCCGCAATCCCTATTTCACCAGCCTGTTCCGCCGGCTGCTCGACGAGGGGCGGCGCATCCTGCGCCTCTACTACCAGTCCTACGAGGAGCAGTTCCCGCAGCGCTTCGTCGACGAGCACGCGGCGATCATCGCTGCAATTGCGGCGCGCGACATCGAGACGGCGGACCGTCTCGGCAAGGCGCATGCCGAGCAGATCGTCGAGCAGGTACAGAAGCTCTTTGCCCGCAATAATAAGCTTGATATCGCCCTTTAGAGATCTTTGTATTTTTCTTGTCGACAAATAAAATACAAACGGCTATTGTCTAGATCAAAGGCAAGGGCGCGCGTGCGCCGTTGCCCCGAAGACAAAGCCGAGAGGAGTTTCAGATGAAGGCTCAGATTTTCACCGGCGTCATCCCGGCGCTGATGACCCCCTGCAAGGAAGACCGCACCCCCGATTTCGACGCGCTGGTGCGCAAGGGCCAGGAGCTGATCGCTCAGGGCATGTCCGCCGTCGTCTATTGCGGCTCGATGGGTGACTGGCCGCTCTTGACCGATGCGCAGCGCATGGAAGGCGTCGAGCGCCTGGTCAAGGCCGGCATCCCGGTTATCGTCGGCACCGGCGCCGTCAACACCGCGTCGGCCGTCGCCCATGCGGCGCACGCCGAGAAGGTTGGCGCCCAGGGCCTGATGGTCATCCCGCGCGTGCTGTCGCGTGGTTCGGTCGTCGCCGCCCAGAAGAACCACTTCAAGGCCATTCTTTCGGCCGCCCCGAGCCTGCCGGCCGTTATCTACAACAGCCCCTATTACGGCTTTGCCACCCGCGCCGACCTGTTCTTCGCGTTGCGCGCCGAACATCCGAACCTCGTCGGCTTCAAGGAATTCGGCGGCGCTGCCGACATGCGTTATGCGGCCGAAAACATCACCAGCCGTGACGATGGCGTCTCGCTGATGATCGGCGTCGACACGGCTGTGTTCCACGGCTTCGTCAACTGCGGCGCGACCGGCGCCATCACCGGCATCGGCTGCGTGCTGCCGAAGGAAGTCATCCACATGTGCAACCTGTCGCGCGCCGCCGCCGAAGGCGACGTCGACGCCCGCCAGCGCGCATTGGAACTGGAACAGGCGCTCGCCGTGCTCTCGTCCTTCGACGAAGGCCCGGACCTCGTTCTCTACTTCAAGCACATGATGGTGCTGAAGGGCGACAAGGAATACACGCTGCACTTCAACGAAAGCGACGTGCTTTCGGACAGCCAGCGCGGCTACGTCGAAGCCCAGTTCAAGCTGTTCAACAGCTGGTACGCCGAATGGAGCAAGCTCCCGGGCGCCGTCCAGAAGTGCAAGGCCTGATCGTTCGATCGGCCCGCAATTGAAAAAGGCCCTCCGGTTGGAGGGCCTTTTTTCGTCTGACGACCTCGACGGCGTGTCGAGCAGAGTACAGTTCGCGTAAGTATCGGCCTACGCGATAGCGTCAATCCCGAGGGCAAGCAGCCGGTCAAGCTGCTCGATCTCGGATTTGTTGAGGACGACGCCTTCGGCCTCAGACTTGGCGCGCGCCGCGAAACGGCGCTGCGACGGCAGGCGGGCGCCCTGGCCAACGATTGCCTCGAAAAGCACTTCGGCGCGGGCAAACGGATTTCCGGGCCTTCCGGCCGCGAACTTCTCCGGCGAGAAGGCGACGATCAGTTCGCCGTGGAAGGGCGCAAGCGTCGTCGTGCCGAGGTAGTCGAGCACTTCCGGGCTCGTCAGGTCGCCGATCATGATGCCGGCGAGAAGCTCAACCATCGTGCCGATCGCAGAGCCCTTATGGCCGCCGAAGGGCAGCATGGCGCCGGCAAGAGCCGCTTCCGGATTGGTCGTCGGGTTGCCCTCGGCATCGATCGCCCAGCCCTCGGGCAGAGGTTTTCCGGCGCGGCGGTGCAGCTCGATCTCGCCGCGCGCGGCAACCGAGGTCGCGAAGTCGAAGACGTAGGGCGGCTGGTTTTCGCGCGGCCAGCCGAAGGCGAAGGGGTTGGTACCGAGCAGCGGCTTGTTGCCGCCGGTCGGCGCAACCGTTGCGTAGCTCGGGCACATGACGAGGCCGGCGAGGCCCTCGCCCGTCAATCCTTCGACCTCGGGCCAAAGGGCAGAGAAATGGGTGCAATCATTGATGACGAGCGCAGCAATCCCCAGCGACCGGGCGCGCTCGGCAAGCACCGGCAGGCCGAGCTCGAAGGCCGGGTTGGCGAAGCCGCCCTTGGCGTTCACCTTGACGATCGCCGAGCCTTCCTGCGCATCGAGCTCCGGCACGGCATCCGCCTTCACCTTGCCGGCCTTGACTGTCCGGAGCGCCCCTTCGATGCGGTAAACGCCGTGCGATTTACAGGCGTCACGCTCGCCGGCGACGATCACGCGGGCAAGTGCGCCTGCCTGAACGCCGTTTAGCCCAGCCTTCAGGAAGATCGCCTCGACGCGCTCGAAAAGTGCTGAAATCGTCAGGGTGTTGGTTTCGCTCATCTCTCTCCCTCTCAAATGCTGCGCCTGATCCGGATGAGCCAGTCAGGCGATTGATGTTATGCATACATATAGTATACAAAGATCCGACAAGTGCAATTCAGCCATTATCCCCTCTGCCACAAAAGGCAATCCGGGATCGAGAGAAAGGATCGCCAGATGGCCTTCACCCCCAAAGGAAAACACCTAGTCGCCGGCGAATGGCTCGACGGCGCGGGCACCTTCGCATCAGCACCCGCTCACGGACCGGTCCATCAGTTTGCCACCGGCACCGTGGAGCTGGTCAACCGTGCGGCTGAAGCCGCGGAAGAAGCGTTCCTGAGCTACGGTTATTCGACCCGCGCCGAGCGCGCCGCATTCCTGCGCGCGATCGCCGACGAGATCGAGGCGCGTGCCGAGGCGATCACCGAGATCGGCAGCCAGGAAACCGGCCTGCCGGAAGCCCGCCTGCAGGGCGAACGCGGCCGCACCACCGGCCAGCTCCGCCTTTTCGCCGACCACATCGAGAAGGGCGAATATCTCGACCGCCGCTTCGACGCCGCACTGCCTGAACGCCAGCCGGCGCCGCGTCCGGAGATCCGCCTCATCCAGCGGCCGATCGGCCCGGTCGCCGTTTTCGGCGCCTCGAACTTCCCGCTCGCCTTCTCGACCGCCGGCGGCGACACGGCCGCCGCACTTGCCGCCGGTTGCCCCGTGGTCGTCAAGGGCCACTCGGCCCATCCCGGCACCGGTGAGATCGTCGCGCAGGCTGTTGAAGCCGCGATCCGCAAGACGGGCGTACATCCGGGCGTATTCTCGCTGATCCAGGGCGGCAACCGACAGGTCGGCGAAGCGCTGGTCCAGCATCCGCTGATCAAAGCCGTCGGCTTCACCGGTTCGCTCGCCGGTGGCCGCGCGCTCTTCAATCTTTGCGCCGCGCGCCCCGAGCCGATCCCGTTCTTCGGCGAACTCGGCTCGGTCAACCCGATGTTCCTGCTGCCGGAAGCGCTGAAGGCACGCGCCGAGGGTCTCGGTCAGGGCTGGGCCGGTTCGCTGACCATGGGTGCCGGCCAGTTCTGCACCAATCCCGGCATCGCCGTGGTCATCGAAGGTGCTGACGCCGACCGCTTCACAGCTGCCGCCGTCGAAGCGCTCGGCAAGGTGGCGCCGCAGACGATGCTGACCGACGGCATCGCCAAGGCCTATCACGATGGGCAGGCGCGCTTTGAAAGCCGCAATGCCGTGAAGCCGCTTCTCACCACCGAATCCTCCGGCCGCTCGGTCTCGCCGAACCTGTTCGAGACGACCGGCGACCAGTTCCTCGCCGACCATGCGCTCGGCGAAGAAGTCTTCGGTCCGCTCGGCCTCGTCGTCCGCGTCGGTTCGACCGGCGAGATGGAACAGCTTGCCCGTGGATTCCAGGGGCAACTGACCACGACGATCCACATGGATACGGCCGACCTCGAAACCGCCCGTCGTCTGCGCCCAATCCTCGAGCGCAAGGCCGGCCGCGTGCTCGTCAACGGCTTCCCGACCGGCGTCGAGGTGGTGGATTCCATGGTGCATGGCGGCCCCTACCCGGCCTCGACCAACTTCGGTGCGACCAGCGTCGGCACCCTGTCGATCCGCCGCTTCCTGCGGCCGGTCGCCTACCAGAACATGCCGGAAGGCCTGCTGCCCGAGGATTTCCAGGGCTAAAACGGAAGAGGAAAAGTGCGGGCGGCATGCCGCCCGCAGTTCGCTCTCACCTATGAGACACGACAGATCGCTGCGCAGACATCCCATTTGGCGAAACAAATGGGATGTCTGCGCGCGTTCTGCGTTATGATGATATACTTTTTGTATACTAATTGTATTTTTCTATTGATTTACGCTCTCTAAAACGGAATAGTGCCCCAGCCGTCAAACGGCACTCATTTCAGGGAGAGAGATAATGAAGACTTCGGTGCTTGCGCTCGGCCTCGTTGCGGCCGCTGCTCTGACCAGCCAGGCCCATGCCGACAAGCTGGATGACGTCATCGGCTCGGGAACGCTGCGTTGCGCGGTCGTGCTCGACTTCCCGCCGATGGGTTCTCGCGACGAGAACAACAATCCGATCGGTTTTGACGTCGACTACTGCAACGACCTTGCCAAGGCACTCGGCGTCACCGCCGAAATCGTCGAGACCCCGTTCCCGGAGCGCATTCCCGCTCTGATGTCGGGCCGTGTCGACGTCGGCGTTGCCTCGACCTCGGACACGCTTGAGCGCGCCAAGACCGTCGGCATGACGATCCCCTACTTCGCCTTCGAAATGGCCGTGACCGCCAATGAAAAGTCGGGCGTCAAGTCCTTCGAAGACATGAAGGGCAAGGTCGTCGGCGCCACCGCCGGTACCTTCGAAGCCATCGCGCTTGAAAAACAGGTCAAGGAATGGGGCGCCGGCGAGTTCCGTCCGTACCAGACCCAGGCCGACGTCTTCCTCGCTCTGAGCCAAGGCCAGATCGACGCCACGGTTTCGACCTCGACCGTTGCCCAGGCCAACGTGAAGACCGGCAAGTTCCCGGGCATCGCCGTCGTCGGCAAGGCTCCGTTCGACACCGACTACGTCGCGCTCTTCACCAACCGCGAAGAATACGGCTTCGTCAACTTCCTCAACCTTTTCATCAACCAGCAGGTCCGCACCGGCCGCTACGCTGAGCTCTATGAAAAGTGGGTCGGCGGCGAACTGCCAGACCTTACGGCAAAGGGCGTTTACCGCTAATCTGCCGTCCATCTGGCGGCGCGAAGTGTAGCTTCGCGCCGCTATTCGTTTCCGAAGAGGCGAGACGAAACATGTTCAGTTATACCTTCCATTGGAACCAGGCGCTGAAAGCCCTGCCGCAGATGCTCGATGGAGCGCTGGTCACCTTGCAGGTGGCTCTGCTCTCGATGGTCATCGGCCTGGCACTGGCGCTGGCGCTGACAGCCTGCCGCCTGTCCGGCAATCGCATTCTCGGCGGTTTCGCGACCGCCTGGGTCGAGATCGCCCGCAACACGCCGGCACTGTTCCAGATCTACATGGCCCATTTCGGCCTTGGCAATTTCGGCATCCACCTGAGCCCCTATACGGCGCTGCTCGCCGGGATCGCCTTCAACAACGCCGGCTATCTCGCGGAAAACTTCCGCGGCGCCCTCAAGGCCATTCCCGACACCCAGACGCGCGCCGGCCGCTCGCTCGGCATGACGCCGGTGCAGGCCTTCCGCTACATCGTGCTGCCGCAGATGCTGCGCATCGCCTTCCTCCCCGTTACCAACCAGATGGTCTGGGCAATCCTGATGACCTCGCTCGGAGTTACCGTCGGCATGAACACCGACCTTGCGGGCATCACCCAGGAACTGAACGCCCGCTCGTTCCGCACCTTCGAATTCTTCGCGATCGCCGCAGTGATCTACTACCTGATCGCCAAGGCCGTGACGCTGGCAGCCCGTCTGCTCGCCGCGCGCATGTTCCGCTACTAAGGAGAGGTGAGAGATGTTCAATACCGCCCTCACCCTTGCTGATCTCGGCTTCCTGCTGCAAGGCGCCCTGATGACGCTTGCGGTCACCGCCGTCTCGGTCACCGCCGGCACCGTGCTCGGCATCATCTTCGGCGTCGTGCGCAACCAGGTCGGCCCCTACTGGGCCGCACCGCTCACCTTCGTGCTCGACATCTTCCGCTCGGTGCCGCTCCTGATCCAGCTGGTGCTTGCCAACGCCTTCCAGGCGATCGCCAAGCTCGGCTGGGCGCCGTTCACGACGTCCTGCGTGGTGCTGTCGCTCTACACGGCCGCCTACTGCACGGAGATCGTGCGCGGCGGCATCTCCTCCGTGCCGCCGACGACGCGCCGCGCTGCCCGCTCGCTCGGCATGACCTGGTGGCAGGACATGCGCTACATCGTGGCGCCGCTTGCGACCCGTGTTTCGCTGCCGTCCTGGATCGGCCTGACGCTCGGTGTCATGAAGGACTCCGCACTCGTTCTCTGGCTTGGCCTGATCGAGCTGCTGCGCGCCTCGCAGGTGCTCGTCACCCGTCTGCAGGAGCCGCTGCTGATCCTTCTGATCTGCGGCGCCATCTACTTCCTCATCAGCTTCCCAATCGCCCGGCTCGGCGGTTACCTTGAAAAACGGTGGTCCAATGATTGAGATCCAGAACGTTCGCAAATCCTTCGGCTCGCTGGAGGTTCTCAAAGGCATCGACCTCACCGTCAACAAGGGCGAGGTGCTGACCATCATTGGCGGCTCCGGTTCCGGCAAATCGACGCTGCTGACCTGCATCAACGGTCTCGAGCCGATCGATGCCGGCCGCATCCTCGTCGACGGCACCGAGGTCCACGCGAAATCAACAAACCTCAACAAGCTGCGCAGCAAGCTCGGCATCGTCTTCCAGCAGTTCAATGCTTTCCCGCACCTGACCGTACTTGAAAACGTCATGCTGGCGCCGCGCAAGGTGCTCGGCCTCTCCAAGGAAAAGGCTGAGGAGAACGCCGTCAAGCAGCTCACGCACGTTGGCCTCGGCGAGAAGCTCGGCGTCTATCCCACCCGCATGTCGGGCGGCCAGCAGCAGCGCATGGCGATCGCCCGCGCGCTTGCCATGTCGCCGGAATACATGCTGTTTGACGAAGTGACCTCGGCACTCGACCCGCAGCTCGTCGGCGAAGTGCTCGACACGCTGCGCATGCTTGCGTCCGAAGGCATGACGATGATCTGCGTCACACACGAAATGAAGTTTGCCCGCGAAGTTTCCGACCGCGTCGCCTTCTTCCACAAGGGCGTGATGGCGGAAATCGCAGCACCCGAGGCGCTCTTCGGCGCGCCGAAGGACCCGGAACTCCAGAAGTTCCTGGCAGCGACGCACTGAGCCGATCATGAAGGATGCAGCTCAGCCTGACGTCATCGTCATCGGCGCCGGCGTCGTCGGCCTTTCCGCGGCGATCGCCGCCCAGGCACGGGGACTTTCCGTTACCGTGCTCGACCGGGAAGGCCCGGCCGCAGGTGCCTCTGCCGGCAATGCCGGGGCCTTCGCCTTTACCGACATCCTGCCGCTCGCCTCTCCCGGCATCCTCAAAAAGGCGCCGAAGTGGCTGCTCGACCCGCTTGGGCCCTTGAGCGTCCCGCCGGCCTACGCGGTGCAGATCGCCCCGTGGATGTTCCGCTTCTGGCGCGCCTGCTCGCCGGGCCGCGTTGCGCATTCGACGACGGCGCAGACCGCGATCATGGACCTGTCCAAGGCGGAGCTAGAACCCTTCCTCACCGCAACCGGCACCCTGCCGATGCTGCGCAAGGAAGGCAATCTCCAGGTCTATGAAAGCGAAGCCGAACTGAAGGCGTCGCTTCCCGGCTGGAAGGCGCGGTCCGAGCACGGCATCGAATTCCGCCATATGGGTGCGGCCGAAATGGCCGAGATCCAGCCCGGTCTCGCGCCGCGCTTTACTCATGGCACCTTCACGCCCGGCTGGTACTCGATCGCCGATCCGAAGCTCTATACCCTCGCGCTCGCGGACCATTTCCGCGCGAAGGGCGGCATCATCGAACGCGCCGAGGTTACGGCATTGCGGCCGGTCGAGGGTGGCGTGGAACTGACGTCCAACGGCAAGACACGGCGTGCAGACCAGGTTGTGCTATCCGCCGGCGCCTTCTCGCATCAGATCGCCCGGACGCTCGGCGAACGTATCCCGCTCGAAACCGAGCGCGGATACAACACCACGCTGCCGCAGGACGCCTTTGACCTGCGCACCCAGGTCACCTTCGGCGGCCACGGCTTTGTCGTCACGCGGCTTTCGACCGGCATCCGGGTCGGCGGCGCCGTCGAACTCGGCGGCCTCAAGCTGCCGCCGAATTTCCGCCGCTCGGAAGCGATGCTGAAGAAGGCGCAGAAATTCCTGCCCGGCTTCAAAAGCGAAGGCGGCGTGCAGTGGATGGGCTTCCGCCCGTCACTGCCCGACAGCCTGCCGGCGATCGGCCGCGCCCGTGCCACGGGGCGCGTGATCTACGCCTTCGGCCACGGCCATCTCGGCCTGACGCAATCGGCCGGCACCGCGCGTCTCGTCGCCGAACTCCTGACCGGCCAACGGCCGGCAATCGACATCCAATCCTTCTCGCCGCAACGTTTCTGATAGGGCTTCGACCATGGCCAACCATACCTTCTCCTGCATCGACGGACACACCTGCGGCAACCCGGTCCGGCTCGTTTCCGGCGGCGGGCCGCGGCTCGAAGGGGCCAACATGCTGGAGAAGCGGGCCCACTTTCTGCGCGAGTTCGACTGGATCCGCACCGGCCTGATGTTCGAGCCGCGCGGCCACGACATGATGTCCGGCTCGATCCTCTATCCGCCGACGCGGCCCGACTGCGACGTCGCGGTGCTCTTCATCGAGACCTCCGGCTGCCTGCCGATGTGCGGCCACGGCACGATCGGCACCATCACCATGGCGATCGAGAACGGGCTGATCACCCCGCGTGAACCGGGCAAGCTGTCGATCGACGCGCCGGCCGGCAAGGTGGACATCACCTATCGCCAGGAAGGCCGCTTCGTCGAGGAAGTGCGCCTCACCAACGTGCCGGGCTTCCTCTATGCCGAGGGCCTGACGGCTGAGGTCGAGGGCCTCGGCGAGATCGTCGTCGACGTCGCCTATGGCGGCAACTTCTACGCCATCGTCGAGCCGCAGAAGAGCTTCCGCGACATGGCCGATCATACCGCCGGCGAGCTCGTCGGCTGGAGTCCGAAGCTGCGCGCAGCCCTCAACGCCAAGTACGAGTTCGTCCATCCGGAACACCCCGAGATCCAGGGCCTCAGCCACATCCAGTGGACCGGCAAGCCAACCCAGCCCGAGGCGCATGCGCGCAACGCCGTGTTCTACGGCGAAAAGGCGATCGACCGCTCGCCCTGCGGCACCGGCACCTCGGCGCGCATGGCGCAGCTTGCCGCCAAGGGCAAGCTGAAGGTCGGTGACGAGTTCGTGCATGAATCGATCATCGGGTCGCTGTTCAAGGGCCGCGTCGAGGCGGCGACCAAGGTTGCCGACCGCGACGCCATCATCCCTTCGATCGCCGGCTGGGCCCGCATGACCGGCATCAACACGATCTTCATCGATGACCGCGACCCCTTCGCCCATGGATTTGTCGTAAAATGACCCAATCGATCTCCGCCCGCTGCATTCTCTCTGGCTCCGCCGATGGCCCCATCATCGCCACCGAGGAGGCGCTGAGCTTCTGGGGCGGGGTCGATCCGGCAACCGGCGTGGTGATCGATGTGCATCACCCGCTGCACGGGATCTGTCTCACCGGCGGCATCCTGATGATGCCGTCGAGCCGCGGTTCCTGTACCGGTTCGGGCGTTCTGCTCGACATGGCGCTCACGGGCCGGGCGCCTGCCGCATTGGTCTTCTGCGAAGCCGAGGACGTGTTGACGCTCGGCGCACTGATTGCGGCTGAGATGTTCGGAAAATCTCTGCCGGTGCTCAGGCTTTCCCGCGACGCCTTCAAGATGCTCTCGCAGGCAAAGTCAGCACGGATCGGCGCTGGCACGATCGAGGCCGACGGCCTGATTATCCCGGTCGAACCGCCGGCGACGGCGGCTCTCGATCTCACTGAAGCCGACCGCGCCATGCTCGATGGCCGCGATGGCGTTGCGGTCCAGCAGGCGATGCGGATCATTTCGGCGATGGCAGCGCAGCAGGGGGCGGAAAAGCTCATCGACGTGGTCCAGGGCCATATCGACGGCTGCATCTATGCGAGCCCCGCCAACCTCACCTTCGCCGAAAAGATGGCGAACATGGGCGCCAAGGTTCGCGTGCCGACCACGATGAACGCGATCTCGGTCGACCGCGCCAACTGGCGGGCGCAGGGCGTGCCGGAAAGTTTCGGCGACCCGGCGGCTAAGCTTGCCGACGCCTATGTGCGCATGGGCTGTCGCCCGACCTTCACCTGTTCGCCCTATCTGCTCGACAGCGCACCGAAATCAGGCGAATCCATTGCCTGGGCGGAATCCAATGCCGTCATTTTCGCCAACACCGTTCTCGGCGCGCGCACGGCAAAGCACCCGGATTTTCTCGACCTCTGCATCGCGCTGACGGGCCGCGCGCCCCTCTCGGGCGTCTATCTCGACGAGCCGCGCAGGGCAAAACGCGTCATCGACGTGGACCTGCCTGAGAATATCGACGACGCCTTCTGGCCGCTGATCGGTTACCTCGCTGGCCGGGCAGCCCCCGATCGCATCCCGCTGTTGCGTGGACTTGCGTCCGCACGGCCCTCGCGCGACGACCTGAAGGCGCTCTGCGCCGCCTTCGGCACGACATCCGCAGCCCCCATGTTGCATGTGGAAGGTGTGACCCCGGAAGCGGAAGGTGCCGCGGCTGAGGATGCCGATCACACGGCCACGACGCGCGCCGACATGGCCGAGGCCTGGGCACATTTCAACGAGGGACCAGCCGAGGTCGAGCTCGTCGCCATCGGCAGCCCGCACGCCTCGCTCGAGGAATGCCGCGCGCTGGCCGACGCCTTCGATGGTCGCAAGCGGCATGGCGATGTCGCCGTGATCGTGACCGCCGGACGAGACGCGATCGCCGCAGCACGGGAAGAAGGTCTGCTGGCTCGACTGGAGGCAAGCGGCATCCAGGTGTTGCCGGATCTCTGCTGGTGCTCGATCTCGGAGCCGGTGTTCCCGACGAAGACGCGGGCGCTGATGACCAATTCCGGAAAGTACGCCCATTACGGCCCCGGCCTCTCCGGCCGCGCCGTCCGCTTCGGCAGCCTCGCCGATTGCGTTGAAGCGGCGCTCACGGGCCGCGTCCCGGCACGTCTGCCGGCCTGGCTGTCGTAGCGACTTCGCCGCGGGCTTAGGCGCCGCGCGGCGGTGCCGTCGAGGCCCGCGGCACCAGATGGCAGGCGAGTTCGACGCGACGCGGCGGCGCCGGGATGCCCGACAGCGTGTCGCGCAGAAGATCGAGCGCTACCGAGCCGATCTCGCGCATCGGGATGTGCATCGTCGTCAGCGGCGGATTGAGGAAGGCCGCTTGCGGCAGGTCGTCCATTCCCATGACCGAGACATCGCCCGGAACCGAAAAGCCCTTTTGCTGGATGCCGAGCATGGCGCCGACGGCAAGGCTGTCGCCGGCCGCGAGCACCGCGGTGAAATCCAGCCCCCGCTCCGAAATCCGCTGCGTCAGCGCCTGTATCGCAAGCTCGGGCAGCCAGTCCTCGACGGTGACGAGCAAGTCGTCGGTTGCGGGCAGGCCTTTCGCGAGCAGCCCGTCGCGCCAGCCCTCGTAGCGCCGTTCGATCGTACGGCGCCCCGGCCGCATCAGGAACAGGATGCGCTCGTGGCCGAGCTCGATCAGGTGATCGGTCGCAAGCCGCGCGCTCGATCGGTTGCAGGGCGTGACGCTCGATAGCCGCATGAACGGGTCGTCGCTGTTCAAGAGCACCACCGGCTTTTCGAAGCCACGGGTCGCGGCAATCATACCTTCGTCGTCGATGGTGAGAAACAGCAGACCGGCGACCTGCTCGTCCTCCTCTGCCTCGGCAAGCACGGCCAGTTCTTCGCTTCTATCCGCAATCGGCCGAGTGACGATTTCGAGATCGAGCGCCTGGGCCCGCTCCTTCAGCCCCTCCAGCACGTAATGCGTAAACTGGTTGCGCACATAGTCGATCATCGCAGCACTGGACGCCGCCACGATGACCTTCTGACCGGCGACCGCCGTCGGGATCACGTAGTTGGCGTTCTTGGCCGCTTCCAGCACCTTCTGGCGGATTTCCGCGCGCACGCCCTTTTCGCCAGCAAGGGCGCGGGAGGCGGTGCTCAAGGAGACGCCGCAGGCTTCGGCGATGTCCTCCAGCCGAACACGCTTGCTCTTCTTGCCGCGTTTGCCGGGCAGCGGTTTTGCGATCATGTGATCCTCCCTTGCCACAATATTGGGAAAAATTTTCATATTGCGCAAGAAAAAACATCGTGCCTTTATCTTTCTCAAGAAGGCCGAGGGAAGAGCGGCTTAAGGAGGAGGAGTGCCATGGGCCTCAACGCCCACGATATTCGCACGGGTCTCGATCGTCTTGTCGGCGGCATGACCGGTCTCAAGCATGACGGCCGGTTCGATGAACCGAACCTCGACGGGACCGCAGGCGACTACATCAGCTTCGACAGCTGGGAATGGCCGCAGGGTGTTGGCCTCTATGGCCTGATCAAGCTCTGGCTGTTTACCGGCCGCGAGGACATCCGTCAGCTTATCGAAGGCTGGTACGAAGGCCGCCTTGCTGCCGGGCTTCCGGAACTCAACGTCAACACGACCGCGCCGATGCTCGGCCTCTCGGTTCTCTGGGCCAAATCCAGGAATCCCCGCTGGAAGCCGCTGCTCGACGACTGGGCAAACCGGGTGATGAGCGAAATGGGCCGGACGCCGGAAGGCGGATTCGAGCACCATGTCTCCGACAAGGTGAATGACAACGAGCTCTGGGACGACACGCTCTATATGGTCGCCCTGTTCCTCGCCTCCTATGGCCAGGCGAGCGGCCGGCGCGAACTCGTCGACGAGGCCTCGCGGCAATTTCTCGTGCATGCCCGCTACCTTGCCGACACCCAGTCGGGCCTCTGGTTCCATGGCTGGACCTTCGACGGCCGGCACAATTTCGCCCGCGCCCGCTGGGCCCGCGGCAATGCCTGGATCACCGCCGGCATGCTCGATTTCTTCGACCTCGCTGAGCTCGCCGCACCGGTCAAGGAATACCTGCGCGGCGTGCTCGTCACCCAGGTCGAGGCACTGCTGCCGCTGCAGGCCGCTTCCGGCGCCTGGCGCACGCTGCTCGACGACGCGACTTCGTACGAGGAGATCTCGGCGACCGCCGGCATCGGCTACGGCCTGCTCAAGGGCTATCGGCTCGGCTATGGAACGCCCGCCTGGAGAGCCGCCGGTCTGCGCGCGCTTGAAGTCGTGATGCGCAACATCGACGAGAGCGGCACCGTGCTCAACGTCTCCTACGGCACACGCATGGGCCACGACCTGCAATTCTACAAGGACATCCCAATTCAGCCGACCGGCTACGGCCAGGCACTGGCAATCCTGTGCCTCTCCGAAGCCCTGCAGCATGTCGGCCCGGAAGGACAGGCAGCATGACAATGAAGGTTCTCTACGGGGCCAACCCCGAGGATATCAAAGGCTACGACACGGCGCGGCTGCGCCGCGAGTTCCTGATCAGCGATCTCTTTGCAGCTGACGCCGTGAACTTCACCTACACCCATGTCGACCGGCTGATCCTCGGCGGCGCCATGCCGAAAACAAAGAGCGTCACCTTTGGATCGGGCGCTGATATCGGCACACCCTATCTGCTTTCGGCGCGCGAGATGGGCATCGCCAATCTCGGCGGCACCGGGACGATCACCGTCGACGGTAAGAACTTCGTGCTCGAAAATCGCGACGTGCTCTATGTCGGACGCGGTGCCAAGGAAATCGTCGTTGCAAGCGAGACCGCCGACCGCCCGGCCCGCTTCTACATAAACTCGGTGCCCGCCGGTGCCGATCTGCCGCACCGGCTGATCAAGAGGGCGGAGGCAAAGGCGCTTGAGCTCGGCGACGTCAAGCGCTCGAACAAACGCCGTCTCGTCATGTACATCCACCCGGAAGTCATGCCCTCCTGCCTGCTTCTGATGGGCATTACCGATCTGGCCGAAGGCAGCGCCTGGAACACCATGCCGCCGCATGTGCACGAGCGGCGCATGGAGGCCTATTGCTACTTCGACATGGCGCCGGAAGACCGCATCGTCCACGTGATGGGCGAGCCGGAGGAGACCCGGCACCTGATCGTCGCAAACGGCGACGCCGTGCTTTCGCCCGCCTGGTCGATCCATATGGGCGCCGGCACCGGCCCCTATGCCTTCGTCTGGGGCATGACCGGCGAGAACCAGGAATACAACGACGTCACCCCCGTAGCCTTGGCTGAGCTGAAATGAGCGATACTATTTTCCATCTGAAGAAAAGCCTCGTTGCGGGGCAGGCCGTCGGCTACTGGCAGCTCGGCACGATTGCCGAGGAGCGTTTCGACGTGCCGGACCAGCCGATGAAGGGCGAAATGGACCCCTTCTTCTTCCTGACCAAGCACAAGAACTTCATTCCGCACGAGTACCCCTGCCGGACGATTTTTGCCGAACAGTTTCGCGGCAAGCGGCCGCAGGTGCGCGGCACATTCGAGGCCAGCCGCTGGTGGCTGCCCTTCGGATCGCCGCGGCTCGACCTCTCCGGCTTCTGGTTCCGGCCGACACGGCTTGCAACCTGGGCCCGCACCTCGATCGAGACCGACACGGGTGGCACCGCCAAGATTCGCCTGGGCACCTGCGGCGGCGCGGTGCTCTTCCTGAACGGCACTGAGGTCGGCTGGATGGCGCCCTATAGCCGCAATCTCGAGGCCAAGGCCGAATTCGAACTGCCGCTTCAAGCCGGCCTCAACGAAGTCACGATCTTCTTCGACGACCTCGCCGAACGCGATGCGCGTTATTTCTTCCAGTTCGACTATCTCTCGGGACCGACGGCGCGCGTGGCGCTGCCCGTTCCCTGCCCGAGTGCGGCCGCCGCCGATATCGAGACCGCACTCGACGGCATGCATTTCGACCGGACCGCCTATTTCGAGGGCGACATCACCCTTCTCTTCGCCGCCGCCCTGCCGCTCGATGTCAAGGTCAATGTCGCGGTCGAAGGCGACTTCATGTCAACCGAGCGCTTCGACCACGACTTCGTGCTGAAGGCCGGCGACAAGAGGCTGGTTGTCGGACCATCGGAAGAGACACCGGCCGATTTCCGCCATTTCCGCATCACGCTTGATGCCAGCGGCTTCGTTGCGTCGCGCTCTCTTGGCGTCGAGATCTGCCACGCCGGCCGCCAGGGCAAACCGTCGGAGACGCTTGCGCGTCGCATTACCGAGACGCTCGACGAGATCTCGGGCTTTTCCGAACGTGACACGGTCCGCGCCTTCGCCCGGCTTGCCGGCGGTCGCGGCGGTACCGACACCGACGCGATGATCGAGGAAATTCTGCCCTCAATCGAGGACTGCCACGACTGCGCCGACTTCTCGCTGGTGCCGCTCATCTGGTCGCGCACCACATGGGGTCAGGATATCGGCGAAAAGACGCGCGATCGCATCGATCAGGCGATCCTTGGCTTCCGCTACTGGATGGATGAACCCGGCAACGACGTGCAGTGGTATTTCTCCGAAAACCACGCGCTTCTGTTCCACACTTCGGCCTATCTCGCCGGCCATCTCTTCCCCGAGGCGACCTTCCGTCGCTCGGGCCGCAAGGGCAGCGAGCAAAGCGCCGTCGGCGCTGCCCGCGTTCGCGCCTGGCTCGATCATTTCGAGGCCTGGGAAATGGCGGAGTTCAACTCCGCGCCCTATTTCCCGATCGACCTCAAGGGCCTGACGGCACTGGCGGCACTCTCGCCCGACGCCGACATCGCCGACCGCGCCAAGAAGGGCATTGTCCGTCTCTGCGAGATCATCGCCCGCTCGGCCCATCACGGCATGGTGACGGCAGCGCAAGGGCGCTCCTACGAGCACACGCTTTGCGCCGGTCGCTCGCTCGAGCTTTCCGGCGTCGCACGCCTGCTCTGGGGCAAGGGCTGGTACGGCCGCCGCGTGCATGCGCTGCCGCAGCTTGCCGTCTGCCTGCGTGACCACGGCGTTGTGGTTCCGGAAACACTTGCCGCCGTTGCCTGCCACGAGGATGAGGCCACCCATCAGGAGTGGCGCTTCGCCCAGGGCGAAAACCGCTTCGCGGCGCTATACCATTACAAAGGCCGCCATTTCGCCATGGGCTCGGCGGCGCATTATCGCTGGAATGAATGGGGCTATCAGGAAACGGTGCTGCACCTGCGCCTTGGCCAGCGCCCCGAAGCGGCGATCTGGATCAACCATCCGGGCGAAACCATTCAGTTCGGGTACGGCCGGCCATCCTATTGGGGTGGTTGCGGCACCCTCCCTCGTGCCCACCAGTACAGGGGGCTGGCCGTACTCGACTTTGCGGCCGTCAGCGAACAACCGGACTTCACCCACGCGTGGTTCCCGGTCGCCGAGTTCGACGAGAGCAGGGTCAAGGGAAAGCTGGCACTTGCGCGCAGCGGCCGTGGCGCCGTTGCCCTGATCGGCGCAACCGAACTGTTACCGGTGACCGATGGCCCGTCAGCGAATGCGGAGCTGCGCCAGGCCGGCCACAAGACGCGCTGGATCATCCGGGTTTGCGAAGCCGAAGAGCTTTCCGGGGTGGAAACGAAGTTTGCCGGGCTCTCCGTCGTGGAAACTGCCGACGGTGCTTTCGTCATCAACGATCCAGACTATGGCCGCATCGTCTTCCGCAACGACGGTTCGACGGAAGCCGAAGGGCGCACCATCGCCGCCAAGGATTTCACCGTGGCAGGTGAGGCAACCATGCTCGCCGCCAGATAAGGCAAATAGAATCGCGCCGGCCGGGGAAGCCGGCGCAAGCCCCAAACGAGCGGGAGGACGCTCGCCTAGATAAGTGGAGGAGAAAGACAATGAAGAAGACCGGAAAGATGCTCGCGGCGCTCGCCGTCGGGCTCCTGACGTCGACGGCGGCAATGGCCGGCGACGTGCGCATCATGTGGTACTCCGATGGCGTCGAAGGCGAGGTGTTGAAGGACCTGCTCGACCGCTTCATGAAGGAGAACCCCGGGATCAACGTGATCCTCGACAACGTGTCCTACAGCGTCGTCAAGGAGCAGCTGCCGGTGCAGCTCGAAGCCGGCAACGGCCCCGACATCGCTCGCGTCACCAACCTCAAGGCCCAGAGCCAGCACTGGCTCGACCTTAGGCCGCTGGTCGCCGACGCCGCCTATTGGGACGAGAATTTCGGCGGGCAGGCAGACTGGATGCGCCCCGACGGATCGAACCAGATCTCTGGTTTCATGACCCAGATCACGATTGCCGGCGGCTTTGCTAACAAGACGCTGTTCGACCAGGCGGGCGTCGCGATCCCCGGCAAGGATGCGACCTGGGACGACTGGGCGAAGGCAGCCAAGCAGGTGGCAGAAAACCAGCAGGTTCCCTTCCCGATGGCGCTCGACCGCTCCGGTCACCGCCTCAGCGGCCCGAACCTTGCCTATGGCGGCAACTATATCGGCGCCGACGGCAAGCCGGCGCCGCTTGATGATGGCTCGAAGAACTTCCTGAAGACCTTCGTCGGCTGGGTTGCCGACGGCACGATGAGCAAGGACGTCTGGGTTTCGGCCGCCGGCTCCACCTATCGCGCCGCCGCCGACGACTTCATCAACGGACAGCTCGTCTACTACTATTCCGGTTCCTGGCAGGTTCCGAACTTCTCGACGAAGATCGGCACCAACTTCGACTGGGTGGCGACCGGCAGCCCCTGCGGTCCCTCAAACTGCACCGGCATGACCGGCGGCGCCGGTCTGGTGGCGGTCAAATACACCAAGAACCCGAAGGAAGTGGCCAAGGTGATGGACTATCTCGCGAGCGAACCGATCGTGAAGGAGTTCTCCGAGCGCACCCTGTTCCTGCCTGCGCATAAGGGCGTGCTTGCCAAGGAGCTCGACTTCAGGACCGACGACCCCCAGGCAAAGGCGGCGCTCAACGGCTTCGTCGAGGCGAGCAAGTCGCTCTCCGACGAGGCGCGCAAGCTGCCCGGCTGGCTCTGGTCCGACGCCGTCTACGGCGCGCTCGTCACCCGTGTCAGCCAGGCTGCTGCCGGCGAGATGACAGTCGACGAAGCGTTCACGCGCATCGATAGCGATATCGCCACCAAGGTGAAAGATAGCGGCAACTGATCCGGGCGATCGATACCCGGTTTCCGACGGTGTGACGTATCATGCCGTCGGATCAGCCGCCGACACACCAGTAAGCATTAGCTTACATAATGCTGACATCCGGCAAGCAGCGCTTGCCCGTCTCTTGCGGGCAGCAGATCACAATCCGGCGACGATCGTTGCGCTACAAAGCGCGACCGGTGGCGAGGTAGCAAACGATGAAGGCAGATGTTCCAAGAGGAGGCGGCTCACGCCTTGGCGAGGCGGTCATGGTGCCCGTACGACTGCTGATGGGCGCCGTCGACGCGCCGCTGCGGTTCGTGCAGCGCCGGCTCGGCATCGGCGGCATGGCGACCTTCTTCCTGCTGCCGAACATGCTGATCTTCGGCATATTCGTGCTGCTGCCGTTCTTTATCAACTTCGCCTATTCCATGACCGGCGGAACCGCCCTCTTCCTCCCCGACCGAAGCTTCGTAGGCGGCGACCAATATGCGCGCCTCTTCGATTGCGTGAATTACACCAACCCGAACAGCTGCGCGGAAGACACCTTCTGGACCGCCGTCGGCAACACTGCCTGGTTCGTGGTGCTGCAGGTCACCCTGATGATCCTGTTTTCGCTGGTGACGGCGCTGATCCTCAACCGCGACCTGATGGCGCGCAGCTTCTGGCGGGCGGTGTTCTTCTTCCCGGTGCTCCTGTCGCCCGTGGTCGTCGGCCTCATCTGGAAGTGGATCCTGCAGCGACAGGGGCTCTTGAATTTCGGCCTCTACAGCCTCGGCCTCGAGCCGCATACTTGGCTCAATGATCGCAACTGGTCCTTTGCGGCAACCGTCGGCGTTTCGATCTGGGCGCATATGGGCTTCTACACGCTGATCCTGCTTGCCGGCCTGCAGGCGATCCCGAAGGATCTCTATGAAGCGGCCGAGATGGACGGCACCCGTCCGGCGCGCGCCTTCTGGCGCATCACCTTGCCACTGCTGATGCCCAACCTGCTCGTCGTCATCGTGCTCGTGCTTATCCGCGCCGTGCAGATCTTCGACGAGATCTACGTGCTGACCGGCGGGGGCCCAGGCACCAGCACACTCTATATCACGCAATACATCTACGAGACCGGCTTCGCGACGCAGTTGCGCAATCCCGGCCTTGCCGCAGCCGCCTCGATCCTGATGGGCGCCGTGCTGGTTGTCCTCACCCTGGTCCAGCTCGGCCTTGGCCGCAAAGGCGAGAAGAAGGGAGCCCGAAAATGAGCCGTCTTGCCGAATTCATCTTTCGACGTCGCGGCCGCAATGGCTGGCACTGGACCGATATCGTCACCTGGGTCTGGCTCATCGGCGGTCTCTTCATCATGTTCGGCCCGGCCGTCTGGCTCGTCGGCTCCTCCTTCAAGTCGCCGGCAGCCCTTGCCGAATTCCCGCCGACGATCATGCCCTATGTAACGCAGAAGGCGACCGTCGAAGGTTACGACAAGCCGCTCGATCTCTACGAGGTGACGCTGCCGGATGGCAGCAAGAAGGTGCTCGCCGAGGTTCGCCGCATCGGCATCGTCAGCCAGATGGTCGCGCCGGAGAAGCCGACCGAGATCGTCAAGGTCAACATCGCCGAGCGCACGCCGGTGCGCACAATGTCCTTCGCCACCTCGAACTACAGCGAGCCCTTCACCCATTTCGATTTCGTCCGCTATCTCTGGAACTCCGTTTTCGTCACGGTGACGGCGACGGTGATTACGCTCATCGTCAATTCGATGGCCGCCTTCGCGCTCAGCAAATACGAGTTTCGCGGCCGCACCTTCGCGATGCTCTTGATCCTCGCCACCCTGATGGTGCCGCTCTCGGTGATCATGGTGCCGCTCTATTCGATCGTCTCGGCGCTTGGCCTCTTCAACAATCTCTGGGGGGTGATCCTGCCGACGGTCGCGACGCCGACCGGCGTCTTCATCCTGCGCCAATACATGCTGACCATCCCCGACGAGCTGATCGACGCCGCGCGCATGGACAAGGCATCGGAGTGGCAGATCTACTGGCGCATCATCCTGCCGCTGACGGCACCGGCGCTCGCTGTGCTTGCGATCTTCTCCGTCGTCTGGCGTTGGAACGACTTCCTCTGGCCGCTGATCGTGCTCTCCCGCAAGGAGCTTTATACGCTGCAGGTGGGCTTAAGCATCTATTCCGGCGAGCTGAACGTGCAGTGGCATTTCATTCTCGCCATGACGGTCGTGACCATGATCCCGGTCGTCCTGGTCTTCATCTTCCTGCAACGCTTCATCACCACCGGCATTGCCGGCACCGGACTGAAATAAGGGGGCACCCATGGGCCACATCAAGCTTACCAATGTGACCAAGTCGTTCGGCGCCGTCGACGTGCTTCATGGCATCAACCTGGATATCAAGGACGGCGAGCTCGTCGTCTTCGTCGGCCCCTCCGGCTGCGGCAAGTCCACGCTGCTGCGCATGATCGCCGGGCTGGAAAAGCCGACCGGCGGAGAACTCGCGATCGACGGCAAGGTGGTCAACGACGTGCCGGCCGCCGACCGCGGCCTCGCCATGGTCTTCCAGTCCTACGCGCTCTATCCGCATATGAGCGTGCGCCAGAACCTCGCCTTCGGCCTCGAAAACACCCGCATGCCGAAGACGGAGATCGCCGAACGTATTGGGGAAGCCGCGCGCATGCTGGAGATCGAGCCCTATCTCGAGCGCCGGCCCGGGCAGCTTTCGGGTGGCCAGCGCCAGCGCGTCGCGATCGGCCGCGCGATCGTGCGCCGCCCCGTTGCCTTCCTGCTCGACGAGCCGCTGTCGAACCTCGACGCTGAACTGCGCGGCTCCACCCGCGCCGAGCTTGCGGCCCTTCACGCCCGGCTGTCGGCAACGATGATCTATGTGACACACGACCAGGTAGAGGCGATGACGCTCGCCGACCGCATCGTCGTCCTGCGCGCCGGCCGCATCGAGCAGATCGGCACGCCGCTCGAACTCTATAACAAGCCGGCCAACCGCTTCGTCGCCGGTTTCATCGGCTCGCCGCACATGAATTTCCTCGAAGGCACGCTGGAAGCGGCCGGCACGGGTTCGGCGGTCGCAACGCTGAAGGGCGGCCACCGGCTGCAGGTTCCGATCGCCGACGCAGCAGCTGCAGCCGGCTCGCCCATCACGCTCGGCGTCCGGCCGCAGCACATCACGCTTGATACCGGTGAAAGCGGCATTCCCGCCAAGATCCGCCTCGTCGAGGCGCTCGGTTCCGAAACCGTGCTGCATGCCGATGTCGCCGGCCAGAAGATCCTGGTCGTCGCCCCCGGTCAGCATGACCTGGCACCGGGATCGGAAATCAGGCTGTCGCTCGCGGCTGCCCCCATACATCTCTTCAACGACAAGGGGCTTCGCCTTGAACGCGCTGTTTGACCTCACAGGCAAGACCGCCCTCGTCACCGGCGCCCGTACCGGCCTCGGCCAGGGCATGGCTCTGGCGTTGGCGCGGGCCGGCGCCGATATCGCCGCCCTCGGTTCGACGCCCATGCCGGAGACGGCAGTGCTGGTACGAGAGGCGGGTGTTCGCTTTCACGAACTGACCGTCGATCTCTCCAGGCCTTTCGACGCGGCGTCGGCGATCGGCGACGTCGTGGCTGCCCTCGGCGGCATCGACATCCTCGTCAACAATGCCGGCATCATTCGCCGCGCCGACCTGCTCGACTATTCCGAGGACGACTGGGACAGCGTGCTCGACGTCAACCTGAAGGCGGCCTTTCTGCTGTCGCAGGCCGCAGCGAGACACATGGTTTCGACCGGACGCGCCGGCCGGATCGTCAATGTCGCCTCGATGCTGACCTTCCAGGGCGGCATTCGCGTGCCGGCCTATGCCGCCTCGAAGCACGGCATCGCCGGCCTCACCAAGGCGATGGCCAACGAGCTTGCGCCGTGCGGGATTACCGTCAATGCGATCGCCCCGGGCTACATGGCGACCGACAACACCGAGGCGCTGCGCAACGACCCCGATCGCAACGCCCAGATCTCCGCCCGCATTCCGATGGGGCGCTGGGGCACGCCCGACGATCTCGCGACCGCCGTGCTCTTCTTCGCAGCACCCGCCTCCGGCTATGTCACCGGAACGGTGCTGCCGGTCGATGGCGGCTGGCTCGTTCGCTAGGCGCCACCAATGTCCTTCTCCGCCGAGCGCCTGCGCACGCTTCTCGGTCTCGCTGATACGGAACTGTTCCTGGATGTCTGCGTGATGGAGGATCGTGGTTCTTACATCGTCGAGAGGCTGAGCTTTCGCACACCTCGCAACGGCGCTGAAATCCGCGGCTTTCTGACACGACCACCCGTCAACGACGGGCCTCGACCAGCGATCCTCTACGCCCATGCCCATGGCGGACGCCACGAGATCGGTGCGAACGAACTGCTTGATGGCCGGCCGGCACTGCTCAGCCCGCCCGGGCCCGTTCTCGCGGAGCACGGCTTCGTTACCCTGTGCATCGACATGCCGACGTTCGGAGAGCGCTCGATCGTAAGAGAGAGCGCCGCGACAAAGGCTGCCCTCTGGTATGGCGGAACCCTTTTCGGCCAGATGCTTTCCGAGCAGCAGGCAGCGCTCACTTGGCTTTCAATGCGTAACGACGTCGACCCCGCGCGCATCGGCATGACCGGGATCTCGATGGGCGCCACCCTTTCCTACTTCCTGGCTGCGCTCGACCCCCGGATCGCGGCAATCGCCCACCTCTGCTGCTATGCGGATTTCGCCACGCTCGTCGCAACCGGCGCTCACGATCTGCACGGCCATTATCTCACGATCCCCGGTCTGCTCGCGGAGACCTCGACTGGCGAAATCGCCGGGCTCGTTGCCCCGCGGCCACAATTGATCTGTGTGGGGCTCGACGATCCGCTGACGCCGCCACAAGCGGTGGAGCGGGCCCATGCCGCAACGCGCGCCGCCTATCGGGCGGCTGGCGCCGAGCGCAACTTATTCTTGGTTGCAGAGCCCGGCATCGGCCACGTCGAAACGCTGACCATGCGGGAGGCGGTTCTGGCCTTCCTCTCCCACCACCTCGGCACGCCAGTCAGCGGTTGAGGAAACCAACTCTTCGTGCGCGGGCGGCAAGCACGGCTTTCAGGCTTCGCGAAGGTCGATCGTGCCGACCTTCTTGCCCCACCACCACCGGTCCGATCAGGATTTTGTGATGTCGCAGTCACGATTTTTCATTCATCGAAACAACCCCTTCGAGAATCACCAGAAAGCGAGTACTCTGAGGGAACATTGCGCATGGGACGCCGTTTATTCGAATGAGCGAGCCGATAAGCAGCGATCCCCGTCTCAGCCAGCGGCCGCGGGAGAGCATGATGCAAAAGAGCGAATGCGACGTTTTTGATCTCTTCTCGGAGATCTATACCAGTGCAGCGCAAGAAGAAATCAGCCTTCAAGAATACCTCCTCGCATGTCGCGACGACAAAAGCATGTATGCCACCGCGCAAGAGCGGATGGTCACTGCCATCGGTAATCCAACCCTGATCGATACCAGCGCGGACGAGCGTCTCGGCCGCATCTTTTCAAACCGTACCGTCAAGATCTATCCATCCTTCGCCGATTTCTACGGCATGGAAGACACGATCGAGCGGATCGTCGGTTACTTCCGCTACGCTGCCCAGGGGCTCGAGGAGCGCAAACAGATCCTCTACCTGCTCGGACCGGTCGGCGGCGGCAAGTCGTCACTCGCCGAGCGGCTGAAGAAACTGATGGAGCTGCAGCCGATCTACACGCTGGCAGTCGGCGGCAAGGTCAGCCCCGTCTTCGAATCCCCCCTCGGCCTCTTTCACCCCGACCGCATGGCCGACTTGCTGGAAGACAAATACGGGATCGGCAGGCGCCGTCTGACCGGTCTGATTTCGCCCTGGGCGACGAAGCGGCTCGACGAAGTCGACGGCGATATCTCCAAGTTCAGTGTGGTCAAGCTGATGCCATCGCGGCTGCGCCAAGTGGCGATCGCGAAGACAGAACCCGGCGACGAGAACAACCAGGACGTTTCCTCGCTGGTCGGCAAGGTGGACATCCGCCAGCTTGAAAACTACAGCCAGGCCGACCCCGACGCCTATTCCTACAGCGGCGGCCTCAACCGCACGACGCAGGGGCTGCTCGAGTTCGTCGAAATGTTCAAGGCACCGATCAAGGTCCTGCATCCCTTGCTGACGGCGACCCAGGAAGGCAACTACAACGGCACTGAAAGCTTCGGAGGGTTCCCCTACCAGGGCATCGTCGTTGCGCATTCCAACGAATCGGAATGGCTGCAATTCAAGAACAACAAGAACAACGAGGCCTTCCTCGACCGCATCCTGGTCGTCAAGGTGCCCTACTGCCTGCGTGTCACCGAGGAGCGGCAGATCTACGAGAAGCTGCTGCGCGAAAGCGAGCTCACCAAGAGCCCCTGCGCGCCGGAAGTGCTGGAAAGCCTCAGCCGCTTTACCGTCTCGACCCGGCTTGCCCGCCACGAGAACTCACCGCTCTATACCAAGATGCGGGTCTATGATGGCGAGAACCTGAAGGACACCGATCCCAAGGCGAAGTCCGTTCAGGAATATCGCGACGCCGCCGGCGTCGACGAGGGTATGACCGGCATCAGCACCCGCTTTGCCTTCAAGGTGTTGTCCGAGACCTTCAACTACGACACCAAGGAGGTCGCGGCCGATCCCGTGCACCTCATGTATATCCTGGAACAGGCGATCCGCCGCGAACAGTTCCCGAAGGAGACCGAGGCGAGCTATCTCGATTTCATCAAGTCCGAGCTTGCCTCGCGCTACGCCGAATTCATCGGCCACGAAATCCAGAAGGCCTATCTCGAATCCTACAGCGAATACGGTCAGAACCTCTTCGACCGTTACATCGCCTATGCCGACGCCTGGCTGGAAGACCAGGACTTCAAGGATCCCGACACTGGGCAGATCCTCAACCGGGAGATCCTCGACAGCGAGCTGTCGCAGATCGAAAAGCCGGCCGGCATTGCCAACCCCAAGGACTTCCGCAACGAGGTCGTAAAGTTCACCCTGCGCGCCCGCGCCAAGAACCATGGGCGCAACCCCTCCTGGACGAGCTACGAGAAGCTTCGCGACGTGATCGAGAAGCGCATGTTCGGCCAGGTCGAAGACCTGCTGCCGGTCATCAGCTTCGGCTCGAAGAAGGACAGCGCCTCCGAGAAGCAGCATGCCGAATTCGTCCAGCGCATGACCGAACGCGGCTATACCGAGCGTCAGGTCCGGCGGCTGGTCGATTGGTACATGCGGGTCAACAAGGCGGGCTGACGATGCCGAAGCAGGGGATTGGTATATGCCGAATTTCATCGACCGGCGGCTCAATCCGAAGGATAAGAGCCTCGGCAACCGACAGCGTTTTCTGAAACGGGCCCGCGAGGAACTCAAGCGGGTCATCAAGGAACAAGTCAAATCCGACAGGATCATCGACGTCGATGCTGCGCACGGCGTACCGATGCCGACCGACGGTGCCAGTGAGCCGACATTCCAGCCGGCCCGCGGGAGCGGCGAACGTAACTATGTGCTTCCCGGCAACAAGCAGTTTTCGGCCGGCGACCGCCTGCCGAAGCCGGAAGCGGGTGGGGGTGGAGGCGGCAAGGGCCGCCCCGGGACCGGAGAAAGCGAAGACGACTTCCAGTTCATCCTGTCGCGCGAAGAGGTGCTGGATCTCTTCTTTGAGGATCTGGAATTGCCCGACATGGTCAAGCTCAGCCTCAAGGAAACTGTGACGTTCAAACCGCGTCGCGCAGGCTTTGCCACCGCCGGCACGCCGACCAACATCAATGTCGGGCGGACGATGCGCAACAGCTTCGGCCGGCGCATGGCGCTGCATCGGCCCAAGGAAAAGGAACTGACCGTCCTTTCCGAGGAGATCGCGCGGCTGGAGGCGGCGCCGGAGATTTCACCGAAGGACCGCCAGAGGCTCAGCGAGCTTCGCAGCGAACTGGAGAGGATCGAGCGCAAGCGGCGGCGCATTCCCTATGTCGACCCGGTCGACATCCGCTTCAACCGCTTCGAACAGCAGCCGCTGCCGAACGCCAATGCGGTGATGTTCTGCCTGATGGATGTCTCGGCCTCCATGGGCGAACGCGAAAAGGATCTCGCCAAGCGCTTCTTCGTGCTTCTGCACCTGTTCCTGAAGCGGCGCTACGAACGGATCGACATCGTCTTCATCCGCCACACGGACGAGGCCCGCGAGGTCGACGAGGAGACGTTCTTCTACAGCACCCAGAGCGGCGGCACGATCGTCTCGACCGCGCTCGAGGAGATGATCAGGATCATCGAGGACCGCTACCCCTCGCAGATCTGGAACATCTATGCCGCGCAGGCCTCCGACGGCGACAACATCATCGGCGACAGCGAGCATTGCGCAGCGCTGCTCCGGGAGAAGCTGACGAAGCTCTGCCAGTACTACGCCTATGTCGAGATCATCGACGAGCGAGAGACGGAAATCTTCGGATCGACGGACAACGGCACCGCGCTCTGGCGCGCCTATCGCACGGTGGATGGCGAGAAGTCGAATTTCCAGATGACGCGCATCGCCAAGCCCGCCGATATCTACCCGGTCTTCCGCAGGCTCTTTGCCCGGCAGCCGGCCACACGCACCCGGAAATGAGGGGACGACCGGATGGCTCGACGTGCGACTTCAGGCCTCCTGTTCCAGGGCTCGGACTGGAACTTCACGACCCTTTCGCGTGCCTATGACGCGATCGAGCAAGTCGCGCTTGAGGAAATGGGCCTCAGCGTCTACCCGAACCAGCTGGAGATCATCACCTCCGAGCAGATGCTCGACGCCTATTCCTCGGTCGGCATGCCGCTCATGTACCAGCATTGGTCCTTCGGCAAGCGCTTCGCCTATGAGGAGCACCACTATCGCAAGGGGCACCGCGGCCTCGCCTATGAGCTGGTGATCAATTCCAATCCCTGCATTACCTATCTCATGGAAGAAAACACGATGGCGATGCAGGCGCTGGTCACGGCGCATGCCGCGTTCGGCCACAATCATTTTTTCAAGAACAACTACCTCTTCCGCCAGTGGACCGATGCCGGCGCGATCCTGAGCTACATGGATTTCGCCAAGAAGTACGTGACCAAATGCGAGGAGCGGCACGGCACCGCCGCCGTCGAGGCGATCCTCGATTCGGCCCATGCGCTGATGGACCAGGGCGTCTTCCGCTATCGCCGGCCGCCGCGGCTCTCCTCCGAAAAGGTTCGGGAACGGGCGCGGGAACGGCTGGAATATGAGGAACAGACCTATAGCGATCTCTGGCGAACGCTGCCGCAGACGGCCGAGAGCCACGACCCGGCCGAAGCCGAGCGAGACGCTTCCGAGCGCAAGAAGGTGCTCAACCTGCCGGAAGAGAACCTGCTCTATTTTCTCGAGAAACACAGCCTGATCCTGGAGCCGTGGCAGCGGGAATTGCTCCGGATCGTTCGGGTCATCGCGCAATATTTCTACCCGCAGCGGCAGACGAAGGTGATGAACGAGGGCTGCGCGACCTTCGTCCACTACACCATCATCAACCGGCTCTACGACCAGGGCCGGATTGGCGAGGGCCACATGCTGGAACTCTTGCAGAGCCACTCCAACGTCGTCTTCCAGCCGGATTTCGACGACCGGCGCTATCCCGGCATCAACCCCTATGCGCTCGGCTTTGCAATGATGCAGGACATCCAGCGGATCGCCACCGAGCCGACGGCCGAGGACCGCGACTGGTTTCCGTCCTTTGCCGGCAACGGTGACTGGATGGAGACGCTGCGCGATGCCTGGGCCAACCACCGCGACGAATCCTTCATTCTGCAGTATCTGAGCCCGGCCGTGATGCGCAAATTCCGGCTGTTCCACCTCGCGGACCGCGCTTCCGAGCGTTTTGTCGAGGTCGCGTCGATCCACAACGAACGCGGCTATTCGGCCGTTCGCTCGGCGCTTTCCAACAGCTACGACGTCGCCGCCAACCAGCCTGATATTCAGGTGATGGACGTCGATCTGCTGGGGGACCGGCACCTTCGATTGCAGCACAACATCAAGAGCGGCATCGTGCTCGAAGAGGGCAGCCGTAACGCGACATTGCGTCATGTGCGCCACCTCTGGGGCTACGAAGTCAGCCTCGCCGGCGTCGACCCGCAAACCGGCCGCACAGTGTATGAATATTCGACGGCAAAGGATGGCTGAGCAAGACGCGAGCGGGCTGCCTCTTCCCGTTAATGCCGGCAAGGGCGGCGCCTTGGTTGGGCACAAACGGGCATCACAAGAATTCAGGGCAGACATTAGAATTATTTGGCCTTATGGCTGCATCAAGCACGTGCGCGCTGCGCCGCGAGGCGGAACCCCGAGTCTACTCCTCAAGGAAAAGATCTTCCGTTTCAGCCGGCGAGCGCTTCCTGTGCCGGAGGCGGTGGCAAGGCCGCTGCCTGCTGAGCCGCCGCAGCAGCCAGCCATTCGCTGAACGCCTGCATCGCCGGCGTGACCGGACGTGATTTCAGCCGCGTCAGCCAGTAGCTACCCATCGAGGTGTGGACGTCGAAAGGCTGTCGGATCGTGCCGTTCGACAGCAACCGCGAGAACATCAGTGGGGGCGCGAGTGCCACGCCAATCCCCTGGGCTGCAGCCTCCATCATCGCCAGCGAACTATCGAAGACGATGCCCTTCAGCAGCGGCGCCGGATAGGCAATGCCGGCCGCTTCGAACCAGTTCACCCATTCGTCGGCCCGGTAGGACCTGAGCAGCGTTTCGTTCAGGAGATCGGCGGGCGTCTTCAGCCGATCGGCGATCTCGGGAATGCAGAGCACGGAAAGCGGCGCCTCGAAGAGCCGCGTCGCCTCGATATTATGCCAGGAGCCGCCGCCGAAGCGGATGGCGAAATCCAGGCCTTCCGCGGCCATGTCGACCCGGTTGTTGTTGGTCGAAAGGCGGACATCGATGAACGGGTATTTGGCCTGGAAGTCGGCAAGCCGCGGCAACAGCCAGCCGACGGCAAAGGTGCCGACGGCGCCGATCATCAGCACTTCGCGAATGTGGCCGGCCTCGAAGCGCTCAAGCATATCCGCCATCCGATCGAAAGAATCCCGCAAGACCGGCAACAACGCCTCGCCCTCAGCCGTGATCATCAGTCCGCGCGGCAATCGCTTGAACAGGGTGACGTTCAGCCGGCTTTCGAGCAGTTTGACCTGGTGGCTCACCGCAGCCTGCGTTACGCAGAGTTCGATCGCCGCGCGGGTGAAGCTCAAATGCCGCGCCGATGCCTCGAAGGCGCGCAGCGCATTGAGCGGAAGATATGGCCTGACCATGTATGCCCTAACTCATCTAATGGGTCTCGCAAATAAACGTGGTTTGTTGCTCCGGCACAATCCCTTTACGGTGAACTCCATCGACTGACGCGGCTGTAGCTCGGCAGCATCAGCTCAGGAAGGTGCGGCCGATTGCGCCGCTTACGGGGATCGATCCCATGCGCCGTTTCGCCTACAGCGCCGCGCGTCTTAGCAGACGCGCAAAGGTCGCTGTAGAACTGCATGTCTTCGTCCTCAAATCGATGTCGATTTAAGGAGACATGCAGTCGCCATAGCGCCCGCTCGCATCGTCTCCGCAGCCGACATCACGCATGCCGGCGAAGCCAAATGCCGTTCCAAGACAGGCCGCGAGCCGCACGGACATCCGTGCCGGCCAGGCTATCTATTATCCCAAAGGTCCGTTCCGCCCTTATGAAGTTCATCGCAAACCTGCTTGGTACATCCCTCAATCTCGTAACCGTCGTCGCACTCGCGGCGGCCACGGTCGTCGCAGCGTTGACGCGACACCTGCCCGATCACCGCACGCTCGCGAACTGGGAACCGGCAGTCACCACCCGCCTCTATGCCGGCGACGGCACGATGGTCGGAGAACTCGCGCGCGAACGCCGGCTGTTCCTGCCGATCGGCGCGATCCCCGCCCGCATCCGCCAGGCATTCCTTTCGGCCGAGGACAAGAATTTCTACGCCCATCCCGGGATCGACGTTGCGAGCATCGGCACGGCACTTCTGTCCAATCTCGCCAATTACGGTTCCGGCCGTCGCATGATCGGCGGCTCGACGATCACGCAGCAGATCGCCAAGAATTTTCTCCTGTCTTCCGACCGGACGGTGGAGCGGAAGCTGCGCGAAGCGATCCTTTCGCTGCGGATCGACCAGACCTATTCCAAGGACCGTATTCTCGAACTCTATCTCAACGACATCTATCTCGGGCGCGGCGCCTATGGCGTGGCACAGGCGGCGCTCACCTATTTCGACAAGCCGGTGAGCGAGCTCTCGGTTTCTGAGGCCGCCTTCCTCGCCGCCCTCCCGAAGGCGCCCAACAATTACAATCCCGATCGCCAGGCGGAGCGCGCAATGGGCCGCCGCAACTGGGTCATCGACCAGATGCGCCAGAACGGCTTTGTCGACGCAGCGGCGGCTGCCCAGGCGGCGGCAGCTCCTCTCGGCGTCGATCGGCGCACGCCATCGCCCGCCGTCGCCGCTGCCGACTACTTCACCGAAGAAGTCCGCCGCCAGCTCAACACCCAGTATGGCGAGGCTGCACTCTACACCGCCGGCTTTTCGGTGCGCACCACGCTCGATCCGCGGCTGCAGGAAGCTGCGATGAAAGCGTTACGCAAGGGCCTCGTCGCCTATGACCAGGCGAAAGGCTACCGCGGCCCGGTCGCCAGAATATCCTCGATCAAGGACTGGCCTTCGGCGCTCGCCAAGCTCCGGCCGCTTTCCGACGTGCCGGAATGGCGGCTGGGCGTGGTGCTCGCCGCCGGGAAGGCCGACGCGGAAATCGGTCTCCGCCCGGAGTCCACGGCGTCAAACGGGATCACCCCGGCAGAGACCATAGGCCTTGACCGGAAAGGCGCCACCTGGGCGCTCTGCCGCTCGGCCAAGGGAAAGCACAACTGTGCCGCAGGCATCGATGGCGTTCTGACGCCCGGCGATGTCGTCTATGTGGAGAAGCAGGAGGACGGCTATGTCCTGCGGCAGCCGCCGCTCGTTCAGGGCGCTCTCGTTTCCATGGATCCGAACACCGGTCGCGTGCTCGCAGTCGCCGGCGGCTTTTCCTACGTACAGTCGGAATTCAACCGCGCGACGCAGGCCTATCGCCAGCCCGGCTCATCCTTCAAGCCCTTCGTCTATGCCGCCGCTCTCGACAACGGCTATGCGCCGACGACGCTGGTGATGGATGCGCCGATCGCCCTTGCCGACGGTGCCGGCAGGACATGGAAGCCGAAGAACTACGACGGGCGCTTCAGCGGTCCTTCCACCTTGCGCGTCGGGCTGGAAAACAGTCGCAACCTGATGACCGTGCGTCTCGCCCGGCATCTCGGCATGGATCTCGTGGCAGATTACGGCAAGCGCTTCGGCATCTATGACGAGCTCAAACCCTATCTGCCGATGTCGCTCGGCGCCGGCGAGACGACGCTGTTGCGGCTGGTCTCCGCTTATGCGGTCATCGCCAATGGCGGCAAGGCGGTCACGCCCTCGATGGTCGACCGCATCCAGGATCGCTACGGCCGCACGATCTTTCGCCACGACCAGCGCCGCTGCGACGATTGCAACGGCGCCGACTGGACCGGCCAGGAAGAGCCTGTGCCGGTCGACGATCGCGACTATGTGCTCGACCCGATGACCGCCTATCAGGTGACCTCGATGCTGCGCGGTGTCGTGGAGCGCGGCACCGCCAGGAATGTCGGCTCGCTCGGCGTGCCGATCGCCGGCAAGACCGGAACCACCAATGACGAAAAGGACGTCTGGTTCGTCGGCTTCACGCCGAACATCGTCACCGGCGTTTTCCTTGGCTACGACACGCCGAAGCCGATGGGCTATGGTGAAACCGGCGGCGGTCTCGCCGCACCCATCTTCATCGATTTCATGAAGATAGCCCTTCAAGGGCGTCCGGCGGCCGATTTCCACGCGCCACCAGGCATGATGCTGGAGGCGATCGACAGGAAGAGCGGCCAGCCTGTGCCCGAGGGCACGCCCGGGGCCATTGTCGAATCCTTCAAGCCAGGGACGGCCCCCTGCATGAGCGGGTGCGCCGTCATCGACGGTTTCGAAACGGCGAGCACGTCGGCCACCGCCGACCCAGACCTCTCCCCGGAACTGCGTGAAAAGCTGCTCACCAACGGCAACGGGCTCTATTGATATGGTACGTCAGGTTCAGTCCCGCCCGGATCGTCGTGGCCGGCTCCTCTTTGTCATCGGCGCCTTCGCGCTGGTCTTCGGCCTCATGCTCGCGCGCCTCGTCCAGCTTGGCGTCGCGGACTATGAGCGGACCGGCTACATACCGCCGCCGCCGAGCCTTGGCCGCCCGTCGATCCTCGACCGGAACGGCAATCTGCTGGCGATCGATGTGCCGAGTTCCGGGCTTTATGCCGAACCACGGCTGATCGTCGATGTCGACGAGGCCGTCGAGAAGCTGACCGCGATCTTCCCTGACATCGACGGGCGCGATCTCTACCGACGGCTGAAGAGCGGCGCAGCCTTTGCCTGGATCAAGCGTCAGGTAACGCCGGCGGAGGAACAGGCCGTCTGGAACGCCGGCATTCCCGCTATCGGCTTCCAGCGCGAGAAGCAGCGCTTTTATCCCAACGGATCGCTCGCCGCCCATGTGCTCGGCACCGTCGACATCGACAATATCGGCATTGCCGGTATCGAGAGATGGATCGAGGGACAGGGTCTGGAGGTCCTGCGCCAAAGCGGCATGGATCTCTCCCACCGCAATCTCGAGCCGGTGAGTGTCACGCTCGACATCCGCATCCAGCACGCGCTCGAGACCGAGCTGCGCAAGGCGATCGCCAAGTTCAGCGCCAAGGCGGGCGCCGGGCTGGTGCTTGATGTCACCAATGGCGAGATCCTGGCGCTCGTTTCCTATCCCGATTTCGACCCGAATCTGCCTGTCGATGCGCTGAAGCCCGATCGCATCAACCGCATCGCCGCCGCCACCTTTGAGATGGGCTCGACCTTCAAGGCGCTGACGACGGCGATGGCGCTCGACTCGGGCCAGTTCACCCTTCGCTCCGTCATCGACGCGAGCAGGCCGCTCGCCTTCGGCCGTTTCCGCATCAACGACTATCGCGGCCAGTATCGGCCGCTGACGCTGCCCGAAGCCTTCATCTACTCCTCCAATATTTCGATGGCGAAGATGGCGATTGCCGTTGGTCCGGAAAATCTGCGGACGTTCCTGACGCGGTTCGGGCAGATGTCGCGGCTGACGACCGAACTGCCGGAAAGCGCCCATCCGCAATTGCCGCGGCGTTGGGGCGAGATCGATACGGCAACCGCCTCCTACGGTCACGGTATCGCCGTCACGCCGCTGCAGGCGAGTATCGCAGTTGCGGCGCTCGTCAATGGCGGCCGTCTCATAAGGCCGACGCTGATCAAGGGCGCACCGCTCGAAAATCGCCTGCTGGCCCGCGACCTGATCAAGCCGGAGACCGGCGAGGCGCTGCGTTATCTGCTGCGGCTCAATGCCAAGACCGGCTCGGCGAAACGGGCCGAGGTCAAAGGCTATTTCATCGGCGGCAAGACCGGCACGGCCGAGAAGGTCGTCGGCGGCCGTTACTCCAAGGAACTCAACATCACGTCCTTCATGGGCATCGTCCCGGTGGATAACCCGCGTTATCTCCTGCTCACCTTGCTCGATGAGCCGAAGGGCCTGCCGGAAACCTATGGTTTCCGCACCTCGGGCTGGAACGCAACACCGCTCGGCGGTGCGGTCTTCGAGCGCATCCTGCCGATGCTTGCGCTGATGCCCGATTTCGAGATCGCCGATGTCAGCTTTCCAGACATCAGTAGCCAGGGGACCTTTGGCTCACAGCTCTTTCCGTCTTCGGCGAGCAAGGGCGAACGTAACAGCCGTCCCATCGACGGCGCGCTCTGACGCGCGGCTTGCCTGAACGCAGCAACGCCCCCGTGACTTCCACGAGGGCGTGTGCATGCGCGAACAAAGGTTAGCTAATACTTACCTTTCGATCATGCGGTTCCAGCGCTTGTTCCATTCCTGCCGGTTCTGGTTAATTGCATCCCAGTCGAGGACCTTGGCGGTCTCCATGTTGGTCTTGAAGGTCGAAAGCTTCGCGTTCGCCGCATCCGTACCCGCCTTGGCATTGATGTTCGATGGGATGATGTTGCCGTTGTCGAGCGCCAGGCTCTGCGCCTCGGCCGAAAGCAGATAGTGGGCGAGCTTCTGGCTGAGTTCCGGCTCGCTGTTGTTGGCGATCACGCATTCGGTGACGGCAAGCACGACCGAGCCTTCCTTGGGCTGGGCATATTCGACCGGAATGCCCTTGTCCTTCAGGTTGTTGACGGCCGTCGGCGTCAACGGGAAGATCGCCGCCTCGCCGGTCTGCACCATCTCCGAGATCTTGGCCGAGCTCGGAATGAACTCGATGACGTTCTTGCCGATCGTATCGGAGAACTTCTCGAAGCCGGGCTCGACGTTGGTCTCATTGCCGCCCTGGATGCGGTTGAACATCAGGAAGGCGTGCAGGCCGAAGCTGGAGGCGGAGGCGGACTGGAACACGACGGCGTTCTCGAACTTCGGATCGGCCATGTCCATCCACGACGTCGGCGCCGGCCAACCCTTCTCATCGAAGAGCTTCTTATTGTAGGCAAGCCCGGTCATGCCCATGTCGACGCCGATCGCCATGTCGTCCTTGAGGCGCGCGGCCGGCTGGATCTGGTCGAGCACCGGATCGGCGGTGATTTTCTGGCAGAGGCCGCCGCCGATCGCGCGCACCATAACGCCGTCGTCGAGCAGCATGACATGCATCTGCGGATTGTCTTTGGCGGCCGTCGCCTTTGCCAGAATATCGGCGGAGGTGCCGGGCACGACGACGACCTTGACGTCGTTCGCCTTCTCGAAGGGCGGCAGCACGTGTTCGGTATAGGCACGCTCGAAGTTGCCGCCGTTCATGCCTATATAGAGCGTCTTGGTTTCCGCCGACGCAGCGTTCTGCTGCAGGACAAAGGCCAGCAATGCGAGGGCCGTGGTTTTGGTAAGCCGTTGGTCGATCATGGTATTCCCCTTTCTGTTTACAACAAGGCTGCAGTTTCGACCGCCACCTTGCGGAAGCGGCCAATGGAAAAGGCGTCGATGGGCGTGGTGCTGCGGCCCTCGGTGACGAGCTCTGCGAGCACCTCGCCGACGGCGGGCGCGGTCTGGAACCCAGCGCCGCAGAAGCCGAAGGCGTGGAAGAGGCCTGATGTCGTTTCGCTCGGGCCGATCACCGGGTTGCCGTCGGGCATCTCGGCCTCGGTTCCGGACCAGAAACGGATGACCTGGGCGTGCGCCAGATGCGGAAAGAGCGCGATGGCGCGCTGCATGACCGAGGAAGCAGCAGTCACCGACGGGCGCGAATAGTCCGGATCGCCCAGTGGCAGGCCGCGGCCGCCGCCCATGACGTAATTGCCACGGGCCACCTGCCGGCCATAGAAGCTGCCGCCCTGCTCGCCCATGCTGACAGGCAGACACAACGGCAACGGTTCAGTGACCACCATCGACGGATAGATCCGCGTCAGCGGCACCACCTCGCCGAATTGGGCGGCAAAGCGATCGGACCAGGCGCCCGCGCTGTTGACCAGTTGCCGGCAGCGGATCTCGATGCCGTCACCGGCAAGGATGACAAAGCCGTTGCCCGTCGCAGTAACCTCGCGCACGGGCGTCTGCTCCAATACGGTGACACCTGCCCGCTCGGCTGCCCGCGCAAACGCAGGCGCGACCAGACGCGGATTGGCATGGCCGTCCTCAGGGCAGAGGGACGCGCCGACCGCCTTCGCCGAGAGCCAGGGATACCGCTCAGTCAGCGCTGCTCCGGCGACGAGCTCAAGCCCGAGACCGTAATCCCTTGTTGTCTCGGCATAGGCCTCGAGCTTGGCGAAATCCTTCTCCGTGCGGGCAAGCTTGAGGTGCCCGGAGCGGACATATTCGGCATCGATGCCGATGATCGCCTTCAGCTGCGGCCAGATGCGGTGCGACCGCTGCGAAAGCGGCAATTGCTCCGGAGGGCGGCCCTGCCGGCGTACGCCGCCAAAGTTCACCCCGCTCGCCTGGGCGCCGCAATGGCCTTTGTCGAGCAGCGTAACGGAGAGCCCGGCCTTGCGCATGGCAAGCGCTGCGGAGCTGCCGACCAGCCCGCCGCCGATGATCGCGACGTCGACGGAGACGCGCCGGCTCATGAGCGGGTCTCCGTTTCGGCACTAGCGCCGAAACCGAGCGGGATCGGCTTGACCGGCGCCTGGGCGCGCAGACGGCCGACCGCGCCGGCAGAGGTGCCGCATGCGGCGCTCAGGAGCTCGGCCGCAGCAGCAGAGCACATCCGCCCCTGGCAACGGCCCATGCCAACGCGGCTCAACGCCTTCAGTCGATTGATCTCGGTGACGGACCCATTCGCGATGGCGCGGCGCCCTTCGGCGATGGTGATCTCCTCGCAACGGCAGAGCATCGTCTCATCCGGTACGGTCTCGATCCAGTCGTCCGGGAAGGGAAAGGCGCGTTCGAGGATGTCGCGCTGGCGAAGGATCGCGTCACGTGCCTCCATCAGGCGGGTCGTATCCGCCGACCTTTGACCCATGTCCTGAAGCAGGGCGGCAGCCGCGAGCTCGCCAGAGATTTCCGCTGCATCCGCACCGGCAATGCCGCTGCCGTCGCCGGCGACATAGACGTCCGGCCGGCTCGTGCGCCCCATGGTGTCGCGCTCCGGCAGCCAGACGCGGTCGCGCTCGTTGAAGCGGAAGCGGCAGCCGGCAAGATCGGCAAGCTGGGTTTCCGGCCGGAGCGCGAAGCCGTAGGCGAGCGCGTCGCAGGCAATCGTCTCGACGACATCGCCCTTGAGCGTCCGCCGGCGGAAACGCAGACCCTCGACTTGGCCCTGGCCGAGAACCGCCTCGGGCCGCACGCCACAACGGATCCTCACGCCGGCGAGCTGGAGCTGCAGCCCGTAGAAGAGACCGAGCGCGACGATGCGTGGCGCGTGCACGGCAAGCGACAGCAGGTGCCGCTTCGATGTGACGGGTGCGGTATCGAGAACGGCTTCGACGCGCGCGCCGGCCTTCATGTATTGCCAGGCAACGAGATAGAGCAGCGGCCCGGACCCCATGAAGACGACGCGGTCGCCGATCGTGCACCCTTGCGCCTTCAGCGCTGTCTGCGAGGCGCCAAGCGTATAGACACCTGGCGTCGTCCACCCTGGGAACGGCAGCACGCGATCGGTCGCGCCGGTGCAAAGGATCAGTTGCGAAAAGCCGATCTGCCTATGAACGCCTGATGAAAGAATATCGAGCTGATTGCCGCGCTTGGGGGCGGAGATATTCCAGACGAGCGTTTCGGGCTGGTAGTCAATTTCGGGCAGCAGCGCCTCGAAGGTCTCATGCAGCCTTTGTGCTTTGCCGGCTTCCGAACCATAGCGGCTCCGGTAGGATCGTCCGTCCTCGATCAGCGGGCGGCGATAGATCTGCCCGCCGGCGCGCTGGCCTTCGTCGAGCACGATCGGCCTGAGGCCGGCGCGGACGAGGCGCTCGGCAGCACGAATGCCAGCGGGGCCTGCACCGACGATAACCGGCTGCAACGGCTCACTCATGAGCGGCCCCCGCCATGGCGTCGAGATCGGTGATGAAGGCCATGCCCGGCAGCAGCGCCGTGCTGCAGGCCCTGACGCGGCTGCCATTCGCCAACATCACGTAGCAATCCTGGCAGGCGCCGATCAGGCAGAAACCGGCCCGGTCCTCGCCGGTGAATTCGCTCTGACGCAGACGGCCACTGACGGAGAGGATCGCCGTCAGCACCGTGTCGCCGCGGCGACCGGTTTCGAGCACGCCATTCAGCGTGAAGGGCACAGGTGTCTCGTCCAGGCGGTAGCGCCGCCGGAATTGTGCATGCATCGACATCGGATCTCAGCCCTTGCCCACCAGCAGCCGGTCGAGACCGAACAGGCGATCGAGAATGATCATGGTGACGGTGGCAAGCGCGATCATCAGCGTCGAAACCGCCGCCATCATCGGGTCGATGGATTCGCTGGCATACATGTACATGCGCACCGGCAAGGTGACCGTCGACGGCGATGTCACGAAGATCGACATGGTCAGTTCATCGAAGCTGTTGATGAAGGCCAGCAGCCAGCCGCCGCTGATGCCCGGCAGCATGAGCGGCATGGTGATCCGGCGAAACACCGTCCATTCGGCGGCACCCAGCGTGCGCGCCGCATTCTCGGCATTGCGGTCCATGCTGGTCAGCGACGCGAGGATCAGCCGCAACGTATAGGGGGTGACGACGATCGCATGGGTAGCGACCAGCCAGCCGAAGGATCCGCCCATGCCCATCAGCGAGAAGAGACGCAGGAAGGCAACGCCGAGAACCAGGTGCGGGATGATCAGCGGCGACAGGAACAGCGCGTTCAGCGCCTCGCGGCCGCGGAACTCGTAGCGGGTGATTGCCAGCGCCGCCGGCACTGCAAACACGGTGGAGATGGTCGCCGAAAGCAGCGCCAGCCGGACGCTGTTGCCGAAGGACGACATGAAATCGGCGTGATGGAAGACCGCCTCGAACCAGCGCAGCGAAAGCCCGTTCCAGGGCATCGTCAGCGTGTTCTCCGGCGTAAAGGCGACCAGGCAGACGACCACCATCGGCGCCAGCATGAAGACGACGACGAGGCTGTGGAAAACAAGAGCAATGGGTCCGTTTCTCTGCATGGCTTCAACCCAGCTTGCGCTTCGCCTGCCGCTCGATGAGGCGGTTATAGGCAAGCATGATCACGAGATTGGCGACGAGGACGATGATCGCGATGGTCGCGCCGAGCGGCCAGTTGAGCTCGATCAGGAACTCGTCGTAGACGAGCGTCGCCGCCATTTTCAGCCGCCGGCCGCCAAGCAGGCCCGGGATGGCAAAGGAACTTGCCGACAGCGCAAAGACGATCAGGCTGCCCGAGAGGATGCCGAGTGCCGCCTGCGGGAAGACGATGCGGCGAAGGGCGGTGAAGCGCGAGGCGCCGAGGGTGAGCGCTGCCGCCTCGACCGTCGGGTCGAGTTTCTGCAGAACCGTCCAGACCGGGATCACCATGAACGGCAGCATGATGTGCACGAGGCCGATGACGATCGCCGTCTCGGTGTAGAGAAGCTGGACCGGGTCGAGGCCGACGATGGCGAGTGCGCTGTTCACGAAGCCGTTCTTGCCGAGCAGCATGCTCCAGCCGAAGGTGCGCACCACCACGGAAACGAGCAGCGGACCGATGATCACCAGGAGGAATATCGACCGCCAGGGCTTGCGCATGTTCGAGAGAACATAGGCCTCCGGCACGCCGATCAGCACGGTGATGACGGTTGTCAACAGCGCCAGCCGCAGCGTGCGCCAGAAGGTCGAAAGATAATACTCGTCCTGCAGCACCGTCAGGTAATTGGCGAAGGTGAAGTCGCTCTTTATGCCGGCGGTATAGTCGTAGCTGTTGAACGAGAGAATGACGGTCAGCAGCAGCGGCAAGAGGACGAGCCCAATGAAGAACAAGGTCGTCGGCCCTGAGAGCGCCAGCGGCGCGAGCAGGCGCGGCTTGATGGCGGAAGTCGCGGCGCTCATCAGTTCGCCGCTCCGGCCAGCACACGACAATCGGCGTTCTGCCAGGCGAGCCCAACGGTTTCACCTTCCATCGGCGGCGGCGCGCCGAGATTGGGAACCGCAACGGCAAGAACGCCTGCGGGGGTCTCGGCGCTGACCAGCCATTGGCTGCCCATGAAATAGCGCATCGTCACCTTGCCCTGGATCTGGCCTTCAGTCGGTTCCGTCAGCCGCAGCTTTTCCGGACGGATGAAGACCGAGACCTTGCCGTCCGGTTCACGGCGATCGGTGTTGAAGCGGATCGGCGTGTTGTCGATGCTGATCGACGCGCCCTTGCCGTTGAAGGCCGCGGTCGCGCGGAGAAAATTGGACTTGCCGACGAAGGACGAGATGAAGTCGTTGCGCGGATGCTCGTAGAGTTCATAGGGCGTGTCGACCTGGGTGATGCGCCCCTTTTCCATGACCACGACGCGGTCGCTGATCGACAACGCTTCCGCCTGGTCATGGGTCACCATGATCGTGGTGATGCCGACGGTCTGCTGGATGCGGCGCAGTTCGAACTGCATCTCTTCGCGAAGCTGCGCGTCGAGGTTCGAAAGCGGCTCGTCGAGCAAGAGCACCGGCGGATTGATGACGAGCGCACGGGCGATCGCGACACGCTGGCGCTGACCGCCGGACATCTCACGCGGGTAGCGATCGGCAAGGGCCGAGAGGTGAACGAGCGCAAGGATTTCCTTGATGCGTTTGTCGCGGTCCGCCTTTGCGACCTTGCGCATCTCCAAGCCGAAGGAGACGTTCTGGGCGACGGTCATGTGCGGGAAAAGCGCGTAGCTCTGGAAAACGACGCCGAGTTCGCGCTGCGGCGGCGGCAGGTGGGTGATGTCGCGCCCGCCCATGGTGATGGTGCCGGCGGAGGGCCGCACGAGCCCGGTGATCATCTGCAGGGTCGTCGTCTTGCCGCAACCGGACGGGCCGAGCAGCGAGATGAACTCGCCCTTTTCGACCGCCAGATCGAAATCGTGAACGGCCGCAACCGATCCATAGAACTTGGAGACCTTCTCGAGGTTCAGGAAACTCATGCTCACTCTCCCGTGGGTCGCTGCCCCCAGGGATCGCCTGCCCCGTTTTTCTTGTCGGCGATCCCGGCGGCGACGACACGTCGTCAACCATCAAACCTCATCTCAGGCGATGCGATTTCCGCCGGACGCAACCGCGACGACAAAGGCGCGATTTCGCGATCGGGATAGCCTCCCGGCTATCCACGTTGTGGCGCATCCATCCCTTAGGAAAGGCTTGTGAATTAACTCCAGGAAATTGACGAAAAACACAAATGCAATTTTCTATTTCGGAATATTTTGTTAGAAAAATCCGATATACGGAATCCCATCATGTGAATTTTGAAAGATTTGCGCGTATGTCGGAATCAGAGAATGCAGGAAGCTCCAGCCTTTCCAAGGCGATCCACATCCTGAAAGATCTCGCGGAGAACGCGACGGAGGGTGTGCGGGTGATCGATCTCGCGCGCAGGCTGAATCTCACCCAGCCGTCGGCGCACCGGCTGCTGAAGAGCCTGATCGCCGAAGGGCTCGTCGAGCAGATGCCGGAAGGAAAATCCTATCGTCTGTCGTTGGAGTTCTTCTCGATCGCGTCGCAGGCGCGAAGGCGCGAAGGCATTCTCGACATCGCCCGCCCATCGCTTCTCAGGCTCTCGGCCACCTTCAACGACACCGTCTTCCTGCTGGTGCGCAGCAATTTCGACGCGATCTGCCTCGACCGGGTCGAAGGCCCTTTCCCGATCCGCTCCTTTACCGGCGACATCGGCGGCAAGGTGCCGCTCGGCATCGGCCAAGGCAGCATCGCCATTCTCGCCCACCTGCCGGAGGAGGAGCGGGAAGCGATCATCAAGTTCAACATGCCGCGCATCATGGACCGGGCCGCGATCGACGAGGTGGACCTGCGCATCAAGATCGAGGAGGTCAGGCGGATCGGTGCCGCGCAGATGAACTTCGAGATGATCGAGGGCATGGCCGGTCTCGGCGTGCCGGTGCTCGACCGCAACGGCATCGCAGTTGCTTCCTTAAGCATCGGCACGCTGGCATCGCGCCTGACGGAAACGCGAAGCGGCACCATCACCGATCTCTTGAAGGCCGAGGCGCACGCCATCAGCAGCAAGCTCAACCCCTTCGACCCGACACTGCGCTATCCGGCCTCCGCCTTGCGTGCCGCGCAGAAGAGCTGAGAGACGCACACGTCGCAGCGCAGCGACAGCTCACGCCTCCAGGAAGGCGCGGGCGAAGCCCGGCTCGGTCACCTCGATCGAGCCATCCGGAAGCTTCAGGAAGCGCTCGATCGCGGTGCCGTAGGTTCGCATCCAGCCATCGAGCATCGCCGCGGCGCCATCGAGATCGCCGGCCTCGTAACGTTGCAGCGCCTTGTACATCACCTTTGCGACGCTCACGCGCAGTTGCAGCAGCATCAAGGCTGCGGCTTCCGGATCGGGCGCATCGAGCGTCCCCTCCTCATGCCCGCGCCGCAGCATCTCGGCGACCAGGGGTATGCTCACCGCCAGCAGGGCCTCATCAATGCGGTGATAGAGAGCAACGTTTTCGGGCTTGAAAAGCGCGTTGAAGGTGTTCTTCAACTGCGGCGCCATGTCGATCTTCGTCCGCCGCGAGCCGGCGAAAAGCGCGTTCAACTGCCCGACGGCGTCGAGCGACGGGTCTTCGACGAGCGGCTGGAGTTCCTCTAGGTTTCGCCGCGCCATCCGGGTCGCGACGGCCTCCAGCAGCGCCTCCTTGGAGACGAAGTAGTGATAGAAGGCGCCCTTCGAGACGTTCGCCTCACGGATGACGTCGTTGACCGTTGTGTTCTCGTAGCCGTGCTGGAAGAACAGCCGCTCGGCACAATCGATCAGCTCGTTCGATCGGACTTCCGGCGATTTTTTCGTTCTGACCATAAGCACTCCCAGAACAGCGGCTTAGCACGGGTTCACAGCGCGGTCCACGACGCTCCGGATGGCAAGGGTAACACGCATCCTTGAAACAAACCGACCGTCGGTCTATTTATACAGAACGGACTGGAAGCATTCAAGGAGCGTCTCGTGCAGCTGGCTCGTTTTGCAATCGGAGGGGCGATTATCGTCGCCATCGGCGCGGCGGTTTCCTGGTATCTGTTTCGCCCGGTTCCCGTGTCCATCATTGCGCCAAAGCGCGGCGACGCGGCGGAGATCATCTATGCGGATGGCGTCGTGGAACCGCGCACCTGGGCGAAAGTCACACCGACGGTTGCCGAACGGATCGTCGAACAATGCAATTGCGAAGGTGAACGTGTCGCCAAGGGCGATGTGCTCGCCCGCCTCGACGACACCGAGGCACGGGCAGCACTCGGCGAACTCCAGGCACGGCTGACGCTGGCGCAGGAGGAGTACCGGCGCAAATTGGCGCTCTCCGAACGCAGCACGATCAGCGAACAGGAAGTCGACCGGGCACGCAGCGAACTCGGCCAGCTCGAGGCGCTTGTCGCCGGCCGTCAGGCGCGGCTCGCGACCTATGTGCTGCGCGCGCCGAGCGCCGGCCAGGTGCTCCGGCAGGACGGCGAGATCGGCGAAGTCGCGGATCTCGGCACGGTACTCTTCTGGGTCGGGGAACCGAAACCGCTGATCGTCACGGCCGACGTCAACGAAGAGGATATTCCGCGCGTCGAAGTCGGTCAGCGCGCGTTGTTGCGATCGGATGCCTTCCCCAACCAGAAACTCGAGGCGACGGTCGACAGCATCACCCCCAAGGGCGACCCGGTGACGAAGACCTATCGCGTCCGCTTCCGCCTGCCCGACGGCACGCCGCTTCGGATCGGCATGTCGACCGACGTCAACATCGTCGTGCGGGTGTCGCATGGTGCCTTGATCCTCCCGACCGTGGCGCTTGAGGGGACAAAGGCTGCGGTGATCGACGGCAATCATGCCAGGATCCGCGAATTGAAAACGGGCATACGTGGCGCCGACGGCGTCGAGGTTCTCTCCGGTCTGGAAGATGGCGCGCGCGTCGTCTCCCCCTTCCCTACCGGCCTTGCCGATGGCACACGCGTCAAGGTCACAGCTGTGCCAGGAACATGAGCTCCCTATGCACCTCATCCTCGACCTTGCACTGACCCACATCTCCGGCCGCGGCCGGCAGACGATCGTCGCGGTGCTGGGCGTTGCGGTCGGCGTTGGGTTCTCCATCGCCATGGCGGCTTTGATGCAGGGCGGCCAGGACGATTTCGTCCGCCAGCTCGTCGACACCATGCCGCATGTCCAGGTGACCGACGAGCAGCGGACGGCGCGGCGGCAACCGGCAGAAGACCTGTTCGACGCAGCGGCCATTTCCGGCCTCAGGCCACGCGACGATCGGCGCGGCATCATCAACCCCACCGCAGCACTCTCCTGGCTCGATGGCTGGATCCCGGGCCGCTTTGCCGCCACCCTCAAGGCACAAGGCGTCATTCGCTATTCCGGCCAGGAGGTCGGTGCTGCCGTCATCGGCATCGATCCGCAGGCGGAACCCGGCGTCTCGCCGATCATCGGAGACTTCAAGGCCGGCAGCTTCGCCGCACTTGCTGCCGGTGGCAACAATGTGGTGGTCGGCGATACCATGGCCTCCCGGCTCGGCGCCAAGCTCGGCGATACGCTCACCGCCGTCTCTTCGGAGGGGCTCAGCCGCCGCTTCAAGATCGTCGGTCTCTTCCACACTGGCACGACGGCGCGCGACGAGGGCGAAGCCTATGTGCTGCAGAAGAACGCGCAGATCCTCTCGGCCCGGCCGAACGCGATCAACGAGATCAACATCAAGCTCGACGATCCGAACGCGGCGCCCACGGTGGCGCGCCGCATCGAGGCGGAACTCGGCTACAAGGCGGTCGCCTGGCAGGATGCGAACGAGTCGATCCTCGAGGCGCTCGTCGTGCGCAACGTCATCATGTACACGGTCGTTGCGGCGATCATGCTGGTCGCAGGCTTCGGTATCTTCAACATCATCTCGACGATCACGCACGAAAAGGCGCGCGACATCGCCATCATGAAGTCGCTCGGCTTCACCGAGGCAGACATGCGCATCCTGTTCGTGATCGAAGGTGTGGCGATTGCCACAGCCGGCACGCTGCTCGGCTGGACGCTCGGCTTCGCGATGGTCTACGCGCTCTCGCTCGTCCGCTTCGAGATATCCGCGACCGGCCAGGAGATGACCCGGCTACCGATCGCCTGGAGCATGCTGCACTATCTGATCGCCGCCGCCTTCGCGCTCGGATCGGCCGCCGTCGCCGGCTATCTGCCGGCAAGGCGGGCGGCCCGCGCCAATCCCGTCGACATCATCAGGGGCGCGACATGAGCACGCTGATCGAAACAAGGGATCTGACGCGCATCCTCAGGGAGACGGTGCCGGTCACCCTGGTGAAGGACATCTCTCTTGTTATCGGAGAGCAGGAGTTCGTCGCAGTCACCGGCCCTTCAGGCTCGGGCAAGTCATCGCTCCTCTACCTGCTCGGCCTGCTCGACCGGCCGACCGGCGGCACGCTCAGCATCCGCGGCCGCGACACGGCCCGGATGGACGAGGACGAAAGGGCCGCCACGCGGCTTGCCAACATCGGCTTCGTCTTCCAGTTCCATTTCCTGCTGCCGGAATTCACTGCCCGCGAGAATGTCGAGATCCCCATGCGCAGGCTCGGTCGCCTTGGCCGGAACGAGATGCGCCAAAGGGCGAGCGATCTGCTTGCAGCACTCGGCCTTGCCGATCATATCGACAAACGGCCAGACCAGCTTTCGGGCGGCCAGCGCCAGCGCGTGGCCGTGGCCCGCGCACTGGCCAACGATCCGCCGCTGATCCTTGCGGACGAGCCGACCGGCAGCCTCGACAGCCAGAGCTCCGAACAGGTCTTCAGGATCCTGGAAACGCTGGTGCGCGAGCGGGGAAAGACGGTGGTCGCAGTCACCCACGACCTCGACATGGCCTCGCGCATGGACCGGCGCCTTCAGTTGATCGATGGGCGCCTGACCACGGAGGCGGACAGGGCCGCGGTCTCAGGCGAAAACGAGTCGCCGCAAACCTGACGCCCGGCGAAAACCTCAACCGAGGCCGAAGACGACATCGCTTTCCGTGAGAACCGAAAGCGAGACGTCCTCGATCAGAATGCCCTCGGCATCGGAACCGTTGAAGGCGACGAACACGCCGTCGGCCGTATCGTGCGCGGCAGCGAGAAAATCGGCATAGCTGTGAATGCCGGTGGCGTCCTGGGCGTCCTCGGAAAAGGCGATCCGATCGCCCAGCCTGCCGTTGAAATCAAGGACGCGATCGAGACCGGCCTCGCCGGAGGTTTCCGACGACCAGAGAAACGTGTCGGCGCCGCTGCCACCCGTCAGCCGATCGGTGCCATTGCCGCCGCTCAAGAGGTCATTTTGCGAACCGCCGTCGAGGATATCCGCACCTTCACCGCCGAAGAGCTGGTCGTTTTCCGAGGCGCCGCTCAGCGTGTCATCTCCGCCGCGCCCGTCGAGGATATCGTTGCCGCTCGACGAATAGAAGGTGTCGTTGTCTTCGGCGCCGCGCAGCACGTCGTCGTAGCGCCCGGACGTGACGTTGAAATATTCGACATTGGCGAAGGTCAGTCCGGTATGCGTTATGCCGCGCGCCGCATCGAAAACCGTCGCTTCAGGCAAGCCGCCATAGTTGAGGTACAACAGATCCCGCCCGTCGCCGCCATCGGCCTCACCGAGGTAACGGGCATTGATCGTGTCGTTACCCGCACCGCCGCGCAGGATAGACGCGACGCCAAGCGTGCCGCTGCCGGGAAAGGTGTCCTGCAGCCAATCATCGCCAGCGCCGCCGTCGAGCACGTCGCTGCCGCCATCATTGGCGAGCGTATCCCGGCCGTCCCCGCCAAAAGCCACGTCGTCGCCAGCGCCCGTCTCGATCATGTCGTCTCCGGCGCCCGCATCGATATAGTCGTTTCCGTCCTCGCCATCGAACCGGTCACGCCCGGCGCCGCCTTCGAGATGGTCGTTTCCGGCACCGGCATCGACCCCGAGAGAGTTGAGATCACCCGCGCTGACCCGGTCGTTGCCGCTGCCGAGCGCGAGACTCACTTCCTCAAATCCGCGCAGCACTGTGCCGGTTGAAGCCTTGCCAGCAGCGAAATCGATAGTCAGATCGCTCGTGCGCTCCATCTCGCTGATATAGAGCCAGTCCTGGCCCGCACCGCCGTCGATCTCGGCGGAGTAGAATGTGGAGATGATCCCATCACTGCCGTCGCCGCCAAAAAGACGGTTGGCACCGAGCCCGTCGGTGATCCTGTCGTCGCCCGCGCCGGCTTCGACGACATCGTTGCCGCCGGCAGTCTCGATGACGTCGTCAAGGGCGCTACCCGTAACACGGTCGCTTCCGCGTCCCGTCATCAGCACAACCCGCTCGACATCCTGATGCTGGACGAAGAGGTGCCGCTCCGTCTGCGTCCCGTCTCCGATAATGCCGTGACCATTCGCCAGGTTGAACACGACCGGAGCAGTCGATCCCGAAAGATCGACGACCAGCGTATCGTCTCCGGCACCACCAAGAATGGTGCTGCCCGCCCCGACGAGAACGAAGCGGTCGTTTCCATCGCCGCCATCGAGACGGTCGTGTCCGCCCGTATTGGTGATGACGTCATTTCCCGCGCCCGCATTGACGACGTCGATGCCGGCTCCGGTCGAGATCCGGTCGGCCGCGGCGGTCCCCGTGATCCGGTCGTCGCCGCTGCCGGCAAGAAGGCGCAGCCACTCGATATCGTGGAAGAAGACATGCCGGCTGACAGCGCTCGGATCCCCGACATAGCCATGGCCGCCGGCACCGTTGAAGACCATCCGCTCGGCGCTTTGCGAGAAGTCGACGACGAGACCGTCAAAACCCCTGCCGCCGGTAACGGCACCGCCGGTCCCGGTGAGAACGATCTGGTCACTGCCGTCGCCGCCGTCGATCCGGTCGTAGCCGCTCGAACTCGTCAACATGTCGTCATGCGCCCCGCCGTCGACAAAATCGTCACCGCCGCCGCCATCGATCGTATCGAAGCCGAAGAGGCCCCAGATGCGGTCGCTTTCCTCGGTGCCCTTCAAAACGTCGCCCGCAGACGAGCCTACGATCTTCGCCATATCGCTATCCTCTTCGATCGACTTAAGAATATGTTCAAAGACTCGAATATACATCCCGATTATGGTATGTATTACAGGGATGGCGCAAAGCAATATCGAATAAACTTTCCGAATATAGGCAATTTAATTTGAAATATATATTAGATATCCCGAGGCATTCGCCGAGTTTGACGAGATCTGGAAAAAGCTGCGGTCGGAAATTGTGCTGAGGGGCTTTTAAACTATACCCGGAAGACGAAGCCGGGCAAACGGATGCACCGGGACGTCATCGGGTGCAGGAGGGATCTTTTAGGTCCAGGGAGCCGGCGGCCTAGTCGACCTCGCCGCACCAGCGTCTGACGCTTTCGACCGAACCGTCGAACCGGGCCTCGAAGCTTGCTGCCGCAAGGATGGCTTGAAGCTGGAGCGTCTCGCTGCCGATATTGGTGAAGCCATGGCGGCGGAGCGGCGGCACGATAAGAGACCGGCCGGGCAAGACGATGATCCGCTCCTCTTCGATCCACATCTCGGCCTTGCCGGCGATCACCGTCAGGATTTCCTCAACGGGATGATGATGCGTCGGAGCGCCCGCGCCGGGCGCCACCCATTGCTCGAACAGGCACAATTGCGAGGCGCCGCTCACCGCGGAGATCACCATCCGCGTTTCGACGCCGGGGCGCCATAGCTCAACGGGCCAGTTCTCATGCACGATCACTTCCATGCCGGCCTCCACTAGTCGATCATGGCGTTTGTCGCTGCGAGTTTAGCAGCACTGCTGCATCGGTACGATCGTGCGGTGTTGCTGATCATAGATCCATCCGCTTTCAGAGAAGCGAGCGCGGCTGCGACGACAGCCGGACGGGAAACAACAAAAAGGCGGCGCTTGAGCGCCGCCCCAGAGGAGAGACTATTGGGCTCGGTCAGTTGATGACCCGGACCACCGTTCTCGACTGCGGTTCCACGATCACCCGCTGGTCGTTGACGACCGCATAGGCGTAACGCGGGTTTTGCGGAATCGGCGTCAGGACGACAGCCGACGGGATGGGCTTACCGACCACGATCCGTTCCTGAATGACGACAGACGGTGGAGCCGGCTGCTGCTCGACATAGGTGACCACTTCCGGCGGCGGAGGCGTCAGCGCTGCACCGAGCGCGCCACCCACAACGGCGCCGACGCCGGCACCGATCGGGCCGCCGACGACAGCACCCGCTGCCGCACCACCGGCCATGCCTGCAGCCGTACCGGCTTGCTTGTTGGCGTCCTGAGCAAAGGCGGAGCCTGCCAGTAGAGCAGCAACAGCCGCCGTGATTACAAGCTTCTTCATGATCTCATCCTTTCGTTCGATCACAAACTCAACGAAAGGGATAATAAATTGTTCCAATATTACCTTCTTGTTTTCGGATCACGCTTGATAACTTCCGTTAACAGTCGCCTGCACAATCAAAACAAGCACGGACGATGCCTTACATATTCCGACAAAGAGCAATTAGATACTTTATAATCGCGACCATATTCTATAGAAACGCCCGGTTCGCATGGTTCCATTTTGAAACCGCCGACTGACCCGTGAGCAGCGGGTTTCTGCCACACGGCACACGATCTGCCGCGCTAGTCGCGGGGCAACTTGCCAAGGAACAGTTTGTTCCCCTCCCTGTTTCCGCAGCGCGAGCATTTGAGTGTTCGGCCGATGGAATTGAGGTGGATGCCCCATCCGTAGGTGCTGGCTATCACCCGACGGTCAATTCGCCCTTGATGCCGGCACTTCCCGCACTTCGCCACGAGCACATACCATTCCGGTAGCAGCTCCAGGGTCGAGCCGTAGTCGGCAGCATTTTCGCGCGGCATCAGGTCGATGCTTCGACGATGCCTCATGGTCAGTCCTCTCGAAGCTTCGTCTCGATCCGCTCATCACCGCACGCGGGCATCGGCGGCTTTCGGGCGGATTGCCCCCGTTGGAGCTACGCTAGGCGCCCAGGTATCGGCCCACCGGTCCCGCGTAGTCGTTATGTCTATCACCGTGCCGAACCGTCGAGCCGCAGCGAAAGCTGCACGCCGCCGCGCTTCAGCCGCGGCAGGGGCGGCGTCATGTCGATGCGTCCGAAGGTCCGCTTCCGCCACTCGGCTTCGCGTTCCCGCTTCTTCCGGGCGGCTGCAACGGCAGCCATGGCGCGTTCGATCACTTCTTCCGTATGGGTCATGGTTTCTGTCCGGCTCATGGGAAACCTCCATTTGTTCACGTTATGTTCTTATTTTAGCACTCCAATGTCAACTCCCTTCGCGAGGCCGGGCGAATCGCATGCAAAGGGATCGATGAATCACCCTCTCGTCAGCGGGCAGCAGACGGTCAAATCCGCCATCGCCAAGGCGACAATGGCCAAAAGATCGGTTTGTTCCGACGACCAATTTACCTTGTTTTTCAGTGCCGGAAGGCCCGCCGCGGGACCCGCCTCATTAACCTTCGCACTGCTGAATTAACCATTTGTTAACCATTTCTTCGATACACCGAGGCAACGGAAAATTTACCAAGATGAACGATGTGTTAACCGAATCCCGGCCGATCCGCCTCAAGGGGCGCTCCTTCCTTGCGCTAGCGCTGACCCCCGAGCTGCCCCTCGAGGATTGGCTCACTCGGCTCGACGATCTGGCTTCCCGCTCCGCCGGTTTCTTCCTCCGGCGGCCCGTCGTGCTCGACGTCAATGGCCTCGAAATCGATCGCTCGCAACTGCGCGAGCTCGTCGATCAGCTCGGCAAACGCAATGTCCGAATCATGGGCATCGAAGGCGCGCGACAGTCGCTGCTCGGCGCCGATCTGCCGCCGGCGATGAACGACGGGCGCCCGGCAGCCGACTACGAAGCGAAGATGGCGGAGCAGGCAGAAAAGGCCGAGGTGCCAGGAGCAGAAACGGAAGCCGTCATCACGGCCGAGCCGCTTGCCGCCAAGGCAACACCCTCGATCGTCGTGACCCAGCCGGTGCGCTCCGGACAGTCGCTGTTCTTCCCGGAAGGCGACGTGACGATCATCGGCTCGGTCGCTTCTGGCGCCGAAGTCGTCGCCGGCGGGTCGATCCACATCTACGGCGCGCTGCGCGGCCGGGCGATGGCCGGCACCACCGGCAATGTTTCGGCACGGATTTTCTGCCGCAAGCTCGAAGCGGAACTGATTGCGATCGACGGCTTTTACAAGACCGCCGACGACATGGAGCAGCATCTGCGCGGCAAGTCCGTTCAAATCTGGCTCGACGGCGAAGCGCTCAAGGCGGGAACGCTCGGCTAGAGCGGGATGGGGATGGCCGGGCGGACACCGCCCGCATCCCGCTTAGGGTTCTGGGTCGATCCAGAACCATCGTGACGTAAGGCGAAGGCGTAGTTTAAATACTTGGAGAGATGAATGGGCAAGGTAGTCGTAGTTACATCGGGCAAAGGCGGCGTCGGCAAGACGACGTCCAGCGCCGCATTGGGTGCTGCGCTTGCGCAGAACGGCGACAAGGTCGTGGTCGTCGACTTCGATGTCGGTCTGCGCAATCTCGATCTCGTCATGGGCGCGGAACGGCGCGTGGTCTATGACCTGGTCAATGTGATCCAGGGCGAGGCCAAGCTTTCGCAGGCGCTGATCCGCGACAAGCGGGTCGAAACGCTTTACCTGCTGCCGGCCTCGCAGACCCGCGACAAGGACAATCTGACGCCGGAAGGGGTCGAGAAGGTCATCGCCGCCCTGCAGAACGCCTTCGACTGGGTGATCTGCGACAGCCCTGCCGGCATCGAACGCGGCGCGACGCTCGCCATGCGCCACGCCGATATCGCCATCGTCGTGACCAATCCGGAAGTCTCCTCGGTGCGCGATTCCGACCGCATCATCGGCCTGCTCGATTCCAAGACGTTGAAGGCCGAAAACGGCGAGCGGATGGAAAAGCACCTGCTGCTCACCCGCTACGACCCGCTTCGCGCCGAGCGCGGCGACATGCTGAAGGTCGACGACGTGCTCGAAATCCTGTCGATCCCGCTGATGGGCATCATCCCGGAGAGCGCAGACGTGCTTCGTGCATCCAACGTCGGCTCGCCGGTCACGCTGGCAGACAACCGCTCAGCGCCGGCGCTGGCCTATTTCGACGCAGCGCGCCGGCTGAAGGGCGAAACCCTGCCAATCACCATTCCCGGTGAAAAGCGCAGCTTCCTCGGCAAGATTTTCGGAAGGAAGGCGGCATGAATCTGTTCGGTTTCTTCTCCCGCTCCCAGTCAGCACCGGCCGCCCGCGAACGGCTGCAGGTCCTGCTGGCGCATGAGCGCGCATCCGCAGGCGATTCGGATCTCGTCACCAAGCTGCGCGACGAAATTCTGAAGGCGATCTCCAAGCACATGCAGATCGACGACGAAAAGGTCAAGGTGACGATGGAACGCGGCGCGCAGGTTTCGACGCTCGCGGTCGATATCGAGATCCCCTTTGACGCGAAGAAGGCGGCCTGACGGTCGCCCATTCGTTCCAGATGACGTCAAAGCGTCTCCGGATACCTTTAGCCGGACAATATCGACAGATGTTGTCCGGCTTTTTCGTGGAAGGTCAGAAGTCCGGCGCCACGCCGAAAACGAACTCCGCCTTGTCTCCCGACATGTTGTAGTACTGGTGATCGAAGCCCGCCGGAATGTAGAAGCCGTCGCGCGGATTGAGCTCGAACCAGACCTGGCCTTCCGCTTCCGGCACATGGATGTTCAATGTGCCCGAGACGACGTAGAGGCATCTGATAGCACTGGCAAAGCCGGACCTCGTCGCTTTCGGCAGCGCCTGTTCGATCGCGCTCGCCTGTTCCGTTTCGCCAACGACGGTCGCTCGCTTTGCGACCGTCCTCGGCTTCAACGACTTCCGCGACCTGAAGATGTTCTTTCAAAAGCACCTGCGAAATACGCGGGTGGCATAGACCTCACAATGGAGTGCCGGCGCTCAGGCCGCCTGCTGCGGCAGCGGCCCGACATAGAGCGAACGCGGCCGGATAAGGCGGCCTTCCAACGCCTGTTCGCGTGCGTGGGCGATCCAGCCGACGGTTCGGCCGATCGCGAACACGCCGGTGAAGGCTTCCCGCGGGAACTTCAAAGCGTCGAGCAGAAGCGCCGTGTAGAACTCCACATTGACGTCGAGCGGACGGTCCGGTTTGCGCACCTTCAGGATGGCAAGCGCCGATTGCTCGACCGCTTCGGCCAGTTGAATCCGATCGCGGTTTGCCGGGTCGGCGGCGCTCAGCTGCTTCAGTGCGCCTTTCAGCGCGTCGGCGCGGGGATCGCGGACGCGATAGACGCGATGGCCAAAACCCATCAGCCGTTCGCCGTGGTCGAGCGCCTCCGAGAGCCAGACTCGCGCGTTCTCCGGCGTCCCGATCGCATCCAGCATGTCGAGCACCGGTCCCGGCGCACCGCCATGAAGCGGCCCCTTGAGCGCGCTGATCGCAGCAAGAACCGAAGATGTGAGGCCGGCTTTGGTGGACGCGACCACACGCGACGCGAAGGTCGAAGCGTTGAGACCGTGATCCGAAATCGTCACCAGATAGGCATCGAGCGCCGCCACTCCTTCCTTGCTCGGCACGCTTGCACCAAGCATTGCGAGAATATCGGCGGAGTGGGAAAGCGCCGGCGTCGGCGCGACCGGGGTTTCACCCTTCTTCAGGCGCAACGCCGCCGGCAGGAAGACCGCCGGGGCGGCCAGCAAGCGCAGTGCCGTATCGAGATCGTCTCCATCCGGAAGCCGGGCGATCAACGCACGCATGATGTCGACTGGCGGCAGTTCCAGCAACACATCGTCGATGGCGGGGACGTGAGCGAAGACCTCCACCCGCTTTTGCCCGAGGCGCTTCGCAAGCTCGGCCCGATCCGGCGTGGGCCCCAGCAGTCCGCCGAACAACAGGGCGACGACATCTTCATAGCGCGCGTGCCCGACCAGGTGATCGAGCGAGACGCCGCGGATGATCAATTCGCCGGCCTCACCGTTGACATGGGAGAGCTGCGTTTCGGCGGCGACGACGTCTTCAAGTCCGTTCTTCATCATCAAGTTTCTCCTTTACGCCTTGGATGATCCGGCCTAGATCTATTGACGTCAATCTTGATGCAATCGATCAACATGAAGACGCTCTGGATCACCGCCGAAGAGGCACTCGCCCGGCTCGGCAGCAAGCGGCAGACGCTCTATGCCAATGTCAGCCGCGGGCGCATTCGCGCCAAACCCGACCCTTCCGACCCGCGCCGCAGCCTCTATCAGGCCGACGACGTGCATCGGCTGGCCGAACGCCATGCCGGGCGGCGGCAGGCGGCGGTCGTCGCCGCCGAAGCGATCCGCTGGGGTGAGCCGGTTCTGCAGACGACGATCTCCAATATTGCCGGCGGACGGCTATTCTATCGCGGCCGCGATGCGGTCGAACTCTCCGGCGACGCGACGCTGGAGCAGGTCGCGGCGCTGCTTTGGCAAGCATCCGAGCCAGTGACCGTTCCCGCCGGCGATCATGGCGGCAGCCAATCGCGCCTGGCGGCAACGTTCGCGCGCCTGGGTGCACGGATCGAAAGCGACCTGCCGGCGCTCGGCCGCCGCCCGGCGATATTGAAGGCTGAAGCCGCCGACGTGCTTGCAAGCGTCGCGACGGAGATGGCGCCATCGCCAGAGCAAATGCCGCTGCACCGGCGGCTGGCGCTGGGCTGGGGACGGCCGGAGGCGGCGGAGCCGATCCGCAAATGCCTGGTGCTGACCGCGGAGCACGAGCTCAACGTTTCGGCCTTCGCGGCCCGGGTCACAGCTTCCTCCGGCGCGGCGCTTTCCGCCGCCACGCTATCGGGGCTTGCCACTCTCACCGGGCCTCGACACGGCGGCGCCTGGCTCAGCGTCACGCGGCTGGCCGAACAGGCGGCGGCGAGCGGCGTGCGCGAAGCGATCCGGGGAATGCTTTCCTCCGAGGGCGTGGTCAGGGCCTTTGGCCACCGGCTCTATCCCGATGGCGATCCGCGCGCCAAGGCGATCATGGCAAGCTTCGAGGTGCCGGCGCTCTACACCACCTTAGCCGCAGCCGGCGAGGAGTTGCTCGGCGAACCCGCCAATCTCGACTTTTCGCTGGCCGCCCTCGCAGCAGCCTACGCGCTGCCTGACGATGCGCCGCTCGTCATTTTCGCGCTTGCGCGCACCGTCGGCTGGCTTGCTCATGCGATGGAACAGGTCGAGAGCGGCGAACTTATCCGCCCTCGGGCGCACTACGCCGGCTCCTAGCTATTTCTCCGACGCTCACGCAAACACGGGGCCCGCAAACCCCTTTCCGAGGCATGGGCGAGTAGAATAGTTTCCAGGAGAAAGCGCGGACAGCGTTTATTACATAAAATTAATAATTTGAACTTCGAAGAAAAGTCAGAGAAATATTACATTATATTAAAATGACTAACCAGCATCGGAGTATTACCTTCGAACCGAGGCTGAATATTGCCGGCGACCGCTTCGGCCGCGACGCGACAATAGGAGACGGCCTCGCAGGGAAGCTCCTCCCGCTTCCCGCGTTGAAGGAGATGCAGATATGCGCTCGCCCCTCAAGACCACCACCATCGCAACCCTCGCCCTCGTCGTTTTCGCCGGCGGTGCCTTTGCGGCCGATCACCACGACTTCGGTCGCGACAGTGACAAGGGCGCCTACACGGGCGATTACTACCAGGGCATTTTCACCCAGGATGACATGACGGCCCCGGCCATGCAGGTCTACCGCGCACCGGTTCACATGGCATCGTCGCGCCTAGACCGCGTCCTGCATGAACTCCGGGTCGACAACCACCGGATCAATGCCGACCGCGAACAGGGCACGCTGACTGCGGCAAACTACAGGAAGCTTGAACGCGAGGACGGTGCAGTGCGCGCCCAGGCGGTCAAGACCGCCGCCGCCCACAACGGCATGCTGCCCACGCAATCCTATGCGCGGTTGCAGAACGAAGTTCGCCACCTCGACCGGGATATCGCCCGGATGGCGTGATCGACAGGCAGATGCGGCCCACCCGGCTTCCGGGTGGGCGCCACCGACGGCGCCGGGCTCGCTCCCTGAGCCCGGTCCCTCGGCAACCAACACAAGCCCTTACACGAAGCTGACCGAAGCAATGAGCCGTGTTCGCCTCCGAACGGGCGCACGCCTGAGATCTCTCGGCGACCTGGCAGCGAAAGGAACAAGATCATGTCAAACATTCTCATGAGGCACCGTGCTGCCGCGCTCCTCGGCGCAGCCGTCATCGTCGCGCCTTTGTCCATGGCAGCCTTTGCTGGCCATGACGCGGCTGCGGCCGCCGGAACCGGCCCGGCCGTTGCGGTGCCGCTTGCCTCCGGCGCCTCCTTCGCTCCGATCGTGTCGGCGGACAAGCCGGCGATCGTCACGATTACCACCGTAATCAAGGCCGACAACGCTGGTAACGACGAAACCTCGCAACTCGGCGAAAACTCGCCCTTCGACGAGCAGTTCCGCCAGTTCTTCCGCGACCAGGGCATTCCGCTGCCGGACCGGGCCCCGCAACAGCGCCCCGCGCAACGGGCCGAAGCGCTCGGCTCCGGCTTCGTCGTGGCCGCGGATGGCTACATCGTCACCAACAACCACGTCATCGACAAGGCGTCGAGCATCACGGTGACCCTTGACGACGGCACGCAAGTGCCCGCCAAGCTTGTCGGTGCCGACCCGAAGAACGATCTCGCCGTACTGAAGATCAAGCCCGCAAAGCCGCTTGCCACCGTTGCCTGGGGCGATTCCGACACCTTGCGGGTCGGCGACCAGGTGCTTGCGATCGGCAACCCGTTCGGCATCGGCACGACGGTGACCGCCGGCATCGTCTCGGCACGTGGACGCGATCTGCACAGCGGTCCCTATGACGACTTCATCCAGATCGACGCGCCAATCAATCGCGGCAATTCCGGCGGACCGCTGGTCGATGCTGCGGGTCGGGTGGTCGGCATCAACACCGCCATCTATTCGCCGAACGGCGGCAGTGTCGGCGTCGGTTTCGCCATTCCCTCGGATCAGGCGCAGAAAGTCGTCGCCGAGTTGATGAAGGACGGCTCGATCCAGCACGGCTTCATCGGCGTCGAAATTCAACCGGTGACCGCTGACATCGCCGATGCGATCGGCCTCCGTCAGGCAGAAGGCGCGCTCATCGCCGGCGTCAATGATGGAACACCCGCCGCCAGGGCAGGCCTCAAGGCTGGCGACATCGTCACCGCCCTCGGCGGCAGCCCGATCAAGTCGCCACGCGATCTCTCGCGCATGGTCGCCGACCTCTCGCCCGGCACCTCGAAGAGCTTGAGCGTCTGGCGGACCGGCAAGACCAGGGATCTCTCGATCACCGTCGGCCGCAACACGGGGGATCAACAGTAGCTATCGGCCGCCGCGAGGCGTACCTGTCCGGCCGCACGGCGGCCGGGCGCAATTGTCAGCGATAGCCTCTGGCGTTGATCGCCCCGCCCTCTTGGCCAGGCTTCCCGGTTTTGCTCCCTCCAGGATCCGGGACTGAACGATGTTACCCGCCGGAATTCGCGATTGAAATTCGACTTCGTCTGAAAACCGGATTCGAACATCGCCGAGGTCACCGACATGTCGGTCTCACGCAGCAGACGGCAGGCTTCGGCAATTCGAAAATCGTTGATGTACTGCGAGACGTTCTTGCCGGCCAGCCGATTGACGGCGGTCGATATCTGCCGGGCTGGAAGGCCCGCGCGCCGTGCCAGGCGCGACAGCGTCAAGTTTTCGTCGCGGGCCAGTTTCTGGCTGACCAGTAGTTGATCGACCCGGTCCAGGATCTCCCGATCCTGTGGCACTGAAACCGGATCCTCATCGATGACCGTGCTGGCTACCGGAAGCGCGCGCGCATGGTCCGCGACCATGGCCGTCAGTCCGATGAAGAGCAGTCCCAGCAAATTCGCGTTGCTGACGATGAGGCCGATATTCGCCCCCTTAGTCCATTCAAATTCCAGGATGATCGCAAGATCGAAGAGGGCCGACACACAGAGCGAGACCGCGGCAATGACCAAAGCGCGATGCGCTGCAACGGCGCCTTCAAAACGTGCATCGTCCAGTGCATCCGTGCCGGTGCGGGCAAGGTTCAAAAGCGCCAGCGCATATCCGACATATTCGACGATCAGGGCGAAGTCGATGTATCTCGGCGCGAGCAGCACGAGCATGAGGACGCCGATGGTCGGCGTCGCGTGAATCCACCCGGCGCCGGGAACGCTTCGCTCCTCGCTGCGGATCAGGCTGTGGAAACTCGCGAGCACCAGCGGCGGAACACAGCTTGCGAGCACCGGCAGAGCAAATCGCAATGCCGCAACGTCGTAACCCCACCGCAGGCCGACGACCACCGACTGGAGGGCGCAGAGCGCCACCAAGGCGAGAAACGCCCGATTGCGCTTCGCGGGCTCATCGCCGCGCAGCATGACAACCAGCAGGATCAGCAACAGCAAAGCGACGACGAACGGCAACGGCAGGAAGATCAAGAGCGAGTCCTTTGGCGGGCAGACAACCTGGCATGTCAGGGCTCAGATCGCGATTCGGGACGACCTGAATCGCGATCAAGGACGCGGAGAGGTGCAACGCCGGCGACGATCGCGCGTCTTTTCAACAAAGCGAGATGCCCATGCCCCTCTTCCAGTTCTTGCCCGCCGCCGTCTTCATGCTGGTCGTTGCCACCCCCTCGCATGCCCATGATGTCGGCGTGCGCGAGATCAGCGTTCCGGCTCCCGAACGGGGACGAGATCTCTCTGTCACCATCTGGTATCCCGCCGCGACCGGCGGCGAAACCGCCCTTGTCGGCGACAACCAGATCTTTAAGGGAACAGAGGCCGCAAGGGACGCCCCCTTCCTCCTGGGGCCGTTCCCCCTGGTCGTCGTTTCACACGGCTCCGGAGGCCGCGTTCAAGCGATGAGATGGCTGGCGACCGCACTCGCAGAGGCCGGTTTCATAGTCGCCGGCCCCAACCATCCCGGCACGACCAGCGGCGATTCGACGCCCGCCAATACGCCGAAGCTCTGGGAGCGCACGGCCGATCTTTCCACCGTCATCGACAAGCTTACCGGCACCGGCGAATGGAACAAGGTAATCGACGCCGACCGGATCGCCGTCCTCGGCTTTTCTCTCGGAGGCTCGACTGCCATGGAGATGTCCGGCGCTGAGGCAAGCCTCGATGCCTATGCCCGCTATTGCGACAGCTACAGGAAGTGGGATTGCGCCTGGTTTGCCGGCGGCAAAGGCTACGTCAACGACATGCCGGTCGAGGTCGGCAAGCTCGATCTTCGCACGATCGACAAAGCCCGCTTCGAACAATCGAACCTTGACCGGCGCATCAAAGCGGCAGTGCTGGTCGATCCGGGTCTCGCCCAGGCCTATAGGGATGAAAGCCTGAAGAAGATCGAGATCCCATCCCCCAGGGCCGTCGCCTCCAAGCCTTTGGCGGCACTGACGCCAAAGGGCTCCTATGCGGCAATCGCCGGGGCCGACCACTTCAGTTTCCTGCCGGAATGCAAGGACGGCGCCGCCGAAGCGCTGAAATCCTTCGGCGAAGTCGACCCCACCTGCGAGCCGACCGAGCGCCCCCGCGCCGACATCCATGCCGATATCATCAGCCTGGCGCGCGAAGCCTTGCAGCAGAGCTTCGGGGAATAGCGGTTGGTGAGAGCGCAAGGCTGGCGGCGATGCGCACTCCGGATCGCCGCCCGGCCAAGCAGGACCGCGCTTTGCCGTCCCTTCTTCCAGAAACGGTACCTCGACACCGCAAGTGGATTCATCGGTACCAACCGCGAAATACATTGGCTTACAAAAAGCGCGCCCGGCCGACACACCGCCAATACACACTTCCGTTGAAATCAGGATGCTTCCAACGACGCCCACTCGATCAACGCTATGACGGAGAACCCCATGAAAACGCACCGCCTCATTGCCGCCGCCCTGCTGATCGCCGGCAGCGTAACGACGCTTCGCATGGCTGAGGCTCAGCAGATGCAGGGCATTCAGCGCACGGACCTGATCAAGAACGAGATCAGCGTGCCCGGACACGAGGCTGTGCAGGTCCGCGTCGATATCGACCCGGGCACCGCCTCGATCAAGCATTCCCATCCGGGCGAAGAAATCGCCTATGTGCTTGAGGGTTCGCTGGAATACCAACTCGAGGACCGGGCACCGGTGACGCTTCAGGCAGGCCAGGCGCTGTTCATTCCGGCTGGCGTTGCCCATGTGGCCAAGAACGTCGGCACCGCCAAGGCGTCGGAACTCGCGACCTACATCGTCACCAAGGACGCGCCGCTCGTGGTTCCAGTCAAGTGAGGCACGTTGATGGGCTGCGCGGCGCTGCTGGTGAATCCGCCTTCAAGCGTGAAGGAATTCGAGCAGCGCCGCGTTGAATGCCGGCGCGGACTCGATGTTGACGATATGGCGACCGGGCAATGACAGATGCCGCCCCTGCTGCACGCGGGCGGCGATGTTTTCGAGGTCGGATGGCGGACAAACCGGATCCCCGTCGCCGGAAATGGCGAGCACGGGATTGGCGATCTTGACGATTTCTTCTCGCAAATCCGCACCCGCCAGCGCTGTGCAGCCGCCGATATAGCCATCGGTCGCGGTGGTGCCGAAGCTCTCGAGGACGCGACCGACGGCTTCACGATGGCTGGCTGCGAATTGCGGGCTGAACCAGCGTTCGGCTGTGGAAGCGGTCAAAGCCGCAAGGCCGTCCGCCCTGACGCTGTCGATGCGCGCGGCCCAGCCCTCGGGCGTGCCGATGCGCGCCGCCGTCGCGCAGAGCACGAGTCTGTCCAGGCGCTTGCCGGCGTGCACGCCGAGCCATTGCCCGGTCAGGCCGCCGATCGACAGGCCGCAGAAATGCGTCCGTTCGATCTCCAGCGCATCCAGAAGAGCCAGCACGTCATGGCCGAGATCAGCGAGCGTATAGGGCGGTGGCGGCGCCGAGGAACGACCATGGCCCTTGCGATCGTAGCGCAGCACGCGGAAATGCGGCGAAAGCTCCCCGATCTGGGCATCCCACATGGTGAGATCGGTGCCGAGAGAATTGCAGAAGAGCAGCCAGGGTGCGTTGCCGCTTAGGTCGCCGTCGATGCGGTAATGAAGCCGATGGCTGGGTAGGTCGAGATAGGCCATGAAACCGGCACTCCAATCAGGGAAGCCGCCAGCGAAGGCGGCTTCATGGTTGTTGGCGCGACGCTGCGCCTCATAGGCATACGCGCTGCGGCACGAGTCTCGCACGCGCAAAGGGATGGCGGCCGGATGCCTTCATGGTCCGGCCGCCATCTCCGTTCGTTAAGCCGTCGCCAGTTGCACGACCTCGTCGCGGCGGGCGTTGCTGATCGCAAAGACCAGCATGGCGAGCGCCGAGATCGCAGCCGGGATGGCGAAGATCGCGAAGTTCTGCTGCAGCGGAAACTCCTGCGCCAGGAGCACGCCGCCAAGCGTCGGGCCGACGATGGCGCCGATGCGACCGACGCCCGAGGCCCAGCCCAATCCGGTAGAGCGGACCGAGAGGTTATAGAGCTGCGCCACGCTGGCATAGAGCAGGATCTGCGTGCCGATCGTGGTGGCGCCGGCGACGAACACCATGAGGAACAGGAGGGTCGCCGGCGGATTGAAGCCGATCAGCGCGATCGACAGGGCTGCCGCGACGAAGAATCCGACCACCACCTTCGGCAGGCCGAACCGGTCGCCGAGCCAGCCGCCGGCAATGGCGCCGACCATACCACCGAAATTCAGCGAGAAGAGGCTGAGCAGGCTTGCCTTCTCCGCATAGCCGGCTTCCTGCAGCACCTTCGGCAGCCAGGACGACAGCAGGTAGACGAGCAGCAGGCAGCAGAAGAACGCGACCCACAGCATGATCGTGCGCAGGGTGCGCTGATGGCGGAAGAGTTCCAGGACCGACGCCGAGGCGCCCTTCGTTTCGGCGAAGACCAGCCTGTCGGCCGCACCGATACGCACGCCGGGATCGATCTTCTGATAGATCCGCTTCGCTTCGTCCTGCTTGCCCTGACGGATGAGGAAACCGAGCGATTCCGGCAGCTTCCAGAGGACCACCGGCAACAGAAGCAACGGCACCGCGGCGATAAAGAACATCGGCTTCCAGCCATAGGATGGGATGAGGCCGATGCCGAGGCCGGCCGCCACCATGCCGCCGACCGAATAGCCGGAGAACATCAGCGCCACCAGGGTGCCGCGCAGACGCTTCGGCGCGTATTCGTTCATCAGTGCCACGGCATTCGGCATCAAGCCGCCGCAGCCGAGACCGGCGAAAAACCGGAAGATCTTGAACTGGTCGGGCGAACCGGCAAGCCCCGTCAGCAAGGTCGAGACCGTGAACAGCACGAAGCTGATGGCGATGCCCTTCTTACGGCCGATCCGGTCGGCGAGCGGGCCGAAGATCAGCGCCCCGAACATCATGCCGAACAGTGCCCAGGCCTGCAGCGCGCCGGCCTGCGGCTTGCTCAGTCCCCATTCGGCGATCAGCGTCGGCAGCACGGTGCCGGCGACGAAGACGTCATAACCGTCGACAATCAGCAGCAGCGCTGAGAGCGCAACCACCATCCACTGGAAGCCCCCAAGGGGGCTCCCGTCTATTGCCTCATTCACATCGATAGAGCGCATCATCTCCTCCCCAGGTCGTTGCGCGTTTCAGATAGAGAGCCGTCAGCCGAGATCGCCGCCGGCGACCGGCAGCACGCTGCCGGTGATGTAGGAGGCCTCGTCGGAGGCCAGGAACAGAATGGGTGCCGCCTGCTCTTCGATGCTGCCGTAGCGCTTCATGAAGCTCGACTGCTTTACCTGGGCGACGACGTCGCCCATCCAGGCCCTCTCGGCGTCGCTGTCGCCCGCGGCATTGCGCGGGACACGGCGTGGCGGCGCCTCCGTCCCACCCGGCGCGGTCGCGACGACGCGGATGTTGCGCTCGGCAAGTTCCATCGCCAGCGACTGGGTGATGGCGTTGACACCGCCTTTCGCCGCGGAATAGGGCACGCGGTGAATGCCGCGCGTCGCATTCGAGGACACGTTGACGATGGTGCCGGCGCCGCGCGCAAAGAGATGCGGCAAGACGGCATGACAGCAATAGAGCGTCGGCATCAGCGAGCGGCGGATTTCCGCATCGATCTGCGATGGTTCGAATTCGGCGAAGGGCCGCATGCGGATCGCCCCGCCGACATTGTTGATCAGGATGTCGATGCCGCCGAAGCGTTCGGCGGCAAAGCACATCGCCGCAGCGGCGCCCTCGTGGGTCTCGAGATCGGTGTTGTAGGCTGCCGCCCGATCGCCCCCGGCCTCCGCCGCCACCTCTGTGACGAAGTCGGCGCGGTCGACGAACAGCACCTTGCCGCCTTCAGCCGCAGCACGCAGCGCCACAGCGCGGCCGATGCCCTGAGCGGCACCTGTGACCACGAGCACCTTGCCGGCAAAGCGCCCTTCAAAACGGGCCGCGCTCATGCCGCCTCCTTCGCCAAGACGTTCGGCGTGAACTTCTCGTAGTGGAAACTGTTGGGCACGATACCGGTGTCGTCGAGGTGCTTGCGCACGGCGTCGACCATCGGCGGCGGACCGCAGAGATAGACGTCGACGTCGCCGCCATTGAGCAGCTCTTCCGGCATGTGCTGGGTGACCCAGCCCTTGCGCGGATGGCTGGAGGCAGCGTCTGCCACGACTGTGCTGCAGGTGAAATTGGCAAGCCGTTTGGCATGGGCCTCGATCTCATCGACAAGCACGAGATCCAGGTCTCGGGTGACGCCGTAGATCAGGTGGATCTTCTGCTGCGCGTTGGCCTGGGCCAGCACTTCGAGCATCGACAGGAATGGCGCAAGACCGGTGCCGCCGGCTAGCAGCAGCAGGGGGCGTTGGACTTCTCTCAGATAGAAGCTGCCGAGCGGCCCTGTCAGCTCGAGTTTTGTCCCGATTTCCGCGCGCTCCAGCCAGCTGCTCATCAGGCCGCCGGGGATCTTCTTGATCAGGAAGCCGAGACGCTGTTCACCCGGAGCCGAGGAGAAGGAATAGGAGCGACTCTGGCCGCTGCCGGGCACATCGATATTGACGTATTGCCCCGGCAGAAAGGCGGGTGCTGCGTCCACGTCCAGCTCCAGCACGATCGCCGCATCATTGTGCGGGGTGACCCGCGCAACCGTTGCCGCGAACTTCTGCTGCCCGGTCTTGCAGGCGGCCGAGGTCGTCGGCACCGCGATGACACAATCGCTCGACGGCTTCATCTGGCAGGTCAGCACCAGACCGCTTTCAGCCTCGTCCGATGTCAGCGCATCGTCGATGAAGTCGTCGCCGAGGTCATAGGCACCGCTTTCGGCGCGGCACTTGCAGGTGCCGCAGACACCGTCGGAACAGTCCATCGGCAGGTTGATCTTGTTGCGGAAGGCGGCGTCGAGCACCTTCTCGTCGTCCCTACATTCGACGAAACGGGTGACGCCATCCTCGAAATTCAAAGCGATCCTGTAGCTGGCCATGGTTGCTCCTCCCAATCCCTTGTCGTCAGGCGGCGGTCATCAGATGTGGTAAACGTCGATGACCTGGCGGATGTAGTCGTTCTTCAGCACGATCTTCTTTTGTGAAATCACGAGCTCTTCGCCGCTTTTGCGCAACGTCACAAACATGGTGCCGAAGAAGTGGTCGGTGACCTTGTAGCGGTGGTTGAGCGTGTGGAAGTTGTAGCGGACATCCACTTCCTTGCCACGGTCGGCCAGCAACTCGACATTGGTGACGTTGTGGCTGGTGCGCGGCTCTGGCGTGGAGGCGCCCGAGCGTTCGGTCTTGATGCGGAAGACGCGATCCTCCAGGCCGTCGCGGCTCGGATAGAAGATCAGCGAGATCTCAGACTGCGGATCTTCGGTCAGCTGATCGTCATCGTCCCAGGCCGGCATCCAGTAGGTGACGTCGGGCGCATAGCAGGTCAGCCATTCGTCCCATTCGCGGTCGTCGAGCAGGCGCGCTTCGCGGTAGAGGAAGGCGCAGGCGGTGTCGTAGGAGATGCTCATGCGACCGCTCCCTTCGTCTCGGAGGCAAGCGCGTTGCGCATCACCTTCGCCCAATATTCGTGCTGGCGGACGAACAGGCCTTCGTCTTCGCTGCGCTCGCCCGAGAGCAACGGTTCGAGGCCCATGCGCTTGGCATTGTCGTCCGGACCGTCAATCCAGAGCGGCGCCCCGCGTGACAGGTCGTTCCAGAGCGCGGTGATGCCGGCATAGCCCTGCTGGCAGGCGCGGAATTCTTCGAGATCGTCGGCAGTGCCCATGCCCGAGACGTTGAAGAAATCCTCGTATTGGCGGATGCGCAGAGTCCGGTCTTCAGCACTTTCGCCCTTCGGCGCGAAACAGAAGATGCTGATCTCGGTCTTGTCGACGCTGATTGGACGGGTGACGCGGATCTGCGTGCTGAACTGGTCCATCAGGAACACGTTCGGATAGAGGCAGAGGTTACGCGTCTGGTTGACGATGAGATCCGCCTTCACTTCGCCGACGCGCGCCTTGATCTCCTCACGGGCGTGGAAGACCGGCCGGACCTCGGGGTTCATGGTGTTGGTCCAGAGCAGAATATGGCCGTTGTCGAAGCCGTAGACGCCGGCAATCGAGCGGCTCCAGCTGCTCGCGTCGACCGCCTTGGTGCCCTCCTCGTGGCGGCGGCCCATGGTCGCGGCATAGTTCCAGTGCACGGAGCTGACGTGATAGCCGTCGCAACCGTTTTCCATCTGCAGCTTCCAGTTCCCATCGTAGATGTAGGAGGAATTGCCGCGCAGCACTTCGAGCCCGTCGGGCGCCTGGTCGACAATCTGGTCGATGATGACCTTGGTCTCGCCGAGATAATCCTCGAGCGACGAGACATCAGGATTCAGGCTACCGAAGAAGAAGCCGCGATAGCTCTCGAAACGAGCGACGCGCTTCAGGTCGTGCGAGCCATCTTTCGCAAATTGCGGCGGATATTGCGTGGTCTTCTCGTCCTTCACCTTCAGGAGTTTGCCGGTGTTGGAAAAAGTCCAGCCGTGGAAAGGACAGGTGAAGCTGCCCTTGTTGCCATGCTTGCGCCGGCAGAGCATCGCGCCGCGATGGGCGCAGGCATTGATGACCGCGTGCAGTTCGCCTGATTTGTCGCGGGTGACGACGACAGGCTGGCGGCCGATATAGGTGGTGTAATAGTCGTTGTTCTCGGGGATCTGGCTCTCGTGGGCGAGGTAGACCCAATTGCTCTCGAAGATGTGCTTCATCTCCAGCTCGAAGAGGTCTTCGTTGGTGAAGATATCGCGGCGGCACCGGAACATCCCGGTCTCATGATCGTCCTCGACTGCGGTGGCGAGCAGATCGTCGAGGGCCTGGGTTTTGTCGATAACTGCAGACATGGTTCTTCTCCCGCAAACGGCTGATCCGTGCTCGGTTCGGCTATTGCAACAATGTCGGTGTGGGGGCGGCGGCTCAGTCGGCCGCCGCAACAATGATCAGGCGGCGGCGCGCCTGCGCTGCTCGTTGATCTGGTTGTCGACGCCATTCACCAATGAGGTGAGATGAATGTCGAATTCGATCTCGGCGAAGGGGCCGGAGAGACCGTTCGCCTTGATGCTTGCCTCGTCGGTCCGCTCGGTAACATCGGGCACCAGGCCGTCGCGGGTCGCATAGGCGAAGTCGTCGTTGACCAACGGATCGCCGGCTATGTTGATCTGGGTCGTCAGCTTGCGATGACCGTCGGCGCTGATGAAGAAGTGAATATGCGCCGGGCGCTGGCCGTGACGCCCGAGCGCCGAAAGCAGCTGTTCGGTCGGGCTGCCCGGCGGCACGCCGTAGCCGTGCGGCACAATGCTCTGAAACTTGTAACGGCCCTTGGCGTCGGTGACGATCGTGCGGCGCATATTGAACGGCGCCTGCACACCGGTCGGGTCGAAATGCGAATAGAAGCCGCGGGTATCACAGTGCCAGACTTCGACCGTCGCACCTTTCAGCGGTTGGCCGGCGGAATCATAGACGGTGCCGTGCATGATCAGCGGGTGACCGTTGGTGTCCCGGCCGTCATCAAGACGGGCGAAGCCTTCCGATGCCGGTGCGCCGGCGACATAAAGCGGCCCTTCGATGGTGCGCGGTGTCGGATTCTTGATGCCGAGCTCCTCGTCGATAGCGTCGAGACGTTCGTCGAGGAAGTGGTCGAGGCCGAGGCCGGGCGAGATCAGGCCGGCCTGGCCGGCAGCACCGATTTCGTTTAGCCAGGCAATGCCGGTCCAGTATTCGTCCGGGGTGATGTCGAGATCGTCGATCGCCTTGAACAGGTCCGACATCAGCCGGTGCACGATCTCTTTGACGCGCGGGCTGCCGCCGTCCTTGTCGAGGCCGCTCAGAACCTTCAGGAAACCTTGCGTCTCCGGCTTGTCGAAAATCTTCACGCTCATGATAAATCCTCCACTTGGATAGTTTGAAAGCGGGTGCCGCCTGCCAACCTCCCGGCGGCGGCCGAACGAAATCTCAGGTGTCATCCTCCCGGACTGACGACGGATGCCGAAGCAGCGGCGTCACCTCGATGTCCATGAATTTGAACAGCGGCAGACCCGAGAGGATCTCGTGCAGCTCGGCATTGTCCGTGACGTCAAAGACGCTGTAGTTGGCGTACTGGCCGGCGATCCGCCAGATATGCCGCCACTTGCCGCTCTGCTGCAGCGCCTGTGAATAGGCCTTCTCTCGCGCGAGAATCTGGGCCGCCTCTTCAGCGGGCAGGTCATGGGGAATGCGAACATCCATTCTGACGTGAAACAGCATCAGCCGATCCTCACTTCGCAACACTGATGGTCTTGCGCAGCCCTTCGCGCGCAAAGAACTTCAACCGGTCTTCGTCGAGTTCGACGCCCAAACCCGGCCCATCCGGCACCGTCAGTTCGAAGTCGCTGTAGTCGAGGGGCGTTGCCAGGATTTCCTCCGTCAGGAGCAGCGGACCGAAAAGCTCGGTGCCCCACTGCAGATTGGCAAAGGTCGAAAACACATGGGCGGAGGCCACCGTGCCGACAGCGCCTTCGAGCATCGTGCCACCGTAGAGCTCGATGCCGGCGGTATCGGCGATCGCCGCCACGCGCTGCGCATTGAACAACCCGCCGCTCTGCTCGATCTTGACCGCGAAGACGTCAGCGCCCTTGGTCTTGGCAATCTCGAAGGCCGATTCAGGCCCGGTAAGGGACTCGTCCGCCATCAGCGCCACCGGGAAGCGGCGGACCAGTCGGTTGAGCGCTGCCGTCGACGCGACAGGCTGTTCTACCAGTTCGCAACCGGCATCGGCGAGCGCCGCCATGCCGTAGGACGCCTCGAATTCGCTCCAGGCCATGTTGACGTCGACGCGCACCGCACCGCGGTCGCCCAGCGCCTGCTTGATCGCCGCCACATGGGCGATATCGTCCTTCAACGGCTTCGCGCCGATCTTCAGCTTGAAGATCCGGTGGCGGCGAAGGTCGAGCATCTTTTCGGCCTCGGCAATGTCCATGGCGGTGTCACCGGAAGCGAGCGTCCAGGCGACCGGCAGCCGCTTGCGCAGCGCTCCGCCCAGGAGTTCGCCGACCGACAGGCCGAGACGCTTGCCGTGGGCGTCGAGCAGCGCCGTTTCGACCGCGCTCTTGGCGAAACGGTTTTCCTTCACCGCTTTGCCGATGCGCGCCATTAGCGCCTTCACGCGGGTCACGTCCTCGCCGATCATGACAGGCGCGAAATAGGTATCGATCGCCAGCTTCATGCTTTCGGGGCTCTCGCCACCATAGGCGAGACCGCCGATCGTCGTGCCTTCGCCGATCCCGACGGTGCCGTCGCTGCAATGGACCTTCACCAGCATCAGCGTTTGGCCGGTCATGGTCGCGACTGAGAGCTTGTGCGGCCGGATCGTCGGCAGATCGACCAGTATCGTTTCGACCCGTTCGACGACGGAGACGAAGGCTGCAGTCGGAGAGATGGGTGCAAGGGTCGTGTTCATGGCGTGACTGTGCGCCGCGCACTGGGTGGCGTCCAACACCAAATAGGTTCTCTATGATACCTTCATGGTATAGTGCGATAGAGATTTCGCAGATTCATGCGGTTACCGCACTGCAACATACCGCAATGGTAGGAAAATGAGGGCCTGAATATGGATCTGCGCCAGCTTCGCTACTTCGTCGCCGTCGCCCGTGAGCGCAACTTCACCCGCGCCGCCGAGCAGCTGCATATCGCCCAGCCACCCTTGAGCCGGCAGATCCAGCTTCTGGAGGAAGAGCTGGGCGTGCCGCTGATCATCCGCGCGAGCCGTCCGGTCCGGCTGACGGAGGCGGGCCGGTTGTTCTACGAGCAGTCGCTGCAGATTTTGGGGAGAGTCGAGCAGATGGTTGAGGCCACGCGCCGCGTCGGTCTCAACCAGAACCGCGTCCTGTCCATCGGCTTCGTCGCCTCCACGCTCTATGGCGGGCTGCCGACACTCGTGCGCAAGCTGAGGCAGAATGCGCCGGAACTCGATATCCGGCTATTGGAGATGGTGTCGGTGCAGCAGATCGCCGCGCTCAAGGAGGGCCGAATCGATGTCGGCTTCGGCCGGCTTCACCACAGCGATCCCAATGTCGTCGGCATCCTCATGCGCGAAGAGCGCCTCGCCGTGGCGATACCCGAGGGCACGCCGCTAGCCGAAGACACGTCGCCCTTGCCCTTGAATGCGCTCGCCGGCCAGAAGCTGATCGTCTATCCGAAGGAGCCGCGGCCGAGCTATGCCGACCATGTGCTGAGCCTGCTTCATGCCCACGATGTGCGCCCTGCCGAGGTGCATGAAGTGCGGGAGATCCAGAGTGCCCTTGGCCTCGTCGCCTCGGAAGCCGGTCTGTGCATCGTCCCCTCCTCGGCGCGTCAGGTGCGGTCAGACGTCCACTACCGCATGATCGAGGGGGAACGCGCGACCTCTCCTGTCATCCTCAATCACCGGGTCGGCGACAATTCACGCCACATTGAGCTGATCAAGCGGTTGATCGAAGAGATGTATGCGGAAAACCCGCCTTGGCTTGGCCTCGAGCACAATCTGCCATTCCGGCCCTCCTTCGTTAAATGACGGGGTCCGGCACGCACGCGCCATGCGTTCGGTTGCCCGAAGGGTCTGCGCTCTCAGCCCACACATCCAGCACCAACTGCCGAAGCAAAAGCGCCTCCGCCCACCGGTCCGTCGTGTCGTGGCCGTCCCTGTCGGTGATCGCATAGGGTCTGGGGCCGAGCTCGCAGGTCATGACCAGTTCGGCATCGTCGGCGGCACGGGATCGCCAGTGGCGAAAGCCGTAGGCCCACCAGTCGCGGAAGAGATCGACCCAGGGGCGATGCTGCGGAAAGGACATCTCGATCTGGATCTGCTGGCACGAGCCGACGCGGCCGTGGAAGGCCTGGGCGTTGTGGAGGATGCGCCGGACCTGGGCGTGGCTTTCCTCTTCGACCGGAAAGGCAAACTCGCGGCCGACCAGATAGTGCGAGAGATCGGCGAGCAGCGGCAAATCGGGGCGCCGGTCCAGCAGGTCCAGCGTGAACAAGAGGTCGCTGGTGATCCGGTGGCGATGGGTTTCGACATAGACGGGGACACCCGCCCTTTCGGCGAGCCGCATCCATCCGTCCAGAAGCGGCAGGCAATCTTCCACCCGGCGCGGGCGGACGTCCGCCTGCAGGTCGATGTGGCTGACAGGAAATTCGCTCGCCAGTTCCAGGGTCGGGCGCAGGTCCTCGACGCTCCGGGGAAAACAGACTCCCTCGATCTTCAATCCGGTGCCGCGGATCACTTCGTTGAGGCGGACGACGTCATCACGGTTGGTGTAATGCGCGCTGATGCCGTCGAACCCGGCCTCGACGATAACAGCGATGTTTTCCTCGAGACCGCGTTCGCAGCCGTCCGCATGCCGGCGCTCCATCGCCCAGAGCGACTGAAAGACAAGCAACTTCTGCATCAGGCCGCCCGCGCGTTCTTCAGAAGCGCCTTCAGGTTCACGCCGGGATCAGCAAGCGCTGCGGGGTCTGGATTGATACCGGCGGCAATCAGCATCTCGGCGAGCTTGATGTCCCTGGCGACGCTATTGCAGGAACCGAGGCCCGCCGCGGCAAGGAGGCGCCCATCGTCCAGGTAGAACTCCAGCTCGCCGCCGTCGAGTTGGCGGATCACGCTCTGATGCTCCGGCTGCGGCAGGCCCGCGACCTGCAGACCGAGATCGTACTGGTCGGTCCAGAACCAGGGGATTGCGCCAAAAGCTTCCTTTCCGCCGACCATGTTGCGGGCCGCGGTCTCCGCCTGGCTGCGCGCATTGCGCCAGCTCTCGAAGCGAATGTACCCGCCGCCCGGCTGCGCCACCGCGGCGCAGTCACCGGCCGCAAAGATGTTCGGGTCACTGGTGCGAAGAAAACTGTCCGTCAGGACGCCGTTTCCGGTGGCAAGGCCCGCCGCCTCGGCGAGCGCCACATCTGGCAGAACGCCGATCGCCGCGACGACGATATCGGCAGGCACCGCGCTGCCATCGGCGAGGAGAACGGCATCGTCGGTGATCGCGGCCATCCCCTGACCGAGATGAAACGCAACGCCTTCATCCTGATGCCGCGCATGGAGCTTGGCGGCAAAGCGCGGTGGAACCGCGCGTCCGAGCGGCTTAGCCGCCATCTCGATAACGCTGACGGTTATGCCTTTGCCGCGCAGAACGGCCGCGAGCTCCATGCCGATCAGACCACCACCGATGATGGAGATACTTTTTCCCGGGTCGGCGCTGGAGAAGATTGTCGCCGCATCCGCATAGGTGCGAAAGTCGAGCGCGCGCTCAGCCCCAGGGCATGTCAGCCGCCTCGGGCGAGCGCCGGTCGCAAGCAGCAGCTTGTCGTATGTAAGCGTCCGCCCGTCGCTGAAAGCGACAGACCGGGTATCCGGATCGAGGCTCAGGGCCGATACGCCCTGGAGGTAGTCGATGCCGGCAGCCTGGAGCGCCTCGGCGCCGCAGATCGGCTTCATCTGCACCGCGCCGTTGAGCGGCTTCGACAGTGGCGGGCGCTCATAGGGCAGATGCGGTTCCGTGCCGACCAGCGTGACGCTGCCGGTAAAGCCCGATTCACGCAGCGCAAAGGCCGCGCGGGTGCCGGATTCCCCGGCGCCGATGATGACGATGCCATTCATGGCTTGCTCCAAAGATCATAAGTTGGAGCGGGATGCGGGCGGAAAACCGCACGCACTGTTCCTCATCCCGCTCAGGAAAGGTGGCCGGCGCAGGCAGGAGAAATGCGCCGGCCGGGAGGATCAGTTGCGAGTCGCGTAGTCGGCCATGTTCTTGGGCGTGACGAGCTCGAAGGGAACCATCACTTCGCGTTCGACGGCCTTGCCGCGCGCCAGCGCGACGGCAGCATCGAGCGCGCTCGCCGACTGGCCCTTGGCATTCTGGAACACCGTCGCATCGAGATCGCCCGCGGCCATAGCGGCGAGACCATCCTGCGTCGCATCGATGCCGACGACGATCACGTCGTCCATCGACACGCCGGCGGCTTTGAGCGCCTGTATGGCGCCGATCGCCATTTCGTCGTTGTTGGCAAAAACCACGTCGATCGGGCGCCCGGCCGTGATCCAGTTGGTGGTAAGGTCCATCGCGTTGGTGCGCGTCCAAGCGGCGGACTGCTCGTCGGCGATGGTGGCGCCCTTGCAGTCGCCGGCAGCCAGCGTCTCCTTGAACGACAAGGTGCGGTCCCGCGAGGCCTGGTGGGCGAGATCGCCCATCAGGATATAGACCTGCGCGTTACCGGCCTTGCCCTTTTCCTTGAGCAGCGAACAGGCGGCCTCGGCGCCCAGCTTGCCGGAGTCCGTTTCCCGGCTTCCGACATAGGCCTGCTTTACCGGCAACTGGGCGACATTGTCCGGCTGGAGGTTGAGATAGACGAGCGGGATGCCTGCTTCTCTGCCGCCTCGCTTATCCCTGGAGCGGCGGAGGTGTCGGCGAGCGTGGTGATGATCGCGTCGACGCCCGACGCGATGAAGTTGTTTACCTGGTTGAGCTGCTTGGAGACGTCGGTCTGGGCGTCCTCAATCTGGACATTGACGCCTCCGGTTTCCGATGCTCTGGCGCTGATGCCTTCACGCAGGAGCGTCTGGAAGTTGTTGTCGAAGCTCTGCATCGAGACACCGATCGTCTCCGCCGAGGCAGCACTTCCCATCAAGGCGGCAAGAGCAGCCGCCAGGTACATGGATTTCATGATTTCCTCCCAATGGGTGCCGGATCACCCGAGTGCATTCCGGGGGTCCCACGGACCCGATCAATGCTCGAGTGGTTCGAGCGCGCGGTAAGCGCGGGCCCTAACCGAGGGCCACCCGAACCTCGCCGTCGACGATTTCGGCGGGATAGGTCTTCAGGTTCTCGCAGGCGGGAAGCCTAAGGGCTTCGCCGGTGCGGTAGTCGAAGGCGCCGGAATGCTTGGGACATTCCACTTCGAAGTCCATGACCAGCCCATCGGCGAGATGGATCGCCTCATGGGTGCAGAGACCGGCGGTGCAATAGACGCTGTCATCCGGCCCGCGGTAGACCGCGTAGGTGCGGCCGGCGTGGTCGAAGCGGATCGCCCCTTCCTGCTCGATGTCATCCAGTTTGCAGGCTGGTACCCAGGTGATCACGTTGCTCATTCTGCTGCCTCCCCGATCGTGTTGCGCGCCTTGCGGGCTGCGAGTTTTTCCTTGCGCTTGCGGTAGCGCTCCTGCATCCGCGCCTCGCCTTCTTTGGAGCCGTCGTGCCAGGTGCCGAACCAGCGATCGAGCGGGATCAGGGCGTCGCCATAATTCACCTCGAAATACTTGTGGTGCAGGTAATGCGCATAGGCGTGGCTATCGACGAGTGTCTCTTCGCCGACCTCGACCTTGTCGAAGCCGACATGGCCGGGAATGGCGCCGAAGCCCGCATAGTGAAGTTGGTAGAGCATCAGGATCGGGTTCGACGGCAGCACCAGGTGGTAGAAGGCGGTGCCGAAATAGAGCAGGTGCTCGACCGGATGCATCGACAGCGAGGACCATGGCGACGGGTTCACCGAATTGTGGTGGACCGAATGCACCCACTTGTAGAGCAGCGGCGTGTGGATGAGCCGGTGGACGCAGAAGAAGTGGAACTCGTGGATCACAGGCACGACGAGCGCGACGAAAGCGAGCGTCCAGGGATTTTCCGCGAAGCTCAGCCAAGGCGCATAGCCATTGGCATAGGCCCAGAGCATGGCGACCTCGACGGCGGTCCAGATCGTCACGCCTGAGAGAAAGGTGCGCAGGATGTTGTCGAGGTTCTGGCTCTCGAACCAGAAAGCCTTGCTCTTCTGCTCGGCCGGGAATTTGCCATTGTACTTGAAGCGGTTTTCCTGCCGTTTCAGCACGTAGAGGTGCAGTTCGAAGGCGCCGTAGAAGAGGAAGACGCAGACCGCGTTCACAACGTAGAGCCATGCGATCCAGCCGATGCTCAAAGTCTGCATCGTCTCGATCGGCGGGATTACCCAGGCCCAGTAGGCGACGGCCGAAGCGGCGAAGATCGCGTTCCACGGAAAGAAATAGTGCGGCAGCCACTTCAGGAGCGCCAGCAGTTTGGGCGGAAAGGCAAACAGCGGCGCCGTTTCGATCGGCTGGTTCGGTGCCCAGTCGCCTCGCTTGTTGCGCGTTCCATACTTCAAGTCGTCCATAACGCTCTCCTCCCGGCGGATCGCGGGCGTTCCGCACAAATTCCGATGAAGGAGAGCGCCTTCCGGTTCGCTCGGGACCGCGCTCTCCTTCTTGATAAAAATCTAGCAGGAGGCGTTCTGAACGGCGAAGCCTTGTTTGATCAAATCAGATCAAAGGCTCTCGGCGGTGATGGTGATGAAGCGAATAGGCGCCTTGTCCGGTTCCAGCTCTGAAAGGCCGATCCGGCGCAGCACAAGGTCAAGGGCGCGGCGGGCCTGCGCCTCGGGCGCCTGATCGAGCACGACGTCCATGATGCCGTCGCCGAGAGCCTTGCGCGTATAATCGGTCAACTCATGGCCTACGAAGAAAATCTCCATGCCGCGCGGATGCCGGCGAAGAACATCGATCAGAGCGGCGTTCGCGCCGCCGGCATTGTAGAGCCCGGCCATTTCTGGATACATCTCGAGCGCCGATCGCAGCGCTTCGGCGCCGTAGTGCTCCTCGTCGCGGGTGAAGCCCAGCCACTCGAACCGGCGCTCGCCCGGATGCTCCTGGAAATAGTCTGAAAAGCCGCTGAGGCGATCGCGATGGACCTGATAGATCGGGTGGCAGAGGGCAACAACAGGGCCGCTCCTGCGCGCCATGCGGGCGATGAAGAGTGCCGCCGTTCGTCCGGCCGCGTAGTTGTCGATGCCGACGAATTCGCCCGGCTTCTCGGACGCCCGTGTAACGACATGGATTACCGGCACCCCGCGCGAAACGACGGTCTCGACCGCGGCGCTGATCAGCGGACTGTTGGGCACGGCAAGGATCAGGCCAGCGCGCGGGACCTCGGTCGCAAGAATCCGCCTGGCAATCTCGTCCGGCTTCATCTCCTCGGTGAAGCTGCGTTGCACCACGACAAGCGGATCGAGCGTCTCCGCGATCCTTTCGAACGCTTTGGAGAGCCGGCGATAGAAGGTCGTTTCGGGGCGGACCATCAGCACGTCGATGCGCAAAAGACCGCGATGGGTGTCGGGCAGCGTGCGCGGATAGTTCAGCGTGCGCGCCGCAACAACCACCCTCTCGACCAGTTCGGGGCGAACGCCGCCACGTCCGTTGAGCACCCGCTCGACCGTGGCCGTTCCGACACCCGCCAACTCTGCAATGTCGCGATAGTTCGGCTTGCTCACCCTGGCATCCTCGCCGGATTTCAGATGCGTCTCCACAGCGCCATAGCATGTGTCGCGGCCAGTTCGACAGAGCGCGCCTTGCAATTGCTGTGTTGCCCTCGCCCTAAACCGCCGATGGCCTATATCAACCGGGTATTCGAGATCGGCAGAGGGCTTCCATGACCTATGAGTTGTACTACTGGGACGGCATTCAGGGCCGGGGCGAATTCGTGCGCCTTGCGCTCGAAGACGCCGGCGCCGATTACGTCGACGTTACGCGCGAACGGGGCCGCGGCACTGGCGAAATGATGAAGCTGATGGAAAACACTGCCGAGCCACGCATCCCTTTTGCGCCTCCGTTCTTGAGGGATGGCGACCAGATCATTTCGCATGTGGCCAACATCCTTTTTTACCTCGGCCCGAGGCTCGGGCTCGCGCCCAAGGAGGAGGCGCTGCGCTGGTTCGCCAACGGTCTGCAACTCACCATCACCGACTTCATTGCCGAGGTGCACGACACCCACCACCCGATCGCAACCTCGAAATACTACGAGGAGCAGAAGGTGGAGGCGAAGGACCGGGCGATCGAATTCGTCACCAACCGCCTCCCCAAGTTTCTCGGCTACTTCGAACGGGTGCTTGAACAAAACCCCGATGGCAGCGGCCACGCCGTCGGCGACGGCGCAACCTATATCGATCTCTCGCTATTCCAGGTGATCGAAGGGCTTCGCTATGCCTTCCCGAAGGCGATGCGCCATTACGAGCGGCAATACTCCGAGCTTTTGAAGCTGCACGCTTCGGTGAAAGCGAGGCCGAACATCGCCGCCTATCTCGCGTCGCCGCGACGCCTGGCTTTCAACGAGAACGGTATCTTCCGCCGCTACCCGGAGCTGGATATCGAGCCCTGAAGGACAATCCCGCCTGCTCCTTACGCGGCGGCAGACTGTTGCTCGCGAAGAAACCCGGACAGGCGCTGCAGACCCTCGCGAAGAATGCTTTCGCTGTTGGCGTAGCCGATCCTGAGATAGCCCTCCATATCCATTGCGCTGCCAGGCGTCAGCATCACCCCGGTGCGCTCTAACAATCCGAGGCAGAATGCTTCGGAGGTCATCGGCAGATCGTATTTCAGTAGTGCCGTGGTGCCCGACTTGGGCTTGACCCAGGAGATCCGCGGTTCGCTGTCGACCCAGCCCGAGAGCACCGCGAGATTGGTGCGGGTAATGCTCCGGCTGCGCGCCAAGATCTTGTCGCGGTTTTCCAGCGCCATTGCCGCGAAGTGATCGTCCAGCATGCCGACGCTGATCGTGTTGTAATCGCGGTGGATCGAAACGGCATGGATCAGTTCGGGTGGCGCGACGATCCAGCCGAGCCGCAGGCCGGCGAGCGAAAACGTCTTCGACATGCTGCCGGTGCTGATGCCCTTTTCGTAGAGGTCTGCGATCGATGCCGTCAAACCGTCGCCCTCTTGATCCGTGCCGCGATAAACCTCGTCGCAGAGGATCCATGCGCCGCAGCCGCGCGCGATACCGACGATCTTTTCGAGGTAGCCGCAATCCATCAGCGCGCCGGTCGGGTTGTTCGGATTGTTGATGGCGATCAGCTTCGTGCCGGGGATAGCGAGCCGCTGCAACTGCTCGAGATCAGGCAGGAAACCGGTCTCCTCCGTCAGTTTCAGGATCTGCGTATCGGCGCCATAGCTTTCCGGGATCGAATAGTGCTGCTGGTAGGTCGGCAGCACCGAAATCACCCGGTCGCCCGGTTCGACGAGAGTCTCATGCACCAGTGCATTGGCGCCGATCGCACCATGCGTGGTGACGACGTTTTCGATCGCCTGTTTCGCATAGAGGCTTGCGATCTGCCCGCGCAGCCGTTCGGAACCCTCGATGGCGCCATAGGTCAGCTTCAGCGGCAGCAGTTCGGCAAGGATCGTGTCCGTCTTGCCCGCCATTTCCAACAATTCCGCCACGGTCAGCGATTCAACGCAGGTCTCGGCGAGATTCCATTCGCAATGGTTCTCGTAGCGGTTCATCCAGATTTCGACGCCGAAGTCGCGGATTTTCATGTCAGTGACCTTTCGAATGTTGGGCTATGGCTGCGAGTAAGCCGGACCTGTCGGCGACGTTGAGAATTGTCGCTTGCTGTGACATGAAGCCCTTCCTGTTGGCACAGCTGCGCATGTGGCCTCCGTCGCGGTCGGAGGCACCAGAAATGGCTGGCCGTTGATGGTCGATCCGTATAGAAGAACGATATGAGCAATATATTGCACAGTCAAGATCGATCCGACGTGCTGACCCATGTCGCGGACAATCTCCGGCGCATCCGCATGGCGGCGGGACTGAGCCAGACGGCACTCGCCAAAGCCTCCGGCATCAGCCGCCGCATGATCGTCGCAGTCGAAGGCGCTGACGCCAACATCAGCCTCTCCAGCCTCGACAAGCTGGCGGCTGCGATGAATGTCGGCTTCGTCGATCTCGTCAGGGACCCGTCTCGCCAATCCCGCGACAACATCGACGCTGTGACCTGGCGCGGCCAACAGGCAGAGAGCGAAGCACGGCTGCTCGCTTCCGCCCCTGCTACGTCCGAAGCCCAGATGTGGCTCTGGTCGCTCGCCCCAGGCGAGCGCTATGACGCCGAGCCCGACCCGCAAGGGTGGCACGAAATGCTGTTCGTAACGGAAGGCACCTTGACGCTTGAGGTCGCTGGCGTGCGCCAGCGATACGCCAGCGGTACCTTCGCGGTCTATAGCTCCGCCCAGGCCTATGCCTACATCAATGACGGTGGCGAAGTCGTGCGGTTCGTCCGCAACGTCATTTCCTAGCACACCGATAGCCGGCTAATAGACACATCCCGGCGGGCAAGAGCCGGAGGGGACGCCGCTCCACACGACAACGTGAAGGCACCGGCTCACCAATCGCGGAAGCTCGGTCCGGCGCGCGCTTGATTCGCGCAGACCCGAATGGAAGGATGCCCGGCACTCGGCGAGTGAGGGACGGGGATCTGCATGCTTCTGAAAGTCGAACCACCGGACGGCTGGATGACAGGACGGCCGTGTCCTGTTCGATACCGAGCGTGAGGCCGAACGCTTCGCCGCCAATGCGCGGCTCGCCTTCTCGCTGGCGATCGCCGCCTTGATGCTGGCGCTCTCGATCATCGTCGGGCGCTGGAGTCGGCCAGCGGCTGCAGGCCGAATCCCGCCACCTCGGCGCATCGATCGTCGTTTCGGCGGAAGCCTTCGCGGCAGGAAAGATCGACGAAGCCGGATCAGACAGGTGGGTGCGCCACAACGGCGTGCGTCTGCGCGGGCGCAGAGAAACCATCGACGCCTACGCCTACAAGTGATCCGGCTTCGAAACGCTCCGCTATTCGACGTAGTTCCAGGGGATGAAGCGATAGAGCGTCTCGTCCCGGGCCACGTGGCCGATACCGGGGAACGGCAGGTGAGCGCCGGCGACGAGGTAGCGGCCGTCTGCCGCATCTGCCAGTGCCACCGCACGGGTCGCGGCCGCCGCTGTTCCATCGACGTCGAAGCTGACGAAGACGTCGGGAGCGTCGAACTGGACGTGGTCGCCATGGATCACGTCACCCCAGAAGACCAGACGCTGGCCGTCATCGGCTTGGAGCACGATCGAGGAATGTCCGGGCGTATGCCCGGCTCGCAGGATCGATCCGAGGTTCGGCAACACGTCCGCATTGTCGGCGAAACGCTTTACTTTTCCGGCGGCGATATAGGGAGCCAGAGCGTCCTCGGCGCGCTGGAAGTCGGTCTTCTGCGCCTCCGTCATCGTCGTCACGCCCTCGCGCTCGATCCAGTAACGATACTCGCGGTCAGCGAGATGGATTTCGGCATTCGGAAACTGCGGCTTGCCGTCGACGGTAAGGCCGCCGGAGTGATCGGCATGCACGTGGGTCAAAACAACGGCGTCGACCTGGTCGGGCCGGTAGCCGGAGGCCGTGAGATGGCGGATGAGCTTGCCGGCAGCGGCGCCGAGTAACGTGCCCGACCCCGCATCGATCAGCACCAGGCGCTCGCCGTCGTTTACCAGATAGGCGTTGATCGACAAATGCGGCTCCTTGCCGAGGAAGGCCTCGTCGAGCCTGCGCTGCAGTTCGCCCTCGGGCTCGTTCTGATAGATCTTCGCCATGGGCAGTGCCAGCGTGCCGTCCGAAAGCGCGGTGACTTCAAACTTTCCGAAACGAAAGCGGTAGTAACCGGCATTGGCGACGGTCGAGAACGGCGCGGCGGAAAAGGCAAACCGCGGTGCGAGCGGCAACAGGGCCGTGGCGGCGAGAAGGCCAAGGGCTTGTCTGCGAGTGGTCATGATCGGCTCCTTCGATTGGATGCGACGAAGCTATCAATTCAACTCTCCGTCGATTATCCTGCGATCATGGAAGTGATTGTTCCGGAAACGCATGAAATCCCCCCAGTCTCCCGATCTCAATAACCTCAGGATCTTCCTCGAGGTCGCCCGCACCGAGAGTTTCTCAGCCGCAGCACTTCGCCTGCACCTTCCGCCAAGCACGGTTAGCCGGCGCTTGGCTGAGCTTGAAACCGCGCTTGGCGTCGCGCTGCTGCTGCGCTCCACGCGCCGGGTCTCCCTGACCGAGGCGGGCAAGCACCTGCTCGAGTCAATCGGCGGGGCCGTAGAGCTCATCGATCGCGGCATTGCGGGTTTCCGGCCCGCCGATGGCGCCGCCCGCGGGCGACTGCGGGTCGCCACATCCGTCGCCTTTGCCCGCACCTTCCTGCCGCCGATCCTGAAGCGCTATGCGGAGCTTTGCCCGGAGGTTCAGGTCGATCTGCAGACGGCACACAACAATGTCGATCTGATCGGAGAAAGCGTCGATGTGGCGCTGAGAATGGGCGAACCGGTCGACAGCGAGATGATCTACCGAAAGATCGGAACGATCGAACAGCGGCTCTATGCCGCCCCGGCCTACTGCGACGGGTTATCCCTCTCGTCGCCCGAGGACCTGATGCATGTCGCGCTGGTGGCGCACCGGACCCGCATGCGGCGGGAGCTGGCCCACTGGGTGCTCTCCGACGGCAACCGGCATTTCACGCTTGAGCGCCCACCCTCGATCGTCGTCGACGATCCGGCGATCGGAGAGCGCCTGATCGCCGAGGGTCTCGGCATCGAGCGACGCGCTCGCCGCCGATGGTGGGGCGGCTCGTTCCGGTCCTTGCCGAATGGTCCGGACCAGCCACACACCTCTACTATCTCTACCATCAGCAGCTGGGTGATCTGCCGAAAGTGGCAGAATTCCTGAGGGCGGTGCGCGAAACGTTCCGGGTCCGGAGCGAGTGACCTCGCGGCCAAAGCCTGTCGCGCAAAAGTGCGCTGCGATTTTGCGACAACGACATGCGAAATATCAAGAACTTAAAGCGCAAGGAGCGAATCTGAAAGATCGCGACGCGCTTTAGGGCTGGATCTCTTCGATCGAATCCACCTTGTCGGGATAGAATGCCAACCGATCTTTGATGGCGGCCACCGCCGCATGCGGGCTTTCATAGGTCCAGACGGCGTTCCTCGACCGCTCTCCGCCGGATGGGATGCTGAAATAGGAAGCATCGCCCTTGTATGGGCAGTGGGACGAATGATCCGTGCGCGCCAGCAACGACATGTCGGCATCCTTGCGCGGAATGTACTGCACCGCCGGGTAGGATGCCTCGCGCAAAGTCAGCGCATCGCGGGTGTCGGCGATAACGCGCCCACCGAGGGTGACGACGACACGCGCCGGATTTCTCTCGACTGTGATCGGATGATCGGGGCCGGGAATCTTGATCGGTTTGTCTGACATGAGCGACCGCCTCTGAAACGTTGCTGATGTCTAGATGGTAGACTTACTGTCGAATTCCAACCGCTCACGCCAAAAGCGCCTGCGACGCCTGACCAAGGACGGGCGAACAGGGCGGCTTTTTCCGCGGGCGCCGCGGTTCGTCTTCAGATATTCGCCACCGGCGAACTGATCGCTGCGGCAGGCTCTGCCTCGGCGGCAGGCGGATTGCTCTCATCCAGCAGCTTGCGCACCTCCATCACGCCCTTTGCCGTATCCGACCAGCTGTGTCTCCAGACGAGAAGTCCCACCGAGCCGATGATGGCGACGAGAAACGCAATCGGGCCCAAGAACCAGAGGGCCGCGGCAACGGTGAAGTAGTAGGAGCGAACGCCCTGGCTGAATGAGCGAAGTGCCGGATTGATCATCAGCGACAAGGCGTGGGTCCATGCGGCGATGTCTCGGGCTTCGTCCCGCGACGGACTGGCTCCGATCGCCGCAAGGCAGTAGTTGATCTGCCGGACCGCCCAGATGAATTCGGAAAGCCCCCGCAGCAATGTCGCCATGACGAGCAGCACCTTGCACTGGAATAGCCACAGCGGTTCGATCGGCGCGAACATCGAAATGATCCCCGCCTGAAGACCTGCCGTCGGCTGGATGAAAAGCGCACTGCTCATGGCGACGATGACGATGAGATTGGCCGAACCGAAAAACGAGGCTGAGTTGATCGTGTGACCGAGGATGGCGGCATCGCCGATGAAATTGGTATCCCGTGTCAGGACCTCGCGCATCCAGGCCCGCCTGATACGCACCATGTCGAGCATCAGGCTGTCTGTCCGGCGCGGCCAGCCAAGCGCCATCATCGGCTCCAATCCCACCCAGGTTACGAGGAACAGGATAATCGCAATCCAATCCAGTATCTGCACGGCCAGCCTCCCACCATACCCGCTGCTAATTGAAACAGGTAGGACGGGCACGTCAACGCGCTCGCGAGCGGTGGCGCGATCGAACCATCCGCACTGGTCTAAGTTTGAGGGCGGCGGATGTGCTGGGTCACACCGATCGAGGGCTGGTTACCATTTCACCCGCAGGCCGATATTACCTTCGAGCACGTCGATCTTTTCCCCACCGAGATTGGTGGTGTAGTCAGCCTTCACATAGAGGCTTGTGGTCTCCGACAGCTTTGCGACAAGACCGCCGCCGAGTTCCAGCGCCGTTCCGCCCCCCTCTGTCACGATCGGGTCCGCGCCGAAGGTCACGCGCTGATCAGCGTCGAAACTGTGCCAGACGTCTCGGCAATCACTTCGCCTTGCAGGCGGAAGCTCAACCGTCCGGTCACCGCGTCGTCGCTGTCGAACTTGACGGTCGAGAACGCATCGCGCTGATCGTCAAGCGTCAGATGCTGCCAGATGATCTGCGCCTGCGGCTCCAGCGTCCAGTTTTCCCCGAGTGCGATCGGATAACCGCCTTCGAGCGAGGCCGTGATGCCGGTACCATCGACCTCGACACCGCTGCCGCCGACCGACCGGGCGTCGCCGTCAAACCAGCTGCCCATCAGAATTGCGTCGAGATACCAGCCGCCGGGACCGATATGGGTCCAGTAGCCACCAAAGCTGTTTGCCCTGACGTCGATCTCGCCGACATGCAGATTGTTCCAGCCGACCGCCTGCCCGGCGATGTCGCCATCGGCACGCGCGTGGCTGAAGAATACGCCGACGCGGTCGTGATGGCCTTGCGCCGACTCCCAACCGAAGAGATCCTGGCCGATCTGAAAGCCTAGGATATTGCCGTCGAAGCTGGGATCGACAGTTCCCTTCCAGTCCAGTTCCGTCTTTTGGCCGAAGACATGGCCCCAGCTTGCCGTCAGGGTGCCCACCCTGTCGAGCAGCGATTGTTCGCCACGCCGTTCATGGAAGGTGCCAAGGGTCGAAAGCGCCAGATATTCGGCAAACGGTCACCTCGTCTTGCGATCGCTTTGACGGCTAGGACCCGGCCGGCGGCCAGTCGGGCGTGCGGGAGAGCGGAAGTACTTGCACAGAGCGGAACTCGCGCGGGCCACCGATTGACATCTTCTGTATCCTGGATACAATTTGCCTCGATCTTGGGAGGGATCGATGAACCAATCCTTCGAATGGCGAAGCCAATCGCGCCTTCTTGACGAAGTAGCTCAGGCACTTCGCGAACGCATCTATGCCGGCGTCTATGCGCCGGGCGCGACGCTGCGCCAGGAGCGGATCGCCGCCGAATTCGGAATCAGCCGTACGCCGCTGCGCGAAGCCTTGCGGGTGCTCGAGCGCGACGGGCTGGTGGTCAACAAGCCGGGCAGCGGTGTCAGGGTCGCAACCGCAGACCTGCCGAAGCTTCTGGACGCCTATGCCGTGCGCGAAGCGATGGACGGCGTGGCTGCCCGCAACGCCGCCGAGCGCGCCACCACCGCCGAGATCAAGGATCTGGCAAAGCAGGTGGAGCGCCAGCGCAAGACTGTCGAGAACTGGGATCCCGCCGCCTACACCCAGTCCAACGTGATCTTTCACGAGGCGATCGTCGCCGCCTCGCGCAACACATCGCTCGCACCGCTCGGACCGCTTCTGCGTATGACCTCGCAGGTCTTTGCGCCCGCCTTTTCGCTGTCCAGCGAACGCGCGAGCACCGCGGTCGCCGAGCACGGGCTGATCGTCGAGGCGATCGCGGCACGAAACCTCGACGAGGCCGAGAAGCTGGCACGCGCCCATATCAACGCGACGGCAACGAGATTGAAAGCGCTCCTTGAGGCGCGCGAGACTGACAAAGAGGCATGACGTGAAGACCTACGGCAATTTCATCGCGAACAACTGGCAGGACGCAGCGGGCGGCGAATTCATCACTGTCCGGGATCCCTCAAACGGCCAGGAGTTCGCGCGCATCGCCCGGGGGACCCGGGACGACATCGACCTCGCAGTGCGCTCCGCGCGCGCGGCTCTCTCCGGTGACTGGGGTCGGATGACGCCGACCGAGCGCGGCCGGGTATTGACCCGGATATCGGCTGCAGTGCTGCGCAACATCGATCTTCTGACCGAGCTCGAGGCGCGCGATGTCGGCAAACCCGTGACGCAGGCGCGCGCCGACGTCGTGGCGCTTGCCCGTTACCTTGAATTCTACGGCGGCGCCGCCGACAAGGTGCACGGCGATACCATCCCGTATCAGAACGGTTTCACCGTTCTGACGGTCTATGAGCCGCATGGGGTGACGGGCCACATCATTCCCTGGAACTACCCGATGCAGATCCTCGGCCGCAGCCTCGGTGCAGCGCTTGCCATGGGTAATGCGGCCGTCGTCAAGCCGGCCGAAGAGGCCTGCCTGACGATCCTGGAATTTGCCCGCATCGCCGAAGAAGAGGGCCTGCCATCAGGTGCGTTGAACGTCGTCACCGGCTTCGGCTCGGAGGCGGGCGCCGCGCTCTCGGAACATCCTGACGTCAACCACATCTCGTTCACCGGCTCGGTTCGAACCGGCGAGATGGTGCAGGCGGCTGCCGCGAAGAATGCGGTGCCGGTGACGCTCGAACTCGGCGGCAAGTCGGCCCAAATCGTCTTTGCCGATGCCGACCTCGATCGCGCCGTTCCCTTCCTGGTCAATGCCGGCATCCAGAACGCCGGCCAGACCTGCTCGGCCTCGTCACGCATCCTCGTCGAACGCGCCGTCTATGAAGAGGTCGTCGCGCGCATGAGCGAACGGTACCGCACGCTGAAGGTCGGCCCGGCAAGCGCCGATCTATCCGTCGGTCCGGTCGTCTCGCAAAGGCAAAAGGCAATCATCGAGGACTTCCTCGCAGGCGCCGCAAAGGATGGCCTGAAGGTTGCGGCGCAAGGCGAGATCGTCGCCGATGCGCCGGCCGAAGGCGCCTATGTCGCCCCAACCCTTTTGCGTGACGTGCCGCACGAGCACCGGACGGTGCAGGAAGAGATCTTCGGCCCGGTTCAGGTGATCATGCCGTTCGACGGCGAAGAGGAGGCGATACGCCTCGCCAACGGCACCGCCTATGGTCTGGTCTGCGGCGTCTGGACCAATGACGGCGGCAGGCAGTTGCGGATGGCGCGCGCCATGCACGCCGGTCAGGTCTTCATCAACAATTACGGCGCCGGTGGCGGCGTCGAGCTGCCCTTTGGCGGTGTCAAGAAATCGGGCCATGGCCGCGAGAAGGGTTTTGAGGCCCTCTACGGCTTTGCCAGCATGAAAACCATTTCTGTCTACCACGGCTAGAGCCGGATGAGGAAAAGTGTGCGCGGTTTTCCGCCCGCATCCCGCTCTAACCCTTGATCTAAGTCCCCTCGGGAGGAACAACAAAATGTCACTGGAAGGTAAAGTCGCTCTTATCACCGGCGCGGGCTCCGGCTTCGGTGAGGGCATTGCGAAGCGCTTCATCGAAGGCGGCGCCAAGGTCATCGTCGTCGATCGCGATGCCAAGGGCGCCAAGCGCGTGGCGAACGAACTCGGCGGCAATGCCTTTGCCGTGGTCGCTGATATTGCCAAACAAGCGGATGTCGAGGCAGCCGTTGCTGCAGGCCTCGAGAAATTCGGACGCGTCGATATCCTGATCAACAATGCCGGCATCGGCCACAAGCCGCAGAACGCCGAACTGGTCGAGCCGGATGAGTTCGACCGGATCCTCGGCGTCAACGTGCGCGGCGTCTACCTGATGACGCGGGCGCTGCTGCCGCACATGAAGGAAAACAAGTCGGGCGTGATCGTCAACATCGCGTCGACCGGCGCCAACCGGCCGCGGCCGAACCTTGCCTGGTACAATGCGACCAAGGGCTGGGTGGTCTCCGCCACCAAGGCGCTGGCGATCGAGCTCGCGCCGTTCAACATCCGCGTCGTCGCGCTCAATCCGGTCGCCGGCGAAACGCCGCTGCTTTCGACCTTCATGGGCGAGGACACCGAGGAAATCCGCAAGAAGTTCCGCGACTCCATTCCGCTCGGGCGCCTGTTGAAGCCCGAGGATCTCGCCGAAGCCGCCGCCTTCGTCGCCTCGCCGCAGGCATCGATGATCACTGGCGTCGCGCTCGACGTCGACGGCGGCCGATCGATCTGATTGCTTCGATCTGACTACTGGGACCATAAACAACGAAACCGCAAAGCGGGGGAACTATGCTGAATTTGACGAAATGGGCACTTGCCTCATGCTTCATCGCCGCGTCGCTGACGACGGCGATGGCCAAGGATACGATCACCGTCGGCCAGGTGCTGGAGCCGCCGGGCCTCGACCCGACCGCCGGTGCCGCCGCACCGATCCGCTACATCACCTACGGCAACCTTTTCGAAGGTCTCGTGCGTGTTGTCGAGGATGGCAGCGTCAAGCCGCTGCTCGCCGAGAGCTGGACGGTCTCCGACGACCAGAAGACCTACAGCTTCAAGCTTCGCCAGGGCGTCAAGTTCCACGACGGCACGCCGTTCGACTGCTCGGTCGTCAAGTTCTCCTATGAACGCGCGGTCGGGGCCGATTCGACCAACGCGCAGAAAGGCCTGTTCGAGCCGATCGAAAAGACCGAATGCCCGGACCCGGCGACGGCGGTCGTGACGCTGAAGCGCCCGGCCTCCAATTTCCTCTTCAACATGGCCTGGGGCGATGCGGTCATGATCGCGCCGGCGGCGGCGGCGGACAACAAGACCAAGCCTGTCGGCACCGGCCCGTTCAAATTCAAGGAGTGGGCGAAGGGCGACAAGGTGGTGCTCGAAAAGAACGCCGACTATTGGGGTGAACCGGCCAAGCTCAGCGAAGTGACCTTCAAGTTCATCAGCGATCCCTCGGCTGCCGCTGCCGCCGTTCTCGCCGGCAATGTCGATGCCTTCCCGATGTTCCAGGCCGCAGAACTGGTCAGCCAGTTCCAGAGCGATCCGAACCTGCAGGTCGAGGTCGGCAGCACATCGGGCAAGGTGGTGCTCGCGCTCAACAATGCGCGCAAACCCTTCGACGACGTGCGGGTCCGCCAGGCGCTTGCCCACGCGATCGACCGCAGGGCACTGGTCGAGGGCACCTATTCGGGCTTCGGAACGACGATCGGTTCGCACTATTCGCCTGTCGAACCCGGCTATGTCGATCTCAACGAAACCTACCCCTATGACCCCGGCAAGGCGCAGCAGCTGTTGCAAGAAGCGGGAGTCCAAGGCCTTGAGATCACCATCATGCTGCCGCCGCCGGCCTATGCCCGGCGTGGCGGCGAGATCATCGCGGCGATGCTGAGCGAAGTCGGCGTCAAGGTGAACCTCGTGCCGATCGAATTCGCGCAGTGGCTCGACCAGGTGTTCAAGAACTCGGACTTCGACGCGACGATCATCGCCCATGCCGAGGCCCGCGACCTCGATATCTATGCGCGCGACAAGTACTACTTCAACTACCAGAACCCCGAGTACAAGGCGCTCTACAAGTCCTTCACGCTCGCTTCGACCGAAGCCGAGCAGCTGGACCTCGCAGGCCAGCTCCAGCGCAAGCTGGCGGCCGACGAGCCGAACGTCTTCCTCTACGCGTTGCCGAAGATCGGCGTCTGGAACAAGAAGGTGAAGGGTCTCTGGAAGAACATGCCGGTTCCGGCCGACGACCAGACCCAGACCTATTGGGAAAACTGAGGATTGGCATCCGCCCCTTTGACGAGGGGCGGAGGCAGATCACGCGTTGACCGGCACACCCGGCGCCGGTCAACGCTCGCTCTTTCCGGGAGGTTGATGTGATTTCCTTTATCGGCGGTCGCCTCGTGTCGCTCATTCTGACGACGCTTGCCGCTTCAGTCATCGTCTTTCTGCTGATGCAGGTGCTGCCCGGCGACCCCGCCGTGCTGATGCTCGGCATGAATGCCGACGCCGACGCGATCGCGGCGCTGCACCGGCAGCTCGGCCTCGATCAGCCGATCTGGATCCGCTACCTCCACTGGATCGGCGGTTTCGTCGTCGGCGATTTCGGCACGAGCCTCACCTATTCGGTGCCGATCCGCGAACTGCTCGGGCCCCGCATCCTCGTGACGCTGCCGCTGGCCCTGCTCTCCATGGCGATCTCCGTCGTCGTCGCCATCGCCATCGGCGTCTATGCCGCCGCCAATCGCGGCAAGACCGGCGACACCGTCGTCATGGGCATCGCCCAGGTCGGCGTCGCGATCCCGAATTTCTGGCTGGCGCTGCTCTTCATCCTGCTCTTCGCGCTGAAGCTCGCCTGGTTCCCGGCTTCAGGTTTTGCCGGCTGGGAAGGCGGTTTCTGGAACGGCTTGCATTCACTGATCCTTCCGGCCTTCGCGCTCGGCCTGCCGCTTGCCGCCATTCTCGCACGCGTGACCCGCTCCGCGGTCATCGAAACGCTCGGCGAGGATTTCATCCGCACGGCGCGCGCCAAGGGGCTGAGCCGTTCGGGCGCCCTATGGAAACACGCGGTGCCAAACGCGCTGATCCCGGTCGTCACCATCATCGGCCTGCAGTTTTCCTTTCTGCTCGCCGGCACGATCATCATCGAAAACGTCTTCAACCTGCCGGGCGTCGGCCGCCTCGTCTTCCAGGCGATCGCCCAGCGCGATCTCGTGACGGTGCAGACGCTGGTGACGCTGCTTGCGGCCTCCGTCATCACCATCAATTTCCTCGTCGATCTGGTCTACGGCTATCTGGATCCGCGGCTTTCGCGGGGAGGCCACTGATGTCCACGTCCGCAGCCACTTCTGAACCCGGCGTGATCTCCAAGCTCATCGGCAGCCGCAGCCTGACGATCGGTGCCACCGTCACCCTGATCCTCGTGGCCATGGCGCTCGTCTCCTTTGCCTGGACGCCCTATTCGCCGACCGCGATGAACTTCCGCGACAAGCTGCAGGGACCGAGCCTTGCCCATTGGTTCGGCACCGACAATTTCGGTCGCGACATCCTGTCGATGATCATGGTCGGCGCCCGCAATTCGATCTCAGTTTCGATCGTCGCCGTCTTGGTCGGCGCCGGCATCGGTGTGCCACTCGGCGCCTGGGCTGCCGCACGTGGCGGCTGGGTCGATGGTCTGGTCATGCGCATGAGCGACCTTGCTTTCGCCTTCCCCGCGCTTCTGACTGCCGTGATCATCACCGCCATCTTTGGGCCTGGCGCAACCAACGCGATGATCGCGATCGGCATCTTCAACATCCCCGTCTTTGCCCGCGTCACCCGCGGTGCCTCGATGGGCCTGTGGAAGCGCGAATATGTGCAGGCGGCGCGCTGCGCCGGCCGCGGCGACGTGGCGATCACGCTTTTGCACATTCTGCCCAACATCAACCACGTGCTGCTGGTGCAGGTGACGATCCAGTTCGCGTTGGCGATCGTCGCCGAGGCCGGGCTTTCCTATGTCGGCCTCGGCACGCAACCGCCGATGCCGAGCTGGGGCAAGATGCTGAACGACGCCCAGACCTTCATCTACCAGGCGCCGTGGCTTGCAATCTTCCCGGGCCTGGCGATCACTTTCGCGGTGCTCGGCCTCAACCTGCTTGGCGACGGTCTGCGCGACATTCTCGACCCGCGCGTGAGGCGGCAACGATGACGAAACCCTTGCTTCACATGGCCGGCATGTCGGTCGAACTCTCGGCGGGCAAGAGCCAGGTCGATATCGTCTGCGACATCGATCTCGAACTCAACCGCGGCGAGCGCCTCGGCATCGTCGGCGAATCCGGCAGCGGCAAGTCGATGACCGCACTCGCCGTGATGGGCCTGTTGCCGCAGCGCATGCGGGTGCGCGGCGAGCTTTTGTTCGACGGCCGCAATCTCGCTGGCTTGGCCGAGGCCGAGTATTGCGGCTATCGCGGCCGACGCGTCGCGATGATTTTTCAGGAGCCGATGACGGCGCTGAACCCGGTGAAGTCGATCGGCGCACAAATCGCAGAGGGACGGCGGCTGCATCTCGGCGAACCCAAAGCCGATGCCGAAACGAAGGCGCGCGCGCTTCTCGACCGGGTCGGCCTGCCTGCGCCGCGCTTCGATCTGGATCTCTACCCGCACCAGCTCTCGGGCGGCCAGAGGCAGCGCGTGATGATCGCCATGGCGATTGCCTGCGAGCCGGACCTTTTGATTGCCGACGAGCCGACGACCGCGCTCGACGTGACGGTGCAGGCGCAGATCCTCGACCTGCTCGACGAACTCATCGAAGACACCGGCACCGCGCTGATGCTGATCACCCACGATCTCGGCGTCGTCTCCGAAATGACCGACCGCATCGCCGTCATGTATGCAGGCCGCATCATCGAGACCGGGCGTACGGACGACGTCTTCGCCCGCATGGCGCATCCCTATGCCCGCGGCCTCTTTGCCGCCTCGCCGCATGGCGCAGCACTCGCGCCACGTCGCGCGGGCGAAGGGCGGCCGCGGCTGAACGCCATCCCCGGCATCGTGCCTGATCCCTTTGGCCGGCCAGCCTACTGTTCCTTCGCCGAGCGCTGTTCCTTCGCGCAGCCGGATTGCCGCCGCGCGATCCCGACGCTGGACCTGATCAATACCGATGGAAATGTGCAGCATCGCGCGGCCTGCTTTCATCCCCGCGAAAGGATGGTGGCACCGTGAGCGAGACCATTCTCAAGACCACCGATCTGGTGCGCGAATACGATCTGCCACGCCCGTCGATCTTCTCGAAACACAGCCGCCTGCGCGTGCTCCATGGCGTCAGCATCGAACTCGCCGCCGGCCAGAGCCTTGGCATCGTCGGCGAAAGCGGCTCCGGCAAATCGACGCTGGTGCGCGCGGTGATGGGACTGGAGCGACCGCAATCGGGCGAGGTCAATATCGCCGGCACGAACATCTACGCGCTCGACCGGGCGGGCTTGCGCGAGGCACGCAAGGGATTCCAGGCGATCTTCCAGGATCCCTACGGCTCGCTCGATCCGCGCCATACGGTCCGCACGATCATTTCCGAGCCGATCGTCTCGCTGGAACGCGGGACCGGCACCGCCGAGCGCAACCGGCGCATCGCCGAGGTGCTGGAGGCGGTTGGGCTGCCGCTCGCATCGGCCGACAAATACCCGCACGAATTCTCCGGCGGCCAGCGCCAGCGCATCGCCATTGCCCGCGCGCTGATCACGCGGCCGGCGTTGATCGTCGCCGACGAGCCGGTTTCGGCGCTTGACGTGTCGATCCAGGCGCAGGTGCTGAACCTGATGATGGACCTGCAGGAAAAGCTCGGCCTTTCCTACCTGTTCATCAGCCATGATCTCGGCGTGGTCCGCGCCATCACCGACCGGGTCGCCGTCATGCATCTCGGCCGGATCGTCGAGGAAGGGCCGACGAACGAAGTCTTCGACAACCCGCGCCATCCCTATACCCAGGCGCTGGTCGCCGCCGTGCCGAAACCCTTCTCCGGGCGGCGCAAGGGCGTGCGGTCCGACGGCCCCCCGCAGACGCCCGTCCATACCGCAACGACCGCAGCCGGCTGCGCCTATGCCGCCGTCTGTCCCATGAGGCAGGAGATCTGCCTGACCCGCACGCCCGTGGCCAAGCCGGTAACGCCGGCCTGGTCCGCCCGCTGTCATTTTGCCTAGAGCGTCCTTTGTGCGTTCATATGAACGCACGGCGCTCTAGAGCCCCAAGCTCTGCAGTTCCACGGAACTGCGCATATCGCAGGAATATACGCCATGTCCGAACTCGCCGATTTCTCCGCCGTCTCCCTTGTCGAGGCATACCGCTCGAAAAAGCTCTCTCCCGTCGAGGTCACCGAGGCCGTCATCACCCGCATCGACGCCTCGGAACCGAAGCTGAATGCGCTCTGGGCCTATGACCCAGCCGAAGCGCGCAAAGCAGCAAAGGCATCGGAAGAACGCTGGGCGAAGGGTGAACCGCTCGGCGCGATCGATGGCGTGCCGGTGACGATCAAGGAGAATATCGCGACGAAGGGAACGGCCGTGCCGCTCGGTTGCGCCGCCGTGTCGCTCACTCCAGCCGCCGCTGACGCGCCGCCGGCCGCCCGCACCCGCGAAGCGGGCGGCATTCTTCTTGCCAAGACCACCATGCCCGACTACGGCATGCTTTCTTCAGGACTTTCCAGCTTTCACAAGCTTGCCCGCAATCCGTGGGACCTTTCGGCCAATCCGGGCGGATCGAGCGCCGGCGCCGGCGCGGCAGCCGCCGCCGGCTATGGTCCCCTTCACATCGGCACGGACATCGGCGGCTCGGTCCGGCTGCCGGCCGGCTGGTGCGGCGTCGTCGGGCTGAAGCCTTCGGCGGGCCGCGTCCCGATCAATCCGCCTTTCATTGGCCGTGTCGCCGGGCCGATGACCCGAACGGTCGCCGATACCGCGCTCTACATGTCGGTGCTGTCGAAGCCGGATGCCCGCGACACGATGGCCCTGCCCTATGCCGATATCCCCTGGTTGGATCTCAATCGTGACGTGAAGGGCCTGAAGATCGGTCTCTGGCTTGACGCCGGCTTTGGCCAATCGGTCAGCGAAGAAACGCAACAGGCCGTCAGCCGAGCGGCCAAGCTTTTCGTCGATGCCGGTACAATCATCGAACCGGTCGGCCCGTTCCTCACCCGCGAGATGATCGACGGTCTCGACCGCTTCTGGCGCGCACGCGGCTGGGAAGACGTGTCACGCCTTTCGCCGGAAAAACAGGCGCAAATCCTGCCCTACATCTTCGACTGGATCAAAACGGCGGAGAGTTTCTCGGGCCGCGAGGTCTATACCGGCTTCGCCCAGATCGAGGCCATGCGCAATGCGCTGCACGCCGCACTCACCGGCTTCGATTTCATCCTGTCGCCGACCGCGCCGACAGCATCCTATCCAGCCGAATGGGCCTCGCCGGTCAACGACCCACAGAAACCATTCGAACACATCGCCTTCACCGTCGCGGTCAACATGGGTGGACACCCGGCGATCTCGATCAACTGTGGCTATACCGCTGGCGGCCTGCCGATCGGGCTGCAGATCATCGGCCAGTCCTTCGACGATATCGGCGTGCTGCGCCTTGCCCGTGCTTACGAAACCATACGTCCTGAGCAGCGTCCCTGGCCGAAGGTGGCAGCATGACCGACACCATGCGTTACACCGTCGAAAGCGGCGATCTGGAAAACATCGTCTCCCGGCTACTCGATATCGTTCGCCGGCTTGGCGTCAGCGTTTCGAAGCTTGCAGTCGAGGTGGACGGCGGCAAGGCTAACCTCGAAATCGCCGTGTCCTCGGCCTCGCACGCCGTAACGAACACGCTGCGCGAGCGCATCGGACAGATCGAAGGCGCGAAACCGGCGACTTAGCCCGGACCTCGCCCGCATCCTCATCATTAACGCGGCCCTGCCGCTCGACATCTGACTAAACACAGGAGTGCCGAAAATGGCCCGCAAACTTTTCATCCTTCCCGGCGACGGCATCGGCCCGGAAGCCATGGCGGAAGTCCGCAAAATCATCGCCTACATGAATGCCGAGCTTGGAGCCGGCTTCGTGACCGACGAGGGCCTGGTCGGCGGTTCGGCCTATGACGCCCATGGCCAGGCGATCTCGGAAGCGGACATGAAGAAGGCGCTGGCCGCCGATGCGGTGCTGTTTGGCGCCGTCGGTGGCCCGAAGTGGGATGCGGTGCCCTACGAGGTGCGTCCGGAAGCCGGCCTGCTGCGCCTGCGCAAGGATCTCGAACTGTTCGCCAACCTGCGCCCGGCGATCTGCTACCCGGCGCTGGCTGCCGCCTCGTCGCTGAAGCCCGAGCTCGTCGAAGGCCTCGACATCCTGATCGTGCGCGAACTGACCGGCGGCGTCTATTTCGGTGAACCGAAGGAGATCATCGATCTCGGCAACGGCCAGAAGCGTGGCATCGACACCCAGGTCTACGACACCTACGAGATCGAACGCATCGCCGGCGTCGCCTTCGAGCTGGCCCGCACGCGGCAGAACCGCGTCTGCTCGATGGAAAAGCGCAACGTCATGAAGTCGGGCGTCTTGTGGAACAAGGTGGTGACCGAGACCCACAAGGCGAAATATGCCGACGTTCAGCTCGAGCACATGCTGGCCGATGCCGGCGGCATGCAGCTGGTGCGCCAGCCCAAGCAGTTCGACGTCATCGTCACCGACAACCTGTTCGGCGACATGCTGTCGGATGTGGCGGCGATGCTGACCGGCTCGCTCGGCATGCTGCCGTCGGCCTCGCTCGGCGCCCCGGATGCGGTGACCGGCAAGCGCAAGGCGCTCTACGAGCCGGTGCATGGCTCGGCCCCCGACATTGCCGGCAAGGGCATCGCCAACCCGATCGCGATGATCGCCTCCTTTGCCATGTGCCTGC